>Ga0256408_1000019_pt1 | contig 444230 bp, 467 predicted proteins | sample PhyAR1_FD_185998 | JGI IMG/M metagenome (GOLD analysis project Ga0256408, IMG submission 185998) | Leaf surface microbial communities from alfalfa plants in UC Gill Tract Community Farm, Albany, California, United States - DLSL A.R1 | ecosystem: Host-associated > Plants > Phyllosphere >... | reverse complement strand
GCTACTGGATTGGATTCCTGTCAGGCTGAGCACCAGCCCGAAAACCAACATCACCGCCAGGTTGGTGAGCAGGAACAGAGCTATACGCATCATAAAATGTTTACTTCCTCATAAATGTTAACAAAACACTGTCCAGATACCCTGGATCGTATGGGCATTCGTCACAGTTTCAAGAGTTGCGCGCCATTAACCTACTAAAAATACGAAACTTTACAAAAACGACGCGCGACCGGGATTTGGCAAATTGTAAACGATTGTTGCGCAAGGCGGAGGGATTTTGCAGAAAAATTTCTTTGCCCGCACGCCATGACAACGAGAACCGTTATCCTCACGCTTTATAGGCCAATATCCGCTCAGCGCGTTTCATCATGCCCCGCCTGATTCAGCGGCGACGAAAGTTTGAATCTCGCGATTAATTGTTACATTATAACATCACAATTAATCGTAAAGGGATGTCAATCATGTTATCGCGTATCGTCTGGATGCTGGCGACGTGGCTGCTTTTCTGCCAGGTCGCGCACGCTGAAATTCACCTCACCGACGTTGAAGGACGCCAGGTTACCCTGGCCGCCCCCGCACAGCGCGCCTATATCGGCTTTTACTACGAAGACTTTCTGGCGGTGAACGGCCCGGAGAGTTATCAACAGGTCGTCGCCTTCTCCAAAAGCGACTGGGCGTTGCGCGCCAGCCAATGGACGCGCTATCAGGCGGCGCTGCCACGGCTCGCTCAGCTGGTCGATGTCGGTTCGCTCTATAACCAGAGCTTCGATTTTGAACGCCTGCTGACCACGCGACCAGACCTGCTGATCCTGGCGAAGTGGCAGCTCGACGGCTTCGCCAACTACCTGCCGGTGCTGCAACAGCTCAACATTCCTTACATCGTCGTCGACTTCAATCAGGGCGTTGAAGTCAAGCTCGCCAGCATCCGGTTAATGGGCCAGGCGATGGGCCACGCCGAGCGAGCGGAACGGCTGGCCGACGAATATCGCCAAAGTCTCGAGGATACCCGGCGGCGCATCCGCCAGGCGCAGCTGCCGCCGCCGGTCACCTACATTGAGCTGGGGGACAAGGGCCCCGGCGAGTACGGCAGCAGCTATGGCGCATCGATCTGGGGGCCGCTGCTGCAGCTGGCCGGCGCCGACAATATCGCCGCCGGCGTCGTCGGCAGCCCTTCCCCTTTGCGCGCCGACTATGTCCTGACCCAACGGCCCGAGGTGATTTTTCTCGCCGGTGGCGACTGGGAAAACATGCCGAACGCCGTGCCGATGGGCTACGGCACGCAGGCAGCCCCCCTACAGACGCGCCTGACGCAATACGCCCGGCGGGCGGGATGGCCGCAACTGCCGGCGGTAAAAAATCAGCGTCTTTATGCGCTTTACCATGGCGGCGCGCGCACGATTTACGATTTTATCTTTGTCCAGTATCTGGCAAAAGCGCTCTATCCCGCCGCGTTTACCGATGTTGATCCCGCGCGCAATCTGGCGCAGTTCTACCATCAATATTTGCCGATAGAGGCGGACGGCGTCTTCTTGCAACGCTGGCAAGGAGAATAACCGTGGCCCACACAGGACGTGCGTTTTTGCGACGGCGCAGGCTGCGCCGCGGGCTATTGACGCTGGCGCTGCTCGGCGCGCTGCTGGCGGCGACCGCCATCGATCTCACCGTCGGCGCCGCGCAACTTGGCCTCACGGATATCGTGCGGATGCTTTGGCCCGGCTCTGCCCCCGGCAACGCACTGCATCAGGCGGTTTTTTGGTCGATTCGCTTGCCGATGACGCTCACCGCCTTGGTGGTCGGCGCCAGCCTGGCGCTGGCGGGCCTGCTGATGCAGACCGTGCTGGCCAATCCCCTCGCCAGCCCCTATACGCTGGGGATCTCTGCCGCGGCGGGGTTCGGCGCGGCGCTGGCGATCCTCACCGGCTTCAGCCTGGGCGGCGCGTTGGCGCTGGGCACGCCGTTGCTGGCTTCGCTGATGGCGCTGTTGGCTTGCGTGCCTGTCTATCTGCTGGGACAACGCCGCGGCATGACGCCGCAAATATTAGTGTTGAGCGGCATCGTGGTGCTGTTTTTCTTTCAGTCGCTGCAATCGCTGCTGCTGTTTCTGGCCTCGCCGGAAGCCATGCAGCAAATTGTCTTTTGGCTGTTCGGCAGCCTGCTCAAAGCCAATATGCACGGCGTGGCGATCACCGGCGTCGTGTTGCTGTGCGCGCTGTTCGTCAGTCTGCGGCTCGCCTGGCGGCTGACGGCGCTGTCCGCCGGCGAAGAGCAGGCCCAGGGGCTGGGCATCAATGTCAGCGCCTTGCGCAAGCTGGCCTTTCTGCTGGCGACCTTGCTGACGGCCGCCTCGGTCTCGTTTGTCGGCACCATCGGGTTCGTCGGGCTGATCGCCCCGCATTTCGCCCGCTTTCTGGTGGGTGAGGATCAGCGCTACCTGATCTGCATTTCCGCCCTCTGCGGCAGCCTGCTGCTGCTGTGCGCCTCGATCGTCGCCAAGCTGGTGATGCCGAACGGCGTGGTCCCCATCGGCATCGTTATCGCCCTGATCGGCGTGCCGGTGCTGTTTTACTTCGTCACTCGACAGGTTAAACGCCCATGACTCAACTGACCCTCACCCGCGTCGGCGTCTCGCTGCATCGCCGCTCGCTATTGGCAGACGTTTCATTGAGCTGGCCGGAGGCGCAGCTCGGCGGCATCATCGGCCCCAACGGCGCCGGCAAATCGACGCTGCTCAAAGCGATTAACCACATGGTGCCATGCAGCGGCGAGATCGCTTACCGCGAACGCCCTCTCGATCTGAAAACCAGCCGTATCGCCTATGTGCCGCAGCTTAATCGCTGCGATTCGGCATTGACCGCTTTTGACATGGTGCTGCTGGGCAAGGTACGCCAGTTGAGCTGGCGCGTCAGCGCCGCCCAGGCCGATGCGGTCGAGCAGGCGCTTACGGAATGTGGCATTTCCGCGCTCGCCGATCGCCCCTTCAACCGTCTCAGCGGCGGCCAGCGACAGTTGGTGATGCTGGCTCAGGCCTTCGTCTCTCAGCCGCAGATCATTTTGCTCGACGAACCCACCAGCGCGCTGGATATCCACCACCAGCTGCGCGTGCTCAATCAGATCGCCGACTACGGCCGGCGCCACCGCTGCATCACGCTGCTGGTGATCCACGATCTGGGATTGGCGCTGCGCTATTGCCACTCACTCACGCTGCTCGCGCACGGACGCGTCGTTTGCCACGGCGATACCCATCAGATGATGGGACATCCGATGGTGTCTCGCGTATTTGGCGTCGGCATCGAAAACGGCGTCAGCCCGCAGGGCTACCCCTATCTGCTGCCGACACAGCTGTTACACGCACACGGAGAATCCCCATGTACACTCTGACCAAGGCGGACATGCTGGCGCAACTCGCCGGCTTGCAACAGGAAATTCACCAGCTTCACCGTTCCGCCCGGCAAGATCGGCGCCATTTTTCCCTGCTGGAACGTCGTTTCAGCCGCCTGCAGGCCTTTAACGACGAACCGCAGCTGCAGGCCTATCGTCAAAAGCTGGAAAACGACCGTTTGATAACGGCGCAGATCACCCAACTGCGGGCGACGGCCAACGCCGCGTTGTGCGACTACGAGAAGCATCGCGTCTCGGCGCTGTGCCGGGAACCGGCGCAAACCAACGCCTACCTGAACAGTTTCGACCGCGCGCTGCAGCTGGAGATCGCGGCCGCCGACATTAAACCCGGCGAACGGGTGCTGCTGGTGGGCAGCGGCGCATTGCCCACCACGGCGCTGGCGCTGGTCGCCAGGCTCTCCGCCACCGTCATTTGCTACGATTGCGACCCGGCGGCCCAGCGTTTTGCCCGCCGGCTCACGCGCCACCTGGGGCTGGTGCAGCAGATGCCCTGCATCGACAAGCTGAACGGCCTGACGCGCAACGATATCGATCACATCATCATCGCCTCCCTGGTGGCGGACAAGCAGGGTTTGCTGAAGGCGCTGCGGCCTTTGCTGCCCCAGTGCGGCAAATTGCTGGTGCGCTATGGCAATGGCCTCAAGTCGATCTTCAACTGCCCTTACCACCACCAGGCCGCCGGCTCGCCCTGGCGCGTCAGCGGTAAACCGCTCACCACCCCGCTGTACGATCTGTTGATTTTGGAGCCTCACCGCCATGAATAATGCCTTTCCCACCCTGATCCTCGGCGCCGGCCCGGCGGCGATCCAACTGGCGGCGGACATCAAGGCCGCGGGCAATGCGCGCATCGGCCTGTACAACCGTCCCAGCGAAAAAGGGCGCCGCCTGAAGCAACATCTGGCGCACACGCCCAGCCTGTGGCTGACGGGCGCCGGTAAGGCGCAGCGTACCCAAGACGATGCGCAGGTGACGATTGATCGCTATTGCGATGATCTGGCGCTCGTCGGCGGCGACTGGCGCAGACTGATCCTTGCCGTCCCCGCCGATCAATACCATGACGTGCTGCGACAGGTACCATGGGCGGCGTTGCCCCAACTGCGCTCACTGATCCTGCTCTCTCCCTCCATCGGCTCCGGCTTGATGGCGCAAAGCCTGCTGCAGGAGGCCGGGCAATCCCACGTCGAGGTCATCAGCCTGTCGAGCTACTACGCCGACACCAAATACCAGAACGCCGAACAGCCTTACCGCGCCTACACCAAGGCGTTCAAGCAGCGAATTTATCTGGCCGGCGCAGGCACAAGGTCAGACTGCGCCGAACTCGACTGGCTTTGCTCGCTGCTGGCGCGTCACGGCATTGACGCCCAACGCTGCAGCAGCCTGCTCGCCGCCGAGCGCTTCAGCATCACCAATTATGTTCATCCTCCGCTGGCGCTGGCCGAAACCACGCTGCAGGCGATATTCGAGCCGCAGGCGCCGATCCAGTACCTGTATAAAACCCACCCCGAGGGCCCCATCTGTCCCGAGGCGATCGCCGACATGCTGGCGCTCTCGCAGGATTACCAGCAGCTGCTCAACCGGCTCGGCATCGAGGCCATTAACCTGCTGCGCTTTTTGAATGACGACAACTACCCGGTTCCGCCCCGTATGGTGAGCCGCCGCTGGATTGACCAATTCCCGCAGCTCACGCCGACGGAGCAATGCTATGCGCTGTTTACGCGTTATACCGCGCTGCTGGTCGACCCCTATTCCGAGCCGGACGCGCAGGGCCGCTACTATGATTTTTCCGCCGTCAGGGTCGCCCGCGTCTTCCAGGATGCCCAGGGGCGCTGGCGCCTGCCGCGCGTGCCGCAAGAGGACGTGCGCAAACTGCGCGTCCTGGTCTTGCTGGCGCAGCGGCTTGACGTCGAGATGCCCGCCGCCCAGCGTCTGTTGGCCCGCTTTCAGCAGGCGCTGCAGCACTTCGTCACCCGGATCGGCGCCGAGCATTGCCATCGCTCGTTGCTGGACGATACCTGCGACGAGCAGGCGGACATCATTTACCGACAATGGCGGAGGCAAGCATGAATCAGGGTGCGCTACTGGCCATTTTTGCCTCGTTGATTTTCAGCGTCATGAACGCGCTGGTTAAAACTATCTCCGATGCTATTCCCACCGGTGAAATCGTGTTCTTTCGCAGCAGCATCGGCTGTGTGCTGGTTCTGCTGCTGATGTACCGCCACCGCATCGCCTTCAGCCGCGTAGACCGGCCGCTGCTGGTGTTGCGCGGCACCATGGGCGGGCTGTATCTCATTTGTTATTTTTACAGCATCGCCCATCTGACGCTGGCCGACGCCAGCATGCTGGCCTACCTGTCGCCGTTTTTCTCCATTTTGCTCTCCTTGCTGGTGCTGCGTGAACGGGTCAGCGCCTGCACCGCGTTTTGGCTGGCGATGGTCATCATCGGCGCCGTGCTGCTGGTGCGGCCGTGGCACTTCTCGGCCTATACCCTGGCGTCGCTGGTCGGCGTGATGAGCGCGGTGTTCGCCTCGATCGCCTATCTGTCGGTCAACAAACTCAGCAAGCGCCACCACAACTACGAGATCGTGTTCTACTTCCTGTTCATCGCAACGCTGATCTCGCTGCCGCTGATGTGGAACGCGTTCGTTTGGCCCAACGCCTATCAGTTCGCCATTCTGCTCGCCATCGCCCTGGTGTCGCTGTTGGGGCAGGTCGTCTTAACCCAGGCCTTCTCTTCCGATAACCTGATCGTGGTCTCGGTGGTGCGCTATATCGGCATCGTGTTCAACATCGCCTGGGGTTGGCTGTTCTGGCATGAGATCCCGCTGCTGCTGTCGCTGTTCGGCTGTCTGCTGGTGGTGGTTTCCTGCATTCAGCTCGGGCTGCGTCACCGTAAGAAACCGGCTTAAGCCGGGCTTGCCGCAACCAAAAAAAAACGCACCCGAGGGTGCGTTTTTCACAGGCAAAGCCGTGGCCTTATTTGGCCGGCGTCGGCTGCTGGGCGGGCTGATCCTTTTCCAGATGAGCCAGGTCCAGCGCGATATGCACGGTTTCATCCAGATACGGATCCGGCTCCTGGTAATCCTTCGGCAGATCGTCGAGCGATTTCAGCGGCTTCTTGCCCGCACGTTCCAGACGCTCGTTGATGCGTTTCAGACGGGTCGCGTCGTCATCGTGATTCTCTTTCTCGCGCACCGCCAGATTGAGGGACACGATGTTGCGTTTATCCTTCAGCGCCTTGTAATGCGCGATATCCTGCGCGATGTACTGGAACTCCGGATTTTGCGCGATGCGCTGCTGGTGATCTTTCAGCAGCTCCGGCTCGAACGGCGCCATATCGCCGGTCTTGCTGTAGGTCGCCGCATTGATGCTGTCCCACGGCATGGCGTTGTCTTCAAACGCTTCACCGGTTTCCGCCGGATCGACGCCGGTCGGCATCAGAATGTCCGGCGTCACGCCCTTGCGCTGGGTGCTGCCGCCATTGACGCGGTAGAACTTCTGAATGGTGTACTGCACGGAACCGAGCGCCGGCCACTCAGGGCGCAGCATCTGATCGTAGATACGGTTCAGCGAACGGTACTGCTGCACGGTGCCTTTACCGAAGGTCGGCTCGCCGACAATCAGCGCGCGGCCGTAATCCTGCATCGCCGCCGCGAAAATTTCGGAGGCGGAGGCGCTGAAGCGATCGACCAGCACCACCAGCGGGCCTTTATAGTAAGTCACGCCGTCGGTGTCGGCGTCTTCGCGCACTTTACCGTTGTTGTCGCGCACCTGCACCACCGGGCCGCTCGGAATGAACAGGCCGGACAGCGACACCGCTTCGGTCAGCGCGCCGCCGCCGTTGGTGCGCAGATCGATGATCACGCTCTTGACGTTCTGCTTGGCCATCTTCTGCAGCTGCACTTTCACGTCATCGGTCAGACCGACATAGAAGCCGGGGATGTCGAACACCGCCACCTTCTCTTTGCCGACGGTCTTGATGGTCATTTTCACCGCGCGGTCTTCCAGACGGATGCGCTCGCGGGTCAAGGTGACCACGCGGGTTTTGGTGCCCTTGCCGGCCGGCAGGATCTCAAGGCGCACCTTGCTGCCCTTCGGCCCTTTGATCAACGACACCACGTCGTCCAGGCGCCAGCCGATCACGTCCACCATCGGTTTGCCGGCCTGGCCGACGCCGACGATGCGATCGCCCACGGTGATCGCCTTGCTCTTCGCCGCCGGGCCGCCCGGCACCATCGAGTTGATCAGGGTGTAGTCGTCATCCATCTGCAGCACCGCACCGATGCCTTCCAGCGACAGGCTCATCTCGGTGTTGAACTGCTCGGTGTTGCGCGGAGACAGATAGTTGGTGTGCGGGTCGATTTCATGCGCAAAGGCATTCATCGCCAGCTGGAAGACGTCTTCGCTGTTGCTTTGCGTCAGGCGCTTGATGGCGAACTGATAACGCTTGGTCAGCGTGTCGCGGATTTCTTTGTCGGTCTTGCCGGTCAGCTTGAGGTTCAGCTCGTCATAGGTGACTTTCGCATCCCACAGGCTATCCAGCTCGGCCTTGTCTTTCGGCCACGGCGCTTTGCTGCGGTCGAGATCGATAGTGCCGTTGCCGGTGAAGTTCATCGGCTTGTCCAGCAGCGACAACGCATAGGTGTAACGCTCGAAACGGCGTTTCTGCGCCAGATTGAACAGCGCGTAGAAGGTGTCCAGCTTGCCGGTTTTCAGCTCTTCGCCAACCTGATTGCGTTTGCCGGCGAACTGCGCCACGTCGGAGGCCAGCAACACGTTATGGTTGTAGTCCAGCATGTTCAGGTAGCGATCGAAGATCTTGCCTGAAAATTCCGCATCGAGGGCGAACTGGCGGTAATGAGAGCGAGTGAAGCGCGAGGTGACGCGCTCACTCACCGTAGCGTGCTGGGGTTCCTGTTGCAGTTGGGGCAGTTGGCCGATGCGGATGTTGGCTGTTTCCGCGCCGTAACTGACACCCGCCCACAGCAGCCCTGCAATCGCTGTTAATCTGACGAATTTGTTCATGCCTGGGTTGGCCTCCGTATCAGAACTGCAAGTGTTCTGCGCGCACAATCATCGCCAGACCGGAAGAGAGCTGCACACGTACGCCATCTTTAGCGATTTCGAGTACGGTAGCATCCATCGCGCTCTTGCCTGCTCTGACTTTGATTTCCTGGCCAATTTGCAGTTTAGAGATATCCGTGACTGGCGCATAACGCGGCTGGCTTTCCTCTTTGGCTGCACGAGGTTGGCGAGCGGGCTGTGGGCGAGTTTGTGGGCGCGGCTTGCGGTTTTCCGGCGCGGCTCCGCCTTCGCGACGCGCAGCGGGCTTTTTACCGGCTGGGCGCGGACGGCGCGGAGCGGCATCGGCGGATTCGCCGGCGGCTTCACGTTTTTTGGCGTTTTGTTCGGCACGCTGTGCCTGAACGCGCGCTTTGGCTTCTTCAAGCTGCTGGCGAGCATGATCGACATGCTGCTGCTCCAGTTCACCGCACGGATTGCCGTCCAGATCGACGCGCTGCGCGCCAACCTTGACGCCGTACAGGTAACGCCAGCTTGAGGTGTATAGGCGCAGGGCAGAACGCAATTGCGTTTTGCTGAGATTCTCTTCCCCCTGCACGCGCTCTACCAAATCCTGAAAAATACCGATTTTCAGCGGACGAGCTTCGCCTTCGGCGCTAAAGCAGAGCGGAAAACGCTCGGCAAGAAAAGCAATGACTTCTTTACTAGAGTTCAACTTAGGTTGATTTTCCATGAAATTTCCTGATTACAACGGTATTGCCAACAAGCCACAGGCATGAACAGGCGTCATTATAATGACGCCATCGGTAATTGCCACGTTAACCGTCGATCAACTTGCCGCCACAGTCACATATTTCGCACTGTCACACTGTTCCAGTTGCTCACAAAGCCCCGCCACCACTGCTTTCAGGCCCACTTCGTCCTGTTCGTCGAAGCGTTGATAAACCGTGCTATCGATATCCAAAACGCCGATCGCTCGGCCGCCAACCACCAGCGGCAGCACGATTTCCGCGTTACTGGCCGCATCGCAGGCGATATGGCCCGGAAACGCATGCACGTCGCCGACGCGCTGCACGCGATTTTCCGCCACCGCCGTGCCGCACACGCCCTTGCCCACCGGAATGCGCACGCAGGCGATCTTGCCCTGGAACGGCCCCAGCACCAGTTGGTCGCCATCCATCAGATAGAAACCGACCCAGTTCACGTCATCCAGACGCTCGTTGAGCAACGCGCTGGCGTTGGACAGCGCCGCGATAAAGTTGGTTTCCCCGCCGAGCAACGCGCTCAGGTCACGTTTTAATTCCGCGTAGAATTGTTCTTTTGTCATGTGTTAACCATTGAAACAGTGAAGATGGCCAGAAGCCCAAAGCTTAGGCCCTATAAAATAAGCATTAAATGCGTATAGCCACAAGGTTAATCATCTGTTGCTTCACAAAACCCCGTCGCTCGGGGTATGTTTGCCGCTCAGAATCCCGGTTTACCTCGTTTTACCGTCCGGCGCCCGATCGCCGGTGACGCGGCCGGTTTATTTTTCAGCTACGCTGACAGTTCCGGCGGGCTCAAGGGCAGCTACTTGTCAAAAATGAAAATACACGCGATCACCGCCCCCCTTTCCAAAGCGCGCCACCAACGCTGTTGCGAGTGCGACCTGCTGTTCGTGCTGCCGCCGCTCAGCGGCAATCAGGCCGCCTATTGCCCGCGCTGCAACGCCAAGGTGGTGAGCGGCCGCGACTGGTCGATGACGCGCCTGACCGCCATGGCGATCGCCATGCTGCTGCTGATGCCGTTCGCCTTCACCGAGCCGCTGATCAGCATCCGCCTGCTCGGCACGCGCATCGACGCCAGTTTGCTGGAGGGCATCTGGCAGATGAGCCGCCAGGGCGATCCGCTCACCGCCAGCATGGTGGCGTTTTGCACCATCGGCGCCCCGCTGACGCTGGTGCTGTCGCTGCTGTACCTGCGTTTCGGCCATGCGCTCGGCATGAACCTGCGCCCGGTGCTGCTGATGCTGGAGCGGCTCAAAGAGTGGGTGATGCTGGACATTTATCTGATCGGCATGGCGGTGGCGGCGATCAAAGTGCAGGATTACGCCGACATCCAGCCCGGCAGCGCGCTGATCGCTTACCTTTCGCTCACGGTGCTAAGCATCCTGACGCTGATACACGTCAATCTGGAGCAGCTGTGGGAGCGCTACTATCCGCAGGAACAGCCGGAAGGCCCGCCGACGGCGCTGCACATTTGTCTGTCCTGCCACTATACCGGCTATCCCGACGCGCGCGGCCGCTGCCCGCGTTGCCATGTGCCGATGTGCCATCGCCAGCCCTACAGCCTGCAGAAAACCTGGGCGGCGCTGATCGCGGCGATGATCCTGCTGATACCGGCCAACCTGCTGCCGATTTCCATCATTTACGCCAACGGCACGCGGCTGGAAGACACCATTTTCTCCGGCGTGGTCTCATTGGCCACCTCCGGCAACGTGCCGATCGCCGCCATCGTGTTCATCGCCAGCGTGCTGGTGCCCTTCACCAAGGTGATCGTGCTGATCGTGCTGTTACTGAGCATCCACTTCAAAACCTCGCACAGCCTGAAGACGCGCATTCGTCTGCTGCGCCTGGTCACCTGGATCGGCCGTTGGTCGATGCTCGATCTGTTCGTTATCGCCTTGATGATGTCGCTGGTAAATCGCGATCAACTGTTATCTTTTACTATGGGACCGGCCGCGTTTTACTTTGGCTCGGCGGTCATTTTGACTATTCTTGCCGTTGAGTGGCTGGATAGCCGATTGATTTGGGATGCACATGCAACAGGAAACGCCGACTACACCGACTGAAGCGCGGGTCAAGAACAAACGCCGCATTTCACCGTTCTGGTTACTGCCGTTCATCGCCCTGCTGATCGCCGGGTGGCTGGTCTATAACAATTTCCAGGAGCGCGGCACCACCGTCACCATCGATTTCCAATCGGCGGCGGGCATCGTCGCCGGCCGCACGCCGGTGCGCTACCAGGGCGTTGAGGTCGGCACGGTGCAAAAAATCAGCCTGAGCAAAGATCTGCGCAGCATCGTGGTGGAAGCCAGCATCAAAAGCGATCTGGAAGACTCGCTGCGCGAAGGCACCCAGTTCTGGCTGGTGACGCCCAAAGCCTCGCTGGCCGGGGTTTCCGGGCTCGATGCGCTGGTCGGCGGCAACTATATCGGCATGATGCCCGGCAGCGGCAAGGAGCAAACCCACTTCACCGCGCTCGATACCCAGCCGAAGTACCGCCTGAACACCGGCGAGCTGATGATTCACCTGCATGCCGACGATCTGGGTTCGCTCAACAGCGGCTCGCTGGTCTATTACCGTAAAATCCCGGTCGGCAAGGTGTATGACTACACCATCAGCGAAGGCAACAAGGGCGTAACCATCGACGTGCTGATCGACCGCCGCTTCGCCAACCTGGTGAAGAGCAACAGCCGCTTCTGGAATGTCTCCGGCTTCAAGGGCGATTTCAGCCTGTCCGGCGCCACGGTGCAGATGGAGAGCCTGGCGGCGCTGGTCAACGGCGCCATCGCCTTCGATTCGCCGGCCGATGGCCAGCAGGCCAAGGGCGATCAGAACTATACCCTTTACCCGGACCTGGCCCACAGCCAGCGCGGCGTCAATATTCTGCTGGATCTGCCGAGCGGCAACAATTTGAGTGAAAACCGCACGCCGCTGATGTACCAGGGGCTGCAGGTCGGCACCCTGACCAAGCTGACGTTGCAACAGGACAGCAAAGTCATCGGTGAACTGACCATCGATCCTTCGGTGGTCGATCTGATGCGCAGCGGCACCCGCATCGTGATGCGCAGCCCGCGCATCAGCCTCAACGACGCCAAGCTCAGCCAACTGCTGACCGGCACCACGCTGGAACTGGTGCCGGGTGAAGGCGAACCGCAGCAGCGCTTCAACGTGCTGGACAGCAGCGAAACGCTGTTGCAACAGCCGGGCGTGTTGACCGTCACGCTGACGGCGCCGCAAAGCTACGGCATCGACGTCGGGCAACCGCTGGTGGTGCACGGCGTGAAAGTCGGCCAAATCCTGAGCCGCACCTTGACCGCCGGCGGCGTGGTGTTCACTGCCGCCGTTGATGCGCAATATCGCGGCCTGCTGCACAAAGACAGCAAATTCGTGGTCAACAGCCGCCTCGACGTCAAGCTGGGAATAGACGGCATGGAAGTGCTCGGCGCCAGCGCGCAGGAGTGGGTAGACGGTGGCGTGCGCATTATCCCCGGCAGCAAAGGGGAGCCTGGCGGCCAGTATCCGCTGTACGCCAACAGCGAAAAAGCCGAGGAAGGCATCGTCGGCAACGCCCCTTCCACCACCCTGACCCTCAGCGCCACCAGCCTGCCGGACGTGCAGGCCGGCTCAGTGGTGCTGTATCGTAAATTCCAGGTGGGCGAGATCGTTAACGTTCGGCCGAAGGCCAACGAGTTTGAGGTGGATGTCTACATCAGCCCGGAATACCGTAAGTTGCTGACCCGTGAAAGCATCTTCTGGGCCGAAGGCGGCGCCAAGGTGCAGCTCAACGGCAGCGGCCTGACGGTGCAGGCTTCGCCGCTCAACCGCGCGCTGAAAGGCGCCATCAGCTTCGACAACCTGCAGGGCGTGACGCTGAACAAAGGCGCCAACCGCGTACTGTACGCCAGCGAAACCGCCGCCCGCGCGGTGGGCAGCCAAATCACGCTGAAAACCTATGACGCCAGCAAGCTGTCGGCGGGCATGCCGCTGCGTTACCTCGGCATCGACGTCGGCCAGGTGGAGTCGCTGCAGCTGGCGCCGGAGCGCAACGAAGTGTTGGCCAAAGCGGTGCTGTATCCGGAATACGTGCAGACCTTCGCGCGCCTCGGCAGCCGCTTCTCGATCGTGTCGCCGGAGATCTCCGCCGCCGGCGTCAGCAACCTCGATACCCTGCTCCAGCCTTATATCAACGTGGAGCCGGGCCGCGGGCGCGAGCTGCGCACCTTCGAACTGCAGCAGGCCAGCATCACCGACTCTCGCTATCTGGACGGCCTGAGCGTCGTGCTCGACGCGGCCGAAACCGGCTCGCTGCAGATCGGCACGCCGGTGCTGTTCCGCGGCGTGGAGGTCGGCACTATCACCGGTTTCTACCTCGGCGCCATGTCCGATCGGGTGCACGTCGCGCTGCGCATCAGCAAGAAGTACCAGCATCTGGTGCGCAACAACAGCGTGTTCTGGCTGGCGTCGGGTTACAACCTGCAGTTCGGCCTGACCGGCGGCGTGATCAAGAGCGGCACCTTCCAGCAGTTCATCCGCGGCGGCATCGCCTTCGCCACGCCGCCAACCATTCCGCTGGCGCCGAAAGCCACGCCGAACAAGCACTTCCTGCTGAATCCGGAAGAGCCGAAGGACTGGAAAACCTGGGGCACCGCCATTCCGCGCGATTAACTTTCGCGTTTCCCTCAGGGCCCGGCAATGCCGGGCCCTGTTTTTTTCCGCTTTGTGATAAACTCTCGCCCTTGTCTTTATTGCACCCTGAGAGTTCGCCCCGTGGCCAAATCCACCGCCGTTTTTCTGCCCCCCGCTTTCCTTGACGCCACCCGCGCCATCATGCCCGCCGAGCTGGCGATGGACGATTTTATCGCCGCCTGCCAGCGCCCGCTGCGCCGCAGCCTGCGCGTCAACACGCTGAAAATCAGCGTCACCGACTTCCTGGCGCTGGTGCGGGACTACGACTGGCGATTGGAACCCATTCCCTGGTGCGCGGAAGGGTTCTGGATCGAGCGCGACGATGAAGAGCTGCGATTGGGCAGCGCCGCCGAACATTTGAGCGGCCTGTTCTATATTCAGGAGGCCAGCTCGATGCTGCCGGTCAGCGCGCTGTTCGCCGGCGGTGCAGCGCCCCATCGGGTGCTGGACGTGGCGGCCGCGCCGGGCTCCAAAACCACCCAGATAGCCGCGTTGATGGATAATCAGGGCGGCATCGTCGCCAACGAATACTCCGCCAGCCGGGTGAAAGTGCTGCACGCCAATATCAGCCGCTGCGGCGTGAAGAATACGGCGCTGACCCACTTCGATGGCCGGGTGTTCGGCGCCGCGCTGCCGGAGAGTTTTGACGCCATTCTGCTCGACGCCCCCTGCTCCGGCGAAGGCGTGGTGCGCAAAGATCCGGACGCCATGAGCAACTGGTCGCCGGAAAGCGTCGCCGAGATCGCCGCCACCCAGCGCGAGCTGATCGACAGCGCGTTTCATGCGCTGGCGCCGGGCGGCGTGATGGTTTATTCCACCTGTACCCTCAATGCGCAGGAAAATCAGCAGGTGGTGCGCTGGCTGCTGGACACCTATGGCGACGCGGTCAGCATCGAGCCGCTGGGTGAGCTGTTCCCCGGCGCCGACAAGGCGTTGACCGCCGAGGGCTTCCTGCACGTCTTCCCGCAGATTTACGACAGCGAAGGGTTTTTCGTCGCCCGCCTGCGTAAAAAACACGCCGTGGCGCCGTTGGCGAAGCCGACCTATAAAGTCGGTAAATTCCCGTTCAGCCCGCTGTCCGGCAAAGAGGCGGCGCTGATCGCCCAAGCCGCCGCCGCATCCGGCTTAACCTGGGGCGATGACAGCCGGCTGTGGGAGCGCGACAAGGAAATCTGGCTCTTCCCGGCCGAGCTGGAGCCGCTGTTCGGCAAAGTGCGCTTCTCGCGTATCGGCCTCAAGCTGGCGGAGCGCTTCCCGAAAGGTTTCCGTTGGCAGCACGAAGCGGCGATCGCCCTCGCGGGCGCCGACGGCAAACAGCATTTCGAGCTGGACGCCGCGCTGGCCCAAGAGTGGTATCACGGCCGCGATCTCTACCCTGAGCAGCCGCCGGCGGGCGACGAGTGCATCGTCACCTATCAGGGGCAACCGCTGGGCATCGCCAAACGCATCGGCAGCCGCATCAAGAACAACCTGCCGCGCGAGCTGGTGCGCGACGGCGCGCTGGATTTTCACCTGTAATCGCCCTGGCGCCGGGGAGCCGCTTTCCCCGGCGATAAATAAAGATAACAATATTCCCATCACCATTCGTTATTATTCTAATCATTTCACCATCACGTTATTTCACCCGCGCACGCTTGCCCTGTGCCAATTAAAAAGTTTTGACCTTTGATAAAGACAATTTCACGTTCTTATCCTATTAATTTAAATGTAAGTAAATAAATGCGTGCAACTCAGCTCTGGGTGGCGTTTTTGCGGACTTTCTCTGACATGGCAAGGAATCATGATGAAAAAAACTCTGCTGGTTTTGCTCTCGTTAACACCTCTGCTGTGCATCAGTGGCGCAGCCAACGCAGCGGGCACCATTCAGGGCACGGTGGGCGTGACAATGACCATCGGCGCCGGGTGCGTGGTCACCGGCGGCAACAGTTCCGGCACCACCAACGACTTTGGCTCCATCAGTTTCGGCACCTACTCGTCGCTGGCTAACGTCATCACCGCCAGCGCCACCGGCAGCGGCGGCACCGGCACCTTGGGGCTGAACTGCACCACCGGCACCAACTACACCGTGGCGCTGGACAACGGCCTCAACGCCTCCGGCAGCCAGCGGCGCATGGCCAGCGGCGTGCCCGCCTACATCAGCTATAACCTCTACCAGGACAGCGCCCACGCCGTGCCGTGGAACAGCACTACCGGCGTGCTGACCGGCACCGGCACCGGCTCGGCGGTCCCGCTGATCGTCTACGGTCTGGTGCCCGCTGCGGGCACCACCCCGGCCGCCGGCGTGTACAACGATACCGTCACCATGACCGTGACCTGGTGATGCCTGCCGACACGGGGCGCCACCATGGCGCTCCGTTATTCATTAATGTAATAATATTCCTATCCACCCTCTCGTTATCTCAAACACGATTCCCCCTGATGTGTTTACGCTGCACTCAACCTGCGATCTCGCTTAAAAATAAATAAAGTTTTTAATCTTTCGGCAAGACATTCCCCCGTTCTTATTCTATTAATTAATCTGTAAATAGATTAATGCATTTGACTCATTTTTCGGGCTTTTTGGCAGGCTTCTCTACTACGGCAAGGAACCATGATGAAAAAGACTCTGGCAGCATTAACCTCGGCAGCGGTTCTGCTGTGCACCTCTGGCGCCGCCTTTGCGGCGGGCACCATTCAGGGCACGCTGGGCGTCACTTTAACCATCGGTGCCGGCTGCGTCGTTACCGGCGGCAACAGCTCCGGCACCACCAACAACTTCGGCTCCATCAGCTTCGGCACCTACTCGTCGCTGGCTAACGTCATCACCGCCAGCGCCACCGGCAGCGGCGGCACCGGCACCCTGGGGCTGAACTGCACCACCGGCACCAACTACACCGTGGCGTTGGACAACGGCCTCAACGCCTCCGGCAGCCAGCGGCGCATGGCCAGCAGCGTGCCCGCTTACATCAGCTATAACCTCTACCAGGACAGCGCTCACGCCGTGCCGTGGAACAGCACCACCGGCGTGCTGACCGGCACCGGCACCGGCTCGGCGGTCCCGTTGATCGTCTATGGTCTGGTGCCCGCCGCGGGCACCACCCCGGCGGCAGGCGCGTACAGCGATACCGTCACCATGACCGTCACCTGGTAAGCATGACGCGCCTGGCCGTCACCTGCATGCTGCTGTCGTTGGCAGGCGCTTGCCGCGCCGACGTCAGCACTGCGACGGTCGGCGTCAGCGCCACCTTGGTCAAATCCTGTGTCGCAGGCACCACCAGCGGCGGCAACACCACGTTCGGCACCTTTAACTTCGGCACGGTTTACTTCCTCAATACGGCGATAAAAGTGACCGGCCAGGCGAACGCCGGTGCACTGCAGATCAACTGCAACAACGGCACCAGTTACACGGTGCTGCTCAGCGGCGGACAGAGCGGCAATACCGCTTCGCGCTATCTGCAAAGCGCGGCGGGCGCCCGCGTGAACTACAACCTGTATACCAGCGCCAGCTACGCCACCGTCTGGGATAACGTCACCGGCGTGACGCAGACCGCCACCGGTCAAAGCGTCTGGCTGCCGGTGTACGGCATGATCCCGGTGCAGGCGACGCCGGCAACAGGCACTTATACGGACACGGTACAGGTGACGATAAATTGGTGATTAACGGAACGCTGCGCACCCTGCTGCTGACGGCGCTGCTTGGCGCTCCGGCGGCACATGCCGATACCGTCAGCCAGGGCTTCACGGTCAATGCTTCGATCATCAAAGGCTGCGTGCTCGGCAGCGGCGTCACCAACGTTACCTCGTTCGGCAGCATAAGCTTCGGCCAGGTGGCGTCTTTAAGCAGCCCGATAAAAATTGTCTCGAGCGCCGGCGCCGGCTCAATCCTTATCCGCTGCAACCCCGGGCTCAGCGTCACCCTGGGATTGAACGTCGGCAATAACGTGACCGGCTCCATCGCCGGCGGACGCAAGCTGTTGAACTCGGTCACCTCGGAAACGCTGATTTACCAGCTCTACCAGGATGCCAACTACGCCGTTTTGTGGGGAGACGGCGGCAACGGCGGCGCCGCCCAAACCGTCTCCTCCACCGGCAGTACGCAGGAAATAAAAATCTACGCCAGTTTAATGGCGAGCAGTACCTTGCCCACCAGCGGCACCTACAACGATACGGTCTTAGTGACGGTGAGTTATTGAGCTTTTAAAAGGATCACATTATGCGTAGTACTCTGCTTCGCCTGCCTCTGCTGGCAGGATTGTTGTTAGCCGGCCAGCCGCAGGCCTTCGCCGCCGCCTCCATTCTGATTTGGCCCATCGATCCGGTTATTGAAGACAACCAGCAGGCGACGGCCCTGTGGCTGGAAAACCGCGACAGCAAGCCGGTTTACATGCAAATTCGCGTGCTGGGCTGGCAACAAACCGGCGGTAAGGACGATTACCGCAACCAGAGCGAGGTGCTCGCCAGCCCACCGGTCGCCACCATTCTCCCCGGCAAACGCCAACTGATTCGCCTGATCAAGCAGACGCCGGCCGCCGCCGGACAAGAGCGGGCTTACCGCATCCTGGTCGATGAAGTGCCGATCAAAGATAAAGATGGCGCAGCGCCCGACAAAGGCGCGCAGATGGGGCTGAAATTCCAGATGCGTTATTCGGTGCCGCTGTTCGTCAGCGGCAAAGGCGTCTGGACCAAGCAAGACTTCGAACACCCGCGCGACTACGCCACCGCCAACCAGCCGAAGCTCAGCTACCGGCTGCTGCAACAAAACAGCCAGCGCTGGCTCGACGTGCGCAATGACGGCATCGTGCATGCTCGCCTGTCGCAGGTCAGCATTCAGGGCAAGCCGCTCAACAACGGGCTGCTGGGCTATGTGCTGCCGGGTTCGCAAATGCGTTTCGCCCTGCCGCCGTCGGGCAGTTTTGCCGCCGGCAAGCTGCAGGCGATGGTCAACGACAATAAACAGCCCGTAACCCTCCCGTCTTACTGAGCCCGAGGCGCAGGTGATGCGGATGTCGCCATCGCCCTCACGCGGCATGCAGCTCAAGCCGCTGGCCCTGGCCGTACTCTGTATGGCGGTAGAACTGTGCCCGCCGCCTGCCGCCGCCGACGATTTGCCACCGCCGCCCCGCGCCGTCAGCATGCCGGATACCACGCTGTATCTGGAGCCGGTGGTGAACGGCCGCCCGACCGGCAAAGTCGTGCCGGTCGCCTACCGCGGCGGCCATTACTATTTAACGCCTCAGCAGCTGATCGATGCCGGCCTGCCGGTGACGGACAAACAGGTGAAAGAGATCGCCGTCGATCAACTGGATAAGGTCGACGTCACCTACAGCGGCGAAACGCAGCAGTTGCTGATCTCGGTGCCCAACGATTGGCTCCCCAGGCAAACCCTCGGTGACGCCAACCCGGAGCAGCGGCTGCCGGCGCAAAGCAGCCTGGGCTTCTTGCTGAATTACGACGCCTACGTCAGCCAAAGCGGCGGGCGCGGCAATCCGGGCTATTTTTCCGCCTGGAGCGAACAGCGGCTGTTCGACGGCTTTGGCGTTATCGCCAACACCGGCATTTTCCGCAGCAGCTTCAACGGCGAGACCGCCGCGCAGCAGAACAATCGCTATATCCGCTACGACAGCAGTTGGCGCTACAGCGACGACGACACCATGCTCAGCTACACCGCCGGCGATCTCACGACCGGCTCGCTGCCCTGGACCAGTTCGGTGCGCGTCGGCGGTCTGCAGGTAGCGCGTAATTTCGCCACGCGGCCGGATCTCATTACCTACCCGCTGCCGCAGTTCTCCGGCCAGGCCGCCGTGCCGAGCAGCGTCGATCTGTACATCAACAGCTATAAAAACACCTCCGCCAACGTGAATCCCGGCCCGTTCACCCTGAATACCGTGCCCTACATCAACGGCGCCGGTCAGGCGACGGTGGTGACGACCGATGCGCTCGGCCGCCAGATCAGCACGACGGTGCCGTTCTATGTCGCCAGTTCGCTGCTGCAGGCCGGGTTGAGCGATTTCAGCCTGTCGGCAGGCGCGCTGCGCCAAAACTACGGTTACCGATCCGCGGACTACGGCCAGTGGGTGGCCAGCGGCAGCGGGCGTTACGGCGTCACGGACTGGCTCACGATCGAAGGGCGGGCGGAAGGTGCGGCGGAGTTGGCGGTCACCGGCGCCGGCGCCGGCGTGCGCATCGGGCAGCTAGGGGTGCTCAACGCCTCCTACAGCTACAGCCAGGCGGGCCGCGACGCTTTCAACGCCCCTCCTGTCACGCCGCGGTATTACGATCCGGTCACCGGCCAACCGGTGCAGCAACCGGATGCCGGTCCGGTGTATCAGTACGCCGGCCGCCACGGCGATCAAACCAGCCTGAGTTACACCTACAGCAATCAGTATTTCAGCCTCAACGCTCAACGGGTGCTGCGCAGCGCGGACTTTGGCGATCTTTCCACCTACAAGAGCAGCTATCGGCTGAGCCGCCGCACCGATCAGCTGACCGGCAGCATCGGCCTGAGCCGCTTCGGCAGCCTGGGCGCCGGTTATTTCGACGTGCGCGACGCCATCGGCCAGCGCACTCGCCTGGTCAACCTGTCGTACAGCCTGACGCTGTGGCGCAACATCAGCCTGTACGCCTCGGCGAACCGCGAGATTGGCGGTGACGGTTACAGCTCTCAGCTGCAGATCAGCATTCCGTTCGATACCTGGGGCACCGCCAACGTCAGCACCGCCCGCGACGCCGGCAACCGCTGGAGCGAACGCGTGGCTTACAGCCGCGCCGCGCCGACCGACGGCGGTTTCGGTTGGAATCTGGCCTATGCCGGCGGCCAGGGCAGCAACAGCGATTATCGTCAGGCGGATGTGACCTGGCGCACCTCGCTGTTGGAAACCCGCGCCGGGCTGTATGGCAACCGTAACGACTACACCCGCTGGGGCGAAGTCAGCGGTTCTCTGGTGGCGATGAACGGCGGCGTTTATGCCACCAACACCATCAACGATGCCTTCGCGCTGGTATCGACCGACGGCTACGCCGGCATTCCGGTCAGCTACGAGAACCAGCGCATCGGCGTCACCAACGACAAAGGTTATCTGCTGGTGCCCACCGTCACCTCGTATTACCACGCCAAGTTCCAAATCGACCCGCTCAATTTACCGGCGGACGTTAACCTGCCGGCGGTCGAAAAAACCGTCGCCATCCGCGATCACAGCGGCTACCTGGTCGAATTCCCCGTCCAGCGCCTGTCCGCCGCCGACGTGGAGCTGGTCGATGCGCAAGGCAAACCGCTGGCCAACGGCAGCCAGGTGGCGGTGCTCGGCGGCAATCAACAAAGCTACGTCGGGTGGGATGGCATGACCTATATCGATCCGGTGCAGCAACACAACCGGTTAAGCGTAATCCCGGCCGACGGCGGCCCGCCGTGCCAGGTCAGTTTCAGCCTGGCCAACCCGCAGGGGCTGCAACGCGTCGGCCCTCTCGTCTGCCAGTAACACACGGAGAAGAAGAATGATGTCTCGGCAAGTGAAAATCTTTTTGGCGGCGCTGCTGTTGATGTGTGGACAACGCGCGCTGGCGGACTGCGCCACCACCAACGGCACGGTTACCCTGCCCAGCAGCAACTCCTTCGCCGTCTACAACGGCCAGATAAGCGCCCAGGGCACTGCGGGGCTGAACTGCACCGGGCTCGGGCTCAATTTGCTGACGCAAAACACCGTCACGGTCAAGATCGCTTCCACCACCAACAACATGGCTCTGCTGAACGGCAACGGCTCAGGCGATAAAATTTCTTATTTGATCTACCCGGATTCGAACTACCAGTACCCGTATAGCGTCGGCCAGACCATCGATTACAGCTCGCTGAATCTGCTGTCGCTGATCCTGATCTCAGCCAACGTCAACTTTCCGGTGTATATCAAAACCGTCGTCGGCGCGAACGTCAGCGCCGGCACCTATACCGATACCATCAACCTGGTGTGGAACTACCATATCTGCGGCCTGGGCCTGATAGGGCTTTGCATCTGGTGGGACGGCACCAATCAACCCAGCACCGTGACCGTCACCGCGGTCATCACCAAGAGTTGCCTGATCAACACCGCCAACAACGTCAACTTCGGCAGCATGGCCTTAGTGGGGCAATTCAATCCGATCAACCAAAGCATCACGCTGACCTGCACCAAATCCCAGTCTTACAGCTCCTATTTCACCAACGGCAACAATCCGATCACCGGCTGGCGGCGAATGATCAGCGGCACCAGCAACTTCCTGCAGTATCAGATCTATTTGCCCAATACCAGCACCGTGTGGAGCAGCACCAACGCGCAAAGCGGCACCGGCACAGGCCTGGCGCAAAGCATCCCCTTTACCGCCGCCGTCAACCCGGCGCAGACCGAAGTGCCGGTCGGCACCTATCAGGATAACGTCAGCTATGTCGTGACTTACTAGCGCAGCCGCTAGCCGCCCGGCCGAATGTTGCCAGAGTGTATTTTTTATGTGGCATTTTTTGCTCATTTGGCTATGCTCATACCGATGACCTGACTGGTCTAACCTCCTACCACATCATTGAGCAAGGAGTTCCCATGAGCAAAACCGTCGTAAAAATTGGCAGCTTCGAGGTCGATGACGCGCATCTTCACGCCACCGCCGACCGTGCAGGCACCCTGAGCATCCCCTGCAAGTCCGATCCGGATCTGTGCATGCAGCTCGACGGCTGGGATGAACACACCAGCATTCCGGCCATCCTCAACGGCAAGCAGTCGCTGCTGTACAAGCAACACTACGATCGACACACGGACGCCTGGGTGATGCGGGTGGCATGAAAATGCATCCAGTCGGCTGACGACGCGCTGCTTTCATCAGAAACAGCGCGTTTTTTTATGCGATGGCGATGCCGCGGCCGGCAAAGAAGTGGGCGAAGCGGTTGAGTGACAGCTGTACTCGCTCGCGCGTCGCCGGGCTGTCGCCCGAAGGATTATGGAAGGTCACGCTTTGCGGATCGGCGGCGGTGATCAACACCAGATGCCCGCCCCGCTGCGGCGGTATGCTCTCGGGCCGGCGAATGGCGGGATGCACCGAGGCGATAAAGTAGCGGCATTCATGAAGCAGCGCCGGCACATCGGCGGCCGCCAGCCCCACCTTCACCTCCGCCTGCAGCGCGAACTGCTCGCGCACGTACTCGACGAACGGCGCGTAAATCAGCCCTTTTATCCGCTCGTTCTCACGCACATAGGCGCCATAAGGCAGGCTGCGGCGCGCCAGTTCCAACAGCGGCGGCGCTTCGCCATCGCGGTGGCCCAGCACCATTTTCAGGCAGGCCATACCGCACACGTGGTTGGCCCACTCGACGTACTCCGCCCGATCGCGGGCGCCGCTGCGCGCCCAATGCTCGTCTTGCGCCAGCGTCGCGCGGCCGGCGATCAGATCGGCGGCCATCTCCGGGCTCGCCCACTGGCACTCGTAGGGAACGGCGCGCATCAGTTTAGAACTTGTCGACGACTTTGAAATTCATCAGCACCAGCGTCATGTCCGGCGAGAACAGATCGTACTCTTCGAAGAAGCGCTGCAGCTCTTTGCGCCAATGCGCCAGCGAACGATCGCCCTCGCCTTCGGCAAAGGCGTGCGCTTCATCGACCTGATCGTACGTTTTCATTTCCACCGCGGTCAGCTCAACCGCGCAGACCGGCTCTCCCTTGCCGTCCACCACCAGGAACCGATCGCCGGCCTGTGGGATGCCCTCGCCGTCCAGGTTGGAGCAGGTCGCCGTTTTGGTGCCGTTCAAAATCAATTGCACCACTTCATCGGCCTGCTGTTCGGTAGCGCCGAACGCCCAGCGCTCGAGGTGCTCGTATTTCTGTGGAATTGCCGTCGCCATGATTATACCTTTTGGAAAAATGCCTCAATGCAGACAGGATAGTACAACGTATTGGCGGCCGTCTGCATCCGTCACAAGCGCGACTGCGCGTTATGCCAGCGCCGTCTTTACGAGTTTTTACCGTTCTTCGCTGTGCCTTCAGCGCTACCGGGCGCATACTGTGAACATTATTCACTCAATGGCAACGCCAGGCGGCAACATGCGGCAAGACGATTTCGATGCTGACGATACCTTCAGCGATTTACTCAACAGCGTCGCGTTGGCGACGCTGTTGCTCATCGCCATCGCCGGCGGATGGTATTTCAGTTAAGAGAGGGCGACGTGGCGACAAAACGCATGGGCAACAAGCTCAGTAAAATGGTGGTGGTGCTGCTGCTGATCTGCCTGGCGTTGTTGCTGTTGCGTTGGGCGGCGATAGCGTTCGGTTAATCCCATAAAACGACGCCGGCCAACCGCCGGCGCCCTGCTCACCGCCGCGGCGCCGCGGTCGGCTCCAGTAACTCGCGCAAATAGGCCAGACGCGCTTCCCCCTGTGGCAACCAGCGACGGCACAGCCAATGTTGCGTTTCACCCGTGCGGCTGAGGCGGTAGTACTCCGCGAAGGTTTCGACCCAGTTCATGATGTGTTCTCCTGCTTTTCGACATTGCCAGTATTGAGCGCAAAAACCAGAAGAAATACTGATGGCTTGTTTTTTATGCTTCCTGTTTTTGGCCGTCGGTAGCGAAGCCGCAGTTCAACTGCTACATTGGGCGAAAATCAACCCACCGAGGTGTAGGCCATGACGTTCTCGGAACAGGAGATTAAACCCGTATGGGATGAAGTCGCGCGCCTGATCGGCGACAGCGTGATGCAACTGCGCCATCGCGGCGAGGCGCTGTCGGTGGAAACGCTGGAGAAACATCTGGCGCGGCAGCTGGCCGAGAGCAACGACATCGAACGGCGTATCCTGCTCGGCGCCGCCATCAACATGCTGAAAGGCGGAAAATGAATCGCCAACCGAAAAGGTTGGCGATCCGACAGAAGCCCGAGGTATGCAAGCCCGGCCTTCTGCGCGCTACTATGTCACGCTAATATGACGTAATTAATAGGAATTGTCGGGTTTTTGCCCAAAACGCCCTATTTTTGTTGCCTGAATTACGCCAACACGAAATCGCCGGCATCCAGCGGCTGCCCCACCACTTTCACCAGGAAATCGTTGCCGTCAAAGGCGCCGCCCAGGTTGATCGCCACATCGCTGACGTGATTTTGCGCATCGTAGCTCAGCTTCGCCTCGCCCGCCTTGCCGCTGAACTGATCGACGAAGCGGATGCCGTCGGCGCTGCCGGTGTTGAACAGCGTCAGATCGATCTTGTCCTCGCCGCGCACGAAGTCGCGGATCCAATCCGGCGCCGCCGCCGTCGACTCATCCGCCGCGAAGTAGACGAAGGTGTCCTTGCCGGCGCCGCCCCACAGCTGATCCGCCCCTTTGCCGCCGTACAACACATCATCGCCCGCGCCGCCCTTGAGCACGTTATCGGCGGCGTTCCCGACCAGCACATCGTTACCCGACCCGCCGATGGCGTTTTCAATCGTTACGCCCGCCGCGATCGACACGTTGCCTTTCAGGCCGCCGACGTCCGAGAACGCCTTTTCATTCAGGTTGATGCGCTGATTTTGGCCAAAGCCGGAGAAGTCGAAGGTGTCGTTGCCGCCGGCATCCCAGGCGGTGAAGATTATCTTGTCCTGCGCGCCGGTGGCGGTGAGGAAGTCGCGATCGGTGTTGGAATTGAAACCGTAAACCGTGTCGCCGGTGCGGGTGTTCATGTTGGCGCCGTAGAAATGCTGGATCGCCGTGATGTCATTGAGCAACGGCCCGGAAGAGTACGCGCCTTTAAAGTCCTGCCCGGTGTTGCTTTCGCTGAAATAGCTCATCAGGCTGTGGGCGCGGCTGTCTTCGAAGTAGGTCGCGTCTTTAGCGTAGGTGATGCTGACGCCCGGCGCGGCGTTATAGTCGCCCGGGTGCTGCAACCCCAGCGCATGACCGATCTCATGGGTGAAGGTCTGGCGGCCGTACTCGTTTTCATGGATCTGGTTGTTGACGAAGGTGTGGTTCTTGGCGTTATACCAGGTTTGACCGGCGACCGAAGGCGATGAATCCGGGTTATACGCAAAGGCATAGGAGCCGCGCGAGCTGTAATCGAACAGACCGAATTTGATGTTGGCGGCGGCGGTGTTGCTGGTCTCGGTGAAGGTAATGTTGGCCACGTCGGACCATGACTGCAGCGACAGTTTGGCCTGCTCGCGCTGTTCCGCGTTAAAGCTGCTGAAGCCGCTGATGCTCATGCTCGACATATTGCCCGGCGCCTTTTCCCAGAAGCTGTAGGTCAGGGAGACCGGCTTTTCGGTCACGCCCTTGTCGTGCCAACTGCGATCGCCGCGCACCAGTTCCAGGCCGGCATTCTCGAACGTTTTCGACGGATGAAGCACGGTAATGGTGTCGTCTTCATCGGGTTTATAAGCGCCCAGCAGGGCTAATACGCCTTCGGCCTTAACGGAAGCATTGCTTGATGACATAACCTTATCTCCATATTCGTCAATTCAATCGGGGTGATGCCCCAACTGGCGGATTGCCTGAACGGCAGCGGCCCGGTGTTGAATCAATACGGGGATATCGGTAATGCGCTGGCGCCTTCCATCGGCACTCTGAATGAGAACGATAATCCCTTAAGAGAAGAGAATAGACACATTTTACCGAGAACAGATTTTTCTTATCAAAAGTGTGACAGGGATTTTCCGCCATGCGAATGATTTTCAAGGTAATAATCAGCATTATCACGATGTCGAAAAAAGTATAAAAAAACCGGGGCAATCCAACCCCGGCTATCCATAACACACTCTGGACTCAGACTAACCAACCGAGCAACAGCGTCGCGCCAATGACCGTGGAAGCGCCGCCGATGCGCGTAGCGATTTGGGCGAACGGCATCAGCCCCATGCGGTTGGACGCCGACAGGATCGCCACGTCGCCGGTGCCGCCCAGGCCGCTGTGACAGCAGGTGACGATCGCCGCTTCCACCGGGAACATCTTCAGGTAAGGCGCAATCAGGAAACTGACCAACCCCATCGACAGCACCACCGAGCCGCAGACCACCACATAGCCGACCGAGAACACCGCAACCACGCTTTCCAGCGGCACGTACAGCATGCCCAGACCGATCATCAGCGGCCACACCAACGCGGTGGAGACGAACTTATAGAAACTGTGCGCGCCGGTCTCCATCGAGGCCGGGATCACCCGGCAGTATTTGCACAGCACCGCGAACAGGATCATCAGCACCGGGCCAGGGATATGCACGATATGCTCGAACAGGCCGCCGACGATAAAGAAGGCGCAGATCACCAGCAGCCCGCCGCCCATCAGTTGGAAATCGACGTTGCCGCTTTGTTCCTTGATGGCGAACATCGCGTTCTCCTGCGCCGAACGGATCAGCATGCCGTCGCCGCTCAGCGCCTTGCGCTGCATGCCGATGCGCGCCAGCACCCCGGCGGTCACGATGGCGAAGATATTACCCAGCACCGCCGCCGGCGCCAGCTGCGCGACGTAGACGTCCGGTGTCGATCCCAGGATCGCCGAATAGGCCAGCGACAGCGGTAAAATGCCCTCGCCGATGCCGCCGCCGATGATCGGCACGATGATAAAGAAGAAGGTGTGATAGAAGGTGAAGCCGAACAGTTTCCCCACCAGCAGCCCGGTGATCACCGCCGTGACCGTGCCCACCACCAGCGGCACGAACATGCGAATCATCCCCTGGATCAGGATCACCCGGTTCATGCCGAGAATGCTGCCGACCACCAGACTGGCGATGACGAAATAAAGCAGGTTGGCGTCTTTCATCAGCAGATGGACGGTGCCCATGACGTTGGGCTGGAACACGTTGAAGTAGACCAGCACCGACGGCACCATCAAACACAGAATGGCCGGCCCGCCGATATCGCGCAGCACGGGAATGCTTTTACCCAACTGCGCCAACGCAAAGCCCAGCGTCATTATCACCGCCAGGCCGCCGATCATATTCTTCGGCAGGAAGTTGGCGTAGGCGGAGATCGCCACGATGGCGCAAATCGTGATAAACAACGCGATCGGCACCGCACCGATATCTATTTGACGAAGTTGATTAATTAATCCTGATGATTCGGACGATGCCGTATTTTTATCACAGGCTATTTCTGCATTTATCTGTTTCATTATTCACCCTGCTGACAAGCGTACAGTACGGTTAGATTCACCTGGCGCAATAATCCCGCCATAGCCAAGTGAAAACAACTAATTACAAAAATCCTATTGCGGATTTCGCTTTTTCTAATAAGAAATAAAACAGTAGACAGCACTGACAATATGATAAAAAATAAAAATGCAAAACTAAATTACGCTGAGGGAATTCAATATTGTGACCCTCCGCCAAGGTTGGTTTTAATTAATTATCGTCAGCATTTTGTAATTAAAGTAATCAGGCTTAAATTCGCTGCTATGCTATAGGAGGGCGAAAAAGCCCCCTGCTTTATTAATAAAGAACCGGAAACGCCATTAGCTGAATCCGGTCAGCTTGATCCGAACCTTAATCCTGCGCGCGGCACCGCACGGGAAAAAGGCATAATATGACTCATAAGGAAGTAGAATATGTCTTCACGCGCTGTTACCCCACAAACCCTCGCTCGCTACGGCATCCATCAGGCCGCCGACATCGTCTATAACCCCAGCTATGAATTGCTGTTCGCCGAAGAGACCCGCGCCGACCTGCCGCCGCTGGAACGCGGCACCCTCACCCAACTGGGGGCGGTCAACGTCGCGACCGGCGAATTTACTGGCCGTTCGCCGAAAGACAAATACATCGTGCGCGACGACACCACGCGCGACACCGTCTGGTGGTCCGACAACGGTACCGGCAAGAACGACAACCAGCCGCTGTCGCCGGAAGTCTGGCAGCATCTGAAGACGCTGGTGGGCAACCAGCTCTCCGGCAAGCGTCTGTTCGTGGTGGATGCCTTCTGCGGCGCCAACGCCGATACTCGCCTGAAGGTGCGCTTCATCACCGAGGTGGCCTGGCAGGCGCACTTCGTGAAAAACATGTTTATCCGCCCAAGCGACGCCGAGCTGGCGGACTTTGAGCCGGACTTCGTGGTGTTGAACGGCGCCAAATGCACCAACCCGGACTGGCAACACCAAGGGCTGCACTCGGAAAACTTCGTCGCTTTCAACCTGACCGAGCGCATGCAGCTGATCGGCGGCACCTGGTACGGCGGCGAGATGAAGAAAGGCCTGTTCTCGATCATGAACTATCTGCTGCCGCTGAAGGGCATCGCCTCGATGCACTGCTCGGCCAACGTCGGCGAGCAAGGCGACGTCGCGGTGTTCTTTGGCCTGTCCGGCACCGGCAAAACTACCCTCTCCACCGATCCGAAACGCCAGCTGATCGGCGATGACGAGCACGGCTGGGACGACGACGGCGTGTTCAACTTCGAAGGCGGCTGCTACGCCAAAACCATCAAGCTGTCGCCGCAGGCGGAGCCGGAAATCTATCAGGCGATCCGCCGCGATGCGCTGCTCGAAAACGTCACCGTGCGGGCCGACGGCAGCATCGACTTCGACGACGCCAGCAAAACCGAGAACACCCGCGTCTCTTACCCGATTTATCACATCGAGAACATCGTCAAACCGGTGTCCAAAGCCGGCCACGCGCGCAAGATCATCTTCCTGACCGCCGACGCCTTCGGCGTGCTGCCGCCGGTGTCGCGCCTGACGCCGGAGCAGACCCAATACCACTTCCTGTCCGGCTTCACCGCCAAGCTGGCCGGCACCGAGCGCGGCATCACCGCCCCGACGCCGACCTTCTCCGCCTGCTTCGGCGCCGCGTTCCTGACGCTGCACCCGACGCAATACGCTGAAGTGCTGGTGAAACGCATGGAGGCCGCCGGCGCCCAGGCTTACCTGGTCAACACCGGCTGGAACGGCAGCGGCAAGCGTATCTCGATCAAAGATACGCGCGGCATCATCGACGCCATCTTGAATGGCGACATTGAGCAGGCCGACACCTTCACGCTGCCGATCTTCGGGCTGGCAGTGCCGACCGCGCTGCCGGGCGTCGATCCGTCGATCCTCGATCCGCGCAAAACCTACGCCGACGAATCGCTGTGGCAGGAGAAAGCGCAGGATCTGGCGCAGCGCTTTATCGATAACTTCGCCAAATATACCGTCACCCAGGCGGGCGAAAAGCTGGTGAACGCCGGGCCGAAGCTGTAACGCAGACGTTTAGCATCCTGCTGTTTAAGGGCCGAACTTTCGGCCCTTTCTTGTTTTCATCCTTCCGCCAGCAAACCCGGCATCACCAGCGCCACCGCCGCCGCGATGCGCTCGTCGATCGCGCTGCCGGGCGGCAACAGCCCCAGCGTCATCTGCCGCAGCGGTTCGGCGATGGCCATCGCCAACAGCAGATCGCTGGTTTGCGCCCAGTCGCGCTCACGCAGCCACCCGCACTGCTGCTGGCGCCGCAGCCAGTCCGCCACCGTCGCCCGTCCGCGCTGAATGCCGTTGCGCTGATAGCTGTCCAGCAGCGCCTCGCGCCCCGGAAACTCGCTTTGCAGCAGCCGAAACATCCCCACCGCTTCGGCGCTCAATACCTGCTGCGCCACCGCCTTCAGCCCTTTTTCCAACAGCGGCGCCACCGCCTCCCACCGCCCGGCATCCTGGGCGAAGGCCGGCTGAAACGCCTCGGTCCAGCCGCTCACCGCCTGCGCCACCAGTTCGTCGCGATTGGCCGCAAAGCGATACAGGGTTTTTTTAGCCACCCCGGCGCGTTTCGCCACCGCATCCACCGTTGCCGCGGCATAGCCGCCGTCGAGCAACAGCGCCAGCGTCGCCTGCGCCAGCGCAGCGCGCAGCGCCGTTTCCGGCGTGGCCGGCCGGCCGCGAGCACGCAGCGGTTCTTCATTCGGGTTCGCCATATTTATTCCTCACAAGCATTGACAGACTCAGCATAGCGGCATAACTTTATTTTGGAAACACGATTCGTTTCCAAAATAAAACAGGAACCCATTATGACACATCCTTCCCTGCTGGCGCCGTGGGGCGTTAACGATATCAACGAGTTGCTCAAACCTGAACCGCTGCGGCTGGAGATGGGGCTGAGTCGCAGCGCCGACGGTTTGCTGACCGTCGCGGTCCGTACCGATCTGCACGGCTGCAAGGGGCGCATGCTGGACTGGTGGTTCACCTTCTTTGAGAACACGCAGCACATCAACTGGTGGCACCCGCACGATCACGTTGAACATCGCGGCTGGGACCGCCATTGGAAAAAAGGGGAAAGCTACGTCGGCGCCAGCATCGAAGCGGTCGAATGGCTGGCGGAGCTGCCACCGGTCGCGGCGCGCCTCAAATTCCACGCCGCCGAGGACTTCTTCGCGCCGCAACCGCTGCGCCAGGCGCGTGACGCGCAGGCGCTCTCCGCCGCCGTGTGCGCGCGCATCGGCTTCGGCGACCAGGTGGCGTTGGATGACAACGGCGATCCCTGCGACGGCGAGATGCTGCATCTGGCGCGCGATACGCCCTACGGGTGCGTGCTGCGCAGCCGTTTCCTGCTGGGTAAAGCCTGCGCCAACGCCCACGACGAACTCTCGGACGACATCGGGTTTAACCTGATGCGCCACTGCTACAACGAGTTCAGCTATCTGGCGCAGTTCCTGCCGTCGCTGTACTACGCCGAAAACGGCCGCGAGCCGGCGCCGTTGCTCTGGTAATGCATCAGCGGGGACCTGTTAATTTTTCGCGATATCGCTATAGTGATTTTCATCGTTTTCCCCTGAGCTCATGACGGAGACATCATGGAAAATCCCTGCTATAGCGGCGGCTGCCTGTGCGGGCATATTCGCTTTCAGGCACGCGGCCTGCCTGGCAATCCGCACAGCTGTTCCTGCGATTTTTGCCGCCGCCACTCCGGCGCGCCGACGCTCTGCTGGGTCGAATTTCCGCGTCAGGCCATCGAGTGGAACGGCCCGGGCGGCATGCCCACACTCTACCGTTCTTCACCCTATTCCAGCCGCGCCTTTTGCCCGCGCTGCGGCAGCACGCTGGGGGCGATCGACGACGAGCCGACGGTGGCGCTGGCCACCGGCAGCTTCGATCGGGCCAATCTGCCGGAGCTGCGCCCGACCTCACATGCGTTCGCCGATGTTTGCCCCGAATGGTGGCGTATCGACGGCATGCGCTGAGCGCCTCACAGTTCCCGCTGAAATCAATTGATTGTTTTGTCGTATAAATTTAGAACTGACGAACAATAATTCAAATGTATGGGAACGGGGATGAATCAACAGACTCTCGACGCGCGCCGGTCGCGTCAGGCGTTGCTGGCCGGCTCGGTCGGCAACTTTATCGAATGGTATGAGTTCGGGGTATACGGTTTTCTGGCCACCGTCATCGCCGCCAATTTTTTCACGCTGCAGGGTGAAAATGAAATCACCAGCCTGATCCTCACCTACGCCGCCTTCGCGCTGGCATTTTTCTGCCGGCCGATCGGCGCGGTGATCTTCGGCCGTATCGGCGATCGCATCGGCCGTCGTCCGACGCTGATTGCGGTCCTGCTGCTGATGACGCTGGCGACGGCGTTGATCGGCGTCATGCCGACTTATGCCTCGATCGGCGTCGCCGCCCCGCTGCTGCTGACGCTGCTGCGTATGTTCCAGGGGCTGTTCGCCGGCGGCGAATTCGGCGGCGCCGTGTCGCTGATGACCGAGTTCGCCCCAAAGGGCAAGCGCGGGCTGTTCGGCGCATGGCAATCGCTGACCGTCGCGCTCGGCCTGTTGGCCGGCGCCGGGCTGGTGGCGCTGCTGGCCGCGCTGCTGAGCGTGCAGCAGTTGCATGACTGGGGCTGGCGCATTCCCTTCCTGCTGGCGCTGCCGATGGGCGCCGTGGCGCTGTGGCTGCGGCTCAAGCTTGAGGAAACGCCGACGTTTACTCAGGCGCAGCAACATGCGGAACACGCTATCACCCCACCGGAAGTGAAGCTGGGCGGCGTGGTGAAAACCATTCTGGTCGGCATCGGCCGCATGATGGGCTGGTCGGCCGCCGGCTATACCTTCCTGGTGGTGATGCCTTCCTATTTGCAAACCTCGCTGCACGCCACCTTCCAGCAAGCGCTAGTGGCGACGGTGCTGGCCAACGTCGGTTTCGCCCTGACCATCCTGCCGGCGGGCATCATCAGCGACAGGCTGGGACGAAAAACGGTGATGCTGACGGCGGTGGCGGCGGTGATCCTGTTCACCTTCCCGCTGCTGCACCTGTTGCAGGATGCGCAGAGCTCACTGTGGATCAAAGGGCTGGCAGTCATGATCGCCGGCGCCGTGGTCGGCCTGCTGGCCGGTCCCGGCCCGGCGATGCTGGCGGAGATGTTCCCGACCCGGGTGCGCTATACCGGCCTGGGGCTGGCTTACTCGCTGTCCAATGCGGTGTTTTCCGGCTCGGCCGGGCTGATTATCACCGGCCTCATCAAACAGACCGGCAATATCGACATTCCCGCCTACTATGTGGTCGCCACGTCGGTGGTCAGCCTGTTTGCGCTGATGACGCTGCGCCGCGACGATCATCTGCGCTCGCTGAACGAACGTTAATCCTCCGGGGGCGCATCGCCCCCATTCCAACTCGTGATAATGATCACAACGCAAAAATGTTAACGTTAACTTTTGTGATTAACATCGCATGAGTGATAACTGACAGCTTCATCCATCCGCGAGTTAACGTTAACAATAGAGCTAACTTCACTCACCGGGGCCCTACCCATGAACCGCGAAACTAAAAAATATTACGTGCTGCTCAGCGGCCTGCTGTTCTTCTTTTTCTTCACCTGGTCTTCCAGCTTTTCGCTGATCTCGCTATGGCTGAATCAAAAGATCGGGCTGAAAGGCGCCGAGACCGGCCTGATCTTCTCCGCCATCTCGCTGGTAGCGCTGTGCGCACAGCCGTTGTACGGCTTTATTCAGGACAAACTTGGGCTGCGCAAACACCTGCTGCAGTTTCTCGGCGTAATGCTGCTGCTGACCGGCCCGTTCTTTATCTACGTTTATGCCCCGCTGCTGGCGAGCAGCCTGCCGCTCGGCGCTTTGGTCGGCGGGGTGTTCATCGGCGCGACCTTCTTCGCCGGCATAGGCGCACTGGAGTCTTATACCGAGCGCGTCAGCCGCATCAGCGGTTTTGAGTTCGGCCGCGCACGCATGTGGGGCTCGCTCGGCTGGGCCAGCGCCACCTTTGTGGCCGGTTTTATCTTCAATATCAATCCGAACATCAATTTCTGGCTGGCCTCCGCCGCCGCCGTGGTATTCCTGTTGCTGCTCAGCCAGGTGCGCGAGCTGAAGCCGAACGCCATGGCCGGCCTGGCGTTCGGCAAACCGGAGAACCTGCGGCTGCAGGATGCGCTGGCGCTGCTGCGTATGCCGGGCTTCTGGGCGCTGGTGGTGTTTGTGCTGGGGATCAGCGTATACAACGTTTTCGATCAGCAATTTTCTGTCTACTTCGCTTCACAGTTCGCTTCTCGCGCACAGGGCAACGAGATGTACGGTTTTCTCAACTCGCTGCAGGTCTTCCTCGAAGCCGGCGGCATGTTCCTGGCGCCGCTGCTGGTGAACCGCATCGGCGCCAAGCAAGGGCTGTTGCTGGCGGGCAGCGTGATGGCGCTGCGCATGTTCGGTTCCGGGTTGGTCAGCGGCGCCCTGATGATCTCCGCCATGAAACTGCTGCACGCCGTAGAGTTGCCAATCCTGCTGATCGCTATCTTCAAATACATCGCCAGCCGCTTCGACAGCCGACTCTCCTCCACGCTGTACCTGGTGGGCTTTCAGTTCATCACCCAGGTGATGGCCAGCTTCCTGTCGCCGCTGGCGGGCTACGGTTATGACCGCATCGGCTTTGCCGATACCTATCTGCTGATGGGCTGCGCGGTCGCCGCCACCACGCTTGTCTCCTGCTTCCTGCTGCGCGGCGAACGCTCCGCCACGGCAACGCCCTTTCCATCCGCCATTAAATCAAGTGAGTCTGTCCAATGAACACTGCTTTAGCTCAAGCCGACCATGCGGTCGAAGCCCTGTGCGCAGAGCGCCGAGACGATTATTATCCGCAGTTCCATCTCGCACCGGCCGCCGGCTGGATCAACGATCCCAACGGCCTGATCTGTATTGACGGCGTCTATCATGCGTTCTTCCAACATCATCCCCATAGCGAGCACTGGGGGCCCATGCACTGGGGGCATGCGACCAGCCGCGATCTGATACGCTGGCAGCACCAGCCCATCGCCCTGGCGCCCGATGCGCCCTATGACCAAGACGGTTGTTTTTCCGGCTGCGCCGTGGATGACAACGGCGTGCTGACGCTGCTTTACACCGGCCACGTGTGGTTGGGCGAACCCGGTGACGACAGCCAGGTGCGGGAAGTGCAATGTCTGGCCACCAGCGAAGACGGCATACGCTTCGTCAAGCACGGGCCGGTGCTGGCCGCGCCGGACGGCATTCAGCATTTCCGCGATCCGAAAGTCTGGCGCGAGAACGGCGAATGGTGGCTGGTGGTCGGTGCCAAAGAAAACGGCCTGGGCCAGGTGCGCCTGTACCGCTCTGCCGACCTGCGCGCCTGGCGCTTCGATCGGGTGCTGGCCGGCGCGCAAACGGCGCATCAGGGCTATATGTGGGAATGCCCGGATTTCTTCCCGCTGGGGGAGCAACACCTGCTGCTGTTTTCGCCGCAGGGGCTGGCGGCGCAGGGCTACCGCTACCGCAATCGCTTCCAGAGCGGCTATCTGCTCGGCCATTGGCGGCCGGACGGCGACTTTACGGTAACGCAGCCCTTCTGCGAGCTGGATGCCGGCCACGATTTCTATGCGCCGCAGACCTTCACCGCCGCCGACGGCCGTCGGCTGCTGTTTGCCTGGATGGATATGTGGGAATCACCGATGCCCAGCAAAGCGCACCGCTGGGCCGGCGCCCTCACCCTGCCACGCGAGCTGACGCTGGCCGCCGACGGCAGCGTCCGCATGAATCCGGCTCGTGAACTGGCGGCGTTGCGCCGAGGATCGCAGACGTTGTCGGCGCAGACGCTGACCAATCAGCATCTGCCGCTGACGAACGATATGCAGGAGCTCATCCTGACGTTGAGACCGGCCGACAGCGACGCCGAGCGGTACGGTCTGGCCATTGGGAGTGCGGCGCGGCTGTTCGTCGACAATCAGTCACACCGATTGGTGCTGGAGCGTTTTAATGAACACCCGGCGCTGTGCACCTGCCGCAGTGTGCCGCTGCCGGAGGGTGACATTCTGTCGCTGCGGATCTTTATCGATCGCTCCTCACTGGAGATCTTCGTTAATCAGGGGCAGGCCTGCCTGACCAGCCGCATCTATCCGACGGCGGGCGATCGCCGCCTCAGCCTGTTCGCCGAAGGCGGCCAGGCGCTGTTCGAGCCCATCACGGGATGGCAGTTGGCAAGCATCTGGGGGTAATGGGAATGAGCACCGGGCGCGCAGCGATGCCCCCGGTGCGCTTACAGCGAACCACGTTCCAGCAGCGGGCAAGGCACTTTCACCGTATCACGCTGTTCCCGCCGCTCAATCACATGCAGCGCCGCAAGACGACCCAGTTCATAATGCGGCAGCTGCACCGTCGTCAATGCCGGCAGGAACAGCTCGCCGGTGCCGACCATATTGTCGTAACCCAGCACCGCTACCTGTTGCGGTATCCGCCATCCTTGCGCCAGCAATACCTGATACGCCAGAAAGGCTATCCGATCGTTCCCGCACACCACGACATCGCAATCGCGCCTTCCTGCAGAGAAATGCCGCTCCAGCAGCGCGACGCAGTCGCGATAGCTTTGGTCGCCGGCGCTCAGATCGAGATGATACTGCCGCAGCTGTTCAACATCGCGCCCCGCTTCGCGCCAGGCGCGTTCCAGACCGCGACGGCGCAGGCCCGCCGCCAGCGTATCCGCCGGTAAATGAATGCACAGTGGCGCGCGATAGCCTTTGGCGATCAGCGCGCGTGTGGCGTCATACTGCCCTTGCTCGTCATCAGGAATGTAGCTGGCAATCGAATGCGCCGGGCTGACGCAGTTGGCCAGCACCAGCTTTTTGTCCAACAGTTTGGCCGGCAATGTCACCTCGCGCAGCCCCATCGTGGTGAAGATCACCCCATCCGGCCGATGTGCCAGCAGCAGATCGACGGTCTGTTCGGCGTTGTCGTCGGCAAACAGGTTGACGACGAAGCTGTTCCAGCCTCGCTCGCGCGCGGTTTTCTCAATCGACAGGATCATTTCCACCGAGAACGGCGTCGTGGCGGTGTCCAGCGCCAGCACGCCGAGCGTCTGCACGCGATTTCCGTCACCGCGAATACGCCGCGCCGACAGATCCGGCACGTAGTCCAACTGGTCGATAGCCTGTTTGACGCGGCGGTAGGTTTCCGGCCGCAGCTTGCCGGGTTCATTGATGGCGCGGGACACCGTCATCAACGAGACTCCGGCAAGTTTTGCGACGTCTTTCAGCGAAGCCATGCGCCCTTCTTTATGATGATTAATGGGAAAAAGAGAATAATCCCATAACCGGGCGCAGGACTCTACTCTGCGTTAGCAGGCTGTGATGTTCGCCCACAGGAGAACACCGTCGGCCGTCAGCGGCGCCACTTCACCGCCCGCCGTCTGCCCCGCCCACCAGACGCCCTCGCGCGCCCGCAGTTCGCCGCCCCCCGGCAGCGACCAGACCCCGCTCAGCACATACAGCACGCCCGCCTGGTGGGATGGCAGGGTGACGGGCGCCGTGCTGCGCCGCACCTCGGCCGCCTGTCGGCCACGGCGCGTCATGATGTTGAAATCCTGACTGGCGCCGCCCAGCAGCGTCGCTTCCAGCGCCACGTCGCCGGAAAAGGCGAACGGCTCCCCGATACGCGCCAACTGATGGTCGATATGCCCGGCGCTGAACAGCCGCACGCCGTCGCCTTCCAGCAGCGTGATCGAACGATCGATGCCCGCAAAGGCGGAAAACGGCCCATCCTGCGCGATGGTGGCGATGCTGGCGCGCCAGTCGAAATCCGGCTCGCCCGGCGGCCAACTGACGATTTCACGGGTTTCCCCGCCGCCGTTGCGCCACGGGCTGACCGGCAACCCAGCGAAATTAAAACGGGTCAGGCTCATCACGCCTCCTGCTGAAAGGTTTTCAGCACCTGCAGGAACTCGGCGCTGCTCTGCTGCTGCAGCGCGTGCCGCCCCTGCTCGATCACCTGTCGGCCGCCGACGAACACGTCGCGAATTTGCTCTTTGCCGCCGGCGAACAGCCAGCGGTTGAGGATCGAGGCATCCGGCGCCGCCGCCAAATACGGATCGTCGCCGTCCAGCACCAGCCAGTCGGCGCGATAGCCGCTCTGCAAGCGGCCGATCGGCGCGCCGCACGCCTGCGCGCCGCCTTGCAGCGCCTGGTGATACAGCACATCGCCCACCGCCGATTGCTGCGGTGTCGTCAGGCGATTGCGGCGCTGATCGCGCAGCCGCTGCCCATATTCAAACCAGCGCAGCTCTTCCACTACGTTGAGCGAAACGTGGCTGTCGGAGCCGATGCCCCAACGCCCCTGCTGCTGCAGATAGGCGTCGCCGGGGAAAATGCCGTCGCCGAGGTTGGCTTCGGTGGTCGGGCACAGGCCGGCCACCGCGCGACTGCGCGCCAGCGCTTCCAGCTCATCGCGATCCAGATGGGTGGCGTGCACCAGACACCAGCGCTGATCCACCGGCAGATGATCATACAGCCAGGCCACCGGTCGCTGCCCGCTCCACGCCAGGCAGTCGTTCACCTCTTTTTGCTGCTCGGCGATATGAATATGCACCGGCAAAGTGCGATCCGACGCGGCCAAAATCTGCTGCATCTGGCCCAGCTCCACCGCACGCAGCGAATGGAAGCACAGCCCCTGATTCTGCAACGGACGATCCGCCAGCTGGCGGGCAATCACCTGCTGCTGGTGCAGATAGCTTTCGGTATCCTGGATAAAACGTTTCTGCCCCGGCTGCGCCGGCTGCGCGCCGAAACCGGCGTAGCTGTACAGCACCGGCAGCATCGTCATGCCGATGCCGGCCTGATGCGCGGCCTCGCTGAGGCGGCCGGTCATTTCACCGCGATCGGCGTAAGGCTTACCGTCGGCGTCGTGATGCAGGTAGTGGAATTCGGCCACCTGGGTGTATCCGCCCTTGAGCATTTCGATATACAGTTGACGGGCGACCACCTCCACCTGCTCCGGCGTCAGGCGCTGCACCAGGCGGTACATCAGATCGCGCCAGGTCCAGAAGCTGTCCTGCGGGTTGCCCGCCACTTCCGCCAGCCCGGCCATCGCGCGCTGGAAAGCGTGGGAGTGCAGATTCGGCATGCCCGGCACCGCATCGCCGTGCAGCCGGATGCAGCCTTGCGGTTCAGCGTCGGCGGTAACTTGAGTCAGATAACCTTGCGCATCGACGTCCAGCCGGACGTTATGCGCCCAGCCCTCAGGGAGCAAAGCGCGTGGGGCAAAATAAGCAGGCATGGCAGTATTCCACTGTTGGTGTAACGGCGAATGAGGCGCGGCGATGGCGCGCCTTCAGGAATTTTTGGCGGTCGCCGGCAAGTTTCTGGCGCGACGGCCACTAGTTGTATATACATATACATACGCCGACATCAACAGTAAACTGGTGTTATTATTTTTTTATTTGACGAGGTTAACGTCGTGGCTGAACAACAGACCGTGTTACAACTGGCGGCTGCAATGAGCGATGCCCCCGCCCCGATCTACCAACGGGTCAAACAGGCGATCGTGAATCAAATCCGTGCGGGGCATTGGCAACCGCACCAGCGCGTGCCCTCCGAAAGTGAACTGGTGGCGGAACTGGGCGTCAGCCGCATGACGATCAACCGCGCGCTGCGCGAGCTGACCAGCGAAGGTTTTTTGATTCGCATGCAGGGCGTCGGCACCTTCGTCGCCGAAGCCAAAGCGCATACCGCGCTGCTGGAAGTGCACAACATCGCCGATGAGATAGCCGCGCGCGGTCATCGCCACAGCAGCAAGATCCTCGAGCTGAAGGCCCGAGCGGCCAGCGAGGAAGAGGCGACGGCGCTCGGCATTCACCCCGGCCAACGGCTGTTCTACTCGCAGATCGTGCATTACGAAAACGACGTACCGGTGCAGGTGGAAGACCGCTGCGTCAACCCGCTGGTGGCGCCGGATTACCTGAAGCAGGATTTCGACCGCGTCACGCCTTACACCTATCTGACGCAGGCCGCGCCGCTGACCGCCGGCGAACACATCGTCGAAGCGGTGATCCCGACCCGACGTGAACGCGAGCTGCTGCAGCTGGAAGACCACGAACCCGGCCTGCTGATCCACCGCCGCACCTGGTCCGGCAAAACCGTGGTGACCTCGGCCCGGCTGCTGTACCCCGGCAGCCGCTATCAACTGTTCGGCCGCTTCACCAGCGAAGTCTGATCCCCGTCGGGCGCGCCCTGCGCCCGCATCTCCGCTGTCGATCACATCCTGATAACAAAATCTCTCCCGCCTCTTGTGACATCCCGGTGAATGCGTTAGGTTGTTTTTAATTGTATATACAACCATGTGGGAGCTGCGGCTCCGGCGGAGGAAAGCAATGACGTCTGAGATTCACTGTGACAGCCTGTGGCACGGCGCCGATATCGTCACCATGCGCGACGGCAAATATCACACCCTGACCGACGGCGCGATCGCCGTACGCGACGGCAAGATTGTCTGGATTGGCGAACATGCGGCGCTGCCGCCCGGCCTGATGGCGGACGAAACGGTGAAATTCGACGGCGGCATCGTCACCCCCGGCTTTGTTGACTGCCACACGCACCTGGTGTTCGGCGGCAACCGCAGCGGCGAGTTCGAACAGCGGCTGAACGGCGTAAGCTACGCCGACATCGCCGCGCAGGGCGGCGGCATCATCTCCACCGTGAAAGCCACCCGCGAAGCCGACGAAGCGCTGCTGCTGGAACAGGCGCTGTTCCGCCTGCGTCCGCTGCTGGCGGAAGGCGTCACCTGCGTGGAAATCAAATCCGGCTACGGTCTCAGCCCGGAAAGCGAGCTGAAAATGCTGCGGGTGGCGCGCAAACTGGGCGAGCTGCTGCCGGTCGAGGTGAAAACCACCTGTCTGGCGGCCCATGCGCTGCCGCCGGAATACGCCAACCGCGCCGACGAGTATATCAGCCTGGTCTGCGACACCATCATCCCGCAGGCCGCCGCCGCCGGCCTGGCGGATGCGGTTGACGCCTTCTGCGAACATCTGGCGTTCTCGCCGGCGCAGGTGGAGCGAGTCTTCGCCGCCGCCGAAGCCGCCGGTTTGCCGGTCAAACTGCACGCCGAACAGCTCTCCGCCCTCGGCGGCAGCACGCTGGCGGCGCGCCATCACGCGCTCTCCGCCGACCATCTCGAATACGCCACCGAACAAGATGCCCGCGCCATGGGCGACGCCGGCACCGTGGCGGTGCTGCTGCCGGGCGCCTACTACCTGCTGCGCGAAACCCAGTGCCCGCCGGTGGAGCTGTTCCGCAAGCACCATGTGGCGATGGCGATCGCCAGCGATGCCAACCCCGGCACCTCGCCGGCGCTGTCGCTGCGCCTGATGATCAACATGGCCTGCACGCTGTTCCGCCTGACGCCGGAAGAAGCGCTGGCGGGCGTTACGACCCACGCCGCCAAAGCGTTGGGGCTGCAACACAGCCACGGCACGCTGGAAACCGGCAAGGTGGCGGACTTCGTTCACTGGCCGCTGTCGCGGCCGGCGGAACTGGCTTATTGGTTGGGCGGCCAGCTGCCCTGTACGGTGATTTTCCGAGGAGAAGTACGTCAATGACCATTCGCGATCCTTTTAGCTTCCAGACCGGCAGCCTGCCGCTGCTGATCAGCATCCCGCACGCCGGCACGCAACTGACGCCGGCGGTCGAGGCCGGGTTGACCGACGACGCCCGCCCGCTGCCCGATACCGACTGGCACATTCCGCAGCTGTACGACTTCGCCCGGGCGATGGGCGCCAGCGTGCTGGTCGGCAACTATTCGCGCTTCGTCATCGATCTGAACCGCCCGGCGGACGACAAACCGCTGTACACCACCGCTACCACCGGTCTGTATCCCGACGTGCTGTTCGACGGCCGCCCAAGCTTCCTGCCGGGCAAAACGCCGACGGACACAGAACGCGCCGGCTATCTGCAGCAAATTTGGCAACCTTATCATCAGCAGCTGCAGAACGAGCTGGCGCGCCTCAAAGCGCGGCACGGCTATGCGTTGCTGTTCGACGCGCACTCCATCGCCTCGGTGATCCCGCGGCTGTTCGACGGCAAACTGCCGGATCTCAACCTCGGCACCAACGGCGGCGAAAGCTGCGCCCAGGCGCTGAGCGATCGGCTGGTCGCCTGCTGCAAGCAGCAACAGCAGTACACCCACGTGCTGAACGGCCGCTTCAAGGGCGGTTACATCACCCGTGCCTACGGTCAACCGCAGCAGCAACAGCATGCGATCCAGCTCGAGCTGGCGCAGGTCAACTACATGTCCGAACAGTATCCTTTCGCGTTCGAACCGCAGCGCGCCGCCTCGCTGCAGCGCCTGCTCAAGCAGATGGTTGAAAGCCTGTTGGACGGCGCCGCCAGGCTGAACTGATCCCCCCTTTACAGGCGCCGCCGGGCGCCTGTTTTTCTCCTGCCTTTAACCGCAACGCCAGCGGCAATCTGCGCGCTATATCAAAGTTTCGCGTGATTCCCCGCTAACTGGTCCAAACAGCGCACAAAACAGCGGCCGACGAAAAACGCACTGCGCCACAATCAGCCCAAAAGCCCGTGTTCATCGTCAGCACCGGGCGGCCTGTGGCCAACTGGCCCGTTTCGAATATCTCTCTGGAGGCCCTATGTCTGTAACACCGTTAAACTGGCGCGCTGCCGGCGCCGTCGCCGAACAACTGCTGGCCGGCTGGCAACGGCGTGGCGAACCCGGCGGCGCCATCACCCTGTTTGACGCCGAACAACTCCGCGCCACCGCCTGCGCCGGCCTGGCCGATCTGGCGCAGAACACCCCCTTCACCGCCGACAGCGTGGTGCGCTACGCCTCAGTGACCAAGCATATCTTCGCCGCGCTGGCGCTGAACGCCACCGATCGCGCCGTTCAGCTGGAACAACGCCTGGGTGAACTGCTCCCCGCCCTGCAGCCTGCGCTGGCGGACGTCACCGTCGGCCAGGCGCTGGACATGACCGGCGGCCTGCCTGACGTGCGCGAGACGCTCGGCCTGCTCGGCATCTCGCTGCACGCCGTCAGCGAGGCGCAGCCGGTGATGCAGTTTGTCGAGGGGCTGGAAAGGTTGAACTATGAGGCCGGCAGCGAGATCGCCTACAGCAATACCGGCTATCGGCTGCTGGAGGCCGCGCTGCGCAGCAAAGGGTATGATTTCGACCAGTTGGTGCAACGGCATATCGCCCAGCCGCTGCAGGTGCAGATGCGAGCGCCGGAAAGCTGGTTCGACGTGGTGCCGGGGTTGGTGCCGGGTTACTGGCGGGCGCCGCAGGGCTGGCAACACGCCAGCGCCGGCCTGCACCTTTCCGCCTCCGGCTGCCTGACCGGCAGCGTCAACGCCCTCACCCGCTGGCTGCAAACGCTGTTGGCGGACCAAGGCCCCGGTCAGGGCGTGCTGGCGCAACTCAGCGCGCCGCGCCGCCTCAATCAGGGCCAACTCAGCGCCTATGGCCTGGGGCTGGCGCGCACGCCGCTGGGCCGCCGCAGCCTGCTGGGCCACGGCGGCTCCCACGCCGGTTACAAAACCTATTTCCTGCTGGCGCCCGACCGTCAGGCCGGCGTCGCGCTGGTGGCCAACCGCGAAGATTGCGACAGTTTCGGCATGGCTTTGCAGGTGATGGCAGCGCTGCTGGGCGAACCTTTGCCGCAGCGCAGCACGGCGATCCCCGACGGTCTCTACGCCACGCTGGCGGAGCCGCACTGGCTGGAGGTCAAAGACGGCAACCTGGCCTATCTGGGCAGCGATGAACCGCTGTATCAAGGGGAGGACGGGTACGCGGTGTCGCTGTCCGCCCATATGCCAATCAAATTGAAGTGGACCGGCGAAGCGGTCGAGGGCGAGGTCGGGCATGTGGCGCGCCGTTTCCTGCCGGTCACGGCCAACGGTGACTGCCTGAAGCATGTGCAGGGGTTGTGGTATCACCCGCACTATCGCACCGCCTTTGAAATTCGCGGCAATCGGGTGCATATTGGCGTCGGCCCAGCGGCGCAGACCGGCACGCTCAGCCCGCTCGGCCAGGGCCGCATGCTGGTGGAGTGCCAGGACGGCCCATGGTTGAAACGCTTTTGCCTCTATTTCCGCGGTTACAACGTGGATCTCATCGCCAACCGCAGCCGGATGCTGACCTTCCGCCGCAGCACCGTCGGCCGCGACTGACGATCAGCGCGCGCTGTCGGCTTTGACCGCCAGCAGCGCATCCGCCAGCCGCCGCTTGTCGGCGGCGCTGAGATTCACCTGTTCCACGGACGCCATAAACGCCGCCCGATCCGCCGCGTCGAGCGGGCCGGCGCGCAGCCGCGCCGCCAAACGCTGCAGTATCCGGCTGCTTAATTGCCCGATCTGCACCCGCACCTGCGCCAGCGGGCGCGGCTGCCAATCGCTTTCCGGGCTCGCCAACCAGTCGGCGCGATAGCGGTACTGAATCGCCTTGGCGGCGTCCATCTGCGCGGTGATAAAAGGCCGTACCGACGCCGGCTCCAGCCCCAAACGCCCCGCTTCCGCCTGCGCGTTGGCCAACACCTTCGCCTCCTGCGCCAGATCTTCGATCGGCAAATGCTGCTGCGCCTTGTAACCGGCCACGTCTTTCATCAACGACAGCCGTTGGTTCACCAGCTCGCCGATAGCGGCGCCACCGTCCGCCAACGCCGGAAAACTGGTCAGGCAACACGCTATCAATAACGCCCTGAACATGGCGCCTCCCTTATGATGCAGTGAAAAGGTCAGGCGCCAAGTTCACCACGTCAGCCCCGCGCCGGCAAATAAAAAAGGCCCCGCCGCAGCGAGGCCCGATGAGACCCAACCGGCGTTAATCGAACACGCCGTTGATGACGGAAGCCACAATCGCGGTGCTGAGCGCGACCAGCACCAGATCGTCGCCGGCGATGCGCCATTCATAACCCGGATACTGCGGCAGTTCACGCAGCATCGAAGACGGCACCATTTTTTTGGCGATGCCCGGCGGCAGCGGTTTGCCGCGCGCCAGATTCTTGGCGATGCCCGGCGGCAACGAGCGGTAGCCGGTCAGCCCGTAGGTGTGCGCCAGCGAACGGGCGCGGTCGCGCGAGAGGCTGACGGAAACCAGATTGTCGTCGTTTCTATAGTCTCTATAGTCGCCTTTATCTTTGTTGCCGTGATTGCCGTTGTTGCCGTGGTTACCGTTATTGCCGTGATTGCCGCTGTTGCCATGCCCGTTGCCGTTGCCGTTACCATTGCCGCCTTTGTCGGCCATGGCCGGGGCGGATGACAACCCCAGCGATGCAATCAGTGCCAACACCGTGAGAGTCGTACGACGTTTGTTCATGTTGTGTATTCCTGCGTGGGGGACTCTGTTTACTATAGTTGGCCTTTTCCGGGCAAAGTATAAGGAAAACTCCGAGATGACAGTGCGGTTTTACGGCATTCGCGCCACTCTCTTGTTTTAACGCAAAACGCCTCGAGAATTCCGAAATCTACCCCCGATTTTTCTTGAAGAAAAATAAGCCTTCCGCTAGCGTGGGACGGTAACAAAAAAGAGTTAGCGTGCTCTTTTTCGTCGCACCTCAAATCTTATTCTTATCATCCAGAATGATAATATCGAACACTTCCCGCCTTTCCGTGCGGGATTCTTTTTCCCACCGGCATCGCCCCAATCTGGTGCTTTATGTTGAGATTTCGTTGCCGATAATTTACATTCGCTGTCTGAGAAACCTTAACCTCCCGCGGTGGCCAGGCTGGCAACGGGTGGGCGTTCAGGAGCAAAAGACGTGCAAATGACCCTCATGGAATACATCACTCGGCACTTTAACGGCGATCTTCATCGTTACGCGCAGTCGGAAGGCGTCAGCCGTGAACAAATCATTAGTTGGATAAATAATGAATGTCACGTGATCAAAGGCAGGCTGTTTATGCCGGTGAGGCATCTCCCGGTAGAACAAGCCCAGTGATGACGAAAAAAAACCCCGCCTGGCGGGGTTTTCTGTTTCTGATAACACGGAAAATCAGAAGTTATAGCCGACCACCAGGTAGTAACCCCAACCGGTAGACTTGATCGGGCCCTGCGGCGTGCCGATCTCCGCGCCATCCTGCCACTGACCGCCGTTATGGAAATAACGCGCCACGAAAGAATAGTGCCAGTGATCGTAGTTCAGCGCCAAAATATGGCTGGAGGCGATAGAGTTGCTGGTGCGCACCTGTTTGCCGGTGCCGTCAACCCAATGGCTGTCCTTGCCCAGATCGGAACCGAAATCGAAGTTGGTAAAGCCGATGTAGCTCAGATTGCCGCCCCACACCTGGGTCAGCGGCACAAAGTATTTCACCTTGAAGCGGTAACCGTCCCAGCTGTTCTCGTTGGCAGCCTGGTAGTTTTCCCACTGGTATTTGGCATAGATGTTCATCGACAGGCTCATCGGCAGGCCGGTGTCGATATCGGTGCCCAGACCCATGTACCAGGTGTTTTGACGACCGTCGGCGTTGTGGCCCAGGTCATAGATGTAGTTGTTGGCGAAGTACCACTCTTTGAACGGACCGAAGCTCAGATCGGTGCCGGTCAGCTTGTCGATGGAGAAGCGCGGTTCAATCTCCATAAACAGCGGGGAGCCTTTGTCCCAGATGCCGCGGTCTGGGGTATTGCCCACGCCGAAGAACTTTGGCACGTCAACGTAGCCGTAGAAATCGAACCAGTCTTTCTTGGCGAAGGCTTCGTATTCGAGATACACGTCGTTATTCAGCTGCGGCCCGAAACGGGTGTGGTAGCTGCCCACCACGTTAACGCTCTGGTGCCACCAGTCGGAGACATATTGACTGTCTTTGCTATCAGCCATTGATGATGCACTGTAAGACGCTGCGAGCAGTACACCTGCTGCGAGAGCTATTTTTTTCATTTTATTACCACATGCTTAAAGGGCCATTTCCTGCCCGTTTAGAAAAGATGACAATGAGTCTGCCGACACCTGGCGTTGTCTTCACACAGAAACTCGGATGACGCGCGCATTATAGAAACCACTGACTGTAAGAATCTGTGATCCAGTTACGCATTTCGCGAATAGGTAATCGATTGCGTTCACATTTGTCAAATTATGTTTCATGCAAATTCACATTCGCTGTGATTTTTGTCATGTGTCGCGTTTTTTAGCGCAGTTTTTAAGCCAAATGACATCAGGGCGTCATCACGAGGTGGAAAAGAAAAAGCCGACGCGCAAGCGTCGGCCTTCATCAGCATCAGGAGAAAGTGCGGAACGTGAAATCAGCTTACCGCCGGCACCGCTTTGGCGATGTTTTCCTGGCGGAACGCCACCTCTTCACCGTTTTTGACCTCCCAGCTGGCGACCGGAATATCGGTTTTGGGCGCCGCCGCGACGACCGAACCGTAAATCAGCTTGTCATCGCGGCGCAAAATATAAACATCGAGCTGATATTCATGCCGCAAATTCGCCGTGGTCAGGCGCACGGTATCGCCGCGCTCATAATGATGCACGTCGATTTCAGGCTGCTGAATAAATTGAATGTCACTTCTCATTGTCGTCGTTCCTTCAGGCAACATGGCTAGTTAAATTCTAGTTCAACATTGCGGCGATGGCGGATAATTTCCGTTAATTTCCGCGAGTTGCCCGCCAACAGATCAGCGAACCCAGGGTAACCATCGCCACGCCCTGCCAGAAATTGACGGTCAGCGAGGTGTGCAGCACCAGCGCGGCGAACACCGCCGACAGCACCGGGGTAAAATAGGAGACGGTCGCCAGCAGCGTCATGTTGCCGTGCAGAATGCCGACGTTCCAGGCGGCATACCCCGCCCCCATCGCCACCCCGGCGCACAGCAGCGTCACGGTCACGCCGACGCTGAACTGCATGCCGCTTTCCGCGCTGAAGGCGTACTTCAGCCACAGCGCCAGCGCGGTCAGCACGATAAACAGCACCACACCGTTGCTGCCCTGGGCGATCTTCTTGGTCAGGTTGCAATACAGCGCCCAGATCACCGCGCCGCTGAACGCCAGCGTATAGCTGAGCGGATTGCTGCGCACGTTGGCCAGCATCTGCGCCGGTGACCAGCCGCCCTCGCCGCTCATGATCCAGCCGATGCCGAACAGCGACAGCAACAGCCCCGGCAGCAGCCACCATTTCGCCTTTTGGCCGTTGAGCGCCAGCGCCATCAGCACGGTGAAACAGGGCCACAGGTAGTTGATCATGCCCACTTCTATCGCCTGCAGGCGGGTATTGGCGTAGCCGAGCGACAGCGACAGGCAGATCTCGTAGCTGACGAACAGCAGGCTGCCGACGATCAGGTAAGGCCGCGGAAAGCTGCGCCATTTCGGCACGCCGAGCGCCACCAGCAAGAACGCCGCGCTGACGCTGTAGATCATCGCCGCGCCGCCGACAGGCCCCAGCCCTTCGCTGACGCTTCTGATCAGGCCAACGACGCTGCTCCACAGCACGATGGCCAACAAACCGAACAGCGTGGCGCGGGTACGCGAGGGCAAAGCGGGCATAAGGCAGGTCCAATAGGTTATTTTTTATCAGGTTTTTCACTCTACTGCCGCACGCGCCAAAAAGAAAGGCGGGAAACTCCCGCCTGTGAATTTATTGCTGCGGTTGCCGCTCCAACTGCGGCGGCGGCTGGCGAAAGCGTCGGGTCAGCCAGGCCAAATAGCCGAAGCCCAGCGTCGCCCAGATAAGCCCCATGGTCAGCGAGCTTTTCTCCAGGTTCAGCCACAGCACCCCCACCGTCAGCGCCCCCACCAACGGCAGGAACAGGAAGTTGAAGCGATCCTTCCAGCTTTTGTTGCGCCCTTCGCGAATAAAGAAGTGGCTGATCACCGACAGGTTAACGAAGGTAAAGGCCACCAGCGCGCCAAAGTTGATCAGCGCCGTGGCGGTCACCAGATCGAACGACAGCGCCGACAACGCCACCAGCCCGACCATCAGCACGTTCAGCGCCGGCGTGCGCCATTTGGGATGGATATAGCCGAAGAATTTCTCCGGGAACACGTTGTCGCGCCCCATCACGTACAGCAAGCGCGACACGCTGGCGTGCGACGCCAGGCCGGAGGCCAGCGTATTGATAAAGGTCACGCACAGGAAGATCGACTGGAACAGCTTGCCGCCGACGTACAGCGCAATCTCCGGCAGCGCGGCGTCGGGCTGGTGAAAACGTTGAATGGACGGGAAAAACAGCTGAATGAAGAACGACACGCTGATAAAGATCACCCCGCCGTACAGCGCGGTCAGGAAGATGGCGCGCGGGATCACCTTGGCGGCGTCGGGCGTCTCTTCACACAGCGTGGTGACTGCGTCAAAGCCGAGGAACGAGAAGCACAGGATAGTCGCGCCGGTAATGATCGGCAGCAGGTGCGCATTCTCGCTGAGGAACGGCCGCAGGCTCCACACCGTGCCCATCCCCTCGCCGTTGTGCAGGCCGCGTACCACCAGGTAGATAAATACCAGAATGATCGCCACCTGCGCCAGTACGAACAGGGTATTGAAGTTGGCCACCAGATTGACGCTTTTCAGGTTGATGGCGGTGATCAGAATCACGAAGCCCACCACCCACACCCAGGGCGGCACCTCCGGGAACAGCGCGGTCAGGTAGATCTTGGCCAGCAGCGTGTTGATCATCGGCAAGAACAGATAGTCCAGCAGCGACGACCACCCCACCAGGAAACCGACGTGCGGGTTGATCGCCTTCTGCGCATAGGTATAGGCAGAGCCGGCGGTGGGAAACTGGCGCACCAGTTTGCCGTAGCTGATGGCGGTGAACAGCACGCCGGCCAGCGCCAGCAGGTAGGAGGTCGGCACATGGCCGTCGGTGAGGCCGGAGACGATGCCGAAGGTGTCAAACACCGTCATCGGTGTCAGATAGGCCAGGCCCATCATCACCACTTGCCACAGCTTGAGGGATTTGCGCAGCTGCGGTTTGCCCGCCTGGCCGCCGTCGATGGCTTTAGTCGTCATGGCATTTCCCCTTTTGGTCCTCTGCTGTCAACCGTGCAACGTCATTCAGAGAGGCCGCGGGGAAACTGCTGCTCAGGCGGCGGGAAAAACGGGTTGGGATCGCTGTCGGGCGGCCGGCGACCGGCCCGTCGGCACTGCGGCACAGGCAAACGTCTGCGCAGGGAGATGACTGAGTCATGGTTATTTCCTCGTCGGCGTCCTGTACGCCGTGATAGAAGAAATTCTGTACCGCAGCGCGCAGCCTCGCCGGCCACAGGAGAGCCGATGAAATGCGCCGGACGCGCGCGGTAGTCGCAGGGTGAGCGGGATCAGGCGTTTTTCAACATCCACTCGATCTCGGTTTCGGTGATCAGGCGCTCAAACTGCACCAGCTCATCGGTTTTGCAGGCCAGATAGACGTGGCTGAAGCGTTCGCCCAACAATGCATTGAGCACCGGCTGATGTTCGAACTCGTACAGCGCGTCGCTCTGGCGGATCGGGAACGGCAGCCCGTCCTGCTCCAGCCCGTTGCCGGTCACCGGCTCAGGCAGCGGCAATGCGGTTTCCAGGCCGTAGACGATGCCGGCCAGAATGGTCGCCATCACCAGATACGGGTTGGCGTCGGCGCCCGCCACGCGATACTCCACCCGGTGGTTATCGCGATCGCCGCAGGGAATGCGCAGCGCCACGGTGCGGTTGTTATGCCCCCAGGAGGCCTGGGTCGGCACATACATGCCGGGCTGGAAGCGGCGGTAGGCGTTTACGTTCGGCGCCAGCAGCGCCATCGAGGACGGCATCAGGGCGATCATGCCCGCCAGCGCCTGTTTCAGCAGCGCCGAATCTTCGCCGTCGTCATCGGCGAACACGTTGTCGCCTTGCGCATTCAGCATGCTGATGTGCACGTGCATGCCGCTGCCGGCGTGCTCTTCATACGGCTTGGCCATAAAGGTCGCCTGCATGTTGTGGTTCTCGGCCACCATGCGCACCAAGCGCTTCAGTGCCAGCGCATGGTCGCAGGCCTGCAGCACGTCGTCGGTATGGTGCAGGTTGACCTCGAACTGCCCCGGCGACGCCTCCGCCACCGCGCCGTCCGCCGGAATGCCCTGCAAACGCGCCAGTTCGTCGATCTCGCTCAGCACGTCGGCGAAATGGTTCAGGTTATCGACGGAGTACACCTGGCTTTGGGTGTTGCGTTCTTGCGTGCCCGGCGCGCACGGCGGCTGCAGATAGCCCTCCGCGTCGCGTTGACGATCGATGAGATAGAACTCCAACTCTACCGCTACCACGGGGGAAAGCCCGCGCTGACGCAAACGCTGCCACACTCGGTTCAGCACATTGCGCGGTTCAACGTCAAAGGGAGTGCCATCTTCATCCAACATGGTGAGCAGCACCTGTGCGATATATTGCAGGTCCGCCGCCGACGGCGTCAGCGTGCCCGGCACCGGCACGCACACGTGATCCGGCTCGCCCAACTCCTGCCCCAGCCCGGCCTCTTCCACCACGTTGCCGAGAATATCCATCGCAAATACCGACGCTGGGAAGTAACAGCCCTTCTCCAGTTTGTTCAGGCCGCCGACCGGGATGCGTTTGCCGCGGAAGCTGCCGTTCAGATCGGTCAACAGTACGTCGACATGTTGGGTTAACGGATAACGTTCCAGATACTTCTTCACTTCGCGCTGGAACGCGCTACTTCGTCTCTCTTCACTGTGCTGAACAAAGTTTTCCACTTCTACGATGTTGGTCTGCATGGTTCACCCGCCGTTTGTGTTTTGCTGTCGTCGATGTTTATTGACCGTCTTGTTCAATATAATGCCCACAATTGAAACGTAGATGAAACAAATTTGTTTTGCAAGTGTTACTTTTGGTTTGAATATTGGCCAATCGACTGCTAGATTTATAGAATATTGAACGAAATCGGCGGTGGAGAAGCTTATCGTTCATAATTTCGAACGTACCAAGGGGATAGCATGGACAATATATTTAACAGACCAGTCATCGGCGTCGTCATGTGCAGGTATAGGTTAAACGGGCACCTCACACAGACCTTGCAAGAAAAGTACCTGAATGCCGTTATCACCGCCGGCGGCTTGCCGATCGCCCTGCCGCACGCGCTGGCGGAGCCTGAGATGCTGGCGGAACTGTTGCCGCGCCTCGACGGCATTTTGCTGCCCGGCAGCCCCAGTAATGTGCAGCCGCACCTTTATGGTGAAAACGGCGATGAGCCTGATGCCGATCCTGGCCGAGACGCGTTGAGCCTGGCGCTGATCCGCCAGGCATTCGACAGGCGCATTCCCCTTTTCGCCATTTGCCGCGGCATGCAGGAGATGGTGGTCGCCACTCAAGGCACCCTGCATCGCCGCCTGTACGAACTGCCCGAGCTGCTGGAGCATCGTGAAGATCACGACCTGCCGCTGGAACAGCAATACGCCCCCGCCCACGAGGTCATCGTTCAGGAAGGGGGGCTGCTTTCGCAACTGATACCGGATTGCAACAGATTCTGGGTGAACTCGCTGCACGGCCAGGGCGCCAAAACCCTGGGCGCGAGCGTTCGCATCGAGGCGCACGCCGCCGACGGGCTGGTGGAGGCGATCAGCGTGCGCGATCAGCCTTTCGCGCTCGGCGTGCAGTGGCACCCGGAGTGGAACAGCGACGAGTACGCCCTGTCGCGCCTGTTGTTTGATGGTTTCATTACCGCCTGTCGGAACTATCAAAAGGAAAAACGCCCATGAGCGACGTCAGCTTGGCACCGGGAAAACGTCTGTCGCAGATCCGTCAACAATTAGGGTTGTCGCAGCGCCGGGTCGCCGAACTGTCTGGGTTAACCCACAGCGCCATCAGTACTATCGAGCAAGACAAGGTCAGCCCGGCCATCAGCACGCTGCAAAAGCTGCTGACGGTATACGGTCTGTCGCTGTCGGCGTTTTTCGCCGAACCGGAAAAACCGGATGAGCCGCAGATCGTGATAGACAGCGACGACCTGATCGAGATCGGCAGCCAGGGCGTATCGATGAAGCTGATCCATAACGGCGATCCGAATCGCACGCTGGCAATGATGATCGAGACCTACGAACCGGGCACCACCACCGGCGAGCGCATCAAACACCAAGGGGAAGAGATCGGCACGCTGCTGGAAGGCGAAGTGGTGCTGCAGGTCAACGGCCAGAGCTATCACCTGCAGGCCGGGCAGAGCTACGCCATCAATACCGGCATTCCCCACAGTTTCAGCAACACGTCGGCGCGCATTTGCCGGATTATCAGCGCCCATACGCCGACGACATTCTGATCAACGGAGCCAGGCATGAACTTTCACCATTTGCAGTATTGGCAACAACGGGCGCAGGCCCTGAAGATTGAGCACCAGCTGTTTATCGACGGCCGCTACCAGCCGGCCGCCGCGGGGAAACGTTTCGCCGTCGAAGATCCCGCCGGTCGCCGTGAGCTGGCGCAGGTCGCGCGCGGCGAAGCCGCCGACATCGATCGGGCGGTCAGCGCGGCGCGCGCCGCCTTTGAACGCGGCGACTGGGCCCAGGCCGCGCCGGCGCAGCGCAAAGCCACGCTGCTGCGCTTCGCCGAGCTGATGGAACAGCATCACGAAGAGCTGGCGCTGCTGGAAACGCTGGACACCGGCAAACCGATTCGTCACAGCCTGCGCGACGACGTGCCGGGCGCTATCCGCTGCATCCGCTGGTACGCCGAAGCGATCGATAAGGTGTACGGCGAAATCGCCCCCACCGGTCGCGAGGCGCTGGCGCTGATCGAACGCGAGCCGATCGGCGTGGTCGGCGCCATCGTGCCCTGGAACTTTCCGTTGCTGCTGGCCTGCTGGAAGCTCGGCCCGGCGCTGGCCGCCGGCAACAGCGTGGTGCTCAAACCCTCCGAAAAGTCGCCGCTGAGCGCCATCCTGCTCGGCAAACTGGCGCAACAGGCCGGGCTGCCGGACGGCGTGCTGAACGTGGTGCCCGGCTACGGCCACGACGCCGGCAAGGCGCTGGCGCTGCACCGCGACGTCGACGCCCTCACCTTTACCGGCTCTACGCTGGTGGCGAAACAGCTGATGATTTACGCCGGCGAATCGAACATGAAGCGCGTCTGGCTGGAGGCCGGCGGCAAAAGCGCCAACATCGTCTTCGCCGACTGCCCGGATCTGGATCAGGCCGCCCGCAGCGCCGCCGCCGGCATCTTCTACAATCAGGGGCAGGTGTGCATCGCCGGCACTCGCCTGCTGGTCGAAGCGAGCATTGAGCAAGCATTCCTGCAGGCGCTGCGCAAACACGCGGCGGCTTTCGTGCCCGGCGATCCGCTCGATCCCGACACGGTGATGGGCACGCTGATCGACAGCGGCCACTGCGAAAAAGTGGCCGGCTATATCGATCGGGGGCTGAGCCAGGGCGCCGCGCTGTTCCTCGACGGGCGCGACCATCCGCAGGGCGACCACGCAGGCTACCTGGGGCCGACCATCCTCACCCAGGTGAACAACGCCATGAGCGTGGCGCGCGATGAAATCTTCGGCCCGGTGCTGGCGGTGACGGCATTCGACGACGAGCAACAGGCGCTGCAGCTGGCCAACGACAGCGACTACGGCCTCGGCGCCGCGGTCTGGACCCGCGATCTGGCGCGTGCGCACCGCATGGCGCGCCAGCTGAAAGCCGGCACGGTGTTCGTCAACAACTACAACGACGGCGACATGACCGTGCCGTTCGGCGGTTACAAGCAGAGCGGCAACGGCCGCGACAAATCGCTGCATGCGCTGGACAAATTCACCGAATTGAAAACCACCTGGATCTCGCTGGAATAAGGGCTTACATCATGACTGAACACGTAAAAAGCTATTATGCGGCCACGGCCAACGCACATCAGCCCTATCCGCAACTGAATGAATCGATCGAATGCGACGTCTGCGTGATCGGCGGCGGCTATACCGGCCTCTCCTCCGCGCTGTTCCTGGTGGAAGCCGGTTACAACGTGGTGGTGTTGGAAGCGGCGCGCATCGGTTTCGGCGCCAGCGGCCGCAACGGCGGCCAGTTGGTCAACTCTTACAGCCGCGACATCGATGTGATTGAAGAGCGTTACGGCGCGGAAAGCGCCCGCCTGCTCGGCAGCATGATGTTCGAAGGCGCGGAGATCATTCGCAGCCGCATCAACCGCTACGCCATCGACTGCGACTACCGCCCCGGCGGCATCTTCGCCGCCCTGAACAACAAGCAGTTCCATGCACTGATCGAGCAAAAACGCAACTGGGAGCGCTACGGCAATACCCAGCTTGAGCTGCTCGACGCGGACCGGGTGCGCCAGGAGATCGCCAGCGATCGTTACGTCGGCGCGCTGCTCGATCACAGCGGCGGCCACATCCATCCGCTCAATCTGGCGCTGGGCGAGGCCGAGGCGATTCGCCTGCAGGGCGGGCGCATCTTCGAGCAATCGGCGGTGACGAACATTCGCCACGGCGAACCGGCGCTCATCAGCACCGCCAATGGCCAGGTGAAGGCGCGCTTCGTCATCGTCGCCGGCAACGCCTATCTGGGCGATAAGCTGGAGCCACGGCTGGCCAAGCGCAGCATGCCGTGCGGTACCCAGGTGGTGACCACCGAACCGCTGGCGCCGGAGATAGCGCAGGCGCTGATCCCGCAGAATTACTGCGTGGAGGACTGCAACTACCTGCTGGATTACTACCGCATCACCGCCGATCATCGTCTGCTGTACGGCGGCGGCGTGGTGTACGGCGCGCGCGATCCGGACGACATCGATAACCTGATCCGGCCGAAGCTGCTGAAGACCTTCCCGCAGTTGAAAGGGGTGCGTATCGACTATCGCTGGACCGGCAACTTCCTGCTGACGCTGTCGCGCATGCCGCAGTTCGGTCGGCTGGAGAATAACGTGTACTACATGCAGGGATACAGCGGCCACGGCGTGACCTGCACCCATCTGGCGGGCAAGCTGATCGCCGAGCTGATGCGCGGCGACGCCGAACGCTTCGACGCCTTCGCCAAGCTGCCGCACCTGCCGTTCTTCGGCGGACGCAATCTGCAGATCCCGTTCACCGCCATCGGCGCGGCCTACTACACGCTGCGCGATCGCATCGGCGTCTAAAACAACAGGCCCGGTCATGATGGCCGGGCCTGCGCATTAACGCTTAGACGATCTTCGGTTGGCCGTCCGAGGCGGTCGCCCCGCCATCGACCGGAATGTTGGCGCCATTGATAAAGCTGGCGTCGTCGCTGGCCAGAAACGCCATCACCGCCGCCACTTCTTCCGGCTCCGCCGCACGCCCCAGCGCGATGCGCTCATTGAACTTGTCGCGGATCTCCTGCGGCCAGCCGTTGGTCATGTTGGTTTTGACCAGGCTCGGGCAGACCGAGTTGATGCGCACGCCGTCACCGCCGTGATCCAGCGCCATGGCGCGCGTCAGGTTAACCACCGCGCCTTTCGCCGCGCAGTAATAGGCCGCGCCCCAGTCACCGCCCAGGCCGGACACCGATGCGGTATTGACGATGCAGCCTTTGGTTTTCAGCAAGTGCGGCAAGGCGAATTTGGAACAGAACACCACGCCGTCGATATCGACCCCGGCGATGCGACGCCAGTCGTCGATGCTGGTTTCCAGCACGCTGCCCGCCACGTGTACGCCGGCGTTGTTCAGCAGGACGTCGATGCGGCCCAGTTTTTCCGCCACCTCGTTCATCATTTTTTCAACCGCCACGTGATCGGAAACGTCGATATGCACCGCCATCGCGCGGCCCTTCGGCAGCGAAGCGGCGACCTTGTCTACCGCTTCCTTGGCCCAGTCGGCCAGCACTACAATGGCGCCTTCGGCGGAGAAACGCCGCGCCGCCGCTTCCCCCATGCCATTGCCCGCACCGGTGATAACCACGACTTTATTGTCAAAACGCATGAGACCTCCTCCATGTAAACGCATTTATATAAGTCATACAAATCTCATTGCCCCGAGGATAAGACGCAGGCTCCCTGAGAGCCAGTCAAAACGTGCGGTTTATTAACCAAAAGGAGGTATGCGAGTCATTTCAATGCGCTGGGTTAATCTTTATCGGATTTTGGCCAACACATTGATGGAGATAATAAAATTGCGGCCAGTCACTATTTTCCTGGCGGATTGTCAGCAAGCGGGATTATTGCGGATAGACGGTTATGGCCGCTCAGAGATAAGCGATGCGAATGAAAAAAGCAGCCACCCGTCGGCGGCCGCGACTATTTTTTCTCGATGGGGATCACCAGCAGATCGACGTTCAACTCATTGATCGCCTGACGCGCCGAAGAAACCAGCCGGCTCCAGACATCGTGGTGATGGCCGAAGATCACCAGATCGAACCCTTTTTCCTTCGCCACCCGGTTCAACTCTTCCGTCAACGCGCCACGGCTGACGATCACCTCTTCCACCGGATAGGAAGACTGCCCTTTGATCGCATTGAGCATATTCTTCACCCGCTCCGAAAACGTGCGATCGGTGTAGTTGTAATCTCCCACGCCCAGATCGACATAATAACCGGCGCGGTGAATATCGATATAAATCAGTGAAAGTTTGGCCTGGAGCGCGGCGGCCAGCCTGGCGCCCTTGCCCAACAGGAACTCGGCGTCTTCGCTGAGATCCGTGGCGACAACGATATGCTGATAAGCCATGACGGCGGCCCTCCGCGTCAAACCCATGAACAGGATGGCGTTCCTTGCCGCATGTTTCTCATGCACCTTAAGTTTAGCCCAGCGCCGGCCCCCTCGCCTGCTGCAGTGTCGTTCTATTAATGGAACGATGCATCCCGGCTTTAGGCTCTACCGGATTTATCTCCTCTCTCTACACTGTAGGCAAGTGCTGAGTTTCAGCCTTATCAATCAAAGAAGATACCCACTGACCTCACGACGAAAAAAGGAAGACACCATGAGCACTCCAGCCAACTTCAACGGCCAGCGTCCTGTTATTGATGCTAATGACTCGGTCATGCTCCTGATTGACCACCAAAGCGGTCTGTTTCAGACCGTCGCCGATATGCCGATGACCGAACTGCGCGCTCGCGCCGCCGCCCTCGCCAGCATCGCCACCCTCAGCAAACTGCCGGTGATCACCACCGCCTCGGTGCCGCAGGGCCCCAACGGCCCGCTGATCCCGGAAATTCACCAGAATGCGCCGCACGCGCAATACGTCGCCCGTAAAGGGGAAATCAACGCCTGGGACAACCCGGACTTCGTGGCGGCGGTCAAAGCCACCGGCCGCAAAACCCTGATCATCGCCGGCACCATCACCAGCGTCTGCATGGCCTTTCCGTCCATCAGCGCGGTGGCCGAAGGCTATAAGGTCTTCGCGGTGATCGACGCCTCCGGCACCTACTCGAAAATGGCGCAGGAAATTACCCTGGCGCGCGTGGTACAGGCGGGCGTGGTGCCGATCGACACCGCCGGCGTCGCCTCCGAGCTGCAGGGCAGCTGGAACCGCGCCGACGCTCAGCAGTGGGCCGAGGTCTACACCAAAATCTTCCCGGCCTATCAGCTGCTGATCGAGAGCTACCTCAAGGCGCAGGACGTGGTGAAAAATAACGAACTGCTGGACTCGCAGCGTTAAGATCGCGGGCATAAAAAACCCCGGCCAAGGCCGGGGCTATTAATCGTGTGCCGGTGACTTTCCCGGCTGTCATGTTATGGCGTAAGCGTCCATCCCACACTCCAACATTACGCAGCCTAAGCGCGACTTTTTCACAACAGAAAAATAGACTGAAACGCGGCGTTATTAATTCTGCGGCAATCTGTTTTTCTGTTGCCAATAATCATTAATTATTGGAACGTCATCGAGGAATCGAACCCCAGTCCGCCAACGAATAATTTCGCTGCCGCTCTTCCTGCTGAGCTAATGACGTATCGAGAAAGACTCCGGGCGAACCCGGAGTTTATTCAGGCTGAGGATTTCATTGCTTAACTGCTCCGGCTTAAACCATCATCGCTGTCGTAAGAAATTGCACCTCGGCCGAAAATTATAACGCGACTACGTTGCCGGCAGAAGGCCCCTTCATGCCATTTTCGATAGTGAACTCAACCTGTTGGCCTTCGTCCAGCGTTTTGAAATCGTTGCTCTGGATAGCGGAGAAGTGTACGAACACATCTTTGCCGCCGTCTGCCGGGGTGATAAAGCCAAAGCCTTTACCTGCATCAAACCATTTTACCAAACCAGTCATTTTATTGGACATAGAGATATTTCCTTTATATTTTTGCGACGCCATAGGGCGATAGAGGTCTGTTTTTATTGGAAACTTATGGGGCACTAGAGAAGAGAATTCGCGGAAGAAGAGGTATCTGAGGGATATCGCTAATACTGAGAACTGCTTTACTAAAACTGCTTTCATAAGGTCTGTACTACAAACCGATGACGCTATTTACACACAGCTAAATTATTTAAGCAAGATATATTTTAAATTATATTCATCTGCCTCATAAATTTATTACCGCAAAGCACCGCCTGCATCTGCCGCTAACGGCCTATGAAAAAATTTTTTCGCACTGCTGGATCATACCGGCGATTCATTATAGAACTAGGTTCCCCCTTCTTACAGGCCGTTAACCGATGATTGATATGCCAGCCGTGCTCGCCGTCTTCACCGTGTATATTGTCGGCGTGGTGATCCCCGGCCCCAACTTTGTCGCCGTTGCACACAAAGCCGTTTCCGCGCGCCGCAGCGAGGCTTTCGCTCTGGTGGCAGGTATTGTCTTGGTCAACCTGTTCTGGGCGAGCAGCGCCCTGCTCGGCGTCGGCATGATTTTCACCCTGTTCCCTTGGCTGGCGCTGGCGGTAAAAGTGGCCGGCGCAGGTTATTTGATTTGGTTCGGTTATCGGCTGATCGCCCATGCAGCTCCCGGCTCAGGGGTTGTCGGCGCGGCGGGTGGGGTGAACTCCGGCTTCAGATCGGCATTCTTGCAAGGGGTCGCCACCAACATCGCCAACCCCAAATCCGTCGCCTTTTACGCCGCGGTGTTTTCGTCGGCGGCGCCTGCCCATGTCTCCATGCCCACCTTCGCCGCCATGCTGCTGGAGGTCGCGGTAGTCGCTAGCCTGTGGTATGGCCTGGTGGCGCTGGTGCTGTCGCACGCGCCGATCGCCAGCGCCTACCGACGCAGTAAAGCCTGGATCGATCGCGCCTGCGGCGTTCTGATCATCAGCCTGGGCATCAGGCAGCTCTTCAGCCGATGATTGCGATCCCCAGCCGCTCCAGCAGTTGAGCGGCCTGGTGACTGTCCATTTTAACGCCCTGCAGATCGGTGGTGCGCAAATCCAACTCGCCCAGTTCCGCGTTGCTCAGATCGCACTGGGTGACATCGGCGGCGCGCCAGTCAAAACCGGAGAATTCGCCGCCGGACAGATCGGAGCCGCTGAAGCTGGCGCCGAGCACCTGCGCGCCGTGCCAACGGTTTTCCCACAGCTCGCATTTCTCCAACACCACTTTGGCAAAATTGGCGTAGCTCAGGTTGCTCTTGGTGATATAGGCGCTGCAAAACCAGGTGCGGCTGGTGATCATATTCATAAAGCTGGCGCCGCGAAAATCTGCTCCCTGCGCGCGACATTCGCGGATCTCCAACCCCAATGCGTCAACGTGGCGGAAATCGGCCATCGATAAATCGCAGCTTCTAAAACTCGCGTCTTTCAGGATTGCGCGGCTGAAGTTACCGCCCTGTCGGCTCTCGCGATCGTAAAATTGACAGCCGATAAATTCGGTGCCGGTCAGATCGGCGCCCGAAAAATCACACAGCATAAAGCTGCCGTTTTCAATTTTTTCGCCGGTAAAGCGGTTACGCGCGATCTTCTCACCCTTCAGCGCCAGGCTCATTGCAACACCCCTGTTTATTTATACAGTCAGTGCGGCATTTAATCCTATTCCGGCGCGGTTGGCAACCGCCGTCGCTCAGCGGCCATCCGCTGCGGGCGGTGCGAACGCCACCTTGACGATGCTGAAGCGCTTGACGCTTTCCGCCTGAGCGACGTCGGCAAAAAGTTTGGGGTAACGCGAGTTGACCACCCACACCTCGCCATCGCGCAGCGCGGCGCCGGTCGGCCCATCCAGCCCCGGCGGCGCGGCGACGGCGACGATATGCGTGCTGGCCCAGCCGTCCGTCGAGGAGAGCAGCGACACGTCACCGGACATGCCCCCTGTTCTCCCCGGATAAGACTGTACGATCACCAATTCGTTGGCGTTTTTGAGCCGCAGCCCGTCCGGCCCTTTCAGCCGATGCGGCAGCCTGATTTCACTTATCGCAGGCGTGTTATCCAGCGTCACCTTCCACAGCAGCCCGCGGGTGTAGTCCGACGCAATCAGGTAGCCATCCGGGTGATACACGATGCCGTTGAGATAAGGTTGCGTGCCCTGCGCAGCCGCAGGCGCGTCGGCGGGCAGCAGAAGCGATGAGCGCACCAGGATCGACACCTGGCGCGTTGCCCGGTCGATCTTGTAAATCTGCGGCTGGAAGCTGTCGGTGACGTAGATATTGCCCTGCGCATCGAGCGCCAGATCGTTGGCGAGCGTCGGCCCACGGCTTAACGAAGACAGATCGTACACCTGCTGCAGCGCACCGGTATCGAGACGAAATTCCAACACCTGCGCCACGCGATTGCGCGTGCCGGGCGAAGAGTGGAGGGACACCCCTACGTCTTCATTGCACACCAGCACCCGGTTGCGCTCGGTGTCCACCAGCATGCCGGAGGTGGTAATCAGTCCCTTGCCGGTGGAAAAACGCCGATAGCGGCCATCGGGATAAACCAGGCCAAGTTGCCCGCCGCGCAGGGAAGACACCAAAAACGCGCCGGCGCGCGCATTCCAGGCGACGCCCTCTGGGTAAGCGCCGGCGGGATCCGGCGAAAAGTCGATGCGTTGCGTCGCGTGCGCCTGCATCACGCCGCTGAGAAACAGCGCGGCGCTGGCCAGCAGGGTGACGCGCCGGCGGTGCGGCAATAAAAAAGAAAAGAGGCTGTAGCGGAACATGAGCATGATCCTGATGAGGACTCGGATCGCTAGAGTAGGATCGCGCCGCTCACGGCACCAGCCGGGAAAAAGGCAATGCGCCACTAAAAAAATCGCAGTAATCAGCACAAAAAAAAACCGCCCGGTGCGGGCGGTTGAGGTGACGGCGAACCGTTACTTCAGAGCTTCCTGAATGGCGTCGGCCATCGGGCCGACGTGCTTCTCCGCCGCCTTCAGCTGGAAGTCCACGCCGTTGCCGTCGTTGGTATCCGACAGCGTGGCCTTGATCAGCTCCAGCGCCGCCTGCACCGCCACCAGCCGTTTGTGCTGTTCGTCCGTGACCGGTTCGGCGCCCATATTGGCCGGATAATAATGTTCTAACATCGCGCTCTCCTTTTGATGACGTTAACCTCTAACCTACCAGAAAACCGCGCATTTACTAAGGAAACCAAGCCGGGTGCGGCCGAATGACGATAAATTGCACTATACTGGACGAGGCAACCCCTCCTGCTACAGGATCATCGCCATGTCATTTCAGGGAAGCTGCCACTGCGGCGCCGTCACCTTCTCCGTGGACGCCGAACTGCCCACCGCAGCCCTCAGCTGCAACTGTTCAATCTGCCGCCGCAAAGGGCTGCTGCTGTCGTTCTTCCCCATCAACGCTTTCACGCTCAACAGCGGCCAGGACCAGCTCAGCACTTACACTTTCAATCACCACAAGATCCGCCATCAGTTCTGCCGAGTCTGCGGAGCCCAGCCCTTCGCCTACGGCGCCGCGATGTGCGCCGTTAACCTGCGCTGCGTGCCTGACGTCGCGCTGGATGCGTTACAGATCCACGCCTATGACGGCGCCAGCGTCTGAGATTCCGCGTTTTCAGCGGTAGACGGAGAACTTCTTGGTGAGCGGCTTAAGCTGTTCAGTGTCGCCGTAGAGCGCTACCGCTACGAAGTCCAACTGCTCGTAGGGGGTATTGGCGGTGTCGGCGATCTGTTGTTCGGCGGAATGCGACAGCATGGTGGTGGTGAAGAAGTTGGACAGCACGCCCTCCTCCTTGCATTTGAGGATCAGGTTGCTGAGCTGGCTGCTGTTCTTGGCCTGCAGGATGACGATCGGGTAGTGGCTCATATTGGCGCTGACGCCGTCGAGGCTGCTCGGGTAGTGGTGAAACTCGCGCTGCTCGATAAGATCGGTGATGCCCGCCGTCAGATGGCAGGAGGCGTTAAACAGCGTGGCCGGTTCGTGGTTGCGGTTGAGGATGATGTAGAATTTTTTCTCGTTGTCGCTGTACATACTCTTCTCCTTGAATAGACAACCCTTTTTACCCAAGCCAAGGGCGGTTTTCAAGGCGAGATAAGGGCCGCGTCCGGCCCCGTGATAACGTTTCAGCCTCAGATCCCGCCTTCGCCTGGGCCCTGCGGCTGCGCCACCTGATGCAGCACGGTGATGTTCTGCAGGACAGTGCCGCCGTCGATCGGTTTCATCTGGCCGTCGCGATCTTTATAGTGCGTCGGTTTGGCCCCGTGGAAGAACAGACCGGCGTTGACCTGCACGCCCAGATAACCGGCGCTTGGCGGCAGGCGCTGCACATCGGTCCAGGGGTTGGAAACCGGCACGAACTGGAATCCCTCGCCCGTCTTCGCATACAGCGGACGCAGCAGCGTGACAAAGGCCATCAGCGGCGACAGCGCCTCTTTGAAGATCTGAACCGGCCGATCGACCGTCATCAGAAAGCCATGCGGCTGTTCCTCTACCGTGTCGAAGGTCAGGCTGCTGCTGATATCGTCACCCCGGCCGCCGTAGCTCCACTCCATCACCGGCGCTCCGTTTTCATTCATCATCTCTGACATACACTGCTCCTTATAAATAAAATTGATCGGGCACGCTCGCTGCGTGCCGGAACAGTAAACCGCTGAACGGGCACCGGCGTCCACGCAGGGCGGCACGCTGGCGAACCAAACAACGAGGCGCGCAAAATAAAGCTCGAAATGAATAATTTCCCCGCGTGACAGCGCAGCATTTGAACGACTTCTGTCGTAGCGCAGACGCATAGTGAGGGCGTTACCGCCACTGGAGAGTGTTATGACTGCGATTAAACCGGACGCCATCGACCGCGTTTCCCCCGCCGCCACACCCTGGCTAGCCGTCATCAATGTGCTGTTCGCCGGCATCGCCGCGGCGCTGCACGTGGGCAAGGCCACCATTGCCTTGCCGGCGCTGCAGGCCGAATTCGGCCGTTCACTGGAGACGCTAAGCTGGGTCATCTCGGCGTTTCCTTTCGTCGGGGTATTCGGCGGCATCGCCGCCGGGCTGCTGGTGCGCCGCTGGGGCGATCGGCGCCTGCTGGCGCTGGGATTGCTGATCGTCAGCGCCGCCAGCTTTACCGGCGCCACGCTGCACGACTTCAGCAGCTTGATCGTCAGCCGCTTTGTCGAAGGCCTCGGCTTCGTCATCGTGGTGGTCGCCTCGCCGGCGGTGCTAAACCGCATCGTCGCCCCGGCGCAGCGCAGCCTGGTGTTCGGCATCTGGAGCACCTTCATGCCGGCGGGCATCGCCATTTCGCTGTTTTTCGGCCCTCACCTGGCGGGCTGGCAACAGAACTGGCAGGCCGGTGCGGCGCTGACGCTGCTGGCCGCGCTGCTGCTGCCGCTGACCACGCCGCGCCGCGCCGCCGACGCGCACGCTCCGCCGTTGCCGCTGCGACAAACGCTGGGCGCGATGCTGCGGGCGCGCCAGCCGCTGTTGCTGGCGCTGATGTTCACCGCTTACAACCTGCAGTTTTTCTCGGTGATGACCTTTTTACCGATCTTTCTGATGCAGCGCATCGGTCTGACGCTGGCGGCCGCCGGCGGTATCAGCGCGGCGGCGGTGGCCGTCAATATCCTCGGCAATCTCGCCGCCGGGTTCTTGCTGTCGCGCGGTCTGCGGGCCGGGAGCCTGCTCGCGGCCACCAGCCTGGTCATCGGCATCTTCGGCATCGGCATTTTCCTGCCGATGACGCCCAATGGCCTGCTGATCCCGCTGTGCTTCCTGTTCTGCGCCATCGCCGGCATGCTGCCCGCCACCATTCTGGCCGCCACGCCGGCGGCGACGCCAGAGCCCACGCTGCTGCCGCTGAGTCTGGGGTTGGTGATGCAGGGGAACTACCTCGGCCAGGTGATCGGCCCGGTCGCGCTGAGCGCCATCGTGGCCGCGGCCGGTTGGGCGGCGCCGGCTTGGCTGGTGCTGGCGGCGGCGGTGTCAGGGGCGGGATTGGCGCTGATTTATCGCCGCGGGCCACGCAATGCGGCGTAATGGCGCAATAATGAGAAAGGAGGTTCTATTTATTATTAGCGGTGCTGAATATTCCCTGGTGCGGGTGCGTGCTTATCGTGAAGGATAAGGCCAGTGATGATCCAGGCCCGACAATGACAAGGCGCCGGTCGCAACAAGATAAATCAGCAGACCGGCGAAAGCGATCAGCAATGCCTTTTCGATAACGGCAAGTCGTTTGTGTTCTGTCATTTGCATACTCCTGCGTGGTTCGGGCGAACGGCCGCCCTCATCAACACTAGAAAAGCCTGGCGCAGGGGGCAAGCGCAACACACAAAATGAAACACAATCAATAAATTTTGTTAACTATTTAGCGTTCTTTCTTTCCTTGCGTCGCTGCCTGAGCCTCGCGCGGCGCCCTCCTTTCCCCTTAGTAACCCTATGGAATACGCCGTTAAAAATCCCCTACCGGATAAGCAAAGGTAATGATAGTGTTGTTTTCATTCAGTTCATCTATGCTGAAAATTCATCTTTTGAGGGACGACTATGATGTCTAAAGGCATTTCCAAGGGATTCTTTATTCTGATCCTGTTCATCGTTACCGCCGCCTTTCTCGACGTGCTGGGGCCTTATTACTCCTCGGTGCTGTGGGCGGTTATTCTGGCGGTGATTTTCCATCCGGTGAAAAAGAAGTTGAAGCAGTACGTCGGCGAACGCAACGGCGTGGTGTCGCTGCTGACGGTGGCGCTGATCTGCCTGATCGTGTTCACGCCGTTAGCGATCATCGCCTCATCGCTGGCGATGGAATTCAACATGATTTACACCAAGCTGCAGACCAACAACAGCCAATTGCCGACCATGCTGGCGGACTTCATGCGTCATCTTCCCGGCTGGGCGCAGCGCTTCCTGGCGGAACATAACCTCAACAGCGCCGCCGAGATCCAAAAACAACTTTCCGAGGTGGCGCTCAAGGGCGGGCAATACCTGGCGGGCAGCGTGTTCCTGATCGGCAAAGGCACCTTCAATTTCGTCGTCGGCTTCGGCGTGATGCTCTACCTGCTGTTCTTCCTGCTGAAAGACGGCCCGTACCTGGTGAACCTGGCGCTCGAAGCGCTACCGCTCTCACAGCACGTGAAGCACCACCTGTTCGTCAAGTTCGCCGCCGTCTCCCGCGCCACCGTCAAGGGCACGGTGGTGGTCGCCGTGGTGCAAGGCGCGCTCGGCGGTCTGGCGTTTTACTTTACCGGCATCGACGGCAGCTTGCTGTGGGGCGCGCTGATGGCGTTCTTGTCGATCATCCCCGCCGTGGGCTCCGCCATCATCTGGGTGCCGGCGGTGATCTACTTCTTCGCCACCGGCATGCTGTGGAAAGGCATCTTCCTGGTGGTGTTCTTCGTGGTCGTAATCGGCCTGGTGGACAACATTCTGCGCCCGCTGCTGGTAGGCAAAGACACCAAAATGCCGGACTACCTGATCCTGATCTCCACCCTGGGTGGCATGGAGATTTACGGCATTAACGGCTTCGTCATCGGGCCATTGATCGCCGCGCTGTTCATCGCCTGCTGGAACATCCTGTCCGGCCGTGACAGCAAGGAAAACATCGAAGAGATCGACGAAGAATTCATCGAAGAAGGCAAGAATCATCCCGACGCGGCGGAGTAAACCTCTCGCGCCGTATCGCACCGGGGCCCGTTTGGGCCCCTTTTTTGTCTGTGGTATCCTTGCCGCGCTCACAAGGAAGAACGGGTTTCGTTATGCTTATTCTCTACGCCACGCTGGCCATCGCCTTCACCCTGCTGTGCCTGCTGGCCTTTATCTCTTGCGCTTACCAGCTTTCGAAGCAGGGCGACGTCAAATTTTTGGCCTCGCTTTCCGTGCTGATCTTCGCGCTGCTGGCCTTCTATGCCGCTTATGGCTACGTCAGCACCTGGCTGCAACAGCAGGCGGTGGATGTCCGGCTGTATTAGCGCAGCGGGATGAAAAAGACCTGCTCCGGATCGCCGTCATCGAGATTGTCAATTTGGCCGCTGGCGACAAACCCGGCGTTCAGCAGCAGCCGCTGCATCGGCAGGTTGGAACGATTGGTGGAAGTGAACAGCTTCGGGTGTCGGCAATGGGACTTCAATGCCGTAATCAACGCCTGCCCGACGCCCCGGCGGCGATAGCGCTCGCCGACCATCAGCATCTCGATAAAGCCGCAGCCGAAGAAGTGATAGTGCAGCACACCGTATCCCATCACCACGTCCTGTTCCTCGGCAAGATAGCAATCCCCCTGCCCGCACCAGGCGCGGATCTGCGCCGCGCGCTGCGGTTCGTGTTCGGCGACGCTGTCGAGGGCGATCAGGGCTGCGACATCGCTGTCAGTGGCCTGGCGAACAAACATGTTTTAATCCTCATGCTGATGGATAACGGCGATACCGCATCAACGAAACGGCAACCGCGGCGGGATAGTTTTTACATCCCGGTCGAATTTTGTAATCCTATTATAGAGTTACCAAAACACACGCCAAGGAAGGAAAGCATTTCCCGATGAGAATACCGCAAATCTCCGCCGCCCTGCTGTTTACCCTGCTGCTGGCCGGCTGCCAGTTCCACAAAACCGTGTTCCCGCCGCCGTATATCGGCACCCCGCAAGAGATCAGCACCTACGAAGTGAAAGGGCTGACGTTCGTCACCACCGTCACCTTCAGCGGCCTGTTCGCCGAAGATCTGGTGCGCGAATACGCACAGAAACACCACTATCGCTACTATGTGGTAACGATGCGCAGCAACGGTTTTAAAGACCGAAGCGAGCGCGTGAGCGCGATGATGTATCGGTAGAGAGTGGCGCCACATGCCGTGAAATAATGCCGAAAAAACGGGCTTTAGCATGAGGAAGCGCTATACGAAATATTGCACAACCCAATACTCACAGGCCGCATGAAAATACGGCCTGTGACTTTGGTTTAATTGTCTGGCATCGCAGTGCCGTTTATTTTCACTGCGGACGAAATTCCAATACGCTGCTTTTGACCGCTTCGTAAACCGCGGCCGTTGGCGGTTTAGGCATACGTGCATTGACGATTGCCTTTATCGCGGCCTGGCAAAGTTCCGGATCCCCTTGAACAGCCCGAATGCTGATCAGCAGGCCATCCGGCGCCAGCTTGATGCTTAATGTACAACTTCTGCCTGAGTAGGTTTCGGCGTCTTTAAAATGGCGTTGGATCTCCGCTTGCACCTGAGACAGGTAATGTAATTCCTCTTTTCCCGGCGCCTTTGGGTTGCCAAGGTTGGCGAAAAGATCGTCAACCTCTTTATTCACCGGATCGGTTTGGCTGGGGGCGGTGCTCTTGGCACACCCCGTTAATGCCAGCGCGAGCATCGCCGCCAATAATGTGGCGGCACCGGTTTTAAAACCTGAATGCGTGATTTTCATATCCCTGTCCTTATGGATGACTATCAGCCGAAATCAACGTGGTATTCGACAAGATCCCCGGCGCATACTTATACAGAATTCACGCCAAACCGCCAGAGACATTGCGAGTATCAAGCATCGGCATGCGGAGAATCGTGGGCCGATGATGACATGAAGCCATAGCGCCTCAGGCGGGGCGTACACCTGAACACCCTGACCTATCGATAACCTTGTTATCCGAACGAGCAATCACTCCATCAATAAATTAAGTTATTCTTAATTTTTTATCCCATTAGAAGCACTTTCAACCCTGGCAATCTGGAAAATCTGCCTATACTTACTTTCCTGATATTAAATTTGTTTAAGTAACCAGGATGGTAGGTATGAAAAGCAAACGCCCCTTTGCCGCGCTGCTGGCGGCAACAGCATTGATGTCCTTGGTGGGCTGCGCTTCCAATCAGGCGATCAAAACGACGGACGGCAAAACCATTGTTACCGACGGCAAGCCCCAGATCGATAAAGATACCGGATTGGTCTCCTATCGAAATGCTGAAACGGGCAAAACGGAACAGATCAATCGAGACCAGATTGCAAACATGAGTGAGTTGGATAACTAAAAGGAGCTACAAATGAAAAAAGCGCTTGTTCTTCCCGCGATCGCCCTGGTTGCCATCGCCGCACTGTCAGGCTGCACACGCACCAGCTACGCTATTCATACCCACGATGGCCGAACGATCATCAGTGACGGCAAACCGAAAGAGACTTCTGCCGGGTTGATCGGGTATACCGACGCCAATGGCGTCAAACAGCAAATCAACAAGACGGAAGTCAAAGAGGTGTCGGAAATCCCTCATTAAGGTTCCGATAATCTGAGCCTGCTAAAACAAAGGGAGCCGATGGCTCCCTTTCTATTCAAACAGTAAGCGCGCCCATTGGCGTTTAACGATAACGTCGATAAACGCCTGACATTTCAGCAGACAACGTTGCCAGGTTTGCCATACGGATCTCCCCTTTCCCGGCGTCGAACGGCTATAATCCGATAAGTGGAGTTTTTTAAAACGATAAGGAGGGAGTATGTACAAAACTATTTTGGTTCCCGTGGATATTACCGAGCCGGAATTAACACAGCAGGTCATCCCGCATGTCAACGCGCTCGCCAGGCTCGAAGACTCCCACGTCCATTTCCTGGCGGTGATCCCGTCGCGCGCCACCTACGCGGCCTTCGGCTTTGCCGCCACGGCGGCGGTGGAAACCAAAGATGAAACCATTGCGATAGCGACCGAGGGGCTGGCGAAAGCGGCAAAACAATTCAGCGTTCCCGAGGACCGAGTGACCACGCATGTCGCCGTCGGCGATCCCAAAGATCAGATCCTGGAACTCGCTGATGCGCTTAACGCGGAGATTATTGTGATGGGTTCCAACCGCCCTTCTGCAATGACTTACCTTCTCGGCTCGAATGCCACCGCGGTGGTGCGCCACGCCAATTGCCCGGTGCTGGTCGTGCGTGAATCGGCTAACGCTTAAAATCGCTTGCTCATTTGAACAATAAAAAAACGGGAGCCCTAAGGCTCCCGCTCTCATTCAAGCGCTGAACACACTTACATGTGTTTAACGATAGCATCGCCAAACTCTGAACATTTCAGCAGTTTAGCGCCTTCCATCAGGCGTTCGAAGTCATAGGTCACGGTCTTGGCCGCGATGGCGCCTTCCATGCCTTTAACAATCAGGTCAGCTGCTTCGAACCAGCCCATGTGGCGCAGCAGTATATTGCTGACAGCAGATCAACAAATTGATTTTTAATACAAAAAACTGATTTCAGCGTGATAACTTACGTCATTTGACGCAATTTGTAAGCCATTGATTGAATGAAATGTTTGCTGGGTTTTGATAATTCATTTTTTGAAATTTCCATGTCTTCCTGTCTGTGGTCGATAACCCTGATAACTCCAAAAACTTGACAACTCAAACGAGGTGGTTATAATAACCCCATTAAAACAACACAGAGAGCCGGAGGATGGATAGCAGGAATGCAATAGCAATGATTGAAGCCGATGGGTGGTATCTGGTGAGAGTGAAAGGCAGTCATCATCAGTTCAAGCACCCAACGAAGAAAGGGCTGGTAACGGTAAAACATCCACAAAAAGACATACCGCTGCCAACACTGAAAAGTATCAAGAAACAGGCGGGGCTCTAAGCCCCGCCTCTTGGAGGTTTACATGTTGTATCCAGTTGCTATTGATAAAGGCGATTCATCCTTCGGCGTTCGCGTACCTGATATTCCTGGCTGCTTCTCCGGGGGCGACAACTATCAGGATGCGATCGAGAGTGCGCGTGAAGCCATCGAGGCGCATATCGAATTATTGGTTGAAGATGGCGAAGCCGTGCCGGAAGGAACCAACGTTGAAAACTGGTTATCTGATCCAGATTACGCTGGCGTCGTCTGGGCGCTCGTCGATGTGGATATCACGCGGCTTATGGGCAAGGCGGAGAAAATTAACGTGACACTCCCCTCATTGCTGATCCGCCGTATCGATCAGTTTGTCGCCGCGCATCCTGAGTACGGAAGCCGTTCTGGCTTCCTCTCACGGGTTGCAGCTGATAGGGTGATAAGCAGAGAAGATCGTTAAGCCTCGAAAGAGGCTTTTACTGTAGAAATATTCGAAGTTATATATGAAAAACAGAATCATTTTATTTTTTTTGCTTCATAATTAATAAAGGAATGGGCGTCATGAAAGAAAGGTTTATTTACCTTGACATAGCTAGAGTGCTCTCAATTTTCACCGTTTACTTTGCCCACGTCTTTGCAGATCAACTTCCTGACTCATCCTTTTCAAGGATCCTTTTCATTATCTCACCATCAGTACCAATGGCTTTGCTGGCAATAATAAGTGCCATTCTTATCACACCATCTGTGTTAAAAAATAGTGGTGATTATCTAAGTAGGCGATTTGCAAGAATATACATACCTTTACTTTTTTGTTTGGCTATCAGCTTTGTGATAAGTCGAATAAATAACCCATGGGGTTTTGATTTAACTCATATTTTATTGCATTCATTAGGATTGAGTCTTTTTTTTGAGTTTTTTAACGTGCAAAATAATGCTGGGGTTGGTTATGGATTGTGGTTTATCACCGCCATACTGATAATGTACGTAACAATTCCCATGCAAGTCACTTTATTTAAAAAGAATAATTCACAATATTACTTGTTGTTGCTGGTTTTGCTATCAACATTACTCGGTGTATGTTTTAACACCCTTGCTGACTTTTCCTCTGTATTTTCCGGTTTTTTCATCGGTGTATTTCTAACAGTAAGCAACACTTATAAAAGCGTATTAAACATAAAAACCACATACGTGGTTCTATTATTGACCATTGGATTGATAATTAACTACTCCCCTATTAATATTTACGGAAAATGGATCAAAGATCTGACATCAGGATTAATTGCAATAATGGTGCTAGTTTGCCTTTATAAAATTCAGGGTTTTATTCCATCTTTTTTATCCAAAGCGATAACATTTTTTAGTTTAATAAGTTATGAGTTTTACATGCTACATTTTTCTTTCATTAACGAACCATTGAGAAGAGTACTTGGAATCTCTGGAATAGCAAACCAAATATTAATATCACTCGCGATTCTAATTCCTCTATCATTCATTACTCACAAAGTAGGAGTGATGCTAATTAATACATTAAGCGTGAAAATTAGCAAGCAAAAAAAAAGTTAAGCCATTAACTTTTAGCCCGGAACTTCCGGGCTTTTGCTTTAAACTGGTAACTCTGGCCATATAATACCAGGTTCATCATTGGGGTTAATACGGTTCAAAAGTACGCTATAACGCAACCACACTTCAAGTTGTTTTTTTTCAGTATCTGTCGCCATATTTAGCTTTACAGCTCTCTCTAAAAGAGAAATTATCTGTTCAGCATTTTCCATTAGCTCCTGTTTTTTCATGGTTGCAATCTGGATTAATACTGTTTTATCAAGTGGGCTTTTCTTTACCCAGACTGGAAAACCATTTTCCGAACCAAGCATTTTCCCCTCGGGTGGGGTTGAAATGTACTGTTCATAGTCAGAGTGTGTTACCTCTACTGCATCTTCAGGCCAACTATTATTTTCTTCATACCATTCCTTTGATACGATGCCAGTTGGATAAAACCCTCTTGTTTTTGCACTGAAATATATCATTGTTATGCTCCTACAGCCATCCAATAGCATTGTGTTTCGCTTGAACGCATCACTATATCGAAACTTGTTTTAGTGACATTCTGAACGATGATGTTTTGAGATGAAACTCCCATCTGTGCTGTTTGAGTCACCATGACAGAAACACATCCCAGTGGAAACGTTATGGGAAATGTCACAGTTATAATATCTGCCGTTCTTGATACCGAGCCACCTTGTATTATCCTATTTGTGCGATTATTAACATCAGCCCAATACCATGACGCCATCGTGAAGCTTGATTGCGCTGGAGGTTGATTAAATTGATTATAGCAGTTGTCATTCGCCCATTTTTTTGCGTTATTTTCTGCCTTATCAGCTTTCTGCTGCGCGATACTCGCGGCTTGAGATTGAGTCTCTCCTTTACTGAAGACATCAAGATTAAATCGTGAGTCAGCCTTATTTGGTAAATCACCCAAACTATTGGATTTGGCTAAATATTTACTATCTGTCTCATTTTTATCATATGCTCCAACATCAGCAGCCGTTGGCTTGTAAGCGGTGGTATATACACGACTCCACTTAATTCCATTGGCAGGGGTATTGGAATACCCCGACCACATCGCCCCCGCATTACTAACAGCAGCATACGCCGTTGAAGGTCCTCCATCACAAGGTAAGCTAATTATGCCCGCCACACCCGTTGTAGGAGAGTTTGCAGATGTGTTATTAACGCGGTAAATTTCCCCTTGATTGCAGTAGGCATCATTACGATGCCTAGAGCCGGAGCCTAGGCCGAACGCGCCAACTGCCATCACATTGCCGCCCTCAGTGCCAACGTTTTTAGTTGCTGCTGTGCCAAGGCCAAGATTTCCGCGCGCCTCCGCTTTGTCGGCAACATCAGAAAGGTTATTCGCTTTTTTCAAAAAACCCGGATCGGTGATCGCTTTCTGTATTGCTAGATACAGCTGGTTATGTTTCGATTTGTCCAGCGCGATGCCGTTACCCTCGATGGCGTTGGCAACCTCTTCCTGCACTGCGTCCCACATATCGCTGTTCAAATCTGTCGCGCGGCGCCCGGTAGCCGGATCGCCATTGGTAAAACCGTTCTTCCCCGGCCCAAATTTATCAATTTGCGCCGTAGGTGTATCAATTCGATGCATCGTTTTCTCCTTCAGGATAGGCAAAGACCACCACGGTGTGGGATGGGGACAATTTGTCGATAACGCATTCCACCACCGTATCGCCCCAGGTACGAATGGCGCTATTGCACGCGCTGGTGCAGGTTTGCCAGGCTACGGTGGCATCAGAGGGAATATTCACGCGCCAGTAATAGCGCCACTTATCGCCCCACTCCGGATCCGGGGTGGAGTCCAGATTCTGAAATTGTTCAATGGTCGCCGTGTGATAACCCAGCGCATCCAGCTGTTGGCGGTAAAACCGTTCGTTAATCCCGCCCGGTATATTAATTTTTGCGTCAAGCCGCTGCTGGCGTTGACGCAGTGTTTGCACGCCGGCCGGCGCGCAGGAATCGGGCAGCCCACAGAGCATTTCGTAACGGCCGATCAGCTCAACCGTCTGCGCCGGGTCAATCTCACGCATCAGGTCATCACCACGCTGGTGAACGGCGGCCAAAGAAGGCGCCAGACCGTTCAGCAGCGGGTTATCTCCTTCCCAGGCCGGCCCCGGCGGCAGCAGATGATAAAGCAGCCGGGTGTAATCATCTTCAAGTGACATGCGTTACCCCGCGCTGTAGTTTGACCAGGTGACCGTTCCCAAAACGGGTAGCTCCACGTTACCCAGTTTGATATTGGCGGTCGGCGCATCCAGCCGGTGAGCATATTCGCCGGTGGCGATGCTGATGGCTTCGCTGATGCGCGACAGGTGTATCGTTCCCGAAGGAATGCCGTCACGCAAAAACAGCGAATTAAGCTCGGCAATGACGGCCGCCCGGATCTCCGGCGTGTCTTTTGCCAAGGCAATCGTCATGGGGATCACCTTCTCGGTGGCAGGGAACACAAACAATCCTCCGCCCGCAACCGGTGCCAGCGGTAAGATGTGATCCCGTACGGCGGTCACCGTTTCAGCCGGCGGCGCGGGATGGGTGGCATCGCCACTGGCGACCATCACCCCCACCGTGCCGATCCCCTTGTAATGACGGAACGTCCAGGCGCGGGTAATGCCGGCCACCTCTTTCGCCCAGATCACATAATCATGATCAGCGCCACCCTGTGGGGTGTAGAACCACCGCTCCATGATGCGGCCACGCCAGGTTTCAAGCGGCTCGATATCTTCCCCGCCCGCCAAATCATCGGCATAGCCCGCGGAAGATAGCCCCCCGACAGGCGTCACCAGGCGCAAGGCAATGCCATCATCAGTGTTACCCTCTCGCCCGGCGACATCAGCCAGTATCGGGGCACGCAATACACCGCCAACCGCCTTGGCGGCTTCGGTGGTGGTGTACGTCTGCTGATCATCGCGCTGCAATACCGTGCCAGCGGGCAATTCAGGTGTGCCGCTAACATCCTGCCAGCGGACAAAGCCGGCCGCCGCCGTTGGCGGTTTCCGGGGGCAACGCTTCATCACGCCATGCCGCACCAACCAATCAGGATCCGCCTGGTCCGGTAACATGTTGCGCGCAAGATAGTCGATGTAGCCATACAGCGTATGAACGGCCGCTGCTTGCACGCGCGCATACACCTCTGCATCCAGACGACGCAGCACCACATCTTCATTGAACCGCGTGAGCAAGTCGCTTCTGATCGTCGCGATAAGTTGCGGCAGGGGCGGCCTGCTGAAACCACTGTCAGCCATTGAGTTCACTCCATAAATCGTCAAATGTAATCGTGTGGCGGGTGCCGTCTCGCTGCCACAGTGTGATCGCTGCTGCCAGCATATCGATGCCGGTACGCTCCACTCGCGTATCAATCCGCGCGGCAACGCCATCGTCAATCATCCAGGCCAGCGCCTGGTTGATATACGTTCTCGCCAGAGGTGGCGTCTGATTGGTCAGGGTCGTGCGGCGGAGCAGGTAGAGCCGGGAGCCTATGCGATCATTTTGTACCGTTGGCCAGGTATCACCCCACCAGCCCATAGGCTGCTGCGCGTTATCGTCCGGCTCGGCCCGGCGCCAGGAAAAGAGCGATATCACAACCGATCGCGTCAGCCGATCGAGCGGCGCGTTTCCGGGGTAACGCACGCCATTGACGGTCAGGATCATCATTTCATCTCCTGGTTCGGTTTGCCGGTCTGGCCACCGTGAGTATCGTCGTGGTCATGCCCGTTGTACTGCTCACGCATTTTGCTCAGCGTGCTGGTTTTATCGGCAATCTCACCATTAGGCACTTCAAGCAGCGGCGTGTTAAAGGTGGCTTTCTCCACGGCATTGACAACATAGTGTTTGGTGTTCACCTCTACCCGATTGCCCCGGCGCAGAACAATGCTGTCGCCTTCATCGGAGTACAACGCCACCTCACCACTCTGCAGGCCGCTCAGTCGGTACCGCCGATCGGCCACGGTGATCACCACACCGTGCGAACGGTCTCCCGACAAAAACAACGCCACCGCTTCTGCCCCGGGATGTGCCGCGGCCGTAAAGCCGTAGGGTTCCAGATGCTCAACGCTGGATTTTGGGTCACCGGCCACCAGCGCGACATCCACCGTCTGGCATTTGGCTGCACTGTTCAGCCCTCGCACCACCGCGCGGGCAAGCAGGTTTGACAAGCCTCGCTGTATGGCCTCCATCGGATTACGCATCAGAAATCATCCTCTTGTTTGGCCTTTTTCCGCTTCCCGGGTTTCTGTGGCTCTGGCAGGTACGCATCCTCCGGCCCCACGCGTAATTCGGTCACCATGCCCCCCTCATCCTGGGAATACGTCACCTCGGCGATCACCATTTCCCGGTTGTTAAAGTCCAGCAGCGGATCGAACACAATCACACGCTGGTTGGGTTGCCATAGCTGCCCGTCTCCCTGGCGCCAGCCCTGCACCGTATAGGTGGTTTCATCCGTGCGCGCCGCGCGCTGCCGTGCCTCAAACTCACATCGCGCCTGACAGGTGGTGCCGGTCGCATTGCCCGTCTGCTGGATGTAATGCGGGCGATAGCGTTTGACGCCGCTATCCTTCGCGGTCGAACGAATGGCAGAGATCGTCGCCTCGCCAAAATCATCGTCACCGCCGGCGCGCTGGCCAGAAACCTGATAATCAGAAAAGCGATCGCGAATGCTCTGTTCGGTATCGCAACTCAGCACGTTCTCGCCGAAGACCAGCGCGGTCGTGGCGTGCGCACTGCCAATGGCACCCACCACCAACCGCCCTTGCGGATCGTCATAGGCCAGTGCCTGCTGCTGGCCCAGCAATTTGTTCAACACCTCATGGACCGTTTCACCGTGATCCGCCTGGACTCCCTGCAGTGAACCCGCCGGGGCGCCGGCATCAACAACGCTAAGGTTGAACGGCTTGGCAAGCTGCGTGGCAATCTGCGCCAATGTCCGGCCGGCAAATTGTGTGGGCGCCGCGGTGCAGTCAATCAGATCCGCCGTTTTACTCCGGCCGGTGATCCCAAAGGTAATGCCCCGGGCGTCGTAACGTATCGGCGTGGCCTCTACCCAGCCGGTGATCACCAGGTCATCACCGATCGAGACTTCGACGGCATCCCCCTTCTTTACCCGCGGGGCGAGCGGGACACTGCCCGACTCCCCCGGCCATTGGCGGGTTATCTGCACGTTAAAATCCCTGGCCAGACGCTCAATGCCGGCCGCGATCTTGACGGTAGTCCAGCCGCCCCACTCGCGGCCGTTCACTCTCAGCGTGACGGTATTATTCATCGAACGGGGACCCTCAATGGCTGAACGGGAATAAAGCCGGGATGCTTCACGGCATTACGCCCCGTAATGTCGGTCTCGCGGGCGGCGTTGTCATACCAGGTGGCGGCGAGCACCAGCGCCGGCAACACGTCTGGTGGGGTACGGGTCACCGTTTTTTCCACCTGCGCCAGGCGTGTAGAAATATCCCGGTTGGTATCCGTGCGAACCCGGTTAAGGGAAAGGAAAAGGCCATCATCGGCCGTGCGCTGCAGCTCGGTATCAATGACATGATTAAGCCCGGCGCGCACGGCGATCAAATCGTCCCAGGTTACGGGCGCCGGCACAGGATTACCCATGCCGGCATCATTGAGCGCCGGATGTGACACAACGGGCGTTGCGCTCTCAGGTGATCGCTGGTTGACTGGCGTTTTGGGCTGAGGAAGCAGCGTCACCGTATAGGCGGCTTCGCTGATGGCCGTGGTGCGAATGGCTTCGGCAACGTAGTTCTGCTGCGTCTTCACAACCTGGGTTGTCGTACTGTCAGTATTCCATACCCCCCGCGGCGCCAAATCATGCCCCAGCGTCACACCGGAAAGCGTGTCGATCAGCGTCACCAGATCCGATGCATCACCGGTGAGGCGATTGCCGGCGCGCCACATTTTTTGCAGGGCATTGACAAAGTTCATGCCAGAAGACGGCGGCATCAGCAGCACCGACAGATCCCCCTGCAGTAAACGCGCCGCCGCGGCAATCCCCTCATCCACCATGGTGAACGCATCCGCCACGGTATTTATCATCGCGGTGGCCTGGTCGAGCACATCACTTTGAATAAAATCCGACAGGCCCCCCAGGCCAAAACTGGAGAAGGCGTCGCCAATACTGTCGTCAAGGGCCGAGCAGGACGAGACCAGCACTTGCCCTGTCGCCACGCCCGAAGTCGGAAACGACAATTCCCCCGCTTCAACGAAACTGAAGCTGATCCGGCACATGCGCCCTTCGTTGTTGCTGTGACTGACGCGCACTTCACCATCAACGCAGATGGCCATTTCACCGTAGTTGGGGTGTACCAGCGTTCCCGGCCCCGGGGTATCTACAGCCGCAATGAGCCGATCGCGCTGGTCAATATAATCATCCCCGATCAGGTAGGCGCTGATCGTGAATCGCCGCGTTGCCCGCCCGAGATCTTCGGTATAAGGCTTATCCCGATTGGGATATTCATGCGTCTGCACCCGGCGGCCGAATGTACCTTCGTCACTTTCAACACTGAAAGGCACACCACGGAACGACGCGGGTTGCAGCCTGCTTTTCCATCCAGCCATAATGACTCCAGGCGTAAAAAAACCCGCGATGCGGGTCAGGGTTTGGCAAATCGGTTATAGCCGACATCGTAGGAAATACCGGGAGGCAGCTTGCTGTCCGTCTGCACCTTCATACCTGCCGGCATATTCTCAAACTTGAACGTAAATTCACCGCCCGGTGGCTGTTGCGGCGAGGGATTGACCGGCCTGAGCAGGGAAACCGAGGGTTGATACTGACGCCCCTGGTTTTCCTCTCTGCGCCAGGGCAGCAGCTTTTTCCCTAATGCATCAACGCTATCGAGACCAGGTAGATCATTGAGCGTGCGTGTCACCACGTTGTCTTTCAACCAGGTAAACCGCTCCTCCAGCGGATCGGCTACGTACTCTTTGGCGGTGAGCGCGGCGCCAATCGTCCCAAGACGGCCAAGAGCCATAGCACCCCCGCCGAATAAGCCGGTACCCTTTGTTACCTTCCCAAGTTTCCCCATCTCTTTCGTCACGCTGCCGATGGAGCTGACCATGTCAACGGACCACTTGATCACCATGAAGGCCAAGATGCCTTTAAGCACGGTCTCCCACCCACCGATGGCATCAACCACCTTGTTGATCTCGGCCAGGGCAGATTGTATGGTCGGGCCCACGGTATCCCAGTTCTCGACGATCAGCCCGCCGGCCAATACCAGCAACGTCACCAACTTGCCCAACGGCGACATATTCATCACGGTATTGAGCAAGCCAAATGCCTTTTTCACCGCACCCACCGCACTGGCAGTCCCCAGCAAATATGCCCCAAACTTGGCAACAGACTTGAGCAACTCAGGATTTGCCTTCACCCAATCACGCAGTTTTTCGATAAATGGCATCAGCTTGCCGATACCCTTGTTCAGCGCCGGCAGGAACATATCACCGATCGTCACACTGACCGCACTCATCTGGTTTTTGAACAGCTGGATGGCATTCGCTGTCGTGGCGGCGCGCGCGGCGTACTCCTTCTCCATTGAGCCGCCGTAGGCCTGCTGGTCAGCGACTTTAGCAAAGTTGTTCCGTAACAGATCAAGGTTGGTCAGCAAGGGCGCGATCGCACCCAGAGACTCCTTGCCGAACAGCGCTGTCATGACAGCGGCCTGTTTTGCTTTGGGAACCTTCGCCAGCGAGTCCAGCACTTTCAGCATGGCGCCCTTGGCATCTTTCTGCATGTCGGCAGCCAGAGTTTTCGGGTTGATCTTTAACGCTCTGAGCGCCCGTTTCTGTGAAGCTGTAGCAGCGCCACCCGCGGTCAATGACAGCATGAAGTTCTTGATGCCCGTCGAGGCGATCTCGGACTCCACTCCCATGCCGGCAATGGTAGCGCCCATTGCCGCAATCTCGCCCGACGCCACGCCGGCCACTTCCCCCAATGGGCCGATCCGAGTAACAACCTCAGAAATCTTGGCCGCACTGGCGGGGCCGGTGTTCCCCAGGTAGTTGATCTTATCCGCCAACCCGACTACGTCTGTCTGGGTCATTTTGAAGGCCGTACGCCACTGCGCCATCATCTGGCCGGACTCTTCCGCGGTCTGGTCGAATGCCACGCCCATTTTTACGGCAGACTCGGCAAAGGAAAGCAGCTCTTCTTTGGCGATGCCCGCCTGGCCGCCGGCCGCAACAATCTGCCCAATCCCCTCGGCGGCCATCGGCAACCGTGTAGACAGGTTCAGCACATCGTCGCTCATCTGCTTGAACTGTGCCGGGGTATCAAAATCCACGACCTTGCGCACATCAGCCATCACCGACTCAAACTCAATGGCCTGATTTATCGGCAATGTCAGCGCCCCAACGATACCGGCACCCACCGCCGCAGCACCGGTCATAATGGAGGAAAACTCTTTACCGAACCCCTTGACGTTGCGCTGCATCTTCTTCATGGGTTCGGACAGCTGATCAACCGCCGTAATGATCGCCTTTAACTGAAAGCTGTCAGCCACGGTTCATCTCCTCATTGATGCGGATGGCCTCAGCCTCCAGCTCAAAAAACCGGCTCAGAGCGAGCCGGCGCAGATCAAGCGGGTTCAATCGCCAGAAATAGGCAGTGTTGTAGAGCCGCTTTCGGAGTTCTCCGGGGTTTTCGACGCCGTAAAAAAACCGAGAATAGACATTGAGATAGCAAAAACATCAAACAGCGCCAGCTGCCTGGCGGAGGAAAGCGGAATGCTGGCAAGCTCCGGGATATAGGCCAACGCCGCGGCGGAATCCAGCTTGACACCGCCGGACTCCGTCAACGAGAACGGCATACCAAATTTCGCCACCTGGTCATACGTGGGCTCCTGCAGCTCAATGACATGCAGCGTCTCGCCGTGCGCCGTGATCGGCTTACTCAGAGTGATTTCTTTCATTGATAGAATCCTTCTTCACCGTGGAATTCCAGGTCGGCGGTGCCTTCCTCGGGGTTATGATTGGCCTCGCCGTGCAACCAGGCGCTGCCCAGCACATACACCATCCCATTTGCCAGCTCGGCGGTGATGGTCATGGCCGTAGACGACACCAGCTTGTTGATGGGAAACGCCTTCGGCACCTTGAAGGTGCCTTTCACATAAGGGGCGCGGTGGGTCTCTTTGTGATCCACGTCCCCCGCCAGGCCAATTACATCATCGCGCACCACGGTGTTCATCGGCACTTCAATGCCACCGGTGAGCGACAGTTGCTGGCCGTCAATTTTTAGGTAACAGGTACCGGCGATCTTAGCCATCAGGCGGCCTCCTCGTTGTACTGCAGACGGAATTGGTTGAGCAGAGCAAAGACACGCAGCTGATTGACATAATCCGGTGGGAACAGGACATCCAGGCGGCTCGGGTCATTGGCGTTACGCTCAACAATCAGGTATTTCTGGAACAGCTCGAAGTTTTCAACAATGCCCTCGCGCTCAAGCTGGCGATAGGTCGCGCAAAGCTCACCGCGGATCACCGCCGGCGTCACGATGGCCTGACCCGGGCCAAAGCGTGTGCCATCATTGGCCAGCTTGTGGCGCCCATACTTCGAGGTGATCACCGACTTGAGACGACGCAGAACATAAGCGCTGGTATGCAGCGTTTCGCTGTCCAGATAGCTGTTATCCGCCACGCCGTAGGCATTTTTCTTGTACGTGGTGATATCACGCTGGATCCGCAGGCTGCCGCCTTCCGCATACGCGGTCGCGATACCATGGGTCAGCAAGGACTGCTGCTCCGTCATAATGAAGCGCTTACCCACCGGGGCCGGCATTGCGCCCGTCAACTCTCCTGTCTGCGTCGGCCGGGCGGGATCAATACGCAGGAATACCGCCGCGCGCGCAAGGCGGCCGGCGACCAGCTCATCCAGCGGTGTCTGGCAATCCGGCTCATAGCCGGCAACGGTAATATGCTGGTTATTGAGTCCGTCACCGAAAGCCACCAGCTCGGATAAATCGCCCACCTTAGCGGTATACACATGGCCATACAGCTGCCGCATATAGCTCCAGCGGCCGCTGCTGTCGTTCATTTCCATCGCCATCAGCTGCAGGGACGGCATATCGCTGAAGGGGAGTCCGATGTAATCAAACGGCGCATCGCCCATGGCTGCCACCGCCGGCGCCATATCAGGGGAACCCGCCCCGCCCTTCATGACGCCAATCTGAGCAGTCAGCCCGGCCGGCACCTCTTCACCACCCACGCTGCCGTAATAGTTCACCGCCAGCGGAATATCGTTACCCGACACCCCTTTGTTGACCGCCGTCAGCGTCACTACCCCCTGCACATCGCCGCCAGACGTTGCCAGTACTTCTGCCTTTACGGGCAGATCCGGACGCGCATTGATAGCAGCGGCCAGTGTTGTGGCAACAGCCTTGGCCTTATCTTCATTCGCCACCACTGCCTGCACCCGGTTGGTACCGATATACAGGCTGATGCTGCCGGCGGCCGTCGCCGTGCCGGAAAGGGTCACTGTGCCCTTGGCGGCGGTTCCCGAACCATCAGGCAACGCAATCACCCACAGTTCACCAAAGGGGTCAACCTTACGGTAAGCCGCAACCATTCGCGCCAGTTGACTGCCACGGCCGGCCAATTTCCCCGCCAGATCCGCGGAAGGCATGATAACCAGTTCGTTTGCCGCTATCTCCGAATCAGGCAGCGCCATGCCAAACAGCAGCGACGGGGCGTTATCCTGCGCCGTATTTGCGGCGCTGTTGTCCATTTCCGCATAAAACAGCGGAACCCGAACATCCGCCGGGATGTTATTAAAGCTCACGGTCATTGTGTGTTACCTCTCGGTTTGGCCGGTGAATTGTCTTGTTGTCGAACATCGCCGGCCGCCAGCCGACGCATCCAATACGTGCTGGGTTCAACATTCCTTCCGCCTGGTGGCAAAACATCGCCACGCGCCGGGTCGGGAACGGTTCGCCCTTTGTTGGGGATCAGATACATGGGTTACTCGCTGAAATGTATTTCGGTGTGGTGCTCGATTTTCCCATCGGGGCCGGCGCCTGGGTCGATGTAATCCACATCAATCGACAGGGTTTTGAACTCGTCCAACGCGTCCAAATCGTCCTGTTGGCGGGTGTCTTCCTCGGTTATCTCCCGGTCTACCGTAAAATCGAACTGGTAATAGAGTTCGGCGCGGTTCAAATCGAGCACCGTGCCACCGGCATAGCAAATGGGGCCGGCATCCGGATCCGGCTCCCAGCCCAGCAAGGCTTTCCAAACCTCGGCCCGCACATCGTGCACCGCATCGTAAGACGCCCACTGCCCACGCTCATCGCGCCCGTTGCTCAGCACCACAATGACCGAAAACCCTTCGGTCAAATCCTGCCAATAGTCCGTCTGGCTCTTCTGCTCGCTGGGTGTATCATCGGCCGGCACAACATACGCCGCCGGGAGCAGCAGTTTCCCGACATCAGGGATAGCCTTGAACTGCGCCGCGCCTCCGACCCGGTTTTCAAACCGCGGGCAGCGGGCACGCAGTGCAGCAATAATGTGGGTTAATTTCACGCTGTTTTCCTTTTGCGGCGCTGTGGCCGCAGCGATTTACGCAACTCACGAGAAAGGGTGTATCGGGTCCAACTGCGCCGGCGCTCCAATACTTCCACCATGAAGTTATTACGCGGAGCAATCCGCCACTCGGTGCCCCCCGAGGCGCCACGATGATGTTTTTTCTGACGCTTCGCCCCACGGCGAACCCCGTAGAACAGAAACGCAGGGTAAAATGCGCCGTTGATGTGGCGGTTTCCCTCGCCGTTCTTCTGGTTGGGAGAGATCTTCACCATCAAGCCCGGGCGCCGCTTTGAGGCCCGCGGGACGTAGTAACCGATAGAGCGCGCAAGGCGGCCGGTTCGGAAGGCCGGGTTATCTCCCGGTGCCGAGCGGCCACGATGCATCACCAACCGCCGCGCATCGCGCATGTGGATCTGACCGATGCGCACAAAAGCACGCCGAAGGCGGGCACGGTTGAAAACCAACTCTGTCGGCTGCTGGAAATCAACGTGTAAAGACGCTTTCGCCGCCATACCGTTCACTCCTTCGGGTTTCGCTGCCCAGCTCTTCGCATTCCAGCAACAGGAAGCGCCCTTTACTGTTCAGATCGCGTACTCGCCGCACCCGGTAAACCTGGCCGGACAATACGACCTCGTGATCGGCGGTAATGCCAGAGCGGTAACGCAAGGTGAAGTAATGGGTGACGGTCGTCTCCGTCTGGACCGACGCCTGATAAGTGGCCGCCCCCACCTGCGCCATCTTGGCCCAGGCACGGAACGACTCGGGAAAAGTCGGCGCCAAACCGAAACTGTCTGTCGGCTCGTCTACACGCCGCCGGATAACGATCCGTTTATCCAGCTCGCCCGGGTCGGGCAGCAAATAGCTGGCACTGGTCTGCGCCTGACGGATTTTCATAGCGGGATATACCTGTAGGGTTGCACGTTCCACAGAAAGCCCATCGGCAGGCTGGCCTTTTCAAAGTCCGACACCGCCGAGCGGTTCTCATAGTAGTGAGTCGCCAGCAGCAGCATGCCAATCTTGATATCGTCGGGAAGGTGCAGACCATCCGGATCGGACTCGGGGATCTCGCTGTCGGGTGCATAGAGTTTTCGATTAAGAAACGTCTCGGTACGCGTCTGAACCGCCCGGCCAATCAGTTCTAGCAATGCATCTTCCTCAGTAAAATCAGGCTCCAACTTGCATTGCGCCTTGATTTCTTCGAGTTTCAGCAACATAGCTTTCTCCGGTGCCCGCCAAACGGCGGGCACAAAAAAACCGCTTTACGCGGCATGTTGAACTTCGGTTGGCGTCGCTATCAGCTGCTGGCCGATCCTTTACCCACCAGCGCCTTGATGGCAGAGGTATCTTCCAGGATGCAATCGAAGCGATGGAAAGCGACGAAGCCGGTCTGATCGAACTCGGCATAACGCTCAACCAGACGCTTGAGGATCATGTAATTGACGCGGCGGATGATGAAGCGATTGAAATCGCCGCAGAACATGAACTTCTTGCCGGCACCAATATCATCGATCTCCTGATCAATCACGTACGGCACGTTCAGCACCGACGCCGGCGCCACGCCGACAATATCCGGCAGCCACAGTGGGCGTCCCTGGCCGTCTTCCATTTCACTGATCAGTTTCAGCGTATTATCGTTAAAGGCCAGGCGGAAACGGTCGCCGCGACGGTATGCCGGGTCGATGGAGTGTTTCAGCGCCAGGATCTCTTTCCAGTTTACCGCTGTTGCCGACGCGGTCGCGGTAGTTTTATCCACGGAAGCCGCCAGACCTTTCGGCTGTTTCGGTGTACCGGTGCCGGTACCACGGATCAGGTAACGCGCCTCACCGCGGCCGATACGCTCGGCGATCCGGCGGGCAAGGTAGGCTTCCATATCAATCGCGCTATCCTGCAGCAGCTCGTTGGACACGCGAATGATTTTGGATGTCAACTTCAACGCGCCCAGGCTGTCCATGCCGAATTCGGTATCTTCTTCGCCGGCTTCTTCGTTTTCGCCCAGCAGCACACCCACCTCATCCGTGCCGTCAGCCGTCGCCCACTCCATGGTTCGGCCGTCAGAGGTGGTCAGGATCTGCGCCACACCGGCGATGCCGCCATAGGCTTTCATCTGCTCAACCACTTTCGCCAGGAAGGTTTTTGGTACGGTATATCCCCCCTTCTCATCCGGCGCAATGCCCTGCGCGCGCAGCTCACGCAATGCCTGGCGCTCTTCGGCGGTCAGCTCGGCCGCGCCGTGACGCATCCATTTATCAAACACGGCAACGCGCTGCTCAGGATCTTCACCTTTCGGGTCTTTATTCTGCTTTTGGCGTTGCTCCTCTTCCTGCTGCTCGATAAACGACTGATCCAGCGAGCGCAAGGACTCTTCCCGTTCGATTTTCTCATCGATGGCCTGCAGCTCGCCCTGAGCCTTCTTCCACTCGGTGCGCTGCTCATCGGTCCAGGCGTTGTCACCAATTTTGTCATGCAAGGCGCGCATGTCGGTGGCGATGGTGTTTCGTTTTTGCTTCAGTTCATGCAATTTGGACGCAGACATAGTTTTTCCTTACACATTAAGTAAAGTCAGGAGGCGCTCACGCGCCATTCGTTGGTTTACGGCATTGGTGATCGCGCCACTTTCGCGCGCCTCCTGCCAGGCTTTCAAAGAACGGACGGCTGAATCAGCCGCCTGATAGGCCGGATACGTCACCGGGCTGACGTCATACAGCCGGGAGAACTTGTGGATTTCGCGAATAACCACGCCTTCCTCATCCTCGTACCAGCGATCGCCGTCGCGGGCGACGCGGAACGCAAAGGACGACTGGTTAATGTCGCCACGTTGCATCGGCGCCAGCACCAGATCGCGGATGGTCTGGGTATCCGGCGCCTCAATGTCATACTGCAGACCACGCTCATCTACGGAAACCTTGAGCGTTCCCGAGGTACTCCGGCCCAGAATGAAGTTGGGATCGTGGTTAAACAGCCCGCGCACATCATCATTCAGTACATCATCGAAGGCGCCTGGCTTGATTATCTCGCGAAAGCCCCACAGCGGTTCAGAACGGATATTGAACACCGAGCCGTAACCGATAATCCGCGTCGGCTGGTCTTCCTGCTGCTGCGCGCGCACTTCACCGCTGTAACAGCGCGTTTCTCTGTCACTCATCGGCGTCTTCCTCTTTGGTTTTGTCGTCGATTACGTTTTTGGTTGGATTGGCCGCATTCACGCTGACCAGCATTTCATCCAGCCCGTCTACCGGGTTCATATCCTCGAAGGCGCGGGCCTCGTTGCGGCTCATCCAGCCGTCAATGATGGCGTAGTGGTAGAACTGGGCGCGCTCTTTCGGCGTACCGCGCATCAGCCCTGCCAGGTTAAAGCGGACGTAATACCCCGCCGCCCGCTCTGCCCGGGTGAACAACCGGCGGTTAAGCTCCTGTTCCCAGTTGGCTACCCAGGGCATGATGGTATAGCGGACAAACTGAATGGCCTGCTCGGTGATATTGCTGAAGGTGGCTTTTTCCAGATCGTTGATCATGTGCGCCGGCACATTGAATATGCCGGCAATCATCGAACGGTTCAGCTTCATCATGTCGATGATCTGGGCGTCTACCGGGGACACTGACAGCGCCCTGTAATCAAGTTCTGCGGGTAACAGCAGGGTTTTATTCTCCTGGCCACGCAGCGCCAGCGATGCCTTTTGCCAGACTTTCTTCAACCGCTCCCAGCCCTTGTCCTGGATCTCCCCCTTCACGGACACAATGCCCGCCGGCCGCGCATTCCCACTGAAAAAGGAACTGGTGTATTTCTGTCCGCTCATGCCCATGCCGATCGTCTCGGCGTGCTGCATGATGGGGCTGAGGCCCATTTTCTGGTTATTACCCAGCGCACGGATGTGGATCATGTCGTCAGGGCTGATGGCGAAGCTGCCAAGCTCGTTATAGACGCCATAGGTATAGCGGCCGCCGGTATTCAGCAGCGTGGTTTCCCACGGCATACACGCTTCAAGCCCGCTGACCTCGCCGCGGCGCGTCCGGTGCACCCGGGTAAACCCGTTACCCCAGCCGAGAATGTGCCGCTGCTTCAGCTCACGCCATTTATAGCTGGTCTGCCAGTCGTTGGGCTCGTCATGCACCAGATAAAAAACCGGGTGATCGCGCGCCACATTCACGCCTTTTTCCGTTTTGCGCATCACATGCAGCGGCATCTGGGCCACGTTGGACGCCAGCACGTAAATGCACGAATAAACCGCGGCCAGCTTCATCGATGTTTCCGGGCTGACGTACACGTCCGCCTGGAGCAAACCGTCCATTTCCGCCATTTCGGCGGTGACCGGATTGGCCGGATTTTCCAGCGGCTCACTGCGAAATAGCGCATCAAGTAACACGTTTCCCCCTCCTGGCCGCGATCAGCGCGAATGCCAGCAAACCGCCGCCGGCGCTCTGAAGCGCAATGGCGGTGCCAAACTGCAGGTAGATGCCCGCCACCAGCAGACCGAAACCGGCCAGACCGATAGCATCGATAATCAATGTTTTCATAGATATAAGAGGTCTTCGTCTGGATCGATATTGGAAAGAAAATCGCCCGGCTCATTCAGCATGGCGCGACCGATGGCCATAATCAGCGTGACAGCGCCGTCAATCTTGTTCTCGGCCTGCTCCTTGATTGGCCGAACCACATCATCGTTCCCCGGCAAATACTTGCCGATCACGTTGCTGAGACACCAGACCATGATGGGGTTGCCGTCGTGGTGGAACCGGCCAGACTCGATAGCGGCCTCCAGTTCTTTCATCGGGTCGGACATGTTGGTGTAATTCTGGATGATCGTAATGGGCGACATGTTTTCATCGGCCAGCTCGTGCGATATGCCGGTGGCACCGAAGGGGTCAATAGGCGATTCCTCTACCGGGTTAAGCCGGTTGGCTGCCCGGGCCTCTTCCATGATGTAGCGATAATCGATCTCCGCGCCATCCGTAACTGTCAGCAATCCCATTTCCACCCATTTTTGGAAGCGCTCCGCCGTACGCCGATCCTCGCTGCGTTCAACGCTGTAGACCGTGTCATACGGCACCCAGAACCGCGGCGCGATGCTGTAATAATGGCGCTTGCCGTCAATGTCCCGCGTAAACAACCGCCCCATGCTGTTCATGTCCAGCTTGCGCGCCAGGTCAAACGCCAGAATGCAGGGCTGCCCTTCAAACTGCTCGAGCGTCAGCGTGGTATCTTCACAGCGCTTCAGACTCACCAGGTTATAGAAGGCATCCCGCGCCGCGACCCAGATATTGAGGTGTTTGGTCTTGAATGTACCGGCATGGCGGGCGTTGTTGATCGCCCGCTGCTGCTGGCTGAGCAGAAAGTCTTTGTAAACCGAGACGCCCATATTGGGGTTGGCCTTGACCAACGCCTCCGGTTTTGTCCAGTCGTCGCCTTCGTCGATGGTATAGATGATGCCGAACAGCTCATCGTTCGGCACGGTGCCGCTCAGCATCTCCACCACTTCACGGCGCTTGTCGTAGCACGGCCCCTCGATGTTGTAGCCGGCCGTGGTGATCGCCCACATCAGCGGTTGCCGGCGGGCGCCCATGCCGGTCAACATGGTGGTATAGAGCGCATCAGTTTGATGTTCATGGTATTCATCCACCACCGCCAGGCTGGGCGATGAACCGTCGCCCGGGTTGCCGATCAGAGGTTCAAAGCGGGCGCCGTCCTCCGGGCGGTTGAGGTTGGACGCATTGACCTCAATACCGAAAGCCTCCATCAGCATCGGCGTACGCTTGCACATCAGCCGGGCCGGGCGAAACACTTCCCAGGCCTGCTTTTCGGTGGTCGCACCGGAATACACCTCGGCACCGAACTCACCGTCGCAGGTAAACCCGTAGAGCGCCACGCCGGCCGAGATGGCCGATTTGCCGTTCTTGCGGGGGATCTCGGTGTAGACCTCGCGAAAGCGCCGTAGCTTGGTGCCTTTGTGCACCCAGCCAAAGACGGCACAGACGATAAACAGCTGCCACGGCTCCAGGGTGATCGGCATCCGTTTGTATGCCCATTCGCCCTTGGTGTGCGGTAATAGCTGGATGAATCGCGCGGCCTGCTCTGCAAGGTCCCTGTCAAAGCGGTAGCGAAACTTTCGCCCCTTTTCTTCGGCCAGATCATCAAGATGCCGCTGGCAGCTGCTTACCACATACTGGCAGGCCACTATCTTGCCGCGCACCACATCACGCGCATACTGATTGGCAGCATTCACGTTGGGGTAAGATTTTCTCTTCATGATGTGATCAACTTAATGAATGGATTATCCGTTTTTTTCTGGCCGGCGAGTCCTATCAGCCGCTGGCGGCTTCCCGGATCGAGCCCCAGCATGGCGCCGGTGCTGCTCATCTCCGTTTCCTGTTCTTTTTTCGCCGTCAATTGAGGGTTCTTTATCGGGCCGCCGGTGGCACCGGTCACCACGTTGCCCTGCTTGGCGATGTTCTTGACTGCCCGGCGCCAAAACTCGTACGCCACGCACCACCGCTCCAGCACCGCCAGATCCGTGATGCACAGAATGCCCTGACCGCAAAGCTCTTTGGTGGTCATTTGCCACATTACCGTTGCCAGGTGGAGCCCCTCTTCTTCAAACCATGTCGGCGGCTCCGCGCCCTTTATCGGGGTGAATACCGGCTCGTCCTTATTCAGGGCTCGTTTACCGGGGTTGCCGGCCAATTCCTTGCGGGCGGTCGGCTTTGGGCGCCGCCCGGATCGGCCTGCCGTTCCGGCCATATGCGCTCCAGATTAAATTTCATTTTTCGCGGGTGTAAAAACATGACGGGGCGGGCAGTACGGAAGAGGCAAAGCCGTAGAGATTTTCCCTCCCCCTACCGGCCTGAGCGCCGCTCTCTCGCGGTCTTCGCCCTATGACAGGGGGTGCATAGGCTTTGCAAGTTGGCCTCGCCATCGTCTCCACCGTGCGCGAGAGGCACGATGTGGTCAACACAATCGGCCTCGGTTATCGCACCCCGGCGCAGACACTCCTGACACAACCCCTTATCCCGCTTGAGGATCCTCGGCTTAATCACATCCCAACGGCTGCCGTAACCGCGCTGATGCCGACTCTGGCCAGGCTTATAATTGCGCCACCCTTCACCTCGATGTTCACTACAGAATCCGCTGGGATCAGTCGTTGTATTGCGGCAGCCGCGTTTACGACAGGCTTTAGGCGTGCGGGGCGGCATGGCCCGGGACCTTGTTGGTCTGAACAGACAATTCTTTTTGCGCCGTGTCTGTATGCGGCAACGGATGCCGCGTAACCGAGATCGGCGGATACTCTGCCAGTCGGGCCCAGTGGTTATACTCCAGCGCCTGGCTGTGAATGGCGTCGTAAAGGCGGCGAGTCTCAACAGCCAAAGATGCAGCACGTTCAACGATTGAGTCCTGCATCACCAGATGGGTGCCCATAAAGCAAACGCCACCAAGATCAATGACCGCCATCTGACGGTCTGACAGTTCCTGAATCAACCGCTCAATGTTTCTTTTCGCCACAACGCAACGGCCAATGGCATCGTAATTCAGCACTTTCATACTGCAGTCCTCTTGAAGGCATAAGACCCTATGCCAACGCGGCCCAGGTCTGATTCAATCGTATTACTCTCAACACAGGTAAAGCCTTGCTCAGCAAACCAGCGCAGCAACCCATCATGCGTGAAATACCAAATGTGCTCATTCGGCCGATAGTGATGTGAAGCCATAATGGCATCGCCGCCGGCGAAGATGGGGATCGACACAAACACCCACTGTTTAGCCTTTGCTACCGCCAGTTCGGGCTTGTCGATATGCTCCAGGCTGTCCCAGAACGTCAACGCCGGAAACGCGTCAGCCATATACAGATCTGCCCAGCGCCCGCGCAGCTTTAACCATTGAACGCCAACCGGATTGACGTCATACCCCCATGTCTGAGGGCGCGCCTCCACAAACTGCCCGGCACCGATCCCCACATCGAGCACCATTCCATCTCCGTGATGGCGCTCCACCAACGCAACGCGCGATTTCGTCAGCGCGTGCCCCATCGGGGTATCAGCCATCAGCTGGTATTTGTGAAAATAGCTGTCGTCATACGGCCGTTGGTTCACAGGGACGGGATAACGACCAATGCCCAGCGCCGGGACGAAGACCAACCCAGACTCAAGTTGTTGAGAGAACGATTTCATTGAGCCAGTCCTTAAATTGTTGGCCAAAGCCGGTAATGTGTTTGGAGCACGCATGGTCCATCTGGCCACACATGCAGTAATTATCAGGCTGCGCCCAACCTACGCGGGAAAGGTCCATCTCCGGATCGGTAACAATATGTGGCGCGTTATGCCCGCCACAGCCACCCTGGATAATGAAAACCGGTGTTTTGTAGCAGATGGCGGCAGGAAGCGCCCAACCCACACCAGACACCACCACGGCAGCATGCTCAACCAACGCCAGTATCTGGGTTACAGACAACTCACCGGCGTGCAGCTGTAGATCGGCCGCCGGCGCATCGCCCACAAGCCACTCTTCGCCCTCTTCCAGATCTGCCAAGCTGACCACATAAAAATGCTTTTTCAGCAGCGCTGCCGCCTCGTTGATGTATTTGGGGTCAGGGTTACGTGCAGGATTGGCCCACTCGCGCCGAACCGTGGCCGGACGAATAACCGCAATGGGTTTATCACTGATCACCGGCGACGGCCCATAGGAAGGCAAATCAAATTGGGATGCCACCTTGCAGAATTGCAGGGTCATGGCATCGATAATGGATCCTCGCGCCAGATCGTCCGCCCCATAGAACACCGTGAAAACTTCGGCTTTCGTCGGTTCAGGCACATACCTCAACCAGGTACGATCTTCGTTTTTCCGCTGGGTGCGCAGCAACGTGTTGGACTTGACGAATTTCACATCAAGATCCGCATACAACTCCGGCCAGGGGGTGCGAATGTAAGCCCCGGGGAATTGCCGAACAAATGCCCGCTGGTAGATGCTGTCGCCCAGGCCATACATCCCACGGATGTAGATGTTTCGCTTTATCGACATGAAAACCTTTAAATAGAAGAGAGCGCAGCCTCAAGAGACTGTCTCTGGAAACATCGCAAGCGAGTACGCCGCGAACAGTTAACGATCTCGACACCTGCCGCCCAATCACGTAATTGGCGAAACTCATCATGCCAACGGGCTACACTCATGGCGTCAGGATTGGCGAGGCCAGCGTGAGGCCCATGCCAGTGAGCACCGTCGCGAATTGAACAGTCATATCCCACCAGCAACACCCGCCGGGCACCGCGATAGATGGCAAGCTCAATAGCACGTTGGCCAGAATTAAAACTGCCTGGCAACTGGCTATCAAACTGCGCCAAATTGAACCGGTCAGCGGTGAACGGGTCGCTGCACCAACGATCGGCACCACACGTTATCTCTGCGTGATATAACTCCCACCAGCAACAATCAGCGGCATAAATGACGGCACATGCCGGGATCAGGCGCCAACTGTTGTTGACCGCGATCGCCGGCAAACCTGATGCCTCCACCAGCGCGCAATCCGCTGCAGTCAACGATGGACCGCTGGCGACGCAAACAACCGTATGCCAATCCATTCACAGCCCCGAAGAAAAAAGCCACCAGCCTGCCGATGCGCAGGGTGCGCGGTAGGTGCAGGGTGATGGCTTTGGTTATCAATATAGAATTTTCTGCTGGCTTGCCGAATATAACCCCGGTGGCGCAGTTAACCGCCACGAGATAGTTCAGTGTTTTTATTCTGTCAAAGGCACTCAGCGAATGCCTTTTGCAGAATTTTGTAAACCAACGTCTTGTCGCCAGGCGTTCAGCGTCTCTACCTGGCCGGCACATATCAATAGTGCCGTTTGCAGTGCCAGCGCATAGCTGCCGATATCCCCCCACGTATTACCCTGCAGTTTTGGTTGTTCGCAAGGGGTGAACACCGATTCAGGGGGAAACAGCACGAGCGGCGCCGGTGGCGGCGGTGTCCGTTCCGCGCAGGAGGCCAAGAACAGCACCAGGAGCAGTGCGGCGGGCGCACTCATCATTTTTAATGGCAACCTGATATTTCCTCTGGTAGTTTTCGCCCTGCTGGCGCAGCTGCTGCTCTCTCCGTTGCTGTTCTGCCATCATTGCGCGATTACGGGCGTCATCCGCGCGCAGTGTGGTGATCAGCCCTGCCTGCTGCGCCAGCGTCTTTGTCTGCTCTGCAACCTGCTGGCGTGCCAGCGCCAACCGGTGCGACAACAGCGAGCTGTAACCGCCGAGGCAAATTGACGCCAGCAGCAGGAGCAGCATTCCCCCTCCGGCCAGTTTTGAGAGCCACGCGCTCATTTGTCTAATCCCCAGCAAGCCAGCTCGGCCTCTTGATCGCGCCGCAATATCTGCCCGTAGCAATTGTTCGAGCGGATACGGCAATCACGGCCTGCGTCGTATATCCAACGGCGGATTTCGCGGCAGGCGCCAATGCGGTCACCGGCGTTCAGCTTCTTGTAAAAGGTGGAGGTGAAGCACTTGCCGGGGCCGATGTTCCACGGGCAGAACGAGGCGATACCGACTTTTTGCGGTTCGGTCAGCGTTACCTTGACGTTGCGATCCACCCAATCGAGCGCTTTTCTCTGCTCGGCTGCGTCAATCTGCTTGCACTGCTCAGCGGTCAGACGCTGGCCCTTAACGACCTTCTGGCCGTTGACCATTGTCACCCCGCCGCAGATTGTCCAAATACCGACACCATCCTGATATGCGGTCAGGCGCTGGCCTTCTTTCTCTTCCTGAAACTGCGACATCATCACCGGTGCCGATGCGCTGGCGGCGATCAGCGCCAGCATTACGGCACTGAGTTTTGATTTGTTCCCCATCACTCACGCTCCAACACACGGAGTTCATCTACGTCTATCGATGCATTGCGCTTGCGGATCCAATCACGCAACAACTTTTCACGCCTGCAGCGAAAGTACGTCCCGATCATCAGGCCTATTACTGAACACAGCATGCCGACGATGACGCCGATAATGATCCATTCGCTCTGTGAGAAAAAATTAATGATGCCGAGGACGAATGACACTGCGCTACCAGTGTGCACGGCTCCATCGGCTGCTCTGATTAGCATTCGTGACATCCTTACCTCCCGCCGGGCGGTTGGCGCTCATGAAACAGAAAAGGCCGCCAAATAGCAGCCTGTAATCGACGCGAATTCTTGGTTTGTAATTGTCGCTGGTGGATCACTGCCGATGGAAAACACTACCAGCGGCTGAAATCTGATCCACCAGAATGCAAAAGCCCCGGCTGTCAGCCAGGGCTTGAATTGTGTGATGCCGGAAGTCGCCGTTCTGCTGTCCCCATACTCGCCAGCTTAAGGGTTCCGATGTTGCCGATTCGACCGGACTGCCATCTTGTTCTTCATCACAACGGAAAGAGCACCCCGATCAACCGCAACGTTAACGCCCGTCTCTCCGCAAATGCTCTTACCTGTTATGCCCTCGATACCAAGGAAATAAAAACCCCACCGAAGCGAGGTTTTGCGCCATTTGCAATATTGGCAAAATATCAAATTAGCGTTAAATATGGCTCATTTTGTTCGGTTTTGCAAGTATCATGATGCCAAAAGCCTTGAACGTGATGAAATTCTTTTTTCAGCCACCAAATGCAAAGCCTCTGAATCCAATTCCTCCACCAAGGAAATCAGCTTGTTCCAATGACCACTGTAAGTTTCTGACCACGTCGATTTACTAACACCAGACAATTCAGCCAGCTGTGTATGGGTATAATCCTTCGGAAAACCTTTAATCATGCTGGCAACGGTTTGAACCGCCAACAACGTCAAACCCTGTAGGCGATGTTTGACCTTGTTACTGATCCGCGATGCACACAGTTTTGAAAATTGTTCCCAGATATAAGGAACCACCTGCAACTGTTTATCATGGTAATTATAATCACCATAACAATAGCGCAGCCATGCTTCCTGATGGGTATCCAGCACTGAAATGGCCCGGCGCCAGGAACTGGTGCAATAGGTCAGCTCTTCAATCAACGGAAAGGGTTTCTTTCTGGTTCGCGTTTCTGGGCAGTGCATCGGATCCGTTATCGGGCAAACTCTGCGCTTTTCCAATACCACTGTGCGAACCCTCTGGCGCTTAAAGCGCGTTGTGCGCACCAGCGCGGATCCCTCGAATGCCGCCAGTTGGCCTTTGCTCTGACCATGGATATCAGCCAGGGCGAGCGACACAGCACCGCGGACATACTCCAGATATTGTTGATTCATCGTTTTGCCCCGCGTTTGTTTGCTGTGGTGATCGCCCCAATCCCAAATGCCTTATTCAGCGTGCGCACCAGATGGAACAGCTGGCTGCCGTGCTTGGCCTCCCATGCCGCTACATCATCATGCAGTTCGTTATGGCATTTGCGGGTCAGTGGAATGGTGAAAATATCGTGAGGCTTGGTGCCAGTACCGCCCAGGCCGTGATCGATGATGTGATGCGGGTCGTCTGCCGGCAGGCCACAACCACAGCAGCACGGCTGCGACTTCACCCACTGGGTGTACTTTTCGCATTCCCAGCGCGTCAGTTTTGGCCGCAGCATAAAGCCCGCCGGCGGCGCCGGATCCACATCAACGAGCAACGCCGGCTTAACCTTTTCCACGCGCTCGTTGATGATCGCCTTCGGTGCCTTCTCCCAGACGATATCCGACTCTTTACGCGTGCCTGTTTCGTCTGGTGCTGGTGGAAGGCGCAGTGCCGAGCGCGCCACCGAATCAGGCAGCAGATCGGAAACACCATTTAGCACGGCCCACCAGCATAATTCCGGCAGGCTCAGCTGGTGGTCTTCCTTAAACCGAAAGTGCGTGCGAGCCCGGTACACCAGCCAATCCGCAACATTCTGCTTCGCCAAAGCGTCCAGCGTCGGGTGGGTTTGCTCCCGCAGCAGGTGTTCATGGTGCCAGCACAAACGGACAGGCAAGCTGTCATAATCCAGAATATCCATGTTGTGATTGTGATAACCGTCGCCATGTGGCCACTGGCACTCGGTGCCGCGGCTCAGCCACTCACGCAGAGCAACAACACCACCAGCGGCGCCGATAACTCGCTCATGCAGAAAGAATGGCGACAACCGCGGATCATTGGCCAGGCTCTGATCGGCTACCGGCAGCAAACCCGATGGGAGTGGTTTTAGCTCTTCTGGCTCGTTGGCAATCAGCAGCCGGCGCTGGCCGCTGAAATAGTGCAGCAGATCACGACCGGGGCGCAGCAGCACCACGCCCAGATCACGCTGTAGGTAAGGGGTTAATAACATCCTCATAATCCGCTTACCGCCTTAGCCGAGTGTGCAATGCGCGCAGCGGCAGTGGTTAAATGGTCAGGATCCAACTCAACGCCAATAAAGCTATACCCCTCAAGCAGGGCCGCTTTACCTGTTGAACCTGAGCCCATGAATGGATCGAGAACGACGCCACCAGCAGGTGTAACCAAGCGGCAAAGGTAGCGCATCAACTCAACAGGTTTCACGGTCGGGTGGTTATTCCTGGCCCCGCCAGTACGCCCTGCACCAGCGCGCGGGTCATTAAGGCCAGCGCTCCCCTCTTTTCTTCCGCCGGTCATGTCGCTGGCGGTGAACGGAAGGAAACGATCCATCCCTTCATCGCGTTCCGATTTGCAGACCTTCGCGCAGTAGAAGAAACGTGCCGCGCTCCCCTGATCGTTGTGGAATGCACCCGGCACGCGGTTGATCATGCCGCCGAACTCTACCGCGCCGCTAAACCCATTGGCCGTTGGTTCTGTCCCCTTGACTGGCGAACGAGCGCCCGAATTTTGAGGAAACTCGCCGATCACTTCTTCGCTTCCATCATGCAAAACATTGGCTGGCCACCGGCCAAGCTGATCTGATTTCCATTCCCCACCATCGGGGGTTTTCTCATCACGAACATGAGACAGTAGGCCACCAGTGCCACCACTTAATGCTTCCTCTGTCGGTACCCGGCAAATATCGATGTTTAATGCCCCGGTTCCGAACTGCAACACATTCCCCTCCACCGTACCCAGCAGCGGCTTACGGGCCATAACAATCGGCTCATGCGCAGGTTTCAAGGCCGTGCCTTTTCCTTGGTGCTCACCAGTCAGGTTCTTCGATTTCGGGAACCCGCTGCCATAAATCCACATCAGCTGATCACGAATTTCAAAGCCGGCATCCTCGATATTTACCACCAGGCGGTGATAGGTACGAGCGCCACCGAAGGCAAGCAGATGGCCGCCAGGCTTGAGCACCCGCAGGCATTCTGTCCACTGATCTACCGTAGGCACTTGGTAATCCCACTTATGCCCCATGAAGCTCAGGCCGTAAGGAGGATCGGTTACTATGGCGTCAACAGAGTTATCGGCCATGCCGCGCAGGACCTCTTCACAGCGGCCAACGTTAAGTTGATATGTCACAGGATCCCCCTTTGCTGCTCTGCCTTTGCCAACAATTTGATGAAGCTATAACGGTGCTCGATGTTGAAACATGCCAATACGCCTTGCCAGTCACGCTCACGAGCAATGCGGCGCACACCCTGATCAGCAGCCCAATGGCTTCGCAACCCACGAATAGACGACCCCCGGCGGATCTGCTGCAGTACAGCCACCAGAGGGAAGACGGCAACGCCACAAATTTGTTTGGTTACTGGTTTCATGCGGCCTTCCCTCCGTTCAGGCGCTGGGCACAATCAGCCCAAATGCGGTTCCATGCCGGCACTGCGTAACTCGGCTGCATGGTGCGCACGCCGGCTTTGCTGGCCTCAGTTCTCGCCAACGTCTCCAGCTCGCCAGGGTTTTGAAGCGGCAGACTGTTACCGATGAAACGACGATAGGCCGCGTCACGCTCTGCACAGGCCGCCGGCACCGAACGGGCCTGCTCGGGCTTCCGCCCGCCATCATGCCAGGCTGTAGCCGCCAGCAGGTTGCCCGGGAATTTACCTGGCCGGAACATGGTTTCAGGGTTCAGGTATTTGGCCCACTCTGTGCCCAGCCAGCGATCAACGAGGTATTCCACCACCAGTTTGAGTTCCTCCAGCGTGTGTCCGTCCACCAGTCGGGCCCGGATGTTCTGCAGGGTAGATTTGGCCGTGGTGTATTTGGCGCCCGTCAGCTGGTTCAGGTGTTTCAGCACCAGAATGGCCTGGTCAGTGATGTGAATTTCTTCAGAAACAACATCCCCCTGGTCGGCCGCCGCCGGCGGTTGACCAAAAGTGTTTTTATCTGACGGATCATGTTTTGAATTTACTGACGGATCGTATCCAGATTCTGGAGGGTCAAAACGCCCTGTGTTGCTGGATTTTGACGGGTCAGATTTTGAGGTATCAAATTTTGATGTATCAGATTTTGAGGCCTCAGATTCTGGAGGGTGAGAATTTGCAGCAGCGCGAAGCATCTCAACGTTCAGCTGCGTCATGCTTGAGGTGTTGCGGTTGCCCTTCCGGCGCTGTTGGCGGGTGATCCAGCCGTCTTTTTCCAGTTTGGCCAGCGACGCGCTCACCGTGCTTTCGCTGGCGCCAATCTGACGGGCGATCGTCTTCACTGAGGGCCAGCACAGGCCTTCATCCGAGGAAAAGTCAGCCAGGCGCGCCATTATGGCTACCATGGACAGTTTCATGCCCGCCGCCGCGCAACCGTCCCACACGTATGCGGTCAATTTCGTACTCATAAAATAGTCCTGGTAAAACGGGCCCAGAAGATGATCAGAGGGCAAGCACAATGCCACTCGTAGCCTGGGCGCTGGTAAACAACTTTCTGATTTTCAATGTCATGCTCGGCAATGATGACTACGTGACCATGCTGATCACGCCAACGACTGCCGATATCTGGGTAATTAGCCGCCATTAGCCGCGCCTCCACTCGTCGTAGATGCGCTGCAGCAATTCTGGGAAGCGCGATTCATAGAAATGGGGCTGGGTTTCCCGCGGGTTGTTCGGCGAGGTGATGTTTTTACCAAACCGCAGACCGGGGCCGGTGATCGACCAGAAATGTTTTTCACCGTGGCGCCGGCTGGGGCGGCTTTTGCGCTCGACTATCCGCAACCGCTCCAGAATGCGATATGCCACCGGCGTGCTCATCGTGCTGCTGTTCAGCTTCAACAGAGTGGTGATCGCCGCTGTCGGCCGGCTGGAGCCGTCAACGGCATCCGATGGCGCATCAATGGCGTATACCGGCATCAGTGCCGGCAGGCCAGCCAGCTCTTGCAGCTTCTGCAATGCCCCCAGGCGTGACGACTGAGAGAGATTCAGCAGCTTGGTAGCAGATTCCACGATCAACAACCCGGCCTGGATCTGGTCTGTCTTGGTCGCCGGCAGCTGTGGCGCCGGTACGTTGGCCTGCTCCAGCGCCGTCATGCGATCGAACACCTTCGCCTGTATCTCGTAGCTGTAACTCATGGCCATCAGGCAGGCTTCGCGCTTGGGTAAGTGCAGACATGGAAGCTCGCGCCCGGTCGGGTCGGTGTACTGAGCGAAAAATTTCGTTGAGTGGTTTTCACCCAATACCCGCGGCGCCTTCGCCATAAAATCAGCGTGGCGCAAACGGGTATGGCCCTTACTCGGGAACGAGGCGCCGGCGGCGATCGCTTTCGACTCACGCTCAGCGTTGATGTAGTCCACCAGCTCCAGGCTGGTCATAGTGATCCCGGTCGCTGGTAGATTAGTCATGCTTCACCTCGCTGTGTCGTGACAACCAGGCGCCGCCATCTACCACCCATCGGGCAAACTGGTAGTTGCTGGCAATCCACCGACCCAGTACATTGACCTCATACCGGAACGGCGACGCAGAATTACCGCCAGTCATTGCACGGCAGCGGATTTGCGGCACCATAGAATTTCTGGTTAAATTGCTCATGCGATTATTTCTCCACACACTGATTTACTCGCACCGACGCCCAGGGGCTGCAACCTCTGGGCGTTACCCTTTCTGGCACTTGGCCTTTTTGCCAAACAGCGCCAGCACCGCCCTAACCTCTGCATCACGAGCCTGCAGGTGCTTACGGTGATAACGCATGATCTCGGCAGCCTCTTTCTCATCAATGACGCCATCAGCAAGCGACTCCTGAATGATCTGATCCACATGCCCACGGTGTGCGGCGGTGCGAATGCTTTTGCTGAACAATTCCACCTGGTCCAATTCGTCCAGAGCGGGGATCTCCACCACCAGCAAACCCCGGCGCCGGGCGAAATACTCGGTCAGCAGGTTGGTGCCAGAGATATCCTCCATTGCTTCCAGTTCGCCGATCTCGAAGAAGCGGCAGCCGTTCTTCTCGTAGAGGTTGTTGTTGAACGCCGTCTCCGACATCCCCAGCGCGCCGGCCATCGCCGATCGACCACCAGCAACCGCCTTACACATGCCTTTCACTACATCTTTCAAATTTGGCTCTACCATGTTGATTTTCCTTTGGTAGTTACTGTTATGGAGCGGAATGGGTAGACTTAAGCCGCATCAGGTTTTGGTAGTGCATCACCTTCGTTTGGATAAATGTCTGGGCGGAGCTGATGAGGTGAAACTATCCAACCACCCATTTCACATAGCTGGACGACACGTTCAGAGGGAACGCGGTTTTTTTCTATCCAGTTGGCAACTGATTGAACAGAACGGAAACCGAATTGGCGGGACACCGCAGAAATCGAGCCAACCGCTCTAACAGCCTTTTCTGTGATGTTTTTGAATTCTTGTGGCATATGAGTCTCCTAAAAGTAGTCACAACAAATACTACTTATAGTAGCCCATTTAATCAACTTAAAATAGAAATGACTACATGCGCCTCTCCGGCTAATCTTCTACTTATGGTAGAAGATGAATCCAAATACAAAGCGTTTGCTGATCGACTAAACTCCCTTATGAAAGATAAGGGGGTTGACGTGAACGCACTCAAAGATATCAGCGGCGTCTCATATGAGATGGCGCGACGCTATACGCTTGGCACCGCAAAGCCCAGGGATGAGAAGCTTGAGAAGATAGCTGGATTCTTTGGTGTCACCATGCCATACCTCGACTATGGAGTGGGTGAAGTGCCACAGCCGGCAAATGACGCCGAAAAGATTGAACAGTTGGAGGTGTATGCTTCTGCAGGACGCAGTGGCTACATAAACAGGGATTTTCCAGAAGTGATACGGTCCATAGAGATCCCCAAAGAACGCATTTATGAGCTTTTTGGTCGTAAGAACCTTGATGGGATCAGAATCATGAACGTTGATGGCGACAGTATGATGCCCACGTTATGCCCACGGGATTTGCTTTTCATTGACTCAAAAGTTGACCATTTCAATGGTGACGGAATTTACGTTTTTTGTTTTGAAGATGCCACTTTCGTCAAACGACTACAACGAGTGAAGGGGCGTAGGCTTGCTGTAATTTCAGACAATGATCGTTACCCACCATTCACTATTGAAGAGCATGAGATGTACGAACTTTATATTTTTGGAAAACTGCTAAAGCAACTTCCAATGAAGTTTGTCGATTTCGCCTAACCCCTTCCCCAATCCGCACATCGAGAGGTCAGCATTGCTGGCCTTTTTTATTTCTTAAAAATCATGCTGTTGACAATTAAAATAAATTTCTTCTACTTTTTGTTGTTGACGAGCTCTACATTAAGTAGCATATTTATCCCATCAACAGCGAACAGGCAGGACGCCCACGAAGTAGCAGCCCGAGGCGCATGAAGATCGGGATGATTCGCTCAGGTAACTTTCAGTAAGGGGTTCAGTGATGCAGTTTGACGACGACAAGATCTGCAAAACGTTCAAAGTGCCGGCAGAGGTAGTCAGCAATATCGATGGGCAGCAACATAGCAATGCCGGGAAGAAATTTGAACTTTTGGTAAACGGTGCTCCGGTATCGTTCCTAAATACGCGAAACGCAGTCGCTGCCGATTATCTGTTCTTCCTTGATGGTGTCATCAGGGCAGTTATGAATGACAGAGATAGCCTCGAAAGAGAGGCCAATAAAAGTGGTCGCACAATTAACGGCCATGGTTTTAGCGGCATCGGATCAGTAAGCATCCCAGAGGTCACGAATAAATAAATCGACCTTGATCCATGATGCTCGTCCAACGGTTTTTATGATGTGGTTTGCAGTGCTATCGCTGATTTCAATATCCCACTCGTCATAGCTTTTGTTGGGATACTCATCAGTAAAAGTCAGAAAAATACCGTGCCGAATATCAGCATCAGATAGGCTACATCCAGAATTGATCAGGCATTGAGTTAAAACGTCTGAGCGCTTCATTAAAATTCCTTCTTGGTTGTGTGAGAACTCCAAGATACCACGCGCCGGGCGTGGTTAAAAATCCCGGCACACAACGGCATGCTCACTCGCCCTTTCCCTCAGTTCTGGGAGCGGTGAAGGATCCTAACTCATGAGTGAGCATACCGTTGTGGATCTGGCTGGTGGACTTCAGGGCGTTGTCCGCCGGCCACTACAACCAGCAGTAAAGCCATTCGGAGTTATGCGGCGGCATCCGATTGGTGATTCCGCCAAGTGGGTAAGTTCAGCGGTTCGCTTGCAATCCCCACCAGGCTGGCTGGAAGGTCAGCACCGAATTTGATTCGAAACGGGCCGCCCGGCGTCAGCCGGTGTGTTTTGGAGAAGGCGAACGGCAAGTAACCCTCCCTGTCACGGCAGTGAAACCGGTTGACGGCGTAATCCCGGTTAAAGAATGCCCCGTGAGGCTTAAACATCGCCCGTCCGCTCCACGTTACGGAGCACACAACTGAAACGGTTTTTAGGGGACGCTGTCTGCTTGGCAGCGTGGCGAACGAACCGGAGATAAAGCCGTTTCAGTTGTGGTGAGTGCACAGGCTGATGTGCAGCGGACGATTAACCCGCGCGGAGCACTGGCAACACCAGACCGTAAGTCGGAGATCAGCACCGGCCACCACAACCGATGAATTGCTGTGTGTAGTCTTTGGCGGCCACGCCGAACTTCAACCCACCAACACCAGGAGGATGAAGATAATGTTCATAGGCTGGCCGCCCTTTTTACACATCAGGTGGCGTACTGTGCCGGTTTTCTTTTTAATTTCTCCACAGTATAGCCCGGAGCGGTGCGCCACCTGGTGTGTGGAGAAAACCGCGGCGATCGCCGCTTCGTGTGAGGACTATTTTATGAGTGAAGACCGCAAAACCAATGTACCGGACTTTCTGGGTGAACTGGATGCCGGCGTGTTTGTAAATAAACTTTCAGGCGCTTTAAACAATACCGCACTTGGCGTTCTCAATAACGGCGGGAAAGGTAAAGTTGTTATTACCCTCGATATTGATCGCTTAAGCAATTCGGTTGAAGAAAAGCGCGTCAGTATAAAACACCAACTGAAATATGTAACCCCAACACCACGCGGGAAAGTTTCAGAAGAAGATACCACCGAAACACCAATGTACGTTGGCAAAGGCGGTAAGTTAACAATTCTGCAAGAAGACCAAGGCCAGCTATTTACAGTAGATGGCGGCACTGACGGTAAATTACGGGTCGCTAAGTAATAACGCGCCCTTATTCATAAACGCTATATTTAATTAACCCAAAGGATTATTTTATGTCTCAATTAGATGGCGGAGCAATTCAACAAGTTAAAGACCTGGTGATTTCTGGTTATCACCTTCGTGATATCGAAGGGTTAGCCTGCCCGACAGCAATTTTACCTGAAGGTGTTAGCGTTGAAAGCCTTGAGCGATTCGGCTTAGAACGCTTCCGCTTCCGCGGCGCTATGGAAACAACCAGCATTGCCGATTTTGTTCGCTACTCCACTGGCTATGCCAAAGCGGAAGAGCCAGCACGCTGCTTCATCGACGCCGACAACATGAGTGCACGGTCAGTGTTCAATATCGGTTCCCTTGAGAACCCAGGCCATGCAGATAACGTCGCCTCGATCAAACTCAAGAAAACCGCACCATACCGGGCATTGCTGGCAATTGATGGCGATCGCCTGCGCCAGAAAAATATTGCCGAATGGCTGGAAGACTGGAGCGACTATCTGGAAGCATTTGATGCCGAGGGTAAAGCAATGTCTATCTCGCAGGCTGCCGGTGCCGTTCGCCGCGTGAGCATTAAGCAAATGTCAGAAGCAGATCATGAAGACGGTGATTTCAGCGGTAAAAAATCACTCATGCAAAGCATTGAAGCCAGCAGCAAAGACGTGATGCCGGTTGCATTCGAATTCACCTGCACCCCGTATGAAGGCCTCGGGGAACGCAAGTTCAGCCTTCGCAATAGCCTGCTGAAAAGTGACGAGCCGCTTTTCGTCTTGCGCATTGTTCAACTTGAAGCGCAGGAAGAGGCAATTGCCAACGAGTTTCGCGATCTGCTGATCGATAAATTCGATGGCGGCTCAGTAGAAACCTTCATCGGTAATTTTAAAGCCTGATTTTTTAAATAAGTAATACAGCCTCAAATACCCCAGCGATGGGGTATTTGGTGAAGTGTTGCCAAAAACTGTGTGGAGAATAATTATGTCTTGGATTTTAACCTTTACGGGTAAACGCTTTGATTACGAAGCGCCAACCGTTGATGCTATTTGCATTGAAGATATAGCACAAGCCTTGTCTCATGAATGCCGCTTCAATGGTCATATTCCTGAATTCTATAGCGTGGCGCAGCATTGTGTCATTGCCAGTAAAATTGTACCGCCTAGTTTTGCTTTTGAAGCATTACTGCATGACGCGCATGAAGCATATTGCAAAGATATTCCATCACCGCTTAAAAAGTTAATTCCCGACTATCGCGGCATCGAAAATAATATTGATTTTGTTATTCGGTATAAATTCGGACTTCCAGCCACAACCAGCCCGATCGTCAAGCATGCCGATCTGGTGATGCTGGCCACCGAGCGCCGCGACCTCGACATTGACGATGGGACGCCTTGGCCAATGCTCAACGGGATCCGCCCTTCCGAAGACATTTTCGTGTCCCCAGTCAATCCAGTACAAGCCAGGGCGATGTTCATGCAGCGTTATCACCAGTTGTCCAGCGTGAGGACCGAGTGATGCTGACTGATAAAACCATCCTCGATATGTGCTGCGGACCGCGCATGTTCTGGTTCGACAAAGAGGACGAGCGCGCTGTATTCAGCGACAAGCGCAGCGAGAGCCACACCCTGTGCGACGGTCGAAAGCTGGTTATCTCCCCGGACCTGATCGCCGACTTCACAGCGCTGCCGTTTGCAGACGGTAGCTTCCCTGTGGTCGTGTTCGATCCGCCGCACCTGGAACGCGTCGGCCCTAACGGCTGGCAGGGCAAAAAGTACGGGAAGCTCGACCGCGAAACCTGGCGCGATGAACTGCGCGCCGGGTTCACTGAAGCTTTCCGCGTGCTGCGGCCACACGGCGTGCTGATCTTCAAATGGAACGAAACCCAGATACCGGTTAGCCAGATCATCGCCCTCACGGACGAAAAACCGGCGATCTGGCAGCGCACCGGAAAGAACGACAAAACGCACTGGATCATCTTCGTGAAGGGGGATGGCAATGGCTAAACCGGTTAACTGCGACCACATCACAGATGAGTATATTGAGCAAGCGTTCGACGGCACCAACTTTGGCCCCGTTAACAAACGGAAAATGTTAGAGCAAGGGTGCCTTAAAGCTGCGTGTGACTCATGGTCTGGCCACACCCTCTCTACCATCATGGTGGAAATCGGCTTCACGAAGAAGCTGCACGGGAAATTAACCAAACTCGGCAAACGCTTCCTGATGGATGCGTTCTATCAGCCAAAACAATCGGGCTAAAGCCCAGAAGGAAACAGCATGAGCAAATTGATCACCGCAGTTGAACCACAACGCGACCAGTACGGCTATTGGACGCACCCACATTACTTTACGCCGGCCAATGGCGCGGAATATGGCGCGCCTGGCGAATTTGAGGCGTGGAAGGAAGCAAACCGCGTCACTGGCGCGCTGCAGTGGATGGAAAATCATGCCACAGCCGAACAGATCGATGCCTATGAATCCGGGGACGGCGATATTAGCCAGTGGGAACCCACCCCGCCAGCGGGCGATGGCTGGTTTATCGGTTCAATCCACGATACCGAAGATGGGCCAGTTTGTTACTGGCTGCGCCCTATTGAAGAGGATCCAGAGGCCTTAAAGAATCTGGTTGAAAAGCACCACACCGAAGCTTTGAAGCGGGAGTTTATCGACGCTCACCAAGCATGTGAAAAAGCAGCCTATGCCTATTTCTGTGCCTGCGAGCTGGGAGAAGAGCGCAGCAACGCAGGTGAAATTTATCAACGTATTCGGCTGGCCACGCGCCGCGGGGGTTACTGATGAGCAAGACACTAAATTTTTATGGCGCCAGCGATGATCTGTTTGAGGTTGAGGGTGCAATACGTGAAGAGATCGGCTGCTTTAACGAACTGGGGATCTATCACTTGAAATCTGCCGAAGGCGAAGTGCTGGTTGTCGCAAACTACACCGATGAAGGTTGCTGGGCTATTGGGCTTTGTCAGGTTGGCGAAGACGTGCCGGTGCCAGCTTGGCCTGTCTTATACTCCATGCATGAGCGAGGTTACAGCGTCCAACTGACCATGGAAGTACCGGACGATACGCAGCTGGTTATGGCCAATGAGGAAGACGAGTAATGAGTAAAACAACCTATCTTAACGAGTTGAACGAGGCACACCGCATCGAAAGAGCTTCCCGCCATCGCGATGCTCGCTCCCCCTATAAAAACAGGGGAAATGACCGTTGGATTGAAGTCTGTAACGCCCATAACCGAAGAGTAATCCGCAAAGCCAAGCGCTCTGTCGGCAAAGCAAATAAAAACGGTTGTCGTCGTACTGCAATGGGCCTGCGTGGTTTTCTCAATGAGCTGAATATCTGGGCACAGTTTACCGGCGGTAATCGCCACTCTTCCGGCATGCCTAAGCGTGTATATCGTATCAGCCACCGAGGGGTGATCACCCATGCCTAAGCATGATTTTTCACCACGCCTGGTGCGTGGTATCGCGATAACAACAGAGTGTGACATGTGGCAATGCAAGAAACATTATCGCTTTCGCTCTGGCAAGTATTACGGGCGGATCAGATATGCAGAAGTCCAGCATGGATAAGCTGAGCGAGTTATCTGATTTGCCAGTCTCGGTTGCAGAGGAAACGATGGAAGTCGCCGGGATGCGGGTAAAAGTTCACGTCCTTGACAACGGCCAGCGCGTGATCGACGCAGCAGATGCGGAAAAACTATTTCAATGGCTGGTAGCGGCCCCAACACAAGGTAAAAACAATGAATGATCTGATGATTGACCTGGAAACCATGGGCAACAAGCCCAACGCGCCAATCGTGGCGATCGGTGCCGTGTTCTTTAACCCTATGACGGGTGAGTTGGGCCCGCAGTTTTATACCGCGGTAAATCTGGCAAGCGAACTGGCCGCCGGCGCCGTTCCCGATGGCGATACCATCAACTGGTGGCTGAAACAAAGCAGCGAGGCCCGAGCGGCGATCACCAATGACGAGGCAAAGCCCATCGCTGAAGCCCTCGATGCGTTGACCAATTTTGTCACCCACAGCTGCGAGCAGCCGAAGTATCTGAAGGTTTGGGGCAATGGTGCCGCCTTCGACAACGTCATTCTGCGTGAAGCCTACCAGCGCTGCAGTAAGGCGCCATGTTGGAACTGGTTCAACGATTTGGACGTACGCACCATGGTGAACCTCGGCCGGCGTGTGGGATTCGACCCGAAACGCGATCTGCCTTTCGACGGCGAACGCCACAATGCACTGGCAGACGCGGTACACCAGGCACAGTATGTTTCGCTAATCCACCAGCGGGTGATCCCTATGCCTGATGAAGGGAGTGAAAATGAACCTGGCTGAGGCATTATTTGGCGCTGTCGTAGTGGTGGCCATAGCCTGGATATTTGTTTCAGCAATGAAGTGATTTTGATCAGGCCCGTTGCAGCGGGCCTATGTGTGGAGATAACTCATGCTACAGATGCTAAAACTTGAAGAATGGGCAGCTGAAAAATACCGCAGCGACCCACCCTCAGTGAGCACATTGAGGCAACGAGCCAAAGCCGGCCACTTCAACCCACCAGCCCAAAAAGAAGGCCGATGGTGGCGTGTGAGAGAGGATGCTGAACTCGTTGGATCGCTGGCAGAACCGGAAAAGAAAAAGAATGACAACCCAAGGTTGCTGAGGATTTTGAACGATGGCTGCCAGACCACGGAAAAATAACGTAAAAATACCTAACCTTTACCCATTATTTAGCCGGACCGCCAATAAAATTTATTGGCGTTACCGTCACCCTATTACCGGCAAATACCACGCCCTGGGTGATAATGAGCAAGAAGCGAAAGAGATTGCGATTGAAGCAAATAACCGGTTAGCGGAGCAGAGAAGCCGCCAGATGCTGGCCCTGAGCGACAGAATTGCCCAGATCCGCGGGAAAGAAATTACCGTCAACACTTGGCTTGATCGATACTGGAAAATACAGGAAGAACGCCTTTCTGCCGGCGATATCAAACCCAATACTTTCAAGCAGAAGCGAAAGCCCGTCGAACTCATGCGCCAAAACTACGCGATGAAGGCTTTACCTGCCGTGGATGCCCGCGATATTGCGGCGCTACTGGATGAGTATACGGCCGCTGGGCAGCCACGCATGGCCCAGGTTGTCCGTTCCGTCCTGATCGACGTATTCAAAGAGGCGCAGCATGTTGGTGAGGTCCCACCGGGATATAACCCTGCGTTGGCCACCAAACAGCCACGCAGGAAAATTACCAGGCAACGCCTCAGCCTGCAGGAGTGGCAGCATATTTTCGATATCGCGGACAAGAATCACCGTTATATGGGTAATGCAATGCTGTTAGCCTTGGTCACCGGCCAGCGCCTCGGGGACATTTCTGCCATGAGGTTCAATGATATCTGGGATGATTGCTTGCACGTGGTGCAGGAAAAGACTGGTTCCAAGCTTGCCATTCCTCTTTCACTTCGTTGTGACGCGATCAACATGTCCCTGCGTGAAGTTGTCGCACGATGCCGAGATTACGCCGTCAGCCCGTATTTGATCCATTACTTCCGATCAACATCGATGGCGCAACGTGGCGCCCAGGTGAGCGGCAACACCCTCACGGTAAATTTCAGTAAAGCACGAGATAAAGCAAACATTGATTGGGGATCCGGTACGCCGGCAACGTTTCACGAACAGCGCTCCCTGGCCGAAAGGCTTTATAGCGAACAGGGGCTCAATACCCAGCTGCTACTGGGCCACAAATCCCAGAAACAGACCGATCGGTATCACGATGATCGAGGCAAAGATTGGATCACTGTTGCGGTTTGAAGAGAGAATTTGGAGGGGGTTTTGATAAAACGTTTTGATAATGTTTTGATAAAAATTCCAAGTTGAATAATAAAGAAGCGGGAGCATTTAGCTCCCGTTATTAATTTCACTCGTTACTATATTACATGTGCTCTACGATAGCGTCGCCAAACTCTGAACATTTCAGCAGCTTAGCGCCTTCCATCAGGCGTTCGAAGTCATAGGTCACGGTCTTGGCCGCGATGGCGCCTTCCATGCCCTTAACGATCAGGTCAGCCGCTTCGAACCAGCCCATGTGACGCAGCATCATCTCTGCGGACAGGATGATAGAGCCTGGGTTCACTTTATCCTGGCCGGCGTACTTCGGCGCGGTGCCGTGAGTCGCTTCGAACAGCGCGCAGTCGGAGCCGATGTTGGCGCCCGGTGCGATACCGATGCCGCCTACCTGGGCCGCCAGGGCGTCGGAGATGTAGTCGCCGTTCAGGTTCATACAGGCAATCACGTCGTATTCCGCCGGGCGCAGCAGGATTTGCTGCAGGAAGGCGTCGGCGATCACGTCTTTAACCACGATCTCTTTGCCGGTGTTCGGGTTCTTGATCTTCAGCCATGGGCCGCCGTCGATCTGCTCGCCGCCGAACTCTTCGCGCGCCAGCTCATAGCCCCAATCCTTGAAGGCACCTTCGGTGAACTTCATGATGTTGCCTTTGTGAACCAGGGTCACGGAGTCACGGTCGTTGGTGATGGCGTATTCGATCGCCGCACGCACCAGACGCTTGGTCCCTTCCTCGGAGCATGGCTTCACGCCGATACCGCACTGCTCTGGGAAGCGGATTTTCTTCACGCCCATTTCGTCGCGCAGGAATTTGATCACTTTGTCCGCTTCGGCGGAGCCGGCTTTCCACTCGATGCCGGCGTAGATGTCTTCGGCGTTTTCGCGGAAGATCACCATGTCGGTCAGCTCAGGCTGTTTCACCGGGCTTGGGGTGCCCTGGTAGTAACGCACCGGGCGCAGGCACACGTACAGGTCCAGCTGCTGGCGCAGGGCCACGTTCAGAGAACGGATACCGCCGCCGACCGGGGTGGTCAGGGGGCCTTTGATGGCGACGCGGTAGTCGCGGATCAGGTCCAGAGTTTCGTCCGGCAGCCACACGTCTTTACCGTAAACGTGGGTAGATTTTTCGCCGGTGTAGATTTCCATCCAGGAGATTTTACGTTCGCCGTGGTAAGCCTTTTTAACGGCCGCATCAACCACGTGGATCATGGCAGGAGTCACGTCAACGCCGATGCCGTCGCCTTCGATGAACGGGATGATCGGGTTATGAGGAACAACCAGTTTACCCTGGGCGTCAACCGTGATTTTTTTACCTTCTGCCGGAACAACTACTTTGCTTTCCATCAACCTCTCCTTCAAGCGCAATTTTGTTAATGCTTTGTAAGATGCGTGTAGATACTACTTGAATATTCGGTCCGCGCCAATCCGAAACGGATTCGGTTATAATGCGCTTATCATCCGTAATCTCAACTGTTATGAAAAAATTCTCTGTTAGAAATCACAACGTTAAACGATTCAGCAAGCCGAATGCCGCCAAACCCGCCGCGCCGAAGGGGCCGCGCCGAATTGTGTTATTCAACAAGCCCTTCGACGTGCTGCCGCAGTTCACTGATGAAGCCGGCCGCGCCACGCTGAAAGAGTACATCCCCTTCCCCGACGTTTACGCCGCCGGGCGCCTGGATCGCGACAGCGAAGGGCTGCTGGTGCTGACCAACGACGGCCAGCTGCAGGCGCAGCTCACCCAGCCGGGCAAGCGCACCGGCAAAATCTACTATGTGCAGGTCGAGGGCGCGCCGCAGGAAAGCGATCTGGCGCCATTGCGCTGCGGCGTTACGCTGAAAGACGGCCCCACGCTGCCCGCCGGGGTGGAGCTGGTAGCCGAGCCGCAGTGGCTGTGGCCGCGCAACCCGCCGATCCGCGAACGTAAATCCATCCCCACCAGTTGGCTGAAAATCACCCTGTTCGAAGGGCGAAACCGCCAGGTGCGTCGCATGACGGCGCATATCGGGTTCCCTACCCTGCGCCTGATTCGCTACAGTATGGGTAATCTTTCGCTGGGCTCACTGCAGCCTGGTGAATGGAAAAGCATTGATTCTCTGTAGACCGATAACTGATGGAGGCGCCATGAAATCCACGCCGATCGCGCTGCTGCTCACCGCTCTGGCGGTCCCGTTTGCCGCCCAGGCCGCCAGCTTCGACTGCGCCAAGGCGGCAAGCCGCGATGAGCAAGCCATCTGCGCCAACCGCACGCTGAACGATTTGGATGTGCAAATGGCCACCCAATACCAATTGCTGCGCGGCCTGTTCGCCATGGGCGCGCGCGGCGCGATGCAGGACAGCCAGCAGGCCTGGCTGGCAAAACGCCAGCGTTGCGGTGGCGACACCGCCTGTCTGCTCAAAAGCTACCGCACCCGCATCGCCGAGCTGGACGATATCTATCGGCGCATCGACAAACCGCTGTAAGGAGACCGCATGTTCAAACCGCACGTCACCGTGGCCTGCGTAGTGCACGCCGCCGGCAAATTTTTGGTCGTCGAAGAGACCATCAACGGCAAAGCGCTGTGGAACCAGCCGGCCGGCCACCTGGAGGCCGACGAGACGCTGGTGCAGGCCGCCGAGCGCGAGCTGTGGGAAGAGACCGGCATCCGCGCCACCCCGCAGGCGTTTTTACGTCTGCACCAATGGATTGCGCCGGATCGCACGCCGTTCCTGCGTTTTTGCTTCGTCATCGAGCTGGAACAGCCGCTGCCGACCGAGCCGCACGACAGCGACATCGATCGCTGCCTGTGGTTGAGCGCCGACGAGATTTTGCAGGCGCCCAACCTGCGTTCCGCGCTGGTGGCCGAGAGCATTCGCAGCTACCAGCAGCCGGAGCGCTACCCGCTGTCGCTGGTCGGCAGCTTCGCCTGGCCGCATTGAGGGCGCCGGGCAGCACAAGATGAACAGTGCGCCGGCGCGGGCAACGTGGTAAAATCCTGCGCTTGTTTTTATCAGCACGGTTCGTGTTCAAGTTCGTGAGATCCCCATGTCAGACAACAGCCAGAAAAAAGTAATCGTCGGTATGTCCGGCGGCGTCGACTCTTCCGTTACCGCCTATCTGTTACAGCAACAGGGCTATCAGGTCGCTGGGCTGTTCATGAAAAACTGGGAAGAAGACGACGACGAAGAGTACTGCTCCGCCGCGACCGATCTGGCCGACGCGCAAGCGGTCTGCGACAAGCTGGGCATCGAACTGCACACGGTGAACTTTGCGGCGGAATACTGGGACAACGTGTTTGAGCTGTTCCTGGAAGAATACAAGGCCGGCCGCACGCCGAACCCGGACATCCTGTGCAATAAAGAAATCAAATTCAAAGCCTTCCTGGAGTTCGCCGCCGAAGACCTGGGGGCCGATTTCATCGCCACCGGCCATTACGTGCGCCGCCAGGACGTGGACGGCAAAAGCCGCCTGCTGCGCGGCGTCGACGGCAACAAAGATCAGAGCTACTTCCTCTATACCCTGAGCCACGAGCAGGTGGCGCAAAGCCTGTTCCCGGTTGGGGAACTGGAGAAGCCGGAGGTGCGCCGCATCGCCGAGCAACTGGAGCTGGTCACCGCCAAGAAGAAAGACTCCACCGGCATCTGCTTTATCGGCGAGCGCAAATTCCGCGACTTCCTCGGCCGCTACCTGCCGGCGCAGCCGGGCCCGATCGTCAGCGTCGACGGCCAGACCGTCGGTGAACACCAGGGCCTGATGTATCACACCCTGGGCCAGCGCAAAGGGTTAGGCATCGGCGGCCTGAAAGACAGCAGCGAAGATCCGTGGTACGTGGTGGATAAAGACGTGGCCAATAACGTGCTGGTGGTCGCGCAAGGGCACGATCACCCGCGCCTGATGTCAGTCGGCCTTATCGCGCAGCAGCTGCACTGGGTTGATCGCCTGCCGCTGACCGGCCCGTTCCGCTGTACGGTGAAGACCCGCTATCGCCAGCAGGACATCCCTTGCACCGTGACCCCGCTCGACGACGAACGCATCGAAGTGCGTTTCGACGAGCCGGTCTCTGCCGTCACCCCCGGCCAGTCGGCGGTGTTCTACCAGGGCGAAATCTGCCTCGGCGGCGGCATCATCGAACAGCGCCTGGCGTAGTTCGCCTGCCGCCCAAGAAAAACGCTGCGTTTACCGCAGCGTTTTTTTTATTCAGAATTCCACCTGCGCCCCCAGTTCGATCACCCGGTTTGGCGGGATTTCGAACAGATCCGGCGCCCGCAGCGCGTTGCGCTGCAACAGCTGGAACACCTTGCCGCGTACGCGCAGATACCAGGGGCGCTTGCCCAATACCAGCGTATCGCGCGACATGAAGAACGAGGTCTCGTTCATGGTGAAACTCATCCCCTCCAGGCCGCAGCGATAAAGGATATCCGTCACGTTGGGCGTTTCGCGCCAGCCGTAGCTCGCCACCACCCGCCAAAAGCTCGTCGACAGCTGTTCGATCGCCACCCGCTGCACGTTGTGCACATACGGCATGTCGGTAGTCACGATAGTCAGCAGCACCACGCGCTCATGCAACACCTTGTTGTGCTTCAGGTTATGCAGCAGCACCAGCGGCACCGCATGCGGCGTGCGCTCCATAAACACCGCGGTGCCCGGCACCCGCTTCGGCGGCGCCTTCTCCAGCGACTCGATCAGCGCGGTCAGCCCTTCCTGGTTGTCGCGCAGCCGGCGGATCAGGCGCGAGCGCTCGGTCTTCCAGGTCAGCATGATCAGCAGAATGATCAACCCCAGCGCCACCGGCAGCCAGCCGCCGGTCGCCAGTTTGATCAGGTTGGCGCCGAACAGCGGCACGTCGATGCACAGCATGGCAAGCAGCATCAGCCCACCCAGATAGCGCGGCCAGCCCCAGTTTTTCACCGCCACGATGCTCAGCAAAATCGACGACAGCAGCATGGTGCCGGTCACCACGATGCCGTAAGCCGAGGCCAGGTTGCTGGAGTGTTTAAAACTGATAATCACGATCAACACCGCCGCGAACAGCAGCCAGTTCACCACCGGAATGTAGATCTGCCCGGACTCCTGATCGGAGGTATAGATGATGCGCATCGGCGGCAGGTAGCCCAGCCGCACCGCCTGGCGCGTCAGGGAGAAGACGCCGGAGATCACCGCCTGCGAGGCGATCACCGTCGCCAACGTGGCGATCACCAGCAGCGGGATCAGCGCCCAGGTGGGCGCCAGCAGGAAGAACGGGTTATTGATCGCCGCCGGGTTGGCCAACAGCAGCGCCCCCTGGCCGAAGTAGTTCAGCACCAGCGCCGGCGCCACCAGCGTAAACCACGCCAGGCGGATCGGTTTTTTGCCGAAGTGGCCCATGTCGGCGTACAGCGCTTCGGCGCCGGTGACCGACAGCACCACCATGCCCAGCGCGAAGAACGACACTGCCTTGTACTCGAGGAAGAAATTCACCGCCCAGTAAGGGTTCAGCGCCCGCAGCACGCCGGGGTGATGCAAAATGCCGCCGATGCCGAGCAGCGCCAGCGTCAGGAACCAGATGACCATCGCCGGGGCGAACAGTTTGCCGACGCTGCCGGTGCCGTGTTTCTGGATCGCGAACAGCGCGGTCAACACCAGCAGCGACAGCGGCACGATAAAGCTGTCCAGCTCGGGGGCAATAATCTGCAGGCCTTCGATAGCCGAGAGCACCGAAATGGCCGGGGTAATCACCCCATCGCCATAAAAGAAGCTGCCGCCCACCAGCCCGACCAGCACCGCCGCCGGCACCCAGCGCGCATCCAGCTTGCGGATCGCCAGCGACATCAGCGTCAGAATTCCCCCTTCACCGTCGTTGTCGGCGCGCATCACGAAGCAGACGTATTTGATCGACACCACCAGCGTCAACAGCCAGAAAATCAATGACAGAAAGCCGTAGATCGACGTCGGCGTCAGGGTGATCCCTTCTTCCGCCGTCAGGCATTCGCGCAGGGTATACAGCGGGCTGGTGCCGATATCGCCGTACACCACGCCGATGGCCGCCAGCGTCACCGCCGGCAGCGGCTGCTTGTTTTTTACGTGCATATAAAGGTCTTTATTTGAGGGGTCACGTTGGCAGTATAGATGCAGCCGCCGCACTTTATTTGCCGCCGCAACAATAAGTTCGTGCCGCGCCACCGGCGATTTTCGCCGTCTATTTGCGCAGTTCTGCGCCGCACGGCGCATCCGCCTCGCCACAGGCGTATTAGACGCTGGGTTTACCCTCAATTTTATGGCATGATCCGCGGCATTCGTTGTCATCGTTGTTACAGCCACGCCCGATCGTTACCGTTCGCGGCCGCCGCCGTTACCCTGGCGATACGCACAACCTTATACAGTAAGCCATGTACCGTTCACCGCGTTTACAGGAGTCATCGTGGCGAAGAATTATTATGACATCACGCTGGCCATGGCGGGTATCAGCCAGTCGGCGCGTTTGGTTCAGCAATTGGCCCATGAAGGGCAATGCGACCGCGAAGCGTTTCACACCTCGCTGAAAAGCCTGCTGCAGATGGACCCACCCTCTACGCTGGCGGTGTTCGGCGGCGAGGAGCGCAATTTGATGGTCGGCCTCGAAACCCTGATGGGCGTGCTTAACGCCAACAACAAAGGGCCGGGCGCGGAACTGACCCGCTACACCATCAGCCTGATGGTGCTGGAGCGCAAGCTCAACGCCAACAAACAGGCGATGAACACGCTCGGCGAACGCCTCGGCCAACTCGAGCGCCAGCTGGCGCACTTCGATCTTGAGTCGGACACCATCATCAGCGCGCTGGCCGGCATTTATGTCGACGTGGTCAGCCCGCTCGGGCCGCGCATCCAGGTGACCGGCTCACCGGCGATCTTGCAGAACCCGCAGGTGCAGGCCAAAGTTCGCGCCACGCTGCTGGCCGGCATTCGCGCCGCCGTGCTGTGGCAACAGGTCGGCGGCAGCCGCCTGCAGTTAATGTTTTCCCGTAATCGTCTGTTCAAGCAGGCGCAAAATATCGTTGCTCATTGTTAATCGATCCCAGGAGTTGCTACCGATGGAATTATCCTCACTGACCGCCGTTTCCCCCGTTGATGGACGCTACGGTGATAAAGTCAGCGCACTGCGCCCCATTTTCAGCGAATACGGTCTGCTGAAATTCCGCGTACAGGTTGAAGTACGTTGGCTGCAAAAACTGGCCGCCTGCGCAGAAATCAAGGAAGTTCCCGCTTTTGACGCCGACGCAAACGCTTTCCTCGACAAAATCGTCGCTGAATTCAACGAAGAAGACGCTCAGCGCATCAAAACCATCGAGCGCACCACCAACCACGACGTGAAAGCGGTCGAGTATTTCCTGAAGGAAAAAGTGGCGGCGGTGCCTGCGCTGCACGCGGTGTCCGAGTTCATCCACTTCGCCTGCACCTCCGAAGACATTAACAACCTGTCGCACGCGCTGATGCTGCAAAGCGCTCGTCAGGACGTGGTGCTGCCTTACTGGCGTAAAATCATCGATGCGCTGAAAGGGCTGGCGCTGGAATACCGCGATATCCCGCTGCTGTCGCGCACCCACGGCCAGCCGGCTACGCCGTCGACCGTCGGCAAAGAGTTCGCCAACGTGGCTTACCGCATGGAGCGCCAGTACCGCCAGCTGGAGCGCGTGGAGATCATGGGTAAAATCAACGGCGCGGTCGGCAACTACAACGCCCACATCGTCGCCTACCCGGAAGTGGACTGGCATCAGTTCAGCGAAGCGTTCGTGACCTCGCTCGGCATCACCTGGAACCCGTACACCACCCAGATCGAACCACACGACTACATCGCCGAGCTGTTCGACTGCGTAGCGCGTTTCAACACCATTCTGATCGACTTCGACCGCGACATCTGGGGCTACATCGCCCTGAACCACTTCAAGCAGAAGACCATCGCCGGGGAAATCGGCTCCTCCACCATGCCGCACAAGGTCAACCCGATCGACTTCGAAAACTCCGAAGGCAACCTGGGCCTGGCCAACGCCGTGCTGGGCCACCTGGCGGGCAAACTGCCGGTGTCCCGCTGGCAGCGCGACCTGACCGACTCCACCGTGCTGCGTAACCTGGGCGTGGGCCTGGGCTATGCGCTGATCGCCTATCAGGCCACCCTGAAGGGCATCAGCAAGCTGGAAGTGAACCAGACGCACCTGCTGGACGAACTGGATCACAACTGGGAAGTGCTGGCCGAACCGATCCAGACCGTGATGCGCCGTTACGGCATCGAGAAGCCTTACGAGAAGCTGAAAGAGCTGACCCGCGGCAAGCGCGTGGACGCCGCTGGCATGCAGGCGTTCATCGACGGTCTGGCGCTGCCGGAAGAAGAGAAAACCCGTCTGAAGGCGATGACCCCGGCCAACTACATCGGCCGCGCCACCACCCTGGTCGACGAGCTGAAGTAAGCGCGTTAGACCCACAACGACAAGGCGGCCCGCGGGCCGCCTTGTTGCTTATTATTCGCCGCGCAACACCTGCAGCCGGGCTATCTGCCGCCCCTGCGCATCGAAGTTCTCGGCACTCAGCCAACGCGCCAGCGCCTGCCGCACCGTCGGCCAACGGTCGGCGGTGATGGCGAACCAGTCGGTATCCCGGCTGCGCCCCTTGACGATCACCGCAAAGCGGAAGTTGCCCTCGTAACGGAAACCAAAGCGCAGCGCGGCCTGGCGCGACGGCGCGTTGTGGCTGTCGCACTTCCATTCGCAGCGGCGGTAGCCCAGCGTATCAAAGGCGTAGCGCAGCAGCAGCGCGATGGCTTCGGTGGCGCTGGAGCGCTGTTTCATCAACGGCGACCAGCTGACGTGGCCGATCTCCAGCACGCCGTTGGCCTCGTCGATGCGCATCAGCGCCACCGTCCCCACCGGCGCGTCGCTGGCGGCGTCGAACACCGTCAGATTGACCAGCCCCGGGTTGGCCTGCAGCGTCTCCAGATGCTGCAGCATCGCCGCCGGCGTATCGGGCCGTTCGATAGACAGATAGGTCCAGTCGCGGCCGTCCGGCGCCAGCTGGAAAGCATCGTACAGCGCGGCGTAATCCCGCTGCGGCTCGAGCGGCGCCAGTGAACAGAAACGCCCGCCGAGCGTTGCGCCGCCCGGGCGGCGAGCCGGCTGCCAATCCGGCATCGGTTCGCCAATCGGCTGACCATAACGATTCATTGCCATACGCGCCTCCTGCGGTTAACGGGTATAAACGATAAACGAGCTTCTTCTGCCGATTTTGTCGTACAGCGAACGCGCCGGCGCGTTGTACTCCTGAGTCATCCAATAGACCCGATCGCTGCCGCGCGCCTCCGCCAGCCGATACGCCTGTTCGAACAGTTTTTCCGACACTTTATGGCCGCGCGCCTGCGGCGACACATAAAGATCTTCGATATAACAATAGCCCACCGCGCTCCAGGTGGACGGATGGAATACCAGGTTCATCAGCCCCAGCAGCCGGCCGTCGGCATCCTCCGCCACCAGCCCGTACACCTGTTCATCCTGCCCCAACCGTTCGAAGGTGCGATCGGTCACCTGCGGCGCCACGTCGGCGCGGTAGAAGTCGAGATAGCCCTGCCACAACGCCAGCCATTGCGCTCTGTCGTCGCCATTGATTCTGCGGATAGTCACTTCACGATTTGATGGGTTCATAGCGCCTCACGGGGTTAAGATATTATTTCCATTAGGGAAATAACCGAATAGCGGCAGGATACACCGCGCAGCGACGGTGTAATACGGACCAATTCAAAACGCCGAGCAGACCAATTTTAACCGCCGTTTTCCCGCGGCAGCGCGTTGAACACCTGCGCCAGCGTGGCGATAAAGCGCACGATCTCGTCCGGCGCATAGGCCGAGAAACCGAGCACCAGCGCCCCGCGCTGCGGCGCGCCGGTGTAGAAATCCGCCAGGCCGTACAATCGTATTCCCCGCTCGGCCGCCGCCGTCACCAGCCGCCGCTCCGTCGCCGCATCCGCCAGCGGGCAAACCAGCTGCAGGCCACCCTGCGGCAAGGCCGGGCGCGTCCAGGGCGCGAGATGGCGATGTACCGCGTCGTACAGGACGTCCAGCCTCGCCTTGTACAGCGTGCGCATATTGCGCAGATGCTCGGCGTAGCCGCCCTCGTGCAGGCAGTGGAACAGCGTCATCTGCGCCAGTGCCGACGTGTAGCCGTCCTGAAACTGCCTGGCGGCGACCAATGGCCGCACCAGCTGCGGCGGCGCGATCATGAAACCGATGCGCAGCCCCGGAAACAGCGTCTTGCTGAAGGTGCCGATGTACAGCGTGCGCCCGCCGCTGTCCAGCCCCTGCAGCGCCGCCTTGGTTTGTCGATCGTAGTTGAACTCGGCGTCGTAATCGTCTTCGATGATCCAGGCCCGCCGGCGCTGGGCCCACTGCAACAGCGCCAGGCGCCGCTCGAGGCTCAGCGAGTATCCCAGCGGGTAATGATGGGACGGCGTGATGTAAACGCCCCGCCCGCCGCCCGAAGCCTGCATCAGTTGCCCGACGTCCAGCCCTTGCTCATCGATGCCGATCGGCCGCGCCTGCAGCCCCGCCGACTGCACCAGTTTTTTCGCCCCCTGGTAACCCGGCTCTTCGACGAATACCGCATCGCCGGGATCGAACAGCACCTGCGTGCACAGCGCCAGCGCCTGCTGAGAGCTGGTGACCACGATCACCTGCTCCGCCGTCGCCTTGACGCCCCGCTCCCGCTGCAAATAGTGCGCGATCTCCGCACGCAGCTCCGGCAAGCCCTGCGGATCGGCATACCCCAACAGCCGCTCGCCGTGCCGCCGCAGCGCCTGCTTTTCCCACTGCAGCCACGAATCGATGGGAAACGCCCGCAGATCCGCCAGCGAGGGCGTCAGCGACGCCTGACGGCTGGTGTGCGGCGTATGGCTGACCGCCAGCAACGCCCGGCCGCGATCGCTTAGCTCGCGTTCCGCCAGCCGCGCCTCCTGGCCCGCCTGCGTCGCCAGCAGTTCACGGCCGAGCAACGTATCGCAGCGATAGCGAACATAGCTGCCGCGCCCCACCGCCCGGCTGATGTATCCCTCCGCCTCCAGCCGCGCGTAGGTCTGCTCCACCGTATCGCGCGCCACCCCCAGCCGGGGCGCCAATGCGCGGCTTGGCGGCAGCTTCGCCCGCCACGGCAGTTCCCCGGCGGTGATGAGCCGCAACAGGGCCTGATGCAGCGCCGAACGTCGGGTCAGCCCCTGCTGACGCTGCTGGGTGAAGGCCGCCAGGATTGCCGCGTCGTCCGCGCAGGATGGGTGGTCACTCATGGGCTGTCTGTTTCTCCAAACTCGGGGCGATTGCACACTACTCTACCTTATTTCATCCCCTCGGCGGCGGCAGTTGCGCTGCCCGGCGAAATCCCCTTAAATAAGCCATTGCATTGAGGCTACAGGATTTCCGTCGGCTATGAGCAAGGAGACCAACCAGCGTCTGCTGGAAAAACTGCTGCAGGATCTGGCCAGCGCGGGCGCGATGCCGCTGTATCTGCGCTTTAACGCCTCGGTGCGCCAGGCCATAGAGCAAGGATTGCTGAACGCGGGGGATTTCCTGCCCAGCGAGCGTCTGTTTACCGAACGGCTCGGCATCTCGCGCATCACGGTGCGCAAAGCGCTGGCCTGTCTCGAGCAAGACGGCATCATCGGTCGTTCACGCGGTTACGGCACTTTCATCCAGGCGCAACGGCCCGCGCCGAAGCTGCGCTATTCATTAGCGGACGTCAAAGGGTTCTCGCGCGAGGTGATGCAACAAGGGCGCCGGCCGGACACGCAATGGCTCAGCCGTGAACGGGTACCGGCCAGCGCCGAACTGGCGGAAAAGCTCCAGCTGGCGGCCGGAACGCCGATCTACAAACTCAAACGCATTCACTTGATCGATCGGCGGCCGATGTCGGTGGCGGTGTCCTACGTGGTGGTGGCGGCGATTGCCAACGTCGACGAGATCGGCATCTCGCTGTACGACTACTTCCGTCGCAATAACGTCGAAATGGGATCGCTGCGCAGCCAGGTCAGCGCGGCGATGGCCGACGACGACATCCGCCGGGCGCTGCAATTATCAGAACCGATGCCGCTGCTGATCGTGCGCCAGACGCTGTTCGACCACTGCAAGAAACCTATCGAATACAGCGAAAGCTTCTGCCGCAGCGACATGTACGAATTTACCAGCGAAAGCTGATCCGTTACGCCTCGCCCTGCCGACGGCGGCGAAAACGCACGAACGCCTGGGCATACGCCTCGACGTCCAGTGGATTCACCCGCTGCAACTGCGCCAGCAGCGCAGGATCCATCGCTTCGGCGCCGTGCAGCGCGCCGCAGACAGCGGTGGCCATCGCGCCGATGGTGTCGGTATCGCCCCCCAGGTTGGCGCACAGCACGGCGCAACGGGTAGGATCGGTTTGCGCCAGCTGCACCATCGCCAGCGCCGCCGGCACCGACTCGATGGTGCTCACCCCGGCGCCAATCAGTTGATATATCCGCTCGGATGCCTGTTCGGGATCGGCCGCCTCATCCACCACCTGAAACGCCAACTCGATGCGCGCCGCCAGCGAAGGGCTGAACGTCGTCACCTGACGGCGCTGGGCATACTCCGCCACGCCCGGCAACGCCAGACGAATCGAGGCCCAGTCCGCCCCCTCCACCGCACGCGAAACCGCCCAGGCGATCGCCACGGCACCGGCGACGGCGATGTCGGATTTGTGCGTCGGGCTGGAGGCCAGCCACACCTGCTGACAGAACCCCTCCAGCGGCGCAGACGGCAGCACGCAACCCAAAGGCGAAATGCGCATCGCCGCGCCGTTGGTGATGCCGTTGTTTTCCAACGCGGCGATCGGCGTGCCCGCTTTCTGCTCGCTCAACGCCAGTTTGGAACTGGGGCCGAGAATGTTCTTGTTGAAGGCGTCAAAACTGTCCACCCAGCGGATCACGTTGCGGGCGATCAGTTCTGGCACCACCTCGCCTTCCGCTTCCAGCAGCGCATCGGCCAGCGCCAACGCCATCGAGGTATCGTCGGTATATTGCCCGGCCTTGAAGTAACAGGCGGCCGAGTTCTCCGCCGGCCCATCGAGGAAGCCGTCTATCCAGCCGAAGTGGCGCTTAACCCGCTCGCGCGGCCACAGCTCGGAAGGCATGCCGAGCGCGTCGCCCAGCATCTGTCCGTAAAATACGCCCGCTATGCGTTCTGCCTGGGTTAATTGCTTCATCCATCGCTCCTGAGAAAATATGCCGATACCTCAATAATACCTTATTAGTACCTTTAAAGCTTATCAAGCGCTCCGGTTCACACTTTCCTTTCGCGGCAATGCCCGACGCGTTTAAGTTGCGTTTAACGTTGCCCCGCCGCTGTTTATCCGACGTTTATCAGAGCTTGTCGATAATGTCGGCGAACAAATTGATAACGCTTATTTTAATACATTGCTTCGGCTCTCTTGCGGGCCGGGCGGGTTATACCTACCATAACCTCAGCATTTTTTGCCAAAATGGTTCAGGTGGCCGCGTTATCCCCTGACACGCCGCAGAGCGTGTTCCCTTTTATCGCGTGGGTGACAGGACATTCACCCGCACAGTCACAGGAGTTCGCCATGCGAGTACTGGTTGTTGAAGATAATGGTTTGCTGCGCCACCACCTTTCCGTTCAGATGCGCGAGATGGGCCATCAGGTCGATGCGGCTGAAGACGCCAAGGAAGCCGATTATTTCCTGCAGGAGCATGCGCCGGATATCGCCATCGTCGATCTCGGCCTGCCGGGCGAAGACGGCCTGAGCCTGATCCGCCGTTGGCGCGCGCACCAGACCAAGCTGCCGATCCTGGTGCTGACCGCCCGCGAAAGCTGGCAGGACAAAGTGGCGGTGCTGGAAGCCGGCGCCGACGACTATGTCACCAAGCCGTTCCACCTGGAAGAAGTGATCGCCCGCATGCAGGCTTTGATGCGCCGCAACAGCGGCCTGGCATCGCAGGTGATCGTGCTGCCGCCGTTCCAGATCGATCTGTCGCGCCGCGAACTGAGCGTCAACGATCAACAGATCAAGTTGACCGCCTTTGAATACACCATCATCGAGACCCTGATCCGCAACGCCGGCAAGGTGGTGAGCAAGGATTCGTTGATGCTGCAGCTTTACCCGGACGCCGAACTGCGCGAAAGCCACACCATCGACGTGCTGATGGGCCGCTTGCGCAAGAAGGTGCAGGCGGAATACCCGCATGAGGTGATCACCACGGTACGTGGCCAGGGCTATCGTTTTGACGCGAAGTGAACATGATGTTCAACAAGAATAAAAAACCGTTTTCGCTGCGCGCCCGCTTCCTGATGGCGACCGCCGGGGTGATTCTGGCGCTGTCGCTCTCTTACGGTTTGGTGGCGGTCGTCGGCTACATCGTCAGCTTCGACAAGACCGCCTTCCGCCTGCTGCGCGGCGAAAGCAACCTGTTCTTCAGCCTGGCGCAGTGGAAAGACAACAAGCTCACCATCGCCATTCCTCCCGATATCGATCTCAATTTTCCCACGCTGGTGTTTATCTACGACGATAAAGGCAACCTGCTGTGGAGCCAGCGCAAGGTGCCGGAGCTGGAGAAGCTGATCAACAAGGAATGGCTGGAGGAGTCCGGCTTCTACGAAATTGACACCGATACCCGCATCAGTAGCGAAGTGCTGGGGGACAACCCCAAAGCGCAGGATCAGCTGAAGAATTATGACGATACCGATCAGAACGCGCTGACGCACTCGGTGGCGGTCAATACCTATGCCGCCACGGCGCGGCTGCCGGCGTTGACCATCGTGGTGGTCGACAGCATTCCGCAGGAGCTGCAGCGCTCAGACGTGGTGTGGGAGTGGTTCAGCTACGTGCTGCTGGCCAACCTGCTGCTGGTGGTGCCGCTGCTGTGGCTGGCGGCTTACTGGAGCCTGCGGCCGATCAAGGCGCTGGTCAATCAGGTGGGCGAGCTGGAGAACGGCGAACGCGATCAGTTGGATGAGAACCCGCCCAGCGAACTGCGCGGCCTGGTGCGCAATTTGAACATTCTGGTGCGCAACGAACGCCAGCGCTACACCAAATACCGCACCACCCTGTCGGATCTGACCCACAGCCTGAAAACGCCGCTGGCGGTGCTGCAAAGCACCCTGCGCTCGCTGCGCAGCGGCAAGCAGACCACTATCGAAGAAGCCGAGCCGATCATGCTGGATCAGATCGGGCGCATCTCTCAGCAGATCGGTTACTACCTGCATCGGGCCAGCATCAACTCCGGCCAGACGGTGCTGACGCGCGAGATCCACTCGGTGCCGGCGCTGCTCGACAGCCTGGTGGTGGCGCTGAACAAGGTTTATCAGCGCAAAGGGGTGGTGATCACGCTGGACATCTCGCCGGAAGTGACCTTTATGGGCGAGAAGAACGACTTTATGGAAGTGATGGGCAACGTGTTGGAAAACGCCTGCAAATACTGCCTCGAGTTCGTGGAAATCACCTCGCTGCACTCCGATAAAAACCTCATCCTCGTCATCGACGACGACGGCCCGGGCATCCCGGAAAGCAAGCGCCAGCTGATCTTCCAGCGCGGCCAGCGGGTGGATACCCTGCGTCCCGGTCAGGGCCTTGGCCTGTCGGTGGCGGCGGAGATCATCGAGCAATACGACGGCGAAATCGTCATCAGCGACAGCCCGCTCGGCGGCGCGCGCATGCAGGTCACCTTCGCCCGCCAGCACGATACCCACCACAACGAGTAAATTATGCCTCTGCGGCCCCGATCCACGGGGCCAAACTTCCGTTATAATCGCACTCAGGCTCACTCCTCTATCCTGGAATAGAACATGGATTATCAATTAGACCTGGACTGGAACGATTTTTTGCAACGTTATTGGCAAAAACGTCCGGTGATTCTGAAGCGCGGCTTCAAAAACTTTATCGATCCGATCTCCCCGGATGAGCTGGCCGGGCTGGCGATGGAAAACGAAGTGGACAGCCGCCTGGTCAGCCACCAGGACGGCCGTTGGCAGGTCGCGCACGGCCCCTTCGAGAGCTTCGATCACCTGAGCGAAAACAACTGGTCGCTGCTGGTGCAGGCGGTGGACCACTGGCATGAGCCTTCCGCAGCGCTGATGCGCCCGTTCCGCCAACTGCCGGACTGGCGGATGGATGACCTGATGATCTCCTTCTCGGTGCCGGGCGGCGGCGTCGGCCCGCACCTCGATCAGTACGACGTGTTCATCATTCAGGGCACTGGCCGCCGCCGCTGGCGAGTCGGGGAAAAAACGCCGCTGAAACAACACTGCCCGCATCCGGATCTGCTGCAGGTGGAGCCGTTCGACGCCATCATCGACGAAGAGATGGAGCCGGGCGACATTCTCTACATTCCACCGGGCTTCCCGCACGAAGGCTACGCGCTGGAAAACGCGCTCAATTATTCGGTGGGCTTCCGCGCGCCGAACGGCCGCGAACTGGTGAGCGGCTTCGCCGATTACGTGCTGGCGCGCGAGCTGGGCAGCAAACGCTACGGCGATCCGGACGTTAAACTGCGCGAACACCCGGCGGAGATCCTGCCGCAGGAAGTGGACGCCTTACGGCAGATGATGCTGGATCTGGTGCAACAGCCGGAACACTTCCAGCACTGGTTCGGCGAGTTTATCTCCCAATCGCGCCACGAGCTGGATCTGGCGCCGCCGGAGCCGCCGTATCAGGCCGGGGAAATCTACGAACTGCTGCAACAGGGTGAAGCGCTGCAGCGCCTGGGCGGGTTGCGCGTGCTGCGCGTCGGCGATCGCTGCTTCGTCAACGGCGAACTGATCGACACCGACCAGCTGCAGGCCGCAGACGCCCTGTGCCAGCACTTCAGCGTCGACGCCGCCCTGCTCGGCGACGCGGTAGACGATCCGTCATTCCTGGCGCTGCTGACCGCGCTGGTCAACAGCGGCTATTGGTACTTTAACGACTGATTGCGAGTACGCGAACAAGCCACCCTATCGGGTGGCTTTTTTTATGCCTGCCGCGCCTGCGCGCGAAAACCGGCCAGCGCTTCATTCGCCATGCCCGCCTGCTCCGCCGCCGTGCAAATCTGCCGCCAGGTATTGGCGTCTATCGGTATGCCCTGCTCCAGCCGCGCCGCGCGGTTGGCCTCTTCCCATTCTCCCGGCACCGCGATCGGTTGTTCGCCGCTCGGCGGCGACGCCTTCACCCAGCCGATAAACGCTTCGGCCTCGGCCTGCATTTGCGGGGCGTCGAAGGCCTGAGGATCGAGGATCAGGGTCGTCATGCAGTTGAAGATGGCGTCGCTGTCGGCTTTCAGCGTGGCGTCGTGGGTGGTGCGGCCACCGGAGAGCGCGCCGCCGAGGATCTCACACATCGCCGCCAACGCATAGCCTTTGTGCAAGCCGAACGGCAACAGTGACCCGAACGGCGCTTCGTGCATCACCTTCGGTTCGGTGGTGGGTTGCCCGTGTTCGTCGATCAGATAGCCCGGCGCCACCGACAAGCCTTTGTTATAGGCCACCCGGGTCTTGCCGAAGGCGATGCCGCTGGTGGCGAAATCCAACAGCAGCGGCGTGCGGCCCGGCCGCGGGAAAATGGCGCAGAACGGGTTGGTGCCGAAGCGGCGATCGCTGCCGCCGAACGGCGCCACCATCGGATCGCCCACCACGTTGACGAAGTGAATCGAGATAAAACCGGCGCGGGCGCACTGTTCCGCCCAATGGCCGATGCGGCCGATATGGTGCGCGTTGTGCAGCGCCACCGCCGCCAGGCCCAGTTTACCGGCGCGCTCAATGCCCAGCGCCATCGCTTCGCTGGCCACCACCTGGCCGAAGCCGCGCGCACCGTCGAGCGTCAGCACCGCGCCGGCGTCGCGCACCACCTCGGCATGTTGATTAAGCTGCAATTGCCCCTGCGCCAACGATGCCATGTAACTGGGGATCATGCCGACGCCGTGCGAATCGTGCCCGGCCAGATTAGCCTGCACCAGGTGATCGGCCACCAGCTCGGCTTCGCGCGCCGTGCTGCCGGCCTGGCGCCAAATCGCCTGAACGAACTGCGTCAAATGCGAGCCGGCGATGCGGAATTCGGTGCTCATCATGCGGTCCTTATGCGTGGGGAATGGACTTCCACACTATGAGCAACGCCTTGTTGCGGCAAGCGATTATGATAATCGCAAGCGTCCCGTTTTACCGCGCCCGCTCGGCGGCCAGCGCCGCGATGCGCATAATTACCGCCACCGCTTGCTCCATGCCTTCCAGCGTCACGAATTCGTGCTTGCCGTGGTAGTTGTAGCCGCCGGTGAACAGGTTCGGGCACGGCAGGCCGCGGAACGACAGCTGCGCGCCGTCGGTGCCGCCGCGGATCGGTTTCATCACCGGTTCAATGTCGCAGTCGCGCATTGCCTGCTGCGCCAGCGCGATCGCGTGCGGATGCTCCGCCACCTGTTCGCGCATGTTGTAATAACTGTCTTCGATGCTGACTTCAATATAACAATCGCGCGGCAGGCCTTTGCCGACCTCGCGGGCGATCTCCACCATCTTGCGTTTGCGCGCCTCGAATCCCTCGCGCTCGAAGTCGCGCAGGATGTAGTGCATTTCGGCGCGTTCCACGCTGCCCTTGATGCTGCTGAGGTGGTAAAAGCCCTGGTAACCCTCGGTGGTCTCCGGCGTTTCGTCCGCCGGCAGCGCCTGATGAATGCGGGTAGCCAGCGACAGCGCGTTGACCATCACGCCCTTGGCGCTGCCGGGGTGCACGCTGTTGCCGAGGATTTTGATCGTCACCGAGGCGGCATTGAAGTTTTCGCACTCCAGCTCACCGACGCCGCCGCCGTCCACCGTGTAAGCCCATTCGGCATTGAAGGCCGCCACGTCGAACAGCTGCGCCCCCTTGCCCACCTCTTCATCCGGGGTGAAGGCCACGCGGATGTCGCCGTGCGGGATTTTGCGCGCGCGCAGGCGCGCCATGGCGGTGAGGATCTCGGCGATGCCGGCCTTGTCGTCGGCGCCCAGCAGCGTTTTGCCGTCGGTGGTGATCAGGGTCTGCCCCAACATCTGGTGCAGGATCGGGAACATCACCGGCGACAGCACTTCATCGCCAATACCGAGCGCAATATCGCCGCCGCGATAGTTCTCGACGATCTGCGGATTGACGTGTTTGCCGCTGAAATCCGGCGAAGTATCCAGATGGGCGATAAAACCGACCGCCGGCACCGGCCAGGCGACGTTGCCCGGCCAGGTGCCCATCACGCAGCCGTGCTCGCTGAGCGACACCCGCTCGAAGCCGAGCGCGATCATTTCCTGCTGCAACGCACGCGCCAGCTTCAACTGCCCGTCGGTGCTCGGCACATGCTTTACGTTCGCTTTGGACTGGGTGTCGAAAGAGACGTAGTTGAAAAAGCGGTCAAGTAATTTATCCATGGTAGCGGCCCCTCAGAATATCGCGTTTCATTATGCTGAACCGATCAGGATCAAATATTGCGTCAGGTCATTTTTAACCAGAATTCGCCAATATCATTAATCTTTGTGATGATTTCAGAGGGAAATAACGCTGTCATCACAGGGTCATTTGTCGCTATCATGATGAAAAACGCGGCATCTGGGCCGGATCGGCTTTCAATTCCGGCATTCAGCGTCTATCATGCGCGCTCGAAAAATTTCCATTGGCGCAACTGGTTTGAGCTTCTTTTGAATCGCGGGCATGCCCGCAAGCTCCGGCAGTCTTTTCCAGTTGCGGTTCTATCTGCATTAGCCCACGGGATAGAGTAAGACGATAAATGACTGAGACATCCTCTCGAGCCCCCCTTGTTGAACTGCATGCCCTGAGCAAAGCGTTCGATGGCAAAACCATCATTTCCGATCTGGATCTGACGATTAATCACGGCGAATTCCTCACCATTCTTGGCCCCTCCGGCTGTGGCAAAACCACGGTGCTGCGCCTGATTGCCGGTCTGGAAGACGCCGATCGGGGCCGCATCGCGCTCGACGGCCAGGACATCACCGCCATTGCGGCCGAGCATCGCCACGTCAACACCGTGTTTCAGAGCTATGCCCTGTTTCCGCACATGTCGGTGTTCGACAACGTCGCCTTCGGCCTGCGTATGCAAAAGGTGCCGGCGGCCGAACTGACGCCGCGCGTCGAAGAGGCGCTGCGCATGGTGCAGCTGGATGCCTTCGCCAAGCGGCGGCCGGGCCAGCTCTCCGGTGGCCAACAGCAGCGTGTGGCCATCGCCCGCGCGGTGGTCAACAAGCCGAAAGTGCTGCTGCTGGACGAATCGCTGTCGGCGCTGGACTACAAGTTGCGCAAGCAGATGCAGAACGAACTGAAAGCGCTGCAGCGCAAGCTGGGCATCACCTTCGTGTTCGTCACCCACGATCAGGAAGAAGCGTTGACCATGTCGGATCGCATCGTGGTGATGCGCGAAGGCCGCATCGAGCAAGACGGCACGCCGCGTGAGATCTATGAAGAGCCGAAAAACCTGTTCGTCGCCAGCTTCATCGGCGAGATCAACATCTTCGACGCGGTGGTCCTGCAACGCCTCGATCCGCAGCGGGTGCGCGCCAACGTGGAAGGCCGCGAGTGCGACATCTATGCCGATCTGCCGGTAGAACCGGGCCAAAAGCTGAAGGTGCTGCTGCGCCCGGAAGATCTGCGGGTGGAAGAAGTGAACGACAGCGCGCAGCACGACGGGCTGATCGGTTACGTGCGTGAGCGCAACTACAAAGGCATGACGCTGGAATCGGTGGTCGAGCTGGAGAACGGCAAAACGGTGATGGTCAGCGAGTTCTTCAACGAAGACGATCCGGACGTCGATCACTCGCTCAATCAGAAGATGGCGGTGACCTGGGTCGAAAGCTGGGAGGTGGTGCTGGCCGATGAAGAAATCGCGTAAAGTCTTCCAGAATGTGGTGATCGTCGGCGTCGTCGCCTGGCTGTTGCTGTTCGTGTTCATGCCGAACCTGATGATCATCGGCGCCAGCTTCCTGACCCGTGATGACGCCAACCTGGTGCAGATGGTGTTCACGCTGGATAACTACCGGCGCTTGTTCGATCCGCTGTATGCCCAGGTGCTGCTGCACTCGCTGAACATGGCGCTGATCGCCACCCTGTGCTGCCTGGTGATCGGCTATCCGTTCGCCTTTATTCTGGCGCGCTTGCCGCAGAAGGTGCGGCCGCTGCTGCTGTTTCTGCTGATCGTGCCCTTCTGGACCAACTCGCTGATCCGCATCTACGGCCTGAAGCTGTTTCTCAGCACCCGCGGCTATCTCAACGACGCGCTGCTGTGGATCGGCGTTATCGACAAGCCGCTGCGCATCATGTACACCTCGGAAGCGGTGATCCTCGGCCTGGTATATATCCTGCTGCCGTTTATGGTGATGCCGCTCTACTCCAGCATCGAAAAGCTCGATAAATCCTGCCTGGAGGCGGCGCGCGATCTCGGCGCCAGCAAGCTCCAAACCTTTATCCGCATCATCGTGCCGCTGACCATGCCGGGCATTATCGCCGGCTGCCTGCTGGTGGTGCTGCCGGCGATGGGGCTGTTCTTCGTCGCCGATCTGATGGGCGGAGCCAAAAACCTGCTGATCGGCAACGTGATTAAAAGCCAGTTCCTCAATATCCGCGACTGGCCGTTCGGCGCGGCCACCAGCATCTGCCTGACGCTGGTGATGGGGCTGTTGCTGCTGGTCTATTATCGGGCCGCCCGCCTGCTGAACAAGAAGGAGGATCTGGCATGATCGGACGTCTGCTGCGCGGCGGCTTTATGACGCTGGTATACGCCTATCTGTATATCCCGATCGTCATCCTGATCGTCAACTCCTTCAACGCCTCGCGCTTCGGCATCAACTGGCAAGGGTTCACCACCAAGTGGTACAGCACGCTGCTCAACAACGACAGCCTGTTGCAGGCGGCGGGCCACTCGCTGACCATGGCGGTGCTCTCCGCCACCTTCGCCACGCTGATCGGCTCGCTGACCGCGGTGGCGCTGTACCGCTACCGCTTCCGCGGCAAACCGTTCGTCGGCGGCATGCTGTTTGTGGTGATGATGTCGCCGGACATCGTGATGGCCATCTCGCTGCTGGTGCTGTTCATGTTGCTGGGCATTTCGCTCGGCTTCTGGTCGCTGCTGTTCTCGCACATCACCTTCTGCCTGCCGTTCGTGGTCGTGACCGTCTACGCGCGCCTGAAAGGCTTCGACGTGAAGATGCTGGAAGCCGCGCGCGATCTCGGCGCAAGCGAGTTCACCATCCTGCGCAAAATCATTCTGCCGCTGGCGATGCCGGCGGTGGCGGCCGGTTGGCTGCTGAGCTTCACCCTGTCGATGGACGACGTGGTCGTCTCCTCCTTCGTCACCGGGCCGAGCTACGAGATTTTGCCGCTGAAGATCTATTCGATGGTGAAAGTCGGCGTCTCGCCTGAGGTTAACGCGCTGGCCACCATTTTGCTGCTGCTGTCGCTGACGCTGGTGATCGCCAGCCAGTGGGTGATGCGCGATCGCTCGCTCAAGGCCGAGTAATCCTTCCCGCCGGGCGCTGCGGCGCCCGTCTCTTTCATTGACCACAATGATATGAAAGCGGCCTTTGGTGATGGCCCTGACTCGGTTAACCCGCTGATTTGCCGCTGGGATAACCGCCTTTACCCTCCCCGCCCCGGCCCCTATAATGGCCCCTTTCTGGGGTATGGTGCGGCCGAAAACGGCGGCTCATACGGGTTCGGCTCACTACTGCTGAAGGATACGCTGCATGAAAAAGTGGTCACATCTGCTCGCAGCCGGGATGATGGCGCTGAGTTTCTGCTCTGCAAACGCCTCTGACGGCAAAACGCTGTATTTCTATAACTGGACTGAATACGTCCCGCCGGGGCTGCTGGAGCAGTTCACCAAAGAAACCGGCATCAAGGTGATTTATTCCACCTATGAATCCAACGAAAGCATGTACGCCAAGCTGAAGACCTACAAGGACGGCGCGTACGATCTGGTGGTGCCTTCCACTTACTTCATCGCCAAGATGAGCAAGGAAGGCATGCTGCAAAAAATCGACAAGAGCAAGCTCAGCCACTTCAAGGATCTCGATCCTACCCTGCTGAACAAGCCGTTCGATCCCAACAACGACTACTCCATCCCTTACATCTGGGGCGCCACCGCCATCGGCGTTAACAGCGACGCGCAGGATCCGTCCACCGTCACCTCCTGGGCCGATCTGTGGCAACCGCAGTACAAAGGCCGCCTGCTGCTGACCGACGATGCGCGCGAAGTGTTCCAGATGGCGCTGCTCAAGCTGGGCTATTCGGGCAACACCACCGATCCGAAAGAGATCGAAGCCGCCTACCGCGAACTGCAAAAATTGATGCCGAACGTGCTGGCCTTCAACTCCGACAACCCGGGCAACCCGTTTATGGAAGGGGAAGTCAACGTCGGCATGGTGTGGAACGGTTCGGCCTTCGTGGCGCGCCAGGCCGGCACGCCGCTGGAGATCGTCTGGCCGAAGGAAGGCGGGATCTTCTGGATGGACAGCCTGGCCATTCCGGCCAACGCGCGCAACGTCGAGGGGGCGCTGAAGCTGATCGACTTCCTGCTGCGGCCGGAAATCGCGGTGCAGGTGGCGGAAACCATCGGTTACCCGACGCCGAACCTGGCGGCGAAGAAGCTGCTGTCGCCGGAGATCGCCAACGATCCGTCTCTCTACCCGGATAAGACGGTGATTGAGCACGGCGAGTGGCAAAACGACGTCGGCGACGCCAGCACGCTGTACGAAAGCTACTTCCAAAAGCTGAAAGCCGGGCGCTAACACGCCCCGCTATCCCATCAGGGCGCGCATTGCGCCCTGATGTCTTTAGGGCTTATCGGCCCGCGCCACCTTGCCCACCAGGAATTTGTGCACAAAACGCGGCACCACTTCGCTGGCCAGGCCGTAGTGTTTCTCGTCGAACTGGCTTTCCACCTGACTCGGCTCCAGGTTCAGCTCCATCGCGTAGGCGCCGCCCAGCCGCGCCTCATGCACGAACCCGGCCGCCGGATAGACATGGCCGGAGGTGCCGATGGCGACGAAGAAATCGGCTTTGCTCAGCGCCTGGTAGATGTCGTCCATGCCCAGCGGCATCTCGCCGAACCATACCACGTGCGGCCGCAGCGGCGCCGGGAACTGGCAGCAGTGGCAGCGCTCATCGACGCTGAGATCGCCGGGCCACTCGAACACCTGCCCCGACTGGGTGCAGCGCACCTTCAGCAATTCGCCGTGCATGTGCAGCACCCGCTTGCTGCCGGCGCGCTCATGCAGGTTATCGATGTTTTGCGTGACCAGCAGGAAGTTGTCCCCCAGCCACTCTTCCAGATCCGCCAGCGCGCGGTGCGCGGCGTTCGGGGCGATGTCCTCGGTCTGCAGCTGGCGGCGGCGTTCGTTGTAAAACGCCTGCACCAGCGCCGGATCGCGCTGAAAACCTTCCGGCGTGGCGACGTCCTCCACCCGGTGCTCTTCCCACAGCCCATCCGCAGCGCGGAAGGTGCGAATGCCCGACTCGGCCGAAATGCCGGCCCCGGTCAACACCACCACAAACGGCTTTTTCAGCTCGGCCGCCGCCATGGTGTCACGGTGAAAAATGCGTGAACGAAAGCGCTGATGCAGCACATGCTTACTCTTGCGAAACTGACACAGCCGATGGCGAGTATGCATTAACTCTCTCCTTACTTTTCCCTGTTTACCCTTCTTACTGAACGTTGCGGCGTTGTTGGCTGTATACATTCACGCCTGGCCGCAACGCCCATTACGTTGGGCGAGCCAAATTGAGAAACGCTGCGCCGCGCACGCCGCCGGCGTCGCCATAGCGCGCCTTCTCGATGCGCGGCAGCCGAGCCACCCGCAGCAGGTGCGCCGGCAGCCGCTGCGGCAACGCCTGGTAAATGACGTCGAAGTTCGACAGCCCGCCGCCGATCACCACCAGGTGCGGATCCAGCACCGTCAGCAGGTTACCCAGGCAGATCGCCAGCACGTCCATAAAGCGATCGACATGCGCCACGGCCTGCGGCTCACCCGCCTGATAATGCGCAATGATCTCGGTGGCGGGCAAGCGCCGGCCATAAAAATGGGCGTACATCCATTCGAAACCGCGGCCCGATATGTAATTTTCAATGCAACCCTGATGGCCGCACCCGCAGGCGACGCGAGGCACATCACGCCCCAGCACCTCGAGCGCGTCCACCGGCAGGCGCAAATGGCCGAACTCGCCGGCGATATAGTTGCGCCCGGGCACCGTCTTGCCCTCGACGATCAGGCCGCCGCCTACGCCGGTGCCGAGGATGATGCCCAGCACCGTCGGGTAGCGGCGGAACTCGTCGTCCCAGGCCTCCGACAGCGCAAAGCAGTTGGCGTCGTTATCGACCCGCACCTCGCGCCCGATCAGCGCCGCCAGATCGCGCGGCAGCGGCCGCCCCATCGCCGCAGGCACATTGGCGGTAAACAGCGTGCCGTCATCGTCGTTGGGCAGGCCCGGAATGCCGATGCCGACGCTGCCGCGCCGGCCGCAAAACGCATCCGCCTCAAGGGTCAGCTCGCACAGCGTAGCCAGCAGTTGCCGATAATCGTCGCGCGGCGTCGGCACCCGCTTTTGCCAAATGCGCTGCAGGCTGTCGTCGAACACCCCCAGCTCAATCTTGGTGCCGCCCATATCGAAACCGTAGTACATAACCCATCCCCAGGCTAAAAAAACGGGGCGGCATCGCTGCCTCCCCGTGGGTTTTATTGTCCGCTCAGCACCCGCGCCGGATCGATGCGGCTGGCGCGCCTCGCCGGATACCAACTGGCCAACAGGCTCAGTACGATGGCTGTCGCCAGCACGATCAGCACATCCAGCCAGTGCAGCTCGGAAGGCAGGAAGTCGATGAAGTAAATATCGCCCGACAGGAAGGAGTGGCCGACCAGTTTCTCGATGCCCCGGATGATGTTGGTCAGCTGCAGCGAGGCGATCACCCCGATCACCACGCCGCTCAGGCTGCCCAGCAACCCGGCCAGCAGCCCATACCAGATGAAAATGGCGCGGATAAAGCCGTCTTTGGCGCCCAGGGTGCGCAGCACCGCAATGTCGGCGCTTTTGTCTTTCACCGCCATCACCAGCGTGGAGACGATGTTGAAGCAGGCCACGCCGATCACCAGCACCATCGCCAGGTACATAATGGCGCGGATCATCTGGATATCGCGGTACATGTAGCCGTATTTGCCGATCCAGCTCTTGATGTAAATGTAGGCGTTGGTCACTTCGCCGGCGTCGCGCACCAGTTTGTTGGCGGCGAACACGTCGTTCATCTTGAGCGCGATACCCGTGACGCTGTCACCCATGTCGAGATACTGCTGCGCATCGGCCAGCGGCACCAGCGCCAGGCTGTGATCGAGCTGGCCGCTGAGCTGCAAAATGCCGGTCACGTGCAGACGAATGCGCTTCGGCTGCAGCAGCTTCATTTCCGGGTCGCTGTTGGGGATCATCACCGTCACATAGGCGCCCTGCTTGACGCCCAGCGCATCGGCCACGCCCTTGCCGAGGATCACCTGCTGCTCGCCGGGCTTGAAGTTGGCCCAGGCGTCGCCCTGCACATACTGCGGCAGCGCGCTCAGCCGGCTCTCCTGCTGCGGATCCACGCCTTTGACTTCCACCGCGCGCAGCTGCGCGCCGTTCTCCATCAGGCCGGTAAAGTTGATGTACGGCGCGGCGGCCACAATGCCCGGCACCTTTTCCACCCGCTGCAGAATCGACGGCCAGCCGCTGAACGGCTGATTGACCGGCTCGAGCTCGCCGTGCGGCACCACCGCCAGAATGCGGTTCTTCAGCTCGCGCTCAAAGCCGTTCATCGCGCTCAGACCGACGATCAGCACCGCCACCCCCAGCGCGATGCCAATGGTGGAGATGACCGAGATCAGCGACACCATGCCGCCGCGTTTACGGCCGCGGCTGAAACGCAGGGCCGTCAGGAAGGACAGTGAGGCTCCCGCCATTACTCGGCCCCCATCAGGGTCAGCTGCGCCTGCAGGTGGCCGTCGGCCATTTCCAGCTGGCGGCTCAGGCGCTTGGCCAGCTGCAGATCGTGCGTCACCACCAGGAACGCGGTGCCCTGGCGCACGTTCAGCTCGCCCAGCAGATCGAAGATGCTGTCTGCAGTGCGTTTATCCAGGTTACCGGTCGGTTCGTCCGCCAGCACCAGCGCCGGGTTATTGACCAGCGCGCGCGCGATCGCCACGCGCTGACGCTCGCCGCCGGAAAGCTCGGACGGGCGGTGTTTGCTGCGCTTTTCCAGCCCGACCGCCGCCAGCATCTCCCGCGCTTTCTCCTGCGCCTGCGCCGGTTTGGCGCCGCCGATCAAGAGCGGCATGGCGGCGTTTTCCAGCGCGGTGAAGTCCGGCAACAGATGGTGGAACTGATAGATGAAGCCCAGCTGGCGGTTGCGCAGCTCGGCCTTGGCCGCCGAAGACATGGCGTTCAGCGATTCGCCCTTGAAGATCACTTCGCCGGAGGTCGGCGAGTCCAGCCCGCCCAGCAGGTGCAACAGGGTGCTCTTGCCGGAACCCGAGCTGCCGACGATCGCCATCATCTCGCCCTGCTGCATGGCAAAGCTGACGTTGCGCAGCACGTCGGTGTGCAGGTTGCCTTCCTGATAGGTCTTGCACAGGTTGTCACACTGCAGCAAAAGATGGTTACTCATAACGTAAAGCCTCAGCGGGTTGTACGGCGGCAGCGCGCCATGAAGGATAGAGCGTGGACAACAGGGAAACCGCCATCGCCACCACGGCGATGATCGTCACCTGCAGCGGATCGACCGCCACCGGCAGCGAAGCGCCGTCGATCAATGCGCCGAGGATCGGCATCAGGTTGTTCAGGTTGGTGGCCAGCAGCACGCCGAGCAGCGTGCCGAGCAGCGAACCGATGATGCCGGCGCTGGCGCCCTGCACCATAAATACCGACATGATCTGGCGGCGGGTCAGCCCTTGAGTCTGCAGAATGGCGACCTCGCCCTGCTTCTCCATCACCAGCAGGCCGAGCGAGGTAATGATGTTAAACGCCGCCACCGCCACGATCAGGCTGAGCAACAGCCCCATCATGTTCTTCTCCATGCGCACCGCCTGGAACAGCTCGCCCTTGCGATCGCGCCAGTCTTTCCAGACGGTGCCCGCCGGCAGCGCCTGCTGGCTGAGGGTATCGACCGTCAGCGGCTGTTGCAGGAACAGACGCCAGCCGGTGATGTTGCCGGCCGGGTAACGCATCAGGCGCGAAGCATCCTGTTGGTTGACCAGCAACTGATAGCCGTCCACCTCGCTGTTGGCGTGGAAGGTGCCGATGAGGGTGAACAAACGCTGGCTGGGAATGCGGCCCATCGGCGTGAACTGGCTGGCGCTCGGCACCATCACGCGCAGCGAATCGCCGCGCTTGACGCCGAGTTGCCCCGCCAGCTGTTCGCCGATGATGATGTTGTATTGGCCCGGCTGCAGCTGTTGCTGCTTGACGTTGACCAGATACGGGGTCAGCGGATCGGCCTCGTCGGGATTCACGCCGAGCATCACCCCGACCGCCACGCTGCGAGCGCTTTGCAGCACCACGTCACCGGTGGTCAGCGGCGCAACGCGCGTGACGCCCTGCAGCTTCTGCACCTCGGAGGCCGGCAGCTGCTGCGGGTTGACCGATCCTTGCGGACTGGTAACCAACGCCTGCGGCATCAGGCCGAGAATGTTGTTCTCCAGATCCTTTTCGAAACCGTTCATCACCGACAGCACGGTGACCAACGCCATCACCCCCAGCGTAATGCCGATGGTGGAAAGCCAGGAAACAAACCGCCCGAAGCGGTCTGAGGCTCGCCCGCGCATGTAGCGCAGGCCAATGAATAACGCGACAGGTTGATACATGAAATCCGTTTGATAGCCGTGGCTTAAGCAAAGTGATCATGGATAATAAAGGCTCTCCCTCGTTTAGGGAACACCCGAGGGCCTTTTATTGCGTGGCGGCGAAGAGGGAGATGGCGGCAGCTTCGCGCGTTATTTATCCTCAGCCGCAAAAAACAGACGACATTAACCGGTTAAATAACCGGCAGAAAATTGATGGGCAGCGCTTTTTGCTGTGTCAGTTTGCCGGCCGCTGGGCTACTATAAACAGCATAAAGGCGCTGGGTTATCCGTGCCGGGACGCCATCCAACACATTGATTAAAGATACCTGAATGAGCACTTCCGATAGCCGTAACCGTTCCTCATCCCCCCGTTACTCTCTGCCCGATCGCGCGGGCGATCTGCGCCAGCTGGGGCAACTGACCGGCGCGGCCTGCGCCGTGGAATGCGCCGAGATCGTCGAACGCCATCCTGGCCCGGTGATGCTGATCGCGCCGGACATGCAAAACGCCCTGCGGCTGCGCGACGAGATCCAGCAGTTCACCGACCAGATGGTGACCACGCTGTCCGACTGGGAAACCCTGCCGTACGACAGCTTCTCGCCGCACCAGGAAATCATCTCGGATCGTTTGTCGAGCCTGTATCACCTGCCGACCATGGCGCGCGGCGTGATCATTCTGCCGGTCAATACCCTGATGCAACGCGTCTGCCCGCACGAGTTCCTGCACGGCCATGCGCTGGTGATGAACAAAGGCCAGCGCCTGTCGCGCGACAAACTGCGCGCGCAGCTGGAACAGGCCGGCTACCGCAGCGTCGATCAGGTAATGGAGCACGGCGAATTCGCCACCCGCGGCGCGCTGCTCGACCTGTATCCAATGGGCAGCGATGAGCCTTACCGCATCGACTTCTTCGATGACGAGATAGACAGCCTGCGCATCTTCGACGTCGACACCCAGCGCACGCTGAGCGAAGTCGAGGCCATCAATCTGTTGCCGGCCCACGAGTTCCCTACCGACAAAAACGCCATCGAGCTGTTCCGCAGCCAGTGGCGCGAGCAGTTTGAGGTGCGTCGCGACGCCGAGCACATCTATCAGCAGGTCAGCAAAAGCGCCTGGCCCGCCGGCATCGAATACTGGCAGCCGCTGTTCTTCAGCCAGCCGCTGCCGTCGCTGTTCAGCTACCTGCCGGCCAATACGCTGATCGTCAACACCGGCGATCTGGAGGGCGCCGCCGAGCGCTTCTGGCAGGACGTCAACCAGCGTTTCGAAAGCCGCCGCGTCGATCCGATGCGCCCGCTGCTGGCGCCGGATACGCTGTGGCTGCGCGTTGACGCGCTGTTCGGCGAGCTGAAAGCCTGGCCGCGCATCGCGCTGAAAACCGATGAGCTGCCGGCCAAAGCCGGCAATACCAATCTGGATTACCATGCCCTGCCCGATCTGGCGGTGCAGGCGCAGCATAAATCCCCGCTGGATAATCTGCGCCGCTTTATTGAAAGTTTTGACGGCAGCGTGATCTTCTCCGTCGAGAGCGAGGGGCGGCGTGAAACGCTGCAGGATCTGCTCGGCCGCATCAAGCTGGCGCCGGCGCTGATTCAGCGCCTCGATCAGGCGGAAACGGCGGGCCGTTACATGATGGTCGGTGCCGCCGAACACGGCTTCCTCGACGGCCTGCGCCAGCGGGCGCTGATCTGCGAAAGCGATCTGCTCGGCGAGCGCGTCAGCCGTCGCCGGCAGGACAACCGGCGCACCATCAATACCGATACCCTGATCCGCAACCTGGCGGAGCTGCATCCCGGCCAGCCGGTGGTGCACCTGGAGCACGGTGTGGGCCGCTACGTCGGCCTGACCACGCTGGAGGCCGGCGGCATCAAGGCCGAATACCTGATCCTCTCCTACGCCGGTGAGGACAAGCTGTACGTGCCGGTGTCTTCGCTGCATCTGATCAGCCGCTACGCCGGCGGCGCGGACGAAAACGCTCCGCTGCACAAACTGGGCGGCGACGCCTGGACGCGCGCGCGGCAGAAAGCGGCCGAGCGGGTGCGCGACGTAGCGGCCGAGCTGCTGGATATCTACGCCCAGCGCGCCGCCAAGGCCGGTTTCGCCTTCAAACACAACCGCGAGCAGTACCAGCTGTTCTGCCAGAGCTTCCCGTTCGAAACCACGCCGGATCAGGAACAGGCGATCAACGCGGTGCTGAGCGACATGTGCCAGCCGCTGGCGATGGACCGCCTGGTGTGCGGCGACGTCGGCTTCGGCAAAACCGAAGTGGCGATGCGCGCCGCCTTCCTGGCGGTGGAAAACGGCAAGCAGGTGGCGGTGCTGGTGCCGACGACACTGCTGGCGCAGCAGCACTTCGACAACTTCCGCGATCGCTTCGCCACCTGGCCGATCCGCATCGAGATGATGTCGCGCTTCCGCAGCGCCAAAGAGCAGCAACAGGTGCTGGACGACGCGGCCGAAGGCAAAGTGGACATCATCATCGGCACCCACAAACTGCTGCAGAGCGATCTGCGCTGGAAGGATTTGGGGCTGCTGATCGTCGATGAAGAGCACCGCTTTGGCGTGCGCCACAAGGAGCGCATCAAGGCGATGCGCGCCGATGTCGATATCCTGACGCTGACCGCCACGCCAATCCCGCGTACGCTGAATATGGCGATGAGCGGCATGCGCGATCTGTCGATCATCGCCACCCCACCGGCGCGCCGGCTGGCGGTGAAGACCTTCGTGCGCGAATACGACAGCCTGGTGGTGCGCGAGGCGATCCTGCGCGAAGTGCTGCGCGGCGGCCAGGTTTACTACCTTTACAACGACGTGGAAAACATCGAGAAAGCGGCGCAGCGTCTGGCTGAACTGGTGCCGGAAGCGCGCATCGCCATCGGCCACGGCCAGATGCGTGAACGCGATCTGGAACGGGTGATGAACGATTTCCACCACCAGCGCTTCAACGTGCTGGTGTGCACCACCATCATTGAAACCGGCATCGATATTCCCAGCGCCAACACCATCATCATCGAGCGGGCCGATCGCTTCGGCCTGGCACAGCTGCATCAATTGCGCGGCCGCGTCGGGCGTTCGCACCACCAGGCTTACGCCTATCTGCTGACGCCAAACCCGAAAGCCATGGGCACCGACGCCCATAAACGGCTCGAGGCCATCGCCTCGCTGGAAGACCTCGGCGCCGGTTTTGCGCTGGCGACCCACGATCTGGAGATCCGCGGCGCCGGTGAGCTGCTGGGCGAAGACCAGAGCGGCCAGATGACCACCGTCGGCTTCTCGCTCTACATGGAGCTGCTGGAAAGCGCCGTCGACGCGTTGAAAAACGGCCGCGAACCGTCGCTGGAAGATCTCACCAACAGCCAGACCGAGGTGGAGCTGCGCATGCCGGCGCTGCTGCCGGAAGATTTCATTCCCGACGTCAATACCCGCCTGTCGCTGTATAAGCGCATCGCCAGCGCGAAGAACGACGGTGAGTTGGATGAGCTGAAGGTCGAACTGATCGACCGCTTCGGCCAGCTGCCGGATGCGGCGCGTAACCTGTTGCAGTGCGCAGCGCTGCGGCTGCATGCGCAGAAGCTGGGGATCAAACGCATCGAGAGCAACGAGCGCGGCGGCTTTATCGAGTTCGGCGACAATAACCGCGTCGACCCGGGTTATCTGATCGGCCTGTTGCAGGGCAATCCGCAGGTTTACCGCCTGGATGGCCCGAGCAAGCTGAAGTTCACGCTCGATCTGGCCGATCGCCAGAAACGCCTGACGTTCACCGAAGAGCTGCTGAACGCGTTCCGCGAACACACGCTGGCGGCCTGAGCCAACGCCCCCGCCGTGGCGGCGGGGGCGGCTTACTCGCGCGGGAATCCGGCGCCCAGCGGCGCCAGCTGCATCACGCGGCTGGTCACCACCCGGTTTTTGCCGCTGCGCTTCGCCTCATACAAGGCCTCGTCGGTCATGGCGATCGCCTTGTCCAGCATCATGCCAGGCAGATACAGCGACACGCCGATGGACATTGTGATGTGCGCTTCGTCGTGCGCATTCAGCAAGAACGTCGAGCTTTCCACCGCGCTGCGAATGCGCTCGGCCACCCCGCCGATCACCTGCGGATCGTAGCTGGCGGTGATCACCATAAACTCTTCGCCGCCGTAGCGCCCGACGAAGTCCTCATTGCGCACGCTGTTTTGCAACAGCCGCCCCACGCTCGCCAGCAGCACGTCGCCGGCCGGGTGACCGTAAGTGTCGTTGATGTTTTTGAAGTTATCCAAATCGAGGATCATCAGCCCGCACGGGCGACGTTCGGCGCGCTGCAGCATCAGGTGATAATCGACGCTGGCGCGGTTGTTGATATGGGTCACGCTGTCGGTCGTGGCGCGCGCGCGCATCGCGAAATAGGCGTAGATGTGGCGCTCTTTGAAATTCAGCGCATGATAGCAAATCGCCAGACAGAGCGCCGAAGCCGCCTGGTACAGCAACACATCCGGCCACAGCCCGTTCAGGTCCACCAACAGCCACACCACAACGATGCGATACAGCGCGATGACGCCGATCGTCAGGTAAAACACCCGATGGGATTTCTTCAGCCACACCCGCGACAGCAGCAGCGGCGCGACAATCGAGGCGATGAACAGGTTATCGACGGTGAAGCCGCCGGTCAGTGCCATAGCGAACAGAAAGCTCACCAGCCCACTGACGCCGCCGCCGAAGAACGTCACCAGTATCATCGGGATCATCGCAAAGCTGTAATGTACCTTATCGGTCAACACCAGCCGATCCTGACTCAAATACAGCACCGCCACCCCGGCCAGCAGGCCGAACACGACGCGCTTCCACAGTGCGGAACGGTAGGAAAACGGGGCATTCTTGCTGAGAACGAAATAGCTTACCGACAGCGTGGCATAGGTGATGCAAGCGTCGCTGTAAAGGGTGGAAATGGACGCAATGTAAGTCATAAATAGTCAGCGCGCTCCTCGGGATCGCCAGGGGTAATGTAAAGACGTTGAATAACGCATCCCTGTCGTCTCCGCTTCGGCGGCGGCCATTTTACACAGTCTATTAATAGAGTAGCAGTTCTATCTTATCGCCAAGCCGTCTATCTCACGATGCTCGCTTCAGGCTACTCTGTCCTTTGTATATCGGGGGAGAAACGCATGAATATCGACGATGAACTGCAGGCGCTCAGCGAACAGGAAGCGACGCTGGCCTTTACCCATTTTGACGCCACCACCGCCTGGGAGCTGGGCGCGGCGCTGAAAACCGCCGCCGAGCGACGCGGCCTGAGCATCGCCATCGAAATCCAGCTGGCCGGGCAAACGCTGTTTTATTACACCATGCCGGGCGCCACGCCGGATATCGCCGACTGGGTGCGGCGCAAGCGCAACCTGGTGAACCATTTTCACAAAAGCTCTTACGCTATCGGCCTGCGCCTGCAGCAGCGCCAAACGTCTCTGGAGGAGCGTTACGGGCTGAGCGTGCGCGATTATTCGGTGCACGGCGGCGCCTTCCCGCTCACCCTGACCGGCCTCGGCTGCGTCGGCAGCATCAGCATTTCCGGCGCGCCGCAGAAAGAAGATCATCAGCTGCTGGTGAGCACTTTAGCCCATTTTCTCGGCTTATCCCTGCCCACCCCGCATTAACCGTCAAAATCTTGATTGTTCACTTCCTTTTCAGCCGCAGATTCTGCGGCTGACTTACTCATCAGCGGCATTTAGCGCCGGATAAAACGGCGACTCTCTGATTTCCTGCGCCAAATTGATACAGGTCTGGTAATCCGCTGAGCAAAAGGCGTATGGTATCTGTCACGTGACAAGACGGACCTCATCGGGCCCGCCATTCCTTTCACTTTTGAAGATTTGGTACGCACCGTAGATGAAAACGCATGAAATAAACAAAATTCGCCCCTTCAGCGCGCTGATAGACGCCTGCTGGCGGGAACCTTATAGCCTGGCGCGGTTGCTGAAAGACGCCATCGCCGGGGTGACGGTCGGCATTATCGCCATTCCGCTGGCGATGGCGCTGGCGATCGCCAGCGGCGTGCCGCCGCAGTATGGCCTGTATACCGCCGCCATCGCCGGCATCGTCATCGCCGTCAGCGGCGGTTCGCGCTACAGCGTCTCCGGCCCCACCGCCGCCTTCGTGGTGATCCTCTATCCGGTCTCGCAGCAGTTCGGCCTGGCCGGCCTGCTGGTCGCCACGTTGATCTCCGGGGTATTTCTGCTGCTGATGGGGCTGGCGCGCTTTGGCCGGCTGATCGAGTACATTCCGCTGCCGGTGACGCTCGGTTTTACCTCCGGTATCGCCATCACCATCGCCACCATGCAGATTAAGGACTTTTTCGGTCTGCAGCTGACGCACACGCCGGAAAACTACGTCGGCAAGCTGTACGCCCTGCTGCAGGCGCTGCCGACGTTGGATCTCGGCGATACCCTGATCGGCGCGGTGACGCTCTTGATCCTGATCTTCTGGCCCAAGCTCGGCCTGCGCGTGCCCGGCCACCTGCCGGCGCTGCTGGCAGGCACTGCGCTGATGGGGCTGCTGACGCTGTTTGACCACCCGGTGGCGACCATCGGCTCTCGTTTCAGCTACCTGCTGGCCGACGGCAGCAGCGGCCAGGGCATCCCGCCTATCTTGCCGCAGCTGCTGCTGCCCTGGGATCTGCCGGGCGGCGGCGGGCAGCCGTTCACCCTGAGCTGGCAAACCGTTTCCGCCCTGTTGCCGGCGGCATTTTCGATGGCAATGCTCGGCGCGATCGAGTCGCTGCTGTGCGCAGTGGTGCTCGACGGCATGACCGGTAAGAAGCATAACTCGAACAGCGAATTGATCGGCCAGGGCGCGGGCAACATCATCGCGCCGTTCTTCGGCGGCATCACCGCGACCGCCGCAATTGCCCGTTCAGCGGCCAACGTGCGCGCCGGTGCCACCTCACCGGTATCCGCCATCATCCACGCGCTGCTGGTGCTGTTGGCGCTGCTGGTTCTGGCGCCATGGCTCTCTTATCTGCCGCTGGCGGCGATGGCGGCGCTGCTGTTGATGGTCGCCTGGAACATGAGCGAGGCCCACAAGGTGGTTTACCTGCTGCGCCGGGCGCCGAAGGACGACATTCTGGTACTGCTGCTGTGCATGTCGCTGACGGTGCTGTTCGACATGGTGATCGCCATTACCGTGGGCATCGTGTTGGCGTCGCTGCTGTTTATGCGCCGCATCGCCCGCATGACGCGGCTAAGCGAACTGAGCGCCGATGACGGCCGCCTGGTGCTGCGAGTGAATGGCCCGCTGTTCTTCGCCGCCGCCGAGCGCATCTTTACCGAACTGCTGACGCGCAGCGAGGGCTATCGGACGATCGTGCTGCAATGGGATGCGGTGCCGGTGCTCGACGCCGGCGGTCTGAGCGCCCTGCGACGCTTTATCGACGTGTTGCCGGCGGACAAGAAACTGGTGATCACCGACGTGCCGTTCCAGCCGCTGAAAACCCTGGCGCGTGCGCGGGTGCAGCCGATCGAGGGCCGCTTGCAGTTCTACCCGACGCTGCCGGAAGCGCTGGCGGCTACCGGCGCCTAAACGTAAAAAAGCCCGACGAGTCGGGCTTTTTTTTGGCGATGAGCGCTTAGTTGCTGGTATCCAGCTCCGGGAAGCTCTTCACCAGGTCGTCGATGGCTTTCATCTGCGCCAGGAACGGCTCCAGCTTGTCCAGCGGCAGCGCGGACGGGCCGTCGCACTTGGCGTTGTTCGGATCCGGGTGCGCTTCGAGGAACAGCCCTGCCAGGCCAACCGCCATGCCGGCGCGCGCCAGCTCGGCCACCTGAGCGCGACGGCCGCCGGACGCGGCGCCGAACGGATCGCGGGTCTGCAGCGCGTGGGTCACGTCGAAGATTACCGGATGGCCGCCGGTCACGTTCTTCATCACGTTGATGCCCAGCATGTCGACCACCAGGTTATCATAACCAAAGTTGCTGCCGCGATCGCACAGGATCACCTGGTCGTTGCCGCCTTCTTTGAATTTGTCGACGATGTTGCCCATCTGCCCCGGGCTGACGAACTGCGGCTTCTTGACGTTGATTACCGCGCCGGTTTTCGCCATCGCTTCCACCAGATCGGTCTGACGCGCCAGGAAGGCCGGCAGTTGGATCACGTCAACCACTTCGGAAACCGGCTGCGCCTGCGCCGCTTCGTGAACGTCGGTGATGATTTTCACGCCGAAGGTTTTCTTCAGCTCTTCGAAGATCTTCATCCCTTCTTCCAGGCCCGGACCGCGGTACGAGTGGATGGAAGAACGGTTGGCTTTGTCGAAAGAGGCTTTGAAAACGTAAGGAATGCCCAGTTTTTGCGTCACGGTGACGTAGTGCTCGCAGATGCTCATCGCCAGATCGCGCGATTCCAGCACGTTCATACCGCCAAACAGCACAAACGGCAGGTCGTTTGCTACGTCGATGTCGCCAATGCTAACCACTTTCTGTTTCATGCTTTCGCCTTTGTTAAGGTTGTAACCGTCGCCTTGCAAACTGCACGGAGTCATTGAATTAATGCAGCGTCACCTGTTTCGGCTCAATCGAATGGATCTGCACTTTGATCACTTCGCTGACCGGGTCTTCAGGACACTGCTCGACAAAATAGTTGAGATCGGAAATCGCGATATGGTTGCACTCCAGCTGGGCGTAAATCAGCCCACGATCGCGGATCTCGTACGGATCTTCCGGATCGAAGCACAGCACCGTTTCGCTGGTGCGCAGCGCCATTTCCAACTGCTTTTCTTCCATCAGGGCGGCCTTCAGCGTATCCAGCATCTTGCGCACCACCATGATGTTCTCGGATTCGTCGAGATCGTCGTCTTCCAGCTCGGCGCCCAGCCCCAGGTTGCCCTTGATCCACACTTCCAGCTGGTGTTCGCTCAGGGTTTCGCCGTTCAGCGGGTTGATCAGCCACAGCTCTTCATCCAGCCAATCGGCGCGCAGGATCAGCTGAGTGGGGAAAATCACCGGCAGCAGCGGCAAATCCAGCGCGTTGGCGATATGCAGGAAGATGGTGCCGAGCGAAACCGGCGTGCCCTGCCGCCCCTCCAGCACCTTATCCAGCCAGATGGCGTCCGACAGGCGATAGACGCCGCTGGCGCCGCCGAATCCCCAGGTTTTGTAGAACAGTTCGATGAGCGCATCCAGTTGCTGCTCCTGTGTGATGTCGGCCGGCACCGCCGCGCGCGCTTCGTCCACCAGCTGTTGCAGCTTGCGCTCCACGTCGGCGGCGGGGAAATCACGCCTTACCGACTGCGACACCAGGATCACCCCTTCGCTCAGCGGCGAGGTGTTAAATTCAAAATCAGCAATGCTACTCATAGGTATCCCATCAGAAACGGTATTTTCGTCGTGGCAAGTTTAATTATCAGATACAGACAGCCCAACGCCAGCACGAACGCCACGGTTCGCAGCCGCTGACTTTTGGTCTTCTTGCCCAATGCGACGTAGCCAAGCAGGATATAGATAATAACGCCAAACAGCTTCTCGGTCAGCCATGAGTCCATACCCAGCAGCGGATAAAACCCGAACGTCACCACCAGCGCGATGCCGCTGACGAACAGCAGCGTGTCGTTCAGGTGCGGCGCTATCTTGACCCAGCGGCGCCCCACGATCGGCGAGCGGCGCCACTGCCAGTAAAAACGCAGCACAAACAAGGTAATACTGATGGCGACCGTCAGCAAATGGAAATGTTTCAACGCGGTGTATGCAGTCATGATGCTCCCTTAGATGGCCCGGGCGTCGTTATTATGAGGGGCGCTTATCCCGGCCATTGGCCGAGCGTCACACGATCGTTGTCGCCGTAATCACGGTGGGTGGCGACAGCGGAAAATCCGGCGGCCTGCAGCAGCGCGCGCACGCTCTCACCCTGCTGCCAGCCATGTTCCAACAGCAGCCAGCCCTGTGGCTGCAGATAATGCGGCGCCTGGCGCACGATGGCGGCCAGATCGGCCAGCCCGTGCTCGGCGGCCACCAGCGCGCTGCCCGGCTCGAAGCGCACGTCGCCCTGCGACAAATGCGGATCGGCGGCGTCGATATAGGGCGGATTGCTGGCGATCAGCGCAAAGCGTTGCCCGGCCACGGGCGCAAACCAGCTGCCCTGTAAAAATCGAACGTTGTCGATCTTCAGCTTGTGCGCGTTGTGCTGCGCCAGCGCGACCGCGTCCGGCTGCACATCGACGCCGATTGCCGAACAATCCGGGCGCTCGCTGGCCAGCGCCAGCGCGATGGCGCCGGTGCCGGTGCCGAGATCGAGGAAGTGGCAGGGTTGCGGCGGCAGGCGCGCCAGCGCCAGTTCCACCAGGCATTCGGTATCCGGGCGCGGGATCAGCGTCGCGGGCGAGACCGACAGCGGCAGCGACCAAAACTCGCGCTCGCCCACCAGATAGGCCACCGGCTCACCGCGTTCGCGGCGCGCCAGCAGCGTCTCCAGCTGCTGTTGCTGCGGCGGCGTCAGCAGGGTTTCCCCGAACGCCATCAGGAAGGTTCTGGCCTTGCCGGTCACGAAACCCAACAGGATTTCCGCGTCGCGCCGGGCGCTGTCGCTGTGGGTCAAACGCGCGGCGGCGGCTTTCAGCCAGTGTTGATAATCCATCACTCTTGCTCGGCGGACAGCGCAGCCAGCTGATCGGCCTGATACTCCTGCACGATCGGCTGGATCAGCATGTCCAGTTTGCCTTCCATCACTTCGTCCAGGCGGTAAAGCGTCAGGTTGATGCGGTGGTCGGTCACCCGCCCCTGCGGGAAGTTGTAGGTGCGGTTGCGATCGGAACGATCGCCGCTGCCCAGCAGGTTGCGGCGAGTGGACGCCTCGGCTTGCTGGCGCTTGGCCATCTCGGCGGCGCGAATGCGCGCGCCCAGCACCGACATCGCCTTGGCTTTGTTTTTGTGCTGTGAACGTTCGTCCTGGCACTCCACCACGATGCCGGTCGGCAGGTGGGTAATGCGGATCGCCGAGTCGGTGGTGTTAACGTGCTGGCCGCCGGCGCCGGAGGAGCGGAAGGTGTCGATTTTCAGATCGCCCGGGTTGATGTCCGGCAGCTCGGCTTCCGGCACTTCCGGCATCACCGCCACGGTGCAGGCGGAGGTGTGGATGCGCCCCTGGGATTCGGTTTCCGGCACGCGCTGCACGCGATGGCCGCCGGATTCAAACTTCAGCTGGCCGTACACGCCGTCGCCGGAAACTTTGGCGATCACTTCTTTGAAGCCGCCGTGCTCGCCTTCGTTGGCGCTCATCACCTCGACGCGCCAGCGGCGGCTTTCGGCGTAACGGCTGTACATGCGGAACAGATCGCCGGCGAAGATCGCCGCCTCATCGCCGCCGGTGCCGGCGCGCACTTCGAGGAAGCAGCTGCGCTCATCATCCGGATCTTTCGGCAGCAGCAACACCTGCAGTTGCTGTTCCAGCTCTTCGCTGCTCGCCCGCGCCTGTTTCAGCTCTTCCTGCGCCATCTCGCGCATCTCCGGATCGTCCAGCATCATTTCCGCCGTCTCCAGATCCTCCTGCACCTGACGCCATTCCAGGAAGCAGCGGCTGACATCGGTCAGCTGCGCGTATTCTCGCGACAGCGCGCGGAACCGGTCTTGATCGGCGATGACGCCGGCATCGCCGAGCAGCGCCTGCACTTCTTCATGGCGCTCTTGTAACGCTTCCAGTTTGGCAACAATAGAAGGCTTCATGCGTGGTAATAAACCCTGTTAATAGAGAAAACTAATGCTGATCCAGCCCGAGGCTGTCGCGTAATAACTGCAACCGCTCCACGTCGCCGTCGCCGGCGGCCTGCTGGAGGGATTTGGTAGGGGCATGAATAAGACGGTTGGTCAGTTTATGGGCCAGTTCGTGAATAACCTGCTCCACGCTGGCGCCCTGCGCGATGGCGGCCAGCGCTTTGGCCTCCATCTCTGCGCGGATTTGGTCGGCCTGCGAACGGTAGTCGCGGATGGTTTCCACCGCGCCCTGCGAGCGCAGCCAGGCCATGAAGTTGGTGCTTTCCTGCTGCACGATCGACTCCGCCTGCACCGCCGCCGCTTTGCGCTGCGCCAGGTTGCTTTGAATGATGGCGTGCAGATCGTCCACGCTGTACAGATAGGCGTTGGCCAGTTTGCCGACCTCCGGTTCGATATCGCGCGGTACGGCGATATCCACCAGCAGCATCGGCTGGTTGCGGCGCGCCTTCAGCGCGCGCTCCACCATCCCCTTGCCGATGATCGGCAGCGGGCTGGCGGTGGAACTGATGATGATGTCGGCGTCCGCCAGGCGTTCGTCGATCTCCGGCAGGGTGATCACCTCAGCGCCGACCTCGTCCGCCAGCAGCTGCGCGCGCTCGCGGGTGCGGTTGGCGATGATCATGTGCCGCACTTTGTGTTCGCGCAGGTGGCGCGCCACCAGCTCGATGGTTTCACCGGCGCCCACCAGCAAGACGTTGAGATCGGCCAGCGATTCGAAGATCTGCCGCGCCAGCGTACAGGCGGCGAAAGCCACGGAGACCGCGCTGGCGCCGATTTCGGTTTCGGTGCGCACGCGCTTGGCGACGGAGAAGGATTTCTGGAACAGCCGCTCCAGCTCGCCGGACAGCGACTGGCCGCGTTGCGACTCGGCGAAGGCCTTTTTCACCTGGCCGAGGATCTGCGGTTCGCCCAGCACCAGAGAGTCCAACCCGCTGGCCACCCGCATCAGATGGCTGACCGCGTCGTTGCCCTGATGCCAGTACAGGCTTTTCTTCACCTCTTCCGGGCGCAGGTTGTGATACGCGCACAGCCAGGCGACCAGCTGCTCGTGCATGTGTTCCTGTTGCTCTACGCTGAGGTACAGCTCGGTGCGGTTGCAGGTGGACAACACGACGCCGCCCTGCACCAACGGTTGTTGGAGCAAGCTGGTTAGCGCCTCATCGATGGACTCTGGCGAGAAGGTCACCCTTTCACGCAGAGAAACCGGAGCGGTTTTGTGATTTATACCTAACGCCAGCAGGGTCATTGCTTCGAGTAATACTTATCTTGGTACGGGTTCTCGTTGAACGGCATTCTACTTGATGCGCGGGATCAATAAAAGTAACAACCGCATCTTCCGTTCAATCGCTGTCATAGATGACATCAATTAATGAATAAGCAATAAATACAGCAGGATAAATAGTCATAGGGCAGGTTAATTGCTTAAATTTTAGCGCAGTTTGCGATAACGCGCACGCTATTCGGCGTACGCAGCGGCGGCGTTTGCGCAACTCCGGCACCGCTTATCGGGCGCGCCTCCCCCGCCTTCGGCCGATTGTGTTAATCTTAATGGCGACCCCGACGCGCGCGCCGGGTTGGCATTGCGCCGGCAAAAGCGGCAAGATTCAACGCGATGCAGCAAAAAATTGACGCGTCGCCGCCGCCCCGTTAGCGTGAGCGCTGAATCCGGGTTTCGTCGCGCATGCCCGCAAGGACAAAAGGACAAGAGAAAGTTATGCCAATACGCAAAGTTAGTTTGCTCCGTCTGATCCCGCTGGCCAGCCTGGTGCTGGCCGCCTGTACCACCACCAAGCCGACCGGCCCGGCCACCAGCCCAACCTCACCGCAGTGGCGCGCCCATGAGCAGGCGGTGCAACAGCTCAGCACCTATCAGACCCGCGGCTCCTTCGCCTACTTGTCTGATCAGAAAAAAGTCTACGCCCGCTTCTTCTGGCAGCAGTTCTCGCCGGAGCGCTACCGCCTGCTGCTGACCAACCCGCTGGGCAGCACGGAAATGGATCTCAACGTGCAGAAAAACGTGGTGCAGCTGACCGACAACCAGGGCAAACGCTACGTCAGCGACAACCCGGAAGAGATGATCCGCAAGCTGACCGGCATGGCGATCCCGCTGAACAACCTGCGCCAGTGGATGCTCGGCCTGCCGGGCGAAGCCAGCGATTTTGCGCTGGATGACCAATATCGTCTGAGCAAACTGACCTACCAGCAAGGCGGCCAGACCTGGAAAGTGGATTACCAGGGCTACAGCAACGAAGTGCAGCCGACGCTGCCGAACCGCCTGGAGCTGCAGCAGGGCGACCAGCGCATCAAGCTGAAGATGGATAACTGGACGCTCAAATGATCCGCCAGTGGCCCTCCCCCGCGAAACTCAACCTGTTTCTGTACATCACCGGCCGTCGTGAAGACGGCTATCACCTACTGCAAACGCTGTTCCAGTTTTTGGACTACGGCGACACCCTGACCATCGACCCACGCCAGGACGACCGCATTCACCTGCTGACGCCGGTCGAGGGCGTGCCGGACGAGCAGAACCTGATCGTGCGCGCCGCCCGCATGCTGCAACGCTATTGCAATGAACGCGGCCTGCAGACCGCGCCGCGTGGCGCCGACATCAGCATCGACAAACGCCTGCCGATGGGCGGCGGTTTGGGCGGCGGTTCCTCCAACGCCGCCACCGTGCTGGTGGCGCTGAACGAATTGTGGCGCTGCGGTCTTGGCGACGACCAACTGGCAGAGCTGGGGCTCAGCCTCGGCGCCGACGTGCCGGTGTTCGTGCGCGGCCACGCCGCCTTCGCCGAAGGCATCGGCGAGCGCCTGCAGCCGGCCGAGCCGCAGGAAAAATGGTATCTGGTGGCGCATCCCGGCGTCGGCATCCCGACGCCGGTTATCTTCGGCGACGCCGAATTGAAAAGAAACACCCCGGTTCGCTCCTTAAGTGAGCTGTTGCAGGCGCCGTACGCAAATGATTGCGAACCGATCGCAAGAAAACGTTTTCGCGAGGTTGAACAGCTTCTTTCATGGCTGTTAGAATACGCCCCGTCACGCCTGACTGGCACAGGTGCTTGTGTGTTTGCTGAATTCGACACAGAAATCGCCGCCCGTCAGGTGTTAAATCAAGCCCCGGAGTGGTTGTGTGGTTTTGTAGCGCGCGGCGTTAACGTCTCCCCACTACATCGCATCCGTTCCGGGCGGTTTGAGTCGTAGCTCAACGTTTCGCTGCGCAGGGTCATGCACACCTGGCCCTGTTATCCCTGCGCTGCCTGCGGTCTCAATTTTAGTTTTACATACCCGTATGTATATTGCGCCGGCGTCGCCGACTGCCCCTTGGCGATGTCGCATGACAATATCTTCTCTGGACGCAAGCCTGAGGTTCTTCTCGTGCCTGATATGAAGCTTTTTGCTGGTAACGCCACCCCGGAACTAGCACAACGTATTGCCAACCGTTTGTACACCAGCCTTGGTGACGCCGCTGTAGGTCGTTTTAGCGACGGCGAAGTGAGCGTGCAAATCAACGAAAATGTACGCGGCGGTGATATTTTCATCATCCAGTCCACCTGTGCCCCGACCAACGACAACCTGATGGAACTGGTTGTGATGGTCGACGCCCTGCGTCGCGCCTCCGCAGGTCGTATTACCGCCGTTATCCCTTACTTCGGCTATGCCCGCCAGGATCGCCGCGTGCGTTCCGCGCGTGTGCCAATCACCGCCAAGGTTGTCGCCGATTTCCTCTCCAGCGTAGGGGTTGACCGCGTTCTGACGGTGGATCTGCATGCTGAGCAGATTCAAGGCTTCTTCGACGTACCGGTAGACAACGTGTTCGGCAGCCCGATCCTGCTGGAAGACATGCTGCAGCAAAATCTGGAAAACCCGATCGTGGTTTCTCCGGATATCGGCGGCGTGGTGCGTGCCCGCGCTATCGCCAAACTGCTGAACGACACCGACATGGCCATCATCGACAAACGTCGCCCGCGCGCGAACGTTTCTCAGGTGATGCACATCATCGGTGACGTGGCAGGCCGCGATTGCGTGCTGGTCGACGACATGATCGACACCGGCGGCACCTTGTGTAAAGCGGCTGAAGCGTTGAAAGAACGCGGTGCCAAGCGCGTATTCGCCTACGCGACGCACCCGATCTTCTCCGGCAACGCCGTGGACAACATCAAGAACTCGGTGATTGATGAAGTGATCGTCTGCGACACCATTCCGCTGTCGCCGGAAATCAAGGCACTGAAAAACGTTCGCACTCTGACCCTGTCCGGCATGCTGGCTGAAGCCATCCGCCGCATCAGCAACGAAGAGTCGATCTCTGCGATGTTCGAGCATTGATTCGTCGTCTTTCCGGTGCGGCGCCCACCGTGCCGGAAAGATAGCGAGCCCGACAGCAGAAAAAGAAAAACCCGTTGGTGCGTGAGCAACAACGGGTTTTCTACTCGTAGTCCAACATGACCTCAGACCTTAATGCACGGCAGATATTCCCTTGCCCTGCTCTTGCTTCCCTTCTGATTTTTTAATCAATGCGACGAACGATGTTGGTCGTTACGGCACCGTTTATCAAAGTGTTTTACCCACCAGTAGCGATCCGCTACCTGCTCGCGGCCGCCGATACGCGCGCCCACCAGCCACAACAGCGCGCCGACGAAGATGCTCATGATGGCGCCGTGGGCGAAAAATTGCGGTAAATTGAACTGAGATACTTCAGCAAGAATGGAGTATCCGACGCCGCCGATCATCACGACCAGGCCCAGCCCCATAAAAAAGTTGCCCATTCTGTCCGCGTTTCTACGTTTCATATGCCACCTCCATGATTGCCATGTGCCAACCGGGATAACGCTGCAACTTGTTAACCCACTTTGATAAGTTAAGTATAGCCCTTGCTGCGGCAAGGGGATTGCGGAGGCGATCACAAATGGTAAAGAATTATTGACACTTCTTAACACACGGCTGAAAATTAGCGGACAAATTGAATTATTCAGCTAATGAATCATTCGTCTTTGTTACCTGCGACGACGGCGGAGATCGGATTTTGTCATTCGCCGCCCCGACAGGTAGACTAACTCCCTTTCCATTACCCTGATCATAGCGAATCACTCAGTGAGCAGTATTAAATTGATAGTCGGCCTGGCTAACCCGGGCGCGGAATACGCCCAGACGCGCCACAACGCCGGCGCCTGGTACGTCGATCTGCTGGCCCAGCGCCACAATCAGCAGCTGAAAGAAGAGAGCAAGTTCTTCGGTTATACCGCCCGTTTGAACCTGGCGGGCAACGACGTGCGCCTGCTGGTGCCGACCACCTTCATGAACCTGAGCGGCAAAGCGGTGCTGGCGATGGCCAACTTCTATCGCATCGAACCAAGCGAGATCCTGGTGGCGCACGACGAGCTGGATCTGCCGCCCGGCGTAGCCAAAATCAAGCTCGGCGGCGGCAACGGCGGCCACAACGGCCTGAAAGACATCCAAAACAAGTTCGGCAACAACCCGAACTTCTATCGCCTGCGCATCGGCATCGGCCATCCGGGCGACAAGAACAAGGTGGTGGGCTTCGTGCTCGGCAAGCCGCCGGCCGGCGAGCAGAAGATGATCGACGAAGCGATCGACGAATCGCTGCGCTGCACCGAGATGCTGATGAAGGACGGGCTGGAAAAAACCGTTCAGCGCCTGCACAGCTTCAAGGCGCAAGCCTGAACCTTGCCGCAGCGGGCGCCCTGCCCGCTGCCGGCTTTTAGCCACGCGGGTGGAAGGTCTCCTCGCCCACGCGGCGGTCATCGGCGGCGAATCCCTCTTCCGCCACGTAATACTGCGGATCGTCCAGCTCATGGCTGCAAAACGGCCCGGCGCGCTTGAGCAGGCGCACGCAGTCACCGCTCAGGTGGCGCAGCCGAATGCTTTTTCCCGCCGCCAGATAACGCGCCGTCAGCTTATCGATAGCCTCTACGCCGCTGGAATCCATCACCCGGGTGCCGGCAAAATCCAGCACCACGTTCTGCGGATCGCTTTGCGGCTCGAACAGCTCGGCGAAAGCCGCGGCAGAGCCGAAGAACAGCGGGCCATCCAGTTGATACACCGCCACGTCGCCCGTCACCTGCCGCTGGCGCACGCGGATGCGCGCCTGCTGCCAGGCGAACACCAGCGCCGAGATAATCACCCCGCTAATCACCGCCACCGCCAGATCGGTAAAGATGGTGATCAACGTGACGGCGACCATCACCAGCGCGTCTGCCTTCGGCATACGGCGCAAACGGCGCAGCGAACTCCATTCGAAGGTGTTGTAACACACCACCAGCATGACCCCGGCCAGCGCCGCCACCGGCAGCAGGCCGATATAGCGCGACAGGCTGACCACGAACAAAATCAGCAGGATGGCGCCCACCGTGCCGGAGAGGCGCCCGCGCCCACCCGAGGTAAAGTTGATGATCGACTGGCCGATCATCGCGCAGCCGGCGAAACAGCCGAACAGGCCGCACACCGCGTTACCGGCGCCCTGCGCGATGCTTTCGCGGTTACCGTTCCCCTTCTTGCCGCCCATTTCATCCAGCACCGTCATGGTCAACAGCGATTCGATCAAACCGACCAAGGCAATCACCACCGCATAGGGCAACACCACCCGCACCATCTCCAGGGTAAACGGCGCCGTCGGCAAACTGAAGTGCGGCAGCGCGCCGGAAATGTCCGCCAGATCGCCCACCCGCAGCGTGTGCAGGTTGAGGCCGATCGCCAATGCCGAGACCACCAGCAGCGCCGCCAGCGAAGACGGAATGGCTTTGGTCAGGCGCGGGAACAGCACCACCACCGCAATCGCCAGCGCTACCAGGCCGTACATCAGCGGCCCCTGCCCGGCGATCATCTTCAGCTGCGCCAGCATGATGACGATCGCCAGGCCGTTGACGAAGCCGTGGATCGCCGGCAGCGGCACCAGACGAATGAACTTGCCCAGCCGGAAGGCGCCGATCAGGATTTGGATCCCCCCGGCAAACAGCGTGGCCCACAGCACGTAACCCATGCCGTACTGCGCCGCCAGGCTCATCAGCACCACCACAATGGAACCTGCGGCGCCGGAAACCATGCCCGGCTTGCCGCCGAACAGCGCCGTGACCAGGCCGATAATAAACGCGGTATGCAAACCGACGATCGGCGAAAGACCGGCGACCAGCGAAAAGCCGACCGCCTCGGGGATCATCGAAACCGCCACCACAAAGCCCGCCAGGACTTCATTTTTAACGTCCGCGATCCTGACGTTACTCAGGTTAAACATGCATTATTCACTTATGACAGATGACATCATCTCCCCGCGTAGCGGGTATGGGGTACCGCAAGGCGCGGCAGACTGCAGGCGGGCACAGCTCAGGGTGGCGTAGGCAAGAAATACATCCGGCGCGTTTCCTGTCGGTTAATCGGAACGGCCAGTATGGGTAAATGTGATCCAAATCTCAATCAAAAACCGGTCGCCCGCACGGCACTCGCCCCGGCCAAGCAAGTCTGATCGAGATAAACGCCCATTACGTGTATAATGGCGGCATTATTTTGCCCTTTATGCAGCCGGTTAAACCTAACCAGCTGATAGTTAAGATATTTAAGGTGATTACAACATGGGATTCAAATGCGGTATCGTCGGCCTGCCTAACGTAGGCAAATCCACCCTGTTCAACGCGTTGACCAAAGCGGGCATTGAAGCAGCCAACTTCCCGTTCTGCACCATTGAACCGAACACCGGTGTGGTGCCGATGCCCGATCCGCGTCTGGATAAGCTGGCCGAGATCGTCAAGCCGCAACGCATTCTGCCGACCACCATGGAATTCGTCGACATCGCCGGCCTGGTGAAAGGCGCGTCTAAAGGTGAAGGCCTGGGCAACCAGTTCCTGACCAACATCCGCGAAACCGAAGCCATCGGCCACGTGGTGCGCTGCTTCGAGAACGACAACATCATTCACGTCAACAACAAGGTCGATCCGGCCGAAGATATCGACGTCATCAACACCGAGCTGGCGCTGTCTGACCTGGACACCTGCGAACGCGCTATCCACCGCGTGCAGAAAAAAGCCAAAGGCGGCGACAAAGACGCCAAGGCCGAGCTGGCGGCGCTGGAGAAATGCCTGCCGCACCTGGAAAACGCCGGCATGCTGCGCGCGCTGGATCTGACCGCAGAAGACAAGGCGGCGATCAAATACCTGAGCTTCCTGACGCTGAAGCCGACCATGTACATCGCCAACGTCAACGAAGACGGCTTCGAGAACAACCCGTACCTGGACACCGTGCGTAAAATCGCCGACGCCGAAGGCTCCGTGGTGGTTGCCGTGTGCGCCGCCGTGGAATCCGACATCGCCGAGCTGGAAGACGAAGAGCGCGACGAGTTCATGGCCGAACTGGGCCTGGAAGAGCCGGGCCTGAACCGCGTGATCCGCGCCGGTTATGAACTGCTGAACCTGCAAACCTACTTCACCGCCGGCGTGAAAGAAGTGCGCGCCTGGACCATCCCGGTGGGCGCCACCGCCCCGCAGGCGGCCGGCAAGATCCACACCGACTTCGAGAAAGGCTTTATCCGCGCCCAAACCATCTCCTATGACGACTTCATCACCTACAAAGGTGAGCAAGGCGCCAAAGAAGCCGGCAAAATGCGCTCCGAAGGTAAAGACTACATCGTCAAAGACGGCGACGTAATGAACTTCTTGTTCAACGTCTAAGCCTCTCTCCGCAGCGCTTTTCTCCGCTGCCGGAAACGGAAAAATCCACGCTTCGGCGTGGATTTTTTTGTCCTGAGTATCCCCAGTCTCACCCTATTTCCCCCTCCCACGCCGAAGGCCGGTTCTCCTTGCGCCACCTCTCCCCCGCCGCCGTCCCCGGCGCCGGCGGTTTCAATCCGTCTATCGTCCACAGCGAGAACGGCGTTTCGTCGACGTGCAATTCCCAGCGCAGCCCGCGGGCGGCGATGTAGGGGTGCAGGATGCGGGTGCAGGCCGCCAGGAATTGCTGCTGCTCTGCGTCGTTGTCCATGGCGCGCGCGATATGGTCGATGGTCACCCGCACGAAATCATCGGCCGGTTCGCCGCCGAGATAGGCCGAACCTGGCGGCAGCGCGTGGAAGAACACGTTGACGTAAAAGCGCGGCAAAAAGTCCTGATACAGGGCAGTGACCTTCTGCGCAATCGCGCGTTTATCGGCGGTGCTGAAGGCCGGCTCAGGGTGGTAAATCTGCCACAGTGGCATAACGTTTTCTCCTCGGTGAAGGCGCGGGTTTCTGGCCAGCGTTCAGGCCATCATCCGCTGTTAAATACAAACTCCAATAATAAGAGTAATAACTCCAATTATTGAAGTTATCAAGCCGAGGCGATAACATTCTCGGCAATCAGGCGGCAAGCGGAGGTAAAGCAACGTGAAAGCAAAAGGGTTTGAAGGCATGACGTGCTCGGTGGCGCACGTGCTGTCGGCATTGGGCGATCGCTGGGGCGCTATTCTCATGCGCGATCTGCTGCTGGGGCTCTCGCGCTATGACGATCTGCGCCACTCGACCGGCATCACCAACAATACGCTGGCCGACCGGCTCAAGGCCCTGGAAAGCCACGGCCTTATCGAAAAGCGGCAATACCAAACGCGCCCCGCTCGTTATGAGTATCTGCCGACGGAGAAAGGAAAAGATCTCGGGCTGCTGGTGATGGCGATGATTCAGATTGGCGACAAATGGAATCTGTCCGAGCTGGCCGGGCCGCCGCTGCGCGTGGTTGACCGCGTAACCGGCCACCCTGCCACCCTGCGCGCGGTGGATGCCGTGACCAGCGAATCGCTGCCGGCGCAAAACCTGGCGCTGGCGGCCGGGCCGGGCGCCGACGAAATGACGCAATGGCGGCTGGCCGTCGGCCAAGCCCGTTCGTTGTGATCTACAGCAGCGCAATCATCTTCAGCAATTCCACCCGATTGCGGATGCCGAACTTCTTGCCGGCATTGTTGAGGTGCGAATAAACGGTTTTCGGGTGCAAATTCAGCCGCCGCGCGGTCAGGCGGATATCTTCCGTACGGGCCGTTTCACACAGCACCGCCGCCTCACCGGGCGTGATCGCCGCCGCCCGATGCCTGTTCAGCGCGCGCCGTTCGCTCGCCTTTTCCCGGCGGCTCAGCGCCGCGCAGGTCTCCCGCACCACCTGTAGCGCTTCCCGTTTGTGCAAAATCGCATCCGGCTGCGCCGCCGCGATAAACGCCAGGATCAGCGGCGAAGTCTTATCGACGAAGAACAGTATCCGGACGCCTTCATATTCAGCACGTGAGGCGTGAATAAATCGCAAATACGCTTCGAACCGATAAATTTCATGGGGAAAATCCATGATAATTAAATCAGGCGCAGGGCTTATATTTTTAATAATATTAATATTGGGCGAGGATAAGGTTATCACTCCTTCTCCCAATAATGTTTTCATCCCCAAACGGCACAGCGGTGAACCGTCGATATAAATCACTCTCACTTTAATTCTCCTTATCAGCGTAAAAGTATGCTTCCACACCTCAGTCGGCTTGTCGCTGCTCTTTTTTGGGGTAATTCGCCTGCAAAGCACACCGATATAAAACATCTTGATAACATGTTTTTCAAATAATCACGCAACAGCCAGCGCTTTGATTAATACGCAAAAAAGGCATGAATGTTTCAAATTATTTCATTCGCAAAAACTGATAATTCAATAAAAATGCAACGCAATGATATAGATCTATTTTCTATTTTGTATGATATAAGCGAAAATGAAAGTAAATGTAACAACAGGAGCCATCGCCTTATTGCCTTATTCAAAATATCTATAGGGAAAATTCTTAGTTTGTTAGGATGAAAATCCATGTTTGCCGACGCGTTTAAAAAACAATTGCGCAACATGATTAATCAACAACCGCACGTCAGTAAATTATTACTGTCAGGAAAGCTTTTCTCTAAAGTAAATTAAAGGGCATTTCACATGAATGTTAAATTAGTCGCATTATCCATGCTGGCTCTCTCCGGCGCCTGTGCGGCCGCCTCGTCCAATACGGTGCAATTTAAAGGCGAAGTCAGCACGCAAACCTGTTCGGTGAATATTAACGGCAACCAATCCAACCCGGTTGTTCTGCTGCCGACCGTCGCCGCCAGCCAGCTCGCCACCAAAGGCGCCACCGCCGGCGACACCACCTTTACCGTTAACGTCACGGGCTGTGCGGCGGCAACCAGCGATACGGCGATCAAAACCGTGCTGGCGGGCAACAACCCGACAGTTAACGGCAACCTGGGCAACGCGGGCGATGCGGCCAAGGTTTCCATTCAACTGCTGGACAGCGACGCCACTACGCCGTTGTCATTCGCCAGCGGCTCTACCGTCACCACGTCGGCGATGACGCTGGCGAAAGACGCCACGTCCACCTCGCAGAACCTGGTGGCTCGCTACTACGCGGAAGATACCGGCGTAGCGGCCGGTTCGGTGATCGCCACCGCACAGTTCGCCATTACCTACAGATAAGCCGGCGTCAGGCGCCATACCTGTTGATGACAGCGCCGTTCCTTAGCGGACGGCGCTGAATGACTCGCTCCCTTTATCGGTTCACGTTTATGCAGCAGATAACCCGTTACGCCCGCCGTTGGGCCGCCCTATCGTTTTGCCTGATGAGTTTTGCCGCCAGCTACGCGTCGGCCAGCGTCACGCTGCTCGGCAATCGCGTGATCTACCCCGCCGAGGCGCGGGAAAAAACGCTGCAATTCACCAATGACGACGGCGCCCCGGCGCTGATGCAGATCTGGCTCGATATCAATAACCCCAAGTCCACGCCGGAAAACGCCGACGCGCCTTTTGTCGCCTCGCCGCAAATCTTCCGCATGAATCCGCACAGCGGGCAGATGGTGCGGCTGTCGTTCGTCGGCCAGCCGCTGCCGCGCGATCGCGAATCGCTGTTCTACCTCAACTTCCTGCAGGTGCCCGCCGTGCGTCAGACGGACAGCGACAAGAACAAACTGCTGCTGGTGGTCACCAATCGCCTGAAAGTGTTCTATCGCCCGGCCGGGCTGGCCGGCGACGCCAATCACGTCATCGATAAGCTCAGCCTGCGCCAGGTCGGCAACGCGCTGCGCGTCGATAACCCTACCGGCTACTACGCCAACGTCAGCCAGGCCGCGATACTCAGCGGCGCAAAACGCACCGCGATCCCGCAGGCGGACCTGATCCCGCCGTTTTCGCAGGCCAACTGGCCGGTGAACGGTGAGGTGCGGCAGATCGCGCTGCGCGTCATCAATGACTATGGGGTGGAAATCACACGCACCCTGAACGTCGCGCGCTGAAACCAGACAGGGAGGTTTTCATGTTCGATGCTCGCAAGGCGACGCCGCTTCCCGCACGCTGGTGTTGCGCGCTGCTGGCGCTGCCGCTGGGCTGCGCCGCCGCCGATGGCTACACCTTCGATCCCGCGCTGCTGCGCGGCAGCGTGCTGAGCAACAGCGCCCTGAGTCAATTCAACCAACAGGACGCCGTCGCCCCCGGCAGCTATCAGATCGATCTGTACCTCAACGGCCAGTTTCTCGAGCGCGATCAAATTCGTTTCGTGCGCGATGGCAAGCAGGTACTGCCCTGTTTCGATCGCGCGCAGTTGGCGCGCTTCGGGCTGAAAAATCCGCCGGCGGCCGCCGAAGCAGAATGCCTGCTGCCCGGTCGGGATCTGAAGGACATCACGGTGAACGCCGATATCTCGCGGCTGCGCCTGGATCTGAGCATTCCGCAGGCGCTGTTGAACGGCCAGCCGCGCGGCAGCGTCAATCCCGCCAGCCTGGACGGCGGCGAATCGATGGTCTTCGTCAATTACAACCTCAACCAGTACCACGTCAGCTACCGACAGGGGCAAACCCGCGACCTCGACTCGACCTACGCCAACCTGAACGGCGGGTTCAACCTCGGGCTCTGGCGCTACCGCCAGCAATCCAGCTACCGCTACGATCGGGAGTTCGGCGGCCACCTGGACACCAGCCGCCGCTACGTGCAGCGCGCGATCTTGCCCTGGCGCAGCGAAATGCTGCTGGGCGAAGGCTTTACCGACGGGCACTTCTTTTCCGGCCTGGGCTTTCGCGGCATTCAGCTCAGCTCGGACGATCGCATGCTGCCGGATTCACAGCGCGGCTATGCGCCGGTGGTGCGCGGCGTGGCGAAAAGCAACGCGCGCGTGACGGTGCTGCAGGGTAAAAGCACGCTGTACGAAACCACCGTGGCGCCGGGGCCGTTCGCCATCAACGATCTGTACGCCACCAACTACGCCGGCGATCTGACCGTGGTGGTGACCGAGGCCGACGGCAGCGTCAGCACCTTCACCGTGCCGTTCGCCGCGGTGCCGGAATCCATCCGCCCCGGCCAGTCGCGCTACTCCGCCATCGTCGGCCGTTCCCGCTACGTCGGCGATAACGACCTGTTCAGCGAACTGACCTGGCAACACGGCCTGACCAACGCCCTGACCTTCAACGTCGGCAACCAGCTGGCGGACGGCTATCAGGCGATGATGCTGGGCGGCGTGTACAGCAGCGAACTGGGCGCCTTCGGCATGGACACCACCTATTCCCACGCCAGCCTGCCGGACGGCGGCGCCTCAGGCTGGATGCTGCATCTCTCTTACAGCCGAACCTTCAGCCCGACGGACACCACCTTATCCATCGCCGGCTACCGTTACTCCACCGAAGGCTTCCGCGATCTCAGCGACGTGCTCGGCGTGCGGCGCGCCGCCGTCACCGGCCAACGCTGGCAGTCCGATTCCTACCGCCAGCGTTCGCGTTTCGAGGTGGCCGTCAATCAGGGCATGGGCGCGTTCGGCAGCCTGACGATGTCCGGCTCGACCCAGGACTACCGCGATCAGCGCGGCCGCGACAATCAGCTCCAGCTGGGCTGGGGGAAAACCTTTGGCAACGGCGTGGCGCTTAACCTCTCCGTCACCCGCACCCGCAGTCTGGGCTACAGCAACGGCGACTATCGCGGCTACGGGCCGTTGGATAACGTCTACAGCGCGCCGCTGGCGCAGAACACGCAAACCGTCACCGCCCTGTCGCTCAGCTTCCCGCTCGGGCGTTCGTCATCCGCCCCCAGCGTCTCGCTGCTGGCCAACCACAGCCAAGGTCAGGGCGGCAACTATCAGGCTGCGCTGTCGGGCAGCGTCGGCGACGAACAGCCGGTCAGCTACGGTCTGAACTTCACCACCGACGACGATCGCCAACAAAGCATCTGGGGCGGCAACCTGCAAACCCGCCTGCCTTACGCCAACGTCACCGGCTCGTTCTCCACCGCGCGCCAGTATCGACAAGGCTCACTGTCGCTGCAGGGCGCGGTGGTGGCGCACCGCGGCGGCGTGACATTAGGGCCGTATGTCGGTGATACCTTCGCCCTGATAGAGGCGCCCGGCGCCAACGGCGCGCAGGTGATGGGCGGCCAAGGCGCGCGCGTCGATCGCTTCGGCTATGCGCTGGCGCCGGCGCTGGTGCCCTATCACTACAACACCGTCGCGCTGAACCCCGAGGGCATGAATGATAAAGCGGAACTGGAGGACGGCCAGCAACGCGTCGCCCCGTACGCCGGCGCCACGGTGCGCCTGCGCTTCAACACCGTGCGCGGCCAGGCGCTGCTGATTACCGCACAGCGTCCCGACAACGCGCCGATCCCGATGGGCGCCAACGTGTTGGACAACGCGGGCAACAGCGTAGGCATGGTTGGCCAGGCCAATCAGGTGTATCTGCGCAGCGACCGGAATGCCGGCACGCTGATGCTGAACTGGGGCGACGTGCCCGGCCAGCAGTGCACGCTGCACTATCGCCTGCCCCCCGCGGAAGACAGCCCGATTCAGCGGCTCAGCGCTCCGTGCCGCTAACCCGTTTAACTTATCTCAGGAGAGACGATGAAACGCATTTCTTATCTGGTCGCCGCCCCGGCGCTGTTCGCCCTGTCGCTGTTCGGCGCGCCCGCGGCGCTGGCGCAATGCACGCGCGTCGCCCCCTGGATCGACTCTGGCTGCGATCCTTGCGGGGTGGGCACGGCGCTGGGTCGGGTCAACCTGACCAGCACCTATCTGCAGCCCGTCGGCACGCCGCTGGGCACCAGCGTGTTCGATCTGACCTCTGGCACCCGCTATCCCGACCCAAACAAGGTGCTGTATGAATGCGATGCCGGCGATGTTGGGCAAATTTATGAAGTCTTCGCCACCAACGGCGACGATCGCGTCGGCGGCTATTACGATCTGGGCGCCAGGGACGGCAACCCCAACTATTACGCCACCTACTTCCCTTACGTCGGCATTCGTTTGACCCATCTGGATTCCGGCAAGGTTTTTACCCGTTACTGGCAGTCGGCGCCGATTACCCGCTACGCCACCGTCGGCAGCAAAATTCAGATCCGGGTGAAAGATTTCAGCGCCATCCGTGCCGACCTGATCCGCATCAGTTCGCTGCCGGGCGCGGGCGCCAGCAACTACTGTGGCTACAGCGCCGGCAACCCGCTGGTGGGTATGGCCTCGACCACCGGCAATTCGAACTATACCTGCACGCAGCCGAACGGCTATGTCACCTTTCAGGGGCCCGGCATCGCCTCGGATCCTATCGGCAGCGACTCCGCCACCAACTACGCCACCTGGGGCACTGGGCGCTGGAACGCGATGGGCATGGGCACCGCACCGATCTCCTCCTTGACCTATACCGCCACCTGCGTGGCGCGCAACGTCACGCCGCTGGTGATCCTGCCGACCCTCTCCGTCAGCCAACTGACCGCCGGGCAAACCTCGCAGGCGCAGTTCACCCTCAATATCGAATGCGACAACGCCGCCGTGTCCGGCGTCAGCAGCAACAATACCGCCCTCGGCCTGCAGGTGCCGTATGAAAGCTATGTCGCGGCGCAGCGGCTCGGGTTGGTCAGCGCCAACGGCGGCGTAAGTTACCTGCTCTCCAGCGGCTACGGCACCGACAGCAGCGTCGCCACCGGCGTGGGCATCGCGCTCGCCAACGCTGGCAACGGCGCGCCGATGAACTTTGTCGGCTGGGCGCGCTGCAGCGCCGGGCAATGCCCGCAGGGCAGCGACGCAGGCTGGTATCCGGTGCTCAACGGCGCCAGCGGCGGCGGCAGCACCGCGGCGGGGTTTACCCACTACACCACCCAGCTCACCGCCACGCTCGCCCGGCTGCCTGGCCAGACCGTCACCGCCGGCAAGGTGGATGCCAGGGCCTACGTCTGGGTTAAGGTGCAATGATGAGAAAGAAATACCTGATTATGGGATGCGCCCTGCTGCTGGCGCTGGCCTCCATCGGCGCGCAGGCGGGCATCATCGCCTCCGCCACGCGGGTGATCTTTCACGAGGGCGAGACGGAAAAAACCCTGATGCTGCTCAACACCAACGGCTACCCGATCGTGGCGCAAACCTGGGTCGATAACGGTGACGTCAACGCCGCCCCCGAACTGTCTCGCGCGCCGTTTGTCGCCCTGCCCAGCGTATTCGCCCTGCAGCCTTCGGCGCTGAAAGGGCTGCGGATCCTGTTTGCCGGCGCGAACCTGCCCGCCGACAGAGAGTCGGTGTTCTGGCTTAACCTGTATGAGATCCCGCCCACCCGGCCGACCACGCCGCCGCTGGCGTCGCGCGTGACGCTGGCGATGAATACCCAGATGAAAATCTTCTACCGGCCCAGGGCGCTGAAGGGAAAAGCCGAAAACGCGGCCGAGGCCGTCTCATTCACGCTGCAAAAATCGCCGGACGGTTATCTGCTGCGCTGTCAAAACCGATCGGCGTTTTATCTCTCGTTCGCGCGTATCGCCGTGCACGCCGACAGACGCGATTATCCGGTGCGGCAAGAAAGCGACATGATGACCGCGCCATTCAGCTCGCGGGATTATCACCTCGACGGCGTTTCGGCATCCGCGCTCCCCTCTCGGGCCACCGTTCAGGCCACCCTCATCAACGACCAGGGCCAGCAGATCGTCAAGCCATACACAGCAAACCCATAACGATAAAAAGCAGCGCATTTTTTTAAGTACAGGAAATAGGGAAAATGAGTCTAAGCAGATTCCAGCTACAGTTTCATCTGGAGAAACAGGCCAACAACATCAGGCAGTCAGCGGCGTTTCACACCGCCATCGTCAAACACGGGGAATTATTGAGGGAGACCTACAAGAAGCATCCGCTGTTTTACAAAATCATTTTCAGGAACAGCCGGTTCATCATCTGCTCCACCATCCTGTCCATTTATTACCACCAGCCCGCCGCCGCGCTGAAAGACATCAAAGCCTTTTTCAAAGGGAAGAATATGATCAGCGAGAACTCCCTGGATTCCTTTCTGTTCTTTTTACGGGTCGGGCGCCGGCTGGAGGTCAAACCCTGCGAGCATGACAAACGCCAGTTGCGCTATAAACCTACGCCGCACGCGCTGGCGGAAACTCAGGCGCTGATCGCCTCAATGGCGCGGCCTTATCAGGCGCTGGCGCCACAGATGCCCATCGCGGCGCTGCTGGCGGCGCCCGACTTTCTGCCCACCTTTTTCGCCGCCTACGGGCAACTGATGCTCAAGGAGATCTACCTGATCGACCTGGTGCCACAGTCCGGGCTGTTTATCAGCAAAGACGCCGGCCACATGGTGTTGTTGATGCTGTTTATCGAAAGCATCCGACAGGACTCCCCCTTTCTGCTGCTCTCCTCGGCGAAAATCGCCAAGTCGTGTTCCGTCTCTCGCGCTCACGTGAACCGCATTCTGCAGGCGGCGGAAAAATCCGGCCTGCTGGCCACCACCAATAATGTGGTGATCGAACTCAACAGTTCGTTTTTCATCATGGCGGAGCGTTATTTCAGTCTCTATTTCGCGATGGTCGAATTCGGGCTTGAACACGTTTGGCAAAACTGGCAAGAAGGCCAGACAGCAAAACCGTAAGTTGACGCCAAGACTAAATCGTCACATGCCCAGAGGTGAAATACTCACAAGACAGGCAATACGGTGTAAAAATCATCCTATAGAGAAATAGCGGTTCTACCTTATAAGAACCGCTATAAAGCCTCAATATGCTCTTATTCTCAAAGCATCGGCAGTTTCAATCCAAATCTTTTCGCGGCAGCAACGGCTTGCTCATAGCCAGCATCGGCATGGCGCATCACGCCGGAACCGCAGTCGTTGACCAACACCCGAGCAAGCCGCCGGTCAGCCTCCTCACTGCCATCGCACACGATCACCATTCCCGAATGCTGCGAATATCCCATCCCCACACCGCCACCATGATGCAAACTCACCCAGGTAGCGCCGCCCGCAGTATTGAGCAATGCATTCAGCAACGGCCAATCGGAAACGGCATCGGTTCCATCCTTCATGCTTTCGGTTTCACGATTGGGGCTGGCGACAGAGCCAGTATCCAGATGATCTCGGCCGATAACAACCGGTGCGCTAAGCTCCCCTCTACGCACCATCTCGTTGAAAGCCAGGCCTGCCAGATGACGCTCGCCCAACCCCAACCAACAGATACGCGCCGGCAATCCCTGGAAAGCAATGCGCTCACGCGCCATATCCAGCCAACGATGGATATGCTGGTTTTCAGGAAACAGCGCTTTAACCTTGGCGTCCGTTTTGTAGATATCTTCCGGATCGCCAGATAACGCCACCCAGCGAAACGGCCCTTTGCCCTCGCAAAACAGGGGGCGAATATAAGCCGGTACGAAGCCAGGAAAATCGAAAGCATTTTCCACGCCCATATCGCGTGCGACCTGGCGAATATTGTTACCGTAATCAACAGCCGGCACACCCATGTCAACGAAATCAAGCATTGCCTGCACATGAATGGCGCAGCTAGCAGCTGCGGCGTCAGCCAACCTGGCATGCTGCCCCGGATCGCGTTGCGCTGCTTTCCACTGCGCCACGCTCCATCCCACCGGCAAATAACCGTGGATCAGGTCGTGCGCAGACGTCTGATCGGTAACCAGATCGGGTCGGATGCCGCCTGCACGCGCGCGTTTGACCAGTTCAGGCAACACCTCTGCGGCATTGCCTAGCAGGCCTATAGAAACCGCCTGTCCGGCCGCCGTGTGCGCCTTGATCAAGGCGATAGCTTCATCCAGATCTTTTGCCTGTTTATCGAGATAGCGCGTACGCAAACGAAAATCCAGGCTACTCTGCTGACACTCTATATTCAACGAAACCGCGCCGGCCAATGTCGCCGCTAACGGCTGCGCCCCGCCCATCCCCCCCAGCCCGGCGGTGAGGATCCAGCGTCCGGTCAGATCCCCGCCATAGTGCTGGCGGCCCGCTTCGGCAAACGTTTCAAACGTACCCTGCACAATGCCCTGGCTACCGATGTAGATCCAACTACCGGCAGTCATTTGCCCGTACATGAACAATCCCTTGCGATCAAGCTCGCTGAAGTGTTCCCAATTGGCCCACTGTGGAACCAAATTAGAATTGGCGATTAACACTCGGGGAGCATCGGTATGGGTGCGGAATACTCCAACCGGTTTTCCGGATTGAACCAACAGAGTTTCGTCTTCATTGAGCGCTTTAAGTGAGGCCAAAATCTGATCGTAACATTGCCAATTGCGCGCAGCGCGACCGATACCGCCATACACAACCAGCCCTTGCGGGTTTTCGGCGACGTCGGGATCCAGATTATTTTGAATCATGCGATAGGCCGCCTCGGTCAGCCAATTTTTGCAGGTCAATTCGTTGCCCCTGGGGGCACAAATAGTCCGGGTGGAATCGAAACGAGGATCGAGAGTATTCGTCATGGTTTGTCTCCTTCAACATGACAGACATCATGGTTCGCCAGCCTGGTCAGGCAGGCTGCAGAAAGGCGTACCGCTCACATTAAAACGCCCGTTGAAAACGCCGCCGAGAGCTAAAAGGAACCGTACAATCAACGACGCATTTATTGACGAGCCCATTCGCATCACTCCCGCCATAGAGCGGCAATTGCGAGGGATCAAGGGAAGTGCCGGGCAGCAAAGCGCTGACATGAATATCGCGTTCAAGTCGGGCGCGCGTACTCATAGCCCAGAGGACATCACGCTCCGAATAAGGGTCAACATCCTCATCCACCAGTAACACATTTTTGAGTGACGGCACCTCACCGAGCAATCTCTTGGCTGCGTCGATAACGCGCAGGTCATCACTGCAAGCGCGTTTAACGACTTGCAATACGGTAAGCAAGTGACCGCCGCCGGAAGGCAGAGCCGCGACGCGACAAAACAGCCTCTCAAGCCCCTCTGTTTTTAGTCGGGCGAGCAGCGAACACTCTTGGCCTAAACCAAGCAGAATGGATTGCTCCACACCAGGACCCGACAGCGTCTGATATATCGCCCCGGCGCGGTGGCTTACCGCCTGAACCTGCAGTGTTGTGGCCATACCACATGGCGAGCGATAACCGAGATACTCAGGTAAGGAAAAACCGGCCACCTCCGCTGTCTCCGGTTCTTTTTCCGCCCCCAACATCCCTTCTATAACGATCTCGGCATGGGCGATATATCGCCCCGTATTGGCGTGACATGGCGCAATCTCCACCGCATTGCCGCGCAGGGCCCCCGCAACGCCTAACTCGTCGCTACCGTAAGAAAGACAAGGCCGAGTCAATGTCGAAGCCAGATAAATGGCCGGATCAAGCCCGATATTGACGGAAATCGGCAGTAGCTCTCCGCGCGCCAGATGTGTCGAAAGCATGTGTTGCAAGTGACCACGAGAGTCAATCGCCACCACCGCCGAATCCTCTTTGAAGGTAATTCGGTGGTAAGAACAATTCGCGGCTCCGGTTCGATTATCGTGCGCATAGATCAACCCCAACGTCACCGTCGGCCCAGGATCATCTTGCAGATAACGTAGAATCGGCAACAAAGCCAGGATTTCAGCAGGCTTACGCACGTTGTGAAAGTTGCGTTCCTCCCCGCCCAGTAATCTGGGCGCTATCGGCCTACTCGCCGCCTGCAACAACAACTGAGCATTTGATATGTCTGCGGAGTAACGTCCGAAGGGATCCAAAAACAGCCTGCAACGACGGCGATTACCAAACATCCCCATCAAAACGGGAAACTCGCCCCGCGTTGGTCGTCGATAAAGCCGTAACGGTTGCTCATCGGCAAACCAGGAACCGCCAGGCTGGCGATAGGCATCGAGAAAATCTTCAATCATCTCCACCTCGGGAGAAATCGATCTCTCCACCGGGGTAATCTCATCCCCTGCTTGCCGCAACAACGCCAAGGCAGAGCGCAAGTCATTAGGCAATAGCATTTGACTCCTCCCTCATCCCATCCGGGAAGTACAGCGAGAAGCCAAGACGATCCCCAACGCAGACAACAGCGCCGCCATGCCGGCCAACGCAATAGACAACGTGTAACTCTGATACAGGTCATACAGCCAACCGGCGGCGCTGCCCCCGCCAACGGCGGCGATCCCCACGGCGATATACAATGCCCCCAGAATGGCGCCCAGATTGGCGGTGCCGAACCATGTACTGGCCACTGCCGGGTACAGCGCAATACAGCCGCCGTTGGCCGCGCCGAACAACAGCGCGAAAATCGCCAGCGCGGTAAAGCTGTGCGCCACACTCCAAAAACCGCATAACAGGGCCAAACTCAACGTGACGATAACCAAAAAACGCCGCGCGCCCAGACGGTCGCCTATTCGTCCCAAAACCAGACGGCCGCCGATATTGCCCACGCCGATCAAACCGATGAGCAGATTGGCTTGTGTTACATGCAGCCCCTGTTGCTGCGCATAAGGATTGATATGAACCAACGCCAGGAACAGTCCGATAGAGCCGAAAAATATCGCGATAAAAAACCACCAAAATTGAGCTCGGCCAGCGGCCTCTCGCAGCGTGACGCTACCGCTGAAGCCTGGACGCTGCATTGAGGTCACCTCAACGGGACGAAGCCCATCGGGATATTCGCCCACGTCCTCTGGCCGGCCTCGTAAAATGAAGGCGGCAGCCAACCCCAACACGGCGATAGCGACGGCATACACTTGCAGAGTGCTTTGCCAGGACAAATGTCGCATCAGCCCACCGGCCACCATCGGCCCCACCAGCGTTCCCAAGCCGGTGCCAGCCAGCGCCAGGCCGGAAGCCGAGCTGCGATGAACGACGAACCAGCGTTGAATGGTTGAAACAGCCGGCACGTAAACCAATCCGACGCCAACCCCTACCAACAGGCAAAACGTGAGCAAAAACGCCGTCAGTGACGACGCCAGCAGGCTACTGCCGAAGAATCCCAGCGAAAGCAGTAAAATACCAATGCCGGTTACCGTCCTTACCGAAGTACGATCGCTCCAGGCACCGGAAAATACCCCAACGGCATAGTAAATTAACGCCGTCAGCGAGAAGATTGAGGCGGTAGAAAAACGCCCTGCGTCAAAGTTCGTCTGTAATGCAGTAAAAAATGCCCCGAATGAGTAAGCAGCGCCAAAAATAACCGCCAGTAAAAGATGAACGGCACCGACCATGTACCAACCGCGGAATTTTCTTTCCTTGACCATCACAGCCTCCTTTTTATTTAATAATTAACGCCGACAACGACCGAATGCTCGCCGCTCACATCCACTTCAATAAGCGATTGCACCGAGATCCCCGTCGCCTCGAACACGCGCCTGGCTCCACCATAATTGCGTTTTTCCACCACACATAAGATGCCTGATACATCAGCCCCTGCTTTCCGCACTGCACAAACCAACCCCACCAATGTTCCGCCAGTGCTGATGAGATCGTCCACGATATAAACGTTATCGCCGGGCTCCACGCCGTTCAAAAAGAGGCTGCCGCCGGTATATTCGCAATCGAAATCAACCTTAACCTGTCCTTCAAGACCGGATGGGTACCAGCGGGCAATGCCGTATGACAGGCCTGAAAGCAGCGAAACGGCAGCCAATAAACCGCCTCCTTTGTCTTCCTCCCCCACCAGCTTGGTTCCCGGCGGAAATTGCGCCGCATCGCAGACTCGCCTGGCTGCTTCACGCAAGAGTTCAGCCGGGGTTGCCGGGATCTGTTCCGTCAGAGCATTCAACAAAAACCGCCGCCCCTGAATCTCCACCAAAGGCTGCCGATCAAAAGACGCCTTGAGGATGTCCTCTTGCCCACTCTCAGCCGGCGCCTGCACGCGAAGGCGATCGGCATAGGCGACAGCGTCAAAAAAGGTTTGGAGTCGCACAGGGTCCTTACGGCGCGCGGACCGAGAGACGCCAGAACAGACATCAATGGCCGTGGGGAAACAATGCTGAATCAGATGGCTGACATTGCCGGCATGCAGTCCACCCGCAACAATTACCGGCCGCGCAAATGTTTTGTTTTTCAACAAACTCCAATCGAATGGCTTTCCAGAACCGCCGCTCAGCCCCTCGACCTGTGTGTCCAATAGGTATGCACTAACCTGATAGTCGTTTATCCTGTCCAGAGCCAAAGTGCTTTCGAGATGGAAACTTTTAATGACCGGGACATCAAATGCCTGGCAATACTCATTCGTTTCGTCACCCTGAAGCTGAATCGCTGCCAGGCCGCAATAACATATAATGTTTTGCACCCATTCCCTGGGTTCATTGACAAACACGCCGACCACCTGAGTAAAAGGCGGCAATCGTTCAATGATCGAACGGGCTTCGTCGGGCGAAACCTGACGTGGACTTTGTGAAAAAATGAACCCCAATGCATTGGCCCCCGCGTTTAATGCCGCCAGAGCATCCTCAAGGTGCGTGATGCCGCAGACTTTCACTCTCGTTCTCATTCATCGTCTCCTTGAATCGTTTAAGAACCTGATACGCCCGCCCGTTATCCAATACTTGCCGCACGAGTTTCGCCGCCTCGCCAAAGGAGCGCGTCTTGCCGGCCAACACCAGCGCCGTCGCGGCGCTCACTATAGTCGCGTTGCGATAGGTCCCCCGCTCGCCGTTAAGCACTGCCAGGCAGATTTTCGCGTTACGCTCCGCAGACCCCCCTCGCAGCGCCCGTAATTCACAGGCAGGGACCTCAAAATCATCCGGCTGCACGGAAAACCGACCTATACAGCCATCACTTACACACAGGACCAGGGTTTCTCCCAGGCAACTGACTTCATCCAAATCTCCGGCACCATGTACGATAAAAGCCGTCACCTTGCCCAACCTCACCAGCGCCTCAGCCATGGGATACAAAAGCGAAGCATGCGCAACGCCTATCAGTTGGTGCGTCACGTTAGCAGGATGAACCAACGACCCACTCAGATTAAACAGGCTACGAACACCCAAAGCGCGCCGTACAGCAGTCAGCCGTTCAGGAAACGCATACCAAGACGAAGTAGAGAGAAACGCGAAGTTGCTCGTTGCCAACGATCGCCGCAGCCACGCTTCATCACCCTTGCGCGAAACATCAATGCCCAACGCCGACATCATGTCGCTGCTGCCGCTGACGCTGGTCACGCGACTATTGCCATGCTTGATCACTGGCACGCCAGTTGCGGCCACAACCAAGGCTGCCGTGGTGGAAATATTGAAGGTCCCGCTCCGGTCTCCTCCAGTACCACCGATATTCAACGTAAGCGGCAAACCGCTTACCAATGGCCGGCAACGTGCCGCTATTGCGTCAACCGCACCGGCGATCTCATCAGCGGACTCGCCCTTTTGTGCCATAGCGACGAGCAACGCGCCGATCTGCATATCATCCAATTGCTGTCCCAGCATGGCCTGGACCAGATCTCGGGTCTGTTCCCGGCTCAAGCTAAGCCGTTTTTCAACCAAGATTTGCAAGACGTTTCTGAATCGCTCTTCCAGCGGTTTTATCGACAGCGTTGCGTTCATGTTTCCTCCAATCCCACCCGCAAGAGATTCATAACCTCAGTCAAACTCTGAATACTGCCAAATACATAACCGATGTTCTCAAGCGCCGCCTCATGTCGCACTTGACGCGTCCCCGCGACGCACTCGCGCGGCACTATGACGCGATAATCTAATTGCATGGCGTCCTGAGCAGTCGCACGAACACAAACATCCGTGGCAACACCGGTCAGAACGACGGTATCTACTCCCATCCCACGCAGCAGTAGATCCAGGTCGGTGGCGAAGAACGCACTGTAACGGCGTTTGATTAATACCTGATCGCCAACCTGTGGAGATAAGTCTGCGATGATCTCAACGCCACGACTCCCTTCGAGGCAATGAAGTGTCTCGCCGTAGTCAAGCTCCCGGCCGAAGTCCACACGGTTGACGCGGTGACTTTCCTGGGTATAGATCACCGGGATGCCCGCACCGCGCGCAAAGCTCAACAAAACTTGAAGCGACGCGATAATCTCCCGCCCTCCTTCGCAAGGAACAGGACCATCTTCATCCAGAAAGTCGTATTGCATGTCGATCACCAAAACGGCAAATCGACGTGTCCGATTGGGGGGCTGAGTTGCTTTTTGACGTTGCATCTTTCTCTCCATGAATGACCGCACGGTGCCGATATTCGGTCTGGGTCAGGCGAAATACGTCGTGACGAGCTCTTGCAATGCGCGATGGCTTTCACGTACGGGTTTCAATTCATCCAAATGATCGAACCCCATGACATGCAACACACCGAATCCGCCAGACAGCGATTGCATTTCTTCTATGCGTTCACGTACCGTCTCCGGCGATCCAAGGAGCCAGCAATGCTTGGCGCAATACTCGACGGTGACTTCACTGTCGGGTACATCCGGGTGATGTTTGAACAAACCAAGCGCCTTGTTGCCGGCGATCATCGGCAAGTAATCCTCACGAAAGTAACGTCCCATTTCGCCTTCGACAGCAAGCCGCCATGCTTGCGCATCTGTGTCGGCGATCAGAATAGGACGACTGACACGCCATGTATCCCTGGCCGGAGGAACCCTTCCATTCAATGCGGCGCCCTCTTCAACAACTTGCCAATGGGTATGGAGATACTGCGGCGTAAAACAAAAGCTGATAGGGATCCAGCCATTACGACCGGCAATCTTTAACGTCGAGGATGAAGGTGAAAGGCCGGTCACGCCTACTGGCGGATGGGGTGATTGATAGGGCTTGAGGTGATAACCGGAGGTTTTATCCCACTGATCCGCCGGCCGACGCGCTGTCCAATACTTACCTTTAAATTCGAATGGCCCATCGCTATTCCAAAATCGCATCATGATCGCTATCGATTCTGCCGTCATCTCCCGATGCACACCCGACTTATGATCTATGTCGAACATGTCGAGATCCAACGTGGTACCGCTGGCGCCAATTCCCACCATTAATCGCCCCTTCGATATATGATCCAGCCAACAAATGCGATGAGCCAACTCGGCTGGATGATGAAACGGCAGCATAAAGGCGCCCGGCGCCAATTTTATGCGCTCAGTCTGCAAAATGGCTTGAGCGATGAGCAAATCTGGAGAAGGGCACGGTTCAGCCGGCATCGTATAATGCTCGCCAATCCAAGCCTCATCAAAACCGATTTTGTCCAAAAACCTCAAGGTATCAAGATCGTGGTAATGCCCATCGTGCAACGCGCGATAACGCGGATGTGCCGGCATTAAAAATGCGCCAAGTTTCATGTTCGATTATCTCCTTGAAGCGTAAAATCCCGATTAGCAAGTGATATACGGCAAATTGACATTCAACCCATCAATTTCATTCAAATTAAAAATGAATTAATGCTTAGACATTATTAAGTCGTAAAATCAAACACCTGAAAAAGTTAACCACGAAAAGTTAAGATGATTATTGAACATTACTTTCCCCTTAAGTATATAGTTGTATAGACAAGGCAATGGCAACACGAAATTGCTTAATTTGTGATCAATAACAAATTCATAACAATTAGCCATGAAGAAAAAAAGACATTACTGGTTCAAAAAAAGAGGCAACGTGAAGTGTGCAAAAGTGAGACAAAAAATGGCTAACTTTACTGTTAAATAAAGAAAAAACAAACATCCCCGCGTGAATGATTGTGAGAAAGATGAAACATTTCTCCCAACTTGGTTTATTAACATAAGGAAACAACCAAATACAATAATTAGAATGACACGCATTTGTAGTTATATTCCAAGTGAATAATTAAACATAAATGCATTTTTAAATATGATGGATTATATTTTCATTTACGCTTTACCCATTTTATTGAGAAAGGTATATTTACCAAACATCAATATAATAAATATCTCTGGAGAAATATCTTGCAAAATAAACTCACCATCCTCGCGGGCATAGCCACCATTATCGGCACCCTCTTCGCTGGTTATTCTGCCTTTTCATCTTCAACGGAAACACGCAGTCAGTTCGTTAATGGCAGCGCGAATACGACGATTGGTAGTAATAGCGGAAATATCACCATCACTAACACACCGGGTGAAAAGGCGCCTCAGCTAGTGCTGAAGCGGCCGATGCCTTTAATTGCTCAACCCAATATGGGTAACTTGTTGGAACCCACCAAACATATTTGCCAGCTCATCGCCGGCACACAGGTCGCATTGACAGGTAAAAGCGCTGCAATGGACATCGGCAATGCGGAATGGAAAGAAATCTCCATCATTACCGGCGAATGTGCCGGTCAGCGTGGCTGGATCACCTCAACGGCGCTCACCTACCAATAATCGAGTGATATTGCCCCCTTCATTCCGCTATCGGAGCCGACACTCACCGCGCCCGCAATACCCGATCGATCAATCCCCAGTCCGCCGCTTCGTCGGCGGTCATAAAGCGATCGCGATCCAACACCCGCTCCACTTCCTCTTCGCTCAGGCCACAATGTTGGGCATACAGCCGGATCACCCGGTCTTTGGTGCGTTTCATTTCCTCTGCCTGGATCAGAATGTCGGACGCCTGCCCCTGAAAGCCGCCCAGCGGTTGGTGCACATGCAGACTGGCGTTGGGCAGCGCCATGCGGTGCCCCGGCTCACCGGCCATCAGCAGGAACGACCCCATCGAGCGCGCGGTGCCCATGCACAGCGTATGCACCGGGGCACGGATATACTGCATGGTGTCGTAAATCGCCAGCCCGCTGGTGATCGCCCCGCCCGGCGAGTTGATGTACAGGTGGACCGGTTTTTCCGGGTTTTCCGCTTCCAGAAACAGCAGCTGGGCGCACAGCATTTCGGCCACGTCATCGTTGACTTCGCCGTTGAGGAACACGATCCGATCACGCAGCAGGCGCGAGTAAATGTCAAAGGAACGTTCTCCCCGGCTGGTCTGCTCCACCACCATCGGGACGAGCATCATCTTCTCACGCATCGGTGAACTCCTGGGTTGGCAACAAAGAGAAAGGTGTTTAACGCGTCAGGCGGCGCGCATTACCGTCGTCGGGCCATCGTTGGCGGCGTCGAGCTGGTGGATAATCCGCAGCAGGCTGCCGCCGCCGGCGTCCGGCACGATCTGCAGGGTGACGACGCTTTCGAGAAACGGCGGTTGGTCGTCGCGCAGGCGATAGCTCACCGCTTCGCCCGGCGTGGCGGCCAACGGTTCTGCCTGCGCCAGATCTCCCGTCGGCAGCCACTGCTCGCGCAATTCGGGCACGCTGAGCGCTCGCCACACTTTTTCCGGCGGCGCATCAAGCGAATATTCCAACACCAGCCGTTCATGCGGCGGCGGCTCGGCCTGTTTGTTCATTGATCCATGTCCTTCAGCAAGGTTTGCAGCGCGTCGATGCGTGCCGGCCAGTAAGCACGGTACTTCGCCAGCCACTGCGCGATCTGCGCCAGCCCCTCCGGGTCGACCTGGTAATTGACGAAGCGCCCCTGTTTCGCCTCGCGCACCAGTCCGGCATTGCGCAGCACCGCCAGGTGTTGCGACATCGCCGACTGGCTGATGGTCAGCCCTTCGCGCAGCGCGCTGGCGTTCATGCTGCCGGCGGCGAGTTTGTCGAAGATGCAGCGGCGGGTCGGATCGGCCAACGCCTTGAAGATGTCATTTTCGTTCATACAAACACATTAGTATTCACTTATGTATTATGCAACCGAGCAAGGCATTTTTTGCTGCAAAAGAAACTCCGCGCCGCAGCGCGGAGTGAATGGACGAGGCATGATCGCGCTTATGAACGGATCGGGATCACCAGCACGTCGATATTCAACTGGTTGATGGCGTTGCGGGTGGAAGAAAACAGATTGCTCCACAGATCGTGGTGATGGCCGAACACCAGCAGATCGATGTCTTTATCCACGATCGCCGTGCGCAGTTCGTCAACGAAGCCGCCGCGCCCGATAATCACTTCCGCGATCGGGTAATTGACGTTTTGCGTGGTGGGTTCCAGCTCTTTGCGGATCTTCTCTTCGAACGGCACGCCGTCGTCGCTGCGCTCAGAAAAGCCGATCGCCGCGTGGTAGGTGTCGTAATGAACGTCCACATAGATCAGCGAGAGTTTGGCCTTCAGCGCTTCCGCCAGCAGCGCCCCCTTTTCGACCAGCCGTTTGCCGTCATCGCTCAGATCGGTGGCGATGACAATATGGTGGTAACACATAGCGCCTCCTGTCATGGACTCGGTAGAGCCGAGGCTCCGATATCACGCCGGGGTCATATCGTTATGGTTAATTTTAGTTCAGAAATGGCACTCGTGGCGGGAGGTGATGCGGTGGGAAAGCCCCGTTGCCGGGGCTGAAGGCAGAAATTACTTCTCGCGCTGCGCCTCAAACCAGACGTTGCACAACGACAGGATCAGCGTGTTGGCGTCTTTCACCAGCACGTTGTCGCCGGGCACCCCTTCGGTGCCTTGATCGGTGATGCCTTTGATAGCGATATCGGCATGCTGAATGGCCACGCGCTCGACCGACGGCGTGCTGATGCCCAGCATCGGGAAATCGATGTAGGAACTGCTGCCGGCGTTGTCCTCGACAAACTCCTGCGCCTCTACGGTGCTGACGGTAGCCCCCTCGCTTTTCAGCGCCGTGCCGTTCCAGCTGAACGCATCCGCTTTATAGCTGATCTTGCCGCCGATCAGGCTCTGCGCCTGCTGCTGATCCCAGCAGCCGGTGGTTTGGGTCGGCACGATTTTGCTGACGCGCCAGTTGCCCAGCAGCTGTTTAGGGATCGGCCCGGTATCGCTCTCCGCCGCCCGAACCTGAGTCGCCGAGACGCAGGCCAACACCACCAGCGGCAGCAGCGCCTTGCTCCAAGTGTTCAATCGCATTGTCTTTTCCTTCGTTTCAGTACCCAGTCTGCCCTCGCGGGCCAGCGGCTATCATAATAAGCCCGCCGATTCGCCGTCAAAGCAATCCGCATCGCGCCGGGCGGCGGCTACTCATAGCCAATCGCTATTAGTCATAGTGAATCAGTATTTTGTTTTAGCTCAGCGATTACCTACAGTCACTGCCACTATTCTGCCCGCCTAAATTAGCAGGCAATGTTGACAAGGACCCTGGGGAAATGACATTTACGCTGAAAAACCTCACGCTGGCGCTGGCCGCCGCCGGCACGCTGTTGCTGACCGCCTGCGGCCCGACCGCACAGGACGATCACCACATCAAGGTCGGCATCAGCGCCGGCATCGATCAGTCGCTGTGGGCGGTGGTGCAGAAAGTGGCCAAGCAGAAATACGATCTGGACGTGGAGGTGGTGACCTTCAACGATTACGTGCTGCCGAACGAAGCGCTGAACAACGGCGATCTGGACGTCAACGCCTTCCAACACAAGCCGTATCTGGACAAACAGATGCAGGAGCGCGGCTACAAACTGGCGGCAGTAGGCAACACCTTCGTCTACCCGATCGCCGGCTATTCGAAGAAAATCACCGCGCTCAGCCAACTGCCGGACGGCGCGCAGGTGGCAGTGCCGAACGATCCGACCAACCTGGGCCGCTCGCTGCTGCTGTTGCAAAAACAGGGGCTGATTACGCTGAAAGACGGCGTCGGCCTGCTGCCGACCGCGCTGGACATCGTCAGCAACCCGAAAAAGCTGAAAATCGTCGAGATTGAAGCGCCGCAGCTGCCGCGCGCGCTGGACGACCAGCAGGTGACGCTGGCGATCATCAACACCAACTATTCCAGCCAGATCGGTCTGTCGCCGGCGAAGGACGGGCTGTTTGTCGAGGACAAAAACTCGCCTTACGTCAACATCTTCGCCAGCCGCATCGACAACAAAGACAGCGAGAAAGTGAAGGATCTGGTCAAGGCCTATCAGACCGATGAAGTGGCGGCCAGCGCCGCCGAAATCTACAAGGGCGACGCCGTCAAAGGCTGGTAACGCCGCGCGTAGGGCCCGTGGCGCCTGGCCACGGGCGATGACAGCCTCAGCCGCGCTGGATGGAAACGCCGCCGTCCACCAGCATTGCGGTGCCGGTGACGAACGAGGAAGCGTCAGACGCCAAATACAGCGCCGCCTGCGCGATCTCCTCCGGCATCGCCAACCGCTTCAGCGCGTGCAGCTGGGCCACCTGCGCCAATGCTTCCGGGGTATTGCTCATCTGCCGCCCCATCGCCGTGTCGGTGCCCCCCGGCAGCAGCGCGTTCACCCGAATGCCGTGTCCGCCAAACTCCACCGCCAGCGCCTGCGTCAGGCCGATCAGCCCCGATTTGCTGGCCGCATAGGCCGCCGTACCGGGAAACGCCGCGGTGTGGCCGACGAACGTGGAGGTGAAGATCACCGAGCCCGCGCCGCGCGCCTGCATGGCGGGGATTTGATATTTGGCGCTGTAGTAAGCGCTGGACAGGTTGGTTTCCAGCACGTCGCGCCATTCTGACGCGCTGAGCGCCAGCGACGGCCCCAGCGGCCCCAACGTGCCGGCGTTGTTGAAGGCGATATCCAGCCCGCCGAATTCATCGACGGCCGTCGCCGTCAACCGTTCGGCGAAGGCTTCATCGCGCACGTCACCGGCTACCGCCAACGCCCGGCCGCCCTCGCGCCGAATGTCCCCCACCAGTTCAGCCAGTAGCCGCTCGCGCCGGGCGCCCAGCACCAGCGTCGCCCCCTGCCGGGCGAACAACAGCGCCGCCGCCCGCCCGATCCCCGAACTGGCGCCGCCAATCACCGCCACCTTACCGTTCAATGCGTTCATCTCTTATCCTCACACCGTAAAAGAGCCTCAGTGTGACGCAACATCCGGCGCAGCGCTGGCCGCAAGCGGACATGCAATTGGCGCAATGAAAAAGGCGCTGCAAGCAGCGCCCCGGCAACGCGGATCCGACGGCGAACTCACGGTTTGGCCGCGTATTTCTCCTGATTGGCCGGCGTCACCAACTCGAACGGGATCCAGTAATACGGCTCAAGCTTTTCGCCGTTGATCATGCGCTGCGCCACATCGACCGACGCCTTGCCCTGGCCGACCGCATCCTGGAACACCGTGACCTGCATCTTGCCGGAGGCCAGCGCCTTGAGGCCGTCGGGCGTGGCGTCGATGCCGCCGATCAGCACGTTCTTGTCCGCTTTGCCGGCCTGCTGCAGCGCCATGATCGCGCCGATCGCCATCTCGTCATTGTTGGCGGCGACGATGTCGATCGTTTCGCCGTTGGTCAGCCAGTTCATCATCAGGTCCATACCTTCACTGCGTGAATAGTTGGCGCTCTGTTTCTGCACCACCTTCATCTTCGGGTATTTGGCCACCACCTGCTCCACGTCTTTGGTGCGCTGCAGCGCGCCGGCGTCGGTCAGGTTGCCGATCATCACCGCCACATTGCCCTGATAGTTAGCCAGCCGCGCCAGTTCTTCCATCTGCAACGTGCCGGACTCCCGCTCGTCGGAGCCGACGAACACCACCCCCTGCGGCAGCCTGGCGTCGCCCGGCGTGCGGTTCACGTACACCAGCGGCACGCCGGCGGCCTGCACCATTTTGGTCATCACCGGCGTGCTGGCCGAGTTGACCGGATCGACGATAATCGCGTCCACCCCGGCGCTGATAAAGCTCTGCACCTGATCGGTCTGGCGGCCGACGTCGCCGCGCGCGTCCTCAAACTGCACGGTAATGCCGCGCGCTTTGGCCTCCTTGTCGATCGCCTGGCGGATAATGGTGAGGAAGTTCTGGTCGAAATAGGCCATCGATACGCCGATGGTTTGCGCCCATGCCGGCGCGGAAGCGCACAGCGCCGCCGCCAGCCACAGCCCTTTCAGAAAGTTCATGATGTGTCCCCCCGGGTAAAAAAACGCCGCCGGCCAACCTTGGCGCCGGCGGCAATTCACGGCAATCAGTGTTTTTTGCGGTTGCGACGCATGTCGATCGACACGGCGGCGACGATAATCACGCCTTTGATGATGTCCTGAATGTAAGAATCGACGCCGATAAAGGTGAAGCCGCTTTTGATAAGGCCGAGGATCACCGCGCCGATCAGCGTGCCGGTAATGCGCCCGACGCCGCCCATCAGGCTGCTGCCGCCGATCACCGCCGCGGCGATGGCGTCCAGCTCATAGGACATGCCCATGCTCGACTGGCCGCTGCTGACGCGCGCCGCCAGCACCACACCCGCCAGCCCCGCCAACCCGCCGGCGATGGTGTAAACCGTCACCAGGTACTTATTGACGTTGATGCCGGAAACCCGCGCCGAGGTCATGTTGCCGCCGATGGCGTAGATGTATTTGCCATAACGGGTGTGCTTCAGCGCGATGTGGAAGATCACCGCGATCACCAGGAAGATGATCACCGGCATTGCGCCCTGGCCGATCGCCGTGAAGCCATCCGACAGGAAGCTGACCGGGTTACCCTTGGTGTAGTACTGCGCCAGACCGCGCGCCGATACCATCATCCCCAGCGTGGCGATGAACGGCGGAATGCCGGTGCGGGTGATCAGGAAGCCGTTGATAAAGCCGCAGACGATGCCCACCCCGATCCCCGCGCCGATCGGGATCGCCGCCGGCAGATCGAGCAGCCCCGGATACATCGGCGAAATGCTGTCCGAGGTCTGCGCCAGGCTGGCCGCCACCACCGCGGTCAACGCAATCAGCGAACCGGATGAGAGATCGATGCCGGTGGTGATGATGACCTGGGTGACGCCCACCGCGATGATGCCGATGATCGCCACCTGCAGCACGATCAGCAGCAGGCGGTTCGGGTTAAGCAGGAACGACTGATCGCGCATGTACCAGCCAAGGATTTCGAAGATCAGCGCAATGCCGAGCATCACGATGAAAATACCGGTGTCTTTCGGCATTTTGCCGCTCAGCCCGGAGAACAGCGATCCCTTGCCCGTTGAATCGGCGGAGAGCGGCTTCTCAATCTTTACGTTACTCATGATGTTCACCCTTCGTTATTCTGAGGCCAGCGCCAGGATCTTTTCCTGGTCCGCGTCGTCTTTGTCCAAAATGCCGGTGATGCGGCCGCCGTGCATCACCATCACCCGATCGCTCATGCCGAGGATCTCCGGCAGCTCCGAAGACACCAGAATGATGGCGACGCCGCGGTTGGCCAGCTCGCTGATCAGGCGGTAGATTTCCGCTTTGGCTCCCACGTCGATGCCGCGCGTCGGTTCGTCGAGGATCAGGATTTTCGGCTGCGCCAGCAGCCAGCGCGCGATCAGCACCTTCTGCTGGTTGCCGCCGCTGAGGTTATTGATGATCTGATCCATGGTCGGCGTTTTGATGTTGAGCTTCTTGATCTGCGCCATGCAGTCTTTGGCCATCTGCACATGGCTGACGAAGCCGTTCTTGCCGATGTATTCCGACAGGTTGACGATGCTCATGTTTTCGACCACCGACAGCACCAGAAACAGGCCGGACTTCTTGCGATCTTCGGTGAGAAACGCCAGCCCGCTCTCGATCGCCTTCGCCGGGGAATCCACCTTCACCGCCTGGCCTTCGATAAAGATCTCGCCGCCGTCCGCCGGGTGCATGCCGAACAGGCTTTCCATCACTTCGCTGCGTCCGGCGCCCACCAGCCCGGCGACGCCGAGGATCTCGCCGCGTTTGACGCTGAACGAGACGTCGTGGAACCAGCCGCTGCGGCGCAACCCGGCCACCCGCAGCACTTCCTCGCCGATGTTGTTGTTGAATTTGGGGAACATCTGCGTCAGCTCACGCCCCACCATCATGGTGATCAGCGACTGTTTGGTCAGATTTTCGGTTTTGTCGCAGGCGATGAAGGTGCCGTCGCGGAAAATGCTCACTTCGTCGGTGATGGCGAAGATTTCGTCCATCTTGTGGCTGATGTAAATGATGCCCTTGCCCTGCTCGCGCAGCTCGCGAATGATGGCGAACAGGTGCACCACTTCACCTTCGGTCAGCGCCGAGGTCGGCTCATCCATGATCAGCACGTCGGCGTTGTAGGATACGGCCTTGGCGATCTCCACCATCTGCTGGCTGGCGATGCTCAGTTCGCCCACCAGCGTTTCCGGCCGCAGTTTGATGTTCAGCCGCGCCAGCAGCTCGCGGGTTTGTTCATTCAGCTGTTCGTGGTTGACGAACCCCAGCCGCGCCGGCTCACGCCCCAGCCAGATGTTTTCCGCCACCGTCATGTAGGGCACCAGGTTCAGCTCCTGGTGAATCATGGAAATGCCCGAATGCAGCGCCTGCAGCGTGTCGCTGAAGGTCACCGGCCGGCCTTTGATTTTGATCGAGCCCTCATCCGGGTGATAGATGCCGATCAGGCATTTCATCAGCGTCGACTTGCCCGCGCCGTTTTCCCCCATCAGCGCGTGCACGCTGCCGGGTTTGATTTTAATCGAGACCTTATCCAGCGCTTTGACGCCGGGGAACTGCTTGCTGATGCCTTCGGCCTCAAGAACATAAGGGTACATACCGCTTACCTCCGCACTGACCCACGTTTTCTGCGGCGGGCGCTCAGGTGGAGCGCCTGCGGCAGGCTTCAAGGCTTATTTTTTGTTTTTATCGGCGAATTGCTGGTAATTGGCCTGGGTGATCAACTGATAAGGGATCAGCACGTTGCTCTCCACCTTCTCGCCTTTCACCAACTGAACGGCGGTTTGCACCGCGCCTTCGCCCTGGCCTTTGGCGTCCTGGAACACGCTCAGCGCCAGATCGCCTTTTCTGATGAATTCCAGCGCATCGGGCGTGCCATCCACGCCGGCCACCCGCACGCCGGACTTTTTAGCCTGCTTGAGCGCCAGGATGGCGCCGATGGCCATTTCATCGTTGTTGGAGGCGATGGCGTCGATCTGCTGGCCGGTCAACACCCAGTCAGTGGTGATATCCACCGCATCTTTACGCGTCCACTTGGCGGTTTGCTTATCGACAATCTTGATGCCGGGATAGTTGGCCGCCACCTCTTCCACGCCGCGGGTGCGGTCGCGGGTCGATTCATTCGACAATTCCCCCATCAGGATCATCACGTTGCCCTTGCCGTTCATCAGCTTGGCTAACGCTTCCATCTGCAGTTTGCCGGCCAGCTTGGAATCGGAGCCGACGTAGGCCATGCCGGCCGGGAGCGTCACTTCCGGCTTGCGGTTGACGAACACCAGCGGGATCTTGGCGTTCTCGGCCAATTTGATCATCGGCTTGACGCCCTGGGTATCCACCGGGTTGAGGATGATGGCGTCGACGCCCTGGCTGACGAAGTTTTCGATTTGTTGAATTTGCTGCGCGATGTCGCCCTTGGCGTCTTCGAACTGGCCGCTGACGTTGCCGTCGGCTTTCATTTTGTTTTGCATCGACTGGCGCAGAATAGTGAGGAAGTTGTCATCGAAGTAAGCCATGGAAACGCCGATCTTGATGTCTTTCGCCAACACGCTGGCCGGCAGCATGCACATCAGTACGGAGGCGGCGATCAGTTTCTTCAGCTTCATGTTCGTTACCCTTTAATCGTTAGAATGAAGTGGTCTGTTGATTGACAGCTAATGAAAGATATTTTTTACATTCAAACAACATTACGGTCGGTGTTATCCCTTTGATACGGCGAAATTACCGCGTTATCCCCGTATTAAGGCCGTGAACAAAATGGTGATCGATATCTCAAAACAGATTAAAAACAATCAATTGAAATAAACCCCTGGCAGAGCAAGCCGCGTCTTCGCCGCTTTTTTAAATGTTTATTTCATAATTGAGATTATTGAAACTTTTTAACCCAAACAAGCGAAACATGCGTTTTGGAATGGCTTATTAACAAAAACATGACACGGATCTAACAAATGCAGTGAAAGCCATCGGGTAACGCGCCCCGCGCGTGCGCCACGCCGGGCGTCGGCAAAAACTGCGAGCGGGCGCGCAGTTTGCGGTTTCCGCGTTTCCCGACCATCCTTACTCGGCAATAATGGACATATCCCTATCTCAGGAGGACCTGACATGCAGCTCAGCAGTAAGGTGCGGATGAACCGCCTGTTCAATAACGGCAAGTGCCTGGATGTGGCGATCGATCACGGCATCGCCAACGAACCGGATTTCTTAATCGGTCTGGAAGATATCGAACGGGTGATGGGCAACCTGATCGCCGCGCGCCCCGACGCCATTCAGGTCAACTACGGCCAGGCGGAGCTGCTGCAGCGCGCGCCGCAGCGCGAAAAGCCGGCGCTGGTGATGCGCACCGACGTCGGCAACGCCTATAACGCAGCACGCCACCGTGAGATGTGGGCGGTGTTGCACAACCCGGAAGCGCCGATCCTCGCCGCGCTGCAAATGGACGCCGCCGCGGTGGTGGTCAACCTGTATATGATCCCGGATGAACCCGGCATTTTCCGCCAGTGCGTAGAGAACATCGGCCGCCTGCGCCACGCCTGCGATCGCTACGCCATGCCGCTGATGATCGAACCGCTGGTGATGGCCCCGGCCGGCCAGGGCGCCGCCTACGGGTCGCTCGGCGACGTGGAAAAGATCGTGCCGCTGGTGCGGCTGGCGCGCGAACTGGGCGCCGACATCATCAAGGCCGACCCGACCGAACGGGTGGAAGATTTCCACCGCGTGGTGGAAGCGGCGCGCTGCCCGACGCTGGTGCGCGGCGGCGGCAAGGGGGAGCTGGGCCCGGTGCTGGAGAAATCCGCGGCGCTGATGGCCCAGGGCGCGTCCGGCATGGTCTATGGCCGCAACGTCTATCAACACAGCAATCCGTCGCAGGTGGTGCGCGCCCTGATGGCGATCATCCATCAAGGCGCCAGCGGCCAACAGGCGCTGGAGATCTACCACCAGCAGTGACCCGCTTTTGTAACTAAAATAACCCCTTCGCGACCCGGCAGCATGCTATAACCTGCTGCCGGTAACTGCAGCTTGCCTCATTCCTCGCTAGAATACGCCGTGATATCGCCATTCGGAGAACCGCCATGCCAAAACAACGGGTGCCGCTCAAGCTGAGCACCGCCATCACGCTGATGGTGTCCGCCATCATCGCTTCGGTGCTGCTGGTGGTGTTCGCGCTGTTTTTCGTGCAGATGAGCCGCGAAGGGCAAGATCAGCTGCAGCAAAAAGCCATCGCTATCGCCAACACGCTGGCGCTCTCGAGCACCGTGATAGACGGCCTGCAGCGACGCGATCAAAGCGGCGCCGTGCAGCGCTTCGCCGAGCAGGTGCGCCATCAAAACGAGCTGCTGTTCGTGGTGGTGGTGGATATGCAGGGCATCCGCTATTCGCATCCCAAACCCTGGCTGATCGGCAAACATTTCATCGGCGAAGATCTGGCGCCGGCGCTGCAGGGCAACGTCAACAGCGCCATCAACCGCGGCACGCTGGCCCCGGCGCTGCGGGTGTTCGTGCCGGTGTATGACGAGCAGCGGCGGCAAATCGGCGTGGTGGCGCTCGGCATCGCGCTGGACACCGTGCAGCGGGTGGTGGCGGAAAGCCGCTGGATCATCTATTGGACCATCGCCTTCGCCGCGCTGGTCGGCAGCCTGGGCACTTTTTTCCTGGTCTCCGCGCTCAAGCGCATCATGCTGGGTTTCGAGCCTTACGAAATCTCCACCCTGTTCGAGCAGCGCAACGCCATGCTGCAATCGATTAAAGAAGGCGTGATCGCGGTCGATAATGATTCCCGCATCACCATCGTCAACGACGAGGCCAAGCGCCTGCTGCGCCAGAGCGGCCCGGTGGAAAACCTGCTGCTGGACGCCGCCAGCAAGCATTGGCCGGCGCAGCTGCATCTGGCGGAAGTGCTGGCCAGCGGCAAGCCGCTGCGCGATCGACAGATCAGCTTCAACGGCAGCGAACTGCTGACCAATACCGTGCCGGTGATCGTCAACGGCCAAGTGACCGGCGCCATCGCCACCTTCCGCGACAAGACCGAGGTCAGCCGGCTGCTGCAGCGCCTGAGCGGCATGGCGCACTACGCCGATGCCCTGCGGGTGCAGTCGCACGAATTTATGAACAAGCTGCACGTGATACTCGGCATGCTGCACATGAAGGCTTATCAGCAGTTGGAAAACTACATCATCAATACCGCCAGCAACTACCAGGAAGAGATCGGCGCGCTGCTGCGCAAGATCCACTCGCCGGAAGTGGCGGGCTTCTTCATTGGCAAGATCAGCCGCGCCCACGAAGCCGGCATCGAACTGACCATCGAGGAAACCAGCCTGCTGCCGGAAACCGACGACGCGGAAACCACGCACGTGCTGATCAGCGTGCTCGGTAACCTGATCGAAAACGCCATCGACGCCATCGACGGCGTTGAAGGCCACGAGATCGGCCTGAGCTTCCATCACCACGACGATCAATTACACTGTATCGTCAGCGACGACGGCCCCGGCATCGATCCGGCGATCGCCGCGCACATCTTTGAACACGGATTTTCCACCAAGGGAACGGGACGCGGCATCGGCCTGGCGCTGATCCGCAGCCATCTGGAGAAACTGGGCGGCGGCATCGATGTCGAGTCCGAACCGGGCGAGCTGACCCAATTTTTCGTGCACCTTCCCTATCAGGCCAAGAGCGAAACCCATGATTAACGTACTGATTGTCGACGACGACCCGATGGTGGCGGAGCTGAACAAATATTACCTGAGCCAGATCGGCGGTTTTCACTGCCAGGCGACGGTCGCCACCCTGGGCCAGGCGCGCGCCCTGCTGGCCGACGCCAGCGTCAGCATCGATCTGGTGCTGCTGGATATCTACATGCAGCAGGAGAACGGGCTGGATCTGCTGCCCGGCCTGCGCGAGCTCGGCGAGAAGACCGATGTGATCATCATCTCTTCCGCCAGCGATGTGAACACGGTGCAAAAGGCGCTGCACTACGGCGTGGTGGATTACCTGATCAAGCCGTTCCAGTTCAGCCGCTTCAAAGAGGCGCTCAGCCACTATCGACAACAGTCGCAGCTGCTGGCGCAGCGCGAGTTTTCGCAGGCTGACGTCGACAGCCTGCTGCGCCGCCAGCCCGGCGGCCAGGAGAGCAAAAAGCTGCCGAAGGGCCTGACCAGCATCACCCTGAGCACGGTCTGCGAGTGGATAGAACAGCAGCACGACAGCGAATTCTCCACCGACAACCTGGCCAACGCCATCGGCATTTCGCGGGTGTCCTGCCGCAAGTACCTCATCTATCTGGCGGAAAGCGGCATTCTCGGCACCCGCATTCTGTACGGCGCGACGGGCCGCCCGGTTTATCTATATCAGCTGAAGCCGGACGCGATCGCCATGCTGAAAGAGCATTGCCGCCCGGCATAAACGACGCCGGGCGCTGCAAGCGCCCGGACGTTGAAAGCTAGAAGTTGTACATGTAACACCTCGCCTCGCGGTGAGGATCTTTCGAGTGTATCCGCAGGCAGCGCTGCTTTTTCTGCTGTTGCTCCAGGTGTCGCTGCTGCCGCTTGGCGGCTTCTGCGGCCTCGCGCTGCTGTTCGCGTGCAATCGCCTGCTCATTGGCCTGCGTCAGGCTGTCGACATTCCACACCTTGTGGCGCAGCGCGCTGCGTTTTTTCTGGTACTCCTCGGGGACTTTATTGTCCTTCGGCGGCGCCGCGTGGTATTCCAAATCCACCCGCGCCTGCGCAAAGCAGGCGCAACATAGGGCCACGCCGACCAACACTAGCCTTTTCATCGATAAACTCCTGACAAATCCCTGTTCTCATCTTTAGCAATTCAGCGGCCGGCCATTCAGCCAGGCGCGGCAATAAACGCCGACAAACGGCCGATGCGGCCCCGTCAGAGACGTCCGCCGCAGACGCAGCGACAGGCAACGGACGATATCGGCACCCTGTTCACAGGCCGATCGGGCGCTCTGATGCCCCTGTGCGGAAGGTCTCGCCGCTTCCTGCGTTTGCAACCGGATTTCCAACGCTTCCCGCTCCGCACGCAGCAGCGCCAGCTGCATGCGCTCCGCCTGAATCTGTTCAGCCAACCAAATATGCTGCAACAAGCCATCCAGCCGCGCCGGACACCCCGCCGCAGAGGGACTTTCCGTCGAGGCGCCGGGCGAGGAATGGCGATCGATGAACGCCTGACTGCAAAATGAGGCCAGCAGCGCCAGCGCCGCAGCGATTAACGAAGGTAGTTTCAATACACAAGCTCCATGAATAAGCCGACTGGGGCGCGCCGCGAAAAACGACGCAGAGAACCGTTCAACAGCCGTTGAGTGAAGACACCTGAGGCTCCGCGGGATCGGGCGCATGTTGCCCTCCCGTCGCCGGCGCTTTCGCGTTTTCGGCATCGCATTCCGCCAGACGCGCCAAGGTTTCGGCCTCATTCTCCGTGGGCGGGGTCGGCTCAGCCATCTCTTGTCGCAGGCCATGCGCCAGCTCTTTCAATTTCTTCTGAAACAGCACGGGAGAAATTCCCTCGCATTGCCGATCGTAACGGGCCGCATTTGCTTGCAGACTCAACAACGACATTATCAACATGGCGACAATACGCTTTGCCATTGAAAACTCCTGTAAGGATGTCTGGGTATGTTGATATATATTCAACAAGCAGAGATTCATCGTTTAAAGATAAATAACGCATCGAAAAAACAGAGTAGCGAATTAATAATAAACCGTTCCACAATATCTTTGAGATAACGTCTGCCGCCCCGCCGAATAAAGAGCGGCGGTTAGCGCCCCCCTATTTTCGACCAGTCCAGCGTACCGCCGATACCGACCCGGCCTTCATTCAGTACGGCAGCGGCGGATTCGCCGGCGATAATGCGCTGTTTCTGTTCTCGCGTTGCGGGCTGCGGTGTCCCCCAATTCCCCCAGTGAGTGGAGGAGGATGAGGATGAAACAGTGGGGTGAATGGCACTGCATCCGTTTAATACAAGACACAATGCCAGAAGAGAATTACGCCATGTCATACTATTTCCCTTAAAATAACGCTATTGGTAGTGACGGTAAATGAAAAACGAGTTTATTTAGTTTAATAACTTTCGCCGCATGCAATCGCCTGCGACAAAAAGAATACGCAAGTGTTAATCACCCGTTATTTTAATTAACCTGAATCAAACAAATATCGTTCAATAAGACAACGCTAATCGCAGAAATGGGCCAGCAGGCTCAGCGCACTTCCGAGTGCGCTGGGATCTTACTCTTCGCCGTCCGGCTGCCAGGCCAGCAGATCGCCAGGCTGGCAGTCGAGAATGCGGCAGATCTTGTCCAGCGTTTCCAGCCTGACTCCCTTGACCTTGCCGTTTTTCAACAGAGACAGGTTTTGCTCGGTGATCCCCACCTGCTCCGCCAGCTCCTTTGAACGCATCTTCCTTTTGGCCAACATGACATCAAGACTTACGATTATTGCCACTCTATTCTCACACGAAAGAAAGCTGTTCTTCATTCAGCCGCAACGCTTCCAGAAATACCCGGCTAAATACCAGGATTGCGCAGCCTACGATCAGCGAGCGCACCGACTCGCTATTGACGCCATAATAAAGGATAAACAGCATTTTTTCATCGGCGGTCAATACCATCACCTGCAGCAGACCGGCTAACGACGGGAACAACACAGCGACGATCAGCAAGATGCCAATGATCTGCAACAGCACCATATTGTTGCGATGCCACACGTTGCCGCGGAAGAATTGATAAAACAGCCCGGCGCCGCACAGCAGCGCGCTGTAATAGGGCAAATAACCGAGCATGTCGATAACCAGCGTGGCGAACAGCGCCCAGCGTTGCTGCGGGATCGCGTAGGCGAGCAGCTCCGGGTAATATTCCCGGTAAGAGGCGACGATATCGCGATAGGCTACGCCCTGCAGCCAGTCCCGCACGATGATGAACATCTCAACGCCGGTGCTGACGATCAGCATCGCCATAATGAGCAAACACAGACAACGCACATACAGCGGCAGATGGATCCTTGGCGCAGCGCCCATAATTTTCTATCCCTTAATCAACAGCAATAAATTATCGTAAAACGATAATTTATTGCTGTCAATGATCAAGTGGACTGATGAGTCAGGCGGTGGTCGCCAACGCGCGGACAATAAAAAAGGCCGGGCTAACCCGACCTTGTTTGATCGCTCGACGCGCTTAGACCAGTTCGATCACATCGAAGTTGGCTTCGCCGCTCAGATCGGCATCGTAATCAACGCCCTGCAGACCGAAGCCGAACAGGCGCAGGAATTCCGCCTTGTAGCCCTGGTAATCGGTCAGTTCGTTGATGTTGCTGTCGTTCAGCTGCTTCCAGATTTCACGGCAGGTTTCCTGCACTTCGTCACGCAGTTCCCAGTCATCCAGGCGCAGACGGTGTTTCTCGTCGGTATCCGGCGCCGCACCGCTGTACAGCTTGGTGGCGAACAGACGCTGGATCTGCTCGATGCAGCCTTCGTGAATGCCCTGCTCCTTCATGATCTTGAACACGATGGAGATATACAGCGGCATCACCGGAATGGCGGAAGAAGCCTGTGTCACCACCGACTTGAGCACCGCAACGTAAGCCGCGCCGCCTTTGGCCTGCAGCTTCTGGTTGATGGCGTGCGCCGCGCGATCCAGATCTTCTTTCGCCTTGCCCAGCGTACCGTGCCAATAGATTGGCCAGGTCAGATCGGTACCGATGTAGGAGTAAGCGACAGACTGCGCGTTATCCGCCAGCACGCCCGCTTCGTCCAGCGCGTCCATCCACAGCTGCCAGTCCTGGCCGCCCATCACCTTCACGGTGTCGGCGATTTCTTGCTCGTTGGCCGGCTCGACCACGGCCTCAACCAGCACGTCTTTGTTGGTGTCCAGCGCGACGGATTTGTACGGCTCGCCGATCGGCTTCAGTGCGGAACGCACCACTTCGCCGGTTTCCGGCATCTTACGCACCGGCGAAGCCAGCGAGTAAACCACCAGGTCAACCTGACCCAGGTCTTTCTTGATCAGATCGATAACGGTCTGACGGCACTCGTTGGAAAATGCGTCGCCGTTGATGCTTTTCGCGTACAGGCCTTCTTCTTTAGCTGCCTTGTCGAAACCGGCGGAGTTGTACCAACCGGCGGAACCGGTTTTGCCTTCGCTGCCAGGCTTCTCGAAAAATACGCCGATGGTGGCCGCACCGCTGCCGAAAGCGGCATTGATGCGCGAGGCCAGACCGTAACCGGTGGATGCACCAATGACCAGCACCTTTTTAGGCCCGTTTTTCAGTTCGCCGCGCGACTTAACGTAGGCGATTTGCTCACGGACGTTGGCTTCACAGCCTGCCGGGTGAGCGGTGGTGCAGATAAAACCACGAATTTTAGGTTTGATAATCATAGTAATTTTTTCTTGGTAGCTAAAAACCGAAGGACAATATACCTGATTTTCTCGATATACTTAAGAAAGTGCGAAAACAAGCGCAGTGAACAGACCAGTTTAGTCGAGGGATCAGGGTTGCCCAACTCCGCATCGTGATGCCTCCACGCGCCACGCTTCGCACCCTCAGCGCGTTCAAGCCTTCCCTCTTAAAATCAGCAAAAGTTGATCATGCTTCTGGCGTTGCGTTATGGTGTGGCTGTTTTTCGGTCGAAATCCAGGGAGGAACAAAGAAAAATGGATAATCCACTGTTACTAAAGGAACGTTTAAATACCTACTCGCAAACGATGGCTCGTCAACAAGGACGTATGCTTTTAGAACTCTCAGAGCGCGTTAATAGGGACTTTTTAAAAGATCGGACAGTCGGTAATGCCTTCAGACATGAGATGCACTGCTTTTTGAATGATAAATTGCAAAATGCCAACAAGTAGGTGAAGCGGCGAATGTTGCAATGAGAGAAATGAAGCAAGAATATCAATCGCTTTCTGAGCAAGAGCGCTTATTGCGAACTGACGCCGTGACACCTTATGCCGTAATGAGAAAGAAAGTCAGTCATGACGCCGTAGTGACCTACGTGTTAGCCGGCGTTGGCTTCCTCTCGGGAATAGCACAAATTTTACTCGGCGTGGGCTTGGATTGGACTGGCGTCGGAGCCATTCCAGGAACGTTACTTTTAATCAATGGCATCAATAATGTCTACGAAAACGGTTATACGCTGTTATTTGGCAAGAATACTATTGGTCCAGGCCGAATGATGTACCGTTCTGCGGCTTCAACGCTAGGCTATTCCCATTCAGCAGCAGACATGGCGTTAGGTGGCGTAGACTTACTGTTATCAGGCTATGGTTTACTAAAACTGTCGCTGAAACCAGAAGCCTGGCGATTATTTCGCTACATCAATACAGACTATATTCGCGGTTGGAGAAACATGGGAAGAACCAGCTTGATGCTTGAAGGTGGCGCAGATGTCTCAACCCTTAATTCCATTTATAAAGGCAGCCAGGAACAGTGATGGAACCAACTTTATATTATATTCTTTCTACTCTCGCTGCCGCGGCCTGTCTGGCCGTGAAATACGGCTTCAGACCGCCTCTGGGTTCCAAGGGTTATGTCGTTCTGGTTACGATATGTTTTTTAATCCTTTGCTGGCAATTTACCCTTTTTGCCAACGGCAACGCGATGTTTATTGCTGACTCTGAAACATGGACCAAAGAAAATTGGCCTCTACGCTACTGTGCGTTGGGGTTTGCTCTTGCACATGCCTTCGCCACTTTCGAATCCTCCAGAAGAAAGAAAAAAGACAAACTTTCCTGAAGTCGTCACCACCAAATGAAACGCCATTTGGTGGTGACAAGGTAGATCCATTACGCCTTGTTCTTTTCCAACTGCTCGATCAGCGTGTAACGCAGCGATGAGGCGTCGGCCGGTACGTTCTCCACCGGGGTGACGCGCACTTTCAGCCGATACTGATAGCCCGGTTCGAAGGTGAAACCCTCGATGCCGGTATAGAACAACTCCCACGGCTGCTGCGCGGAGCGGCGCACCTGCATGCACTTCATCGGGCCGACGCCCACGCAGTCCACCAGCGCGCTGTTGACCAACAACACTTCCGTTTGGCCGCCTTTCTCGTTTGCGGGCTGATTCATCGAGGTTCCCTCCTGGCTGCAGCCGGCCAGCGCGGCCAACGCAACAAATAACAACGCTTTAATTTTCAATGTACTGCACCAATAGTCATCCAGGGGCGCCATGCTAACAAATTAACCGGCTCAAGAGAACGGATAGCGATACGGATCCACACGCCCAAAATATCATTCCTCGGTGCTCTATCAGTCTGGAAAATATCGCAAAATAAACCCCCTGTTCTTATCCGAACCGGTAATTACCCCCGCTATTTTTTCTGTTAAAAACAGCTGGCTTGCGCAAGCTTTACTGAATTTAACTGAATCGATAAAGAGGGAATTTTATGCAAGAGATCGATGCCAAACACTTTCACCTGATCGCCGGCGCCGGTAACTTTGCCGACAACCGCGGCAGCAATGGCCGCGTCAACAACAACGGCGGCAACAAGAACGGGGGCGGGTCATCCAATCAGGGATTCTACGGCAAGCACACCTCGCCGGATTGCGTTAACGGCGTGATCACCGGTTCTCTGGGCGGCCTTGGCGGCCTGGCGGTGGGCGCGCTCAACGGCGGCTGCTTCAAGGAAGGCAGCAAAGGCGGCGGCAACGTCGGCATGGGGAAAGGCGGCAACAAAAACAGCGGCAGCAACTGCAATAGCAATAAAGGCGGCAATACCTGTTCGCGCTAAGCGGTTTTAATTAATCAAAGCCCCGGCTGAGCCTCTCCGTTCGGTCGGTGCTTTCCGTATTTTTGGTGATAACCATGTTTAAACTGTTTCGTACCTTATGCCTGCTGCTCGGCTTCTGGATCGCCACCCTGCTGCTCAGCGGCGCGGGGGTCTCCTTTACCCACGGCTACGCCGCGCCTAAAAATCTGTCGCATTTCGTCGTCTCGCTGGTGGTGGTCGGCGCCATCCTGCTGTGGACCCATAAATTGCTGCGGTTCTTTTTTGCCGAGAAATTTGAGAAGAAACCGCGTTAAGCCGTGTTCTTATTGGGAGCGCCGCCCGCAACGATAAAACCGGCATCGCGAATCGCCGCCTTAACCTGCCTGGCGTCCATCACGGCCGTTTTCACATAGCCAAAAAAGGCCACCCGTGCGCTGGGCAAACGGATTGGCGTCGCCAGTTGGGCCATCAGCTCACGATTGCGCTGCGCCATCAGCTCGGCGCGCGCATGCCAAAACGCGGTGGCATCGGCGCGTGTTTCAGTGGCGGTGTCGAACCGAGAGGCCAACTCGCTGAGCGCCTCCCACTCCGCCAGCAGGGCGGCGACTACTTCAGGATTAGCCACCTGCTCCCAGTCAGAGGGTAAGGCCCCCTCACGCCACGCCTCGAGATAGCCGGGCAACATCATCTTTAATTGACTCAGTTGCTCGTTCACTGCGGATTACCTTTTATAGCGCCTGATGCCGGGATATTTCCCATAATGACACTCTCGAAACCGTTGATGGGAGCAATGGCCGAAGCTTATCAGCGCCATAGATGACGTAATGACTTTTGGTGCGGTCAAATTAGCGATAGGTGCGGTTGGGGAGTGAGACGGGAGCTCGGGCTGATGGCTGTGACGCGAAAAGAGAAACGGGGATTGTTGCTGGCGTCTTAGGTGAAATTTACTTATAAATCAATCACACAAAAAAAGACCGAATACGATTCCTTTAGCCGAAAAACAAACTAAAAAACCAATAATATCAATGCATTAAGCGTCACTTGCCATTAAAAACCACCGCTAACACTGTCGTTAACCATCTTTTACATTCAAACAGTTATCAATGATTTCGATTCCATTCGAGAGAAATTCGATTGGTTCTTGCCCTTAAAATAATGATGAACGGTCATCGTTATTTCCCATGACATCTATCGCCAGATCCAAAAGTGTGATTCTCGTTCTGGCGGACATGCCGGGCAAGCATTGAATCCCCTTCCGCTCTCCGCTATGTTAAACCTATCCCAATTGACAAGGAATAGTTATGGATACGGTTGAGGAGTTAGGCGGAACCTATTTTTATGCAGGCCGTACTAATCTAAGCGCAAGTGCGATGTTTTTCATGGTCTTCTGTGAAGAGACGGCGCACCAGTTAGGCATCGAAGATTTTGGAGCTATTGTTGCTGTTGTGTCAGGTTTAAACGTATCAAAAACACGTGGCAAATTTAGAGGAAACATCAAAAATACATCATATGCATCCCGAGGCGCCCGCAAGGTGTTCGGGAACAAAACGTTCCCTGGCAATGTAAAACTGCCATCTATAGTGGGTGGGTATCCGCCATCCACTATGAGAGTCATCCTTACTCGGAAGATGGGGACATTTGTCGGGCGTGCAGTTCCTGTCGTTGGTTGGATAATTCTTGCAAAAGATGTAACAGAAATAGCATTCCGTTCTGTGACCAGATACAACAGTATCGCGAGAGGCAATGATAAATTATGGTAACTGACGAGGAAGTTTTAGCGTTTTTCCGCGAGGAACTCTCTACTCCTGTATCTTGGGCGGGAAAAGTCGAGCATCTAGACTTGGATACCCCACTCCAAGACTACGCTGAAGGTGATGAATTACCATATGCAATCAATGATTACGACGAAAAATTCGGAGTTGATGTGTCAGTTATCGACATGTCTATTTATTTCCCATGGGAGAATTTATCCATCTGGGAGCGATGGTTTAAATATAAAAAAACGAATGTAAAGAAAAGTAGAAAACCTTTAACCGTCCGAATGTTTGCAGAATCCGCAAAAGCTGGCCGATGGTTATACTAGTTTATTTTTATACATAGCAAAGGATAGATTATGAATCAAGAATTGCCGAGCGAATCACCAAAAAGTAAAACCAAAAAAGTCAACCTGCGTGCTTTTGAAATCAAAAACCCAAACATATCCGAATCGTCAAGTAATGCTAGGGCTATGTTAGCAAGTAAGCTGGCAGAAGTAAAAATGGCAAAAGATAGATGCATGCTCTTAAACCTCGAAGATCCAAATAGAGAGCGGGACTTAATATCCTACTTTAAAGAGGCATCAAATAGTAACTCTGTTTTTTGCACAATGTTAAGAATTAGCTCAGAAAACGATGTTCAGCATATTACTGAAACATTGTTTGAGAAAGATGTATTCACTATGGATGATATCGCAAGTACTTACATTGATACCTCAGCCATATGCAAAGATCATTATTATTTCTCCATCAGTGATAACTTCTTGGTTACAAACCTCGCACTTAATAAAACAATTTCTCGATTGCAGACTTATTTGAGCTGGTTTACCAATGATGAATTACTTGAATTCACTCCTATTATTTCAGCCAAGGATAAGACAAAACTGAGCGATCTAAAAAGCATTGTTGTCAAAGATCCCGAACCTTTGTCTTCAGAAGCAACTTCTTATGGTCAGCCTCAGGTGCCAGCAACCTCAACGCCTGGAACCACCGTATCGACAGAATCGAACAAGACGATCAAGTTGACCGCAAAAGTGCTTGAAATCATTAAAAATACAATGTCTGAGACAAAAACCTTAGATGATATGACCTTAAGCCAGATGATTTCGGCAGAACTCTTGATAAAATTCAAAAAACCTAGAAAAATGACAGAAGAAGAGTATAAAAGGATTCTAGGCGCTTATCTGAAGCCGGTCAGTGACTTAGATAACATCACATTTAAACGTAAAGACGGGAAATCCGAGATAAAAGGTAAGGACTTGCTAAGAACGAAATCGGTTGAAGTGGAAACGACGCAAACAGGAAAAATCAGCGAGCCACAACTACTACAAGAGATGAGTAAGTTCTTGAATGAGCTAAAAAATGAAAAAAATAGTAGCTAGTTTTATATTTATATTAGCACTCGCCATTCTTGCAAGTACTGTCTGGGCCAAGCGCCCGGACAGCTTTTTCTCGTCTACAATTTACACGGTTGCTGGAATTATGTTCTCCATTGGGCTAGGGCTCATCGTCACGTTTAATCCTAGCGGTGTAAAAAACAGAGCGTTTTTGCTGGAGATCCGGCGTAACATAGGTAACGTTAGGAACTCTTTTCTTATCCATTTTGGACTAACAACTTTTTACTACATACTAAATCAATATCTTGAAAAGAAAGAGTATAAGTTTCAGCCAGTTGAAGGGTTTGAGCTAACTTTTAGCATCCCATTGTTTTTATGCTTGCTAATGATTTATTCATTAATATTTTTTATTGTCAATTTCATCCATATTCAGAAGTTGAACAATGACATTGTTGATCGAGTAAATAAAGAGCAAGAGTGAACAAAGCCGGCACTCGCCGGCCATCTTCATCAATACGCCTTCCATGCAGAGAACACCAGCGGATCGCCGAATGCATAGCGGCGGTGTTCAACCGTCGAGTTGTACGGCATATACACCTGGCGGCACGCACCAACGTCAACCCCGGTTCGATACACCTTTAGTGCGCCAGCCACAGCCTCTGGGTAGTTTAGGGCCAGCGTGGCATTGCTGGTCACGTTCTGGAAGTATTCGCCTGGTTCTGTCACATCGTTCAGGTTAGTTCCGGCAGGCAACGATTTATCGGCAATCGGTACTGCCCCTGCTTCCTCCGCTGTCACTGCATCCTTGGTCGCTAACTCCCCCAACCCGAGGTTTTTCTGTGACTCAGCTTGTGCGGCTTCGCCGGCATCTGCAATTTCAGACAGGTTATTTTTGATTGCCAGATAATCCGACACCACCGGGGCAGCCGTAACTTTTACGACCCGATTGGCACTTACCCCCGACACACTCCCCGTAACGCTGATCGTGGCCGTCCCCTCACCCGCGGCCATGAGTCGACCATCTGTCGTCAGACTCGCAACAGCGCTGTCTGTTGAAGCATAGGCTAGCGTTTCCGTGGCATTCGCTGGCGTCTTCGTTACGACCAGGTCGTAGGTGTCTCCTGCTACCTGATCGGGAATAGCAGCCAGCGCAATTGACGTGAGCAGAATATCCACCCTCACCGTCACGCGTACGCTCAGGCCTGAACTGACGCTGGCGATAATATCCGTAGTGCCTGGCCCTACCGCACGAAACAGTCCGTTGCCATCAATGGTGCCCGCAGCCGTATTCGTGCTTATCCACGTTACCGGGAAGTTGGGAGCCAAATCAGCGGGCAGCACCTGAGCGGTAAATTGCTGTGTCTTCCCAACCCCAATATTCAGTGATGACGGCGTGACGATAATATTCGTCGGCGTAGGGTCCGGTTTTATATTGTCTGCCTGGTCCGTTTTAACGATATACATCAATGCAACGTTAACGGGATGTGGCGCATTCATATCTGCTGAATCGTCATATTTTACGGGGTTACCACTTGCCAATGATTGGCCTACCTGACCGTTTGGGATCTGACTAAAATGTGCGAACTGATCTGGACACCAAAACTCTCTAGCGCCATAAGATTGCCCGTGCCAATTCTGGCCGCGAACTGGCATCGTAAAATCGTCTCCACGTTCCCCGCTATCTGCATTTGCACGCCCTATCAAATGATAGTGGTTCATGTCTGCTGGAAGCTGAACACTAAGGATCCCTCGTCCTGGTTCAGGATCTTCGCCACTCCCATGAGCCCAGCCGCGGACAAACCGCCCTCGCAAGTCCGGCACATTGCCCGACGGGTACACTGCGTGCAGCTTCGGGTTTTTCGCTACATCGAACGCCTGGCCGTTTGCCTCAATCCATCCATCGGGGGGCACAGGGCTACCCCACGCAGCAATGATGCCAACAGGCAGCAGGAATGGCGCCAGCTCAGTGGTTATGTCGCCAAGAGCATTTTTGATCGACTGTTGAAGCGTTGGGGGCGTAATAATCAATGAACCATCTTTACCCGCATCTGCTTCATCTTGCGTGGCACGGCGATAAATAAATGCCTGCCATTTAGCATCTTTTGTGCCCGGCTCAGTCGTGTTGTTATCCGCCAATGACACATAAGATATAAATGCCCCGCCGCTCTGACGATGGCGCACAACAACCCCGGTAGCATAGGGATATGCAGTGCCGCCATTATTTGCTGCGGTAACCCACTCAGGAAAGCCATCAGTCTGATATTGCCGCAACGCCAGTGTAATCGCATTTAAAATGCTGTTCATTGCCTTGCGCTCTACAGGTTTAGCATGCGCATCCGTCAGGAGATCTTTTTGATAGTCTTCCCCCCAGCCCTCAATGAAACTTACAAACCCCTCTGGGTTTTTGTCATCCGGTATCTGCTGCTTATCGCCATTACTGGCAAATGGGATTCGAAAAAATTTCTGTTCCATAACTTACTCCAAATAAATCAGCCATGCAGAGCATGACCGGATAAAATTTAAATCAGACATTTGGAGCCATATCACCAAACGTATATCCCACACTGAAAGTCCAAACAGATTGTTCTGTGTAATCCTCAATCTCACCTGTAGTTATATCCATTAACTTAACCGGTTTCGCCATAAGGGTTAAAAACATTACTGCATGCTTCCTAAATACACCTCCAACCTGCTTACTTGAGTCAGCAAAAGACAGATTATATTGGATAGGTATACCATCTTTATCACAGGGTATATGTGATAACTTCACATTCAAAAGAACGACGCCGCTGTATTTAGCCGGAATTCTACTTAACATTAAGGTTTGCTTTACTCGCCAAACGCCACCCGTTTGGCTGTGAGCATTATCCTGGGTAAAGTCCGGCCCGTAAGAAGTGTTTATATTAAGCCCATGCACTGCCACGTTTGGTGACTTATACCTATCGAATAACAACCCGGCATTGCTATATGAAAGCAAATTGTTTTTGTTTGGGTCTAACTTAACAGTAGCCTCGCCATCAAATGCAAAACGTTTCCAAGAGGCCGGCGCATCTGGTTTTTGCAAATCAACATTAACGTAGAAATTTCCGGCCGAATCACCAGCAAAAACCAATCCCCCAAACGTTCCTTGGTTTAGACTTTTGAAGCCCCACGGTAAGGAGATTACCACACCAGGATTGGCCGATGGTGTAAATTCAATATTTGGCCCGGTTCCATCATTCACTGGTTTCTTATAGCTATATAATGTTGGCTTATCGCCGATAGCTTCACTGATTTTTAAATCAAGTTGTTCCAGTACGGGTGTTTTTACAAAGTTAATATCTAAATAGCCAAAGTTTGCTATTCCGTCCCAAATGCTCCACCCAGCATCTGTTAAAATTCTGGCATGTGGTCCTGGTTTAAAGCTCAAATTTGTCGCAAAGAATGTTTGGCATACTGTGTCAAACTTCCCACTCCGCACAGTGGAAACGCTCATAACAACCTTGTTACCAACGGCGACGCTGAATGGGTAACCCAAACTTGACCATTTATCGGTGCCGTTAACAAAATAATTTCCAGGCTCAACCACCGAATTCAAATCCGTCGTATTAGGCAGGTCAACAATCCCACCACCATCCCCATGGCTAAGTTCCAAGTCCTGAACAAAAATTGGGAACCCGTTTTTATCGCCTTTGAAAACGATCTTCAAAACAACATTATCATTGCCATTAATGCCAACCCCATTTGCGAATACATAAAACCCACCATCAGTTGGATAAGCTGTCAGCTGTGAGTATGAAACAGAATCATCGCTACTCACTACGGAGTAATAATATGATATTGGTTCGACATAACTACCACCCAAGAATTTAGTGTATTCTTGCTTCATTTCCTCTGTGGTTTTTCTCCCACCATTCAACTGTGCGTTTAATGGAGGTAGCCCCATCGTCATAAATTTAACAAGCTCGTCAAGCCTTGCCTTTCTGGTGTCCTTCACCCCGTTTATCGTTTGAACAACTGGAATTAGGTTTTCACCATGTAAATCTGTTGCATCTGGCAATGCGCTAATTTCAACACTGGATGATTTATTATCGTTTAATGATTTTTTCTCGTCCAACGGCTGTGCAGCTCGTGAAATAGGCGTAGTGCTGCCTGACGACAGTTTGATTTTCGTCATGGTCTTCTCCAGGTGATTTTAAAAATTAAATTATGAGTGTGCCGACCAGCTCAATTGTTTGGCAAAGCGGTGTCACGAGAATTGTTTTAGCGACGATCTTCGATGGGTTGCGTATACTTTCGACTACAAACTTTCCCATGCCGTCGGTTACAGAATATCGCTGTATAACCGCACCAGAGGTATCTGTAATGGATAACGTTACATCCAGATCGTCTACAGGTAGGTCATTAACTGAAACCTGGCCTGAAAGAGTCACACCACTCCATCTGAGAGAAATTTCACCATAATAATTCATCGGCGGAATTCCATCCCCATACCAGAATGGAGCGCGATTGAAATTAGCATTGTATGGCCCGAATCCAAACGGCCTGTATTTAACGATACGGTGTTTCCGCATCCCAACACCCTGTGGCCTTGGTATCAGGTCATAATCAGCCACCAGCTGCTGCACAGCGGCGCTAACACTATCATCCTGCCACACAAGCCGCATTGTCATATCCTGACCATCCAGCACAGTGGCATCGATCTCTAAAATGTAGTCTGCGGCGGCTTTCACATCATCCAGTGTCGCAATGCCGTTATTCTTGCAAATCTTGGCCTTAATCATCTTGCGGAATAGCACATCATCGACTTCTGCTACTTCACATGACGGATAAAACCGGCCAACCGGTCGTTTACGAAATCCGGCAATGCGGCCACAAATGTTGAGCTGCTCCCCCTCAGCAGTATCGATATTCAGCATGTTGTGGATTTTTTCCAACTGCGCTTCAATTTTTGATTGCGCGATGTCAGGCAAGATCAATAACCACTGAATTAATTTGGGAGAATTTTTATACTGCCAATAGACACGCGATAATTGTTTCGCCTTATGATCAAACATAGATCACCTCGATGTTGCCCACATCGAAAACCCCAAGCTGATTAAACGCCACCGCAATAACGCTTTTGTCCACCTTCCCAGCCTCAGTACCAATTGTGATAGCTGCGACATAATCATGTCCGGCAACAAAATAGTTAACTGGGGTGTAAAGCCGGCCGGCTGCCAGGCGTTCACCGATTCGAAAACCTCGCTTTGCAAAGCCCGCCGTTTCATCGAACCCCTGTAGGGTGTAATCCACGATAGCCGCCTTAATTTTCGGCTTGTCGTCCTCTGTCAGGGTGCCGGTAGATATCTCCACTCGAACAAAGATTGAAATGTAATCAGGCCGGAAAAACGTTGCGGTAAACGGCTGTCCCTTCGGGGTTAAGGTGTTCAACGTCACCTTATTGGGGATCGTATTATACCGGTTAAGCCCGCATCCGGGGTTTTTGTGGGTTGCGATGGTACTGGCTATGTTTTCGGGTAAACCACCATCAATAAATAACGCCATGGAGTGGCCGTAAATTCCATGTTCGTCCGGCTCTGATTCCACATTCTCGAAAATTTTTACCTGCTTTACGCCTGCCACATTCACCAATGCCGCATAAATATTGTCGACCTGGTTATTGCCGGGCAATGCGACAGACTCAGTCCGCCGAACGCGAAAAGCGTTGTCTTTTTCCTCATCCAGCCCCAAAGACGCGACATCGTGATTGGTGACGGTTCTGATGCCAGGGATCGGAGTAGCAATGCGGGTTAAAGTGCCTATGTTAGCCCCTTGTGCCCCCGGAAGGGTACAGGTCACACCAACAGAGACCACGCCAGCAGAGCTCGTGATTACGGCGTTATCCGTTGCCCATAACGTATCGTTAATTCGATGCCGAATGAGCGTGCCGGCCGGCACTTCGATCAAACCATCCCCGCCAAACTGCGCAACAGTGGTTGAAAACGATGCTGCTCGTCGTTTTATGCCTGCAAACTCGGAAATATTTTCGAGTGCACGCCCAATGGCAGCATTCGGATCCGCTGCATGATAGGCGCCAATAACCCCCTCATCCAGATTTGCCAATGTTTCACACCATGCAGCAATAGCAAGCCCGTCGGGAGATTCCGGGTCAATATCCCAGCCATCATCGATGTCCAAATACTTCTGGCGCATAACGTCCAGATATTCACTTAGCGTCGTTCCCGTGGCGCCATCTTTTGTTATTTCAGCCATCAGGGCAATTCCTCATTGAACAGAAAGTCGAACTGCTCGTTATTGATGTCGATAAGCGACGCAAATACCGTAATTTTTCGTTTTTTTGCGTCGTGATTCATTTCAAATCTGGTCATCCCAACAACACCAGGTGTTGAAACAATTCGTTGCTTGATGTTGGTTTCGGCTATATCACGAGATGTTTTTCCCAAGATGCTCTGAAACCATGGTGTCCCGCGAGTCGCATCCAAAAAGTATTCCCCCAAGAAAAGACGCAGATGGCAGATCACAGCTTGCCGCGTAGCCTCTTTCCCTTTGGCAAAATGTGCGCCACTCGTCACTATGTCGCCATTCACAAAATTGCGGATCACAGCACCCTCCGTTTTTATTCAGGAACGTCGGTATTTCCGCCCCCGGTTTCTACGCCACCATGTGTGTGGGTGGCACCAATATTCACTCCGTTGTGTCGTAGACCTTCAGAAGACAACGACAGCCTTTCTCCCCCGACCTTCAGCTCTATACCACTATCATTGAGATGAAGCCGCACAGCCCCGCTGGCGTTGCTCATTCCTATGCCGTTGGTAGGTAGTCCGGGAATAACCGTTTTCATTGAACGGTAGCCGGGGGCAAAAAATGCGTCGCTGGCGTTGAACATCCGCGCACTAAAAGGCTCTGCCGGGCCGCCGGAGTTCAGCCAGTGATCTACGGCACGCTGACTGAAGTGAATGAAACCTTCGGTCCCCTTTGGCATCTCGTGAAATAACAACCATTCTGCCGTTCCGGAAAATTGAACAGGCACCCCTTCGATTGGGTCTATTGTTCGATAATTGCCGCTACCTGTGTGGCGTTGCACACCGCATTCAATTACTGCGCGTTGAGTGTCTGGGTCATAGCTAAGAACCTGCCCCGGCATGCCGATCATCATGTCGCGCATGAGAAACGGCTTCATCGCCATCATGGCGCTATATAGTGGATTTGATTCGATCATGATTACCTCATGATGAGCGCCACAAGCTGATCAGCGTGGTTTTCCAGGTATCTCCCCAGAAAGCCCCCTCATGATAGGTGCTGAGCACGTTAAAACGCCCTGTGCGCTGTTTGCGTTGTATCTCAGAAAGCCCTTGTAGGTCTGTTTGATACATACCGCTAAAATTTATGGTCCAGAAACTTGATGTCACATTGATCACGTCATCAGGCTGTATCTGGTGGTTCAATTTCACATCCAGTTCCATCGTACTGAGGTACCAGCGCGGCACCCCTTCCATGCCGTTTTTGTAGGTGATGTCGTGTGTGGCCCAATCGCGAGATGCGCCATCTCTGACGAGTACGGTGCGCGATGGAGTTAATCGCCAACGGTAACGCCATGGCTGCATCATTTCGTTTAAAATATCTCGGCACAGCCGGCCGCCGGATGGGTATGGCCGTGGATTTCTCGGCAGATCAGAAAAATCGCCAATCACTTCCACTCCTGCGCCAAATGCCGCAGCAGTATCCCTTAAAACATCAATAGCTGGAGTATTCGCACCCCATGTTTTGAATATCGACTGATTCCACTCAAGCCCAACTGTCCAACAGTAAAGCCTCAGGCAAGTATTTACGCCGTCCTTCATTACCTCGATATTATTTATCCTGCCGCTAAATATCGTCCCTACGTTCCCTTTGTATCCAGCCTTCAAAATCACATTGCCATAGCGTTTTTGTTGCTCGTCATAGCGTTGAATTAAATCACGCGCAGATGCTGAAATTCCATATATGGAGATCCTTGCAGTTGCATTAGCATTTTGCGGGGAGTTGTCAATTGCGAAGCGTATTTCCATCGGCGGCCGGTATGTTAATACCTCACCATTTATTGCGGTAACAGTAAGCTCATAGTCACGGTCAAAATATTTACTCATCGTTTGGATACCAGATAAGTCGGTTATTCAAACCGAGAGTATCAACTCTCGGGCTTCCCCCTTCGAGCACCAGACGACCTAAATCGGTATTTAACCCAGACAATAAATTAACGCCTGGATGGAGTGCTCGACCCAAAGTAACAGGAATATCGCCATCAAAAATATCAACGCAAAAGTAACCATAACGGGTCAGCCAACGCAGACGAAAAATCAAGAGATGATTGCCAAGTTGAACGCGAAATCGTTGAAATGCATATCCATTATTAAGAGGGATAGCCTTATAATTTTGGATAGGCCGGGAGTGGGAAAGATTCACTATTTACCTCCTGCACTAATACCTCGCCATATGAGAATTCCCGCTGCCCCTGAGTAGCAGCAGTATCACCGTATGGAAGATTCGCATTAGTTTCCGCCACAGTGTCGTGAATAATCGTCAGTTGCAATAAATCAACAACGATCTCCATTCCGCCCTCAGTTTCTTTGCTGTTTTCAGTCCGGGTATTTGTGATCAGGCAATTTTTATAAGTTGCCCCCCTGCTGGCCACCAGTTCAAATGGTGTGTGTGATCGTTGCAACTCCCTGAGTTGTTCGAGCAAATTTTGAGAGCGTGAAGATGTGGATAAACCACCAGAATAAAAGCTGGTGGCCACACTGGCACCAATCCCAGCCAATGCAGAACCCCGGCCGCCCAGCATAGAGGCCGCCATACCGGTTGTGATATTTGCACCAACCCCCAGCATGCCCGCCAAACTGTCCTGCTGTTGAGCCATCAACTCACGAAACCAGTTATCAGACACACCGATCGTCATGGTTAGCGCCAGAGGTCGGGTGACTGCGTTATCATGTGCTGCTTCCGCAGTCTCCAATGGAAATTCGCTAACTTCGGTTCGCAGCTCAGTGGTTTCTCGCAACGTGGCATCAAAATATAGATTTCCTATTTTTGGCCGATTTCGTGTAAAAAGCCCAGTAATAGCCATCAGTAATGCTCCGTATCCATCATGTCACGAGCCTGCCTGGAATAATCGGTAAATGCACTGGCCAATCGATTATCGATCTCGCTAGCGTCAGCCCCTGGGGCGTGAATTGTGACGTTATTTTCTTGATGCACGGTTACCGGCCCAGAACCACCACTACGACCAGCTATGGCCGGCGGTGTATTCTGCATATCGTAAAATCCTTGCATCGCATCATAACTATGTTTTGGCTGGGCATATGTTGACGAAGGTAAAGATGCCCATACCCCACCAAGTCCAGCTGTGGCACCTTCAAAATTGCCATTCACCACGTTATCTAACTGGCCAGCACGCTGGATCAAATATAATGCAGCCATATCTTGGCTTCTTGGAGAGAAGTCCGTTAGACCAAGCGCAGCGGCGGCTTCATCCCATGATGATTGCGTAAATTGATAACGCCCTGCCGCAGATGTTTTATTTTTCTTTCCATCCGTTTGAGTGAATTCTTTTAAAATCCTAGGGTGATCGCTCATTTCTGCGAATTGATCCCCGCCAAACATCGTGTTATATCCATTGTTCATATAATCCGCCGTCCCTTCGGATTTTGCAATTACATCTAAATATCGCCTTGCATTTGGATTATCGATTAAAGAATTAAATGAATTATTTTTATTTGAACTTTGTGCATGTTGTTCCGCCCCCCCCCTTTTAGGCTTAAACGTTTCTGTCGGACCAAGTAATGAGCGCATAATCGCATCATTTTTACGAAGGTTATTCCTGAATTCAATTCCTTTTCTTTCTGCATCATCCATAAGATCATCATACCAGCTACCAGTCATTACACTATCAACGACTGTCGAAATACCTTCCTTATTCTCCCCAGCAAATTCATTTATCTTTCCAATCAGCTCATTTATATTTTTTAGTAATGGACCACCTATTTGCCTTTGCAAATTATCAAAGTTAGTTGCTAATGTAGCCATTTCATTGTTGAATTTATTTGCTGAATCGATAAGTGATGGGTCCAATGGCTGGTATAATTTATCAAACTCAGTCGCTGCCGCCCTAAGTCCTTTCAGCCCTCCCTCGAATAATCGGGTGATATCGTCATTTTCACCCAGTCCCAACCCCGTTCTGAGCGTTCTACGCTGATCGTTATTCATTTTTTCATAACTTTCAGCAATGTATTCGAGTGCTTCCTGATTGGACTTCCCGATCATTTCTGTCGGGTTAAAGTTCCCATTCCAATATGCCTTATTGCCGAGTTCTCCCTGCGCTGCCGCTTGCTTCCACGCAGGTATCTTTTGCGCTAGAACATTAGCAGACTCAGGATTTAGCCCTACTCTCCGCATAGCATACCTTAGACCATCAATCTGCTTTAAGGTAAAACCAGTGATTCTACTGAGTCGATCCATCTCTAATGTTGATTTAGCGAGATCAGCTGTCAGTGCTTTAAATCCGAATCCTACACCAGCAGCCGCTGCCAATTGAAGAACGCCGTCCTTAACCCCCTTTATTGCATTGTTCGCTTTTTGGAAGCTTTTCGCATCAGTTTCAAGGCCGAGTGAAACCAACAGGGAATCAATTGTCTCTGCCATTTACAACCTCAGTTTTTAGGTATAAAAAAACCGCCACTTAGGCGGTATTATCGGGTTTATTTGAAAATCAAAGATTCCACTTAGTCACCTTGATTGGTTTAACTGAAAAATAACTTACCACTGGATTGTATTCAACCCAATGGTCAAGGTTGATTGGATACTCTATGCCTGGAGTTAAGTTATATGTAATGATTCTTGAGTTTTTATAAACAACAGTGCCATCCTGAGTGTAGGCCGACAATTCCAAATTAATTGTCATGGGTGAGGCGCAGTTATTTACGACTACAGCATCCCCTCTAAAGCTTGGGCTAGAATATCCTTTGTCATAATACGCATTAGATAGTTTTGCCGTAAATTTATCAGTGGTGCACGGTATGTCTTTTACTTTGGAATTGCTGATTGCCGTTGATTCTCTTTCTTGGGTGCCGAACCCCATAACTTTAAAGAAAAAGAATAATGCAGCAAAAACAATCAACACCTTAACGCCAGTTTTCATATAGCACATCCATGTCATTGAGCAATTAACAATCAAATGCTACCATCTCCGGCCTTCTGCGTCACCTTTTGCCAACCCTCACTATTTGTTATTCCTCGCTCGCTCAGCAGCATCAATCACTTCGTCCAGTACGTCATGCATGGCCTGTACATCCTCTAGGCTATACGTTCCATCAAGCATATCAGACCATTTCGCCAGTGGCGGGCATAACTGCCCGACACCGGCACACGGGCGCCACAGAAACCAGTTTACCCTTGAACTTCCGCCGCTATCTTGTTGTCGCCTCCTTCCCCCTTTTCGTCGTTGCTGAGTCGCCAGAAAGGGCCAATATTCTCCTTTAACACCCTCCCTACCAGCACCATGAAATAATGGATTTCATCCTGGAACAAATTTTCAGCGACCGGGATATTGTCTACCTCTCGAACGATCTTACCGTTCGTCAGGCACAGCACTTTCAGCCGATTAAAGCTGGCAGCGTCCACCGCCGACAAACTGGCCGCCAACCCCATGTTAGTCACAGTGTCTGAAATCGCCGGTAGCAGGCCACATCGCGAAGCAAGCTGCAACATCTCAACCTGATCTTTCGCCGGCGCAGTGGCACCGCTGTAAATTACATCGTTAATTTCTAAAGAAATATTGCGCCCCATCAGGTTTCCTCGCCATCTGCAAATTCAAAGACAAACTGCTCATCGGACACGCTGCTTTTACCCGCTCTGGTAGCCTGCCCGCGGTTCACCATTACGCCGTCAAAGCCAGCCCAATATTCATCCGTCCCGCTCTGGGAAAAGGTGAACGTCGCATCAATGCCGGACTTTTCGGCAGCGAGCAGCTGGCGCACCTGTACCGATCCCGGCAACAGATTGACGGTAAGGCGCTTGGCGCGCGTTTTGTTGTCGAGTCGAACGGATGTGCCACCGATACCGCGTTTCAGCGCGGCACGCGGCTCCAGGTCTTCAATCGTGATCGGCGGATCTGTGTCGCCAAACTCATCCAACGGGATGCCGAAAACCGTCAAATTGGCGCCATCCGCACCATATCTGTGCATCGTCATAAAAAATTACTCCACGGTAATGTTGATTTCGGCGACATGGCCGGCGCGGGACAAGATCACCAGAATATCGGCTGGTGGGTAAACACGCTTTTTGCGCTGCGCTGAGGTGAGTTTTAAAACGTCCTCAGGCTTTGAACGGATAATGAAGCCGAACCGGGCCACCTTTTCTAACCCATCATCCCTGTCGGTGTATGAACCTGTGCCCAATACACCGTTGTCGTAAAAACGTTTGCACGTTTTACCCAGAGCATCCAACAGGCCGCCAAACTCGCGTGGCGTCAGCCCACGTTTCGTGCCGACATTCGCAATGTAGTTATAACCGTCTACCTGCAGATGATTTTTCAGCACATCGAGGTTAACCACATCATCGATAAATTCGTCGTAAGACGACATCGATCTGCTGTTGATTACGCGGCTGTTATCTACCTGGCCGGCGAGTTCAATTTGCGTGAAGAAAACGGCCTTTTTGGCTTTCAACGCCGTATAACCCGTGTTTTTCAAATCGTCGCCGGTGATGCCTGGCAACACCTGATATTCACCAGTGATCGATGTGTTGGTTCCTACCGGGCGGAATTTATGGAAGGCTGCGGCCAGCTGAACCATGGCATACGCCTGTGATGGGTCAGTTGACGATTTAGCCTTGTAACCGCCGAACATGTGGCGATTACCCTTTTTGGCCAACATCGCCAATGCATCATCAGCCTGTGGATCAAGCGCCTTGTCATCCCCTGACGTGAACCAAATTGGGTGTTCTGCCGCATCACTCCAGTCGCTCATAGCTGTGAGCACCGCAACGTCGGTCAGATCTTTATTTTTAAAGAAGTAGTGATACCGCCAGGCGGCTTCGTTCGCTTTCGATGCCGTCACTTCAAGCGATTCGTCCTTCGGATTTTTCATCCAGACCGAAACCTGCGGCGGCTTCGGAATTTGAGCGAAATAGCGCTTCGCGATGATGTAAACGTCACTGTCGACGTTGAAATCGATGCGCAGCTCGTCGATGTCGGCATAATCGCGATAGGTGTCTGGCTCAAAATCAGCATTTCTCACCAAAGGATCCGCATTTTCTTTAACAAGAAATTTGTCGTCCTCCGTTTTTAACGGCTTTTTTTCCTCTGTGAGAAGCGAGCCAGGCGGAACACTGCCAGCAAGATCATCCGCGTCAGCAAAAATAAAGGCGCTGGAAAAGTTGGCGTAGCCGAGGCCCGCCGATGTGAGGATCAAATTGATCGGGATAATTTCGTCAACTGGATAGGCCATCTGCGCTATCTCCTGTTATTCGTGGGTGATAATTTCGATGCCCGCGGCTCGCAACACGCTGTACGAAACCGAGTGCTCTACAAAAAGCTGAATATCGGATTGGTAGCGCTGCTGGATCCCGGCTTGGTACAGCGCACTGAGATTTCTGGGGGTGCTGGCATAGCGCCAGGCTATTTTGTTTTGGAAGAGGTATTGGCTGACGGGTAAGCGGAAATTGGCGTTTTGCAACATCATCGCTGCCTGCGCCGCCCCAGCATTAAAGAAATTCACCGAGATCATTAATTCAAGCGCTGAGCATGCGGTTTCATTGAAATCTGTCCAATCATCGCCCAGTGACGGATCCACTTCTTCAATCGGTGCTACCACCTCACGTTGGATTCGTACCTGGCCATACGCCCGTATCGGTATCGGGTTATAGGTTGCGTACAGGGACAGGCCGAACGCATCAGCAGAGCGCCCCTGATCGGCGAGAATCACGGCATCAGTGCTCATCCCCGCTGCCATCGCCACCAGCGCCTGAATCTGTACCCTCATATCGTCAATTTCGCGCATCAGCCAGCCCCTCGATAACGTTCAACGATCGCACGGCAGAAATTGCGCCAAGGCCGGTTGTCGCAGCTCATTACACGCCAAAGGCGCACTGCTAATCCGTCGGAAAACTCCAGCATGTCGGAAAATTTCCCGGCATCGTCTGGGTAGAGGTAGTTCACCCCGTCATTGATATGCACCACACGCGCATCCTGGGGATTTGCCGTGCCACCTTGACCGATCAGAAACTGCATGTCTTTCCAGCGTGCCGGCTGCACGTTAACGCGCAACAATTCGATTTTGCTCGCCTCACCGTCCTCCCATACACCGCCCAGACCATTGAACCCGCCAGCAGTAGGGCGAATGATCCGAACACCCCCGGCTATTTTCGAATTAAATGTCGAATCAACGTGGCCGCGCATGTCCAGCCCATTACCAAACATGATCAGTCCTCCACGACGTGAGTGATGGCGCCCTTCAAAATGCCTTGGTTGATAAGCGGCGTTGAGCTGCCTTTCTGCTTAATCGTCGATGGGGCGTTGGCGGGTGCTATACCGGCTTCAATGGCTTCCTGACAATAGCCGGCAGCGCGCGCCCCAACCTGATCCAGCATTTGGAATGCAGATATTTCCCCGCGTGTCACCTGCCCAGCCAGCGCGGAAAACGCTTTTTTAATGTTGTCCTGATTTTGTCGAAGCGGGACACGCAAAAATGAGCGTTCCGGCACCCGGCCGTCAGCTGAGCCAAATTCTTGTACTGCACCAATAACAGCGATCGGCGCACCATCTTCATACACCCCGGCCCCGGCAGGTATCCCCACCAGCACCCGGCGTTTCGCCATCACGCGGGCCTGTATTTGCCGCAACTTCTGCGCGATTTTATTCCCGCCGCGCACCTCAGTTCGCAGTCTCATACCATCAAGGCTCCCGTCCCTGCACGACGACGCAGGCGCAAGAATTCAACCCCGTACACGGTCAGCGGAAGATCACCATTAATTTCCTGATCCTGCATGCTGGTGGAAGGCACCGCGTATGATGTTGACTCGTCACCGACTGATTTACCGGAAATGGCGTATGCTGCCCCGACATCACCATTTTCCCCGCCGTCCCCCTGCGCTCTTTGCCTCATGATCAGGCGGTGAGCTGCAAACGCGAACATGCCGCGCTTTTTTATCGATGCGGGGCGGTCGTAGTACCCTAACCAGCGCTTGCCGGTTTCCGAGTCACCTTCTTCCAGCGCCAACTTAACCTCGTCATCAGGCCACTTGGTGGTGTCCTTGAATTCGGGGTAGTACGTCCTAAAATCCGCGATAATCTGTGCACTGATTTCCATGCACCCTCCAAAAAAAAACCCGCCACTGGGGCGGGTTGCATGCTGATGTCAGAGGAAATTAATCCTCGTCCTTGTTGTCGTCGTTGTCGTCATCTTGCTCGTTTTGCCACGCCTCGATGCGTTTACGCAACGTTTCCGCTTTTGCCGCCGACGGGGCTGGTTTGCCGAAAATCGACTGATAGCGTGTTCTCAGCTGCTGCAACTCATCACCCTTCGGTGCGGATTCAGCGGCTGGCGCCACGACAACGCCATCGAGTGACAGATCCCCAGATTTCACATAGGGGTGGTTTGAAAAATCACCGTCAATGGTTGCCTCTCCCATCGATGGGATCGTGTGACGCTCACCATGCTCGTCAGTAACCACAATCGGCGCATTGGTCCAGTTCATCAGCTCGGCCATTTACACACCCTCCACATAATGAGCCGCTTTCGGAATGCGCCATTCAGTACCACCGGTACGGCACAACGCAGGGACTTTGAAGTTGACGTTATCGGCTGTTGCCGGTGCCAGGAATTGCAGAGGCATAACATCATGGCCTTTCACTACGCGCATATCGCGCTTATAGGCCATCAGGCGATCTTGTGCATGGCCGCCATCTGCCTTTGTCAGCAGCAGGTCGTCGGTAAACTCCATGTCTTTGAAGTTTTCCCGCAGGAACTGCAGCAGCGTGTAGTTAGAGGCGTTCGCCGAGTTCAGCATGGTACGCATCAACAACTGCATCTGCTCCGGCGGCAGAACAAAGTCGGATGGGCGGTGCACGGTTTTGGTGTTGCTCAGATAGACCTGGTTGTAGGCAGCGCCGAACAGATCGATGATCGGTTGAGTGCCCTTCGTTGGAATCTCTGCAACCAATTGCTTCAGCGTCGCCGGCGCGACTTCTTTCGAGACGTTTTGGCTGGTGAAGAGGCCTTCGCCAACATCGTCATGACCCAAAAGATAAATCTTATTGAGTCCCTGCTCTACGATGTCACGCACCGCCTGGCCTTTTTCCACGTCCAGATTGACGCCATTGAGTGCCGCAAAACCAATTTCCTCCAGCGAGTAGGTATAACCCAACGCTGCGGTTTTGATTTCGTGGAAACCCTGGCTCATGGCGATGTCAACGGTTGGCACGTCGGTAGAGTTCGGGCCAAACAATTTCAGTTCACCGCGTGCATCTACCGAGCGGAAAACTACCTGTTTGGTCCAGTCTGGCGCGCTGTCGTCAAGCGGTACCAGACCACTGTAGTTGAATTGCGGATATTCGAGGCGGTAGACCTCGGCCTCAATGTATGCGGCCTGCTGCACCAAAAAAGATAGTGCGGCGGTAGGCGACATGTCGAACGTAGTTCTTGGCATATTTATTTATTCCTTAAATTACAGAAGATTAAAATTTTTTCCGTGAGGCGTCAGGGATTAACCGCCCGCACCGCCGCCAGCTTCAGGCGCAGCAAAAATACCGTCAGCCTGGAATTCCCCGATCTCACCGGCTGCCACGTCATCCACCCACTTCACAAAATCGAGTTTCACGCCATCACCGCCAGCAGTGAGCCGCCCGAGGTTTTCCCCCGCCTTGGTGATAACAGAAACCGCATCACCGCCCTTTGCACCATCCACACACAGGGCATACATGGGCCCGCGATGCATTACTGATGCAACATGATCAACGGGGTAACCAATGGCGTATTCGGTGTTTTCAGTTGGTGGGGTTGGGCTGGCTTCAGCCATGGAGCGGACGGTAAAGCCGATGATGTCTTCAGGTTTGCTGCTGGCCGATACCGGCGCGCAGGATCGTTTTTCAGGCCCACGAACCACCGCACGGCCATAAGGGATGAATTCGCCAGTCACTATGCGGGATTTGATATCTGCCACTTCGATAGTGGATACCTGCCCCTCATAACCGCGGCCACGGAACAAGTTGAATTCGCTTTGTGCAATCGCCATTATTTTTTGCCCTCTTGATTACGGCCATAACGCTTGTCCAAAAACGCCTGGCGGACAGCATTGCGTTGAGTTTCGGCATCGCCGAGCTTCACTTTTTTACCCAGATCGCCACCCAGCCGGCGCACTGAGTCATTCGCTTCTTGCCGCTCAATTTCGTCGTCTTCATCTTCGGCTTCTTTGCGCTCCTCCTCGGCGTCAAAATAGGCATTTACATACGCATCTGGCGCCTTATCCCACGAGGCGTATTTTTTGCACTTGATACCCGCCGCATCGAGCGCCTGGCGTTTGATGGTCAACGGATTGACGGAATCGCTCGTGAATTCTTTACCTGCGATTTTCACAGCAGAGTCCATCGCAGCAATGACATCCGCCAAGCGGGTGGAGATCGCGTCTTCTGAAGTTTTTTCCTTCAGTTCCTCGATTTCCTCGTCTTTGGCGTCTGCTTTGGCCTCAGCAGCTTCTTTTTCTTCCTCGGCCTTTTGTGCGGCCTCTTCCGCATCCTTCACACGCTTTTTCAGGCTATCGAGCGTAGTCTGAATCAACGTCTGCGTTGCCTCGTCGGCAACTTCAACTTTGACGCCATTGTCCAAAGTTACTTTTGGCATGGGGTTTTTCTCCGTGGTTTTTTTGTCAAACAATCGTGCGAGGCGGCCAGCGCGAGCCTGGTCACAAAGCGCGGTGTGGTTGATGGTGATGTTCGTTTGCACGAACTCATAAGGGGTGCCATCAGGCGCGATGCCAGGGCAGTGGACGTATTCAGAGGTGTAACCGGCAGAAAGCTCAGCCTTACCCCGATTAATGCTGTCAATGGCCTCCTGATCCTTAATCAGGTAATCAACGACAACATAGCTATCGTCGTCTTCATCTGGGCGTCCCTGTGATATGGCATGCCCGACAGAAACCTGTTTAAAAGTGGTGGAGTCGACAAGATCGTCGGGATGCTCGACCGTTACATCGGTGTTGTCATAGCTGGCGAGACTGGCCGGCGAAAAGACTTCCTCCGGCGGCCGGTACACGTTAACGATGCTATTTGGCGGCCTGTCCGTTAACCCAAGCTCAGACGCCAGATATTGCTGTACACCGGTACGGGCAACCCGCCCCGGCACTCGCAGATATCCGTTTTCGGTGATGATGCGTTGGGTGTTAATAGGAAAGGACTGCCGATCATGAAGTGTGATCCGCATTTATTGCCCTATTTGTAATCAAGCCCCTGAATTTGGGGAATTGCGTTGCAGCGGCAACGAATGTGCGCGCGGCCAGGGAATAGCCCCGTTTCGCCATTAAAATGGGCACCACGAGACCAGAGATAAACGCCGGGGCCGTACCCGACATCAGTGCGTGCAATAACGAAACACTTTATTTTCGCGCCTGGATATTTTCCGACAGGGTTTCCGCTTACCCGGCTATCCTGCGAAGTAGACCATCGGAATCGAGTGATCCCGGCCGACTGTTGCCGACGGCCAGTAATATCGCTGCGGATTTTCACTGTCTGATCGACGGCGATGAGTTCAGCTCGCCGATACGTCGCCCCGGTAACCTGCTGAAGGTTTCGCGTTAAGGTTGTAACGCTATCCCCGCGCATAATGCCATCCATCACTTCACGCTGAATATCATCGAAATAATCATCCGTGAGTGATCGAATCAGTGCGACGTTACTTTCGACAGAGGCATCAAAATAATCGCCCAGGCTTTCTCGTGACATCAGGGATTCCATGTCGATCCCTACCGCGCGATTAATTTGCTCAACAAACGCAGCCGAGCTTTCTGACTCAGCCCGGCTGACAACAGTTTGTGCCAATCGGTGAAATTGTGAATTGAGCGATTGAGAATAAAACCATGCCCTCGCCTGATTAAGTGCTGTTTTTATCAGGTCTGTCAGAAAGCTGTCGGCAGTATAATTTCGACGTAAAACGGGAATTAACGAGGATTCTACCGAACTGGCCATTAAACGAATTAACGCGCGTAATTGCCCATTATAGAATTTCTCCAAATCCCTATTCTGCTCCACCGCCCGGATCGGTTGTCGTCGGCTCGGTGGCACCGTCGCCATTCTGGCCTTCAGTTTGTCCCAACCGGAACTGATAGTCTCCATCCTGTTCGGCCAGTTCGTCTTTTTCGATGCGGGTAATGTCTTTTTCATCGATAGCATACAGCCCCTGATCCATTAATTTACGTGCAACCTGAGACTTGCGAACGACTCGCTGCTGCAAGCGAATTTCATCAGTCTGAGCATCAGCCAGGCGTTGATCGTGCAATTCGCTATTACTCGGTTGAGCAAGTGGTGAGAATTCGAAGTCATACCCGTCAGGCATCGCACCGAGCGCTGAGCGGATCCAGACGGCATCAAGCTTGTTGAGGAATGGCCGATAACTGGATTTTTGCAGCCCTCGGATCTTGTTGTTGTAGTTGTTCATGTCGCCCTGGCCTGAATCCCCCAGCCCTTTGGCCTGCACGCCAAATAGCCGCGTCATAGGGATGCCAGCTGCCCCGGATGTCCACTCCATCAGCACCGACAGGATTTCCCCCAATCCGCCAAACGTTATCGGCTTACGATCAAACGCTTCATTCGAGTCGAGCAGCGCCAGCCGAAACAGCGATTTCATCATGCCGAAAAGACGGTATCGCTTGGCGATAGCTTCATCCATGTCACCGGATGACAAATCATTGCTCAAGTTCTGGCGAGTGATCGTGTCGACGTTGGCTTCGAGGATTAATGAGGCGATACCGCCCTTTGCTGAAACAGAATCCTTGATGTCTTCGAGGCAACGCCTTAATTGGCTGTCATCCCACCCGCCATTAAGCAGTTGCAGACGCAACGGCAATGAAGCGCCAGGCGCAGTAATAAAATGACTGTGGTGAATATCTTGCAGGCCGCCGTTAACCCGGTAAATATCCGGCCGCATGTAGTTATCAGCCAAAATATTCGTCACGTTGTAGTTTTGGCCGCTGATCAACATGCGATCCAAAACCCTCAATTTTTTCAACGAGCCTTTTTTTATCTTCTGGATGTTCAATGGTTTTGCCAAGTCCTGATCGGTAATCATCAGGACACCAGCACCGCCATAAACACCAGACCATTTAAACGCCTCCTGCGTAATAGATTGAATGCCGTATTTTGTTTCGGCCTCCCGCAATAACGTGGCATCGTCAGAAGAAAATTCACGCCATTCTCGCGTGGCATCTTCTACAGGGAAATCCACGATGGCGCGCGCCACCCAGTTTTCTATATACGCGGATTCCATCTCCGCAAAATCCTGCATGGTGCCAATCGCGAACCGGCTGTAGGTTCGACGATCCCGTTCAGTGCCCATGCCCGTCATTACGTTTTCAAGCCCGTCAGCGGTCAGGCGAATGCGCGGCTTTCCGCCAACGTCAGGTGGTGACCGTTTTTTCATTTTTATACCCAATCTTTTTCGGAAATACCCAGGGAGGAAATCAGCTCGATGTCTATCGCATCCATGTATGTATCCAGCATGTCGTCGTTCGCGTGGCTGTCATCAGCAGAGAAATCCGCACATTCAGCCAGCGCTGGTAATACCCAATCCGTCGTTGCTGCGATTCGACCGTCGTGATATTTCACATGCGAAATTTTCTCTCCGTCATCCCTCATAATTGCCGGAATGAAAACTTTGCCGGTTTTTATTTGCGGAATGACGTTCAGGCAGCGGATCAACTTGTTCTGACCAGCCCCACGCGGAATTTCCAAAATAGGGATGCTCTTACGCTTTTTCAGCGTGGTGATCAGCCCCTGGCCGGCCTGCTTATCCTCAATCGCCATATTGCGAAGAGGGGCAGGCTGACGCGGGTTAAACGGGCGCCATTTATCCCACAGCTCAACGGCCTTTTTCAGCAAATCCTCTGGATCCCAGCGGCCACGGACGCTATCGATGAGATACAGGTTTTTTTCTCGGTCAACGCCCACCAGCGAAAACACCGTATAGTCGTTGTAGTCCTCGACCTTCCCCGAGTTGGTATCAACATAGACGGCGCGATGCGTCAGGATTGGCAGGGTTTCATAACGCTGGAACCAACCCGTATCGATCAGGTTGCCTGTCAACGCGCGCGGGCGCTGCATGTATTGGCTCCAAAACGTGTATTCATCGCTTTCCCACAATTTCAGCAGGTCACCGATATACTCGTTTTGCGGCCAATATGACCAATACCGAACGCCATTTACCACGACGCTTTCGGTATTTTTCACCTGGTTCCAGCACATGGAACGCCATGGCTCAGCCAGCGACGAAATAAACTCTTCGCTGACCAATGCCGGAATTTCAACGTGATGAAAATCCACCCCCATGCCACCAGCAAGCATGAAGCCGGTGGCGTCTTTCATGTGCAGGCGCTGCTGAATGCTGACGAATGGTGTCGGGTGGTGTTGCGACTTGTCCCCGCGCCGTGAACGAATGGTGTTTACCAGAAGGCGATTGGCAGCATCCCGGCGAGACGCAGAAAACATGTCGTCGGGTTTGTTGTAATCGTCTAAGCAGACGAAGCCTGAAAAATCAGGCCCAGCGTAACCACCACGTCCGCCGGTGATCTGACCGCCGCTTGAGCGTGATACGGTTTGCCCGATCGATCGCCCTTTGGCGTCAACTATTTCCCATTCTTCTGCCTGGTTAACGCCAAATCTACACGGCCAAAATTCCTGATATTCGCGGCTATTGATGATGTCGCGCGTGCGCCGGGAATTTCGTTTTACCAGCGTATCGGCGAACGAAATATTCAGGTTACGGAATCGGCGTAGCTGCGCTGTCTGAACCAGCATATTCACATAGGCAGGGAGATGAATTGAGAAAAACTCAGTCTTCGTGCCACCTGGTGGAATATTGACGATCAGGTTACGCGGTTGCAGCCGGCCTTTTATCAAATCATCGATTTTCGAGGCCATCAGCCGATGATGCCAATTGACCATCATTCGCTGGCCACTCTGCAACTCAAATTGCAGGCGGGTAAAATTTAAGAAGCTTTTTTCACATTTCGCCTTCAGAGCCACCCGCGCCGGAAAATCGAGATCCTCCCACTCGAGTATTCTCATTAATCCAGATCCTCAAATTCATCGTCCAGCGACGCAGCTGCAGCCCGATAATCGTCAGGGGTGTAACTGTTAGCAGGTGGCCGCTCATGAGTGGGGCCACCCGGATTCCGCGCAGTAATCAACTGAATCAGATTACGCCGCGCAGCGTCCTGATCGGCAGTCATTACCTGAATTCCGTGTTGGGTCTGCTTTATACCGGCGTACAGCCAGCGGGCATCACTGCCAATGTGATTTCGCGTATCAGAAATGAACGTATGCCCTTCCCCCTCACCCCCGCAGATCGGGCATTCGGGGTTTGGATCGAGATTTTCCACGAAGCCGAGGCCGCCATAATCCGGGGCAGGTTTCCCCTCGTCATTCGCTTTTTCTGCCGCCTTGTCGAATTCGGCAATATCTCGCCACTGGTAAAGATGATTTTCGCCCCAGCAGCACCGACAATTTACCCGGCGATATTGAACGAGGTCATTCGGATCCGCGCGGGCGATAGAAACCAGTTGATGAACGATTTCGTCCAGCTCGGCGCCATAGCGTTTTTGCTGGCACTCCAGGCCGTCCCGGATTGCCCGCTGAACGTTAATATTCCGATATACCTGGCTGGCGGCCGGGTAGATGTTATTGCCCTGGCATTTGTACCCAGCTTTCCGGTATGCGTCGACGCGGCTTTTCGTGAGCAGGAACCAATGAACGAATAACGCCTGCTGCTCAGAAAGCCCGTAATCCGCCGGATCGAACTGAAATTCAGTTTCCTGTCCCGATGCCTCCGGCAATTGGTTTTCCATTTTCGCCGGCGCTTTTTTTGATGGTTCGGTTCGCGGGTTCGCATTCCCGGTTTGCGAACCAACTTTGCGAACCTTATCAGGCTTTGGCCAATCCTCCGCTTTTGCCTTTTTGCGAATGGCTGTGTCACTTATTCCATACTTTTCAGCCAGCGCCCGGATCGACAGCTGGCCGGCACGGTATTCTCGCGCGATTGCCGCCCAATCCGGTTTACTCATAGTTTTTTCACGCTTTCGGTTTTAGATGCTCCAGCAAGAAAATCATGGCTCGCGTGTCGCCCTTCTTGGCCTTGTTGAAAAGCGCATTCGATAAATCAGCAATCCCTTTTGCTTTCCCCCGGCGAATTGCCAGGCGGTAGGCCGAGATCTCTGTTTTATCACCGCGCAGTTTTTCAATGTCGATCCCCAATGCGTCGGCGATCTGCTGCTCCGTCAATCCACGCCCCGCCAATGCCTCGATTTTATCGAGCGTCGGCTTTTCCATGGCTATGTCCTTTTCGGATAGGGTTTATGGCGCGGGAGCAGCGCTTTTTTCATCTTCTTGTCGAGGGGCATCAGGTATTTGTGTTTCCCTGATGTCTTGAATTCCTGGGCGTTGGGATCCAGCTGCTGGCGAACGGCTTCAATGCTTTGTTTCACGCCCTTTGCCGCAACGCTGCGCGGGTGGACTTTTTTACCCTTCACAATGAATGCGCCCAGCGTGCCGACACCAAACAGCCCTTCGTATATCCAGTTCGTCGCCTGGTATATCCCGCCGTGGTGATTCTGGTCTTTGTCCGCGTAGGACACGATCAGGCGCAAGCCTGGGCAAACTGTGGCGAGAAATTTTATCGCCTTCGCCAATATCTGGCTGACCGGCGACACATGATCCCGCAACGCCACCCGGGTTAACTCGCAAACCTGATCCTGCTGCAGACCGTATGGCTGGCCGATGTGGTTATTGGCGCCGCGGCTGAAAATCACCACGCCAATAAATCGCCCATCTTCCCACGCCCCGACCTTGACCAGTTTCCCTACCGGGACCGCCTTGGCGTAATGCCAGTTTAGGCAGGCGTGCGCCGCTGCTTTGTGCGTCGCCCAATCAACGGTGAGAGTTGTCATAGAACACCCCCACAGTGCGGGCACAACTTTTCTTCCAGCTCGTCCAATTTGCCCTGATCGTCTTCGCTACCAGGCGCAAAATCGACATTCAACATTTGATCGATCTCGTCACTATCGAAGCCCGTCAGCGAAAGATCGAATTCGTCGGCCAGCAGGTCGTTCAGCTCCGTCGCCAACAGCTCCAGATCCCAACCCGCACCAAGCGGCAATTTGTTGTCAGCGATGCGATAGGCTTTTTTCTCTGCATCCGATAAACCAGACAGGGTGATCGTTGGCACCGGGTCATAACCGATTTTTTCCGCCGCCAAAATTCTGCCGTGGCCAGCGATCACTTCCCCAGCATCATCGAGCAGGATCGGATTGGTCCAACCATACCGCTCGATGCTCGCAACGATTTTTTCTACCTGCTCAGGTGAGTGCGTTCGCGCGTTTTTTGCGTAAACGATCATCATGTTGAGCGGTTTATAAACGATCTCAAGTTTTTCCTGATTTTTTACTATGGTCATTTCGCATGTTCCAACTAGAATGACCCGGCTTGTACAAGCAAGTGGGCCTTGGTTCGTACTCATGACCTGTACCGTGGGTATGAATGGCCATCGGCAGTTACCGCTGCTGATGGTCGCCCACCTTCCTTAGAATTTTATGCTACCTCCCCGGATACCAGCTCGGGAAATCCCGACACCAGCAATCGAGAAAACAGATCGTTTATTCTGGTTTTTCTCAAAATATTCACAGAAAACCAGAATAAAATAAAAAAACCACCAGCAAGATAATGGTCAGGGTGACCAGGCAGGATCTACCGGTGATTTTGCTTGCGCATTACGCAGCCGCTTAGGACAGCAGCTCTGTGATGAGCAAGAAAATTCAATGCATATATTGCATTCCACATTTTCGCCCAAATATATGTACCGCTACATACGCATTTTTTACCTCAAGGAACAAATTATGAGCTACACACAAGCTGAAAAATTACAAACCCTCATGTTGTGCGATATCTACGAAAAACTTGGCATTGATGGTGATTATAACCCTCAATTAATCCGCGCAGCATTGGACACTGATAACTACTGGGCTATTGGCTGGGCTTATCAAGATTTAGATACAGGGGAAAGCAACCCCAAAGAGGTGACATTCGTCACTGATGTCCTCGATATGTACTCAATCCTGCAATACACTTATGAGCGCTTAACAAAAGAGAAACAAGAACAGTTGGCGAAAGACGTTCAACACTTTAATCCAAAACACGATATCGTGTTCGGGGGGTTCGACTGGAACAACGAAGGTAAGTATGTTTCTGTAACCAGAATGTTCAAACTGCTAGAACGGTTTAACACTCAAAATATCGAGAAAAATTCTCATTCCCCAAGAGTGGAACTTTATCGCCGCATGCTCGAAGAGTTCCTCCCAATCAGAAAAGATTTTGTTCATAACGAAGGCATATCTTACGAGGCCCTGTGCAAGGTGCTTAATGCTCAATTGCACCCATCACATCGTTAAACCCACAACTGAATGGCAGGCGCTAACAGGAGCCTGCCAAATTACTGCTTAATGATTTCCTCCCTCCAATGATTCAGCATTGACACCTGACCAGCGCAGATTGATAAAGCCGTTTTCAGTGCCAGTGCATAACTGCCAATATCACCCCAAGTTTCACCCTGCAGCGTTGGTTTTTCGCAGGGAGTGAATACCGACTCAGGGGGTAACAGCACGATCGGCGCTGGCGGCGGTGGTGTCCGTTCCGCGCAGGAGGCCAAGAACAGCACCAGGAGCAGCGCGGCGGGCACACTCGTCATTTTTGATGGCATCGAGGTATTTCCTTTGATAAATTTCGCCCTGCTGGCGCAGCTGCTGCTCTCTCCGTTGTTGTTCTGCCATCATTGCGCGGCTGCGGGCGTCATCCGCGCGCAATGATGTGATCAACCCCGCCTGCTGCGCCAGCGTCTTCTGCTGCTCCGCCGACTGCTTCCGTGCCAGATCCAATCGATGTGATAGCAATGAGCTGTAGCCACCCAGGCTAATAGCCACCAGCAGCAAGAGCACTAAACTGCCCTGCGTCAATTTTTGCAGCCAGCCGGTCATGCCGGAAAATCCTTCACTGAAAGCTGGAAGTGCGGGCCGTCTTTCAGGGTTTTCCAGTCACCGCCCCACTCGATCACCGTGCCCAACTCTTTGCCAGCCTGCTTAAACGCCGCGGCGATCTGCTCGTAATACTTCCATTCCCAGCTGATGTTGGCACCCAAATATGCAACCACATCCACCGCGTGCCCAGTCAAGTGGCGGCTTTTCAGTGTTTGGCTTTTTCCGGTCCGTAACATTTCACGTTGGCGCTCCATAGTTCGAAGCCCCTCAGTAATGCCGAAATCTACGGGTGATAATTCAAGAGCGCGGCGGGCGACGGCAATCAGAGCAGGATTGACGCCTTGCAGATTTTTTTTGCTGCGTTCGCTGAAAGAAAAATTAGTCAATTTTTGCCTCCCATTCTCTTATCGGCAATTTCCTTTATCCGATTGCTGAAATATTTAGTCCCGAGGAATCCAACGAAAACACTGGCGAGATATGCCCAATCCGTACCAACGCCAATTACTGTCAAGCCGTCTTTAACGAACCAGCCAAAAATCGAGCAAATTAACGCATCAAATAATGATTTCCAGCCGCCGTCACCTTCGTATTTACTGCGCAAATACGCCATGACACCGGCGAGAACTGCGGCGATCCCCTGCTCTTTGACTGACGAGATCCAGTCTGTGAAAGCGGCCCACCATTCGGGGCTTTTATGCGGCATTTTCATTTGTCCTTACCCCGCTGGGAGTCAGAAATAAAAAAAGCCGCCCGAAGGCAGCTTTATGGATGGGTAAGGCGAAGCGCCATCCTCCGGCACCGAATACAACCCCCGTTGTGTTTAGTACCTGGTTAATATTGAATGGCGCTTCGCATTAATTTTAGGCAATAAAAAACCCGCGATAATTGCGGGTTTCGATATTCTTCAGTGTCGAGAGTATTAATCTCCCACTATGGGTGTCAATTTAGGGCAAATTTTCTCACTTTGCAACCGTTTCTTTGTTTAATTCCGACATGCCGGTGATGCGCTGATATTCTGCTTCAGCGATCGACTCTTGCGAATAACACCACGCCAACAGCGCTTCGTAATAACGTGACCATACCCGATACCACGTTGCCCTGGATACGCCAGGCACAAGCGCCAAAATGGCGTGGTGTGCCCGTGTTTGCGTGATAGGCTTCAACCCAGTCCCATGGCATTTTTTGCACTCGATGATCACCAATTTCCCGCTGCGCTCAGTCGCTTTTCGATCACACACTTCACCGCTCCCACCACACCGGCACTTAGCGCCTGGCGTGTCAGCAGTACGGCAATACTCTTCCAACACCAGCATAGCCAATGTTCTTACAGCGACTGCGCCGCGCCTGCCAGGAATTTTTCCCACATACTTTCGGACCTGAGTTTGTGCGTATTTCGTCAGCTCACGCAGTGCTGTTCTGCCTGCGTCTGCATCTTTCGTGTATTTCGCATAGAGCAGGCAAAGCCCTCCCCGGTGGCGCGCCTGAGTCATCCCCAGCGCTGTCATCACATCGACTTTTGTCAGATGGCTAGTGCCCGTTGATCGTGCCTGATATGCAACAATCTGAGCTGACTTTGGATCGGCAATCGTCAGAGCGTATTTGAGCCTCATAGCTTGCCCTCCCTTCTCAACGCTTCCTGCGTTCTGAATACCCCTTCTGCATGCATCAATCGCAGCTCGTCACGCGAGTATTCCGTCTTTTTCCTGCCATCGATGGCATCATGGCACGCACTACATGCCCATGCTGCCTGCGAGTCGTTCGGCTTTATTGCAGTGCCGCATGTACCGGGTAGCCGGTAATGCGCCGCAACAGTGGTTTCTGGGTTGAAATTGCAGATACCGGGGATCCTGATCTGGCAGTCGCGGCCGCGCGCTTCTTTCGTGAGTTTGCTCATGATGCATACTCCATCAACTGCGACGCAGCATTTTCGGCAGCAGCCGGCGACGTGAACGTTTTGTTCAGGATGAATTGCCACAATACATTGAGCGTCTGCTTGTACAGCTCGGCAAACTCCGTATCGTCCATGCTGGCGAACGATATCGACGTGGGTTCTCTAACGATCACCCCGTTAGGCATCACCTGTTCGGTGTAATATCCCGCCTCAATCGTCGCCCACCGGCGAAATGCATCGAACGATTTTAGCAACGTCACACGATCCGCACGCTGCGCAGCGACTTTTCGCAGGTAGCCTTTTGCCAAGCTGTTCAGCGTTTCACCATGCCCAGCGAACTCGGCAAGGTGACGGACGTAGCCACGAATGAGGCTCTTTTCTTCAGGGGAAATTGCGCCGCCGGTAGGCGTCCAATACTCAAAACCAAGGTTGAGCAAGGAGAAATATTTACGGTGAAATCTGGGGTTGCGGACACGCTTAAAATCGGCAGTGAGCACTGCGCCGATCTTAACTTTGTTGTGCAGAAAATCCCTAACTTCGGACGTGGCCGGAGTCAGCGTGTCATGACTGGTTTTAATAAATGATAACTGTGTCATCTCTCACCTCGGATTGATGGCACAGCACTGCTGTTCAGGTAGTCAGGTGTTCAAGCTGACGAAGTGATTATAACACGTTGGCACGCGGGTTCTTACTGATTTTAAGTCGCGTAACCCTGTATCCGACTGATTCCGCCAACTCGATAAAGCCGGGGATTGTGCAGACAAACTGCCCCGGCCGCATCACTTCTACGGCAATCACAACGCGGTTCTTTGTATACACAATAGTGCATCCATTAGCTGGGAGTGCGGCTGGTAAAACGTATGTAAATTCTTTCTTCATAACAACCTCTTATAAGAAATTTACCCTTTTTCGGGCCCAGTCCGTCTCTGACCTCCATGCCACTATCAGAACAATAGATGTCAATTTAAATTATTGACATAAAAAGGAAAAACATGATTTTCAATGTGTGACTCATCACCATTTCGACCAATCTGCGTACGATAGAGAATTTAGCACCAATACTGTATGGATATACATGCATTTTGTGAGACTTATATCACATAAAAAAACCCTGCCTGAGCAGGGTTCAAAGTCAATGCATTACGCAGCCAATCGCCAAACGCATAGCTCTGGCATATTTGCCCGTACCAACGCTTCGGCGAACGGCGGTGGCACCGCATTTCCACAACGCGCAACTTGTTCCGATTTCGGCCAACGTGTGCCGTCGATGTCCTGATCGATAATATAGCTGCGTGGGAAACCGTTGGCGTTATACAGTTCGCGCGGCTCAAGCATACGCATGCAGATATCGACAACCATGTACTCACCGACCTGGATGAACAGTGGGCGTGGTGCTGGGAACAGGTGGCTATCGTCCGGATCTTCGCTGAATTCGTCCATCAGTCGCACACAGCACCAGGCGTTATATCGTTGCTCGTCAGTAAGCGGCTCTGGTTCGCATTGAACCTCAGCCAACGCCATGCGGTCTTTGGTCGTGATTGCGTGGGCTGGCTCTGTACACCCTACAGCCGTAGCCGTGCCGTAGTATTTCGTTATGAATGCCTGCACATGGCCTATGTGATTTCCACCAGCTGTGAGGGTTGGAGCAGGCGAATTTGATGGCTTTCCGTCTTTGCATGTACCGCGCAGTTGCACCAAATGCGACGTACAAAGCGAATGGTGATCGACTTGCGTCACCGTGTGTGCTGGTTCATTCATACCGAGGCCTGCGCCAGTGTAGTTACCGCCGTAGTGCTTGATCAGATTGGCAGCAACAACGGCATGGTGACCTCCGGTGGTAATCGTATGGATAGGATCTCCAGCGCTACCCCCAGGGTGGCCACTGGTATTCACCATCATGTGCACGGAGGCTAACGCTGCATGTGACTCTGTCGGAATAGTTGCCATTGGCGCGCCAATACTACGCGGCTTGCCGGAATATGTCGGGCCGCCAGCGCCCACCAGCACCGCACTGGCCAGCTGCGTTTTGCCACCGCCGCCAGGCATGATCGTGCCCACCGGCGCATCGGCGCGCTGGCCGGTACTGTTCCCAAACTGACGCACAACCACCGGAGCCGCCACGGCGAAACCATGGGTTTGCGTGACCGTCTGCAGCGGCAGGCGGCCGGACTGACCCCGGAAACAATCGTATTTGGTTCGGTTTGAGGTGTGATTGCACTTTACGGCGAACGGCTCGATCAATAGGTGCTCTGCTTTGCTGGTGACCGTAGTCAGCGGCGTGCTGGTAGCATACTGCCGGCCGTCTCCACCGAACCCTGTTTGCCCGATTTGAACGATGTACGGATCCGGGCAGTCGATAACGTAGCGTTTTAGCCCCTTCACGATGCGGCGCAGAGTGTTGTCGGCCAGCGGTTTTTTGCGTCCCATGATGCTACGTGTTGGGATTGAAAAATCGATGCACTCAGCGGCGGTGCGGTACGGCCGCAATTGCCCCGCCAGCACTTCGGCACTGTCCGGCGCGCCATGTGAAGGATCCGGCCATACAACAGCCTCACCATCGCAACGGCTGACAACAAACAGGCGCTTGCGGATGGTTGGGGCGCCATAGTCACACGCGCGTAGCTCTTTGTGATCGACGTTATAGCCCAGCCCAGCAACCAAACGGCGAGCGTCGTCGCTATCGACATCGATCTGCAGGAATTCGCAGGCTTCAGCCAACGCCGGGCAATCTGGCGCCACGCCGCTGCTCAGCATGCCGATGAACGCGCGGAATGTTTCGCCTGTATACGCTGGATCAGGGTACAAATTGCCCTTCTTATCTGCTTTCAGCGGCCCCCATGAGCGGAATTCCTCTACGTTTTCCAGCATTAGATAGCGTGGCCGCACCGCCAGTGCCCAGCGTAAAACCACCCATGCAAGACCGCGGATCTCTTTCTTCACTGGCGTGCCGCCCTTCGCTTTCGAGAAATGGCGACAGTCCGGCGAAAACCACCCCAGCAGCACCGGCAGGCCGCCGCTGGAGATTTTCGGATCAACGCTGAAAATGTCTTCAGGATAGTGCAGCGTGCGCGGATGGTTCACGGCGTGCATGGCCATCGCCACCGGGTTGTGGTTCATCGCGATATGTGGCTCAAACCCCAGAGCCTGTTTGATGCCCTCGCAGCTGCCGCCGCCACCAGCGAACCCGACAACCACCAAGCCGTTTTCCATAGCGTCGGGGCGAAAATCAACGATCTGTTTCTGTCGTGCCCAGGCATGGGCCGTTTTCTGGATTTCCTGCGGGCTGACACGGTTGAGGAACATCTGATTAATTTTTGTGAGAACCTCTTGCTGTTCATCACTGCTCAGAGCATGCACCGGTATCACTGATGATGCGCTCTGTTGAACTTCCGTCGGCCACATGCTCATGGGTTCTCTCCAAATCCATGACGGCTATAAAAAACGCCGTTAACAACAACGTGATAACTCCCTTTCACATCATGCAAATATTTCCTCAGTGTCCCTCGATTAATCCCGAGGCAGATCGCCAGCTGGGTCTGGTTTGTGGTTTTTCCCCTGAGGATTTCAGGTATCGTTGAAACCCCGATTGGTAATTGAGCCATTTTCGCAAATCCTCCCTGATTAATAGGTGCCGTAATCAACGGCAACGGGTCGCCCATGCAGCAGCCCCACCGAGTCCGGTTTCATTTCGACGATACCCAGTAAAACATCTGATTGTTCATGCTGCTCTACAGCTGAAAGCCAAATGCGAAGCAACTCGCAATCAGCAGATACCTGGCACGCTGGCATGACATTGAGGAAGCCGCCAGGCGCACTGGCGACAACAGGACAGAGCAGATCGATATTCATCGTACTGAATGCCCGCTCATTCATATTGTGCAGCAAGCCAGCCAAGAAGTTACGCCAGCTGCTAATACGCGGGAATTTGAATGCAAATCGGCCGACCACCAGAACATAACGGGTTGTGCCTGTTTTAATCAGTCGCATTTGACCTCCATGCTTTGTAAACACAATGACATCATTCGCATAACCCATAACGGGAGGAACAAACATTCGTATCAATACTGGCTCGAACTATGTCGTACACTCGCCCGCCACGTCCGGTTTTTGCCCATGCAACAACATCATCAACACCTGGTGCCCCCATTCCTGCACGAGTACCGTAAAATGAGGACCAATCCAGTGCCTGAACTTCCGGTAATAAATGCCCCACCTGTGGTACAGTGCCGAACGGCTTTTTAAACTGCCTGAACCAGGTCTGTTTTAATGAGCCAACACTCATCCAGTGAACCCACCGACTCACCAAACGCACTTTTTCTTCCCATTGGCGGTGTTTTTCGATGTGTTCCGGCCAGCGTGCAGCGGTCTGGGCGATCTCCTCTTTATTGCACAGCACGCAGTTCATGCAGCCAACGCGATCAGCACCCTGCAGGTACAACGGGTTTGGCTTGATACCAAAGTATTTTTGCAATGCAAAAACATCAGTGGCGCTCCAAGCATGAATTGGCAGAAAGTTGAAGAGATAGTCGGGATCACGCTTATCAGCCTCAAATCTTGCATATCCTGCTCGCTTGCTGGATTCGTCAGCACGTACGCCAGACCACTGCACAATCACTTCCCCGTCGTTCAGCAATGGAGCCATTACTGCATCGAATGCGATCTGTATTTTCAGTTCGTCAGTGCAAAATCTATCGCGCAACATCGGGAATTTGCCGTGCAATAAAGCTGCATCGAGAAAACTATTACCACTGGGATGCAGAACAGACAGAGCAGCATCAAGAGGTGTTTCAAATTCAATACCCCAACGTTCTGCAGTTTTCTGCCAAGCTAGGCCAAATTTCGTGTCTGAACGGCTCAGCGACGGCATAATGACACCGCGATAAGCCCCCATGCGGATCGCCTGCTTTTTGCGCCAATTTCTGTCCACTGTGGCACGTCTCTTAGCAAAATCTGCATCTGTATATATGCGCTTTACCATTTCAACAGGCGCACAACCGATTTGCTCATGAATATGTCTGCCATATTCGAGAGTAATTTCATGCTCGTTATCGGTATCAGCCATGACTGGTATAACAGCACGGACGCGATCACCAAAAAGATAATGGGCAATAGCCAATGTGGCAGTCGAATCTTTGCCAGCGGAAAAGTTGACGACAATTATATGGTCATTTGGGATCCTGTTTTTTTCAATATAGCTGGTATATGTAGACCGGACCTCCCTCAATTTAGAAGTTATATCGACGGGTACAATAATAGTGGAGGAGTTCATTTAATTTCCCCTGTGTACTTCTGGCAATTAGGGCAAACCCAACCACCATTAATTTTTTTCCAGCCAGATTTTTTGGCGTCAGCAAACAATTCGCTCATACATGTTACAGCCGAATTTTTCGTGTCGTCAGCCATCACCCATGGGTCGTCGTTATCGTCAGACAAACACCGGGTGCCGCTATATTTACACCGCCCTTCGCCACGTTCCTCACAACGCAATGAAATGAAAATTGCCATCATCCCTCCCAGTACGTCAGTTCTTCTGCGACTTGATAATCGGCATCGGCTTGGTTCTCAAAGTCATCACCACGGCCGCAATATTCATGAACAGTGACCAAAGCGTTTTCACGACAAAAATCACGGTGTGCCTTCTTACCCATGCCCCAATTGGCAGTGGCTTTTCGCCAGGCACGGTTGGCATATTTCATCTGGGATTTTGACTTAGCCATGCTTCACCACCGTCGGTATGGAGTACAAAGTGCGGAACTCGTGATCGCTATCCGTTGCGAACGCAGCGCTCAGTTCGGCATGTTTTTCTTCTGTGATTCGTTCCCAGTCATGCCAGCAGCCGTGACCGCTGTTCCAGTAACGCATCTCCCATGCTACTGGCTGTACATTGGCTGGCGTTGGCGGAGCGGTGTAAACCCGCTCACCAACTGTCACTTCTTGCCTATAAAAAGCCTTTAGAATGAACTCGCTTGTACCACTGCCTTTTTCCTGAATGAACCCTACAGCTTTCTTCTGCTGCGCATCCCGACGAGCCAGAAGCTCTAAAGCCATTTTTTGGGCGTCACCGTGTTCTAAAAAGCCATCGATGGCGATTTCACGAAGTCTTTCAGCTGATAATTTCACGCTTCCTCCTGGGTGTTTGCTGCGCGGTACTCGTCAAGGATCGCCAAAACATCGAGCTGGGTTCCGGCCGGCAGAACATAGGCCGTCTGCCCGTCAATTTCGCGGACTTCAGCCTGTGCCAAAACCTTCAATACATTTCGTGATTTCGTGGCACTGAATTGAGGGATCGCTGTCGATTTCGTTGCTTTTGGCTTTCCCTTTTTTTGAGCTTTAGCGACATCATCCTTTAGAAGCTCCCCGGCTTTTTCTCCGTGTTTTTTCACACGTTCAACAGCCAATGGAATATCAACGGTGCCCTCTTCTACTAATTGGTGAACGTCATAATTAGCAGAGAGCAACACCAATGCATTATCAACCTTATAACGAGGGATATGTAAAACCTCGGCAATTTTATCAGCGGTAAGATTTAGATTTTGCAAATCCCTAACTAATAATGCCTCTTCATAATCAGTTATTGGGAGCTGATTATTGCTCGTTCTTACTCGCGCGATTCGCTCAATATTGTTGCCTTCGAATGGGTCAATACGAATCCAATCTACGGGGCGACCTGCTTCATTAAGTAAGCGATGGAAGTTTTCATTACGGCGATGTCCTTCAATAATCCACACACCGCCATCATCTCGAGGGATAACCTCAAGCGGAGGGACTTTCCCTCCCGCCAACATGAATTGATATAATTTTTCACCAGCTTCATGATAGCGCTCGTTCTTGACACGGATATCGAATTCAGGATTGACGTGAATATTTTTCAACTGGATTAAAAAGCCAGTTTTCCCACGTTTAATGATTTTCTCGTCAATCATTTTATTAAATGAGTTTGCCATTTGGTCATACCTCTCTTTCTGCTGTCAAAATAACTACTGAAATGCTTGTTCCCGCGAATTCGTTGCTGATCTCTTCTGACCAGTTAACTTTCCATCCGGGTAATATTTCTTTGCCCTTCATACCCGCAGGCAATATCGCTACCAGACGACTTCCTGCTTTAGTCAGTGATGCTGCTGCATTCACATGCGCCAACGCCCGGCCATCGCTGAATGGTGGATTCATTACGATCCGGTCAAAGCACCCGCCACACTCCGCCCATTTGATGAAATCGGCGTTAACTACTCGATGCCCCTTTTCCTCCAGCACCTTGCTGTGCATGCTGGATATTTCCACGCATGTGGTTCGGTCTTGAGGCAGATAATCAGCAATGCCGCCCAATCCCGCACTTGGCTCCAGGCATGAATGATTAGGCGCGATCTGGGCCTCTTCGACGCACCGTCGCGCCAGGCTCTCAGGCGTGGGGTAAAACTGGTGTGATTTCTGGTCTGGGATGCAACCAGACGCAATGATCTCGCCGATCACATCCGTAGGGTCATAATCGAACTCAAACCAGATACTGTGCCCCTGTCGCATTTTTGAAGCGCCAATTGAAATAAGCACCCTCTCGGCTTCAGCTCTGGCAAATTTATCAAAATCACCATGCCCGAATTGGCGGCTGTTTTTATTTTCAGTTATGCCAGCTTTCCATTCGCGCCCTGACCAACCGCCCCAATATCCCGTTGGGGCATTACGCAACGCCACCAGCTCAGAGATAACGGCGAATGGCAGTGGCCGCAAAATCATCTCGAAATCCTTGAGTTTCTTTTTCGGCTTCTGCCTAAACTCAGGGGGGATCGCAGATGGATACAGGCTTGCCAGCACGCAATTCAGGCGCCATGCCATGTCTGGATGCACTTCAAAATGAGCAGTGCCCTTCATGTAGCAGCGGATACGCAGCGCACCGCCATCCAACGTCAACCATTGCCCTGTTTGTCGATATGCCTGTTTGAGCATTGCTTCGGTTGTTCCATGGCGCGGTTCGTCACGCCCCATAAATTTGGCTACCACCTGGCGCAGATCGTGAATATATCCAGCCGTCGAATGATTGATCGTTTCGTAGCTGGAGCGGACGCCAGCAATGATCATTCGTTTCCCAAAACCCTCTGGGCGGTTTGTGACATGTTCGCCTGACAACATTTTGAAAATGCCATCAACACGCTCACCAAAAAATTTTTGTCGAGAATTGAGCAGCGACATAATCGTTGGCCGAACGGTTTCCTCTTCAAATTCGGGAGTTTTCATTTCACGAATTTGTTCGTTCCATTCGTCACGGCGTTTCTGAGGCATGTATTCATATACATCGGTAAGAGATAATGCCTGTTGCCAGTAAGACGCATTCAGGTTAGCGATAGCCCCTTCCAGCTTAAAAATAGCCGCCACGGGACGAATATAGCGTTCACCGTCCTGATTTCCATGCAGGAAATATGGGATAACCTCATTACCCACCGGGCCATTTAACACGCCTGCCAAACCCTCAATTTTTTCACGCGTGGCTTTGTACCGGCCAATCAAATTATCAACTAAATCCGTTGGTGCCGGAGCAAAGAATTCATTTCCTAAAATCAATTCGCTCATGTTCAGATCCTTATGCTTTCGACTCAGCAGCCAGACGGCGTAATATTTCGTCTTCTGTCGGCAACGGTTGTGTTGAAACCAGTCGAAATATCTCCCGGCGGACGCTGGTGCCACGTTTAAGCAGGTGTTCAACCCTGAATACTGGCATTTTTAATAATCTGGCGATCTGCACCGGCGTACGCCCGGAAAGATGTAGCTGATAAACCCCTGTGATAACTTTGCGGCCATAAACATTGCGATTGCCGATTTTCACTACAGGCCCGGTTTCCCACATTGGTTTGCTGACAGCCAGCGGCTTCGGCGGCAGCTGATAGCATGATTTCGTTCTGGCTCGCGCTGCAGCGTTCATGGTGTCGAGGATTGAGGCGCCATAATCGCAACCATCATCAAGCCCTATCCGGCGCTCATTGATTAATCTGTTAATTTCTAAAGACATTGGTCATACCTCGCTTCACAGCTTTTTTCTGTAATCCGTTGCCACTCGCTGCACCCGGCGACACATATCAACATCGAACATTCCGATGTGACATTCGGAACACGGGATCCCTAACTGTTCAGCCAACCACTCGTATGCAGCAGGCCGCTTCATCCCAAATTCTTTCCAGAGCGGATCAAACGCCGCATGTGCCAGTCGCTTTGCCGCCCGTAGCTGGATGTTCGCCAACCGCCCCAATGGCACAGCGTCGCTGTCACGGTGACAGCCGACATACGCCCCGCATGGGTCACACGACCAGTAATAGCCGTCGGCCAGATCCTTCCGGTGCGGATAAATCACAAACCCGCGTACCAGCTTCGCCGGCTTTCCGCAGTAATCACATGCAACTACGCGGCTGATATTTTTCGTTTCCATTTAATCTCCCGTATACGGCTGTTCGCCTGTTTCTCGATACGCCTGGCTCAGGTAACCCCGCCATGCGGAATGAGCCTGTATTTCATTGCGACGCCGTAGCCCGGCGTTTTTCGCTTGCTTTAGCGCTTTTCTTTCAGCTTCGTTTTGTGGTTCACCTCCTTGCAGAACAAGTCGATAAAATGCCCCTTCAAAATCGATATTCGACGAAACTTGAGAGCCATTTTTCTTGGGTTCAAACAGCCCTTGCCATTCATTTGCGATGCTTTGCCGAATAACAATTTCCGGTAGGTGTCCGTTAGCCCTGAATTCAGCAAGATTATTTAGCGTCTCGGTGATTCCTTTTTTCGTCTTGATTGGTTTTTTAAGTTGTTTCCTGAATTCAACCCATTCAGCCCACAATTCAGCATCCAACCACTCAGGAAGTTCAACATTCAAAGGATCGAATTTCCTTGCGTTCCCTTTCCCCTCGGGGGGTAAGGGGGGATCTTTTATATCTTTCTCTTCCTCTTCCTCTGGTAACGTATTTTGATCTCCACCTGTAACGCCATTAGCGTTACAACCTGCGTTACTGCTGCGTTTCAAATCACGCATTTTTGCGACACGATCATTTGTAAGTGCACGTTTCTTTGAGGAATTCCCGTTATGACGTTCGAAGTTGGGAAAAATGAGCGTCCCGCCTTCCTCCGCCAACCACCCCACCCGAATAAGCGCATCAGCAAATCCTTGAATGAACGTGATCCGATCTACTGCATTTTTTGTAACGCTCGCAGCGTTACTTCTTGCGTTACCATCTATGGTTTGTTGATCTGCCCAAGTCCAAAGGCGCACAAGTTTTCCCAACGCTGCATCAGGGTCTATGTCCAATATTTCGGCAAGCTGGAATACCTCGGGTTTATCCGGGGTTATTACCTCGATTTTTATCCAACTGGATGCCATAAACGCCTCGATGTATTAATTTCGTAACGCACGTAGCGTTACTTTTTGCGTGAATGTGCGTTGCAATTAGGTTTCTCTTTAACTCGCTTCAGGGGTTTTGCATATGTTTTCGCAATAGCCAGGCTGCTGGCGATCGTCGCGTTAGGCCTGCTGCTATAGTGATCTGCCCTACGCATAGCGGCAGAACGAGCCACATCATCAGCAAAGCCATCACGCACCAACTGATCGCGAATTTGTGCTTCCACCTGCTCTTTCGTAAAAACTGCCATTGGTCATACCTCGATTAGTGCAAATGTGTTCTGGCCACCTGCCGGAAACGTGCAAATTCACGCTCTGCCTCGTCACACTCGCGATCGAATACGGCGAGTGGCGCATGCAGCAACGCAGCAGCGATCGCGTCTTGGTGTTCTTTCAGTGCCCGCGTGGCGAGATACTCGATGCTGTTCCCTGCGACCGTTTGGGCGCGTAACGGAGCTGGCATGGCGTCCAAAATTGCCGGCAGCAAGTCAGCGATATACCCCTGCACCCTGGCTGAATCGCCATCAAGCCAACGGAAAAGCTGCTGTTTGTTGTTGTGCCACGCATCAAAATCGATAGTGCCGTCGGCACGTTCGATAACGCCAAGTCGCGGCGTGGTCATGTTGCGCCGGTGGTATGCTGCCGTTACCAGCTCGGCAACTCGTCGTTGCCCTATTTCTGCCGCCCACGCACGCAAAGTGTTGCGTACCTGCTCATGTTTGATTTCCATAAATCAGTCTCCAATCTTGCTAAGAGTTAATGTCTGATTTATCTGGCAACCCATCGCTAGGGTTTGGATAAATCAGAGGGTTTATTTCGTGAGGTGTGATCTCCCAATTAAGAGCGTCGCAAAGGCGACGGATGTTCTTCAATGGAACATCGTTTTTAAACCAAAGACTCACGGTCTGGGGTGTATAGCCCAGGCGCTTTGCAATTTCGGTTTGATTTGCAATATCAGTAATTTTTTTCTTTACGGTTGCGTCCATAACTACTCCTTGATTCGGCCACCTGGACATTACAAGAAAATAATGATTAAAACAAGTAAATCTTGCAATGAGAGTTTCAAGGAAACTTTGTAAGATGCTTCTCATGAAAGACACATCTAAAGAGTACTCATCACATCGAGTTAACCAGTTGCTAGAAGCTAACAACTGGAGCCAGACCGAACTTGCTAAGCGGGTTGGCGTGTCGCCACAAGCCGTTCAGCAATGGGTGAAGGGAACCAGCGCCCCAAGGGGAAAAAGCCTTACTAAGTTATCTGTCGTGACTGGCCTGCCCGAACATTGGTTTTTTATGGCGCCAGGTGACAGCGCGGAAAACGAGCTGATAGTAAAAAACAGCAAGCCTCTGACATATCAGCAGGAAAGGCTTCTGTCATTATTTGAACAGCTCCCAGAAGATGAAAGAAATCATATGGTTAAGTTGTTTGAGGAAAAGGTTAAGTACTTTGACAAGCTCCGAGATGAACTGGTCAACATAAAAAATAAGACCATCTAAAGAATAGTTAACCTATTGATAAACCGGCTATATGCCGGTTTTTTTGTTTCTGCGCTAACAAAAACAAGTAAGTATTTAAAATTAACACTCGAATATAACAATTTCTTCTTGTAATTTGTCACTCATCAACAGCACGCAACTACCGCGACAAGTCGCGAGTAACACGGCACAGCAAGCTGTTTGGGTAGCAAAACGTTCCGCCAGCCGGGCGAAAACGGCACGAGGTATGACCAATGACCAACTTCACGAGTAGAGGGCAACAATGATCAGCGCAACCGTTCCCCATAGTGGAAAAGCAACGCAGTTCAGAAATAAACGTACTGGCTCCGCATGGATTGCTCAGTATGATATTCATGCCAAGGTTTATCATTTTGAACCGACTGGTAATTTACGGGCAATTAAATCAGGTTTTGACGCCCGTAGTATTCCGCCAGAATTTGAACCGGCAGGCACGCATTAAATAACACCCCTAAAGGAAGTATATGCAACAACTATTATTCGCATTAGTTGTGTCGGTATGCCCTGCGCATGAGATATGCAAAGACATTGTTTATGAAGTTTACGAGTCAAAGCAGGCATGCGATGACGCCATTTTCGAAAATCGAATTTTTAACGGCAACTGCTATGAAGTGGAAGCCATAATTCATCAAAAATAATGAGGTATGACCATGAAAGTAACCAACGCCACTTTAGTTATTGATGAACTTCATGACGAAGTTTACGCAGTATCAGAAAATAACCAAATCATCGGTTACCTTGCTGAAACTAAAAATGACGAACTCCCTTTTGGTGCCGTTTCTCCGGCAGGTTTGGATCTTGGCGATTTTGATTGCCCAGACTGTGCAATTAAAACTATTTACAGCACGGAACATAACATTACACATGGCCGCATGATCACCGGTACAGACCCGCGAAAAATGTTTTTGGAAGCACTGCTAATGTCATTGTTCGAACAATCAAAAGCTCAAAATACTCACTAATTGCTGTGTGTAGTTTCCCCGCCGTCGCTGGCGGGGCTTTTTGAATTCATTGAAATGTGCCTCGCGCTTCCCCAATTGGTTCGGGGGCGTCAAGGCGTAGGGGCACATTTCAATAATAAAGAGGGCAATATAATGGAACAAAATTTAATTAATGCATTAGAAGGAATCCGTGGCGGAGCTGACATTTACAGTCGTCATCTAGCCATGCAACTTCGTGAAATTGAAAAGCTTCACCCTGAATACATTACCATTTGTAAACCACAAGCTTATTCTGGCGACGGAGCAGATCAAACTCCATTTTTTGGAGCAATAACAACTATGGCCGGCAATAATTTTTTAGATAAAGAAAACAAATTTGACCCTGAACTTGCAAAACAGGCTCAGAAAAAATACTGCGAAGAGGTAAAAGCCCCCCACTTTGCACCCAATGATGGGGTTTGTTTTCGCTGCAAACGGAATATCTACATAAGGATCGATAACGGTACTTACATTACAGGAATATCCATACGACAGGCGTCCAGGGAACTTGTAACGGGATGCCCTCACTGCAATCGTAGCTACTGTGACTGAAAAGTAAAAGGCCCGCACAAGGCGGGCCAGTCCGGCTTAACGTCCCAGCGACGGCGGAGTCAGCGACCAAACCGACTCCAGCGAGGTATGACCAATGGCTTCCACCACTGGACGCCGCGATTATAGCGAGATTCGGATGAGAAAGACAACATTTAGCGTATTAGCCTGCTCTGTGAACATAGTTAGTTCAGAAAGCAAACTGCCGATGCAAGCCGTAATCACAACATCCAACGAGGCGGTTATTTCAACTGTGAGAGATTTGATCTCAGTTGGATTTATTACCGTCGATGATTTGATTTCTCTGACCGTTGAACAAGTCAGAAATTGTGATGCGATTTCATTACGCCATGTTTTACCCAACGCAGTTCTCAACGAGTTAATCACAGCTCATAAATCAATTTCCAACGAAATGTAAGCGAGGAATGACCAATGCCTTTATTTACTTGTGGGTTCCCTCCCAAAAAATCAGCTGCTGCAAACGGCACTGTTGCATTAGCAATTGCCGTTGAAGCAAAGAATGCCAAGCTGGCAGAAATGAAAGCCACAATGTTATTGGAAGAAGCTTTCCCAAACTCAACCAGCAACTTTTTCAAACCTAAAATCTGTGCTGACCGCGAGGGGTTACCACGTCCACCGATAGATCAATTCGACGCTGAATGGATGACAAAAAATCAGTGGAACGATGACACCAAAGAATACGAGCCAATCCCCCTGCCAGCACAAGCAGAGGAGGAAGAAGAGGAAGAAGAGGAAGAAGACGAATCAGCCTTTACGTCATCCAAAACGATCTTTGAGCTGCCTATCGATGTCCGTGTCGCATACATCCTGATGTACGGCACAGAGCCTGATACGGTCGATTTAGAGCATCTTTCTAACGCATATGACCTGATCAACGATGATGAGGCTGAACCCCGCCTGCGCGCGATTGTTGATGCGTTGCCCCGCGTCCCACAGGTTAAGTCGATGCTGATTACATCTGTGGAAAAACTGATCGAAGCGATTCAGGCCAAATCGCCGGCCATGACGTCGTGGCCAGAGGTCAAAAAATTCGCAGACTCCTGGGTTCACACGGCCAATGCTGACCGTGCGCCAGCACCCGAGAAAAATTCTGCTATTACTCGCTCATATGATGCACTCGACAACGAAATTGCATTGGCACTCATGGGCGTTAATCCGCTGCACGCAAAAGCGTCCGATGTTACTGCGGCAAAAGAGCTGATCAAAAAGCGTGATCAAACCTGGCGGGCATGGAGCATGTCGTTGCGGGTTATCGTCGGTATCCTCGATATCGACCGCGAGATCATTTTTGAAATGATCACCGTCGGCCTTTCATACCCTGAATTTTCCACAAACTCAGACATCAGGCGCAAATTTATTCATAAATGCCTCTCTGAACGTTGTGGGATGGTCTTTGATACAGAAGAAAAGCCAACCCAAAATTCAGCAAACCAGGCTACCGACAACCAGCAAAAAGTGCCGACCACTAAAGACGAGCAGATCAAAGTGCAGAACTTGGGTGATGGCAAATTTAGCATTGACGGGTTGATCGGCAATTCCGAAAAACCAAGTGAACCAACCAACGAACCAGAAGCCGACCCTACCCCTGCAGCAATCGCGGTTAAGGCTGATGTGCAACCAGAAAATAAAGCACCAGCCGCTGACGATGCAATTATCACGGACGATTTTCAAACTCGCGCATCTGTGCTGGAAAAAGAGTTGGGTTCGAAAGATGGCATCGCAGCGAAGAACCTCGATATTTGGAAACGCGTCCAAAGGACAGATCCCACCCGAACCAAAAAGAAGGAAACGAAGGATAATAGCGGTAGGGTTATCCGCACGGTAACGAGTATTCGGCCGACATACCAATATATGCGAGCCACTGAAATATTCGGCCCATTCGGTATTGGTTGGGGCGTTGATGTACTTGAAGAACGATTCGATCCCGGCATCCCTTTAATGGAAGGCATTATTGATAGTGCCGGCCGTGAAATGGGCAAGAAAGTCATGCGTGATGGGGATGGTAAAATCATGACATCGCTCAATCACACGATGAAAATAATGCTCTGGTACAACCATGATGGTGCCCGAGGCGAAATAATCGCATACGGCCACACCAAATATCTGTACGCCAGTAAATTTGGCCTGAGTGTTGAGGAAGAACCAAGCAAGAAAAGCCTCACGGACGCCACCACCAAAGCACTTTCATCGCTCGGATTTAGTGCCGATGTTTATTTGGGCATGTTCGAAGATAACGAATATACACAAGAAAACGAATATGAGCACAGCATTAAAAATGCCAGCGATAAAGCTGAAGACTCAGTGCGCCTGAGAAAAGAATTGGATGAACGGTTCAAAGCCAACACCGAAACAATGCGTAATGCGGTCACAAGCAATGAAGTCGTTAAAATATGCTCGTCTCTTACCCGTGTTATTGGTTCGCATATTAAAAGCGCCAAGGCTGTTGCAGATATGGAACATGTTAAATACCTCGAAAGCCGCCTGACCCGGCTGGAGGAAATTAAGGTTGAATGCCTGGCTAAATTTGAAGAGGAGAAAAAACAATGAGTACCAGAACTATCGATTTAGCAATCGAAATGAAAAAACTGCAGGCGTTAGCCGAAGATGGCGAACTTACCCCTGAGATGATCAAAGACACCCTTGAGGGGTTAGAGGGAATGGTCGGCGATAAACTCGATGCAACCATGGCTGTTGTACGGGGTTTTGAAGGGCAAGCCAGCGTCTGTGATGCTGAATCAAAACGCCTGGCAGCCCGCAAGAAAAGCTGGGACAACCAAGCAGGACTACTGCGGAAATACATTCTTGAATGCCTGCTAACATCCGGATCCGACACTATTAAAACGGATCTCAACACATTTACTGCCCGGAAAGGCTCGCCGTCTCTGGTGATCGATGACGAAGAGTTATTGCCAGATGACTACGTTGAATCATTTACCGAAGTCGTTAACAGAGTGAAAAAAGACGAGCTGAAAAAAGCGATCCTTGCTGGTACAGAAATTAAAGGTGCCCACATCGAAACAGGCCCACGCTCTTTGCAAGTTCGTTAACTGATTTTCAAAAATCAAAAAAATACCGACCAGCAAGTTATCCTGCTGGTCGGTCTTATCGTTGAGGTATGACCAATGAATAATCTGACGTTATTGGAATGGTGCGCTGAAGCCTACCCCGGAAAAAAACCAACATTGCAAACGCTCCAGCGTTGGGCGAGGAATGGCAACTTTTATCCTGCGGCTGAGAAACATGGCCGCGAATACCGATTAGCGCCAGGAACCATTTACATAGATCCGAGTGATCTGCAACTGGGCAAAAAAATAAGAGATGCCCAGAGTGCTGAGCCTGCTCGGGCAGCATTTCTGGAGAAGGTAATTAATGACACGGAGAAAGGGAGGATATGATATGAAGCTGCCTAGAAATCTAACCTATCGCCGTAATTGCCGATCATTTTACTGGCGAAACCCAATAACAAAAAAAGAAATATCACTCGGCCAAATATCTCGAAGGGATGCTATTTCGCAGGCCATCGAAGCCAATCACTATATTGAGCAGAATTTTTCGCCAGTGTTGCTGCTGGAAAAAATAAAAGGCACTCAAGAATACACGTTGAATTCATGGTTGGAACGTTACGAAGTGATCTTTAAACGTCGTGGCCTGGCTGAAAACACTTATAAGGTGCGCACCGGGCAGATAGCTATTATCCGCGAACGATTAGGCGATTTAGTTCTATCTAAAGTAACAACTCGCCACGTTGCGGAATTCCTTGAATTTTGGATTGCACAGGATAAAAAAACGATGGCTGCAACAATGAGATCTGTATTATCTGACATTTTCCGTGAGGCGATTGTCGAAGGGCATATCGAAAATAACCCTGTCAGCCCAACACGCGCCGCAAAAATCGTAGTGAAGCGCGAACGGCTGGAGCTGGCGCAATACGGGCCTATTCGTAGTGCAGCAGAGCCGATGCCGAAGTGGTTCGGTTTGGCGATGGATCTGGCACTGGTCACGGGCCAACGGCGCGATGATTTGGCTCAGATGCGATTTGACCATATCGTCGACGGCCGCCTGCAGGTGGAGCAGCGTAAGACTGGCGCCCTAATTTCGCTCCCCCTCAGCTTGGAACTGAAGTGCGTTGGTCTGCATCTCGGTGATGTGATCGATCGCTGCCGGCTGGCCAGCACAACAGAATTCATGCTCAGTGCCGGTGTCAGGAAAAACAGCCCTGACGGATCCCTGCACCCGGACGGACTGACGAAGAAATTTGTTGCAGCGCGAAAAGCTTCAGGATTGAAATTTGAAGAGAACCCGCCTACGTTTCACGAGATCCGTAGCCTGGCTGGGCGTCTGTATGAGAAGGAAAGAGGAAGGGATTTTGCGCAGAAATTATTGGGGCACACGTCGGAAATGATGACGCTGAAATACCTCAATACGAGGGGGAAAGAATTCATAATGCTGTAAAAGACCGAATATCAAAATTCGAGAGAATTTCGAGAAATTTCGATAATCTCGAAAAAATCACTTTAAAAACAATGAGTTAAAAAAAGACCGAATACGATTCCTATATTCGGTCTAGGGAAATGGCTCTTGGGAGAGAGCCGTGCGCTAAAAGTTGGCATTTAATGCAGGGCTTGTTCAGCCGTGCACTTTAAGAGTAGCCTACCGCGCCAGTTTTGCCAGCCGCCCGGCGGCCGCGTGATAGTTTCGTGACGAAATAACTATGCGGCAAATGCGCATCAATCTGCGCGCGCTGGGCAAGGCGTTGGCAAACAAGCGGTTAGTCAGCGCACAGCTTCTCGGCGCGTTCGATAAACGGCGCCATGCTCATTTTTTTCCCCGGTTCAGCGGGATCGTCCAGCAGGATCACGTCCAGCGGTTGCGCGCGCTGATGGCCCTTCTTCACCTGCTGCTCCGCCGCGTCGTTGAGCGGGTATTGCATCAGGGTGCTGTTGTTGAGCACGAACAGCGCGCCGCCGCTGCGGCACTGCAGCGTCACCTCTTCCTTGGTGAACGCCCACTGTTTGCCGTACTCCAGTTTGGTGATGTTAACCAGTTTGTCTGCCGCCAGCGCGCCGGTCGCGGTTGCCAGCAGCGTAATGCCGAGTAATACCGATTTCATGTGATGGCCTTAAGATTGCTATTCGCGTCGATTTTCCCGCAGCTTGCCGGCCTGCGGCAAGCTGAAATGTCAAACCGGCGCATAGGTTGCAAATAAACTGACCAGCAGCAGCACCGCTATGCCCAGCCCGACTTCGAGCCAGCACGCCAGCACCACCCCGCGCTGCGCCAGCGCCGGTACGCGGCTCATCGCCGGCACGATGGCGTAGCGATTGGCCAGCGCCACCATCACCATCAGCGCCACCAGCGCGGTTTTGATCAGCAGCAGGCGCTGATAAGGCGAACTGAGATTAAGCGGCCAACCGCCGAGTATGATCAGGCTGTTGACGATGCCGGTGACGATCACCGCCGCCACCGCCAGGTGCCCCCAGCGCGAGAAACGGATCAGCGTGGTGATGGCGTCGCTGCGCCATTGCGGCGGCTGCAGGTATCGCAGGCAAACCAGCAGCGGCGCCAGGCTGCCGAACCAGTAACCGGCGGCCAGCAGGTGCGCCACATGGTTGGCGCGGTGCAGCGCGCCCAGCGCGCCTTCGTGCATCGCCGCGTGGCCGATGAACGCCAGGCTCACCAGCAGCAGCGCTGAGCACAGCGCCACTGCCTGCGCGCGCGGCCGTTCCGGCAGCAGCAGGCTCAGGATCGCCAGCAGCGACAGGCCCAGATGCCAGCGCCACACTTCGCCGAAGGTGGTGCCGAGCACCGCCCACCAAACCTCCAGCCGCCAGGCGTCTTGCCAACCGTCACCCATCTGCCCAGCCTGAATGGCCAGCAGCGCCACGGCGGAAAGCCCGGCAATCCAGGTGCCGGCAAGCAGCAGCGGACGCACATCGCGGGAGAGGATCGGGGAAAGGCGCTGCGGTGCCAATAAGGCGGTGAACAGACTGATGCCAAACATCAGCATCACCGCCGCAAAGTGCACCAAGCGACACAGAACGAACAGAGTCGCCAGACTCACGATCAGTTTACGGTGAAGCTGTACTGGCCTTTGGTTTTATGCCCGTCGACCGACACCACATGCCAGCTGACGTTGTATTTGCCCGCGCTCAGCTCGCCTTCGATCGGCACGTTGACCTGGGTGTTGTTGTTCGGATCGAGCTGCAGCTTGCCGGTTTTCACCACGGCGTTATCCGGGCCGGTGATTTTCACGCCGCTGAAGTTCGGCTCGATGCCTTCGGAGAAGCTGAGAGTCAGCGCCTTCGGCGCCGGGCTGACGCTGGCGTCGGCCTTCGGCGTTTCCACTTTCAGGTGAGCGTGCGCCAACGCTTGCTGTGAAGACAAGCCAACGAACAGGACGAAAACGGTGGAAAGCAGGCGACAGGAGGAACGAATTTTACCGATCACAGTGGTATCCCTTAACAATATAAAGAGGGTCATAAGGGTTAAGGCCACAGCCAAGGCGATGTATCAGCGGCCCCAACCCACCGCAAATGATTGCGCCACGGGTAAACAGAAAAACGGGTTGTATCGGCTAACCCGCTGTTTTGACTCTACCATCCCTGTAGCGTATCGCGGTAAATCATAGCGAGCACGCCTCAGCAAGTCGAGCGCATCACTGGCATTTTGCGATCCGGCAGCACGTATCGCCGCATAACCGCGATAAACGCAGGGTAAAAAAAACCGCGCGTCGGGTTTGCCCCGCGCGCGGTTTTTCAATGTTCAGTCAGGGATCAGGCCTGGCCGTTGCCGCCCTGGCCCATCGCGCCCATTTTCTTCAGGTCTTTGTCGATGAAGAACAGGCCTTTGCCGCTGGTGCCCACCAGCGCCAGCTTATCCAGCACGGATTTGAACAGTTTCTCTTCTTCGTGCTGCTCCGCCACGTACCATTGCAGGAAGTTGAAGGTGGAGTAATCGTGCGAGGACATTGCCGCGTGCGCCAGCTCGTTGATCTGACGGGTGATCAGCTTCTCGTGTTCGTAGGTCTGTTCGAACACGTCCGCCAGTGACTCAAACGCCACCGGCGGGGCCGCGATGGTGCCCAGCAGCGGCAGAGAGCCGGTGTCGCTCAGGTAGTCGAACAGACGTTGCATATGCTGCATCTCTTCCTGAGAGTGCTCTTTAAGAAATGCGGCGGCGCCTTCAAAGCCTTTGTCGCTGCACCATGCGCTCATCTGCAGATACAGGTTGGCGGAGTAGAACTCCAGATTCAGTTGCTCATTCAGCTTTTGAGTCATTTCTTGCGTCAGCATAATCATTCCTTTTATTTTGCAGGTCATGAATTTAATTTCCGCGCATTATGCCCTGTCGCCGTAAAAATAAAAACACCTTATTTACATTCAAACCAAATCAATTACAAAAACAAATTATATCAATAAGTTAAAATATCATGAAATTATTGGTAATTAACATGAGAATTATTTAGATCTTTTATTTTAATCAAAAAGCGAATCATTCTTATTTAAAAGAATAAATAGATTGCATTACTCTTGGATAAATATCGCCCGCCGCCGCGGCGCAACGGGCTTGCCAAGCGCCGCCGGGTGGATTACCTTCTGCGCAGATTCAATGCGGCAAAGTAAGGAGCATAAGGTGGGTTACAATCTGGCCGAGTTGTCCAAAGAAGAAATGGACAGGGTGAATGTGGATCTCGCCGCCTCAGGCGTGGCGTACAAAGAGCGTTACAACATGCCGGTGATCCCGGAAGTGGTGGAGCGCGAGCAGCCGGAGCCGCTGCGCGACTATTTTCGCGAGCGCGTGGCGCACTACCGCGCGGAATCCCACAAGTTTTCGCGTCTGCCTTACGAACCGAAGGCCAAATAACAAAACCCGCCGTTACGGCGGGTTTTTCGTGTCACTTGCCGGCGAATCGGTCGGTGGCGATCATCAGCTGGTGCAAAATGCCCGGTTCATCAAACGAATGCCCCGCCCCTTCCACGATATGCAGCTCCGCCTCCGGCCAGGCCTTGGCCAGATCCCAGGCGTTCTGCACCTGGCAGGCCATGTCATAGCGGCCGTGGACGATCACCGCCGGGATATGGCGGATCAGCGGCACGTTGCGCAGCAGTTGGTCATCGCTCTCCAGGAACCCCAAATGCGTGAAGTAGTGGTTTTCAATGCGGGCGAACGCCAGCGCGAAATCATCCTCGCCGAACGAAGCGGATTCACGGCTTGGCAACAGCGTCACCGTTTCCCCTTCCCACACGCTCCACAGTTTGGCCGCTTCGAGCTGCACCTGCGGATCGGCTGAAGTCAGCCGCTGCCGATAGGCGGCAATCACGTCTTTGCGCTCGTCATCCGACAGAATGGACAGCACGCGCTCCCACTTGTCCGGGAAGAAGCGCGAAGCGCCGTCCTGGTAATACCAATGCAGCTCCTGCTTGCGCAGGGTAAAGATACCGCGCAGCACCATTTCACTGACGCGCTCCGGGTGGGTCTGCGCATAGGCAAGCGCCAGCGTAGATCCCCAGGAGCCGCCGAACACCAGCCACTGCTCGACGCCGGCCATTTCGCGCAGACGCTCGATATCGGCCACCAAATGCCAGGTGGTGTTGTTGTCCAGGCTGGCGTGCGGACGGGAGCGGCCACAGCCGCGCTGATCGAACAGCAATACCTTGTAGCGCTCGGGATCGAACAGCTGGCGATGATGCGCAGAGATGCCGCCGCCCGGCCCGCCATGAATGAAGACCGCCGGTTTACCGTTCGGGTTGCCGCTCAGCTCCCAGTAGATCCGGTGGCCATCCCCAGTGTCCAGCCAACCGCTGTCGTATGCCGCTAACGGCGGGTACAAACCTCGTAATTGTTCCATGGCGCTTTCCGTCTCTCTGTGAGTCATGCTTTCATCAAAGCGGAAGCCGCCCGGCAGGTCAACGGTAAAACCTGAAAACTCGAACGCGCGCCGGGAACTCGGCGCGCGTTTGCTCAAAATCGCAACGACCCGCCTGCAAAATGCCCACAGGCCCGATCAGTTCACGTCTTGTTACGCCTACACGCCTTTACGCATATGCGGCTCGCGCATCTCCTGTGCGGTTTTCGCCTCGATGCTCAGTTCCGCCGTCGGGCGCAGCAGCAGGCGTGCCAAGCCGATGGGTTCGCCGGTTTCCCGGCAGTAGCCGTATTCGCCGTTCTGCAACCGCGCCAGCGCCGCATCGATTTTCGGCAGCAGGCGGCTTTCGCGATCCAACTGGCGGAACAACAGGCGCAGCTCTTCTTCGCGCGCCGCCTTGTCGGCTTCATCACCCGTCGCTTCGCCGCTGTCGATCGCCTTCTTCAGCTCATCGATGTGCAACAGCAGTTTTTGCCGCTCATCCTGCAGCAGCTGGCGGAAAAAAGCCCGTTGAACCGAGTTCATGTAATCAGAATCCGGCATGGCCAGCAGTTGCTGCGCATCCGGTAATGTCATCACTGTCATTGCGTTCTCCGAACCCTAAAAGTGTAATATTATAACATAATAATTATTTTAAGCACCCGGTCATCCAAAAACAAAATTTCACGTGCAAACAGCCAGTTACATACTACTTGCACTTTGTCGCTTGCATCCTGTCGGCTTTAGGCGGTTAATGGCTGAGCAAGCCACCCAATCATAGGTAACGAGAGGCCATCATGAGTAAGGGAATGGATAGCAAAAAAAATGCGAAGAAGAAGCCGTTGAAAACCCCAGCAGAGAAACGTGCGGAGAAACGCGCCAAAAAAGCGCATCCGTCTGGTGAGTAAACGTCCTTCCATCCGTCATTAAACCCGCCAAGGCGGGTTTTTTATTGCCTCACTGGAGAGATGGCCAATGCCGTGCTTTACCCTCGCCGCAGCCCAATACCCCGCCGCTGCGGCCAATATCGCCTGCAACCTTGAACGTCACCTTGAATTTGTCGCGCAGGCAGCCGAACAGCAGGTGCAACTGCTGGTTTTTCCCGAACTGTCGCTAAGCGGCTATGAGCTGGCCGATGCCGCCGAACTGGCGCTGACGCTGGACGATCCGCGTCTGCAACCGCTCGCTGCGGCGGCGCAATCGCATCAGATGACGATCATCGTCGGCACGCCCTTGCGCAGCGGCCAGGCGCTGCATATCGCCGCCTTGATCTTTCACCCCAACGGCGCGGTGGCCGCCTATACCAAGCAACATCTGCACGGCGCGGAACAACAACGGTTCTTGCCCGGTAATGGCGGCACGCTGCTGGAAATACATCGGCAACGCATCGCGCTGGCTATCTGCGCCGACACCTCTCAACCCGGCCACGCAAGCGCCGCCGCGCTGGCGGGTGCACAGATTTATGCCGCCGGCGTGCTGGTATCTGAAGCCGGTTACGCGAAAGACAGCGCTGCGCTGGCAGGCTATGCCCGTCGTTATGGCATGGTCACGCTGATGGCCAACCATGCGGCGCCGACCGGAGGCTGGATCCCGGCAGGCCGCAGCGCCATCTGGGATGAAACGGGAGCGCTTTTGGTTGCCGCGCCGGATGACGCCCCTGGTCTTATCATCGCCGACAGGACCCGCGACGGTTGGCACGGCCGCCTGTGCCGGTTAAGCTGAAACCTGACGGCAACGCGGAGGAAAGCATGACGTTACGCGTAATAGATACCGAGACCTGCGGGCTGGACGGCGGCGTGGTGGAAGTGGCCTCCCTCGATCTGCTCGACGGCCAATTGACCAACCCGATGAGCGACCTGATCAGCCCGGACCGCCCCATCAGCCTCGACGCGATGGCTATTCATCACATCACCGAACAGATGGTGGAAGGCAAACCGCGCATTGCGGTGGCGATCGGCCGCTATCAGGGCAGCCCCTACTATGTGGCGCACAACGCCGCCTTTGATCGCGGGGTGTTGCCGGAGATGAACGGTGCCTGGATCTGCACCCTCAAGCTGGCGCGCACGCTGTATCCGGACATCAAGTACGGCAACCAGTATCTGCGCTACGCGCTGAATCTGGACGTGCAGCTGCCGGCAGACGCCACGCTGTACCCGCACCGCGCGCTGTATGACTGCTACGTCACCGCCGCGCTGCTGCAACGCATCATCAAGGATTCGGGCTGGACGCCGGAGCAAATGGTGCAGATCACCGAACAGCCGGTGCTGCTGAAGAAGTTCAAGTTCGGCAAGTATCGCGGGCAGGAGATCGACCGCATCGCCCAGGAAGACCCCGGCTATCTGCGCTGGATGCTGAAATCCATCGACGATCTGAGCCCGGACATGAAGCACACGCTGAAATACTATCTGATTGGCTAACACGGCGGACGGCGCAGGCCGCCCGCCGCACGCTATTATTCCGCCAGAGCCAGAATGAAGGCGTACTCCAACGCAATATCCTCATAGGCCTTGAAGCGGCCGGATTTGCCGCCGTGGCCGGCATCCATGTCGGTATACAGCAGCAGCTGCCGATCGTCGGTTTTCAGCTCGCGCAGCTTGGCCACCCACTTGGCAGGTTCCCAATACTGCACCTGCGAATCGTGCAGGCCGGTGGTCACCAGCAGATGCGGGTACTCCTGCGCTTTCACCTGATCGTACGGGCTGTACTGCTTGATGTAGTCGTAATAGGCCTGCTCGTTCGGGTTGCCCCACTCGTCGTATTCGCCGGTGGTCAGCGGAATGGACTCATCCAGCATGGTGGTCACCACGTCGACGAACGGCACCTGCGCCACCACGCCGTGGAACAACTGCGGCGCCTGGTTGATCACCGCGCCCATCAGCAGGCCGCCCGCGCTGCCGCCCATCGCGAACACCCGCTTGCCGTCGCCGTACCCTTGGGCGACCAGCGTTTCGGTCACGTCGATAAAGTCGTTGAAGGTGTTCTGCTTGTTGAACAACTTGCCGTCTTCATACCACAGCTGCCCCAGCTCGCCGCCGCCGCGAATGTGCGCCAGCGCGAACACGACACCGCGATCCAGCAGGCTCAGGCGGCTGGCGCTGAACGCTGGATCCATGCTGCTGCCGTAAGAGCCGTAGCCATACACCATCAGCGGGTTGGCGCCGCGCTGGAAGCTGTCCTGGCGATACACCAGCGAAACCGGCACCTCGACGCCGTCGCGCGCCTTCACCCACACCCGCTCGCTGCGGTAGTTTTCCGGCGTGAAATTCTTCACTTCCTGCTGTTTGAGCATCGTCCGCTCGCCGCTGTCCATGTTCAGCTCGTACAGCGTGGTCGGGGTGGTCATCGACGAATAGCCGTAGCGCAGCAGCGCGGTTTCCGGATCCGGGTTATACGCCAGCCAGGTGGTGTAAGTCGGATCGTCGAAGGCGATGCGCTTCTCTTCGCCGCTTTGCCAGTGGATTTGGCGCAGCAACGTCAGGCCGGCATTGCGCTCTTCCACCACCAACCAATCACGGAACAGGCTGAAGCCCTCCAGCATCACGTCGGCGCGCGGGGCGATCAGCGTCTGCCACTGCGCTTCGTCCGCCTGCTCGCTTTGGTACAGGCCGAAGTTCTTGCCGTCCTTATTGGAGCGGATATAGAAATGCTGGTGATAGTGATCGATGGCGTACTCGTGATCCTTGCGGCGCGGCACGAACAGCTGCGGCTTGGCATCCGCCCGATCGGCGTCCAGCAGCAGGATCTCCGAGGTGGTGGTGCTGCTCAGGTGGATCAGAATAAAGCGCTCGGAGGTGGTCTTCTCCAGCCCGACGTAGAAGGTGTCGTCCTGCTCTTCGTAAATCAGCTCGTCCTGCTGCGGATCGCTGCCGACTACGTGGCGATAAACCTGATACGGCAACAGCGTCTTGGCGTGCTTGCGCACGTAGTACACCGTCGAGGAATCGTTGGCCCACTCGAAGCTGCCGGAGGTGTTTTCCAGCACTTCGTCGGCCCAGCTACCGTCGGCCAGGTTCTTGAAACGAATGTCATACTGGCGGCGCGACAGGAAATCCTCCGCCACCCCCAGACGCTGATTGTCGGGACTGACGTCCAGCCCGCCCAGGGTGTAAAACTCGTGGTTCTCGGCGCGTTGGTTGCCGTCGATAAGCACATCCCACTGCTCGCTCTCGGCCTGCGGCTGGCGCACATAAATCGCGTATTCGTTGCCCGGCTCGTAGCGCGTCTGATAGCGATAGCCGTGGCGCACGTAAGGCACCGAATGTTCCTGCTGCGGGATGCGCGCCACCATCTCTTCGTACAGGGCTTCGCGCAGCGTCTGCTGCGGCTTCAACATCGCATCGGTGTAGGCGTTCTCCGCCTGCAGGTAGTCCAGCACCTGACGGTCTGCGCGCTCATCGTCGCGCAGCCAGTAGTAGTCATCCACGCGCGTATCGCCGTGGATAGTGATGGGATAAGGCCGTTTTTCCGCTTTCGGTGGGGTCATCATTGCTAAATCATCCGCTTACATAGATTGCGGCAAGAGTGACACGATTCCCCCCGGCTTGCCAAGCGGCGCTATGCCAGCTCGCGCTTTTTCTCGTTGACGTCGCTCTCGATGCCCTGCTTGACGTCCGCCGGGATCTTCAGCGCCTGCGCCAGCGCATCAAGATAGCCGCGCTCCATAAAGTGATCGACGTCGATCACCAGGCAACTCAGGTAATAAACCTCCAGCGCCTCGTCTTCGTTTTGCACGCTGCGGGCGATTAACGCCGGGTTGAGCGGCTGGTCGAGCGCTTCCTGCACCCAGCCCTGCGCCTCTTCCCCCACCTGCAGTTGCGCCAGGCTGTGCTCGATGGCGCGCTGCTCGTCGGCATCGATATGGCCGTCGCTCTTGGCGGCGAACACCAGCGCCTGCACCAAACGCTTGGCGCGCAGATCCACCGGCGTGGTTTGCAAACCGAACTGCGGTTCGTCCTGATGGGTCTCTTTCACCCGCTGCTTGTACTTATTCCACAGCACCGCGCCCACCGCCGCGCTGCCGCCGATAATCAGCGCATTCTTGCCGAACTTACCCACCAGCTTGCGCGAAGATTTGTTGGCCAACAGCACGCCGACCAGGCCGCCCAGCGCCGTGGGCGCCAGCAGTTTGCCGATGCCTTCTGCCCCGCCCATCGCGCCGGCCTTCTGCCCGATCAACGTTTGAATCTGCTGCATCCAGTTACTTTTCATCATCTACCCCTTGCGTGAGAAAACGCGGCGCGCAGGCGCGGCCGAACCGACGGTAAACCGCCAGATTAGGGGATCTTTTGTCAATTTACGTCTGGGGGATGCAAACCTGTGTTTAGCGGGCCGGGCGGCCCGCCTGGATGGCTGCGACGTTACGCGTCTTCGTCGCCCGCTTCGTCGTCCTGCTCGTACTCGGCCAGCTCGTCGCGCATCGCCTGGAGGGCATCGCGGGTCATCAGCGCCAGCGTGCGGTAGAAACCGGTGGTGGCGTGCGCTTCCACTTTGCCGAGGAAGCGGCCGCACCACGGCAGCAGGAACTCGTCGAACAGCGCGATCTGCGCCTGCGCTTCATCTTCCTGCGACTGATCTTCCAGCCAGGACGCCGCCAGCAGCAGCTGGCCGAAATGGTCGGCCGGCGCCTCAGCCAGCGGCATGCCGCGCTGCTGCAGGAAGGCGCGCACTTCAGCCTCGCTTGCGCCTTCGACATAGTCGGAGCGGAACGGCGGCACGCTGCATTCGCTGCCGACGAACATCGCATTGAAGTCGGTCGCCAGTTGGTTGACGTCGCCGCCCTGCTGCAGGCGCTTGAGCAGGTCATCCTGCTCCAGCGGCCAGTGCTGCTGCAGCTTGCCCTCTTTAATCAGCGCGAACAGCGGCACCAACAGCGGATCCTGCGGCTGGCGGTAGAACAGCGTACCCAGCACGCGGCAGACAATCGAAAACTCATTCATGATAAAGCCTTATTCAATACGGAAAATTTTGCCGGGACGATGTCACAAATCGGCCAATTCCGCAATCGCCGGCTTGCCGCGCCGCTCGAGAAAATCCAGCAGCCGGCGCGGGCTGACGTTGAGAATGCGCTCCTGCGGGAAGCCCACCTCTTCGATAATGCGCTCGCAGTGCTCAAAGTTACCCAGCGAAAAGGCGACGTGCGAATCCGAACCCAGCGCCAGCCAGCCGCCGGCGTCGCGCACCGCGGCGGCGATCGCCCGACAGTTGGCCTCGCTGCCCTTGCGGGAGTGGGTGAACGACGAGTTATTCAGCTCCAGCGCCACCTCGTATTTGGCCGCCGCCGCCGCGATGGCGGGAATGTCGATCGGATAACGCGGGTTGCCGGGGTGGCTGATGATATGCACGTCCCCCTGCGCCATCGCGGCGATCATCGCTTCAGTATTGGACGCTTTATCCTGCGGCGCAAACACCGGCTCATGGAAACCGGCGATGATCACGTCGGTGGCCGTCAGCATCGGGCCGGTGCAGTCGATATCGCCCTGCAGGTTTTTGATGTTGGCTTCGATACCGCGCAAAATGCCCACGCCGTTCACCCGGCGCGGCCAAACGTGCATGTTCATAAAGTGCCAGTAGTGCGGCGCATCGGCCATGTCCGGGCCGTGATCGGTGATGGCGAACAGCTGGATGCCCTTCTGCCGGGCTTCGGCGATGTAATCGTGCAGCGTGCTGTAAGCGTGCGTGCTGGCGACGGTGTGCATATGCAAATCAACGGGATACATTGTTTCTCCTTCCAGAGGGCCTGCCCGCAGCGGTGCGGGCGGGCGCGATGACGGTGTCAGCTTATCAGTTACCGAACGGCGGCTGAAGGATCAGTACCCCCGTTGCCTGTCGACCACGCCGGCAGGGGTATGCCCCGCCTCCAGCGCGCGAATGTTGGCGGCGATCTGATCCATCGCCTGCTGCGGCAACGTGATGGCAGCAATATGCGGGGTAATGGTGACACGCGGATGACGCCAGAACGGGTGATCCTGCGGCAGCGGCTCGCGGGCGAACACGTCCAGCGTGGCGGCGGCCAGTTGCCCCTGTTCCAACGCCGCCAGCAGATCGGCTTCCACCAGGTGCGCACCGCGCGCGATGTTGATGAGGTAGGCGCCCGCGCTCAACTGTGCGAACAGCTCGCGGTTGAGGATGCCAACGGTCTCCGGCGTATTGGGCAGCAGGTTGATCAGCAGTTTGACGCCGTCGAGGAAGGCCGCGCGCTGAGCCTCCCCGGCGAAGCTTTGCACGCCGTCAATCTGTTTGGCGCTGCGGCTCCAGCAGCGCACGCTAAAGCCAAACTCGGTCAGCTTGCGCGCCACGCTCTGCCCCAGCACGCCGGCGCCGAGGATGCCGATGGTGAAATCATCCAGCGAGTGCGGATCGAGCGGCTGCCATTCCTGCCGCTGCTGCAGCGCCTGATACTCGTCGAAACGGCGGAAATAGCGCAGCACATAGCTCAGCGCATATTCCTGCATCTGCTGCGCCATGCCGGTATCCTCCAGCCGCAGCAGCGGCACGCCGGCGGGCAGCGTGCCGGGGTGTTTGCGCTCCTGATCGAGAATGGCGTCGACGCCAGCGCCGAGGGCGAACACCGCTTTCAGATCGCGGCGGTTGGCTAACATCTCGTGCGGCGGGCGCCATACCAGCGCGTAATCCGCCGGCCGCTCGTCGCCGCGCTGCCATTCGCGGATCTCGGCCTGCGGCAGGCGTTGCTTGATGCCGGTCAGCCATTCCTGGGCGTTAAATAAGGGATGGTAATAGATGATGTTCATACTGCGGGCTCCCGTTTGTTTTTATTGGTTTTCCTTCAGCCTTCCGCGATTCATCGCCGGATGCAAGCGTTAAAGCCCAAAATAAAAACAGCCCCGACCAGTGGGGCTGTTGTGCATGTGCGCAAAATCAGGCGGCAGACGCGCCGTCGCGCCGGATAAGACGCCGCAACAGCGGAATTAAAATCAGCATCGCCACGCCGACGCCCGTCGCCCCCCAACCCAGCGCGCTGAAGATTTCGCTGTAGCCGGGATTGGTTTGCAGCGGCGTGCTGCCGCTATTTTCCGGCATCCGGCCGGATACGTAGCCCGCCAACACCGAAGCGACGCCGGTCACCATCATCCAGCAGCCCATCATCACGCCCTGATAGCGCGGCGGCGCCAGCTTGCCGATCATCGCGTAACCGATCGGCGAGATCATCAATTCACCGACGCTTTGCAGCACATAGCTGATGACGATCCATTTAAACGCCACCAGCCCGTCGCCGCCCGCCATGCTGATGCCCAGCGGCAATACCAGCATGCCGAGCCCGATGCAAAACAGCGATCCGGAGAACTGCAGCGGAATGTCGATGTTGCAGCCGCGAGCGCGCAGGCGGTTGAACCACCAGGCCAGCAGCGGGCCGCCCACCACGATCACCAGCGTGTTGATGTTCTGGATCCACTGCGGCGCCACCTGAATGCCGTAAACGTTCAGATTGATGTTGTGCTCGGAGAATAGCATCAGCCCCATCGGCGCCAGCTGATACAGCGCCCAGAACACCAGCGACCCCAGCGCCAGGATCAGATAGGCCGCCATTCTGCGGCGCTCATCGCGCGGATGGTGGCGCAGCGTCACGACGCACAGCATCAGGAAGATCAGCGCGCCGAGCACGATCACGAAATGGCCGCTGAACTCGGCATGGGTCAGCATCACGCGGATAATCGGCACCAGCGCCACCAGCACCGCCAACCCGACCAGCATGCGCCAGCGGTATTGGCTGCGGCTGGCGTCGTGGAGCGGCGTATTGAGATCGGCCAGAATGCGCCAGCGACAGACGGCGACGATGATCGCCGCCGCGTTGCCCAGCGTGGCGAACAGGAACAGCGCGCGATAATTTTCCGTCAGTTGGAAATACCCGGCCACGGTAAAGCCAACGAAGAACCCGAGGTTCATGCCGGCGTAATTCCACAGGAACGCCGATTCGCGCCGATCATCGTCCGGTTTGAAACGCTGGGTGAGCATCATATTGATGCAGGTCACGTTGAGACCGCTGCCGGTCAGGAACATCGCCAGCCCCCAGTACAACCCCCACACGCCCGCGACGGCAATCAGCGCGCAGCCGAACACCTGCAGCACCATACCGAGCACGAACAGGTTGCGGTTGCTGAGGAAACGGCCGCCGAGATAGCCGCCGAACATGTGCAGGCCATAGTTGAAGGCGCCGAACACGCCCATCATGGCATTGGCGCTGCTTTCGTTGAAACCCAATCGCTTGGTGGCGTACAGCACCAGCGTGGAATAGAGCACGGCGAAACCCAGCGTGGCGAAGATCTGGATGAAGAACAGCGCCCCCGCGCCGGGGGGAATGGCATGGCGCGCTTGCGGCGCCGGCATGGCATCTGAAGGAGTCAAAACGAACCTCTACTGCATTATTATGTAATGAGTCTGTCCCTGTCTGCGGTATCGCCGGCCTGTCACTCGGCAATCTGCGCGGCGACGTGATGTTCCTTGCCAAAAACGCCGCGCCGACATGATTCCATTTAGCGACACATCTGACTAATAATCCAGTATTAATGCATATAACAGCAGACAACCCAACCTCAATGGCGAGATATTGAGCTATCTGTACAGAAAAAAGTCAAACAATCGGCTTTCACGCATTTTGCTCGCTGCCGCCCTGTCCGCCGGCGGCCGAGAGTCAGGATATCGTTCGGTAAATCAGCAAATTGCTGCAAGTTTGGCTAAACAGTCATGAGAATGAAATAAGAGGGTTGACGCTGAGATCAGATTCTCCTACATTAGCGCCCGTCGACAGCGCAAGGCGTTATCGGCAACAAAACGGTGAGGTGTCTGAGTGGCTGAAGGAGCACGCCTGGAAAGTGTGTATACGCGAAAGTGTATCGAGGGTTCGAACCCCTCTCTCACCGCCAAATTCAAAGAGAAAGCCTGGATTCGCGTCCAGGCTTTTTTTTTGCATGGTGCACCGCCGAGAGGGGTGAGAAGCCTCGACAGGGTTCGACAAAACGCCCGCTCTTTGGACCGCCAACGACGGCCCGCCGCGAACGCCTCCCGCCTTACGCTGCCGAGGTTCCCCTTTTTCTCGGTTCTCCTCGAACCGCCTCTCTGATTTTCTCGCCCTTTCATGACTTCTGACGTGTAGTTCGCCGCAGTTTTCAACAAAGTGAACACGGCTTGAGCGGACAAGCAAAAACACAGAAATTATTCTTGACCGGATCGGCCCCACTCCCTATAGTAGCGCCCCGTTGCAGCGATGATTTCGCAACAAAAAAATATGGTGAGGTGTCCGAGTGGCTGAAGGAGCACGCCTGGAAAGTGTGTATACGCGAAAGTGTATCGAGGGTTCGAATCCCTCCCTCACCGCCATATTCTAACGAGAAAGCCTGAGCGAAAGTTTAGGCTTTTTTGTTTGCATCGCGTACCGACCGGGAGGGTGAGAGCCCTCGACAGGATTCGACAAAACGCTCGCGTTTTGGACCGTCAACGTGGGCCGCAGGGTGAACGCAGCGAATCAATCCCTCCCTTACCGCCATACAAAAAAGCCCGAACGCAAATTCAGGCTTTTTTATTCCCACTGCCAAACCGCTCAGTGGTGCGTGCATCTCACCGCCGTCGGCTGCGCCAGTGCGCGGCGCCAGTCCCCCGGCGTTTGGCCGAACTGGCGTTTGAAACTGCGGTTGAACGACTGCTGTGAGTCGAAGCCGAGCGAGATCGCCACGCTAACGATCGGTTCGCCGCTGTTGGCCAAGCGCTCCGCCGACACCTTCAGTTTTTGCATGCGGATATACTCCCCCAACGCATAGCCGGTCTGGCGCTTGAACATGCGCTGCAGATGCCATTTGGAGTAGCCCGCGCGGTCCGCTACGGTGTTGATATCCAGTTTTTCTTCCAGATTGTTGTCGATCCACGTCTTCAAATCGGTAATGAAACCCGTCGTGTTCATGCTGATGCTCCCATCATGTCGGCAGGGTCCCCCTCTGCCCAGTGCGCATACGTTGCAACAGTTTCGCTTTAAATGCAATTTTTATTATTGCATTTACCAGAAAGCCGCCTCTATACTCCACCCAATTAATGTAACCGATATTGATACATTAATGTGACACCAATATGTTTCAAAACCTAACGTTGCGCCATGACAAAGCGCGGCGCCCCTTCCGCCGAACGCCGGCATGAAGGGAAAAGCCCGGAAAACAGGGCTGGGTATGGGGCCAGACAGCGCTTACTTATCGGAATAAAAATAATGCCAAATCAACCAAACTCATCGTTCAACGCCGGCGGCCGCACGCGCGCCTTCGCTCTGGGCCAGCGGCTCTCCGGGGTGGCGCTGCTGGCCGCCCTGCTCGCCGGTTGTGACAACAGCGTCGCGCACAACGCCCCGCCACCGCCGCCGGTGGTCAGCGCCGCCAGCGTGGTGGTCAAACCGATCAGCCAGTGGGATGCGTTCAATGGCCGGGTCGAAGCGGTGCAAAGCGTACAGCTGCGCCCGCGGGTTTCCGGCTACATCGAGCGGGTCAACTACACCGAAGGCGACGAGGTGAAGAAAGGCCAGGTGCTGTTCACCATTGACGATCGCACCTACCGCGCCGCGCGCGAACAGGCGCAGGCGGAGCTGGTGCGGGCGCGCAATCAGGCAGCCCTCGCGCGCAGCGAATCTTCGCGAACCGAGAAACTGATCGGCACTCAGGCCATCTCGCAAGAGGTGTGGGAACAGCGCCGTTCGTCCGCCGCGCAGGCGCAAAGCAACGTGCTGGCGGCGCAGGCCCAGCTCGATATGGCGCAGCTTAATCTCGACTTTACCCGCGTCACCGCCCCGATCGACGGGCGCGCCAGCCGCGCGATGATCACCGCCGGCAACCTGGTCACCGCCGGCGACAGCGCCAGCGTGCTGACGACGCTGGTATCGCTCGATAAGGTTTACGTCTATTTCGACGTGGATGAGGCGACCTTCCTGCGCTATCAGCAGCAGGGTCGGCATGACGCCCGCTTGCCGGTGAAGGTGGGCCTGGTGGGCGAAGACGGCACCCCGCACCAAGGGCTGGTGGATTTCACCGATAACCAACTGAACGCCGGTACCGGCACCATCCGCATGCGCGCCCTGCTCGACAACCGCGATCGTCGCTTCACGCCGGGGCTGTTCGCACGCGTGCAGATGCCCGGCAGCGCCGAGTTCAACGCCATGCTGATCGACGATAAAGCGGTCATGACCGACCAAAACCGCAAGTTCGTTTACATCGTCGATAAAGACGGTAAGGCGCAGCGCCGCGACATCGACGTGGGCCGCATGGCCGAAGGATTGCGCATCGTGCAGAAAGGGTTGGCAAACGGCGATCGGGTGATCGTCGACGGCATGCAGAAAGTGTTTATGCCGGGCATGCCGGTCGACGCGAAAAGCGTCGCGATGACCACCACCGCTTCCGCACTTAACTAAGCCCCCAGCCGAGACTTCTGACCCATGGACTTTTCCCGTTTTTTCATCGACCGGCCGATCTTCGCCGCAGTGCTGTCGATACTGATTTTTGTCGCCGGGGTGATCGCCATTCCGCTGCTGCCGATCAGCGAGTACCCGGACGTGGTGCCGCCCAGCGTGCAGGTGCGCGCCGAATACCCGGGCGCCAACCCGAAAGAGATCGCTGAAACGGTGGCCACGCCGCTGGAAGAAGCGATCAACGGTGTCGAAAACATGATGTACATGAAATCGGTCGCCGGTTCCGACGGCGTGCTGGTGACCACCGTCACCTTCCGCCCCGGCACCGATCCCGATCAGGCGCAGGTGCAGGTGCAAAACCGCGTGGCACAGGCCGAAGCGCGCCTGCCGGAAGATGTGCGCCGCCAGGGCATCACTACCCAGAAACAGTCTCCGGCGCTGACGCTGGTGGTGCATCTGGTATCGCCTTCCGGCAAGTACGACTCGCTGTACCTGCGCAACTACGCCACCCTGAAGGTCAAGGATGAACTGGCTCGCCTGCCGGGCGTCGGCCAGGTGCAGATCTTCGGCGCCGGCGAATACGCAATGCGCATCTGGCTCGATCCGAACAAGGTCGCCGCGCGCGGGCTGACCGCCTCCGACGTGGTGAGCGCCATGCAGGAGCAGAACGTGCAGGTCTCCGCCGGCCAGCTCGGCGCGGAGCCGATGCCGACGCGCAGCGACTATCTGCTGTCGATCAACGCCCAGGGCCGCCTGCAAACCGAAGAAGAGTTCGGCAACATCATTCTCAAGAGCGGCGATAACGGCGAGATCGTGCGGCTGCGCGACGTGGCGCGCATCGAAATGGGTTCCGGCAGCTACGCGCTGCGCGCCCAGCTCAATAACAAGGATGCGGTCGGCATCGGCATCTTCCAGTCGCCGGGCGCCAACGCCATAGAGCTGTCGGATGCGGTGCGCGGCAAGATGGCCGAGCTGGCGACCCGCTTCCCGGACGGCATGAGCTGGAAATCGCCGTACGATCCGACGGTGTTCGTGCGCGATTCGATCCGCGCGGTGGTGGATACCCTGCTGGAAGCGGTGATCCTGGTGGTGCTGGTGGTCATTCTGTTCCTGCAGACCTGGCGCGCTTCGATCATTCCGCTGTTGGCGGTCCCGATCTCCGTGGTCGGTACCTTCGCCGCACTGTATCTGCTCGGCTTCTCGCTCAACACCCTCAGCCTGTTCGGGCTGGTGCTGGCGATCGGCATCGTGGTGGATGACGCCATCGTGGTGGTGGAGAACGTCGAGCGCAATATCGAAGAGGGGTTGTCGCCGCTGGCGGCGGCGCACCAGGCGATGCGCGAGGTCTCCGGCCCGATCATCGCCATCGCCGTGGTGCTGTGCGCGGTGTTCGTACCGATGGCTTTCCTTTCGGGCGTCACCGGCCAGTTCTACAAACAGTTCGCCGTCACCATCGCCATCTCGACGGTGATCTCCGCCATCAACTCGCTGACCCTGTCGCCGGCGTTGGCGGCGCGCTTGCTGAAGCCGCACGGCGCGCCGAAAGATCTGCCGTCGCGCCTGATCGACCGGCTGTTCGGCTGGCTGTTCCGGCCGTTCAACCGCTTCTTCGCCAGCGGCTCGCAGCGTTATCAGCACGGGGTATCCCGCGTGCTGGGCCGACGCGGCGCAGTGTTCGTCGTCTACCTGCTGCTGCTGGTCGCCGCCGGGGTGATGTTCAAGACCGTGCCCGGCGGCTTTATCCCGACGCAGGACAAGCTGTATCTGATTGGCGGCGTTAAGATGCCGGAAGGCGCCTCGCTGGAGCGCACCGATGCGGTGATCCGCAAGATGAGCGCCATCGGCCTGAGCGTGGACGGCGTCACCGATGCGGTGGCCTTCCCCGGCCTGAACGCGCTGCAGTTCACCAATACGCCGAATACCGGCACGGTATTCTTCGCGCTGGAGTCATTGAGCACCCGTACCCGCACCGCAGCGCAGATCAACGCCGAGATCAACGCGCGCATTTCGCAGATCCAGGAAGGTTTCGCCTTCTCGATCATGCCGCCGCCGATCCTCGGCATCGGCCAGGGTTCCGGCTATTCGCTGTACGTGCAGGATCGCGGCGGGCTGGGTTACGGCGCACTGCAGACCGCGATCAACACGATGTCCGGCGCCATTATGCAAACGCCAGGCATGGGGTTCCCGATCTCCTCTTATCAGGCCAATGTGCCGCAGCTGGACGCCAAAATCGATCGCGACAAGGCCAAGGCTCAGGGGGTGCCGCTCAATGCGCTGTTCAGCACGCTGCAGACCTACCTCGGTTCGTCTTACATCAACGACTTTAACCGTTACGGCCGCACCTGGAAGGTGATGGCGCAGGCCGACGGCCAGTTCCGCGACAGCGTGGAAGACATCGCCAACCTGCGTACCCGCAACGACAAAGGCGAAATGGTGCCGATCGGCAGTATGGTCAGCATCGGCACGACCTACGGCCCGGATCCGGTGATCCGCTACAACGGTTTCCCGGCGGCGGACCTGATCGGCGACGCCGATCCGCGCGTCCTCTCCTCTACCCAGGCGATGAGCGCACTGACGCAAATGGCCGACAAGCTGTTGCCGAACGGCATGAACATCCAGTGGACCGATCTGAGCTACCAGCAATCGACCCAGGGCAACGCCGCGCTGGTGGTGTTCCCGGTCGCGGTGCTGCTGGCGTTCCTCGCGCTGGCGGCGCTGTATGAAAGCTGGACGCTGCCGCTGGCGGTGATCCTGATCGTGCCGATGACCATGCTATCGGCGCTGTTCGGCGTGTGGTTGACCGGCGGCGACAACAACGTGTTCGTGCAGGTCGGGTTGGTCGTTCTGATGGGGCTGGCCTGCAAGAACGCTATTCTGATCGTCGAGTTCGCCCGCGAGCTGGAAATGCAGGGCAAAGGCATCGTCGAGGCGGCACTGGAAGCCTGTCGCCTGCGGTTGCGACCGATCGTGATGACCTCCATCGCCTTCATCGCCGGCACCATCCCGCTGATCCTCGGCCACGGCGCCGGCGCCGAAGTGCGCGGCGTCACCGGCATCACGGTGTTCTCCGGCATGCTGGGGGTCACGCTGTTCGGGCTGTTCCTGACGCCGGTGTTCTACGTCACCCTGCGTCGCCTGGTGGCACGCAAAACGCAGACGCAGACGGCGTAATCCTCGTCTTAACATGCAAAAAGGTCGGGCATTGCCCGACCTTTTTTTATGCATGCGAACCGCGATTATTTATCGGCGGTTTCAGCCTCTTGCGCAGCGGCATATTCCGCACAGGCGCGCTTGTCGCCCCGCTCCAGTTCGGCCAGCGAGTCAGCCACGGTGTGGCGCGCCAGCACCGCGAGCGAAGCCTGCTCGGCCTCGTTCACCACCGATTTGAAATACCAACAGGCGTTGGCGCTCACCAGGCAACGGGCCGGCACTTCAGGGCGTGAGGCCCAGATGCGCTTGTCGTCGATCACCGCCAGGTAGATATCCCGCAGGGTAATCTCTTCCGCCGGGCGGCCAAGGTGGATAGAGCCGTTTCGGCCCAGGGTGGAAACGATGATGCCGTCTTTGGTCAGCGGCACCATCAGTTTGCGGATAAAGCTCGGGTTAGCTTCCAGAGTGGCGGCGAGCGTGGCGCTCGTCGAACGCATGCCCTGCTTCTCAGCTACGGCGACGCTAAGGACCATTTGCAACGCTGTCGGAAAGCGAAAATCTAACATGTCGTTATCTCTGCGAGACGAAATACTCGGGTTTGGCCGGTGCGGCGATTAGCGCCGAACACACCGCTTAATCGCACAATAATATAACAAACGCGGGGGCTTTTTTGAAGTTTTGCCCAGTGATATCGCACGCAGACATTAGAACGATCGTCGAATTCGCGGGCAGACAAAAAGCAGAAACCCGCGTCAATGTTAACGCCGCTCGCTTAACCGAGTTAAACGATCAGAACTAACACTGCCCGCGGGTTTAATTCGAATGCGTCGATCAGGCTCTGTTCAGCACCAGCTGGCCGTTTTTGTCCAACGGGATTTGGGTGCCCGGATCGTGATCCATGCGGATCTTGCCCTGCTGATTGCCGATCTTGTAGGTCACGTCATAGCCCAGCATTTTCTGAGACTTGTCGTAGACCGTTTTGCAACGCTGCTGAACGCTGGTGGTGACGTCGTTATTCTGCATCGCCCCTTGCACCTGGTTACCGGCGTAGCCGCCGCCCAGAGCGCCCACCACGGTCGCCACGTCGCGTCCGCGACCGCCGCCGAACTGGTGGCCGATCACGCCGCCCGCCACTGCGCCCAGCACAGAACCGGCGATGCGGTTTTCATCCTGCACCGGTGCACGGTGCGTGACGGTGACGTTGCGGCATTCCTGACGCGGCGTTTTGATGGTTTCTTTAATCGGCGTTGCGGCGAGCACCTGCGCATATTGCGGACCGGCAGAAAAGACGTCCAGGCTGGCTACCGCGGCAATCCCCAGAGCGGCAGCGATGCCAATCCCAACACCGGCTAACATTGACTTGTTCACAGGAAACCTCCTGAAAGTGTTACCACGCATTTTGTCCGGGGTCTGTGACCGGCTGCACCGCGCTTATTATTTTGCGCATGGGCGGCTTGCGGTATCCCGGTTTACGGCGTGCGCGACGCGCCGTCTGTAAACGAGGTAAAGTCTGCACAATGATTTGAGGGCTCGCAATAAGACAAGGGGACCAAAAATGCGGGAAAACGGCCGTTTTGCCGTTGTTTAGGAGGAATCTTAAGAATTTTACCCATATCGGCGACAGCTTATGCTGAAGAATCAAGCAACCGCCGCCGTTAGCCTCGCCCCGCCATAAAAAAACCCGCGCGGGCGAACCGGCGCGGGTTGATCGACAACGGCGGGATCAGTGCATCTTCAGACGCGGGCGGATCACCCGGTTAATGCCGCCCACCAGCATCATCAGGCCGGTTTTGATGTAGCCGTGCAGCGCCACCTGGTGCATGCGGTACAGCGAGATGTAGACGAAACGCGCAATGCGCCCTTCCACCATCATCGAGCCGCGCATCAGGTTGCCCATCAGGCTGCCGACGGTGCTGAAGCGCGACAGCGACACCAGCGAACCGTGGTCTTTGTACACGTAAGGCTTCAGCGTCTGACCGTTCATCAGCGCCAGGATATTGGTGGCGCAGCGTGAGGCCATCTGGTGCGCCGACTGGGCGCGTGGCGGCACGAAACCGCCGCCCTCTTTCGGGCAAGAGGCGCAGTCGCCGATGGCGAAGATGTTCGGATCGCGCGTGGTCTGCAGCGTCGGCTCCACCACCAACTGGTTGATGCGGTTGGTTTCCAGGCCGCCGATGTCCTTCATAAAGTCCGGCGCTTTGATGCCTGCCGCCCATACCATCAGATCGGCGTCGATGAACTCGCCGCCCTTGGTATTCAGGCCTTTGGCGTCCGCGCTGGTCACCATGGTGTTGGTCAGCACGCGCACGCCCAACTTGATCAGCTCCTGGTGCGCCGCAGCGGAAATGCGCGGCGGCAGCGCCGGCAGAATGCGCTCGCCGGCTTCGACCAGCGTCACGTTGAGCGCGCTGTTGTCCAGGCCTTCAAAACCGTAGCTGTGCAGCTGTTTCACCGCGTTGTGCAGTTCGGCGGACAGTTCAACGCCGGTGGCGCCGCCGCCGACGATGGCGATGTTGACCCGCTCTTTTTGCCCCGGCTGCGCCGAGAACTTCAGGAACAGGTTAAGCATTTCGTTGTGGAAACGACGTGCCTGATGCGGGTTATCCAGGAAGATGCAGTGCTCTTTCACGCCCGGCGTACCGAAATCGTTTGAGGTGCTGCCCAGCGCCATCACCAGGATGTCGTACGGCAGTTCACGCGCCGGCACCAGCTCACCGCCCTGCTCGTCGCAGATCTGCGCCAGCTGCAGCGTTTGCGTCTCGCGGTTGATGTTGGTCAGCGACCCCAACTGGAAACTGAAATGGTGATTGCGCGCGTGCGCCAGGTAGCTGAGCGCATCCACGCCGTCATCGAGGGAGCCGGTCGCCACTTCGTGCAACAGCGGTTTCCACAAATGGCTGTGGTTGCGATCCACCAGCGTGATCTCGGCTTTGTTCTTACGGCCAAGTTTATGGCCCAGGCTGGTCGCCAGCTCCAGCCCACCGGCGCCGCCGCCGACAATAACGATTTTCTTCTTTGGCGTTGTCAAAATAACCCCCTAAATGTGAACCATTTGTTATCCCAGGGTAAATAAATAATATCCTTAGAATACATAGGGTTCGCGTAAAATAAATCGGCTCTCTGCAGCCAGAATAGCATGTGAGGTTATTTGGTCATACCAAAATTGACGTACATCAATTTTTTTTGGTTAAAGGCTGGACGAGGGCATTTTTTGGGGATTGCGATTCAAATAGTTAGCGCTGAGTCACAGTTTTAAATTTTGCCGATTGCCACGCAAAATCTGGCTTTGGCGCACAAAAAAGCCGCACTTTCCGTCGGTGAAAAACGGGGAGCGCGGCTCGCGGCAGCGTTATGAAACTGTTAACCCAGCGCCTTGAACGCCTTGAGCCGCTGCAGATGCGGCGAGATGTTTTTGAACTTGTGCGTCTGCTGTTCATCCCACACGATCTCGTAGTAGTGATGCAGCAATTCGGCGCTGCGCCGGTTATCCAGCACCTCGTCGTGGCGCGACAGCACCACCAGACAGCGATCGCGGTTTTTCTCGCGGAAATCCTCCACGCACTTGGTGGCGATATCGCGATACTCTTCCGGCCGGTCTATCTTGCCGTGCATGTGCTCTTCCGGGTACAGGTTGGGATTGAACATCGCCTGGCGAATGCCGCACAGGAAGCCGATGCGCTCCGCCCAGAAGCCGCCGAGGCCGACCCCGCAGATCAACGGGTGCGCATCGCCGCCCTGCTGCACCGCCTTGTCCACCTCTTTCAACAGATGCTGCATGTCGTGACGCGGGTGCAGCGTGCTGTAGCTGATAAAGCGCACATCCGGATCGATAAACTGCAGCTGTAACACCTTTTCATGATTGCCGGGGCTGGTGGAATCGAAGCCGTGCAAATAGATAATCATGTGGATCCTCGCAACAAGCCAAGGGCCGCGGGCGCGGCCCTCATCATTTCCGCTCTGCGCCGCGATGCGGCGCCTGGATTCACCCTTGCGAACGCTGCTTGTGCTCCTCCCAGCGTTCGCTCAGCGCGCTGAGCGCCTTGTGCGCCTGCTGCCAGCGCTCGGAGTCGCGCAGTTCCTGACGGGTGAACTGACCGCGATGATATAACCGCTTCACCTTCTCTGCTTTGACCGGGGACAGGTTATCCAACACGCTGACCGCGCCTGCGCGGTGGTTGCACACCAGGATCATATCGCAACCGGCATCCAGCGCCGCCTGGCCGCGTTCGGCATAGCTGCCCATGATGGCGGCGCCTTCCATCGACAGATCGTCGGAGAAAATCACGCCGTCGAAGCCCAGTTCCTGACGCAGGATCTGCTGCAGCCAGTACGGCGAGCCGCTGGCCGGACGCGGGTCCGCTTCAGTATAGATGACGTGAGCCGGCATGACGGCGTCCAGCAATTGACGATTGATCAGCTCGCGGAAGATCGCCATGTCATGCTCGCGGATCTGCGCCAGCGGTCGCGGATCGCGCGGGGTTTCCTTGTGCGAATCGGCGCTGACGGCGCCGTGCCCCGGGAAGTGCTTACCGGTGGTTTTCATGCCGGCGCTGTGCATGCCGAGGATAAAGCGCTCCGCCATCGCCAACGCCTGCTGCGGATCGCTGTGGAACGAACGCTCGCCGATCGCCGCGCTGGCATGGCCGATGTCCAGCACCGGCGCAAAGCTGATGTCGATATCCTGCGCGATCATCTCCGCCGCCATCAGCCAGCCGGCCTCCTGCGCCAGGCGGCCACCTTCTTGCGCATCGTTCAAGGCGGCGAACGATTGCGCCGCCGGCAAGCGGGTGAAGCCCTCGCGGAAGCGCTGCACGCGCCCGCCCTCCTGATCCACGGCCACCACCAGCCGATCGTGCGAAGCGGCGCGGATCTGGCGCACCAGCTCACGCAGCTGCTCCGCATCGTGGAAATTGCGGGTAAACAGGATCAATCCGCCAACCAGCGGGTGTTTCAGAATCTCGCGTTCTTCTGCATCCAGCTCGTAGCCGGCGACATCTAGCATTACTGGGCCCACGGGCACCTCACTTCATATTGTTCGTTCAGAATTCGGATGATGATAAACAGAATTGCCGGCGCAGCGCCGCGCCCCAGCGCAAAAATTCAACGTCGCCGCTCTGCTGCCAGCGCACTTCAAACCACAGCAGCATCAGATAATCCACCCACGGCAGCCAGCGCTGCACCTGCGCCTGCAGCCGGGCGACGTCGTGATAGCCCTGACGCGCGTAGTGCTGCAAAAAGCGCTGCTGCGGCTCAGCCGCCCAGCCGTTGCCGCGAAACAGCGCGGCGATATCCAACGCCACATCGCCGTCGGCGGCATACTCCCAGTCGATCAGCCGCAGCCCCTCGCCGGTCGCGAGCAAATTGCCCGGGTGGATGTCCATGTGCAGCGGCGCCAGGCGTAATGGCCGCGGCGGCGCGCAGCGTAAGAAATGACGCTGCCAACGCAGCCAGGCGGGGGTTAAACGCCGCGTATCCAGCTGCTGCCAGTAGCGGAGGAACTGCCGCCGCAGATCCAGCCGGTAACCGCTGAGCGGCCGCCGATGCAGCGTCGTCGCCATCGCCGCCAGCTCGCCGCGTTGATTCAGCATGTCAAACTCAGCTTCTGTGACGATGTCACCTTCGAGCCATTCGAGGACAAGCCACTGATTATTCTGCGCGAAAACCCGTGGCCCGAGCCCCGACGCGCAGCGACGCAAGACCTGCGCTTCCCGCCGTCTGCTCACGCCCAGCGCGCGTTTCTCCGCGCTGTTTTGCCGCGCCAGCAGCGTAATGCCCGATCCGTCGATGCGCCAGCTCTCGCCGGTCAGCCCCTGCACCGGGCTGAAATGACAACCGGCGGTATTCACCGCCGGCAGTCTGGTTTCCATCAATTGTCGCAGCGCGGCCTCAGCGTTTAACGGCGCCATTGCCCGACCAGACGATCTCGCCGGTTTGCACCAGCATCAGCTGCATATCCAACGCCGGCGACTTCACGTCGCCGCTGACGTCGCTGTACAACACGTACTGCGCGCCGACGATGCGCGCCAGGCCAATCGCCTTGCTGCGCGAGCCGAAGCTGTCATCCGCCGACAGGCCCAGCGTTTGTCTGGCGCTCGTCAGCTTCGCTTCCGGCACCACGCTGAAGGTGGAGTTCGATGCCAGCGCCTTATACAGCGCCGCGGTGGCTTTGCCCATCTGCAGCGAGCCGTTGGTGTTGTTCTTGACGCTGTCCAGCAGCAGCACGCTGCCGGCCGTGACGCCATCGGCCTTCAGCATCTGATTCACCAGCGGCTGAACGCTGCCCAGCCAGTCAAGCTGCTGGATTTTCGGCGGCTGCGGCACCGGCTCGGTGGTTGGCGGCTGCGGTTGCTCGACCGGCGGCGTCGGCTGTTCCGGTTCGACGGTGACCGGCGGCAATGGCTGATCCGGCTCAGGCGGGCGCGACAGACAGCCGCTCAGGGTGAATGCGGCCAGCGCCACTAAGACGTACTTTTTCATGCTTTTTCTCCAAACCTGGCAAGCGCTTACAGGTACAGATACAGACGCGCGCTTTTAGCTTCCAGATTACCGTTAATCGAGTAGATTTTGGCGTCCGAGTTAGGCGCCACGACGATCTCACGCGGTTTCTCGAAGGGGCGAATATCCAGCCCCTGCGCGTCGTACCAATAGAAACGATAATGCACGGTGACCGGCGTCGGTTGGCTGTTATTGAGCACCGAAGTCGCCATCACCCGCCCGGAAGCGTTCGAGACAGAGGGCGTATCGGCAAAAATGCCGGCGGTCAGCACCGAAGGATCCATCACCACCGTTTGCCCCCGGTTAACCGCGATGCCGGATGGCGAACTGCACCCCATCAGCAACGCGGCGGGCAGCGCCAACGCCATCAGACAACGCAGAGTTTTTTTACCGCGCATGATTTCCTCGCTTAACGTGACAGCAGCGGCCCCAGCGAGCGGCCACCGACCAGGTGCATATGAATATGATAGACCTCCTGACCGGCGTGGCGGTTGCAGTTGACGATCAGGCGGTAGCCGTCCTCGGCGATGCCTTCCTGTTCGGCGATTTTCGCCGCGGCGGTGATCATGCGGCCCAATGCGGCCTCATGCTCCACGGTCACGTCGTTGACGGTTGGGATCAGCACGTTGGGAACGATCAGCACATGGGTAGGCGCCTGGGGGGAGATGTCACGGAAAGCGGTGACCAGTTCATCCTGGTAAACCACATCAGCAGGGATTTCGCGGCGGATAATTTTACTGAAAATCGTTTCTTCGGCCATCTGGCGTTCCTTGTTTTACACAATTAGCTGTACGCAGTATGAGTGACAAATTCTACTGCTTTCAACCTGATTGCGCACTTTCCACGTCGAGTGCTGCAGATTCGCGCAGGCCGTCGCCCCGCTTGTGCATCTTTTCACTTTGGTTATTCACTATTGTTGCTTTACTTGCCCCGCGCCGCCGCCAATAGTAACCCCATGATTAACAAAGGATAGAGGGCACTATGCCACTGAAGATTGCGGCGCTGTGCGCGCTGTTGCTGAGCGCTGCCGTGCAGGCGGCCACGACGGGCGGTATCGATCTGCAGGCTAACCGAGAGCCGATACACACAGAGAAAAATCCCGCCGCTATCGCGCTGATCCCGGCGAACTTTCACTTCGCGGTGCCCGGCAAGCTGACGGTGGCGGTAGCATTCGAGAACTCCCCGCCGCTGGCGCTGTTCGCCGAAGACAATAAAACGCTGATCGGCAGCGATCCGGACATCGCCCGCCTGGTGGCCGACAGCCTCGGGCTGGAGCTGAATCTGGTGCCCACCTCCTGGGAAGATTGGCCCTTGGGCATCAGCGCGGGCAAATACGATGCGGCGATCTTCAATATCGCCGTCACCAAACAGCGTAAAACCAAATTCGACTTCGCCACTTACCGGGTGGACACGCTGGGCTTTTACGTCAAATCCACCAGCCACATCACCTCGATCAATCGCCCGCAGGACGTGGCCGGGCTGCGGATCATCGTCGGATCCGGCACCAATCAGGAAAACATTCTGCTGGGATGGGATAAGCAGAATCGCGCCGCCGGGCTGCCGCCGGTACAGCCGATCTACGTGACCGACGACGCCGCCACCAACCTCAGCATTCAGTCCGGGCGCGCCGATGCGTTCTTCGGCCCCCACTCCACCGGCGCCTACAAGGCGGCGCTGACCGGCAAAACCAAAATGGTCGGCATCGGCCCCAACGTGGCCTACGTCGCGGTCACCACCAAAAAAGGCAACGGGTTGGTGAACGCCGTCAACGCCGCGATCAATGGCGCGATCGTCAGCGGCGAATACGCGCAGGTGCTGGAACGCTGGGGCGAAGGCGACGTAAAGGTCGAGCGTTCAACCATCAACCCGCCGGGCATCGGCGACTAACCGCCGATCAGCTGCGGGGCATGCCGACGCATCCACTCGGCCAACGAGTCCAGCGTCGGCCGCAGCGATTTGCCCAGCGCAGTGACCTGATACTCCACCCGCGGCGGCACTTCGGGATACACCTGCCGCGTCACCAGACCGCGTTGTTCGAACAGCCGCAGCTGGCGCGTCAGCTCTTTTTGCGCGATGGGCGCCACCGCCCGCTGCAGCTCGCTGAATCGCACCGGGCCATCGATTATGATCAGCCGGTACAGGATGGGTATCGCCCATTTGCCCGACACCAGATTGACGAAGTCCACCATCGGGCAGGGTTCGCCCGCCGTCGGCAGCGACGACAAATTATTTTCCGCCGTTAAGGGCGCTTGCGCCGTCATTTCATCCCTCCTCGTCCTTTAGTATCCAAAAGGTGCCTACTATGCAAAAGGAACTATAGCGCAAATAATGCCGCAACAGACGCTAAAGAGGAATCGGTTATGTCACGACTGCAAGGCAAATACGCATTGATTACCGGCGGCACCAGCGGCATCGGGCTGGAAACCGCCCGCCAATTCATCGCCGAGGGCGCAACGGTGGCGATCACCGGCCGCAGCCAACGCGCCTTGGACGCGGCGGGCCAGGCATTGGCAGGCAACGCGCTGCTGCTGCTGAGCGACGCCGGCGACATCCCACAGCAGCGCGCGCTGGCGCAGCAGTTGGAGCAACGGTGGCCGCGGCTGGACGTGCTGTACGTTAACGCCGGCGACGTCACGCATCGCCCGCTGCAGGAGTGGGATGAGCAGAGCTACCAGCGGCTGATGGACATCAACCTGAAGGGGCCGTTCTTTCTGATCCAGGCGCTGCTGCCGCTGCTGGCCAACCCTTCTTCAGTGATCCTGTGCGGTTCGGTCAGCGCCCATATCGGCCTGCCGCAGAGCAGCGCCTACGCCGCCAGCAAAGCCGGTTTGTTGTCTTTGGCCAGAACGCTCTCCGGCGAGCTGCACGCGCGCGGCATTCGCGTCAACGGCCTCAGCCCCGGCCCGACCGAAACCCCGGCGCTGGGTAAGCTGGGGCTGGCGGAAGCGGATGAGCGGGCCTTGCGCGACGATATCCGCGCGCTGGTGCCGATCGGCCGCATGGGCAGCGCGTTGGAGCTGGCCAAAGCGGCGGTGTTTCTGGCGGCGGATGAGTCGGCCTTTATGGTCGGCGCGGAGCTGCAGATGGACGGCGGCGTGGGGAATCTTTAGCCGTCGCGCGACACAATAAGGCCGCTTGCGCGGCCTTTGTCAGTGTCACTCAACTCACCCCTTGAATCGGGTTGGTATTAAAGGTGTAGACCACGATCTTCCACTGGCCCTGCTGTTTCTCCAATACAAATACTTCACGGTTTAAATCGATCAAGGTGGCTCCGTCGCTTATTCGGGTTACCGTCGCGCCGCGATGATGGTGCGTGCGCACATAGGCCATATTCCCGTTCACACTGATGCTGTCATAAGCAAACTCGGTTTCAAATTTCTCGTTTTTAAATAAATTGTCATATTGTTGTCGGCGTTTTTCATTGCTGTCCGCCGTCGGTTTTTCGTTCCATTGCGAGTAACTTTCCGGGGCAAAAAGTGACAAAATTGTTTGCGTATCGCCGGCGTTAAGCGCTGCCTGGTAGCGGTTTATCAGGTTATACACCGCCTTCTGCTCGGCCGCGACGCCCGCCTCAGCGGAAACCCTGTAACTTTGCGATGCGGCCTCGCTGCTTGCGGCATAACTTTGGCCACACAAGCCCACGCCCGCCAATAACAATACGACAGTTAATTTTTTCATATAAATATCCTCTCAGGCGTTATTTCATTATGGCAATACAGGATGCGATTTCAGATAAATAAAAACGCTGGAAATAAATTATCCAATACCGCGTTAAATTGACAGCCGACATATTTAAAAATACTCTTTTAATAATTTAAATAATGGAAGCCGTTAACATGAATGAACTGCACGCGCTGCGCGTATTCTGCCAGGTGGTGGAAATGGAGGGGTTCAGCCAAGCGGCAACCAAAATGGGGCTCTCTCCGGCCAGCGTCACATACAGCATCAATCAGCTTGAAAAACAGTTCGGGCAACGCCTGTTCAAGCGTTCAACCCGGCGCTTCTCGCTGACCAGCGCCGGGGAGCGTTGCTATCGCACCGCGCAAGAAATTTTGCAGCAGTTTGACCGGCTGAAAAACGACATGTCGTGCGATTTTGAACAACCACGAGGACCGCTGCGGGTCGAGATAGCCTCGATGCTCAGCAGCATGCATATCGCCCCGGCGCTCCCGGCTTTTTTGGCGCAATACCCAGAGTTGCAGCTCAGCGTGTCGGTCAGCGATCGCTTGGTCAATCCGGCGGAAGATCGCGCCGACGTGTTTATTCGCATCGGCGCCGGCAACATCCCCGAGATGGTCAGCCGCCCATTGCTGCAACCCCGTTATCTGTGCTGTGCGTCTCCCGATTATTTTGCGCGCCACGGCCGGCCGGAACACCCGGAGCAGTTGCAACGCCATCAGCGGCTGGGATTTATCCGTTCAGGCGCGGCGGCGGCGGACGACTGGCAGTTCATTCGTGATGACGAGCGCTACCGTCTGGCGCCCAGCCCGCTGTTGAGCTTCAACCATTCACAATCGCTGTGTGAGGTGGCCAGGAACCATCTCGGCCTGGTTTACTTGCTGGACTGCACGCTGGAAAACTATCTGAAGGCGGGCGAACTGGAACCGATACTGCAGGAGTGGGCGCCCCTTGGGGCGCCAATCAATATTCTCTATCCGCGCCTGCGGGATCGCAGCCATAAAATTCGGGTTTTCGTCGACTTCATCAGCGAACTGTTCGCCGGTAAATCCGCCGGGCACTGACCGCGCAGCTCATCCCAACCCGGGGATATCGACACCGAAAGTCTGCAGCAGCAACACCACGTTGAGCAGCACAATCACCACCGTGCCGACCACCGCCGCCAGGCTGGTCCAGCGACCGTTGGCGAATTCGCCCATGATGTCGCGGCGACGGGTGAACATTACCAGCGCAATCATCGGCGCCGGCAGCGCCAGGCTCAGCACCACCTGGCTGTAGACCAGCGCGTCGGTGGCGTTGACGCCCATCGCCACCACGATGAACGCCGGCACCATGGTGACCAGACGGCGCACCCACACCGGGATACGGAAACCGACGAACCCCTGCATGATCATTTGCCCGGCCATGGTGCCCACCACCGAGCTGGAAATGCCGGAGGCGATCAGCGAAGCCAGGAAGATGCCGGCCGCCGCCGCGCCGAACAGCGGCGTCAGCGTATGGTAGGCGGTGCCAATTTCGGCCACGTCGCTGTTACCGGCGTGGAAGGCGCTCGAGGCCATGATCACCATCGCAATATTCACCAGCCCGGCCAGCGCCAGCGCGATCACCACTTCAATATTGGAAAAACGCAGCAGCTTGCGCCGCTCGCCGTTGTCGCTGGCCGGGCTGCGGTGCTGGGTCAGCCCCGAGTGCAGGAAAATGGCGTGCGGCATTACGGTGGCGCCGATAATGCCGACGGCGATGGTCAGCGCCTGCGCATCCGGCAACTGCGGCGTCACCATACCGATCCCGGCCGCCTGCCAATCCACCGGCACGATGAACATTTCCACCAGGTAGCACAGCGCAATGATGCCCACCAGGCCGCCGATCATCAGCTCGACCGGGCGAAAACCTTTTTTCTCCACCATCAGCAGCGCATAGGTGATCACCGCCGTCACCCCCATGCCCGCCAGCAGCGGCATATGGAACAGCAGCGCCAGCGCGATCGCCCCGCCGAGAAACTCAGCCAGATCGGTGGCCATCGCCGCCACTTCGCTGAGCAGCCACATGCCGATCACCACCGGCCGTGAAAACTGGTCGCGGCACATCTCCGCCAGATTGCGGTTGGTGACGATGCCGAGCTTGGCCGACAGCGCCTGGAACAGCATGGCGATCAGGTTGGCCATCACCACCACCCACAGCAGGCTGTAGCCGTATTTCGCCCCGGCCTGGATGTTGGTGGCGAAGTTACCGGGGTCCATATAGGCAATAGAGGCAATCACCGCCGGGCCGGCGAACAGCAGCGGCGTAAAGGCGCCGCGCTTGCGCCCGGCAAGGGCGGCGCCAATCGCGATGTTGGTCCGTTCGGTTAACGATGAGGGGGTTGCCGCGTCTCGCATGAAGTACCCTTAATCTTTTACTGGTTATTTTTCCACCGATCATGCTGACAATGTAGCATCGGCTACACTTTATGCAACAGGCGAAATTAATGGGCTTTGTGTAGAGATATTTCTAACTACCACAATGCATGGCATCGAATTGATAATGTGTGCTATTTGGACTAACTTAGGGCAACCCTCCCGCTATTGCCGGGAGACGCCTTTTTTATTCTTACAGGACGCCCTACGCTATGGTTACCCGCGCGCCAGATAACGCCGACCGCCACGCCCAGACCGACATGCCGGACGAGGCCGAGCACGCCCTGCGTTTTAGCCGCGCCCGCGAAGCGCAGTCCAATGCGCTGATCGAAGATTACGTTGAGCTGATCGCCGATTTGCTGCAAAGCACCCGCGAAGCCAGAACCACCGATATCGCGCGCCGCTTCGGCGTCTCTCACCCGACGGCGATCAAAAATATCGCACGGCTCAAAAGCGCCGGGCTGGTGGAGTCGCGCCCTTATCGCGGGGTGTTTTTAACCGAGGAAGGCGAACAGCTGGCGCAGAAGGTGCGCCGCCGTCACCGCATCGTGGTCGATCTGCTGATGTGCCTCGGGGTGCCGAGCGAAACCGCCGAGCTGGACAGCGAAGGGATTGAACACCATATCTCGGACGAAACGCTGGCGGTGTTCGAACATTACCTGCAAAAGCACGCCAAACCCTGACTCCCGGAGCGCCGATGAGCTACGCCGTGCGGCAAATCCATGATCTGCGCCTGGTGGTTTTCGCCGAAGCCGGGCCAATGTTGAAAGACGAGAACGACGTCAGCCTGTTTATCGCGCCCGCCTTTAAACACGAGGCCGGGATGATTGCCCTTCCCATCAACCGCCTCGACGCCGCCTTCTTCCAGCTAAGAAGCGGCATTGCCGGCGCCGTATTGCAGAAATTCATCAACTACCGCCTGCGCGTGACGCTGCTGGGCGATATCACCCCCTGGCTGACGCAAAGCAACGCGCTGCAAGATTTTGTGCGCGAAGCCAATCGCGGCGAACAGGTCTGGTTCCTCTCATCTCTCACCGAACTCGAACAGCGCCTTGGCGCCTGACGACAGGCAACAAAAAAGGGAGGCTTTCGCCTCCCTTGATAACTCCCCTGCCTGAATCAGTGATTACGGATGTATTCGTCCATATCGGTTTTCAGGTTGTCGGACTTGGTGCCGAAGATGGCCTGCACGCCGGAGCCAGCGACGACTACGCCGGCTGCGCCCAGTTTCTTCAGGCCCGCCTGGTCGACTTTGGACACGTCGGCCACGCTGACGCGCAGACGGGTGATACAAGCATCCAGGTTAGTGATGTTTTCTTTACCGCCGAAGGCCTGAACCAGCGCGGCGGACATTTCGGAACCGCCCTGCGCAGTCTGCTCGGCAGCGGTGTCTTCACGGCCCGGCGTTTTCAGATCCAGCTTGGCGATCAGCACGCGGAAGATGGTGTAGTACACCAGACCGTAGACGATACCGACGATTGGGAACAGCCAGATTTTGCTGCTGTTGCCGCTCAGTACGATAAAGTCGATCAGGCCGTGCGAGAAGCTGGTGCCGTCACGCATGCCCAACAGGATGCAGATTGGGAACGCCAGGCCGGCCAGGATAGCGTGGATCACGTACAGGATCGGCGCGACGAACATGAAGGAGAACTCGATCGGCTCGGTGATACCAGTCAGGAACGAGGTCAGCGCGGCGGAGATCATGATGCCGCCGACTTTCGCGCGGTTTTCCGGCTTGGCCGAGTGCCAGATGGCGATGGCCGCAGCAGGCAGACCGTACATTTTGAACAGGAAGCCGCCGGACAGTTTGCCCGCGGTCGGGTCGCCCGCCATATAGCGAGGGATGTCGCCGTGGAACACCTGGCCCGCCGCGTTGGTGAATTCACCAATTTGCATTTGGAACGGGACGTTCCAGATGTGGTGCAGACCGAACGGTACCAGAGCACGCTCAACCACGCCGTAGATGCCGAAGGCCACGACCGGGTTCTGATAAGCCGCCCACTGCGAGAAGGTCTGGATAGCCGTACCGATCGGCGGCCAGATGAAGGACAGCACTACGCCCAGAACGATCGCCGCCAGACCGGAAATGATCGGCACGAAACGCTTACCGGCAAAGAAGCCCAGGTATTCCGGCAGTTGAATGCGGAAGAAGCGGTTAAACATATAGGCCGCGATGGCGCCGGAGATAATCCCCCCGAGCACACCGGTATCCGCCAGGTGTTTGGCCGCAATTTCTTCAGCCGGCAAGTGCAGCACCAGCGGCGCAACCACCGCCATGGTTTTCACCATGATGCCGTAAGCCACCACCGCCGCCAGCGCGGAAACGCCGTCGTTGTTGGTGAAGCCCAAGGCGACGCCGATGGCGAAAATCAGCGGCATGTTGGCGAAGACCGAACCGCCCGCTTCCGCCATCACGTGGGAGACTACCGCAGGTAGCCAGCTAAAGTTGGCGGAACCGACGCCCAGCAGGATACCTGCGATAGGCAACACGGACACCGGCAGCATGAGCGATTTACCTACTTTTTGCAGGTTTGCAAATGCGTTCTTGAACATAGTTGAGTGTGCTCCTGAGTAATAATGCTTTGCTACTTCTTGTCGCGATTGGTCGCGCTGCAAGGGGGGGAGAAAAACCCCTGCAATTCAGGGTGTCTGAGCACCCCTTGAATTTATTACGCAGAGTAAAATAAATAGTCTGCGCAATGTTTGATGACAATCACGTTTCGATGATCGAGCCGCGGCAACTTTGCATAAACCGGCGTTTTTTTGGCAAAACAGAGCAAAAAACGCGCACTAATCACCCTGAAACGGGAGCGAACCTTACCCGTTTCAGTGATTAATTACGAGCTTAAAAAAAATTACGCAGACAATGACCTACCGCTATAGCCTAGGCCAAAGATCACAGTTCGAGGTGAAATAAGCGTGAAAAGTTGGCGGTGGTCGCTTCGGCCAGCTGTTCCAGGCTGACGCCCTTCAATACCGCCATGTATTCAGCCACATCACGCACATAGGCGGGTTGGTTTTCTTTGCCGCGATGCGGCACCGGCGCCAGATAAGGCGAGTCGGTTTCCACCAGCATGCGATCCAGCGGCACATAGCGTGCCACTTCGCGCAGCTGTTCGGCATTGCGGAAGGTGACAATGCCGGAGAAGGAGATGTAGAAGCCCAGATCCAGCAAGGCTTCGGCCGTGGCCAGATCTTCGGTGAAGCAGTGCAGCACGCCGCCGCAGTCTTGCGCGTTCTCTTCACGCAGGATCGCCAGCGTGTCCGCGCGCGCCTCGCGGGTGTGGACGATCACCGGCTTGTTCAGATCACGGCCAATGCGGATATGTTCGCGGAAAGAGTCCTGCTGCAGCTCAAGGTTGTCTTTCTGGTAGAAGTAATCGAGCCCGGTCTCTCCCAGCGCCACTACCCGCTCCGCCGCCGCCAGGCGACGCAGCTCGGCGTAATCATAACCCTCTTCCAGATTAAGCGGATGCACCCCGCAGGAGAAAGCCACATCGTTGCGCTCGCCGATCAGTTCGGTCATGGAACGGTAACCCGGCAACGTGGTGGCGACCGCCAGCACATAGCCGACGTCGCGCGCCTTGGCCTTGGCCAGCGCGTCGTCCACATTATGGTGCAGCGTTTGGTAATCCAGACCGTCAAGGTGGCAATGAGAATCGACTAACAACATAATTTTTAACTCTTATACTTTACAGCGAATGAGGTTGGGAATAGCCGGCGGCGCCAAGCATCTGTTCCCAGCGAAGTAACTGTTCGGTCAGCAGCAGCTCGCGGTTGACGCCCACCACGCTGAGCAGCTGGTGACGGCAGTTCAGCCACTGCTGCACAATCTGTTGCAGCGAGGAGCTGCTCAGCAGGCTGGCCAGCTGATGCACCAGCGGCTGCTGATCCTGATTCAATACATAGTGATGCGCGCCCTGTTGCCACTTCATTGCGTCCACCAATAACGCGCACAGCCAATGCAGGCGTTCGGCGACGTCTTCATGGTTTAGCACCGGCAACAGCGACAGCATATCGCGTTGCGGCAGCGCGGCGCTCAATGCGGCGCACAGGGCGCCGCGCTGTTGCCACTGCTGCGGTTGCAACAACTGCTCGGCGGCCAGGGGCGCGCCGTCGTGCAGGCGCAGCGCCGTGACTCGGTCTGTCTGAGAGCCCGCCGCCTGCCGGCCCAACCACTGCAGGCTGAGCTGCTCATCCGGGCTGGCCAAATGCCAGTACAGGCAGCGGCTGCGCAGCGTCGCCATCAGCCGCGACGGCTCACGACAGCCCAACAGAAAATAGGTTTTCTCCGGCGGCTCCTCCAGCGTTTTCAACAGCGCGTTGGCCGCCGCCTCGGTCAGCTGTTCGGCCTGCGGCAGCCAAATCACCTTGGCGCCGCCCTGTTGCGCGTGGGCGTACAGCGTTTCAATCACCTGGCGGATCGGTTCGATGCCCAGGCTGCTCTTGCCCTTTTCCGGCGCCAACACGTGATAATCCGGGTGATTGCCCGCCAGCATCAACCGGCAGCTGTGGCACTCGCCGCAGCTTTTTTCGCCGTTGCGCTGTTGGCAGATCAACCAACGGCTCAGGCCGTAGGCCAACGCATCGTCACCATTGCCTGCCGCCGCATGCAGCAGCAGCGCATGATGGCCACGGCCGTCGGCGTACTGCCCAATCAGCTGGCGATAAGGGCCATTCAGCCACGGGTACCAGTTCATTATGCGCCTTCCTGCTGCCGCAGCCAGTGGCTGACGCAGTCGCGGATCGCCGCAGTCACCTGCTCCAGCGGCTGGGCGGCGTCGACGGTGACGATCGTTTCGTCCTGCGCCGCCAGTTCGAGATAGCGAGCGCGGGTGCGTTCGAAGAACGGCAGCGCCTCCTGCTCGATGCGATCCAGCTGACCGCGCGCCTGCGCGCGTTGCAGGCCGACCAGCGGAGGCAGATCGAGATAGACCGTCAGATCCGGGTGAAAATCCCCCAGCACGGTGTCGCGCAGCGAGGTCATCAGCTGCGGATCCACGCCACGGCCGCCGCCCTGATAGGCTTGTGAAGAGAGATCGTGGCGATCGCCCACCACCCAGGCGCCACGCGCCAGGGCGGGTTTGATCACGGTTTCCACCAACTGCACGCGCGCAGCGTACAGCATCAAGACTTCGGCCTTGATGGTCGGCAATTCGCCGTCTATGCCGCGCTTGAACAGGTCGCGCAGCTTCTCCGCCAACGGCGTGCCGCCGGGTTCACGGGTGAAGACGATGTCGTTGATGCCATGTTCACGCAGCACATTGACTACCGTGTCGCGCGCGGTGGTTTTGCCCGCGCCTTCTAGCCCTTCGATTACAACGAATTTACTTTTCATTCTTTTCCTTTAACGCCTGACGGTACACGCGCACCGCCTGGTTATGGCTCGCCAGATTGGTGGTGAAGGTATGCCCACCCTTGCCGTCGGCGACAAAATAGAGATAAGGCGTTTTGGCCGGATTGGCAGCCGCTTGCAGCGAGGCCTCACCCGGCATGGCGATCGGCGTTGGCGGCAGGCCGGCGATCACATAGGTGTTGTAAGGCGTCGGCGTCTCCAGATCCTTGCGCGTGATGTTGCCATTATAGCTCTCGCCCATGCCGTAGATCACCGTCGGATCGGTCTGCAGACGCATGCCGAGACGCAAACGGTTGACGAACACCGACGCCACCTTGCTGCGCTCTTCCGGCACTGCGGTCTCTTTCTCGACGATCGATGCCATGGTCAGCAGCTCTTCCGGCGTTTTGTACGGCAGACTGGTGTCGCGGCCGTCCCAGGCGGCCTGCAGCGCTTTGTTCATGCGGACGTGGGCGCGTTTGAGTAGCGCGATGTCGCTCATGCCGGCGGTATACTGGTAGGTATCCGGGTACAGCCGCCCTTCCGGGGTTTCTCCTGCAGCAATGCCGAGCGCGGCGGCGATCTCCGCGTCGCTTTTGCCCGCCAGAGTGTGTTTCAGGTATTTGGACTGCTGGAGCACCTGCTGCCAGTCACGCAGGCGTGAGCCTTCGATAAAGCGCGCGGTGAACTGCGCCTCTTTGCCGCTGGCCAACAGTTTCAGCATCTGGCGTACCGTCATGCCCGGCGTGAACCGGTAGGTTCCGGCCTTGAACTCCGCCAGCTCCGGTTCCAGTTTCAGCAGCCACTGGAACCAGCGGCTGCTGCGCACCAGTTTATCGCGCACCATTAACCCTTCCAGCGCCACCCGGCCGGTGCCGGCAGGCAGTTTGAAGATAGTCTCTTGCTGGATAGCCAGCGGCGTATCGGCAAAGCGTTCGATCTTCTGGTAGCCCCAAAACAGCAGCGCCAATGCCAGAACAACAATAACAGACAGGACCTTCAGCTTTCTTTTCTTCATCAATCAGCCATGGTTAACAGTGTGGACGCAAAAAATCATACAGCTGGCGCGAATGATAACGCCATGATTGAGCAACGTTTACCGGCAGCAGCGGCATCAGCGCGTTGCTCACCAGGACTTCGTCGGCATCGGCCAGCGTCTCCAGCGGCTCGCTGACGCAGTGCAGACGGTATTCCGATCCCGCCAGCAGCGCGATCACCCGTCGCCGCATCAGGCCCGCGACGCCCGCCTGGCTCAGGTCAGGGGTAAACACCGCTTTTCCCTTACGCCAGAACAAATTAGCCGCACAGCATTCCACCAGCATACCGGCAGTGTCAAGCACCAGCGCCTCGTCGGCGGCCGTCTGGTCAAGATGCGCGCGGATCAGCACCTGCTCCAGGCGGTTCAAATGCTTCAACCCCGCCAGCAGCGGATTGCGCGCCAGCGCCACCGGGCTGAGCGCAAGCGTGATTCCCTGCTCGCGCCACTGCAAATAGTGCGCAGGGTAGCTGCTGCGGGCGACGATGCGCGTCGGGTTTTCGCACCCCGTCGGGCTATAGCCTCGTCCACCGCTGCCGCGCGTCAGTATCGCTTTGACCACGCCGAGCGAAATTGATTCTGCCGCCTGCGCCATCTCGCGCTCGAAAGCCGGCCAATCGGTGGCGGGCAGCATCAGCCGTTGGGCCGCCTGCTGCAGCCGCTCCAGATGCCAGGGCAGCAGCTCGATTTTACCGTCGATAACCCGGGCGGTAGTAAAGCAGCCGTCGCCGAACTGCAGGCCACGATCGCTCGGCGCCAGCGCATCGTGGCGTTGTCCGTTAATCCAGTACATGCTTCCTCCTGTTGCCGGGTGATTTCATTACGCTCGCAGAATAGCAGCCGGCCGTTAATGCAAAAGCGCTCAATATGACCACTTATCATCCAGCTCGGCTGGTGTTATGGTAGCTCATTGGAAAAATTAGGCTATCCGCATGAAATACAAAAAAATATTATCAATAATTATAATTTTATTTACCATTCTGATAACTGCCGGGCTGCTGACCATAAAGCCGCTACGCGTTGCCTTCCCCTCATTGCTGCCGGGAATAACATGCCCAACAACAACCCTCTGCACGGATGATGTCGCAAAATTAGTAGATGCTCAAAAGCTTTATCTAACCGGCTATGCGCACGCCAGTAACGCCGTCGGACCATTTATCGGCAGCCCTCGAGTCGTGTTCTGCAGCGCAGCAGCCTGCGCCGAGATGTTCGGCATGGGAAAACGGGCCGCCGCTGCGATTGGTGATCTCGGTCTGATTGTTGCACCACGCGGTTGGACAGCGTTCTACTTAACGCATGAAATGATCCACTATCGGCAGGCAGAATCCTTCGGTAATCTCGCCATGTTGACCAAGTCCTCATGGCTGATTGAGGGCATGGCTTATTCCATGAGTGGCGACCCGCGCTCACTGGGCGCCCCCTTCGAAGAATGGCGTACTCAATTCGAGATGTGGCAGGCTTCACTTGGCAATCAATCCGTGTTGCAAGCGGCGAAAAATATAAAATAGCCCCCTGCAGATGCCCCTCTCCGTCAAATTGTACGCGTAAAAAAGCCCGGTTAAAAAACCGGGCTTTTCATCAGCGAACAACCGCGCGAGTTACACTCGGCGGAAGATCAGCGAGCCATTGGTGCCGCCGAAGCCGAAAGAGTTACACAGGGTGTACTCCATATCGCTGACCTGGCGCGCTTCGTGAGGCACGAAGTCCAGATCGCAACCTTCATCCGGGTTATCCAGGTTGATGGTCGGCGGTACCGCCTGATCGCGCAGCGCCAGCACGGTAAAGATGGACTCGATCGCGCCCGCCGCACCCAACAGGTGGCCGGTCATCGATTTGGTCGAACTCACCAGCACACGCTGGGCATCAGCGCCGAACACGGATTTCACCGCCTGCGCTTCCGCCTGGTCGCCCGCTGGCGTAGAGGTGCCGTGTGCGTTGATGTAACCGATTTGTGACGGGGTCACACCGGCGTCAAGCAGGGCATTTTCCATCGCCAACGCAGCGCCAGCGCCGTTTTCCGGTGGTGACGTCATGTGATAAGCATCGCTGCTCATCCCAAAGCCAACCACTTCGGCGTAGATTTTCGCGCCGCGTTTTTTCGCGTGTTCGTACTCTTCCAGCACCATCATGCCGGCGCCGTCGCCCAGCACGAAGCCGTCGCGGTCTTTATCCCACGGACGGCTCGCCGCCTGCGGGTTGTCATTACGGGTGGACAGGGCGCGCGCTGCGCCAAAGCCGCCGACGCCCAATGGGGTGCTGGCTTTCTCTGCCCCACCGGCCAGCATCACATCCGCATCATTATAAGCAATGATACGCGCGGCATGGCCGATGTTGTGTACACCTGAAGTACAGGCGGTGGCGATGGAAATGCTTGGGCCACGCATGCCGTACATGATTGTCAGGTGACCTGCAATCATATTCACAATGGTGGAAGGCACGAAGAACGGACTGATTTTCCGTGGGCCACCGTTAACCAGTGAACTGTGGTTTTCTTCAATCAAACCCAGGCCGCCGATGCCGGAACCGATCGCGGCTCCAATGCGGCTGGCGTTAGCCTCGGTGATGTCCAGACCTGCATCCTGCATGGCTTGCATGCCGGCAGCGATACCGTACTGGATAAAGGCGTCCATCTTGCGCGCATCTTTGCGAGAGATGAAATCCTCAGAATTAAAATTCTTTACCAGGCCAGCAAACTTGGTCGCATAGGCAGTGGTATCGAAATGGTCGATCAGGCTGATGCCACTCTGACCGGCAAGAAGAGCGTTCCACGTGGACTCTACCGTATTGCCGACAGGAGACAACATGCCCAGTCCGGTCACAACTACTCGACGCTTAGACACGTTTGTCCTCCAGGGAGGGAAAAATATGACACTAGGGATAGAAAAAACTTAGGCGGTCGAACGACCGCCTAGATATGTTCTCTTACTGCTGGCTAGCGTTGATGAAATCAATAGCTGCCTGAACAGTAGTGATCTTCTCAGCTTCTTCGTCTGGAATCTCGGTGTCGAATTCTTCTTCCAGTGCCATTACCAGCTCAACGGTGTCAAGAGAATCAGCGCCCAGATCTTCAACGAAAGAAGCGTTGTTCAAAACTTCTTCCTGTTTAACACCCAGTTGCTCAACAATGATTTTCTTAACGCGTTCTTCGATAGTGCTCATACTCTTAAATTTCCTATCAAAACTCGCTTTCGCGATGGTTTTCGTAGTGTATAAAATGCTGAAAAAGATGCAACTAAATCCCGGCTGGTCAAACCACGATTTTACGCTATTTTGCGGTTTTTGCCTCAAATAACGCAAATGGTTTTCACATTTTTTAAATCATGTACATGCCGCCATTGACATGTAACGTTTCACCGGTGATATAGCCGGCCTCATCAGAGGCCAAAAATGCAACAGCGCTGGCGATTTCTTTAGCATCGCCCAGCCGGTTGGCTGGAACTGATGACAAAATGCCTGCGCGTTGATCATCTGTCAACGCCCGTGTCATGTCCGTCTCAATAAAGCCAGGTGCCACGACGTTGACCGTAATGCCACGAGAAGCAACTTCACGTGCCAAAGATTTGCTAAAACCAATCAGACCGGCTTTAGCCGCCGCGTAGTTCGCCTGCCCTGCGTTCCCCATGGTGCCGACAACGGAACCGATGGTGATGATACGGCCAAACCGCTTTTTCATCATAGCGCGCATTACCGCTTTTGACAGGCGGAATACGGAAGTCAGGTTAGTGTCGAGGATATCCTCCCACTCATCATCCTTCATACGCATCAGCAGGTTATCACGCGTAATGCCGGCATTATTCACTAAAATGTCGATTTCGCCAAATTCGGCGCGAATCGATGCCAGCACGCTGTCGATAGATTGCGCATCAACAACGTTCAACATAAACCCTTTGCCGTTTGCGCCCAGGTAGCCGCTGATCGCTTCAGCGCCGCTCTCGCTGGTCGCGGTGCCGATCACTTTGGCGCCGCGGGCCACAAACGTTTCTGCAATAGCTCGGCCAATACCGCGGCTCGCGCCGGTGACCAGAACGATTTTACCTTCGAAGCTCATCATTTTCCTCTTTATTGTTCAAGCGCCGCCGACAGGCTGGCGGTGTCGTTCACCGCCGCAGCCGTCAGGGTGTCAACAATACGTTTAGTGAGACCGGTCAGCACTTTGCCCGGCCCCACTTCCAGCAGCGACGTCACTCCCTGTGCTGCGATAAATTCTACGCTCTCGGTCCAACGCACCGGGCTGTACAGCTGACGCACCAGCGCACTGCGGATCGCTTCAGGATCGTTTTCGGTGCGTACGTCGACGTTGTTCACCACCGGCACCTGCGGCGCGTTAAAGGTGATGTCCTTCAGCGCCACGGCCAACTTGTCGGCGGCCGGTTTCATCAGCGCGCAGTGCGAAGGCACGCTCACCGGCAGCGGCAGTGCACGTATGGCGCCCGCCGCTTTACAGGCGGCGCCTGCACGTTCAACCGCTTCTTTATTGCCGGCGATAACCACCTGGCCCGGCGAGTTGAAGTTGACCGGAGAAACCACCTGTCCCTGCGCGGACTCTTCGCACGCCTTGGCGATCGCGTCGTTGTCCAGGCCGATGATGGCGTACATAGCGCCGGTGCCTTCCGGCACCGCTTCCTGCATCAGCTTGCCGCGCAGCTCGACCAGGCGGATCGCCGCCTTGAAGTCCAGCACGCCGGCGCAGACCAGCGCCGAGTATTCGCCCAGGCTGTGGCCAGCCATCAATGCGGGCGCTTTACCGCCCTGCTGCTGCCACACGCGGAAAATCGCCACGGAAGCCGCCAGCAGAGCCGGTTGGGTCTGCCAGGTCTTGTTCAGCTCTTCCGCCGGGCCTTGCTGCACCAGCTGCCACAGATCGTAACCCAGCGCGGAAGAGGCCTCGCCGAAAGTCTCTTCGACGATCGGGAACTGTGCGGCCAATTCGGCCAGCATGCCAACGGCCTGTGACCCCTGGCCCGGGAAAACAAAAGCAAATTGCGTCATTTTTTATTCCTGTTCAAATCAGAAACGAACCAGCGCCGAGCCCCAGGTAAAGCCGCCGCCGAAGGCTTCCAGCAGCACCAGCTGGCCACGCTGAATTCGCCCGTCTCGCACGGCTTCGTCCAGTGCGGAAGGCACCGAGGCGGCAGAGGTGTTGCCGTGACGATCGAGCGTCACCACCACTTTGTCCATCCCCATGCCCAGTTTTTTCGCCGTTGCGCTGATGATGCGCAGGTTGGCCTGGTGCGGCACCAGCCAATCCAGCTCGCTGCGGTCCATGTTGTTGGCCTGCAACGTCTCATCGACGATGCGCGCCAGTTCGGTGACCGCAACCTTGAAGACTTCATTGCCCGCCATGGTGACATAGGCCGGCTTGTCTTGATTCTGACGATCCTTGTAAGGCAGCGTCAGCAGGCTGCCGTAGCTGCCGTCGGCATGCAGGTGGGTAGACAGAATGCCCTGCTCTTCAGAAGCCCCCAGCACCACCGCCCCTGCGCCATCACCAAACAGAATGATGGTGCCGCGATCTTCAGGATCCAGCGTGCGCGACAAGACGTCCGCGCCGATAACCAGCGCATGTTTGACCGCGCCGTTTTTCACGTACTGATCGGCCACGCTGAGCGCATAAGTAAAGCCGGCGCAGGCCGCAGCCAGATCGAACGCCGCGCAGTCTTTGATGCCCAACATTTGCTGCACCAGGCACGCCGCACTCGGGAACGCGTGAGTCGTCGTGGTGGTCGCCACGACGATAAGCCCAATGTCTTCTTTAGCCACACCTGCCATTTCCAGCGCTTTCTCAGCGGCCTGGAAGCTCATCGTCGCGACGGTTTCATCCGCAGCGGCGATGCGACGTTCGCGAATACCGGTACGCGTGACGATCCACTCGTCAGAGGTATCCACCATTTTTTCCAAATCAGCATTGGTGCGCACTTGTACGGGCAAATAACTCCCCGTACCGAGAATCTTTGTATACATGTACGATCAGTCACTCTTAGGTAATACAGCCTCAAGGCGCGCAGCAATCCTTTCCGGGACTTGCCGCTGCACCGCCTGCACAGCCTGTTCGATTGCGACTGCAAACGCGTGAGGGTTCGCAGCGCCGTGGCTCTTGACTACGGTGCTGCGCAATCCTAACAGACATGCGCCATTATACTGGTCGGGGTTCAGGTGGCCGAACCGCTTGACCACCCGTTTTTGCAACCAACGGCCCAACAATTTCAGCCACCAGGCTCGCTTGTTTCCATCGCCGGACGATTTCAGCAGCGATAAGAACACCCTGACCACCCCTTCCATGGTTTTCAGCGTGACGTTGCCCACGAAGCCGTCGCAGACCAACACATCGGTCTTGCCGGTGAGCAGTTCGTTTCCTTCCAGGTAACCAATATAGTTGATTGCCGGAGTATTTTTTAGCACAGCGGCCGCTTCGCGGATATTATCCAGGCCTTTGGTCTCTTCTTCGCCGATATTCAGCAGCGCCACCCGCGGTTGCGCAATGCCGATCACCTCTTCCGCCATCACCGCGCCCATCACGGCAAACTGCACCAGCATGGTGCTGTCGCACTCGACGTTGGCGCCCAGATCCAGCACCACGGTTTTGCTGCGCTGCTGGTTCGGGATCACCGTCATCAGCGCCGGGCGCTCAATGCCCTCCAACGGCTTGACCAACAGCTTCGCCAATCCCATCAGCGCGCCGGTATTGCCGGCGCTGACGCAGCCCTGCGCGTTGCCGCTGCTGAGCTGTTCGAGCGCAATGCGCATCGACGTGCCGCGGCTGGCGCGTATCGCTTGTGAGGGTTTGGCGTCGCCGGCGATCACAGACTCGGCGGGCACGACTTGCAGACGCTCCAGAAGAACCGGATCGGCGTGGGCAAGCAAAGGGGAGATGGCGTCGGGATTACCGACCAGCAAGAGATGAAGCTGTAAATTAGAGGCCAGTGCCTGCAACGAAGCAGGCACTGTGACGCAGGGACCGAAGTCCCCGCCCATTGCATCTAACGCCAGGGTTAGACGAGTCAAGGTATCGCTACTTAGCCGATAACCTTGCGACCGCGGTAGAAACCGTCGGCAGTGATGTGGTGACGACGGTGAGTTTCACCGGATACTTTGTCTACAGACAGAGTAGTCGTGGTCAGAGCATCGTGAGAACGACGCATGCCACGCTTGGAACGGGTTGGTTTATTCTGTTGTACGGCCATGGACCTTACTCCTCAATTACTTACGCTTTAAACTGGCTAATACGGCAAACGGATTCGGTTTCTCCGCCTCGGGAGGCAGTTGGCCAAATACCATGTCCGCTTCGGACACTTCACAGTGTTCAGATTCATGTACCGGAACGACAGGCAGTGAAAGAATAATTTCGTCTTCAATCATTGCCAACAGATCGACTTCGCCAAACTCGTCAACTTCGATCGGTTCGTACGCTTCCGGTAATGCCTCAGCCTGCTCATCATTGACGACCGGGCTAAAACAATATGTTGTGTGAACCTGATGTTCGAACGGGACTCCACAGCGTTGGCACATCAACGTTACCGTGACGTCCGCATGCCCTGTTATCACCGCGAGGCGTTGATTGTCGATATTAAACGACAACGACACCTCGACATCACTGTCCACACTGACCACGGAGTCGGCAACACGAGTAACCTGCTCAGGCGCATAGACACCAGCATAGTCCAGGCGTTTCTGAGCGGTACGTACCGCATCAATGGTCAAGGGTAATTTTACCTTTTGCATAGGGCGCGCATATTAACTTTGTAACGACATAGAGTCAAAGAAAAAGGCCGTAAAACGGCTCCTTTCACCAATATTCGCTTCCACAGCGGCCGACAGTTTAAAATGCCGTACCCATTTACGCTACGGTTTGCGAAAAAAATTATGCAGAGATTGCTTTTAGCCTCCACCTCCCCCTATCGAAAAATGCTGCTGGAGAAACTGCAGCTGCCGTTCGACTGCGCCGCACCCGAGGTGGATGAAACCCCGCTGCCGGGCGAAGGCGCGGAAGCGCTGGTGCTGCGCCTGGCGGCAGCGAAGGCCCAGGCGCTGGCCCTCGCCTACCCCGAGCATCTGATCATCGGTTCCGATCAGGTCTGCGTAATCGATGGCAGCATCACCGGCAAGCCCCATACCGAGGAAAACGCCCGCGCGCAGCTGCGCCAGGCAAGCGGCCAGGCCGTGACCTTCTATACCGGCCTGGCGCTGTACAACGGCCGCAGCAAGCAGCTGCAGGCCCTGTGCGAGCCTTTCCATGTGCATTTTCGCGCGCTGAGCGAAGCGGAGATCGCCGCCTATGTGCGTCTGGAGCAACCGCTGAACTGCGCGGGCAGTTTCAAGAGCGAGGGGTTGGGGATCGCGTTGTTCGACAGGCTGGAAGGCCGGGATCCGAACGCCCTGGTCGGCCTGCCGTTGATCGCGCTGTTGGAGATGTTGCGGGCTGAAGGCATCAACCCGCTGGTGTGACGCGGATTATTTGGCGGCCTGCCGGCGCAGCACTTGCAGGCAATGACGCAGTTCTTCGTCCATCGGCGCTTCGATACGCATCGTTTCGCCGGTGGCCGGATGCTCGAAGCGCAGCGCCGCGGCGTGCAGGAACAGACGCTTCAGGCCGGTACCCGCCAGTTGACGATCGAACTCGCGGTCGCCGTAGCGATCGTCAAAGGCGATCGGATGCCCAGCATGCAGGGTGTGCACGCGGATCTGGTGGGTACGCCCGGTGATTGGGCTGGCCTTCACCAGGGTGGCGAATTCGTAACGCTCCTCCACCTTGAAGCGGGTTTCCGAAGGCTTGCCTTCGCTGTTGACGCGCACGATACGTTCACCGCTTTGCAGAATGTTTTTCAGCAGCGGCGCCTGTACGGCCTTGCAGTGGGACTGCCACTGGCCGCGCACCAGCGCCAGATAATCCTTCTGCATGCCCTTCAGCCGCAGTTGCTCATGCAGCGAACGCAGCGCGGAACGCTTCTTGGCAACCAACAGCACGCCGGAGGTATCGCGATCGAGCCGATGCACCAGCTCCAGGAAACGGGCCTCAGGGCGCAGCGCCCGCAGCCCTTCAATCACGCCGAAGCTCAGGCCGCTGCCGCCGTGCACCGCGGTGCCGGAAGGCTTGTTGAGGATCAGCAGGTGGTCATCTTCATACAGAATGCAGTCGGCCAGCGCCGCCACCTTATCCAGCTTCGCCGACACCGGCGCCTCTTCGCGCTCGGCCACGCGCACCGGCGGCACGCGCACCACGTCGCCGGCCGCCAATTTGTATTCGACCTTGATGCGCCCTTTATTAACCCGCACCTCGCCTTTGCGCACGATGCGATAAATCATGCTCTTCGGCACGCCTTTCAGGCGAGCGAGCAGAAAGTTGTCGATTCTCTGACCGGCTTCGTCGTCGGAAATCGTGATGAATTGTACTGCTGGATTGTTCGTTTTCATGGTGCGGGATTCTAAATAGAGCGCGTGAATAGCGCCACATCTTTTTCTGTGCTTAACTGTCTCTCTGACGGCGGGCGAAACCCCAGCGGACAATAAGGCAGCAAGCCGATTTGAACGTTTGCGATTTCTTCCGCAGTTAAGGAAAAGTCACCTTGCTATAACGGCATCAGCAGTGGAATAATGCAGTCACTTTCCGCGTTGATTCTCGTTAAACAGGGAAAACGGTGGAATTATAAAATTTGTCTGATCGCGCAAAAACGCAGCAATGGCGTAAGACGTAATGCGAAATCAAACAATTAGCGGGCTGCGGGTTGCAGCTTGGCCGGCAAATGGAATCAGATCTGTCGACGTAAATCAGAGGCTATTCCCCTAGTAAAAGTGCTGTCTTTCACAAAGAAAAGCAGGCTTACCGAGATAATGCGCCCCTATGCAGGCGACAACCGTGAGGTTGACGGCTTTGCGAGAAGACACGGGGCTTTCGGTTTAACTCCGGCCATGAGGTTATTTTGCCCGCAGCTTTGTCGATAATGTAAAAATAACGAGTAAGTTAAGATGAAAAGAATGTTGATTAACGCAACTCAGCAGGAAGAGTTGCGTGTTGCCCTCGTAGATGGACAGCGGCTGTATGATTTGGATATCGAAAGTCCGGGTCATGAGCAGAAAAAAGCGAATATTTACAAAGGCAAAATCACCCGCATTGAACCAAGTCTTGAAGCAGCGTTCGTGGACTACGGCGCAGAACGACATGGTTTCCTCCCTCTTAAAGAAATCGCCCGCGAATACTTTCCTAGCAATTACTCTTCCCATGGCCGCCCGAACATCAAAGATGTCCTGCGCGAAGGCCAGGAAGTCATCGTTCAGGTAGACAAAGAAGAACGTGGCAACAAAGGCGCCGCCTTGACCACCTTCATCAGCCTGGCGGGCAGCTATCTGGTGCTGATGCCGAACAACCCGCGCGCCGGCGGTATTTCTCGCCGCATCGAGGGTGACGATCGCACCGAGCTGAAAGAAGCGCTCTCTTCGCTGCAACTGCCGGACGGCATGGGCCTGATCGTTCGCACCGCGGGCGTAGGCAAATCCGCCGACGCGCTGCAGTGGGATCTCTCCTTCCGCCTGAAGCACTGGGAAGCGATTAAAAAAGCCGCCGAAGGCCGCCCTGCGCCGTTCCTGATCCACCAGGAAAGCAACGTTATCGTGCGCGCCTTCCGCGATTACCTGCGCCCGGACATCGGCGAAATCCTGATCGACAACCCGAAAATTCTCGATCTGGCCAAAGAGCACATCGCCGCGCTGGGCCGCCCGGATTTCAGCAGCAAAATCAAACTGTACAGCGGTGAAATTCCTCTGTTCAGCCACTATCAGATCGAATCGCAGATCGAATCCGCCTTCCAGCGCGAAGTGCGCCTGCCGTCCGGCGGCTCGATCGTCATCGACAGCACCGAAGCGCTGACCGCCATCGACATCAACTCCGCACGCGCAACCCGCGGCGGCGACATCGAAGAGACGGCGTTCAACACCAACCTGGAAGCGGCGGACGAAATCGCTCGCCAGCTTCGCCTGCGCGACCTCGGCGGCCTGATCGTCATCGACTTCATCGACATGACGCCGGTACGCCACCAGCGCGAAGTGGAAAACCGCTTGCGCGACGCCGTGCGTCAAGACCGGGCGCGCATCCAAATCGGCCGCATCTCCCGTTTCGGCCTGCTGGAAATGTCACGTCAGCGCCTCAGCCCGTCGCTGGGTGAATCCAGCCACCACGTGTGCCCACGCTGTAACGGCACCGGCACCATCCGCGACAACGAATCGCTGGCGCTGTCCATCCTGCGCCTGATCGAAGAAGAAGCGCTGAAGGAAAACACCAAAGAAGTTCACGCTATCGTACCGGTTCAGGTCGCTTCGTACCTGCTGAACGAAAAGCGTGAATCCGTCAGCGCGATCGAAAAACGTCAGGGTGGCGTGAAAGCCGTCATCGTGCCGAACGATGAAATGCAAACCCCGCACTACTCGGTGCTGCGCGTACGCAAGGGCGAGGAAACCTCTACCCTCAGTTACCTGCTGCCGAAACTGCACGAAGAAGACATGGAGCGTCCGCTGGAAGATGCGCCGATGGAACGCAAGCGTCCGGAGCAACCGGCCCTGGCTTCCTTCTCCCTGTCCGCCGATGTGCCGCCGCCGGCTGAAGAACCCGTCGCCGTTGCCAAACCTGTCGCTGCAGCCGCCAAGGCTAAAGCCGCAGCGCCGGCCGCCGCCAAGCCGGGCTTCCTGGGTCGCCTGTTCGGTGGTTTGAAGAGCCTGTTCGCCGGTGAAGAACAACCTGCCGTCGAAGAAGCCAAACCGGCCGAAACACCGAAGGCGGAAGGCAACGGTGAAAACCGTCGTCAGGATCGTCGCGGTCAGCGCCGTCAAGGCACCGGCCGTAAAGAGCGCGGTGAGCGTAGCGACCGTGGCGATCGTCCGGAACGCGGCGAACGTAAAGAGCGCGGTGAAGGCCGTGACAATCGCGAACGCGACAACCGTGAACCGCGTGAGAACCGTGAAGGCCGTGAATCGCGTGAATCCCGCGATGAGCAGCGCCGTAACCGCCGCAACCAGCAGCAGAACGCGCCGGTAGCGGAGGAAACTGCCTCGGAAGAAAGCGCTAAAGCGCCGCGCGAAGATCAGCAGCAGCGCCGTGAACAGCGTGCTGAACGCCAGCGTCGTCGTCAGGAAGAGAAACGTCAGGCTCAGCAGGAAGTGAAAGCGCTGGAAAGCGTTGACGCGGTCGAGAGCACCGACGAAGAGCAGGAAGAACGCCAGCAGCAGAACATGCAGCGCCGTCAGCGCCGCCCTCTGACGCAGAAAGTGCGCATCCTGTCCGCGGAAGAAGAGCTGCAGCGCGCAGCGGAAGAGCTGTTGGCGCCGAAAGCGCCGGTAGCGAAAGCCGAAGATGCGCAGCCAACCGCCGACGACAGCGTGAAGCTGCTGCCGGAAACCGTTGCCGCTCAGGCGGAAGACGATGCCCAGGGCGAAAACCGCGGCAACGGCGAAGGCATGCCGCGTCGTTCCCGTCGTTCACCGCGTCACCTGCGCGTCAGCGGCCAGCGTCGCCGTCGTTACCGCGACGAGCGTTACCCACTGCAATCCCCAATGCCGTTGGTGGGCGCGTTCGCTTCTCCGGAAATGGCATCAGGCAAAGTCTGGGTAAGCTACCCGGTCGCTCAGGTTGAAGAAGCCGAAGTGCAAACCGAAGCCGTAGAGCAGGCGCCGGTTGTCGCCGCAGCGGTTGAACAGCACAGCGTTGCCGTGGAAGAAACTCAGGCCGCGGCCAGCGTCAACGAACCGGCACCAGAAGCCGCCGTTGAAACTGCCGCCGTCACCGTAACGGAAGAAGCGGCAGTCGTAGCGCCGGTTGTTGCCACCCCGGCCGAGGAAACTCCGGCGCCGGTGGAAACCGCCCCGGCAACGGTTGCGGTTGAAGAACCGAAAGCGGAAGAGACTGCCCCTGCAGTGGAAGCTGAGCCGGTAGCTGAAACCGTAGCGGCAGAGCCAGTGGTTGAAGCTAAGCCAGCGGAAGACGAGCCTGTGGTCGAAACTGCACCGGTAGAAGCCGCACCTACGGAAGAAGCGCCAGTGGTAGAAGCCGCACCTGCAGCGGCAGCCGCTCCGGTAGAAAAAGCGCCGGAACCAACGGCCGCCGAACCTGCGCCTGCGGTTGCTCAGCAGCCGGCACCGGTGAAAGCCGTGCAGGACGCGCTGTACAAACACATCGCCACTGCACCGATGACCAAAGCGCCTGCGCCGGCCTATGTGCCGGAAGAACGCAAGCACAGCGACTGGCAGCGCCCTTCCTTCAACTTTGAAGGCAAAGGTTCAGCCGGTGGTCACTCGGCAGTGAGCCAGGCCACCGCGCCGGCCACCAAGCCGCAGCCGGTTAACGAATAAGTTAATCTGCACACCTAAAAAAACCCGCCGACGGCGGGTTTTTTCTTGCCTGCAAAAAGCTCAGGCGATCTTTTTCAGTTTTTTGATGTCCAGAACATCCAACTTGCCGTCAAGTCGACTGACGAACTGCTGAAAATGCGCCGTCTCATTATGCTTATCCAGCGCTTCGCTGCTGGCCCAACGCTCAAAGAACACGAAGGTGCCCGGTTTTTCCAGATCGCGATGCAAATCATATTGCAGGTTGCCCAGCTCCTGGCGGCTCGGCTCGAGAATGTCGTGCACCGCTTCACTGACTGCGGCCTCAAATCCCGCTTTCGCTTGCAGGGTGGCGATAACGCGTACTTCCATTGTTTTCTCCCTTTCCACTTGATGAAAGTCGACGGTATTGGCGTCGGCATCGTTGAAATCATTGTCACTATGCGCCTGCTGCGCCGTTGATTTCAACTTGTCGCCAACAAACAGATGCATCTGCGGCACTTTCCGCTTATCCTTACACCCCGGCGTGAATAAACCCATTATTCGCTTTTCATTAGACGTATTTGACCGCCGGAGCCTAGCTAGATGACCGCACAACCTCAAGTTCTGAAAATCCGCCGCCCAGACGACTGGCATATCCACCTGCGTGACGATGAGATGCTGAAAACGGTGGTGCCCTATACCAGCCAGGTATTTGGCCGGGCGATCGTGATGCCGAACCTGGTTCCGCCCGTGACGACCGTGGCCGCCGCGCGCGCCTACCGCGATCGGATTCTGGCGGCGGTGCCGCAGGGTCACAACTTCACTCCGCTGATGACCTGTTACCTGACCAACTCTCTGGCGGCCAGTGAACTGGTCAGCGGTTTCGAGCAAGGGGTGTTTACCGCCGCCAAGCTGTATCCGGCCAACGCCACCACCAACTCCAGCCACGGCGTCAGCGACGTGACCGGCATTTACCCGCTGTTCGAGCAAATGCAAAAAATCGGCATGCCGCTGCTGATCCACGGTGAAGTGACCGATCCTGCCGTCGATATTTTCGACCGCGAGGCGCGCTTTATCGAACAGGTGATGGAGCCTATCCGCCGTCACTTCCCGGAACTGAAAATCGTCTTCGAACACATCACCACCAAAGAAGCGGCGCAGTACGTGCAGGCAGGCAACCGTTTCCTCGGCGCCACCATCACCCCGCAGCACCTGATGTTCAACCGCAACCACATGCTGGTCGGCGGCATTCGCCCACACCTGTTCTGCCTGCCGATCCTCAAGCGCAACGTCCATCAGGAAGCGCTGCGTCAGGCGGTGGCCAGCGGCTCGGACCGTTTCTTCCTCGGCACCGACTCGGCGCCGCACCTCAAGCATCGCAAAGAGTCCAGCTGCGGCTGCGCCGGCTGCTTCAATGCGCCGAATGCGATCCCGGCTTACGCTGCCGTCTTCGAACAGCTCGGCGCGCTGGAGCACTTCGAGGCCTTCTGCTCGCTCAACGGCCCACGCTTCTATGGCCTGCCGATCAACGAAGATTTCATCGAACTGCAGCGCGTGCCGACCACCCAGCCGGAAGAGATCGCCCTGGGCAATGAATCCGTGATCCCATTCCTGGCCGGCGAAACCCTGAACTGGTCGCTGAAAGGCTGATATTTTTGCTTCGCCCTCTTGCCCTCGCTTACGGTTAACTGTATAAATAAACAGTAAAATCGCTTCGGGGGCAATTATGCGTGTTGAAGTCACTATAGATAAAACCCGGCCGCTGCCGTCGGGCGCCATTGAGGCGCTGACCGGCGAGCTGGGCAAACGGGTCAATCGCCAGTTTCCAGACGCCGTCGTGCACGTCCGTTATGCCGGCGCCAACGGGCTCTCCGTGCTGGGGGGCGCCAAAATCGACCGGGATCTGATTGAGGAAATCCTTCAGGAAACCTGGGAAAGCGCGGACGAATGGTTCAGCGCAGAATAACACTGCAATGCTGTTTTTGCCGGGGGTCGCTCTCCGGCTTTTTTGTTTCTGGCGCCCTGCCCATTCATCGCTTACCCTTACTCTGGAACCAAATCCGCCTCAGCGCTGTATTTAACGCAAAGGAGTAAGCATGGCCCCGGACAAGGTGAAATCCGAAGACGCAATGACGTTTGGCGAATTGCTGGCGCTGATTGCCGATCAGAAAAGACGCTTGAACGTACTGGAAGTGGCCTTCTCTTACCTGGCCTTCAGCCTGGATGACAAAGCCAACCAACGGCTGATCCACAGCCTGAGGCTGGAATCGCAAAGCCAGAATCGCGACACCGAAACGCAGAAACATTTCGCGCACTTGGCAGAAGAACTGGAAAAATGTCTGCACGGCTCCGCCCCACCCACCGGCGGCGCGGAATAACGCCACAGGCTTTACTCATCGCGCGTTCGCACCCGAATTTGTAGAATAATTGTTCAAATAAATATTTATTTTGCAATTTTAGGTGACAACCCCTCCACCGATGAAAGCGGATGCGTATACTGTAATTGCTCTCATGATGATGAGCCGCATTGATCCTCGTTAGTCACTCACGGTAGTTACTACTCAATAAGGGGTCTTTATGGACAGAAATGATGAAGTAATTCAGACGCACCCGCTTGTCGGTTGGGATATCAGTACTGTCGACGTTTACGACGCCATGATGATACGCCTTCATTACCTGTCTTCACTAGACCAAACGCCCGAAGAAGCCCAAGTAGACCGAACGCTTTGGCTGACCACAGATGTCGCCCGTCAATTAATCAATATCTTAGAGGCCGGCATCGCCAAGATTGAAGCTACGGATTACCAGGATCTTGATCGCAGAAAACATTGATTCATCGTCTCCTACCCCCTAAGGCGCCGCGACCTTTCCCGGCGCCTTTTCTTCGCCTTTCGCCGTTCAATCAGTGCATTGCGTCTGCCAACCTTTTATCATGGGGGCATAAGAAATCGCTATCAGAGAGGGTTGGCACGTGGAATATGATTTGATTGTGGTGGGCAGCGGTTCCGTCGGCGCGGCGGCAGGCTATTATGCCACGCGGGCTGGCTTGAAAGTGCTGATGATCGACAGCGCTATCCCTCCGCACCGAAACGGCAGCCATCACGGCGATACCCGCATTATCCGTCACGCTTACGGCGAAGGCGAAAAGTACGTGCCGTTGGTGCTGCGCGCGCAGGCGCTGTGGAATGCGCTGATTCAACAATCCGGCGAGGAACTGTTCCAGTCGTGCGGCGTGCTCAACCTAGGGCCACAGCACTCCGAATTCATTCGCAATGCGCAGCTCAGCGCGCAAAAATTCCGCCTGAACGCGCAAACCCTCAGCGCCGAACAGATCAATCAGCGCTGGCCGGAATTCCGAGCACCGGAAGGTTATGTCGGCGTATTCGAGCCAGACGCGGGGTTCCTGCGTGCCGAGCTGGCGATAACCAGCCTGATCAAGCTGGCGAAAGAAGCCGGCTGCAGCCAGCTGTTCAACTGCCCGGTCAACGCGGTAGAACCCATCGATGGCGGCGTTGAGGTCATCACCGGCGAAGGGCGTTTCACGGCGCGAAAAGCGGTGATCACCGCCGGCACCTGGGTCAAAGCGCTGTTACCGCAACTGCCGATCGCGCCACTGCGCAAAGTCTTCTCCTGGCATCAGGCAGATGGCCGCTACAGCGTGAACAATCGTTTCCCGGCCTTTACCGTCGAAGCGCAAGACGGCACGCACTATTACGGTTTTCCGGCGGATAACGACGGCCTGAAAGTGGGCAAACATGACGGCGGCCAGCCGATGGATGCCCCTGAGCAGCGCAAACCCTTCGGCAGCTACGCCAGCGACGGCACGGAAGTTTTCTCCTTCCTGCGGCAATTTTTGCCGGGTGTAGGCGTATGTTTACACGGTGAAGCCTGCAGCTATGATATGAGCCCCGACGAAGACTTTATTATCGATACCCTGCCGGATTGCGATCGCCTGATGGTCATCAGCGGATTGAGCGGCCACGGCTTCAAGTTCGCCAGCGCTCTGGGCGAGATCGCCGCGCTGTTCGCGCAGGACAAAGCGCCGCCGGTTGACGTCTCAAGCTTTGGTCTGAAACGATTTAGCTGAGCGAAGGATTTCGCTGTCCAAGTCCCCCTCAGGCACTGGACAGCGAAATTTGGCGGTTACAATTTGTTAACCTGCTAACTCTTTTAAATACCAAGTAAAAATCCTGATAACGGAAATTTCTTATATTCAGCAGTTGAATTTCCGAATTGAACACTTGCAGTGTAAGTCCTATTTTACAGAAGATATGCTCCATCGGCTTTCAACAAGGACGTCACCATGAAACTACTTGTCGTGGACGAATGCTGCTTCACCCGGGTCGGTATAGCCAGCTACTTTGCTGATAGTGGGATCACGACGATCAAGTGCTGCCACAGCATTGAATACGCTACATCGCTGTTGGCCAGCTTTCAGCCGAGCCACATTCTGGTGAACCTCAGCAACCAATGCCGCTATAACGAAGCGGACGCGCAACTGCTGGCCTTTATGGAAGCCAGCCAGTCCGCCTTGCTATTTATCTATCTCGACACACCTTACCCTTACAGCGAAGCGCCAATGCGCATCGCCGATAACGCTTTTCTGTTCAATAAAAGCATTCTGCCGCTCACCTTACGCACGCTGCGCGAGAATCCGCTGGCGCTGGCCGATGACGGCGAAGAGCGTTCCCTGTTCAGCCCGCAGGAGCTGACGGTAATGAAGTATTGGATGGCAGAGATGCCTAACTACCGCATTGCGAAAAAACTGCAGATCAGCTCCCATACGGTCTATGTGCACAAGCGTCACATCACGGAAAAGATCAACGCGCGCAACCGGCTGGAGTTTTACTCGCTGTATAACGTGCTGCGCTATTTCTACCCGCCGAGCACGCCGGCGAATTCAACGCCGCTGGCGCTGTTGGCCGTGTAACCTCAAGCCTGCGATAACGCAGGCTTTTTTATCGCCACTTTCCCGCCCCTCACGCGCGGCGCGCTATAAATGACGCCGAGAAAAGGACTATAATCAAGGGTCCTTCTCTTCAGGCGGCTGAAATGTTAAACCGAATACTGGCGGCTATCGTCAACAATGTGCGTGAGCACCTGGTGCTGTACCTTTGTCTGTGGCTGGTGCTGCTGGCGTTGGATGTCTATTTCTTCTTCGTCATGTAAGCCATGCCGCCGTTATTTCCCCGATTGAGCTTCAGCCGCTTCGGCGATCCCGCCCAGGTGCTGGAATTCCAGCAGATGAGCAGACCGCTGCTGCGCCCCGGACAGCGGTTATTGCAGATGCGCTATGCCCCGATCAACCCTTCCGATCTGATCCCGATCCACGGCCAATACGCGCACCGCATCGCCCTTCCTCAGGTGCCGGGATATGAAGGCGTGGGCGTCGTCGTCAATCCGCAGAATGGGCATTCAACGGGCCGACGCGCGCTGGCGGTAGCAGGTAACGGCAGTTGGCAAACGTTCGTCACGCTGCCTGAAGATCGGGTGGTCTGGGTGCCGGACGACATCGACGACGCCTGCGCAGCACAAATCTATATCAACCCGCTCACCTGCTGGGTGCTGTTGACCCAATGGCTGCCGCTCAGCGCCGGCGACGTACTGCTGCTCAACGGCGGCGGCTCCGCTGTCAGCCTGCTGCTGGCGCAGCTGACGGCGCTGCGCGGCATTCGTCTGGCGGTCGTGGTGCGCAATGCCGCTCATCGCCAGGCGTTGCTGGCCGCCGGCGCCTGGCGCGTTATCGAAGCGCCGCAGCTGGCGGAAATGACGAATTTTGGCGCCCGTGCGGCCATCGACTGCATTGGCGGAGAGGACGGATTGCAGCTGGCGCGGGCGGTTCGCACCGGCGGCGATTTTGTGGCGCTGGGCCTGCTGAGCGGCCGCCAGGTAGACTGGCGGCGCGTGGTGAACGAGTTAAAGCTGCGCGCTTCGCTGTTCCACTTGCGTAAATGGAACGCACAGGCAGCGCCGGCGCAATGGCAGACGGCGTTTTATCAGTTATTCCTGCTGCTGCGACGCGGCCAGCTGGCGCTGCGCCCACCCGCCGCGATTTATCCTTTGCGTCAGTACGCAGCGGCGCTGCACCACGCCGCCCAGCCCGGCGTGAATGGCAAAATATTCCTCACTCCGGCGGCGCCGGAGGCTGGCGCGGCGGGCGGCCGTCCCCCAGGATAACCGCCAGCCGATAGCCGCCTTCGGTGGTCTCCAGCGCGATGCGCGCCACGATCGTCAGCGGCACCGACAGCAACATGCCCACCGGGCCGAGCAGCCAGCCCCAAAAGATCAGCGACAGGAACACCACCAGCGTCGACAGCCCCAGCCCGCGCCCCATCACGCGCGGCTCGAGGATATTGCCGATCACCATGTTGACAGCGATAAAGCCACCCGCCACCACCAGCGCATCACCCAATCCGTTGAACAACAGCGCCTGAATCAGCGGCGGAATGGCGGCCAATACCGAGCCAATGTTGGGAATGTAGTTAAGCAGAAATGCCAGCAGCCCCCAGATAAAGGCAAAACGCACGCCGACCGCCGCCAGGAAGATCCAGACGATTACCCCGGTGGCCAGGCTGATGATGGTTTTAATCACCAGATAGCGCGTCACGCCATCCAGCGCCCGCCGCATCGCGGCGAGCCCCTCGTTCGGTTTATCCAGCGCCTGCTGCAGCTTGTAAGGCAGCAACTGCACTTCGAACAGCATAAACACCACGGTCATCAGGAGCAGGAAGACGTTGGTCATCGCGCCAGACAGGTGCCCCAGCATGCGGGTGACCAGATTCATCGCCGCGCTGGGATCGACATACTGCAGCATCGCTTCGCTGGAAAGGCTGATATTGAAACGGTCGGCGTAATGCTGCAGCTCGCGCAGCTTCTCGATCATCATGCCGCGGTACTGCGGCAGCGAACGGGCGAACTCGTTCAGCGAAGCCCCCAGCATGCCGATAAACAGCATCACGACCACGATCACCGCCGCCACCAGCAGCGTCACCCCGACGATACGCGGCACCCGTTTACGCTCCAGCATCGCCACCAGCGGATTCAGCACCATAGCGAGAAATACCGCCAGCAAAAACGGCACCACAATGTCGGCGGCGGCTTTCACCCCGGCCAAAATGATCACCAACATCGCCAGCAGGACGGCCAGACGCAGGCTGCTGTCGGTCACACGGGTTCGGCCCATGACGTTTCCTTGTTATTTCACTGGGTTAACCGGCGCCAGGGCGCCGGCTCTTGGCGCTAATGGTAGCAAAATCCGCCGCTGCACCGCAGGGGGTTTAGCGCAACCGTTCGACAAAGTTAATCTTTCCGCCCTGCCCTGCGCCGCAATAAATAGGCATAACCTTTGCCAACAAATAATCTCGCCGGGCAACTCACGAGGGGTTTACGTAAAATGACAAAAGCTGACATTAATAGATAATAGCCCCATTTTTCAATGACTAGCATGAACCTCTCGTGAGCGAAATAATATTATCTCCAACGATTTATCTGATTAACTCCGAACATCTCGAACAAATTCACTGACTAATATTTCAAAGTAGTAACATAGTTAAATTTATTATTGATTTTATGTTTCCTAAAGTTTAATTATTGCAGCCAGCCAATCGGTAATCGAAGGAAACAGGATGCTCTGGAAAAATACCGCCGATCGTTTCGGCCATGTGTCAGTGTTGATCCACTGGCTGGTGGCGCTGACGGTGTACGGCATGTTCGCACTCGGCCTGTGGATGGTCACGCTGGGCTATTACGACGTCTGGTACCATCAGGCGCCGGAGATCCACAAAAGCATCGGCACGCTGCTGTTCATTGTGATGGTGATCCGCGTGGTCTGGCGCTTTGTCTCACCGCCGCCTAAACCGCTGGCCAGCTATGGCCGCCTCACTCGCGTCAGCGCCATCCTCGCGCATCTGGCGCTGTACGCCGTGTTGTTCGGCATTCTGATCAGCGGCTATCTGATCTCCACCGCAGACGGCCAACCGATCAGCGTGTTCGGCTGGTTCAACGTGCCCGCCACCGTGACCGGCATGGCGGAACAGGCCGACACCGCCGGCGCCTTACACCTTTACCTGGCCTGGGCCGTGGTAGTGCTCTCGGTACTGCACGGGCTGGCCGCGCTTAAACATCACTTTATCGATCGTGATGTCACTTTGAAACGGATGCTGGGTAGCAGCGCCGATTAACCTTTGGATTTATGGAGATTGCTATGTTGAAAAAGACCGTATTGGGCCTGACCGCAGGTGCCCTGCTGCTGAGCGCCGGTTCCGCACTGGCGGCAGACTACAAGATCGACAAACAAGGCCAACACGCCTTTATCGAATTCCGCATCCAGCACCTGGGCTACAGCTGGCTGTACGGCAGCTTTAAAGACTTCGACGGCGGCTTCACCTTCGACGAGAAAGATCCGTCCAAGGACAAGGTCAACGTGACCATCAATACCGCCAGCGTCGACACCAACCACGCCGAGCGCGACAAGCACCTGCGCAGCGCCGAGTTCCTCAACGTGGGGAAGAACAAGCAAGCCAAGTTTGAATCCACCGAAGTGAAGAAAAGCGGCGACGGTTACGCGGTGGTCGGCAACCTGACGCTGAACGGCGTCACCAAACCGGTTACGCTCGATGCCAAACTGATTGGCCAGGGCAACGATCCGTGGGGCGGCTACCGCGCCGGCTTTGAAGCCAACGGCAAGATCAAGCTGAAAGATTTCGGCATCACCACCGATCTTGGCCCGGCGTCGCAAGACGTTGAGCTGATCATCTCCGTAGAAGGCGTGCGCGAGAAATAAAAAAAAAGCCCGGCTTGGCGGCCGGGCTTGTCGGTTCCTCAGGCTCAGCGGGCTGGGCCTTCTTCTTCCGGTGCCGGAATGTGCATCGTGGTCTGCAACAATCCTTTCGATTTATTGAAAATCTTGACGCCGTTTTCGCGGCCGGCACGGCGCGCGCGCTGCTCTTCGCGCGGCAGCTTCAGCTCTTCGCGGCAAATCTCGCTGCAGCATCCTTCAAACTTGGCGGCGCAGCTCGGGCACTGAATGAACAGCAGATGGCAGCCGTCGTTCTTGCAGTTGGTATGGGTGTCGCACGGTGCGCCGCACTGGTGGCAGTTGGCGATCACATCGTCGGAGATGCGCTCACCCATACGCTCATCGAACACGAAGTTTTTGCCGATAAACTTCAGCGGCAACCCCTGTTCTTTCGCTTTGCGGGTGTACTCGATAATCCCGCCTTCCACGTGGTAGATGTTTTTAAAGCCGTTGTGCAGCATATAGGCGCTGGCTTTTTCACAGCGAATGCCGCCGGTGCAGTACATGACGATATTCTTGTCTTTGCTGTCCTGCAGCATCTCCACCGCCATCGGCAGCTGATCGCGGAAGGTATCCGACGGCACCTCGATGGCGTTTTCGAAATGGCCGACTTCGTACTCATAGTGGTTGCGCATATCGACGAATACCGTATTCGGATCGTCGATCATCTGATTGACGCGATCGGCCTGCAGATACTCACCGACGTTGCTCGGATCGAAGCTCTCGTCATCGATGCCGTCAGCCACGATGCGCTCGCGCACCTTGAGGCGCAGCACCCAGAAGGATTTGCCGTCGTCTTCCAGCGCGATATTCAGGCGGACCTGATCCAACGCCGGGTGCGAGGCGAACAGCGCGGCTTTGAACGCGTCGAAGTTATGCTGCGGCACGCTGATCTGCGCGTTGATGCCCTCTTTCGCCACGTAGATGCGGCCGAACACCTTCAGTTTTTCGAACTGAACGTACAGGCTGTCGCGAAACGCCTTGGGATCGTCGATGGAGAAGTATTTGTAAAAAGAAACTGTGGTGCGCGGCTCGGTTTCCGCCAGCATGCGCGCCTTCAGTTCCTCATTAGAAATTCGGTTATGTAACACTGGCATGGTGTACTTTCCTGTCTTTCGGGAGGTGACTGATTACCGCGCGCAGCCAGCCGGCCCGCGCGCGGCGCACATCATACCCGAAAAACCGCCGCCGCGCAGCCCTGGCGCTCGCGTGCGCATACCTGCATCGCGCACTCATCCCGGATGCCACCGTATTGACCTTCCTGATAAGGATATCGCCATGGGCTTTTGGCAGGAAATATTGTGGAAAAATTCGGCACTCGATGCATATTTAACGCCCAAAAGGGGATTTTAATGCGTTGTGTTTTCCCGGATCGTCAGAAAAATGCCACAATAGTCGCAAACAATCGGCAGAAACGAACCTAGCGACCGAGCCCACCCGGCCGTCAGACCATGCTATGACTCTGTCATTACACTTAAACAACCGTATTAAAACAGAGAACCCATGACTCAAGTTCCTACTTTCAATCGCTCCTTACTGCACCCGCGCTACTGGCTGACCTGGGTAGGCATCGGCTTGCTGTATCTGCTGGTGTTGCTGCCTTATCCCGTCATCTACTGGCTCGGCACCTCGATCGGGCGATTTTCCATGCGCTTTCTCAAGCGACGCGTCGTTATCGCCCAACGTAACCTCGAACTCTGTTTTCCCGACATGCCGCAGGCTGAACGCGATGCGCTGGTGGTAAAGAATTTCGAATCGGTCGGCATGGGGTTGTTTGAAACCGGCATGGCGTGGTTCTGGCCGAACTGGCGCATCGAGCGCTGGTTCAAGGTCAGCGGCCTGGAGCACATTCAAAAAGCGCGCGACAACCATCAGGGCGTGTTGCTGATCGGCCTGCACTTTTTGACGCTGGAGCTGGGCGCGCGCATCTTCGGCATTCACAACCCGGGCATCGGCGTTTACCGCCCGCACGACAACAAGCTGATGGACTGGCTGCAAACCTGGGGCCGGATGCGTTCCAACAAATCGATGCTGGATCGTAAAGACGTCAAAGGCATGATCCGCGCCCTGAAACAGGGAGATATCATCTGGTATGCGCCGGATCACGACTACGGCCCGCGCAGCAGCGTTTTCGTGCCGCTGTTCGCGGTGGATAAAGCCGCCACCACCACCGGCAGCTACGTGCTGGTGCGGATGGGCAAACCGGCGATCATTCCGTTCACCCCGCGTCGCCTGCCGGACGGCAAAGGCTATGAACTGATCATGCAGCCGGCGGTGGAAAACTTCCCGCTGGACAACGAACTCGACGCCGCCGCCTTTATGAATAAAGTGGTGGAAAAAGAGATCCTGATGGCGCCGGACCAATACATGTGGCTACACCGCCGCTTCAAGACCCGCCCGGAAGGCGAGCCTTCGCTGTACTGATCGCGCAAACCCGCCGCCGGCGGGTTTTTTATTGCGCGCCCCTTGAGAATCGCCGGCGAGGGTGGGATGGTAATGCTTTTGCCGCCACCCTTGGAGCCGCCATGTACATTGTCAGCCTGACCTACCATCGCCCGATCGCCGACGTCGACAGCCACCTTGACGGGCACATCGCCTGGCTTAAGAAATATTTTCAGGACGGCACCTTCGTCGCCTCCGGCCGCAAGAATCCCCGCACCGGCGGCGTGATCCTGGCCAAAGGCATTGAGCGTGCTCGGCTGGACGCCATCCTGGCCGAAGATCCGTTCAACGCCGTGGCCCACTACGAGGTCACCGACTTTAGCGCCACCACCACCGCCGCCGGTTTCGAGGCGCTGGCCGGACTATAAAACGCTGTAAATTCCGCGCGCCAAGCGCGGAATAAGGTTTAAACGCCATTTTTAAAACTTTATTTCATTTTTTGCCCTATCTGCGTCCCCTCGTTTGCCGTCGCCGCGCCTGCGGCGCATACTTACCACGCTAACTTTCACGTTTTGCCCCATCATCTCGCCACCGGCAAAACGCGTCACCTTTCGGCAGTGGACATTTATGGCTTCGGCAGCAGAACCCGTTAACTGGAAACGCAATCTTTTCGTCGCCTGGCTGGGATGTTTTCTCACCGGCGCCGCCTTCAGCCTGGTGATGCCGTTTCTGCCGCTGTACGTAGAGACGCTGGGCGTTACCGGCCATCAGGCGCTCAACATGTGGTCCGGTCTGCTGTTCAGCATCACCTTCCTGTTTTCCGCTATCGCCGCACCGTTCTGGGGCGCCCTGGCCGATCGACGCGGCCGCAAACTGATGCTGCTGCGTTCGGCGCTCGGTATGGCGATCGTCATGGCGCTGATGGGCATGGCGCAAACGGTCTGGCAGTTTCTCGCACTGCGTGCGGTGCTGGGGCTGCTCGGCGGGTTCATTCCCAACGCCAACGCGCTGATCGCCACCCAGGTGCCGCGCAACCGCAGCGGCTGGGCGCTCGGCACCCTGTCCACCGGCGGCGTCGGCGGTGCGCTGATCGGCCCGCTGATCGGGGGGCTGCTGGCCGATTTATACGGTCTGCGCCCGGTGTTTTATATCACCGCCGCGGTGCTGTTCGTCTGCTTCGTGCTGACGCTGCTGTATGTCAAAGAACAATTCACCCCGGTGCAAAAGCGCGACATGCTGCACGCAAAACAGGTGTTCGCTTCGCTGAAAAACCCGAAGCTGGTGCTCAGCCTGTTCGTCACCACCATGATCATCCAGATCGCCACCGGCTCGATCGCGCCGATCCTGACGCTGTATGTGCGCGATTTGGCCGGCGCCACCCACAATCTGGCGTTTATCAGCGGGCTGATCGCCTCGGTGCCCGGCGTCGCGGCATTGATGAGCGCCCCGCGGCTGGGCAAGCTGGGCGATCGCATCGGCCCGGAACGCATACTGGTGTTCATGCTGTTCGTTTCGGTGCTGCTGCTGATCCCGATGGCGTTCGTGCAAACACCGTGGCAACTCGGGGTGCTGCGTTTTCTGCTGGGGGCGGCCGACGGCGCGTTGCTGCCGGCGGTACAGACGCTGTTGATTTATAACTGCACCAATCAGGTGGCCGGCCGTATTTTCAGCTATAACCAGTCGTTCCGCGACGTCGGCAACGTCAGCGGCCCGCTGCTCGGCGCCGCAGTCTCCGCCGGTTACGGTTTTCGCGCGGTCTTCGGCGTCACCGCGCTGGTGGTGCTGTTCAACGCCGGCTATTCCTGGTGGTGTCTGCGACGACGGCCGGGCTATATGCGGGAAGATACGCTGCAGGAAGAGCAATAGCTGCATTTATCGCCAGCTTTCGCCATTGGCCGGATCAACGGCGCGTTTCCCCTATTTTTAATAATGCTTTCTCGCCGCCGGTGAATTTTCACCTAACTCAGAACCTTCTTAATACAACATCTTGTTTATCAACAAATAATTAACTTTCAGCGCATAAAACCCGCTGTCAATCATATTCCTGTCACAACCAACAGAAAAACCAGAAAAGGAGATGCTTGTCGACTTTTCGTCTAAAAAATGGGATACAGGTACTAGACAAAACCAACGACCAGTTATCAAATGGTTAAATAATATCACGCCAGATGTGAACCATCGGCCAAGTGAAGAAAAGGTCAGCACGCTTTCCACGGTTTATCAGCGTTGCAGCCGCGGTTTTGTCGGGTAATCCGCATTGGGCGGATCGCCTTCATTAAATACACATACATACCACAGTACGGGCTGCAGCCTTGCAGCGCCTTTTATTGGGAAATCGTTATGCAATCCTCTGTCAATAAGTCAGAAAGCCGGACCTTCTTCGGCCATCCCTATCCGCTGGGTTCTCTGTTCTTCACCGAAATGTGGGAGCGCTTCTCGTTCTACGGCATCCGTCCGCTGCTGATCCTGTTTATGGCCGCCACGGTGTACGACGGCGGCCTGGGCCTGGCGCGCGAGAACGCGTCGGCGATCGTCGGCATCTTCGCCGGCAGCATGTACCTGGCGGCGCTGCCGGGCGGCTGGCTGGCGGACAACTGGCTCGGCCAACGCAAGGCCGTCTGGTACGGTTCGATTCTGATCGCGCTCGGCCACCTGTCGATCGCGCTGTCCGCAGTGATGGGCACCAACCTGTTCTTCATCGGTCTGATGTTCATCGTGCTCGGTTCCGGCCTGTTCAAGACCTGTATCTCGGTGATGGTCGGTACGCTGTACAAGAAAGGCGATGCGCGTCGCGACGGCGGTTTCTCGCTGTTCTATATGGGCATCAACATCGGTTCGTTCATCGCCCCACTGATCTCCGGCTGGCTGATCAAGTCACACGGCTGGCACTGGGGCTTCGGCATCGGCGGTATCGGGATGCTGGTGGCGTTGGTGATCTTCCGGGTGTTCGCCGTCCCGGCGATGAAACGCTATGACCGCGAAGTGGGCCTGGACTCCACCTGGAACAGCCCGGTCGCGAAGAAAAAAGGCGTCGGCGCCTGGTTGCTGGCGTTGGCGGCCATCCTGGTGGCGGTCATCGTGCTGATCGCCCAAGGCACTATCGTCATCAATCCGGTCGAGGTGGCCAGCGTGCTGGTGTACGTGATCGCCGCGTCGGTCACGTTGTACTTCATCTATCTGTTCGCCTTTGCCGGCCTGAGCCGCAAAGAGCGCGCACGCCTGCTGGTGTGCTTCATCCTGCTGATCTCCGCCGCGTTCTTCTGGTCAGCGTTTGAACAGAAACCGACCTCGTTTAACCTGTTCGCCAACGATTACACCAATCGCATGATCGGCGACTTCGAAATCCCGGCGGTATGGTTCCAGTCGATCAACGCCCTGTTCATCATCCTGCTGGCGCCGGTCTTCAGCTGGGCCTGGCCTGCGCTGGCACGCAATAACGTGCGTCCGAGCAGCATCACCAAGTTCGTGATCGGCATCCTGTGCGCCGCCGGCGGTTTTGGCCTGATGATGCTGGCCGCGCAGAATGTGCTGAGCAACGGCGGCGCCGGCGTATCGCCGATGTGGCTGGTGGGCAGCATTCTGATGCTGACGCTGGGTGAACTGTGCCTGAGCCCGATCGGGCTGGCCACCATGACGCTGCTGGCGCCGGAGAGAATGCGCGGTCAGATGATGGGGCTGTGGTTCTGCGCCAGCGCGTTGGGCAACCTGGCAGCCGGTCTGATCGGCGGTCACGTCAAGGCCGACCAACTGGATATGCTGCCAAATCTGTTCGCCCGCTGCTCAGTCGCGTTGCTGATCTGCGCCGCCGTGCTGATCGTGCTGATCGTGCCGATTCGCCGCATGCTGGAAAATACCCAGTCCAAGAGCGCGCAAAAACCGGCGACCAACGCCTGACGGATAGCCCGTTTTATCTCGCAAACCGGCGCTCGATGCGCCGGTTTTTTTATGCTTGCCAGGCCTGATGCTGCAATACCACCCGGTAGCCATCAGGATCTTCAAAGGTTTGCCCCGCCCGATCCCAATAGGGATTATAGGCGGCGACCGCTAAGAACCCTGCCGCCCGCATCCGCTCACACGCGGCCCGCCATTCGTTCTCATCCGGCAGATAAAATACCAGCAGATGATCCTGCGTCGGCGCCTGCCCGACCCGTACCCCGCGATGCTGCGTGAACTCCAGATGGTAGGCATGCTGCGGATGCCCGATCATCATGCCGTCGAACCCCTGATGATCGACAAACTCGCCCAGCTTTTCGAACCCCAGCCCGCGGCAATACAGCGTAGCAATCTCTTGCAACCGATCGGTCGGGCGCGCGATGCGCAACACCGCTTTGGCTATCGACATATCCTCCTCCTCCTCATGATAACGTCATACAGCGCCATGCCCGCCAGCATTGCCAGCAGGAACGGCCATACCCGGCTTATCTCCGCCCCGGCCAACACCCAGGCTGGGCCGGGGCAAATACCCGCGATACCCCAGCCGATGCCGAACAGCGCGCTGCCCGCCAGCAAACGACGATCCAGACGCCCGGCGGCCGGGATCTGCAGCGTTTCCCCCAACAGGCTACGCTCTCGTCGCCTCGCCCACAGGAAGGCCGGCGCCGCCACCGCGATCGCACCAGCCATCACCAACGCCAGCGAGGGATCCCACGCGCCGGTAACGTCGAGAAACGCCAACACTTTGGCCGGATTGGCCATGCCGGCGACGATCAGCCCCAGACCAAAAATGACGCCGCTCAGCAGCGCCAACAGCGTTTTCAGCATTCTCAACCTCCCGCCAGGTGGCGCATCAACCACACGGTCATAAAGCCCAGCAGCATAAACACCGCCGTGGCGGCCAGCGAACGCGGCGCCAACCGTGCGACGCCGCACACGCCGTGCCCGCTGGTGCAACCGCTGCCCAATCGAGTGCCCAATCCCACCAACAGCCCTGCGGCCGCCAGCCCACCGTTGCCGACCGCGATCTCACCGGACGGCAAAGCCGCAGCGGCAGCATACAGCCAGGGAGAGAGCAGCAACCCGCCAATAAATGCGGCGCGCCAGCCCCGCTCCTGGCCACCGGCACTCAATACACCGCCGGTAATGCCGCTGATGCCGGCGATCCGGCCGTTGAACAGCAGCAGCAGCGCCACCGCGCCGCCGATAATGGCCCCGCCCGCCAGCGCGGAATAAGGCGTGAAGTGTTGCCAGTCAATGGTCATCGCGGTTCTCCGGTTGTGGGCAATAAAGCTGATACAGGGTATGGAGCAGCGCCAGCGCTTTGGCATCGGCCACCGCATAGTAAATCTGCTTGCCGGCGCGCCGGGTGGACACCAACCCTTCCTCCCGCAGCACGCCAAGCTGCTGGGACAGCGTCGGCTGGCGGATATCCAGCGCCTGCGCCAGCTCGCTTACCGCCATCTCGCCCTGACTGAGCCGGCACAGCAGCAGCAGCCGATCTTCGTTGCCCAGGGTACGCAGCATCGCGCCGGCCTGCGTCGCCGCCTTACGCATCGCGTCAATATCCATTGCTCCTCCATCAATATATAAAATTATATAATATTATTTTATAAAGTATTCGCACACAAAGCCACAGGCTGGCGTGAAATAACGCCGCATGGCATGCTGTTTGGTCTTATCCTTTTGCCGCGCGGAGGGCGCCAGCGATGCTATTTTTTCACGACGTTCTGCCGCCCGATCAGCCTGTCCGGCCGTTAGCCAGGGATTATCATCATGGCGACAGCGAGCCGGAGCACTACCATAACTGCGCGCAGCTGATCCACAGCCTGAGCGGCGTGGTGCAGGTCACTACCCGGCTCGGCAGTTGGGTGGTGCCGCCCGGCCGCGGCGTCTGGGTACCGGCGAAAGTGGTGCACAGTCTACGCATCACCGGCCAGGTAGCGGCCAGGACGTTATTCATCGATCCGCTGGCGCGCGCCGATCTGCCGGCCCAATGCCAGGTGGTGCAGGTTTCGCCGCTGCTGCGCGAGCTGATTATCAGCGCGATGGAGATTGCGCCCGGCTACCCCAGCGGCGGGCGCGATGAGCGCGTGATGGAACTGATCCTGGATGAGTTGAGAATGCTGCCGATCCTGCCGCTGCACCTGCCCGAACCGCGCGAGGCCTCGCTGCTCGCCCTGTGCCGCCATATTCAGGCCACGCTGGCGCAGCCCTGGACGCTGGAACAGGCGGCCGAACGCCTCAATGTCAGCGGACGCACCCTGTCGCGGCGCTTCCAGCGAGAAACCGGGCTGCGTTTTGGCGATTGGGTGCGACGCGCCCGTTTACTGGCGGCGCTGAACGCGCTGGCGATCGGACGTTCGGTGTTGGAAGTGGCGCTGGATCTCGGCTATGACAGCCCCAGCGCGTTCAGCGCCATGTTTCGCCGGGTGCTGGGGGTAGCGCCCAGCGACTATTTCAGCCGGGCCGCGCCGACGTTGACGCCAGATAGCGCCCGGCGACGTTGAACAACGCCTGCAGCGAAGCGCTGGCGGAGTCGACGTCGATGCCAACGCCGTAGCTCGCCTCGCCGTGCGGCAAAACGCAGCGAATGTAAGCCACCGCTCGGCTGTCGCTCTGATGCCCCAGCGTATGCTCGTGGTAATCTTCGATAGCCAACGGCAAACCGAAGCGTTGGCGCAGCGCATCCACCGCGCTGGAAAGCAGGCCGTTGCCGGCCCCCTGCAGCTGCAGAGGCTCCCCCTGCCAGGCGACTCGCGCGTTGAAACTGTACGCTTCCACGCCGTGACTTTCCGTTTGATAGCTCAACAGCTGCAAGCGCGGCTGCTCCACCAGCCCGTAAGTGTCGCGGAATAAGCGCCACAGCTGCGCGACGCTCATTTCCTTACCGCTGCCGTCGGTCGCCCGCTGGACCACCTGGCTGAAATCAATCTGCAAACCGCGCGGCAACGCCAGCCCATGGTTCTGCTCCAACAGCCAGGCGGCGCCGCTTTTGCCGGACTGGCTGTTAACCCGGATCACCGCCTCATAGCTGCAGCCGACATCGGCGGGATCGAGCGGCAGGTAAGGCACCTGCCACCAGCCATCTTGCCGCTGCCGTTGCGCGGCGAAGCCTTTCTTGATCGCATCCTGATGCGATCCGGAGAAGGCGGTAAACACCAATTCGCCGGCATAAGGATGGCGAGGATGCACCGGCAGCTGATTGCACTGTTCCACCACCTCCACCACCTGCTTCAAGCGGCTGAAGTCCAGGCCCGGCGCCACGCCCTGGGTATAGAGATTCAACGCCAACGTGACCAGATCGACGTTGCCGGTACGCTCGCCGTTGCCGAACAGGCAGCCTTCGACCCGATCGGCGCCGGCCAGCAGCGCCAGCTCGGCGCAGGCGACGCCGGTGCCGCGATCGTTATGCGGGTGCACGCCGATCGTCACATCAGCGCGACGGCTGAAGTGGCGACAGAACCATTCGATCTGATCGGCATACACGTTGGGCGTACTCACCTCCACCGTCGCCGGCAGGTTGATGATCATCGGCCGCTGTGCCCCCGGTTGCCAAACATCCGCCACCGCTTCGCAGATCTCCAGCGCGAACGCCAATTCGGTAAAGCAGAAGGTTTCCGGCGAATATTCGAAGCACCAGACGGTATCAGGCTGCGCCTCGCAATGCCGGCGAATGCGCCGCGCGCCGTTCACCGCTAGCGCCACGGTAGCCGCCTTATCCTGGCGGAACACGATGTCGCGAAACATCGGCGCCGTGGCGTTATACAGATGCACGATAGCCCGCGGCGCCCCCTGCAGCGCCTCGAAGGTGCGGTCGATCAGATCGTCGCGCGACTGCGTCAGCACCTGAATGGTGACATCGTCCGGGATCAGCCGCTCGTCGATCAGGGCGCGCACAAAGTCGAAGTCCGTTTGCGACGCCGAAGGGAAAGCCACCTCAATCTCTTTGAAACCGCACTGCAACAGCAGCTGATAGAACTCGCGCTTGCGCGCGTTATCCATAGGCTCCGCCAGCGCCTGGTTGCCGTCGCGCAGATCGCTGGAGCACCAGCGCGGCGCCTGTCGCAGGGTACGCGAAGGCCACTGGCGATCCGGTAACGTCACCGGCGGGAACGGTCGGTATTTGCTTGAAGGGTCGATTAACATGGGCTTCTCCTGATGCCTGAGTGAACGATACCGTCATTATTTCCCGCCTCCGCGCCTGCTTCTCCCGCTTTGCGGACAACCGTCGTCGCAGAGCGGACAACAAAAAAATTTGCATCCTGCGCCAGTGAGACAACAATTAGTTTTGACGTTTCCCCCACCGCGCCGGCAGCACGCCGGACGCTTTACTCTCATTGTCAACGGAGGCGAACATGAGCCTGTATGCAACCCTGGAAGAAGCCATCGAGGCCGCACGCGAAGAGTTTCTCGACACCGCCGAAGGCGGCGGCAGCGACGAACCGCCGGTGCCGCAGCAGTTCAATCTGCAAAAGTACGTGATGCAGGATGGCGACACGATGTGGCAGGCGGAGTTCTTCGAAGAAGAAGGCGAGGCGGTGGAATGCCTGACGCTGCGCAGCGGTGCGGCGGCGCAGGCGATCTTCGACGGTGACTACGACGAGGTGGAGATCACCGCCGAGTGGATAGACGAAAACACCCTGTACGAATGGGAGGAAGGCGACTTCCAGCTCGAGCCGCCGTTGGATACCGAAGAAGGCCAGGCCGCCGCCGATGAGTGGGATGAACGTTAACCCGCACGACGCTTTGAACGCCAAGGAGGCAGCATGAACATTCGCCAGGCCCGCCCCACCGACTACCCCGCCATTTTGCAGCTGCAGGCGGAAAACGTGCCGGAAGCGCTCGATGAGCGCCAAAAACGGCAGGGATTTATCGTATCGCGCATGAATGAGGCGCAGCTGACGGCGATCAACCGCGGCATCGGCATATGGGTGGCGGAACAGGAGGGCCAACTGGCGGGGTTCGTTTGCCTGATGCCCGCCGACGCGCAGCCGCGGCCGCCGGTGGTGGATGCGATGCTGGCGACGCTCGCCACGCACTCATTCGCCGGACGGCCGCTGAGTGAGCAGCGGGTATTTCTCTACGGCCCGGTCTGCCTCGGCATGGCCTGGCGCGGCAAAGGCGTATTAAAGCGCCTCTACGCCGCAGTCAAAGCGCACACCCGCCATGATTACGACGTGGGCGCACTGTTTATCGACGACGACAATCCGCATTCGTTGGCCGCTCACGTGCAAGGGCTGGGGATGACGGCGCTGGCGCCTTTCCATTGCGGGCAGAAAGGCTACCAGCTGGTGGTGTTCGCCACCCGCTGAACGAAGTTACTCGTAGGGGCCATGCTGCGCATCGAACGGCAGCATAAAGGTGTCCACCACCATCGACAGCGGCACATCTATCACCGTGACGTAACGCCAGGGCGTATCGCGCAAATCCCACTGCACGCCGGGATAGTACTGGTGGCCATGCCCCGCACCGGGCACGGTGCGGCTGATGATGCTGCCGCAACCGGTTAAGACCATCACGCTGGCCGCCACGCAGGCCAGCCGAAGGTAGGAAGAGAGCTTCACGACATTGACTCTGAGCAAAGGGTTGTTTCGCGAGTGAACAACGCATCGGCCGCAGTCTACCACAGTTCCCTTTCTCCACCGGTACCGGCGCGCGTAAGCAAAAGGTAAAAAAAACGGGGAACGCGCCATGCGCATTCCCCGTCTGAGCGTTACCGTTCAGCGATTAACGCCGGCCCGTTGGGTGTGCCAGCGGGTTGTGCGGCAACTGCTGATAGTGCTCACGCCAGGCGGCGCCTTCCGGCAGCAGCCAGACGCGCTGGTGCAGACGAGCCAGCGTGACCGGATCGCTCAGCAGTTCCAGACGCTTGCCCTTCACCAGCTTCTCCGGCCCCAGCTGCAACGCTTCGTTTACCCGCTCCTCGCGATTGCGATCGAGCGTCGCGCGCAGGTGGTGACGCGCCGTCGCCAGCGCCGTCGCCAACGCGTTGAAGGACGGGTTGACCACCGCGTGCATAAAGCCGTTGGTCAACGCGCGGTTGCGGTTGAGATGCAGGTACTCTTCCGTCGCCAGCAGCTCACGCGGCGGATTGTACTCTTCCGGGATCAGGAACAGCTTGGCGCGTTTGCTTTTCATGCCCAGCGTCGCGCGGCTCGACAGCACCGACACGAACGGCGACAGGATCAGCGAGAACACGATTGGCGACAGCCACCACAGGAAACGCAGATCCAGCCACGCCATGCCGCCGGCCCACACCAGGCCCAGCAACATCTGCGAGCCATGGCGGCGGAACGCTTCGCCCCACGGCGTGTCGTCGTCGTCACGCTGCGGCGAATTCCACACCACTTCCCAACCGAGGAAGGCGCTCACCACGAACACGGTATGGAACAGCATGCGCACCGGCGCCAACAGCACCGAGAACAGCATTTCCATCAGCATCGAAATGAACAAACGGAACGCGCCGCCATACTCTTTCGCCCCCTTGGCCCAGATCAGCACGATGCTGAGCAGCTTCGGCAGGAACAGCAGCACCAGCGTGGTGGAGAACAGCGCTATCGCCAGCTCGGGCCGCCACTGCGGCCAGACCGGGAACAGCTGCCGCGGCTGCAGGAAGTATTGCGGCTCCATCAGGGTATGCACCACCTGCAATGCGGTGGAGAGCGCCAGGAACATGAACCACAGCGGCGCCGACAGGTAGGACATCACGCCGGTGAGGAACACCGCGCGGTGCACCGGGTGCATGCCCTTCACCAGGAACAGGCGGAAGTTCATCAGGTTGCCGTGGCACCAGCGACGGTCGCGTTTCAGCTCGTCCAGCAGGTTCGGCGGCAGCTCTTCGTAACTGCCCGGCAGATCGTAAGCGATCCACACGCCCCAGCCGGCGCGGCGCATCAGCGCCGCTTCAACGAAGTCGTGCGACAAGATAGAACCGGCGAAGGAGCCCTCGCCCGGCAGCGGCGCCAGCGCACAGTGCTCGATAAACGGCTTCACGCGGATGATGGCGTTATGGCCCCAGTAGTGCGACTCGCCCAGCTGCCAGAAATGCAGACCGGCGGTAAACAGCGGCCCGTAAACGCGGGTAGCGAACTGCTGCACGCGCGCGTACAGGGTATCCATGCCGGACGCCTTCGGCGCGGACTGGATGATGCCGGCGTTCGGGTTGGCTTCCATCAGGCGAACCAGCCCGGTGAGGCATTCGCCGCTCATCACGCTGTCGGCATCCAGGATCACCATGTAGCTGTACTCACCGCCCCAGCGACGGCAGAAGTCGTCGATGTTGCCGCTCTTGCGTTTGACGCGGCGGCGACGGCGGCGATAGAAGATGCGGCCGTGGCCGTCGACATCGCGGCACAGCTCCATCCACGCCTTTTGCTCGGCCACGCAGATGTCCGGATCGTAGCTGTCGCTCAGCACGTAGATATCGAAGTGTTCCAGCTGACCGGTCGCGGCGACGGACTCATAGGTCGCGCGCAGGCCGGCGAACACGCGTTCGACGTCTTCGTTGCAGATCGGCATGATCAGCGCGGTGCGGTGCGCCGGGTTGATCGGCTCATCGCCCTTGATGGTGGAGGAAATGCTGTATTTGTCCTTGCCGATCAGCAGCTGCAGGAAGCCCATCAGCGCGGTCCAGAAACCGGCCGAGACCCAGCAGAACAGCACGGCGAACAGGATCAGAATGCCGGTTTGCAGCACATACGGCAGCAGCTGCAGCACCGACTGCATCAGATCCTGATCCAGCATGGCGATAGGATCGATCAGCGCCCAGCCCTGGTAAGGCAAGATGGTTTTCATATACCAGGTGGCGATGCCGGTTTGCACCAGCATCAGCACCAGCAGCACATAGCGGCGCATGGAGCCAACGGTACGCCAGCGGTTCTCGGCCTCGGCCTCCTCTTTGGTGGCGTGCCGATTGTGCGGCGACCGCCCCAGCAGAGAATCCCAGAAGCGCGCCACCGGGTTGGTGCGCCAGGCTTCCGGGAACATGGTGGTGCGTTTGATCGGCGGCGTCGCCTTCAGAATGGCGCGCCCTTCGGCGTCGGTATCGAAGTCGTCATCGCTGACCGCATCCGGCCAGGCGCTTTCGATGCGCGGTTTGACCGAGGCCAGCGCCACGTCATCCGCCGACAGGCTATTGACGTTGGCGTCGGCGGCGCCCATCTGCCGATGGAGCGCCTCCAGAGCCTGAGCGTCATCCGCCGTTTTAGGGGTAAGCGCCTCCGACCGCTCGGCGGTCAGAGGCAGCGCCGCAAGATAATCCTGGGCGGGTTGAGTAGGCTTATTCATTGGCAGGTAGCTGATAGCTCCAGGTTTCCGACAGTGTCTTATCGCCATTCACCAGCGCCGCGCGCATTTCTACCGGCTTCTTGTCGTCTTTCACTTTCAGACGCACCGTCAGGCGCCAGCCTTTGGTCACTGGGTTATAGCGGACGTTGTTTTCTACCATTTCACCGTTGTCGCCGATGCTGATCTGAGAAGCGACCGGCGTATTGGCGTCCAGCGCTTTCAGCACCGGGCCGACGAAATCGACCAGGAAGGCGACGCTGCCGTCAGGCTCGCGGATCAGGTTGGACTGCTTCACGTCACCGGTCGAACGCATGGTCCGTGCCACATAGGCGATGTCTTGCGAATGCAGTTTGTCTTCATCGCGGGTGAAGTTCAGACGGTAGCTCAGCGTCAGCGGTTTTTTGGCTTCCGGCAAGGTATCCGGCGTCCAGAACGCGACGATGTTGTCGTTGGTTTCATCCGCCGTTGGGATCTCCACCAGCTCGACCTTGCCTTTGCCCCAGTCGCCTTTCGGTTCGATCCAGGCGCTCGGGCGCAGATCGTAACGATCGTCCAGATCTTCGTACTCTTTGAAGTTGCGACCGCGCTGCAGCAGACCGAAGCCTTTCGGATTCTCAACGGTATAGGTGCTGACGGACAGGTGTTTAGGATTGTTCAGCGGACGCCAGATCCACTCGCCGTTGCCGGCATGGATAGACAGACCGTTGGAATCGTGCAGCGCCGGGCGGTAGTTCAGCGTCGGCGACGGCTGGTTCGGCCCGAACAGGAACATGCTGGTCAGCGGCGCCAGGCCCAATTTGCCCACCTTATCGCGCAGGAACACTTTGGACTCGACGTCCACGGTGGTGTCACGGCCCGGGATCACCGTGAAACGGTAAGCGCCGGTGGCGCGCGGGGAATCCAGCAGCGCGTAGATCACCAGGTGTTTGTCGCCCTGCTTCGGACGCTCAACCCAGAATTCGCGGAAACGCGGGAACTCTTCGCCGGAAGGCAAAGCGGTATCGATAGCCAGGCCACGAGCGGAAAGCCCGTAAACCTGCCCTTTACCCACCACGCGGAAATAGCTCGCGCCCAGCAGGCTCATAATCTCATCGTTTTTGTCGGCGCTGTTGATCGGGTAGAGCACCTTGAAGCCGGCAAAGCCGAGGTTCTTCACTGATTCAGGATCGTGTTTGACCGAGCCGAAGTTGAAGTAATCCGGGCTGTACTTGATCTGTTTTACGCTGGTAGAGGTGACTTCGTTGATTTTCACCGGCGTATCGAAATACATCCCCTGATGATAAAACTCAAGCTTGAAAGGGGTTTTCAGCTTGCTCCAATAGGCTTTATCGTGATTGAACTGAATCTGCTGATAGTCTGCGAACTTCATCTCGCGGAACTGAGAAGGAAGGTTGCTCTTCGGGGCTTCGAAACCTTTCGCAGCCAGATCCTGCGCCTGCTTGGCCACATCATCAATAGAAAAGGCCCATGCCGGCGAACTGAACAGCGTGAACAATACGGTAGCACCTAACCAACGAACGCTCGCGGCGCGTGGTTGTCCGGATAATATATTAACTAGCACATCCCCCCCTATTCGTGTGCTCAAATCATTTAAATCCATATTAATGGATTACTCAGCTTTCCGACAACATGATAAATGGATGGTTCATGTTTACGGCTCATTGTTTAAGCAGCTGATGGAGCACCAGCGTAGCAAGCCGCGCAACAAGACGCTATGGAAAAATGCGAGGGGCTATAGTAGGGTTCCGGATAACAATTTAACGTTTGACGACTTATTAAGCGTGTTAATGAGCACCCGATTAAATCACCAGCGGTAATCTATGACTAAAGGCAGCAAACAGCGCGAGTTTTTCCTCGATTCGATCCGAGCCTATTTGATGCTGCTCGGCATTCCGTTTCACCTTTCCCTGATTTATTCCAGCCACGCCTGGGCGGTGAACAGCGCGTCGCCCTCCTTCTCACTCACGGTGCTGAACGACTTCATCCACGCCTTCCGCATGCAGGTGTTCTTCGTGATTTCCGGCTACTTCTCCTACATGCTCTACGAGCGTTACGAGCGCCATCAGTGGCTGAAGGTCAGGCTGGAGCGGGTGGCGATCCCGCTGTTGAGCTCCATCCCGCTAATTACGGTGCCGCAATTTTTCATGCTGAAATATTTCACCGATAAATTAAACGGCTGGGACGAGTTTTCTCTCTATCAGAAAATAAATGTAACAGTTTGGGAATTGGTGTCTCATCTGTGGTTCTTATTGACCCTGTCATTGTTAACCTTCGCCTGCTTTTATCTGTTCCGCAAAATCAAGCGTCAAACACGCGAGCCTATTCCAGCGTTAATCAACAGAATGCGTGGATTAGGAAACATCTCACTGTGTTTCTTTATTTATGCGGTATGCTATTCGGCCGCGCACCGTATTATTTTAATTTTCGCGCCACAGCTATTATCCAATGGCCTGTTCAATTTCGTGGTGATGGAGACGATGTTCTACCTGCCGTTCTTCATCCTCGGCGCCTATGCGTTTAAGTATGTGTGGCTTAAAGAGATTTTTCTGCGCCGTTCGCCGCTGGCGCTGCTCGGCTCGCTGCTGCTGTTTATCGCATATATGCTGAACCAGAAACTGTTGGCGCACAGCAGCTATATGTTCGAGCTGGAAGTGGTGATCAAAACCCTAATGGGGATCCTGATGACCAATGTGGTGTTCTCTTTCGGGCATAACCTGCTGAATTATCACTCGCCGCGCATCACCTATCTGGTCAACGCCTCGCTGTTTATATATCTGGTGCACCATCCGTTGACCCTGATATATGGCGCTTTCGTGACGCCTTATATCGGCAACAACCTGTTGGGGTTCTTGCTGGGCTTGCTGTTTGTGTTCTCGCTGGCCTTCGCTTTATATGAGCTGCACAAACGCATCCCGGTGCTGCGCTTCCTGTTCTCCGGCAAGCCGCAATAAACCTGGCCCCTGTAAACCTGAATGTTTGCAGGGGTTTTCTGTCATATTACCGCCGCGCAAAAAGCCTATACTGGTCGTTTGCATGCAGAGCACACATTGTTCAGCTTGACGTCGTCCGTTAAGGCAAAGTGATACGGCGGCATAGATAACATGGCCGTTATAACTGCAATGCATAAGTAGAAATCCGGATCCCTGCCTTACGGTAGTGATTGGGCTCAACCCCCGAAGGGCTGCGCGATCGCTTGATTGATTCGATGGCGTTACCTGTCTCTCCCTTCCGTCACGACAGAGAGGATTTTGAATGACCGATAAAAATACCCAGGCTCAGGAAGCCGTAGCGGAAAACGCCACCCTGCTGAAGATCCTCAGCAGGTTGCTGTCCGCGCTGGACGCTTCGATCAGCGGTAAAGAACGCAGCGTTTTGGTCGCTGAGCTCTCCAACTTCAATCTCGACGGCATTTCCGAAGCGGAACGCAAACTGGCCACCGAGCTGATCAAACGGTCGCTGGAATCGCTCGACCATTAACCCTACCGCGCCTGCAAACCATTAAGCCTGCCTGCGCGGGCTTAATGGTTTTTCCCGCCGTGCAAACCCGGCATTGTTGCCAAAACCGAAATACAGCAGCCTGATAATGTTGGATAAAAGGCAGAACTTCACCTCTTCCCCTCACTTTCTTAGTTTAATCGCACCAAAGGGTAATAATTGATCGATTGTTTTCGCAATCAGCCTTGGCGTTTTACCCACTAAACACGTTATCATCGAAATACGCGCAGAGTCCCCTATCCCCCAGCCTCAGGAGAACGATATTTTGGATGCCAGCACCATTAACAGCTTGTTCGTCATCGGTGCCGTGCTGGTGGGGGCAAGCATTCTGCTCAGCTCATTTTCTTCCCGGCTCGGCATTCCGATCCTGGTGATCTTCCTCGCGATCGGCATGCTGGCCGGCGTTGACGGCCCCGGTGGCATCGTCTTCAGCAATTACCCGGTCGCTTATCTGGTCAGCAACCTCGCGTTGGCGGTGATCCTGCTCGACGGCGGCATGCGCACCCGGGTCAGCTCATTCCGCGTGGCCCTGTGGCCGGCACTGTCTCTCGCCACCGTCGGCGTGGTGATCACCGCCGGCCTGACCGGCATGGCCGCCGCCTGGCTGTTCAATCTCGATCTGCTGCAGGGGTTACTGATCGGCGCCATCATCGGTTCTACCGACGCCGCCGCGGTATTCTCGCTGCTGGGCGGCAAAGGGCTGAACGAACGCGTCAGCGCCACGCTGGAGATCGAGTCCGGCAGCAACGATCCTATGGCGGTATTTCTCACCATCACGCTGATTGCGATGATCGCCGCCGGGGAAACCGCGCTGAGCTGGACCTTCCCGCTGCATCTGATGCAGCAGTTCGGCATGGGCATCGTCTTCGGTCTCGGCGGCGGCTGGCTGCTGCTGACGCTGATTAACCACATCAAGCTGGCGGACGGCCTCTACCCGCTGCTGGCGGTAAGCGGCGGCATTCTTATTTTCGCGCTGACCACCGCGCTGGACGGCAGCGGCATTCTGGCGGTGTACCTGTGCGGCCTGCTGCTGGGCAACCGTCCAATTCGCAACCGTCACGGCATCGTGCAAACCTTCGATGGCCTGGCATGGCTCAGCCAGATCGGCATGTTCCTGGTGCTCGGCCTGCTGCTCAACCCGCATGAGCTGCTGCCGATCGCCATCCCTGCCCTGCTGCTGTCGCTGTGGATGATCCTGTTCGCACGCCCGCTGTCGGTGTTTATCGGCCTGCTGCCGTTCCGCAGCTTTACCCTGCGCGAACGCGGCTTTATTTCCTGGGTTGGCCTGCGCGGCGCGGTACCGGTGATCCTGGCGGTGTTCCCGATGATGGCCGGGCTGCCCAACGCCCAGCTGTTCTTTAACGTGGCGTTCTTCGTGGTGCTGGTCTCCCTGCTGCTGCAAGGCACCACGCTGTCGTTCGCCGCCAAAAAGGCCAAGGTGATCGTGCCGCCGGCGCTGACGCCGATCTCCCGCGTTGGGCTGGACGTGCACCCGGAAAACCAGTGGGAACAGTTTGTGTATCAGCTTTCGGCGGAAAACTGGTGCGTCGGTGCCGCGCTGCGCGAGCTGAAAATGCCGCCCAATACCCGCATCGCCGCCCTGTTCCGCGGCAAAGAGCTGCTGCACCCTAGCGGCAGTACCCGGCTGCGCGAGAACGATATCCTGTGCGTTATCGGCCATGAGCACGATCTGCCGATCCTCGGCAAACTGTTTAGCCAAGCGCCGGCCGTGACGCTCGACGAACGCTTCTTCGGCGACTTTATCCTGCAATCCGACGCCCGTTTAAGCGACATCTCGCAGGTTTATGGCCTCAATCTGCAAGACGATGTCGACGAGCAACAGACGCTGGGGCAGTTCGTCATTCAGCTGATCGGCGGTGAACCGGTGATCGGCGACCAGGTGGAGTGGGACGGCCTGACCTGGACCATTGCCGAAATGGAGGGCAATCAGGTCAGCAAGATAGGCGTCAGGATCGTGACCGACTAACGCGGCCGCGATATCAGATGAGGGAACTTCTGGCCTTAAGAACGTTCTTAATCACTATCATGATGCATGAAGTACGGCGTCGCTGAATTATATCCGTTTGATATAAAAACAATTTAACAGCGGCGCCAACGGGGATTAGGGATGTGAACGGCAAGACTCGATTTCTTTCGGTGATGATGATCATGGCGCTGGGCGTAGCGGCGCTCGATCTCAGCATCGCCGGTTTGGTCCATAGACTTTTAATTGGATAATTTCAACGTGACGCAGCGGGAACAAGAAAAAGACATTCTGGGGAAAATACTGGTGACGGTGTCCGCGCTTTGCCTGATTCTGGTGGCGGCGTTCCTCATCTGGGGATTCATGCTGGACTGATGCCGAGGACGCTCAGAGATAAAAAAAACCGCCGCGGCGGTTTTTTTTATGGGTCAGGCGATCAGATCTTGCAACCTTCGCAGTCCGCTTCGTCTTCGAGGAATTCAGGGACCTCTTTTACCTTCTGCGCCGCTTTTTCTTCGGCTTTCGCCAGTTCGGCATCGATATCAAAATCGAAAATATCATCACTCATCGCTTGGTCCTCATTCTGCTTCGCGTTCAAACGCTGAGTATAATCGACAAGCCACCGGCCGGAAACCTTTCAGTTTGCCGCCGCCAGCTGCGGTGGCTCATCCTGAGGCTTTTTTCCGTAGGCCATGTCGTACACGTCGTAGAAGTCGATTTCGCCCTTGTTGCCGATGATGACTCTCATCTTCTGTTTCAGCGCGGCGCCGATGGACGGCTCATCCAGCAGTTGCTGCACCGCATAAGGCGACAGCGCGCGGGTGAAGTACCACTCGCCGTTATAGCACACCCGCAGATCCAGCACCCCGATGTCTTCAAAGCGGTAGACCGGCCGGATCTCTATCAGCAGCATGGCGAACATGAACAGCACAAAGGCGGTGAAGCCGAGGAAGGCATACATCCCCATGTACGGCACCTGATACATCACGGCGATCACCGCGAAGTAACCGGCGAACATGGCAAGGCACAAATAGCGGTGAGTGCGGGCGAATTCGCTGTTGAAGCGCGGCTTGCCGTCGCGCCCTTCGCGCCGATTGATCTGTTCAATCTCTTTAACCAAGATGCTTTTAATCGCGTCCATCGTTACAACCTTATGCTGGAAACAGCATTGCCATCAAATCTCACCGCTAAAAGTAACACAAGTACAGTTTTGCCGGGTAGATCAGTTAACCAACTTAATGGCGGCAACTGTTATAGTTCGGCTTCAGCGCGGTTGAGCGGCTTTGCCTTGCGCAAACATGAACATGCGCTGGGCGACGTCGTCGGCCTGTTTGATTTTCTGCTTTTGCGGTTCGTTGCTGCGTTGAATGGCGCGGGCGTAGGCGATTTCATGGGCCTGATCGATCATCGCGATGATGCGATCACGTTCAGTCTTCTCCATATTGCCCAACATGGTGGTGATAATCGCCTGGTAAGCGTTGGACGCGGCGGTCAGCGCCTTCTCTCTCGCCTCGAGGGCGGCGACGCGTTGCAAGAGTTCCTGCAGTTGCTCGGAGTGGGACATATCGACCTCCTGTTGCCGGGCAGCAAGCCTGCCTGATTACAGTTTAGCAAAGGATCGAGAGAGAAAGAGGAAGGAAAGCCAGCGGTTACGGTAAAGCACACCCGAAAATCCCAACGAGGAGCCGATAGTGCAAATCAACCCGGGTGCGCTTTACGATAAGCGCGATGAGATGAAGTGAAAGAAAGCTGGCGCGCTATGCAGGACTCGAACCCGCGTCTATCAATTTTCAAGCCAAAACAAGCCATTATAAAACCAATCACTCTGCCAACTGAGTTAATAGCGCGTTCCTTCGCTTCGGGGCGTTATTATCCATAACAACATTATGGACTCAAGCTTTTTTAGCATAATGCCCTGATTTTACGGATAAGTCTTAGGTTATCGCCAGCGTTATGGCCTTATGGCAGCTCAATAATCGGGTAATCGCCGGCGATAAGCGGCTTGCACAAAATCTTGTAGCCATCGCTGTCGAAATGGCTGGCCGCGCTCTGTAGCCGCTCCGCCTGCGCCAGATTGCCGACCGAGCCCAGATAAAACCAATTGTGGATCACATGGTACTGACGCAGCGTCTCGCCCTGCTCCTCCAGCGCCACGCGCCCGGCGAACGGCCAACAGGTGATACGCAGCTGCTCAAGCGCCGCGCTGAGCCGCAGCGCATGCTCCTGCGCCGACTCCACGCCACAGCAGGCGCCCGCGCACTTGCGCAGGCTGTAGCGGAAACAGGCTCGCCCCGCCGGCAGCTTGTCGATCCCCAGCTTGCCGTAACATAAACGATGCTCGTCGGCGATGGCGCGCAGCTTTTCCAGCGCGGCGTGGCGATTGGCAAACAGCCCGTAGAGATGGGGCGTGACGGCGAAGTCGATCTCTTTGGCGTGAGCAATCGTCACCGCATCAGCCTGCAAGCGCAGCGCGCACAGCTGTTTCGAGCGCCGCAGACGTTTGTTGAACAGCGGCTGTTGTTGTTTGATCAACTGCGCCTCCAGCAGCAATGCGCCCAACTCACCGGCGGTCTCGATAAAGCTGATGCGTCGGGTTTGGCGCAGCATTTTAGCCTCGTCCTGCGCGCGGAAGTGCGCCATCACCCGGCTGCGTATATTGACGCTTTTACCGATGTAAAGCGGCAGGCTCTCGCTTTGACCGTGAAACACATACACGCCCGGCCCTTTAGGCAACGGCGCCAGGCAGGCGCGCAGGTGCTCCGGGTATTGATAAATGTCGAGTTCTGGCTCGAGGCGGTTTGGCATCATGGCGGTGGCATTATCCTGCTGATGAATGAATACTGGTTTTTTACCCAGTATAACGCCCAACGCAGCCGGTTGCACACCCGGCGGATAATAACTCACCGTGATCTTTAACGGGAAAGCCTTTACTATCCCCTTTCCAGCGGGAAAGCGCCTCACGTTTAGCGCCAGTTCAAGCTGGCGCTGCCATGATGGCAGACTGGAACCGCCGCTTTTATCGTTATGGAAAACCTGGGTATGTCATCACTGAAACTCCCCTCCCGCCGTCTGGCGTTGATCGCCGCCATCGTTTTCATCGCCGTCGCCGTCGCGCTGGCCATCTTTTGGCAACGCCCGCCGCAGCAGGATTACGTTACCGCGCCGGCCCGCCTGGGCGATATCGAAAACGCCGTGCTGGCCACCGGGCGGCTGGATGCCATCGAACGCGTCAACGTCGGCGCCCGCGTCTCCGGCGAAGTCAAATCGCTGAAGGTCAAGCTGGGCGATCGCGTCACCAAAGGGCAACCGATCGCCGACATCGACGATCTGCAACAGCGCAACGATCTGCGCAACGCCGAAGCGGCGCTGAACGTAGTCAAAGCCAATATGTTAGCCAAACAGGCCTTGCTGAAACAGGCGGAGTCGCGTTTCAAACGCCAGCGCCGCATGCTGAACGACGAAGCCAGTTCTCGGGAAGACTTCGAGACCGCCGAAGCCTCGCTCGCCACCACTCGCGCCGATCTGCAGGCGCTCAATGCGCAGTTGGTGCAATCGCAGATCGAAGTCGAGAAGAAAAAAATCGATCTGGGCTATACCCGCGTGGTTGCGCCGATGGACGGCATTGTTATCGCCGTGGTCACGCAGCAGGGACAAACGGTCAACTCCAGCCAAAGTGCGCCGACCATCGTCAAGCTGGCGCGGCTGGATATGATGACCATCAAGGCGCAGATCTCCGAAGCCGACATCACCCGCATTTCGCCGGGACAAAAGGCTTACTTCACTATTTTCTCCGATCCGGATAAGCGCTACGACGCCACGCTGCGCACTATCGAGCTGGCACCGGAATCGGTGATGAAAGACGACTCGCTCGCCGGCACCAGCTCCGCTTCCGGCTCCGGCACCTCGAACGCCTCGGTCTATTACAACGCGCTGCTGGACGTGCCAAACCCGGAAAACCGCCTGCGCATCGCCATGACCGCGCAGGTGTCCTTGCTGCTCGGCGACGCGAAGAACACCCTGCTGGTGCCGATCCAGGCGGTGCATAAAATCGATGGCAAAGAGCAGCAGGTGCAGGTGCTGACCCAGGACCAGCGGTTGGAAACGCGCAAAGTGACCACCGGCATCACCAACAATGTCGACATTCAGATCCTCAGCGGCCTGAAAGCCGGTGAAACCGTGGTGCTGTCGCAGCCCGCCGCCAAATCGGCTGAGGATGGCATCTTCCTGTGAACGCGATCATCGAACTAAAAGGCATCAGCCGAACGTACACCAACGGCGGTCAAGCGTTAACGGTGTTGAAAGACATCGATCTGACCATCGCCGCCGGCGAGCTGGTGGCGATCATTGGCGCCTCCGGTTCCGGCAAATCGACGCTGATGAACATCATGGGCTGCCTCGACGTGCCGGATCGCGGCGATTACTACATCAGCGGCCAGAACGCCGCCCACCTGTCGCCGGACGAATTGGCCCGCCTGCGCCGCGAACATATCGGTTTTATCTTCCAGCGCTATCACCTGATGCCCGATCTCAGCGCGCTGGGCAACGTCGAAATACCGGCCATCTACGCCAACGCCCGGCGCGATCAGCGTCGGCAGCGGGCGGCGCAATTGCTGGCGCGGTTGGGGCTTGAGGGACGAGAAGATCACAAACCCGGCCAGCTTTCCGGCGGCCAACAGCAGCGCGTCAGCATCGCCCGCTCCCTGATCAACGGCGGTGAGATCATCCTGGCGGACGAACCGACCGGCGCGCTGGACACCCAATCCGGCCAGGAAGTGCTGGCGATCCTGAGCGAACTGAATCAGCGCGGCCATACCGTGGTGATCGTCACCCACGATATGAAAGTGGCGCAACATGCGCAGCGCGTCATCGAACTGCAAGACGGCAAGATCATCGCTGACAGCGGCCGCAAGTCGGCGTCCGGCCCATCGTTGCCGCCGCCGAACCGCAGCCGGCAAAGCGGCTGGCAACGCCTGATCGACCGCACCCGTGAATCGCTGCACATGGCGCTGAAAGCGATGAACGCTCATCGTCTGCGCACCGCGCTGACCATGACCGGCATCATCTTCGGCATCGCCGCCGTGGTCACGGTAGTGGCGCTGGGCGAAGGCGCCAAACAGCGCACGCTGGAAAACCTCAAAGATCTCGGCACTAACGTGGTAAGCATCTATCCGGGCCGCGATTTCTTCGACGACGCCATCGACAGCATCCGCACCCTGGTGCCGGCCGATGCCGACGCGCTGGCGCAGCAAAGCTTCGTCGACAGCGTCAGCCCGGAAGTAGACGCTTCCGACAGCATCCGTTTTCGCAGCAAATCCGCCACCGCCTCGATCACCGGCGTCGGGCGCGACTATTTCCGCGTTAACGGCGTCGAGCTGTTACAAGGCGTGACTTTCCGCGACGATCGTAATGCGCTGCAGGAAGTGATCATCGACGACAATGCGCGCCAGGCGCTGTTCGGCGATTTCGGCGTCGAGCCGCTCGGCCAGATCGTGTTTCTCGGCTCGGTGCCGGCCCGAGTGATCGGTGTGGCGAAAAGCAATCGCAACTACGCGCCCAATCGCATTACTGTTTGGATGCCCTACAGCACGGTGATGTATCGCATGGTAGGCAAACCGACGCTCAGCGGCATCACCGTTCGGCTAAAGGACAATGTCGCCAGCGAATCGGCCGTCACCGCTATCACACAGCTGTTGACCCAACGCCATGGCGTAAAAGATTTCCGTTTGTACAACTTCGATAAAATCCGAAAGTCCATCGAACGCACGTCAATGACTTTTAGCCTGCTGATCCTGATGGTGGCGTCCATCGCGCTGGTGATCGGCAGCCTGGGCGTGATGAACATCATGCTGGTCTCGGTGACCGAACGCACCCACGAAATCGGCGTGCGCATGGCGGTCGGCGCGCGGCGCAGCGACATCATGCAACAGTTCATGATAGAGGCGGTGCTGGTCTGTCTGATCGGCGGCGCTTTGGGCATCGCGCTATCATTCGCCGCCGGGTCGCTGTTCACCTCGCTGGCGGGCGGCATGTTCACCGCCATCTATTCCTGGCAAGCCGCCGCCACGGCATTTTTCTGTTCAACCTTAATCGGCATGATCTTCGGTTATCTCCCCGCCCGCAAAGCGGCAAGGATGGATCCGGTCGTTTCATTGGCCAGCGAGTAACCCATGAAAATTTTATCTCCCCTGGCGTTAAGCCTCGCCGCCCTGCTCACCGCCGGCTGCGGCAATGCCCTGAAAAGCGACTACCGGGCGCCGCAGGTCAACTATCCTGCGGGGTGGCAATACGCTGCCGACAACGCCGCGCCGACGCCGTTCGACTGGCGCGATTTCCACGATCCCGAGCTCGATCGTTGGCTGCAACAGGTGATGGCGAGCAATAACGATCTGGCCGCCGCCGTGCTGCGCGTTTACCGCGCGCGGCTCGAGGCGGAACGCGTCGGCATCAGCACCGCGCCCGGCGTCAGCGCCTCATTAGGCAGCGGCATTAATCGCCCGCTGTCCGAGTCCTCCGCGTGGAATAAAACCAGCAACGCGTCGCTCACCACCAGCTATGAGGTCGATCTGTGGGGCAAGCTGGCACGCCAGCGCGACGCGGCCGAGTGGAGCAGCCAGGCTTCCGTGCAGGATCTGCAGGCGGCGCGCCTGAAGCTGTTGGCCGACGCCGCCACTAACTACTGGCGCATCGGTTTTCTCAATCAACAAATCAGCGTCAGCCAGGCGAGCATCGCCTATGCCAAAACGACGCTGCGGCTGGCCAACGCCCGTTATCAGGCCGGCAGCATCTCGGCGCTGGACGTAGTGAATGCGGAACAAAACTTGCTGACTCAGGAACGCAGCCTGGTGGCGTTACAACACGATCGTCAACAGGCGCTGAACGAACAGGCGGTGCTGCTGGGCGCGCCATCAGGCCAGGCCACCATCGCGCCCGCGCGCCTGCCGACGACGGCGATGCCGCAGATCAACACCGGCATTCCCGCCAGCGTCCTGAGCCGTCGCCCGGATCTCAGCGCTCAAGAGCTGCGGTTGCGCGCCGCCCTGGCCAACGTCGATGAAAAACGTCTGCAATACTATCCCGCGTTCAGCCTGACCGGTTCACTGGGCGCCAGCAGCAGCGCGCTGCTGGAATTCCTGCGCAACCCGACGGGCAGCCTCAGCGCCGGCCTGACGCTGCCGTTCCTGCAGTGGCGGCAAATGGGCGTGGAGATCAAGATCGCCCGCAACGACTATGAACAGCAAGTTCTGGCCTTCAAGCAGGCGCTGTACAAAGCGATGGGCGATGTGAACAACGCGCTGTCACTGCGCACGCAGCTGCTGGCGCAGGAGACGCAGTTGCGCGCCTCATTGGCGTTGGCGCGTAAATCGGAGCGGTTGAACGAGGTGCGTTACCGACAGGGCGCCGTCACCATTACCGACTGGCTGAACGCTCAGGAACAACGCCGTCAGGCGGAACTGGCGGTGGATGAGAACCGCTTCGCGCAGTACCAGAATCTGGCGAAAATCTATCTCGAATTCGGCGGTTCATCGGCGCCGTAATCTCACCGGCCTGGCCACCTGGCCAGGCGTTTTTTTAGCGGCGAACACATCAATTTTTCCTGTTTTATCTCCCGTATTCTCTATACTGGAAACACCATCAATCAGCCGAAAAATCGCCAGATCGCACAATTATCAGACCATTCTCGCACCAAATCGGTGCAAACACTTAAGTTAAACTGCTGGATTTGATCGCCGCAAGATATAACGTTAAGCTATAGATGCAAAATAATTAGTCACCTAAATGACATAACATCGGCATGAGCGACGCTATTTTGTGATCCACATCTCAACTTAAATGTGGATAATGAATCGTCTTGAACCGCGATTCGATTAGCCGATTTGATAACTCGAAAACAACAGTGAACGGAGATTACGCTTTCACGAACAACGAATAATTCATTAAGGGATGATTATATGAAGTTAAGAAAAAAACGACATAAACCGATGCACATTAACGACATCACCATCATCGATGACAGCAAACTCAAGAAGGCCATTACCGCCGCGGCCCTCGGCAACGCAATGGAGTGGTTCGACTTCGGCGTATACGGCTTTGTCGCCTATGCGCTTGGCCAGGTCTTCTTCCCCGGCGCCTCTCCCGGCGTGCAAATGATCGCCGCACTGGCGACCTTCTCCGTCCCCTTCCTGGTGCGTCCGCTCGGCGGTCTGTTCTTCGGCGCCATGGGCGACAAGTTCGGCCGTCAAAAAGTGCTCTCGGTCACCATTATCATCATGGCGGTCAGCACCTTCTGTATCGGCCTGATCCCGTCCTATGCGTCGATCGGCATCTGGGCGCCGATCCTGCTGCTGCTGGCCAAACTGGCGCAAGGCTTCTCCGTCGGCGGTGAATATTCCGGTGCGGCGATCTTCGTCGCCGAATACTCACCGGACCGCAAACGCGGCTTTATGGGCAGCTGGCTGGACTTCGGCTCCATCGCCGGCTTTGTGATGGGCGCAGGCGTAGTGGTGCTGATCTCCAGTATCGTCGGCGAAGCCAACTTCCTCGACTGGGGCTGGCGTATCCCGTTCTTCATCGCCGCGCCGCTGGGCCTGATCGGTCTCTACTTGCGCCATGCGCTGGAAGAAACCCCGGCGTTCCAGCAGCACGTGGACAAGATGGAGAAAGAGGATCGCAACGCCATCGAGAATCCGCCAAAGACCTCGTTCAAAGAGATCGCGGCCAAACACTGGAAAAGTTTGCTGGTGTGCGTCGGTATCGTGATTTCCACCAACGTGACCTATTACATGCTGCTGACTTACATGCCGAGCTACCTGTCGCATAACCTGCACTACTCGGAAGATCACGGCGTTCTGATCATCATCGCCATCATGATCGGCATGCTGTTCGTGCAGCCGGTGATCGGCCTGACCAGTGACCGCATCGGCCGTAAGCCGTTTATCATCGGCGGCAGCATCGGCCTGTTGGCGTTGGCGATCCCGTGCTTCATTCTGATCAACAGCAACGTCATCGGCCTGATTTTCGTCGGCCTGCTGGTGCTGGCGGTGCTGCTCAACTCCTTCACCGGGGTGATGGCCTCCATCCTGCCGGCGATGTTCCCGACGCACATCCGCTACAGCGCGCTGGCGATTTCGTTCAACATTTCGGTACTGATCGCCGGTGCGACGCCGACCGTTGCCGCCTGGCTGGTGGAAGCGACCGGCAACCTGTACATGCCGGCCTACTACCTGATGGTTGTTGCGGTGATCGGTCTTATCACCGGTCTGTACATGAAAGAAACCGCCAACAAGCCGCTACGCGGCGCGACGCCGGCCGCCTCTGACCGCTCCGAGGCAAAAGAGCTGCTGCAGGAAACCTACGACAACATCGAACAGAAAGTCGAGGACATCAACGCGCAGATCGCCGAACTGGAAAAGAAAAAACAGATCCTGATCGACCAGCACCCCAAACTGGACTGATTCGCACTGACAAGCAAAAACCACCCGCCCGGGTGGTTTTTTTTGCCTGGCGTACACAGAGTGGTAACTTGACCCGGCGGATGCCGAAGGAGAGATGAATGAATCAGTTTCAGGAGATGGCGACCTATATCGCCGTGGTCGAGGCCGCCAACATCAGCGCCGCCGCCCGCCGCTTGGGCACCACCAAGTCGGTGGTCAGCAAACGCATCCAGCAGTTGGAGACGCGCCTTGGGACTGTGCTGTTCGAACGCGGGAAAACGCTTGGGCTGACCGACGCCGGCCATCTGTTCTATCAGCGCGCCGTTCTCATATTAAGCGAAGTGAGCGATGCCGAAGAGTCGGTGCGAACACTGCACGGCCAACTGCAGGGCCCACTGCGGTTAACCGCGCCGATGGCGTTCAGCATCCGCTATCTGGCGCCGCTGTTATCCGCCTTTATGGAACAATACCCGAACCTCAATCTGGACGTGGAGTACAGCGATCGCCTGGCCAATCTGAATCAGGAAAATTTCGACGTCGCCATCCGTATCGGCGCCTTGGCGGATTCCGACCTGATCGCGCAGCGCATCTGCGCCAACCGTCACTTGATTTGCGCCAGCCCAGCCTATCTTGCGCGTCAAGGCACGCCGACGCACCCGCAACACCTGCAACAGCATCAGGGGTTGCTGTATATTCACCGCGAGCCGACCGGCATGCTGCAACTCCCCATCGAAGGCGAGATCCGATCGTTTCGTATCGGCAAACGCCTGCGCACCGATAATGCTTTTCACCTGCTGGCGGCGGCGAAAGCCGGTTTGGGCCTCGCCATCCTGCCCGCATTTATCGCCGCCGATGCGATACGCGCAGGGGAACTGCGCATTGTGCTGGCCGCCTATTCACCCGACGGCGGCGACATTTCCGCCGTCTATCGCCGTTCAAAACGCGCATCCCCCAAGATCAAGGCGCTGGTGGACTTTCTGAGTGAGCACATTGGCCCTACGCCCAGCTGGGAAACCGCGCTGTCCCCTTTCCTGACGTCAACCTGAAAGGTTCGCAGAACGCGAACAGCAGGTTCGAATTTCGCCCGCTTGTCGCTTTTATCTCCGAGTTTTAGTCTGCAGAACACACCTTCCGCCCGCTCTGGAGACTACGCCATGAAAGACCTGTCACGCCGTCAGCTGATATCCCAAACGCTGGCCGTTTCAGCCGCCGCCACGCTCAGCGCTTGCGCATCGAGTTCCGCGTCGGCGGCGCAAACACAACCGGCCCAACGCGCCAGCGAGCCATCCACCTTCGACGTGATCATCGTCGGCGGCGGTTCCGCCGGCGCGGTGATGGCGGCTCGCCTCAGCGAAAACCCAACGCGCCGGGTCCTGCTGATAGAGGCCGGACACAGTTACGCGCCCTACGATTATCCGCGCCTCATCGCGAACAGCGACGTGCTCGGCGCCAATGGCGACCCGGAATTCGAATGGGGATACCGGACAGAACCCGGCTATGTCAGCCACGCGATCGGCGCCATCCGCGGTAAAGTCCTGGGCGGCAGTTCAGGCGTCAACGGCGCCGTGGCGATCCGCGCCCGCCCGGAAGATTTCAAACGCTGGGATCTGCCGGGATGGCGCTATCAGGATCTGCTGCCCTCCTTCAAAAAACTGGAGACTCGTCATGGCCTGCACGACCGCGCAATCCATGGCGATAGCGGTCCTTTCCCCGTCGTGCAACTCACATTGGATGACATCACGCCAATGCAACGCGCTTTCGTCGCCGCCACGCGCGCCAACGGCTATGACGCCATCGACGATTTTGACGGCCCTTCAGCGAATGGCGTCGGCCCCTACCCGATGAATATCGTCAACGGTGTGCGCGTTAACACCGGCATGGCCTATCTGGATGAGAAAACGCGCGCCAGAGACAATCTCATCCTGCGTGCCGATACGCTGGTCGACCGCGTGATATTTGACGGGCAGCGCGCGATCGGCGTTCGCCTGGCCAGTGGCGAAGAAATCCATGCCGCTGAAGTGATCCTGAGCGCCGGAACCTACGGCAGCGCCGCCGTTTTGATGCGATCCGGCATTGCGCCTGCGCAACAGTCGAAGCGTCTGGGGATCCCCGTCGTCGCCGATTTGCCCGTCGGTGAAAACCTGGTCGATCACCCCTTTTATTACAATGCCTACGCAGCCCGCCCCGACGTCATCGGCAGCCAATCGCCGGTTATCGGCGCCAAGCTGTGGACCCGCAGCAGCCGGGCGGAACCGGAGGAGCTCGATCTGCACATTACCGCGACGCATCTGTTCCCACATGACCAAAGCCCCACCGGCGTCGGTTTTGTCCTGGCGGTGGCGCTGACTCGGCCGCAATCCACCGGACGCATCTGGCTGGAAAGCCGCGATCCGATGGCAGCCCCTCACATTGACCTTAACTTCCTGGCGCAAGAGAGTGACCGTGTTCGCTTGCTGGAGGGGGTTAAACTGGCGCGAAAAATAGGGCAAACCGCTCCGCTGTCTACGCTTATCCACAGCGAGCTTGCGCCCGCCGCAGACAGCGACGAGGCCATTCTGGCCTCGATGGCGGCGACGTTGGATACCTATCATCACCCGACCTCCTCCGCGCCGATGGGGAATGCCGGCGCCCCGAAGGCGGTCGTTGACCTTCAGGGCCGCGTGCACGGCGTGCACGGGCTTCGGGTTGTCGACGCCTCCATTTTCCCCGACGTGCCCTCCGTCGCCACTAATGTGACGACGATCGCCACCGCCGAGCATATCGCCCGCCACTATGCCTGATCGTTTGGCGGCAAGATAGGCTGTTGAAACCCGGCCGGTCATCCTGATGGCCGGCCTTCGCCATTCCGCAGCGGCGCGCTCTTCAACATCGGCGATCTCAGCCTCACCATTTCGCGCCTGTTTCACTGGTTCGAAAGCCAGCGTGGATAACCTGGATTCGCGATACCGCAGGCGGCGAGCAAACATCGGCTATGATTGATAGACGTTACGTCATTTTCCGAGACTGTCGCTCGCGATAAAGAGGACCGCATCATGACCGACTATGTGTTCTACAATCAGATCCTGACCCGACTGGCCGCCAATCATCCCGGCACGCTGGATGAGAAAACTTACGAATTGTGGAAGCAGGACGCCACCAGCCCGCACGCCTTCGCGGATCCCTTCGCCTATCTCAAAACCAAGGGGCTGATACAGGCCTACGTGATGAGCGACATCGACGAGAACAACTATGATATCGATCCGCACCAAACGCGGATCACCGCCGCCGGTCTCGACTTCATCCGCAGCGGCGGGTTCAAATAAGACGCAAAAAACCGCCCAACGGCGGTTTTTTTACCCTAAAAAGCGTCCGGACCGTTTCAGGCGGGGAAAGGCCGATAAAAAATACGCAGCACTTCACTGTCGCCCTGGCGTAGAAAACCGCCTTCCGGCTGCCAGCGCAGATCGCGCGCCAGATTGAGATTCTCCCAGCCGACCGCGCCTCCCACGCCGATGCAAAGATTTTTATTGCCTGCGGCAAATCCCGCGCCGGTGCCGATCATGGCATGCAGCAATCGGGGCGAGGCCGCGTCGCGCATGGAGAATATCCCGATAAAACATCCCTGCGGGGCGCGCAGCATATCCGCCATGGTGCGGATCTCGGTATCGTCAGGGCTGACAAAATGTCTGTACTGCTTATCGAACACCGTCAGCCACAGTTGCTTGTATTTCGCCTTACTGAGCGCGCCGGAACGGTGGGCGCACAGCACCACCGCATCCCAACACATCTCCCCGCTGAGCGAAAGATACTCTTCCGTATTCTCCTGCGGCTTATCGGCATAATGCCGCGCAAATTCAGCGGCATTCAGATGCGGCGGCACGGCCTGTTTGGCGACGTCACTCTTGTAGCGCTTGAAATTCAACCAATGCATGGGAAGTCTCCTCTTCACCCGATAGATTAATAAATCCGCAGCCGTGAATAAGACGAGCCATCAAATCCAGCGCGTCGTCGGCAACGGCGGTGTCGTCGTCGTTCAGCCCCTGTTCCACCGCCCGCTCAATGGCGCTCATCACCGACGTCGCGCTGGTTTCTTCCCCTTGCGCTACCACGTCCAATACGGCTCTGCCGATCGCCAGACAAAGCTCATGATCAAACTCAACCTCTTTATACGGCTGCATACTCACCCCGATAAATTTTTACCCAAGAATACTAGACCACAATGACGCATCGCGCCTGCGGCCGTATCGCGGCGATCGGTGCAGCCGACAGAGAAATGCATCAGGCCCCGGATGGAAGAACCGGGGCCTGATAAATGGCAGGTTATTGTGGCGGCTGTTCGGTAGAGCGAATGATAAAGCAAGTGGCGGTTGCCGAAGCCAGCAATTTTCCTTCCGCCGTTTTGAGCGTGCCTTCCGCGAAAGCGACGTTTTTCGACGCATAGACCAGACGCCCCTCGGCGATCAGATCAATCTCCTTCGGCACCGGGCGCAACATTTTCACCTGCAGATCGACGGTGCCATAACCCGTCCCTGCGCCCAGCGTACTGTGCACCGCGCAACCGGTCACCGAGTCCAAAACCGTGGCGGCGAAGCCGCCATGAACGCCGCCCAGCGGGTTAAGATGGCGTTCGTCGGCCCGCGCCACGATGCGGATATATCCCTCTTCAACCGCGGCCGGTTTCATGGGCACCGTTTCAGCGATCGAAGCCGGTGGAATTTTGCCGGCCATCGCTGCCTGTAATAACGCCAGCCCCGTCATTTTTGTCGGATCCATAACTCTCTCCTCTGGTGGTAAATCCGTCATATAGGAGAGGTCTGACCTCTTGGCTTGCTTTTTCGTGCTGATGCCGCTTTCCGCACGCTCTCTATGTTCTTTGAATGTGACCGACATCACTCTTTAAGGTCAATAACCATAATTTATTAATGCCTTTAGATTTAAAACAACTTTCTGCTGTAAACGCCGCCGGAAACTGAACGCAGTTAAGTTCAACATTATTAAGGCGTATCTATCATGGATTTCTTTCTGCAATTAGCGGTTATATTGGCATGCCTGCTGTATGGGGCGCGTAAAGGCGGCATTGCGCTGGGGTTGCTGGGCGGTATCGGTTTGATGATTCTGGTGTTCGGCTTTCACCTGCAGCCCGGCAAACCGCCGGTAGACGTGATGCTGGTGATCATCGCGGTGGTGGCGGCCTCCGCCACCCTGCAGGCCTCAGGCGGGTTGGACGTCATGCTCCAGATCGCCGAGCGGATGCTGCGGCGCAACCCGCGATATGTCTCAATCATCGCGCCGTTCGTCACCTGCATTCTCACTATTCTTTGCGGCACCGGCCATGTGGTGTACACCATCTTGCCGATCATCTATGACGTGGCGATCAAAAATAACATCCGCCCGGAACGGCCAATGGCAGCCAGCTCGATCGGCGCGCAGATGGGCATTATCGCCAGCCCAGTCTCGGTGGCAGTCGTTTCACTGGTGGCGATGCTCAGCAGCTACACCTTCAATGGCCGCCATCTGGAATTCCTCGATCTGCTGTCGATCACCATTCCTTCCACCCTGTGCGGCATTCTGGCGATCGGTATCTTCAGTTGGTTCCGCGGCAAAGACCTGGACAAAGATCCCGAGTTCCAGAAATTCATCTCGGTGCCGGAGAACCATCGCTACGTCTATGGCGACGCCGCCACCCTGCTGGACCGGGTATTGCCGCGCAGCAACTGGATCGCCATGTGGATTTTCCTCGCCACTATCGCCCTGGTGGCGGTGCTGGGGGCCTTTTCCGACCTGCGGCCCAGCTTCGGTGGCAAGCCACTTTCCATGGTCTTGGTGATCCAGATGTGCATGCTGATGGCCGGGGCGCTGATCGTCATCATTACCCGCACCAACCCGGCGTCTATCTCTAAAAACGAGGTGTTCCGTTCCGGCATGATTGCCATCGTGGCGGTGTATGGCGTCGCCTGGATGGCGGAAACCATGTTCGGCGCGCACCTGACGCAGATAGAAGCCACGCTGGGCATGCTGGTGAAAGAGTACCCCTGGGCCTATGCGCTGATCCTGCTGCTGGTGTCGAAATTCGTCAATTCGCAGGCCGCCGCGCTGGCGGCGCTGGTGCCGGTGGCGCTGGCGATCGGCGTCAACCCGGCCTATATCGTCGCTTCGGCGCCGGCCTGCTACGGTTATTATATTTTACCGACCTACCCCAGCGATTTGGCGGCAATTCAGTTCGACCGCTCCGGCACCACCCGCATCGGCCGCTTCGTGATCAATCACAGCTTCATTCTACCGGGCCTGATCGGCGTCAGCGTCTCCTGCGTCTTCGGCTGGATCCTCGCCGCGGCGTTCGGTTTCTTATGATCTGTACTGTGGAGCCCTGCGGGGCTCCCTGCAGGCACGGTGGCGGCATGACAAGAAAGGAAAAAAATGCAGGCGTAATGCGAATTTCAGGCACAAAAAAACCGCCTCTCGGCGGTCTACGACATTACTACTTATTGCTTTGATTATTCGGTATTTTCGTTCCCTGGTACCCGGGGCGGGACTTGAACCCGCACAGCCATAAGCCGAGGGATTTTAAATCCCTTGTGTCTACCGATTTCACCACCCGGGCTCGGGAAAATTGGAGGCGCGTTCCGGAGTCGAACCGGACTGGACGGATTTGCAATCCGCTACATAACCGCTTTGTTAACGCGCCTTTATTCTGTTTTGCCTTTTCAGGCCAAAGCCGGTGAATCACCCACTTCGTTTTGTTCTTCGGGATTGCGATGATAAAATCGCTTATCCTAATCATCTGATTCTTAAGTAATTTATTTCGTTACTGCCGAATCGATGGACTGCATTATGGACTAAACCCCCCACCTTGGCAACCCCCCGAAATAGCAAAAAGTTCTCTAACGCTTTCAACTGCTTATTTTGTGGGCGCACTGTTCACAATGCCAACGAAAAGGCAAGCGGAATGTTGATATTATATGCATCGGCTCAGGAATTCACGGGCAAAACGGTTCTTTTTCTCGACAGGAATGGCCCTCCCCGGCTTTTCGCTTGCTTATGGCGAAGGGCTATCGTGCAAAACCTCATCAGTCGGGGCATCACGCAATCTCCGGCGCCACCATAAAAACCCGGCGAACATTCCCGGTAAGACCGCGATCGCGCCAAAAATACGCTGATCGGCATTCAGCAACCCGGGAGCAATGGCGGACACCACCGCACACAACAGCAGAAACCACCGCAATTGGCGAATGCCTGAATGGGCGATACCGGCGACAGCCCCCGCCAAACATGCCGGCAAAAAACCGAGCGCATAAGAAAAAATGCCGATAAACCCCGCCATGCCCAGCAAATCGCCGGCATCGAGCAGACTTATTCCCACCCACTCACCGCTGCCGAACGCCATTAGCAGAAACATGAGCACGCCCCCCAACGGCGGGGCGACCAGGCCGAAGAACAGCGCACATCCCGCCGCCGTTCTTATCAGATGCTTTAAAGCACCAGACTCCATACATCCTCCTATGCCCGGTTCCAAAAGGCGGACCTACCGCTTCACTTTGCCGATAACCCAGCGATTTGGCGAGGCGACAGCGCAGCCTGGCTGTGCCTGAGAGCTCGGATGGTGTCATATGCCGCGTTATTTTCTTCTTGCATGGCGAACCGCCCGACGTATCAAATTATTGTTTCACCGTTTAACGGCTGCATCCAGCAGTATGACAACGACAGGAAAGATACGTGAGGAGAGTCAATAATCGATATGGGAAGATGAAGAAAGGTTTCGCCGAATGGCGCAGAAGCAGAAAACGAAAAAGGGGCCGAAGCCCCTTTTCCTTACCAGCCGAATCACGGGGATTCAACAGGCTAATGTTTGGAGCGGGAAACGAGGCTCGAACTCGCGACCTCAACCTTGGCAAGGTTGCGCTCTACCAACTGAGCTATTCCCGCATTACCAGAACTGACTGATTTCTTTGCTATCTTTCGGCAATTCATCGTTGTCGTCTGATGCGATGCATTCTACTTACCTGACGTGATGAGTCAATAAAATTGTTGGCCCATCACGATCGTTTGCCGCTTTTTGCAGCGTATCGATCACGGTTCCAGCAAATCGTTACGCGCCGCGTTCAAATATTGGAACATCGACCAGAAAGTCAGCACCGCCGCAATATACAGCAAGCCGATCGCCACATATTCCACAGAGCGATCCGGGCGCCACAGCAAGCCCACCAGCGACATCATCTGCGCCATGGTCTTCACTTTGCCGATCCAGGACACCGCCACGCTGCTGCGTTTGCCAATTTCCGCCATCCACTCGCGCAGCGACGAAATGATGATTTCGCGGGCGATCATGGTGGCCGCCGGCAGCGTGATCCACCAGCTGTGGTAGTGCTCCGCCACCAGCACCAGCGCTACCGCCACCATCACTTTGTCCGCGACCGGATCCAAAAACGCCCCGAAGCGCGTCGTTTGTTTCCAGCGGCGCGCCAGGAAACCGTCAAACCAGTCGGTGACAGCGGCAAACACAAAGATAACGGCGCAAACCATCGGAGCCCAGCTGAACGGCAGGTAAAACGCCAGCACAAAGAATGGGATCAGAACTACGCGAAACAGGGTAAGCCAAGTCGGTATATTCAATTGCATAATGCTACGGTAACTATCTGGCTAAAGTGGAAATTAAGAGTATGTTGCTACATTGCCCTCAGTGTTTCAATGCATTGTAGATCTTTTCTGCCAATGCTTGTGAAATACCCGGCACTTTTGCAATTTCCTCCACGCTGGCGTTCAACAAAGGTTGCAGTCCGCCCATATACTTCAACAGCACCTGGCGCCGTTTCGGCCCTACGCCCTCAATCAGTTCCAGTGCGCTGGTATTTCTGACTTTCGCCCTTCTCTGCCGGTGACCGGTAATCGCATGATTATGTGAATCATCGCGGATGTGTTGGATCACATGCAGCGCCGGCGAATCCGGCGGCAACGAAATCCCTTCGCCTTCCGGCACGAAGAACAACGTTTCTAACCCGGCCTTGCGATCGGCGCCTTTGGCGATGCCGATCAGCAACGGTTTATTCTTGTCCCAGGTGACGTTCAGCGAGTTGAACACGTCGATCGCCATGCCGAGCTGCCCTTTGCCGCCGTCGATGAAAATGACATCCGGGATTTTTTTCTCTTCCAGCGCTTTGCCGTAACGGCGTTTCAGCACCTGCGTCATCGCCGCGTAGTCATCGCCGGGGGTGATGCCGCTAATATTGTAGCGCCGATACTCCGAACGCACCGGGCCGTTTCCGTCGAACACCACGCACGAAGCTACGGTCTGTTCGCCCATGGTATGGCTGATATCGAAGCACTCCATACGATTGATTTCCGCCAGATTCAGCACCTTGGCCAATTCCGCCAGCCGCTGATGGATCGTCGACTGTTGCGAAAGCTTGGTGGTCAACGCCGTTGCCGCGTTGGTGCGGGCCAGCTTCAGATAACGGGCGCGGTCGCCGCGCGGCTTGCTTTGAATTTGGATCTTGCGCCCCGCCAACTCGGAGAGCGATTCTGCGAGCAGGTCCTTTTCCGGCAAGCTGAAATCCAACAGGATCTCGCCGGGCAGCGTGCGCGCCTGGCTGCCCTGCAGGTAAAACTGGCCGACGAAAGTCTGCACCACTTCGCTCATATCCGTACCGCCCGGCACCTTAGGGAAATAGCTGCGGCTGCCCAACACCTTGCCCTGACGGATGAACAGCACGTGCAGGCATGCCATACCGGCGTCGAACGCCACGCCGATGACATCCAGATCGTCACTGTCGCCCGAGACGAACTGCCGCTCGGTAACGCGGCGCACGGCCTGAATTTGATCGCGTATGCGCGCCGCCTCTTCGAAATTGAGCAGCTTGCTGGCTTCTTCCATGCGGGCAATCAGCTGGTGCAACACCTGTTGATCTTTGCCCGAAAGAAACAGCCGCACGTAGTCCACCTGTTGCCGGTACTCTTCTTCACTCACCAGGCCGGCGACGCAAGGGCCCAGGCAGCGGCCGATCTGATACTGCAGACACGGGCGCGAACGGTTGCGATACACGCTGTTTTCGCACTGGCGGATCGGGAACAGCTTCTGCAGCAGCGCCAGCGTTTCGCGCACGGCGTAAGAATTGGGAAAAGGACCGAAATATTCGCCCTTGGCGTGTTTGGCGCCGCGATGCACCGCTAAACGGGGATGAGTATCGGCGCTGAGAAAAATCAGCGGATAAGATTTATCGTCTCGCAAAAGAACATTATATCGCGGTTGGTACAATTTAATGTAGTTATGTTCCAACAACAGCGCTTCTGTTTCGGTATGGGTAACCGTTACGTCTATTTGCGCGATATTTTTAACCAGCGTTTCGGTTTTACGGCTGCTGACCTGCTGCCGAAAATAGCTGGCGAGACGTTTTTTCAGGTCTTTGGCTTTACCGACGTAGATCACCGTGCCAGTGGCGTCATACATACGATAGACGCCAGGTTGGCTGGTGACGGTACTCAGGAAAGCTTTGGCATCAAAACGGTCATTCACTGCTTAACAACGTCTCCGCATTGAACAATCCATGTCGGATGGCCAGGTGGGTCAGTTCGACGTCGCCGCTGATATTCAATTTGCTGAACATACGGTAACGGTAACTGTTCACCGTTTTCGGGCTGAGACTCAGTTGCTCCGAGATCTCATTCACTTTTTTGCCTTTGGTGATCATCAACATGATCTGCAGCTCGCGCTCAGACAGGCAGCTGAACGGCGTTTCGGCCTGCGGCTCCAGCTGGCTCAGAGCCATTTGCTGGGCGATGTCAGACGCGATGTAGCGCTGCCCCGCATGCACGGAACGCAAGGCGTTAATCACTTCCTGCGGCGCGGCGCCCTTGCTCAGGTAGCCGGCGGCACCCGCCTGCATCACCTTCGCGGGCAAGGGATTTTCGGTATGGATAGTCAGCATGATGACTTTGACGTCGGGTGCATAACGCACAATCTTGCGCGTGGCTTCCAGCCCGCCAATGCCCGGCATATTCATGTCCATCAGCACGATATCGACAGCGTTGCCACGGCACCATTTTACGGCGTCTTCACCGCACTGGGCCTCACCGACAACTTTTATACCTTTGATATCTTCAAGAATGCGTCGTATCCCTGCGCGCACCAGTTCGTGGTCATCAACAAGAAGAACGCTAATCAAGGAAAATTCTCCAAAAAAAGGGAGTAACGCAATCAGCCTCTGTTTTCGCCAGAGATATTACTTGTTTTTCAGACAAGAATGAACACAGATTAATACATACTTCCGAATAACTTTGCGGAGCATAGCTGATTTTTCAATTTTAGCCGTCTATGCCGCCGATAAATCGTCACGTCGGAAAAGATCGAGCGACGAAAATAATTTCGTCGCGCTGCGTCAGACACAGGATAGCGCGACAATCATGCCGCGAGGGAGAAATCTGTGTAAGCAATCACGACATGAATAATATTAACACGGCTGTTGGCTGTTTGTAATCATTTGATATTTAAAGCCGCGGCCAACGCGAGCCTGACAGCCAGCGTACAAAACTATTATTACCGACCAACGCCGGCAAAATCAGTGCCACCCGCCCCTAATAATTATAATAACCCCGATTGTTCAACAATAACGAGCCGGGCAAATACTTGTTAACCGCCTCGAAATAACTGGCCGACAATGGATGACCCGGACGTGCAATGAGCAAACTTCACCCACCAGCGCCGCCAGAGCAAGCCCGGTGCAGATGGCTGACGCATGCTATGCTATACTCCGCGCCCAGTTAAATTCGCCGCCGTGCGTGGGCAACTTGCCTATAGTCCGCGCGCGGTGCGCTAAAGCAGCTTGTATCAGGCTACGGCCTCAAAAATCAGGAGAGAAAATGAGCAACGTTGATTTCACTACGTCTGCAAACCCGGAGATCTTGGCGACCGAGGTTGCCTGCCTCAAAGCCACGCTGACGCTGATCCTGAAGTCGATCGGCCAGGCCGATGCCGGGAAAGTCATCATCAACATGGAACGTTTCATCGCCCAGATTGAAGATCCGACTCAGGCGGAAATCTTCAAGAACAGCATTCAGCAAATCAAGCACGCTTACCGCCAGTAAACGTTGCCGCTCAGACCCGCGATTCATGCGGGTCTGTTTTTCCCCGCACTACGCAATACGCCATTGATTCTGCTCAGGCTTTCGGGCAGTGTGTTGGCTTTCCCCCGACACCCGAGACCGTTATGGGCATCCTTGTCAAAGCGCTGATAGGCGCGCTGGTCGTGGTTCTGATCGGCCTGCTGGCCAAAACGCGCAACTATTATATCGCCGGTTTAGTCCCGCTCTTCCCCACTTTCGCTTTGATTGCGCATTATGTTGTCGGCAGCGAACGTTCAATAGCGGCGCTGAAAACGACGCTGATTTTCGGCATGTGGGCGGTGTTGCCCTATCTGGTGTATTTGATTTCGCTGTATTTCCTGATTAACAGTCTGCGGCTGTCGTTAGCGCTGGGGGCGGCGGTACTGTGCTGGATTGCGGCGGCGTGGCTATTAATTACGCTGTGGGGATGGTGGCAAGGACGTTAACGCCCTTGCCAGGGCGGTTACGGCCGCCCTGCCTGCAAAACGAAGCCTCTCTGCCGATCGCCGGCGATACGCAGATAGCGGCTTTCACCGGCGCGCAGCGTCATCGGCACGCTGCCGCTGGTATCACGCCAAATACACAGAGAGTTCTCTATCATATCTTGCCCGATGCTCACCGAAGTATTGCCCGGCGGCACGCGAAACTCCGCTTTTTCTTTCGCGCCCAGCGAAGCGGCGAACTCCCCATTCACATAAACGCCGGTGCGGCAGCTACCCGCCAGCATTCCACTGTCGCGCACCACCACCACCGTGGCGTATGGCGTATCCGGGATATTCTGATAAAGCATCAGACGGCTTGGGGGCGGTAATTCAGCCTGTTGCGGTGGTACGGCTTGGGTCGCACATCCCGTCAACAGTGCAGAGGCGAACAACAACGCGGCGTAATGCTTCATCCTTGGCTCCTGAAAAAAATAATGCTTATCGTAACAAGAGAATAGCTGCTGTCAGTAGCCTTCATGTCGCAAAGACGAAAAAATCGGATAACTTCCTACTCATCGCCCTGCGCGTCTTTCCGGATAAGAAGATTCTGTATTAAAGACCTTGAAATAAAGGCGATTTTTACAAATTTAAAACTTTACCATGCCGCGTTGGATATCTGCCGCAAACGCGTCACTGACGTAGCTGAAGCCATCCGGCGTGACGTAAACCCGGGTATGACCGGTCTCTGACAGCACTGTCACCATATATCCCAGACTGAGCATTTCATGCGAAGGAACATTCATCGGCGTTAGAAATCCGCGTCCGCGGCACCACTGATAAAAGCGAGTTCGCCCATATCCCAACACGGTGCCAACATCGGAAAGGTGCTTAAAATTATCATAATCCCCTGATGGTGAAGGCAAACCGCCATGGCTTTCAGGCGTTTTCTTTATCCCAGACAAAATAAACTCCTTTTTTGAACCTGTCGCTAACGGTTATCCCTCATCTGAGCTGAATTTAAAAAATCCAAATTTAAAATGCAAATGAATTCCCTGTAACTAAAAAGTATTTAATGGAAGAATTCCGAAAATAAAGGCACAATAAAAAAACAGAAATAAAAAAATAGAGCATTAATACCGTGCATTAAAACTTGGCCATGGGTAAATATCTTAATTCAAAATTCCATTTAAACAGGATAAGAAAATACTTAGCTTGCATACTGTTCTTCCCTCTCATAACGCTGAGATAATGACCAAGCCATGCAGCAAAAAGAGAAAAGATATAAAATCGCTCTGCCCACACACTCTCATCGTCAGATCTGCCCCTTGTAAGCCTCTCCCCTATCGCCGACGGCGCATTTCAGGGTGCCGTTGCCTCAATCACACCTAAACAATAACCATTATCATTTCCAATTGTGTCGTCAGTTGATTACACTTTTTCGCATCGCTGGTTGGGAAGATTCCTAGTCAGTGATCACCAGGATAGAGGAAGAGTTAGGGACACCATGAAGAATTACCGTTGTTTGATTGTTTTGCCGTTATTGATGATGACTGCCTGTACCCAATGGGAAAGACCCGGCGCAGTTGAGAGCACCCGAAATGCCGAATATGCCGAATGCCGCAGTCGGGGCTACGATCGCTTCCCGCCAGACGTCGTGCGGGACGTAGAGTTCAGCTACGAAAACAAATACATCCCTTGCGAGAAGAATAAGAAAGATTGTCCATCGGGATATCGCTATGACAAAGAGCCGTCGATCAAAACGGTACAGACCGATCGCAATCAGTCAGCCCGAAACGCCACCATCGAGGCTTGTATGTACGGCAAGGGCTGGCGAGAGAAAACCTACTATTGGCCGCAGTGGTGATGCAGCGAAATCGATTTGGACTGAAACGCCACTGCCGCGATGCCCCATCAATTATCGTCGTCGCTGCAATGCCTTCCCAGAGCAACCAGCGTTTCCGTCCGCACCGGCGCTAAAGGGACGCGTGGCGGCGGCAAAGGCCACCCCAACAGGTGCCGCGCCGCCGTCGCGCAAACCTTGCCCTGACAGGCTCCCATACCACAGCGGCTGCTCAGCTTGGCCGTGTTCCAGTCCGGTTGATGGCACACCTGTTCCAGCGTGACGTCTTCGCAGCGGCACAGCAGCGTCTGCGGTTTGGCCAGATAACTCATGCGTTCATCAAGCGCAAAAGCGGCCGCTGTCGACGTGGCGAAACGCCGCCATCGCCGCCGCTGCGCCGTCAGGGATTCGGCTTTTGCCTTTTGCCCGGTGGCGGCATAACCGGCGATGGCGCCGGTGGTGAGCGCCAGTTCACTGCCGCCGATACCGGTACACTCTCCGGCGGCATAAATTTGCGCCTGGCTGGTTTGCTGCCAATAATCCACCACGACGGCGTCGTGTGCGATCCGGCATCCCAGCAGCATCGCCAGTTCAATATTCGCCACCAAACCGAAGCCGCAGGCCAGCCTGTCGCAGGCCACCGTACTTTCCCGCCCGCCGTTGCCGACGCGCACTGACGTCAAGCGCTCTTGCCCCAATGCCGCCAATACTCGGCTATCGGCACGGTAATGAGGCTGAATCAGAGAAAACGACTGACGCAGCTTGGACGGCCAACGCCACAGGCCGCCGGCGAATGCCGCCAATCGCCGCAGAGCCGCCTGTTCCGCTACCAGCACGACCTCGCCACCGGCCTGTTTCACACTTTTCGCCACCGCCAACAGCAACGGACCGCTGCCGGCTATCACCACCCGCTCACCGCGGATCGCCAGCCCCTGCTTGATTTGCGCCTGTAGACCACCGGCGCCGCTCACTCCCGGCAACGTCCAGCCAGGAAACGGCAGCAGCAGCTCACGGGCGCCATTGCATAGAATCAGCTTTTGATAGCGAATCACGCCGCAGCCTTCGGCGTCTTCATACGCCAATCGGTTAGCGCCACACTGCGCCACCAGCTTGCAGCCGGAGTGCAGCACAATATTTTCCCGCGCCGCCATCGCCTGCCGATATCGTCTCGCCGCTTCAGGCAAAGCCACCTGCGGCCCATCACGCCAGATTTGCCCACCGGGGTGCGGATTATCGTCGATCACCCGTATCTGCCCCTCGTTTTCCGCCGCCGCCAGCGCTGCCGCCATGCCGGCCGGCCCGGCGCCGACGATCAGCACCTCGCAATCGAAGTCACTCATCATCGCTCCTCTCAATCCGCATGCCGGATTGGCACAACGTCTGGCACGCCAGGCGGCGCAGACCGTTAATGGTTACCCGGCACTCCTGACAAACGCCCATGCCGCAAAATGGTGCGCGCGGCTGGCGTGAAATCGACAACCGGCAATGATCCCCGCCGCACAAACTGAGCGCCGCGGCAACGCTGATGCCAACCGGCACCCGGTAGGGTTTGCCATCGATGCTCAACGCGAGCGTGTTTTGCCTCTCTTTCATACGGACAACTCCTCGGCGGCAAACGCCCGCGCCGCCAAATACGGGGAATCATCAATCTCCGGCGCCTGCCGGCCGATCTGCGCAGCAAGCAGCGCGGCGCTGCCGAGGGCGGTCGTGACGCCCAGCCCCTCGTGCCCCAACGCCAACCACAACCAGGTATGCCGCGGATGTGCGCCCAACAGCGGCAATCCATCGGCAGAGGCGGCGCGCAGCCCGGTCCAACAGCGAATGATGTTCAGCTGCGCCAGTGTGGGCAAGAAATGCTGCGCGCGCATGAGCATCGCCGCCAGCAGCGGCATATCCAATGACGAATCGACGGAATCGAACTGGCGGGAAGAACCGATCAGCCATTGCCCGGTGGGCCGCGCCTGCACATTGAACGCCACGGAAGCGCCGTCGCTGGCATGCGCGCTGGCGCCATACCCCAGCTCCACCAACTGATGCCGCACCCGCGGCGGATAACGATCGGTGATCGCCAGGTGGCCCTTCTTGGCACGCAGCAACGGCTGCGATAACAAATCATTGGCCCGCAGGCCGCAGGCCAAGACGACCACCGGCGCCGCCAGCTCTCTGCCGTCCGCCAACCGCACCGCCGCCTCGTCCAGCGCGATCGCTTCACCCTGCACCACATCGATCGCCACGCCAGCGTCGGCCAACAGCCAACGCGCCGCCTGCGGCGCATACAAAATGCCGTCGCCCGGCACCCGCAGCCCACCAGCGAGCCCCTGCCGCAGCATCGGCTCCATGGCGGCAACCTGCTCCGCCGTCAGCAGTTCCGCCGCCACGCCCTGCTCCGCCAGCCGCGCCCGCTTTTGTTCGGCGATGGCCATTTCATTCGCTTGCTCCGCCAACCACAGCGTTCCGCAGCCGCGCCAGGCGCAGGCTTGCGGCATCCGGCCCGTCACTTCACGCCATAACCGCAGCGAATAAGCGCTCAACGCCAGCTCGGCCGGGTTGTCGTCCATGCATACCAGGTGCCCCATGCCGGCGGCGGTGGCGCCAGCGCGACAGTCGTCCACCACCGAGACGCGGTACCCCTCCCTCGCCAACCGCCAGGCGCAGGCGGCGCCGATGATGCCGGCACCCACCACGATGGCATCAACTCCCCGTCCGCCGCCCATCAGCGTATGCCCCAGACAAAAGGATCGCGTTCGTCGAGCAACAGTTGGCTATCGGCGCATACATAAGCCTGCCCACGAATAAAGGGGGTGATGCGCTCGCCGTTCCAGCGGTAATAAGCCTGGAATTCGCTGCCGATAACGCTGGCCTGGCGCCAGTGCATATCGGGCGCCAGTTTGCCGTCCGCCGCCAGACACGCCAGCTTGGCGCTGGTGCCGGTGCCGCACGGCGATCGATCGTAGGCTTTGCCGGGGCACAGCACGAAGCTGCGGCTGTCGGCCTGCGGATCGTCACCGAACAGCTCGATATGGTCGATCGCCCCGCCGTCTTCGCCACGAATGCCCGCCTGTTCAAGCGCCTGCCGGACCGCCCAGGTGAACGCGGTCAGCGCCTCCAGATTGTGTTTATCGATGGTCAACGGCGACTCGCCGATGAGAAAAAACCAGTTTCCCCCCCAGGCAATGTCCCCCGTCACCGGGCCGTAACCGGCCACCTCAACTCGCACCTGGTGGCGATAACGATAAGCCGCCACGTTCTCTACGGTAACGCTGCCGTCATCATGCAGCGTGGCGTTCACCGGGCCGACCGGGGTCTCGATCAGATGACGCCCGGCGCGGATGCGCCCGAGATGCGCCAACGAAGCAATCAGCCCGATAGTGCCGTGGCCGCACATGCCCAGATAGCCGGTGTTGTTGAAAAAGATCACCCCGGCGGTAGCCTGCGGCGAACAAGGCCGACACAGCAACGCCCCCACCAACACGTCATTGCCGCGGGGTTCGAGCATCACCGCGCAGCGCCAATCGTCATAATGTTGCGCGAAATGCGCCCGCCGTTCCGCCATGCTGCCTTCGCCAAGGTCGGGGAAGCCTTCGACGATCAGCCGGGTCGGCTCCCCGCCGGTATGAGAATCGATCGCCCGCAAAGCGGTGATATGCGCAGAAAGTGCCATCGGCGTCTCCAGGGTTAATGAGATGTTACCAATAGCGTTAGCCTGAACGAATGCGCGCATGACGGCTTGATGCGTTTCGGCGTGGCGAATGAAGAAATCAGCACAATGAGGACAGGCTAGCCTGGCCCATCACGGGCATACGTTTAACGCAAACATAACAATAACTTATTTATCATTACGTTACTTTCATGCTAGACCACCGCGTAGCGAGAAATACCGCAGTTTTCAAGCAACCGGCGCGCGCCGTCCGGCAAAAGTATGCGGCGATCCGCATATTTGGTAGCCAGCCGGAAATAGCGCTTGATTCGTTACAAAAAAGTTAATATTGATGCGAAAGCGCCAACCTGGCCGCCTGTTTTTCCGGCTAACGACCGAAAAGGGACTGCTATGCGATCCATTTCAGACCATCAACATCAGATTTCTCCCTCACCGCCTGCCCTGGTGGAGCTGCCGGATCAGGAGGACGTTTTCGCCGTCGAACATTTGTCGCGCCTGTGCGACGGGCTGGCGCAGCAGCGTCCGAACAACCTGCGCGATCTGCTCAATACGCTGGCGCTGATCGCGCCGTTGCTGAACGCGATTCCCAATGTGGTGTTCTTTATCAAAGACGCCCAGGCGCGCTACCTGTTGGCCAACCTGACGCTGGCCAGGCGCTGCGGCTTCAAGACCGTCGCGCCGCTGCTGGGCAAGACCTCCGCCGACGTTTTCCCCGCGCAGCTCGGATCCGGCTACACCGAGCAAGATCTGCGGGTATTGCGCCACGGCGTGCTGATCCAGGATCAGCTGGAAATGCACCTGTACAACGGCCGTGAAACCGGCTGGTGCCTGACGCAAAAGCTGGCGCTGTACGACGCGCAGGGAAAAATCATCGGAATGGCGGGCATTTCACACGATCTGCAAGAGGCCAAAGCCAATCATCCGGCTTACCAACGGCTGGCCGCGATCGACGTATACATCCGCCGCCACTACGCCCGGCCGATCGCGCTCGAGGAGCTGACGGCGTTGACCGGGTTATCGGTGGCGCAGATAGAACGCTACTGCAAACGTATCTTCCACCTCACTCCGCGCCAGATGATCCACAAAGTGCGGCTGGAAAAGGCCACGGAACTGCTGGCGGGCGAGCTGCCGATCACCGACATCGCGCTGCAGTGCGGCTATACCGATCACAGCGCCTTCAGCCGTCAGTTCAAAGCGATGACCGGTTCCACGCCGCGCGATTTCCGCCTGACGCTTTCCGCTTAATTCGCTGATTTACCGCATAAAAATCATTCTTTATGGCGCACCGGCGCCCGATTTCTGCATGCCCGCTTTCCGGCGCCATTGTGCCAATTTCGTCGCAGCAATCGGCGAAAAGCGTCAAGCCTCCCTGTGCAATACCGGTCAATCTGTCGGTGAGCCTCACCAAAGATTCACTTTTTATTAACACTTTCGGACGACAGGACAAACACGATGAGCCATAAAACCCTAAGCTGGAGCGGCGTATTCCCGGCGGTGACGACCCAGTTCCGCAACGATTTTTCTCTGGACCTCGACGCCACGCATACGGTGATCAAAAACCTGGTGCGCGACGGCGTCTCCGGCCTGGTCGTCTGCGGCACCGTCGGTGAAAACACCTCGATGACGGTACAGGAAAAGCTGGCGGTGATCGAAGTGGCGAGGGACGCCGCCGACGGCCAAGTGCCGGTGATCGCCGGCATCGCCGAATTCACCACCGCCTTCGCGCAAAACATGGCGCGTGAAGCGCAAAAGGCCGGCGTCGACGGCATTATGGTGATGCCGGCGCTGGTCTACTCCGCCAAACCGCACGAAACCGCCGCGCACTTTCGCAGCGTCGCCGGCGCTACCGATCTGCCGATCATGGTCTACAACAACCCTCCCATTTACAAAAATGACGTCACGCCCGACATCCTGACCTCACTGGTCGACTGCGAGAACATCGTGTGTTTCAAAGACTCGTCGGGCGACACCCGCCGCTTTATCGATCTGCGCAACGAAGTCGGCGATCGCTTCGTACTGTTCGCCGGGTTGGATGATGTGGTGCTGGAGAGCATCGCCGTCGGCGCGCAAGGCTGGATCTCTGGCATGTCCAACGCTTTCCCGCGCGAAGGGGAAACCCTGTTCCGTCTGGCGAAGGAAAAACGCTATGAGGAAGCGCTGGCGCTGTACAGCTGGTTCATGCCGCTGCTGCATCTCGATGCCCGTCCCGATCTGGTGCAATGCATCAAGCTGTGCGAACAGCGGGTCGGCCGTGGCAGCGCCGTCACTCGCCCGCCGCGTCTGGCGCTGCAGGGGGAAACGCTCTCCGAAATCAACGCCGTGATCGATAAAGCGCTGGCCACTCGTCCCGCGCTGCCGGACGTCGGCCTATAACGCCTTCGCCGCCCGGCCACGCCGGGCGGCGCACTTTCTCTACCAGGGGGACCCATGCCCAACGCTCGCGATACCGCCATCAGCGGCCAACAATTTATCGGCGGCCAGCGCCGTGCTACGGGAGAAGCGGCGCTGCTCAGCCTGCGCGCCGACGACGGTCAGCCGACCGGCTACCGCTTCCACCAGGCTACGGCGGCAGAAACCGCCGCCGCCGCCGAAGCCGCCGCGGCGGCCTTTGATCCCTATTCGCAATGCAGCGCCGAACAACGCGCGAGTTTTCTCGACGCCATCGCCGAGGAGCTGGACGCGTTGGATGAGACCTTCTTCGCCTTCGCCATGCAGGAAACCGCCCTGCCGCCGGCGCGGTTAAGCGGCGAACGCGCCAGAACCAGCGGCCAGATGCGGCTGTTCGCCACGCTGCTGCGACGCGGCGACGTCGAGGGCGTGCGCATCGACTGCGCGTTGCCGCAGCGTTCTCCTCTGCCGCGTCCCGATCTGCGTCAATATCGCACGGCGCTCGGTCCGGTAGCGGTGTTCGGCGCCAGCAACTTTCCGCTGGCGTTTTCCACCGCGGGCGGTGATACCGCCGCCGCGCTCGCCGCCGGCTGCCCGGTCGTGTTCAAGGCACACAGCGGCCATATGATCACCGCCGAGCTGACCGCTCAGGCGATCGAGCGCGCAAGGGAACGTATGGGCATGCCCGCCGGCGTCTTCAACATGATCTTCGGCAACCGTGTGGGAGCCGAGCTGGTGCAGCATCCGGCGATTCAGGCCGTGGGGTTTACCGGCTCACTGCAAGGCGGCCGGGCGCTGTTCGATCTGGCCGCGCAGCGTCCCCAGCCGATCCCGGTCTTCGCCGAGATGTCGAGCATTAACCCGGTCGTGATCCTGCCACAGGCGTTGGCTCGGCGCGGGCAGCACATCGCGCAGGAACTGGTCTCCTCCTTCACGCTCGGCTGTGGCCAGTTTTGCACCAAGCCCGGCGTGATCGTCGCGCTGCGCGGCGTCGCCTTCGAACGGTTGGCCGCGACGATGAGCGCATTGGTCGACGCCGCCCCCCCACAGCCGATGCTGAATGCCGGCACGCTGGAGCACTACCGGCGCGGGCTGGCCGCGCTCGATGCCCATCCGCACATACGGCATCTGGCGGGGGGGCGCGAGATTCTGCCCCACCGGGCAGCGGCGCAGCTTTATCAGGCGGAGGAAACATTGCTGCTGCAGGCCGATCCGCTGCTGCAAACAGAGGTCTTCGGCCCGGCCAGCGTGCTGGTGGCGGTAGATAACGAAGCGCAGCTGCATGCGGCGCTGGCGGCGTTGCAAGGCCAGCTGACCGTCACGCTGCTGGCGGAAGACGGCGATCTCGATATGGCCGCCGGGCTGACGGCATTGCTGACGCGCAAAGCCGGCCGGGTGCTGTTCAACGGGTATCCAACCGGGGTAGAGGTGTGCGACGCCATGGTGCACGGGGGCCCTTATCCGGCGACCAGCGACGCACGCGGCACCTCGGTAGGCACGCTGGCCATCGAGCGTTTCCTGCGGCCGGTCTGCCTGCAAAACACCCCAGCGGCGCTGCTGCCGCCGCCGCTGCAGGACGCCAACCCGCTCAACCTGCTGCGGCTGGTGAACGGCGTTTACACCCGAGATCCCATAGTTTCACCTGCCCAACATTAGCCCGGCCGCATCTGCCTGCCACTCAATAACAAAAGGGTAATACCATGACAACCCAAGGCAAATTCAAGAAGCAGCTTACGCTCACCGATCTGACGTTCATCGGTCTGGGCGCCATATTCGGCTCAGGCTGGCTGTTCGCCGCCAGCCATGTCTCCTCCATCGCCGGCCCCGCCGGCATCTATTCCTGGCTGATCGGCGGCCTGGCGGTGCTGCTGCTGGGCATCGTCTACTGCGAGCTGGGCGCCGCCCTGCCGCGCGCCGGCGGCATCATTCGCTATCCGGTGTTCTCGCACGGCGAATTGATGGGCTATCTGCTGGGGTTTATCACGCTGATCGCCTTCTCCAGTCTGATCGCTATCGAGGTCGTCGCCGCCCGTCAGTACGCCGCCGCCTGGTTCCCGCTCCTCAGCCAGCCGGGTTCCGGCGATCCGACAGCGCTCGGCTGGCTGGTGCAGTTGGCGCTGCTGTGCTTTTTCTTCGCGCTCAACTACTACAGCGTCAAAACCTTCGCCAAATCCAATAATCTCATCAGCGTGCTGAAGTTTCTGGTGCCGCTGTTGGTGATCGTGGTGCTGTTCAGCTTTTTCAAACCGGAAAACCTGCACAGCCAGGGCTTTGCCCCCTTCGGCTCCGCCGGGGTTGAAGCCGCCATTTCCGCCGGCGGCATCATCTTCGCCTACCTCGGCCTGACGCCGATCATTTCGGTCGCCAGCGAGGTGCAAAAACCGCAGCGCACCATTCCCATCGCGCTGATCCTGTCGGTAGTGCTGTCCACCATCATCTATGTGCTGCTGCAGATAGCGTTTCTCGGCAGTATCCCCAGCGAGATGCTGAGCGGCGGCTGGGCCGGCATCAGCCAACAGTTTTCCCTGCCTTTCCGCGATATCGCCATCACGCTCGGCATGGGATGGCTGGCGTTTCTGGTGGTCAGCGACGCGATCGTTTCGCCCAGCGGCACCGGCAACATCTACATGAACGCCACGCCTCGCGTGATCTACGGGTGGGCGCGCGCCGGCACCTTCTTCAAACTGTTCACCCGGGTGGATGGTGAATCCGGTATCCCGCGCCCGGCGTTGTGGCTGACCTTCGCCCTCTCGGTCTTCTGGACGCTGCCGTTCCCATCGTGGGAAAAGCTGATCGGCGTGGTGTCCGCCGCGCTGGTGCTGAGTTACGCCATCGCCCCGGTCACCGCCGCCGGGCTGCGGCGCAATGCGCCCGATATGCCGCGTCCGTTCCGGGTGCGCGGTTTCTGCGTGCTCGGCCCGCTGTCATTTATCATTTCGGCGCTGATCGTCTTCTGGTCCGGCTGGGACACCGTCTCCTGGCTGCTCGGCTTGCAGATACTGATGTTCTTCATCTACATCCTGTTCAAGAATCAGGTGCCGACCCACGCCGTTAGCCTCAGGCAGCAAATTTGGTCCTCGCTGTGGCTAATCGTCTTCTATGCGCTGACGATCGCGCTTTCCTACCTCAGCAGTTTCGGCGGCATCGGCGCTATTGCTCATCCGTGGGACACCCTCACCATGGCGGTGATTGCGCTGGCGATTTACTACTGGGGCGCCTATACCTGTTTACCCCAGGCCAATTTTATCGGCGATGAAGAAGAATGACCCAGGGAGGACATCGAAATGACAACCATGCACGTTTTGTCGCTGGAACACGCTTATCAACTGGCGCTACGCGCACTGCGCTGCAACGGCTTCAATCAGGCGCATGCTGAGACAGTGGCGCAAAATGTCATTCAGGGCGAGCGCGACGGCTGTGCTTCGCACGGGTTGTACCGGCTGTTGGGCTGCGTCCGCTCATTACGGGCGGGCAAAGTCTCTGCCGATGCGAAACCCAGGCTCTTCGACCAGGCGCCGGCCATCTTGCGCGCCGATGCCGGCGGCGCCTTTTCCCTGCTCGCCTACCGCACCGCTCTGCCGGCCTTTATCGATAAGGTGCGCGCCAACGGCATCGCCGCCCTGGCGATCAACCGCTGCGTGCATTTCTCCGCGCTGTGGGCCGACATCGAACCGCTGACCGAACAGGGTTTAGTGGCCTTAGCCTGCACGCCCAGCCACGCCTGGGTGACGCCGGCCGGCGGCTCACGCCCGCTATTCGGCACCAACCCCATCGCCTTCGGCTGGCCGCGCCCGGCTCGGCCGCCGTTTTTGTTCGACATGGCCACCAGCGCGGCGGCGCGCGGCGAAATCGAATTGCATCGCCGCGCCGGCACCCCGCTGCCGGAAGGCTGGGGCATTGATAAGGCAGGCAACCCCTCCACCGACGCCGCCAGCGTGTTGGAGGGCGCGATGCTGACTTTCGGCGGCCATAAAGGCTCGGCGCTGGCGGCCATGGTTGAATTGTTGGCTGGGCCGCTGATCGGCGACATGACCAGCAAAGAATCGCTGGCCTATGACGACGGCACGGGTTCATCGCCCTACGGCGGTGAACTGATCATCGCGTTGGATCCCGAGCGTTTTCTCGGCGCGGATAAGGAGCGGTATTTCGCCAGCGCGGAGGCGATGTTTGCCGACATGCAAGCGCAAGGCGCACGCATTCCCGGCGAGCGGCGCTATCGGCAACGACGCCACAGCGAACAATACGGCGTGGAAATCCCCAGGACGCTGTATAACGAGATAGCGGCGCTGTGTGATTAGCGCCGAATTGATGCCCCCGCGCCGCCAATCCGGCGCGGGGCGAAGTTTAGCCTGCCTGAGCCAAGTCGCTGTGCAGGCGCTTGCGCCACACGGGTTTGCTGTCCCATTGGGCGAAATGTTTCGCCTCTTTACCAGGTTGCACTTTGTGCCACATGCCCTCTTGCCACCGGATCGGTTCCTTTCCGCGCAACGTTGGGCGGGTCTGTTTAATCGTTCGTTGCAAGACGCTCGCTTCTTCCGCAGTAATGTTCGGCGCCTGTCTGGCGGCGTCCAGCGCGCGGCTTCCCAGCGGTGCCATCACCTGATACAACACTTTGACCTGCTGCAGCGTCGCTTGCTGATTCGTGCTCATGCCTTTGCCGGACCAGTCGTCGAAATTTTCACCGGGATCGTCACCCTGCGCGCGATATTCGTTACCCGGACCCTCGACGATATTCCAGCCTTGCCAGGTCACCAGGGTATGTAACCCATCGCGATCCTGCAGATTTTCATTCTTGATCTGTTTGAGCACCTCGGCGCGGTTAGGCACACCGATCAGATTCATAAACTCGTCGAGCGCGTTCCAGTGCTCGCCAGCCACCAGACCATTCCAGACATTGCGTAAACAGTTCCAGGGGATGGTGTGATGCCAGGTCATCGTGATAAGCGGTTTGGTTGGCGTATGTTGCCAATGGCTCGGTTCACTGCCTCGATCGCCTCTGATGATCCCATCGACTTCTAATGGCATGGCTGCCCCTCTTTTGGCTGAAATAAAGAATATGCGCAAGGCCGCTGGCCCGGTCGGCATAAAAAACGTCAGCTAAAATCGTAGCAGCTCAGGCTGAGATGGCAATAAAGCAGCCTGCGTTCTGCGGCCGACCGGCGACCGCAGAACGCGCATGAAAACGGCGGGCTTAAAGGAGGATTATCGAACCACCATCACCGATATATTGGCATGGCGAACGATGGCGGCGGCGTTGGAGCCCAACAGATAAGTTTTCACGCTCGGACGACGCGAACCGATGATGATCAGATCGGCGTCGATCTCTTCCGCCAGTTCCAGCGCCTGATCGCGCGCAGAGCCAAAGCTGACGGTGTAATTGAGGCGATCTAACGGCAGATCGATTTCCGACATGATTTTCTTCAGCTTCTCCACCGCCTTCACTTCCGCCTGATTCTCAAACTCCTTGAGACCGAACGAATAGGCAGTAACAAAAGCCGAGGCATCCGGCAGCGCATGGAAAAAATGCACTTTAGCGCCGGACATCTTCGCCAAATATTCCACATGCTTCAGCGCATGCTCGGTCAACAGATCCTCTTCAATATCTATCGGCACTAAAATAGTCTTGTACATATCACATCCTTTCTATGTAAACCGGGTGCCTACAGAGTACTGCCGCGCACGGGCGCGGTGAACCGCTTTATCACGCTTTTGTGATCGGAGGTAAATACTGATAAGGACAATGCTTAATTTAACAAAATATAAACATCGCGCCGCTAACTGATAGGCGATTAATTATTTATTTCTCGCAATTAAATCAGCTGTAAATAAACGGCTTTGGCGGTGGCTGCGGTCTTATTAGCGACCGAAAGTTTTTTAATCGAGTTACCGATATGGAAATTGATCGTACGTTCACTCACACCCATCAGCAGCGCGATCTCTTCCGCGGTTTTGCCTTCGCTGCACCAGCGCAAGATATCTTTCTCGCGCAGCGTCAGCACATCTTTTATCGCTTCGTCGTTCACCGATATCAACGCTTCACGCAGCGTTTTGTGGGCGGTTTGCGCCAGCCAAAGGAAAAAGAGTTCATTCACCGCGCCGGCCTGCGGCGTTTGCTGCGGCAGCGTCTTGCCGGCAAAAGTCAGGATCCCCAGGCGGCCATAGCAATCCTTGACCGATTGCGACCACCCGGTGTGCAGACCAAACTGCGACATGCGCTGCCAAAGCGCCGGCCGCTCGTGATAAAAACTTTCGTCCCACTGGAATTGCAGCGTGGAATGGTGGGCTCGCTCGATGACAGGATCCTGCAAATACGCCCGCTGCCGCCGATAATCCTCGAGATAGCGCGCCGGAAACGTTCCTTCAACCCGCATTTTTGGCCGGCTCGCCGGATAACAGGAAAAAACGATGTAGGAGAAATAATCAAAACCCAGCGCCTCGACGCAGCGCCCCAGTTGGGTCAGAAAACGTTCGCGATCGGTCAAACTGCCAATCACCTCCGCCATGAGCCGTTGAGTGCGGGTATCCATAACGCAGGTTCTCCAAATAGCGATGTCGATTTATTGATAGGTCAGACTCACTATAGGATATCGCCGCCCGGCGCCAATAGCCGTTTCATATAATAAAAAATACGAACGCTATAACGAAAAAAGCTATTCCCCGGTTTATTTCCCTCAGAATAAGCCTTTTTATTGGGCTGAGCCTAAAAACTACGCGAATAGCATAACCCCGGCTGCAGGTAAACCTGTCATTTCTACCGTTAGACAGTCAAGACACCGCCAATTACTTTCCTCACAGGCACCCGGTGCCGCCGTAAATCCAAAGAGATAATAAGCATTTGCGAATTTCGCATGGCATACAGTGACGGGGATTTTCTATGGCAGAAAGTAATGCGGCAATTCAATCGGCTGCGATTATCGGCGCGGGAACGATGGGCAGAGGCATCGCTTATCTTTTGGCGCAAAAAAGCATTCGTACGGTGCTTTATAATCGCAACGGCAATACCCTCAATCAAGCTCGCGACGCTATCGTGCAAGACCTGAACAAAAAGGTGGAACAGGGCAAGCTCGCGCTGCAGGACAAAGACGCGGTGCTGGCTAATCTGACGTTCTCCACGGAATTTGGGGCCATCGCCGACAGCGATCTGGTGATCGAAACCATCGCAGAGCATGAGCAAGCCAAACTCGAAGTGCTGGCGGCCATCGCCGCGACGGTCAAGCCCGACACGCTGATCGCCACCAATACCTCCTCACTGTCGCTTAATAAGCTGGCGACGGCGGTGACGCACAGCGAACGCTTTATCGGTTTGCACTTTTTCAACCCCGCGCCGCTGATGAAGCTGATTGAAATCATTCCGGCCTATTTTACCGCACAGGTCACCACCGAACGTTGCCGTCAACTGGTGGCGGCGTTGGGGAAACGCGATGTCGTCTGTCAGGCCACGCCGGGATTTATCGTCAACCGTATGGCCCGCCCCTACTATCTGGAAGGGTTCCGCCTGTTGGAAGAACACGTGGCGCGTGCGCCGCAGATCGACCGCGCCCTCAAAGCCGGCGGACACTTTCGCATGGGGCCGCTCGAGCTGACCGATTTTATCGGTCAGGACATCAACTATCAGGTCAGCCGGCAAATTTGGCAGGACATGCAGTACGATCCGCGCTATACCCCGGGCCATCTGCAGCGCTCGCTGGTCGATGCCGGTCTGTTGGGCAAAAAGAACGGCCGCTCCTATTTTTCCGCCGAAGAATCTCCCCCGCCGCTTGCGGCCGCCGTCGATGCGGAGGTCGAGGCGCTACGCATTTACGGTGAACATCCTCTCTTTACCCTGCTACAGCAGCGGGCCGCCCTGCAATGGCCGCGGCTGCGCGTGGAACAACGGCCGACATTACCGGGCTTGGGCGCCGCCATTCAGGTCAATGACGCTTTCACCGTCAGCGTTACCGATGGCCGCACGGCAAACCAGCTTGCCGAACAGACCGCGGCGGACGCCTTTGTCGTCGATGTCGCCCTGAACTACGGCGATACGGCGTACCTGGTGGCGGCGCATAGCCGCCACGCCTCTGCGGCCAATAAGGCGCTGTTTTTACGCCTGCTGCACACCGCGATCCCGCAGGTGGAATTTATCAAGGATTCCCCGGCCCTGATCGTCGCCCGCGTGCTCAGCAGCCTGATCAACGAGTCGGTGATCATGGTGGAAAGCGGCGTCTGCAGCCGGGAAGACATTGATGTCGCCGCCGTCGCCGGCGTGAACTACGCCGACGGTATTTTCGGCTGGCTCACTCACCTCGGGGAGGAAAATGTCAGGACGACGCTGAGCAACCTGGCGCAATTACTCCACGCGGCGCGCTATGCGCCGCATTACACCCTTCTGCACGCCGCCCAACCGGCGCTGACCACCACGCCTTAAGGATCCATGATGAGCATTAAAGATGACGGTGTTTATCTGATCGACGGCACGCGCACGGCGATCGGCGCCTATGGCGGCAGCCTGGCGCATACCCGCCCCGATGATATGGCGGCGACGATTATTCGCAGCCTGCTTCAGCGCCATCCGGCGGCGCAGCAGGCTCTGGATGAAGTGGTGCTGGGCTGCGCCAACCAGTCCGGCGAAGACAACCGCAACGTCGCCCGCATGGCGACGCTGCTTTCCGGGTTGGATCAGTCGGTGCCGGCCATCACCCTCAACCGCCTTTGCGCCTCCGGGTTGGATGCGGTGATCTACGCCGCGGCGAAAATCCGCAGCGGCCTCAGCGAACTGATTCTGGCCGGCGGCGTGGAAAGCATGAGCCGCGCGCCCTATGTGCTGAGCAAGGGCGAAACGCCGTTCGACAAGGGGGTAAAGCTGTACGACACCACGCTGGGATGGCGCTTTGTCAACCCGCGCCTGGCGGAACGCTACGGCAGCGATCCGCTGGGCATCACGGCGGAAAACGTGGCCCAACAGCAGAGTATCTCACGCGAGGAACAGGATCTGTTCGCGTTGGGCTCGCAGCAAAAAGCCCGCCGGGCGATCGACAGCGGTCGATTGGCGCGGGAAATCACGCCCGTGGATGTGCCGGCGGATCGTAAAACCACCCGCATATTCGCACAGGACGAATTCCCCCGGCTCAGCACGCTGCAGCAGTTGCAGGCGCTGAAACCGGCCTTCGCCGCCGGTGGTTCTGTCACCGCCGGCAACGCTTCCGGCATCAATGACGGCGCCGCCGCGCTGCTGCTGGCCTCCGGACGCTACATGAAACGCCAGGGCTGGCAACCGCTGGCGGAGATCGGCGACAGCGCGGCCGTCGGCGTCGCGCCGGCGCTGATGGGGCTGGGGCCGATCGCTTCCACCGAGCGCTTACTGCAGCGCGGCGGGTTCACGCTGAATGATTTTGACATCATCGAGATTAACGAAGCCTTCGCCGCGCAGGTTCTGGCGGCGCTGAAACACTGGCGCATCGACGCCGGCGACGCGCGCGTCAACCCAAACGGCGGCGCCATCGCGCTCGGCCATCCGCTGGGAATGTCCGGCGCGCGCCTGGTGCTGTCGGCGGCGCTGGAATTACGCGATCGGCAGGCCGGCAACGCATTGGTCACAATGTGCGTCGGCGTCGGTCAGGGGCTGTCATTAAACCTTAAAGCCGTTTAACACAAGGAACATGCTATGAGCGTACTGAACATTCTTGAAGAAAAGTTGGCGGAAACCAAAAAGCAGGGGCGTTTTCGCGAGTTCCTCAACCTTGAACGCGGCGTGCAGGACAAACCCTGGGCCACCAGCCACGGGCAGCAAGGCGAGCGCCGTCTCAACGTCTGGTGCTCAAACGACTATCTGGCCATGAGCCACCACCCCAAAGTGCTGCTGGCCACCACCGACGCGGTTAACCGAGTCGGGTTAGGCACCTGCGGCGCCCGTAGCATTTCCGGCACCTCGGTCTATCACACTGAACTGGAAACGCTGCTGGCCAGCGCCTACGGCAAAGAGTCGGCGCTGCTGTTCACCACCGGCTTCGGCGCCAACGACGCCACCTTGTCCACCCTGTGCGACGCCATTCCCGATCTGATCGTGTTCTCTGACGAACTGAATCACGCCTCGATGATTTACGGGATTCGCTACAGCAAGGCGGAGAAAAAAATCTTCCGCCATAACGACGTGGCGCACCTCGCCGAGCTGCTGCAGGCCGCCGATCCGGCGCGGCCAAAGCTGATCGCCTTTGAGTCGCTGTATTCCATGGACGGTGACTTTGCTCCTCTGGCGCAGATTGTGGCGCTGGCAGAACAGTATCAGGCGCTGACCTATCTCGACGAAATTCATTCGGCCGGCGTGTATGGCGAACGGGGGCTGGGCTATGCCGAACAGCTGGGCCTGTTGGATAAAATCACCATTATCCAGGGCGGGTTCGGCAAGTCTTACGGTGCGGCGGGCGGCTATATCGCCGCGCCCCGTTCGGTGGTGGAAGCCGTGCGCAGCTGGGCGCCGGCATTCGTCTTCAGCACCTCGTCGCCGGCGCCGGTGGTGGCCGCCGCGTTGGCCAGCTTTAAATACAACCTCGAGCACGACACCCAACGCAAGCACCTGCTGGCGATCGTCGAGCACCTGAAGACCGGTCTGCGCGCCGCCGGCATCCCGCTGGTGTCGGCAGACAGCCATATCCTGCCGCTGCGGGTCGGCGATCCCCATCGCAACAAACACATCAGTAAAGTGCTGCTCGATGAGCACGATATTTACGTGCAACCGGTCAATGCCCCGACGGTGCCTGCGGGCAGCGAGCGGCTGCGGGTGACGCCGACCTCGGCGCATTCCCATGCCGACGTGGAGACCTTCCTGGCGGCGTTGAGCCGGGTCTGGGCGGTAAACGATCTGCGGAGGGCGGGATGAAGTTAGCGGATTATAACGGCCATCTGGTCACGCTGTGTCTGATGGCGACCGGCACCTTCGCCATCGGCACCGACGCCTTTATCGTCGCCGGCGTGCTCAGCGACATTTCCGCGACATTTGCCGTCAGCCCCGCGCAAGCGGGGCAGTTGATATCGGTATTCGCGCTGGCCTACATGCTGTTTGCGCCTCTGACCGCCTGGCTGCTGGGCAACGTCAACCGCAAGCACATCCTGCAGTTGGCGCTGGTGCTGTTCATCGCCGGCAACCTGGCCTGCGCCTGGGCCACCAGCTATCTGCAGATATCGTTCGGCCGAGTGCTGGCGGCATTGGGCGCGGCCTGTTACACCCCGCAGGCCGCCGCCGCCGCAGTGGGGCTGGTGGCGGAAAAACGCCGCGGCCTGGCTATTTCCATCGTCTATGGCGGCATGACGCTGGCCATCGCGCTCGGCATTCCGTTCGGCACCTTTCTGGCCAAACTGATCGGCTGGCGCGACATCTTTCTGTTCATCGCCCTGCTGGGGGCGGTGGCGCTGCTCGGCCTGTCGCTGGCGCTGCGCGCCATTGCGGCGCCGGGCAAACATTCGTTGAAAGAACGGCTCGCCCCGCTGCGGCAAAAGGCGGTGCTGACCACGCTGCTGATCACCTTTTTCGCCGTGTGCTCGGAGCACATTGTTTACAGCTACGTCAGCGTGCTGTTGAAAGACACCCAGTTCGGCCCGGAAGCCATTCTGCCTTTGGCGCTGCTGGTGTTCGGCATTGGCGCGGTGATCGGCAATTTTGCCTCCGGCGCGCTGACCGACGCCCTGGGCAGCAAATTCGTGCTGCTGTTTTCGGTGGCGATCCAGACGCAGTCCCTGTTCCTGCTGGCCTTTTACGTCACCTCGCCGTGGTGGGTGTTGGCCATCTTTCTTATCTGGGGCATTACCGGCTGGATGTATCTGGTGCCAATCCAACATCACCTGTTGTCGCTGTCGAAGCGTTTTGGCGCGCTGACCGTGTCGCTCAACAGCTCGGTGCTGTACGCCGGCATCGCGGCGGGCGGCATGCTGGGCGGCCTGACGCTCTACGCGTTGCCGGCCCACTATTTGCCGCTGTTCTCGCTGCCGCTCGGCGCCATCGCCCTGCTGCTGACGCTGATCTTTTTCCGCGGGGAGGCCAGCGATGAGTGAATCACCGCCGGTGCTTTACGAACGTTATGGCGCGCAGGTTGCGGTCATCACCCTCAATCGGCCGGAGAAAAAGAACGCCATCAACCTGCAGATGGCCAAGTTGATCCGCAGTTACCTGCGGCAGGCGGATAATGACGATACGATACGCGCGATCGTCCTGGCCGGTCAGCCGGTGGTATTTTCCGCCGGCATGGATGTCACCGCGTTCCGACAGGGCGAACTGCCCATCGTCACGCCGGAGGGATTCGGGGGACTGATCCATGCGCAGATCGCCAAGGTGATCATCGCCGCCGTTGACGGCATCGCTTACGGGGGCGGCTTTGAGCTCGCCCTGGCTTGTGATCTGATCGTCGCCGGCCAGAACGCGCGCTTCAGCTTCCCCGAAACCGGGCTCGGCTTGGTCGCCGCGCAAGGCGGATGCGCGCGCTTGCCGGCGCGAGTTTCTCCCTATGTCGCCCTCGACTGGCTGCTGACCGGCAGAACCGTCGGTGCGCGGGAGGCCCTGTCACACGGCGCCATTTCCCGCATCAGCGAGGGCTCGGCCCGGGAAGAAGCGCTGCGCATCGCCGAGCAGATCGCCGGGAAGGATCTCGCCGCCAGCCTGGCCGTGAAGGCCATCGTGCGCCAGGGGCTGACGCAGCGCGAGGCGCCATCGTTCGATTTTCAGCAGGCGCCGGTCGAACGCCTGCGTCAGGCGGCCGCTCGTCGTTAACCCCCTTATTGCTTGCCGGCTTGCCTGAGCCGGCATTTCCCGCTGCGTCTCCCCACCACAGCTCATTTTACGCAGCCCGCCTCTCGGCGCTGGGCTACACTGCCGGTAGCCCTCATGCGCTGATAAGGAAAAATAATGCGCCACTTGCCTCTGCTGACCCCCAGACTGATCTTGCGTCCGTTCACCGCCGACGATCTGCCCCACTTTACCGCCTACCGCAACCATCCTGACGTGGCGCGCTACCAGAGCTGGAGCGACTACAGCGCCGCGCAGGCGCAGGCCTTTTTCGCACAGCAACAGCGGCTCGCGTTCAACCGTGATGACACCTGGTTTCAACTGGCGGTCGAGCGCCGCGAGGACGGCGCGTTGCTGGGCGATGTCGCGGTGCATTTTTTCGATGAAGGGCGTCAGGCTGAACTGGGCGTGACCTTCGATCCGGTTCATCAGCGGCAAGGACAGGCGCGCGAGGCGCTAAGCGCCGTCATCGCCCTGCTGTTCGGGCCGCTGGCGAAACACCGCATTACCGCCGTGGTAGACGCGCGTAATCTTCGCGCCGCCGCGTTGTTCAGCAAGCTGGGCTTTCGCCGTGAGGCCTGTTGGCGGCAAAACGTGTTTTTCAAAGGCGCATGGGGCGACGAATTCGGTTTCGCCCTGCTGCAAAGTGAATGGCGTGAGCATGAACAACATGACGCTGTTGAATAAATATCTTGGGCAATACCAGTTCTCTGAGCGGCATACGATCGTCATCACCGCGCCGCAATCGCGGGTGCTGGACGCCGTGGCCGCTTACGATCCCAAGCGCGATCGTTTTTTCCGCGGCATGATAGCGCTGCGCGAATTGCCCGCGCGGCTGATGCCACGCGATAAGCCTCGTCCTCCGCCGTTTGGCCTGCATAACTTTTGCCTGCTTGAGCAGGATGAAACCGCGTTGGTCTATGGCCTGATCGGCCGGTTTTGGCAGGCCGAATACGGTTTGGTGAAGGTCGCTGACGGGGCGGACTTTCAGGCCTTCGCTCAGCCCGGCGTCGCCAAACTGGCGCTGGGGTATGCCGCGAGCCCGCTGGAGGGCGGGCGCTGCCGCCTGGTAACGGAAACGCGCATCTTCTGCCCCGACAGCGCCAGCCGGCGGCGGTTTACTCCCTACTGGTATGCGATTCGCCTGGTGAGTGGGTTGATAAGACGCCGCATGCTGCGTGCCATTAAAACCGCCAGCGAAAAGCAGACGGCGAATCATTCACCAGATTGATTAATTTAAGAGCATTCCTAGAGAATGAAAATCATTATCAGCCTATTTTTTAATCACAACAAGATAGTGTTGAGAAGCCATTGACCCCGCCCCCTGCGGGGATTTTTTCGCCTATTTATCGCCTGTTTCAGGGAACGCCTGCATAAACAGGAAGGTGCAAGGCTTGCGCTGATACTGATTGATCTGCGGCACCAGCCGGGTGAAATGCTCGGTCTGGCAATGCACTTCGAGAGCCGCGCGATCCGGCCAGCTTTCGATAAAAATAAAGTGCCCGGGATCCTGCTGGTCAATGCACAGTTCATAACTGATGCACAGCGGCTCCTGCCGGGTTTTCTCCACCAGCTCGCGATACCACGGCATAACGGTGTCAATGTGTTCCGGGTGAATGAAATCTTCAGCAATGACCTTCAGCATGTTGCGCTCCTGCGTTCTGTTGTGCCGTGCTTCACCTTATCGCCCTCCCTCGCGAGATGAAAGCGCCACTCTCCAGTGTCTGTCATCGGGTTCCCAATTCGGTGATAGCGCACACAGATCTCGATCAAAGCGCTTGAACGCCTCCTGGCCCTGTGTGAACTTTCAATTAACAAAAAGGCAACACACCATTCACCATGGTGATATGTGTACCGATATGCCGACGCAATACGCGGCGTTTTTTTCGCCCCTAAAGGCCTGACCATTAGTCCTTTAGACCTTTAAGGCTCACGCAGAAAAGCCATGTCATCGCCGCATGATGGGCCACGGCGCCAGGACGGTCCTTATGACCGACGTTTATCATTCTCAGAAGAGAGGTTACCGCCAGTGAATCACGCCACCTATGCCGCTCCAGCGCTCAACGCCGCCATCCGCAAAACCTGGCGCAGACTGGTGCCATTGATGTTCGCCATGTACTTCATTGCGTTTATCGACAGGGTCAACGTCGGCTTTGCCAAAGACGCGATGGCCATCGATATCGCGCTGTCGCAATCCGCCTTTGCGCTGGGCGCGGGGATATTCTTTGCCGCCTATGCGCTGTTCGGCATTCCGGCCAACCTGTTGATGAATCGCTGGGGCGCCAAACGCTGGCTCAGCGCCACCACCGCGCTGTGGGGGGCATTGTCGGCCTGTACCGGGCTGGTGGCCAACGAGCAGCAATTTATTGTCCTGCGCTTTCTGCTGGGGATCGCCGAAGCCGGCTTTTACCCCGGCATCCTGCTGCTGGCGTCGATCTATTTTCCCAATAAGGTGCGCGCCTCGGTCATTGGCATTTTCGTGCTTGGCGTACCGGCGGCCCTGACGCTCGGCTCACCGCTGTCGGGGGCCTTGCTGGAGATGCACGGCGTGTTGGGCAAGCCCGGCTGGTTCTGGATGTTCGTGCTGGAAGGGTTGCCGGCCGTCGTCCTCGGCGTCTTCGCCTTTTTCTATCTCGACGATAGCCCAGGGCAGGCCCGCTTTCTCACCGAGGAAGAACGTAATGCGCTAGTCACACAGCTGGCCGCTGAACAGCAGCGCACCGAAACCAGCAGCGTTAAAGCGGCGATGAGAAGCGGCAAAGTTTGGCATCTGGCGTTGATCTACGGCACCCTGCAAATCGGCGTATACGGCCTGATGTTTTTTCTGCCGTCGCAGATCGCCTCGCTGATGGGCACCCATCTCGGCTTCAAGGCCTCGTTGGTGGCCGCCATTCCCTGGGCATGCTCCGCGCTTGGCGTCTATTTCCTGCCGCGCTATGCCGACAGAAAAACCGCCAGAAGATTGCCGATCGCCGTTGGCTGCATGGTCGCGGCAGCGCTGGGGTTGGTCGTCTCTTCCTATGCCGGCCCGTTGCTCGCTATCGTCGCCCTGAGCTGTTGCGCAGTCAGTTTTCTGGCGGTACAACCCATTTTCTGGACGTTTCCCGCTCAGTTGCTCACCGGTCCGGCGCTGGCGGCCGGCATCGGTTTTTGCACCACGCTCGGCGCCGCATTCAGCTTTTTAGCCCCGCTGATCCGCACTGAGGCGGAACAGCGTTTTCACAGCCCGCATGCCGGGCCGCTGGTGCTGGCCGCCTTTTCGCTGCTGTGCGCCGTGCTGTTAGGGGCGCTCAGACATCGGCATGCTGAGGCACGTAAGCAAGACGCAGAGATAACCGGATAGCGACGCGTTATTTAGCCATTATTGAACCTGCGGATGGGACACTGACAGTCAGCCCTCTCGCCCACAGGTGTTAAATGGATGAATTGACGCACATTATCGCCAAATACAGCCCGGAACCGGAGATGTTGCTGCTGCTGATTTTCCTGTTCGCGCTGGGAAAATCCGTGATCGTGGTGTCCTCCGTCCTGCCGCCTGCCTCGGTGACGCTGCTGATGGGCATCCTTGCGGGCAAACATGCGCTGCCGATCGGCGCGGTTTGGGCGGCCATCGCCCTTGGCGCGGCGTTGGGCTCAATCCTGTCTTTCCACTGCGGCGCACTGCTCTGCCGTCGCGATCTTGGCCGCTGGCTGCCGGCACGCTTTCACGCCCCACTGCGCAAAGCGCAACGTTCCTTGCAAAAGCGCGGGCTGCCGCTGCTGTTCGCCTCGCGTTTTCTGGCGGTGATGCGTTACACCGTGCCGCTGATGGCCGGCATGCTGCAACTGCCGGCGAGGCACGTCTATGCCACCGCCGCACTCTCAGCCGCCGTTTGGGCACTGCTCTTGATGTCGGCCGCGCATGTGTTCCCCGTTTCTTGACCTGAAAGATTCTTGGGCAAATGCCCCATCCCTGCGCCGACGTTGCGCCAGCGCACAGCCTCCCTTGCCGTATAAAGTACGGTGCAACATCGCAGTTTGCGCCAGATCACCTTTCTGAACATCAGTCGAAAAATGCGAATTTTTTTGCAGAATACGCGCTTAAAACGGCGCCATGAGGGCACAATCAAAGAAATGTCTGAGCGTAACACGCTGATTTGGTTGGCGGGCCGTACAGGGGGCAAACCTCTGTCTCGTTGATTAGGCGTCAACGGCTCATCCGCCTGAGCTACCGGCCCAACGAGATAAATCGCCCTTCTTGTCAGCCTCGCTGTCAAACGCTTACACCCATTACTTTTTCTCATGCGAATTTTACAACCCTTTGTTTAATCAACGAGATAAGCCGCATAAGGTCTGTTAATCCCACCGTTTGAAGAGTAATCTTCCGCTCCCTGAACGTCCGATTTGCCTCCTCTCGTGTAAAGATTGATCGACTTTTATCCCGCGTATAAATGTTGTAAACATGTTGCACAAAGGTGGCGTTATTGCACTACCTTACTAAAGCCGGACCAACCGGATAAATGTATAAAAAAGAGCCACTTCAGAGCTCACGACTTCACTAATGACAGGTAAAACAGGACATCATCAGATGGTAGATCACTCTAAAATAGCGACTGACGCGACGCCCGCTTCAGAAGATCATCTACGGCGAAACCTCACTAACCGACATATTCAACTGATCGCCATCGGCGGCGCCATCGGCACCGGTCTGTTTATGGGTTCCGGTAAAACCATCAGCCTGGCAGGCCCTTCGATCATCTTCGTGTACATGATCATCGGCTTTATGCTGTTCTTCGTGATGCGCGCCATGGGCGAGCTGCTGCTGTCCAACCTGGAATACAAATCGTTCAGCGATTTCGCCGCGGATCTGCTCGGCCCGTGGGCCGGCTTCTTCACCGGCTGGACCTACTGGTTCTGCTGGGTGGTCACCGGCATCGCCGACGTCGTGGCGATCACCGCCTACGCCCAGTTCTGGTTCCCTGAACTGTCGCAGTGGATCGCTTCGCTGCTGTGCGTGCTGTTGCTGCTCGGCCTTAATCTGGCGACGGTGAAGATGTTCGGCGAAATGGAGTTTTGGTTTGCGATGATCAAAATCGTCGCCATCGTCGGGCTGATCGTCGCCGGGTTGGTGATGATCGCCATGCAGTTCCAGTCGCCGACCGGTACCGTAGCCTCGTTCACCCATCTGTGGAATGACGGCGGCATGTTCCCGAAAGGCATCAGCGGTTTCTTCGCCGGCTTCCAGATCGCGGTATTCGCCTTCGTCGGCATTGAACTGGTGGGCACCACCGCGGCGGAAACCAAGGATCCGGAGAAGTCACTGCCACGCGCCATCAACTCGATTCCGATCCGCATCATCATGTTCTACGTGTTCGCCCTGATCGTCATCATGTCGGTGACGCCGTGGAGCTCCGTAGTGCCGGACAAGAGCCCGTTCGTTGAATTGTTCGTGCTGATTGGCCTGCCGGCCGCGGCCAGCGTGATCAACTTCGTGGTGCTGACCTCCGCCGCCTCCTCCGCCAACAGTGGGGTGTTCTCCACCAGCCGCATGCTGTTCGGGCTGGCGCAGGAAGGCGACGCGCCGAAATCGTTCGCCAACCTGTCCAAGCGCGCGGTGCCGGCCAACGGCCTCACCTTCTCCTGCATCTGCCTGCTGGGCGGCGTGGTGCTGATTTACCTGATCCCGAACGTGATGACGGTCTTCACCCTGGTGACCACCGTGTCGGCGATTCTGTTCATGTTCGTCTGGACCATCATCCTGTGTTCGTATCTGGTCTACCGCAAACGGCGCCCGGCGCTGCACCAGAAATCGATCTACAAAATGCCGGCCGGCAAACTGATGTGCTGGGTGTGCATGGCGTTCTTCGTGTTCGTGTTGGTGCTGTTGTCGCTGCGCGAAGACACCCGCCAGGCGCTGATCGTCACCCCGCTGTGGTTCATCCTGCTCGGCCTGTCTTACGTGTTCCTGCGCAAGAAGAAAACCGCGTGATGCAAAAAGGGGCGGATATCTCCGCCCCTTTGCTCTTTTTTGCCTCTGCGCTAATCCGCTTCCGTCGCCACCGCCGCTTTCCCCTTGCGCCGTACGCGCAGCTCGCTGACCACCACCCCGATCACAATCAACGCGCCCCCCAACAACGCCACGCCCGGCAAACGCTCACCGGCGAGCCGCCCGACGATGCCCGCCCAGACCGGTTCGCCGGCGTAGATCACCGTAGCGCGCGTGGGTGAAACGCTGCGCTGCGCCCAGTTCATGGTCAGCTGAATCAACGCGCTGGCCAGCCCCAGCCCAATGGCGCTGTACAGCAGGTAATCCGAATACGGCGGCGGCGATTCGCCGGTCGGCGCCATCATCAAAAATGAGGCCAGCGAGGCGGTCGCCAGCTGCACAATGGTCACCCGGCGGATATTCACCTTGCCGGCGAAGGCGCCGATCAGAATGATCTCTGCCGCCATGCCCAGCGTGCCGGCCAGCGTCAGAATTTCGCCGAGGCTCAGCGACATGTCCGTGCTGCTCGGCGCCGCCAGCAGCATCAGGCCGGTAAAGGCCAGCAGAATACCGATCCACGACATGATGCCGGGGAACCGCCCCAGCACCAGCCATTGCAATAGCGGCACGATCGGCACGTACATGGCGGTGATGAACGCCGATTGGCTGCTGGTAATCGTCTGCAGACCGACGGTTTGCATGCTGTAGCCGAACATGATCGCCAGCCCGATAAGTACGCCCGCCTTCAGTTCATACAGGGTCAGGCCGCGCAGCACGCGCAGCGAAAACAGCGTCAACGCCAGCGTGGCGGTGGCGAAACGCAGACCGACGAAAAAGAACGGCCCGCTGACTTGCATCGCGTGATGCACGGCCAAAAAGGTGCCGCCCCAGATCATGGTGATGAAAATCAACACCGCTTCCGGCAACCTGATTTGCGGAACCACGGCGGAAATAAAGGATTTTTTTGCTGCTGACACCGGCTTGCCCTTCCTGCTGAGTGCAATATAATGCACAGATCCTGCCAGTATGAGATAAAGTCCGGCGATGAGCAATACGGCGCATAACGCGAAAACCGATCCCCCCAAAGTGCTGCAGTACCTGAGCAGCAATCTGCGCGGCTACCGCCAACAGGCGGGCCTGAGCCAGATGGCGCTGGCCGAACTTTCCGGCGTCAGCCGCCGCATGCTGGCGGGCATCGAGGCCGGCGATCGCAACGTCAGTCTGGCGGTGCTCGACAAGATCGCCGCCGCCCTGGCGATTTCGTTCACCGATCTGATTCAGGCGCCAGAGGCTCGCGGCAGCCATCTGGTAGGCGAGTTGGCCTGGCAAGGCGCACAGCCGGGCAGCCAGGCGCTGTTTGCCGCCAGCGTACCGGCGCGCCAACGGGCCGAGCTGTGGGAATGGACGCTGATGCCGGGCGAGCGCTACGACTCGGCGCCGGACGCCGAAGGCTGGAGCGAGATGATCTACGTGATTGCCGGCACCCTGACGCTGGAACTGGAACAAGGCACGCTGACGCTCAGCGCCGGCGCCACGCAAACCTTCAACAGCGATCAGCGCTACGCTTACGCCAACCACGGCGATCTCCCGCTGCGCTTTATCCGCAACGTCGCCTTCTGACTGCCCGCCGGCCCGCGCCGGCGGCGGATGTCGTGTCGCTGTCGTGCCGCTGTCGTGGCGCCGCTACCCCGCGCCTCCTACACTGGATGACAGTGACAGCGAACTCGGGAGTGCACCATGCAAAAGTACCGCATCAGACCATTACGCTTGGAAAAAGGCTGGTCGCAGGAGCAGTTGGCGGCCATCGCCAGCCTCAGCACCCGCACCGTACAGCGGATTGAAAACGGCGAACAGGCCAGCCTGGAAACCTTGACCGCGATCGCCGCCGCACTGGGCGTGCAGGTCAGCGATCTCAACGCGCCGCCGCAGACACCGCAGGAGGAGACGCCTGAGGCGCAGCGCCTTCGTCGCCAGGTTGCGGCAGAGGGCAAGCTGCTGAGCATGGCGGTGCGTTTCGCCGTCATCGGCGCGATATTGCTCGCTGTCAACGTCTTTACCCACCCGCACTATCTCTGGGCGCTATGGGCGATCGGCGGCATGAGCCTCGCGCTGATCATGCGGGCGGTGCGCACCCTGCTGCTGCGCAACGTCTTCAGCCGCTGGCAAGAACAGCGGCTGGCGCAAAAACTCAGACGCCTGCCGTGAGCGTTAGCCACTCGGCCAGCCGGGCCAACGCGCTGCCCGGCACGATAGGCTGCGGCGACAGCAGGTAATAGCCGCTGCCGTCGGGCGTAAAACCGAACGGCGCGCTCAACAAGCCGGCGGCCAGATCGTCTCGCACCTGCAGCCATGGGCCGATTGCGATACCAAGGCCGGCTACCGCGGCCTGCAGACTGAAATAGAAATGGTCAAAGCGCTGTTCCGGATGCCCCGCCAATGTCACCCCCTGCTGATGCGCCCAGTGCCGCCAGGCATCCGGCCGGGTCGCGGCATGCAGCAGTTTGGCGCCTGGCCGCAAAAGCCGCCGTCCGTCCACAGAGGCCGTCAGCCTCGTCAGCGCCTCGGGTTGGCACACCGGCCCGACCTTTTCATTGAACAGCGCCAGGCTATGCGCCTGCTTTCCCCAATCGAAGTCATTGCGCCGGATCGCCGCCGTGATGCCGTCATGGAACGAAAACGGCCCGCCGCCCGCCACCAGCTGTAAGTTGATGTCCGGGTGCGCCCGCTGAAAAGCCGGCAAACGCGGGATCAGCCAACGCATCAATAAGGTCGGTTCACAGGACAAGATCAGCGGCGCATTGAGCGCCTGCTGGCGCAGCTCCAGCGCGGTATGGTCCAGAATGCCGAAGGCCTGCTGTGTCGCCTGAAACAGCTTGCGGCCCGCCGCCGTGAGCAGTACTCGCCTATGGCGGCGCTCAAACAACGCCACGCCCAATTCCTCTTCCAGCGCCCGCACCGCCCGGCTGATGGCGCCATGTGTCAAATTCAGCCCCTGCGCCGCCTGGGTGAAACTTTCCAGCCGCGCGGCGGCCTCGAAGCAGCGCAGCCCGCCCAGCGGCAATGGCCTGGCTCTATTGCGTGAGTTTTTCTCACCGATATCGTCACTATTCATCGTTTGTCACCGAGAAAAATTACTCTTATAAATCAGTCACTCTATTGATAAAAATCGCAAGGATAACTATGACTGAACTCATCGCTGTCGTCACCATTACTTTACTCGCTGTAATCAGCCCCGGACCGGATTTCGCCATGGTATCGCGCAACAGCCTGCTGCTCTCCCGCCGCGCCGGCATCTTCACAGCCTGCGGCATTGGCGCCGGCGTACTGATCCATGTCAGCTATACGCTGATTGGCGTCGGCGTGTTGATCCAACAGTCGCCCTGGTTGTTTAACCTGCTCAAAGGCATCGGCGCCGCCTACCTGATCTACCTCGGCTTTACGCTGCTGCGCAACGCAACCCATCACGACGCCGCGCCCACCACGACGCCGGCCGCCATCAGCGATCTCGCCGCCCTGAAAACCGGCTTTCTCACCAACGCGTTAAACCCGAAAACCACCATCTTCATCGTCAGTCTGTTCATGCAGGTGGTCTCTCCCCACACCGCGTTCGGCGTACAGATCGGCTATGGCCTCTTTATCGCCGCCGTCCATGTATTCTGGTTCGCCGCCGTCGCGCTGCTGTTTTCCGCGCCGGGCGTCAATGCGCGCTTTTTGCGTTTGCGCCGCGGCATCGATCGCACCTTTGGCGGGCTGCTGATTGTCTTTGGCGCCCTGTTGGCGATCGCCGGCATCAGGTAACGCCGCGACGCCAAGTTCGTCATTCGCTTCTATGCTTATCAGGGGCTTTTGTTAATCATCTGAGCGGGAGTACGAAACATGACGAAACTGTTGGTGCTTTATTACTCAATGTACGGCCACATCGAACGCCTGGCGCAGGCGGTGGCCGAAGGGGCGAATCGGGTCGATAACGTGGACGTAACGGTCAAACGCGTGCCGGAAACCATGACGCCGGAAGCCTTCGCCAAGGCCGGGGGCAAACAACACCAGCAGGCGCCGGTCGCCACCCCGCAAGAGCTGGCGGACTATGATGGCATTATCTTCGGTACGCCAACCCGCTTCGGCAACATGGCCGGACAGATGCGCACCTTCCTCGATCAGACCGGCGGCCTGTGGGCTTCCGGCGCGCTGTACGGCAAAGTAGGCAGCGTCTTCTCTTCCACCGGCACCGGCGGCGGCCAGGAACACACCATCAGTTCGACCTGGACCACGCTGGCGCACCACGGCTTCATCATCGTGCCGATCGGCTATGCGACGCCGGAGCTGTTTGACGTTTCGCAGGTGCGCGGGGGCACCCCCTATGGTGCGACCACTATCGCCGGCGCCGACGGTTCGCGACAGCCGAGCAACGAAGAGCTGACCATTGCCCGCTATCAGGGCGAGCACGTGGCGAAAATCACCGCCAAGCTGAAAAGTTAATCGCCCCCCTGCACCCGTGATTCAAAGGGCCGCGCATTCGCACGGCCCCATCTTGTTGCCGACCCGCCGCAAGGTTAGAATGCCCCTCCCCCGGCCATTCAGCGTCTGAAGGCCAGGCCCGAATTCGTTCTGCCCGTCGCTTGTCAGCCTTAGGCGCGAGGACGGGCGCTCTGTTTTTTGCGCACAGCGAAGGGAATAAGTCAGTGTCTAAAGATTTTGATGAACTAATAAGAGACATGGATCTTATTATTGAAAATGTAGACAGCTTCAAGGCTCTGGCTCCGCGCGCGCCCGAGCCGGCTCCGGCCCCGCCGCCGCCGGTTCATCACTACGACTCGTTCTGCGAAAACATCGCGTTGAAAGTGGTCTTGAAGGTGCTGCTGTCTTCGGTGGACAAGATAGTCAAAGTGCAGATCGCCAACAAGGTCGAGCAAGAGATCGCCCAAATTGAGCAGCAGGTGGTGCGCGCCGGCGGCGGGCCGGTATCACCGGACGATCTGGCGCAGATGACGCACTACGTTCGCCGCACGGTCAACGACCTGCTGGAATAACCCCCTTTTGAAACGGCGTCTGTTGGACGCCGTTTTTATTTCTGCCGACTTTAACGTGCGGTATCGCTGTACCATGACTGACACATTCACAACATGAATGTGTTGCATTGTTGTATTCGTTTCACTGCGATAAGTTTAATTTACTGTAAATATATACAGTATTTTTTTAACTTATTGAGGATATGAATATGCGCTTTAACAACAAGATGTTGGCCCTGGCCGCCCTGCTGTTCGCCGCACAGGCGTCGGCCGAGACGCTCGAATCTATCGACAACTGCGCGGTTGGCTGCCCGACCGGCGGCGGCAGCAATGTGTCGATCGTGCGTCATGCTTATACGTTGAACAATAACAGCACCACCAAATTCGCCAACTGGGTGGCCTATCACATCACCAAAGACACGCCGGCCAGCGGCAAGACGCGCAACTGGAAAACCGACCCGGCTCTCAATCCGGCAGATACCCTGGCCCCTGCCGATTACACCGGCGCCAACGCGGCGCTGAAGGTCGATCGCGGCCATCAGGCGCCGCTGGCCTCGTTGGCCGGCGTTTCCGACTGGGAATCGCTGAACTACCTGTCCAACATCACGCCGCAAAAGTCCGACCTGAACCAGGGCGCCTGGGCGCGGCTGGAAGATCAGGAACGCAAGCTTATCGAGCGCGCGGACATCTCTTCGGTCTATACCGTGACCGGGCCGCTGTATGAACGCGATATGGGCAAACTGCCGGGCACCCAGAAAGTGCACACCATCCCCAGCGCCTACTGGAAGGTGATTTTCATCAACAACAGCCCGGCGGTGAACCACTATGCCGCTTTCCTGTTCGATCAAAACACGCCGAAGGGCGCCGATTTTTGCCAATTCCGCGTGACGGTGGGCGAGATCGAGAAACGCACCGGCCTGATCATCTGGGCTGGTCTGCCTGACGACGTACAGGCTTCGCTGAAGAACAAGCCCGGCGTTCTGCCGGAGTTGATGGGCTGCAAAAACTGACGGAAAAACCCGCTTCGGCGGGTTTATTTTACTCTGGCATCAGACGGCGCTCACTCCACCAACGGCATCACGCTTACACTCGCTCATCTGCCGCAACAATAAATTGGTGAAAACGTTCGATTTCCAATTTACGCATGGCGTTCATTTTATGCTGGCTGACGGTTTTCTCGGAAATGCCCAACGCCTTAGCGACGCCGGTATTCGGTTTTCCCGCCAGCAGCATGGCCAACACCGAAAGCTCGCGCGGCGACAGGCTCTGCCCTTTGCAGCTCGCGGTGAACATTTTTATTGCCTCAACGAACGTCGTAAGACCGATGTTTTTTTTCAGACAGTTAAAATTCGCCAGTCGCGGCGTTTCCACGCCGGTTAAGACGATCGTATTGTCAGGCCTGTCGACAATATGCGATAAGAAATTCATAACCCGACAGATAGACGAGAAAGAGACGATGACCACTTCTGCATGACAATACATGGCATGTAATCCACGGCGTGCAGATGAATGCAGACCCATAACTTCAACGCCCTCCAACGACATTAAGATCTGCGATATGCCATAGAATAAATAGTAATCATCAGAAAATATAGCCACTCGCACAGGATCACCCCATTGCTATTTGTCATGGGCGCGTTTTTAACAACGCCCCCATGGCAGTCATGTCAATTAACTTTATTGGTCCGACTTACTTAAGTGAAGAACATAATGAGATCAGCAATGCGGACAGCGATGAGAGATATTTTTCATCCAAATTCATAATGCCATCTTCACTGTATTTCACGTTATTATCTAGAATTTCATGAATACTCTCGACGGCGCATACGGCATCCTTCCAAACTACGCGCCGACCGAAAGGCGAAGCGCCGAGATATTGCGCGCTTTGGCGAAAACCAACGATAAAGTCGCGCAATATATCGAGCACAATCAATACTTCCTCCCTGCTGACACACCGCTTCATTTGCACTTTATCCAGGAAAACGCTGAGCGTGCTTTGTAAGGAAAACAGGTTCTTGAACAACCCGCCGGCGATATCCTTCGGTGTTTTCACGCTGGTTGATATGACAAAAGGGAGCTCTCCATGCTGCGAGATATATTGATAAAGCCCATTTATCGCCGTCGTCGGCTTAATATCCAAACCGCGAAGAATGACGTCAACCTCATCTTTTAGCGATTTTTCCACTTTGACACCGATCTGGATTTGTTCCGTCATACAATTCATCCTCAACATAGAGATCCGGATTAAACACCAATATTATTCAAGCAAATAATATTCGCCACCAATTACCATGTTAAGATTTTTCTTATATGTGGCAACCTGTTTTTTATTATTAAAAATAACAAAAGAATTATTTATATATAATGTTAAGCGTAGCCGATGTGTTAATTCCCCCGCTGCTCATTGCGGTGGGGCTGTAAGGATAATAATAGGCCGCCATGCCGATGGAAAATTGCGCATCCAAGGCATTGCCGGTTCCCACATGAAATAATGAAGTCGCCGCGCCTGGCGTCACGCTGGAAAGCGACAGCGTGACGGGATTATTCGGCGAAGCCGTCTTGACCAGCCGGATGCCAATGCCTTTTGCCGCCTCAGCGCTTTTATCAATCAAAACCGTATTATCCGAAGACAACAGATTATTGCTGGATAAAAACATATTGATATCCCGATCGGCCGTGCCGCCACTTTGCCGATTCTGGCAGCTGAAATTCAGCGTAAAGGGCGTCAGGCCATTTTGCGCCCCCTGAGTAATCTGCGATATCCCCAGCGTCGGCAACTTCACCGCCAGGCCGGCATTGTCGAAAGTGCAGGTCGTCATCTTGGGCGCATACTTGATGGTCATCGGCTGTCCGTACATATCGCGCTGATCGTAAGGCCAATTGAAACCGTTGAGCAGCCAGGTCAAGATCTTCACCAACTGCTTGGCGGGCCACAAAATGATCTCCAGCAAGGACATCCCGCTCAGATCGGTCACGAACATCACGTCCTTAAGGCTAACCGTGTCGCCGGGTATCGATGTGCCCGTCTTGCTGACCAGACTGAAACGAATATTCATCGGCTGATTCAATTCCGAAGCGGAGTGCGATCCCCAACCGCTAAGTTTTTTGTTGGCGATGTCGTTGGTTATTTCCGCGCGTATCCAATATTTACCGTTGTTGAATCCCAGAATGGTCGCCTTTGTGCTGTCGGTTGACAGGATGCGCGTATAGCCGAATTCGCTGCTCGAGGTTGAACAACTGAATGAACCGCTGTATTGCGTATAAAAACTGCCTTCCCAGACCGGTGTTTTATCGCTGAGCTTATCCGACAAATCGACGTAGATAGGCGGCGCATATTGGATGCCGTTGCCGTAGCATGAAGCGTAACTGTAACCGCTGAACAACAAGGACAGGGTCAGTGCGAGTATCCTGAGCATGGTGTAATTATCCTTTTATCGACATGTGTTGGCTGCGCTGTCCATCGAGATTTTCGGGCGTTCAATCTTGCAGACACCGTCATTCAGCCTGACCTCCAGTGACGTTGGCTGCTGCTCCACCCGCAGATACAGGACGCTGGCCTGCCCGACGAAGCCAATGGCATGCCCGCTTTGATCCGCCACCTCCGCACCAAATGGCAGGGGCTTATTGCCGGGCTTAAAGGCGCGCAGCGTATAAGGCCGACGCCGATCGGTTTCGAATCTCAAATAGTTGACGGCGCCGGCATAGGGCACGCTGTTGGCGATATTGCCGACGATCTCGGCGCCGGAACTGTTGCCGGTATCCGACAATGTCACGGAGTTTTGCCGGTAAGGCGTGGCGTAAGGCACCAAAGCCAGCCCTTCGTCGTTAGTGACGATGCTCTCGTCGCCGTTCACCATCAGCCCTTTGGCCTTGGGCGCGTCCACCACCATCATGGTGTTGCCCATTTCGTTGGACGCCAGCAAATGCCAAGGGATCGCCACCAGACTGCCGCGGGCGCTCATGCCCAACTGTCGATAGTCTGATGATTCACTGTAGGAGCCGCCAACGGTCGTCGCGTTGGCGCGATAGGCGGCATTCACACTCGCCATGCTGTTGCCGCCGCTTTGATTGCTGCCGGCAAGCGCATAACTCAGACGGTTTGATTCCAGCGCATTGCCGCTCAGGCTCAGCGAGCTTTGCTGATAGTGCGAATCGGTGGCGGATAAGCTGGTGCTGAGATAGGCATTGTTGTCGAACATCGACAACGGCACGCTCAGAGAGAGATAAAACCGCGTCTCTTCTTTGCGATCGGAATTTCTCACGCGACTCGCGGAAATGTTGTAACTGACCCGCGCGAAGGCATTTGAATACCCGAGCTGGTATTCCCGGCTTTTATTCGTATCCGACCAATAGTCGCGCTGGGTGCCGGAGAAATAGAGCGTGCCCCACCCGTCTGCGAGCCTCTGATTCAGGTTCAAATTGAAGGTATTGCGCGGACGAGCGGCGCGAACGGCGTCCCAGGTATTCAAATCCAGCGGGGCAAGCTCATCGTCATCCCGATCGTTCCAATAATCGTGAAAGCGCTTGTCACGCTCGCGGTAGCCTTGATGGGTGTAGATGGCATCGTTGAAACTGTAATAACCTTTGGTCGAATAACGGTAAGCCGCCAGCGTGAAGTTGGTTGCGGTAGCGTCCAAAAACTTGCTGTAGGCGATCCGAAAACTTTGCCCATTCTCATTGCGATCCTGCAAATGCGTCGAGGCCTGAGTCACATCGACGGATACCGCGCCGAACGGCAGATTCCAGCCACTGCCCAGCAGCCAGGCGCGATAGTCCTCGCTGAGGATCGTACCGGCGTAACCGGTGACCAGATTATTGAAGCCGTACTGCAGCGTGCCCTGCACGAAAGCGGGCGCATAGTCGGTATCCGCCTGATTGACCTTACCGGCCACCAGGCCATATTTGCTGACGCCCTGCTTCAACATGTTGGGAACGGCGGAAAACGGCACGGTAAAGGATTGTTCCCGCCCGTCGGCTTCCCTGACCACGACCAACAGATCCCCCGCAGAACCGGTCGGCAATATATTGTCCAGCGTAAAGGCGCCCGGCGGCACGTTCTCCTGATAGATGAGGTTGCCGTTTTGCAATACTTTCACCAGGGCATTGCTCTGCGCCACGCCCCGTACTATCGGCGAAAAGCCCTGCTGCGAATTGGGCCGCATGTTGATATCCGAGGCTAAAGCGCCGCCCCGCACCCGAATCGAGTCGAACAAATCACCCGGCGAATAGAAATCGCCCATCGTCAGGTTCGATTTGATGGCGGCGAAGCCACGCTGCACATAGCGAGTATTATTTTGCCAATCGCTGCCTTGCCGCGAACTGCTGCGGAAATTGCTGCTGTCTCTGAATTGCCAACCCGCCAGATTGACCCCCGATTCCAAACCGGTATAGAAATCGTCGTTTGACGCCTTGTCGCCCTGCAACGACTGCACGTGGTAATAGGTGGCGTTATAGGCCAGCAGCAACGCAGGCACGCCGCGATCCCAAAATTTGGCGTCAACATAGCCGGCCTCTGCGCGAATCACTCGCGACTGGGGCACCGTCAGCTTAAGGCTCAACGTCCCCACATCGAAGTCCGCCCTTCCTCCTTGCACCAACGTTTGGACAGGGATCGGCCCCTTATCCACCCCGATGGACAAACGACTCATATCGATGCCCAACAGGGCGGCGTCACGATGGGCGATGCGAATATCGCCTTTATGTTCGCCGAACTGCAACGAGAACCGCCCTTTCCAACTCTGGTTGACATACACGTCGACCGTTTGCGTGCCTGCCGGCATGTCATTATTGAGGTAAAAACGCGACAGATCGGATTCGCTGGACGCGCCGGCCAATAGAGAAGTGTCGAATTTCATCGCCGATGCTTTATTTAACGGTATGAATACAGATGCGGTCAGTATCGAAAGCAATTTTAGTTTAAGCTTCATGGCCGTTCTTCACGTTAGCGGGCTGTAATGGCTTTAGATTTATAAGCCCCCAGGTCGTCGATATAAAGCAGGGTGTAGGGAATATTCCGGCTCACGCCAACTTTGGTCGGGGCAAAGAGGCTGGAATATGGCCCGACCATCACTGAATCGACCAACAGATTCTTTTTGCCTTTCTGATCAACATTGGCCAACGTAAAATAGTAAGGGCCTTTGTTGATAACCTTAAATCCCTTCCCCGCCGCCTGGAGTTCAATGAAGTCGGTGATGTTATTGACACTGCCGGTTAACCCTGCCGGGCGATAAAATAGCTTGATGCGTGATTTGATGGCTAATTGCAGCGTATTGACGCCCTGCAAATTCTCCGGCGTAGGCGGGATATCCAGCACATTCAAATAAAATACCGACTCACGATCGCCGGGAAGCGCCGCGTTCATTTTTTGTATGCGTAATTGCTGGCCATTATTTCCGGCAACTTTCACAACCGGCGGGGATAACAAGAACGGCACGTTTGCCGTTTCAGGCGTCGAGTTTATATCACCGTCATCAATCCATGCCTGCACCAGTGCCGGATCGTCACCATTGTTGACTAACTGAACGATAACATCCTTGTTTTTTTCCGGATAAATAACGCGCGTTCCATTAATTACAATATTGGCATCGGCGCAAAAGCTGCTGAGAAACAATCCAGCAAAGATTAAGCACTGTTTCATAGTCACCCCAGAAGCCAGGCCTTTGCCTTGGGCGCAGGCCTGGCTTAATTGCAATTACAGGTAAGAAATGGTGTAAGTCACGTTGGAACTCAATTCCCCCACTTTTGCTTCCAACGCATTGGTCTTGTAGTAATAGGCGTCCAGCGTCAGCGTTTCGGCATCCGGCGCCGTTTTATCGCCTTTGATCTTGGTGACATAAGGCACGTTCAACGGAATCGGCGTGGATGAACCCGGCTCAGCCAGAGAAAAACCGACGTTTTTCGCTACGGCGGCGTCGCTTTCATTCACGGAGCTGTTCAGCAGATATTTCCCGTCGGTAGAGATATTATTCGCCGAAGAGAAGTAGATCTTCAGCGGCGTACCGGCCGTTCCCGCCGCCGGCGTGCAGCCGGAGAACGTCAGCGAGAAAGATTTCTTGTTTTTGGTGATGGGGCCGACCACGGTGCCCGCATCAGTCACGGAAATCGGGCTGAGCGCAACGGTAAAATCGGCGCTTTTCCCGCCATTGATGGTACAAGTGGTATCCGTAACGGCACCGCTAAACGAAATAACGCCACCGGCGGAATTATCTGCCGCCGTTGCGCCCACAGATGTTAACGCGGCAGCCAATACCGCCAAAGAGATGCCTTGCTTAATCATAATAAACCCCATTACTTTCTTCGCTGAGAGAGCATATATAAAATGACCTACACCATTAAACCGTTTAGAGGCTAACGAAGCTTAGGCAATAGCAGAGTATTGACAGCATCCTGCCATCTAAAAGTTTATATGCGACGGTATATATTTATATATATCCAAGTGTATTCTAAAAGATATCCGACAATGGGAAAAATCTCATTCACCGCCAGATGCAGGACATATTAATTCCAAAGACAAAAAAATTGCAACATCGAATCAAATAATTTTCATAACAATAAAAAAAATGAATCGAGCAATGGCCGGAAGGATGCGCGCCTTAAAAGAGTGAGTACGACAGCCTGCTTACTGCGCGGGTTCAATGAGCGCCGCCATTTCCTCATAAAAGCGCTTGTGGCGTAAAAAACAAAAAACCATTGATATAAAAAGAAAAAACACATACAAAGAAAAATCTTAGATTCCTTAACCCCCTTCATCCCCTCACGTAAGGTTTACTTTTCCCCTACCTTAAAAATTATCCGACCTACCGCTATAGGAGTAGCCCGAAAATGCGACACTCTCTGCACATGAATATTCAGACACACAAGAAACAGCGTCCGAATTTTTCTTTGCTCAGTCGATAAGGATGAATTTTTCAGAGAAAAATATATCTTTCCCTATCAATATAAAACCCACCTTTAAAGTATATTAAAAAATATACTGAAAGATAATTCATTTAAATAAATCGCTACAGGGGTCAAACAAGATAGGGGAAAAGGGATGCATCGCGAGTAACGGCGGGAATAAAAAACCCGAGCGCCACAGGCTCGGGTTGATAGCAACACAGACATTCGACGATCAGAGCGGCTTTTCAGTCCGTACGATGCCGTGATTCTTCATCACCTCTTCCATCGTAAGGCTATCGTCATACGGCGTCTCGTCGACCACGACGTCTTTCGGACGCTCATAGGGTTTGGTCGCACGTTTGAACATCCACCACCATACGAACACCAGGAAAGCGCCGGACTTGAGAAAAATCATGGTCCATAGGGCGACTTGATACCAGTTCATCTCTGTCTCCTAAGAGTATTAAGCAAAATCGATAAGGCGGCGTTAATTATCGTGCCGGTCACGCCTGACAGCAGCAGGCATCCGAGCAGCCTGCCTTGATGACCGCATAATCTCACCGATGCGTAGCCCTTATCAATAGCCGTTCGCGTTTCCTGCGGGCGACCGTCAAGTTCTCAGCACGCAAAAGCAAAAAACCCCGCGCTCTAAGAGCGCGGGGTCAGAATGTATGGCGGAGGAGCAGAGATTCGAACTCTGGAACGGTTTCCCGTCGACGGTTTTCAAGACCGTTGCCTTCAGCCACTCGGCCACCCCTCCGCAACGACGCGCACTATAAACAGAGCTTATTCGCTTGTAAAGCCCAGGCGCGTTCAACCGCGCGAAAAATCGACGGAATGATGCAAGCCGGCGAACAAACGCGTGGCCGCTCCCCCCGCTGTTGCAACAATGATAACTAAGGGTAAAGATTGGTAAACAAACTTTAATCAAGCGCTTGCGCTGCCTATCATCGGGATTATTTTGTGATGGCCTGATAAGAGAGATCATTATGGACCGCATTGTCGTCTCGTCTTCCTCGCGCGACTCCCTGCTCAGCACGCATAAAGTCCTGCGCAACACCTATTTTCTGTTATCCCTGACGCTGGCTTTCTCGGCGCTGACCGCAACCGCCAGTACCTTGCTGGGCCTGCCTGCGCCGGGCTTGCTGCTGATGCTGGTTGGCTTCTACGGCCTGATGTTCCTGACGCATAAACTGGCCAACAGCCCGGCAGGCATTCTGGCGGCGTTCGCGTTGACCGGTTTCATGGGATACGCCCTTGGCCCGATCCTCAGCTCGTTCCTGAACGCCGGCGCGGGCGATCTGATCATGCTGGCGCTGGGCGGCACCGCCGCGGTGTTCTTCTGCTGCTCGGCCTACGTGCTGACCACCCGTAAAGACATGTCGTTCCTGTCCGGCATGATGATGGCCGGTTTTGTGGTGCTGCTGGTGGCGGTGATCGCCAACCTGTTCCTGCAGATCCCTGCTCTGCACCTGGCGATCAGCGCGCTGTTCATTCTGTTCTCCGCCGGCGCGATCCTGTGGGAAACCAGCAACATCATTCACGGCGGCGAGACCAACTACATTCGCGCCACCGTCAGCCTGTACGTGTCGCTGTACAACATGTTCATCAGCCTGTTGAGCATTCTGGGCTTCGCCCGCAGCAACTGATCGCGTGTTACCCCGCCTTCCAGGCCCCGCTCCGGCGGGGCTTTATTTTTTGCGGCTGAAAAAATTTGCTAAACTGGCGGCCGTTCCGAATTATCCGTTATCGAGGCAGTATGTTGGAGTTTGAAGGTCGGGTTATCGACACTGACGCGCAGGGCTATCTGAAAAACAGCGCCGACTGGCATGAAGGCCTGGCGCCGCTGCTGGCCGCGCAGGAAGAGATCGTGCTCACCGAGGCACACTGGGAAGTGGTGCGCTTTGTGCGCGACTTCTATCAGGAATTCAATACCTCACCGGCTATTCGCATGCTGGTCAAAGCCATGGCGCAGAAATACGGCGAAGAAAAAGGCAACAGCCGCTATCTGTACCGCCTGTTCCCGAAAGGGCCGGCCAAACAGGCCACCAAGATCGCCGGGTTGCCCAAACCGGTAAAATGCATCTGATCGCTCCGCCCGCAGCGCCGCTGCAGGCGAGCGCTTAATAGCGAATGCCGAACCCGTCGTAGTCGGCTACGCCTTGCGGCTCCACCAGCACGCGTTCGACGCGCGCGCTGCGCGGGCCGCCCTGCTTCAGCCATGCGACCAGCGAGTCCACCTGCGCCTGTGTGCCGCAGGCCACCACCTGAACGCTGCCGTCATCAAGGTTGCGCGCATAGCCCGTCACCCCCAGCGCCTCGGCCTGCCGCTGAGTGGAATAGCGAAACCCTACCCCCTGCACCACGCCATACACATACGCAGCAATGCAAACTTGTGTCATAATCGCCCCCTTAATTCAGTTTTCGTTATGGCATTGCCGTGCCTTTGCACCGCCGTGTCACTCTTTCTATCCTAGCTGGCAGCATTATTAATTATGACCGTACGCCTGTTTCTCGCCAAAGGACGTGAAAAGTCCTTACTCCGTCGTCACCCTTGGGTATTCTCCGGCGCCGTTCAACGCGTTGAGGGTAAAGCCCTCTCCGGTGAAACCATCGATATCCTCGACAGCCAGGGCAAGTGGCTGGCGCGCGGCGCCTATTCGCCCGAGTCGCAGATCCGCGCACGCGTCTGGACTTTCCAGCAGGATGAAGAGATTAACATCGATTTCTTCATTCGCCGCCTGCAGCAAGCGCAAAGCTGGCGTGATTGGGTCGCGCAGCGCGACGGCCTGGACGGATACCGCCTGATCGCCGGCGAATCCGACGGCCTGCCGGGCATCACTATCGATCGCTTCCAGAATTTCCTGGTGCTGCAGCTGCTGTCCGCCGGCGCCGAATATCAGCGCCCGGCTCTGCTTTCCGCCCTGCAGCATTGCTACCCGGAATGTTCGATTTACGATCGCTCCGACGTGGCGGTGCGTAAAAAAGAAGGCCTGCCGCTGGCGCAAGGCCCGGTGCTGGGCGATCTGCCGCCGGAGCTGCTGCCGATCACCGAACACGGCATGAAACTGCTGGTGGACATTCAGCAAGGGCACAAGACCGGTTTCTATCTCGATCAGCGCGACAGCCGCCTGGCGGCGCGTAACTACTCCGCCGGCCGCCGGGTGCTGAACTGCTTCTCCTACACCGGCGCCTTCGCCGTTTCCGCTCTGATGGGCGGCTGCGCGCAGGTGATCAGTGTAGATACCTCGCAGGCGGCGCTGGATATCGCCAGACAGAACGTCGAGCTCAACAAGTTGGATCTGAACAAGGCAGAGTTCGTTCGCGATGACGTGTTCCAACTGCTGCGCAACTACCGCGCCCAGGGCGAGAAATTCGATCTGATCATCATGGATCCGCCGAAGTTCGTCGAGAACAAAAACCAGCTGGCCAGCGCCTGCCGTGGCTACAAAGACATTAATATGCTGGCGCTGCAGCTGCTGAACCCGGGCGGCATTCTGCTCAGCTTCTCTTGCTCCGGGCTGATGCCGACCGATCTGTTCCAGAAAATTTTGGCCGACGCCGCTGTAGATGCCGGACGTGATGTACAATTTATAGAACAGTTCCGCCAGGCTGCCGATCACCCGGTGATCGCCACGTACCCTGAGGGGCTGTATCTGAAAGGCTTCGCTTGTCGGGTGATGTAACTTGAAATGCGCTGCCTTGCCCCCATATATGAGCAAGGCATTGTTTCTCAGGAGGTCATCATGATTGCCAGCAAATTCGGTATCGGACAACAGGTTAGGCATAAACTGCTGGGGTATTTGGGCGTCGTTATCGATATCGACCCTGAATACTCTTTGGAACAACCCAAAGCTGACGAGATAGCGGCGAACGATGAACTGCGTTCCGCTCCTTGGTACCACGTGGTGATGGAAGACGAGGAAGGCCAACCGGTGCATACCTATCTGGCGGAAGCGCAGCTGGATGGCGAGCCCCAGGAAGCGCATCCCGAGCAACCATCGCTGGATGAACTGGCGGAATCCATCCGTCACCAGTTACAGGCGCCACGCTTGCGCAATTGACCGCGCCAAGACCTGAGAAACCCTGAAAGAGCCCGGCAGCGCGCCGGGCTCTTTTTATTTAGCGCTCCAGCCCCAAACGCGGGATTTCGATTTTCGGGCAGCGATCCATCACCACCTGCAGCCCGGCCTGTTGCGCCAGCACTGCCGCCTGGTCATTAATCACGCCGATCTGCAACCACAGCGCCTTGGCACCGATCGCTATCGCCTCTTGCGCCACGCCGTAGGCTGCCTCCGAATTGCGAAAAACGTCGACCATATCGACCGGCTGCGGGATGGCGGCCAGCGTGGCATAAACCGGCTGCCCCAACAGCGTCTGCCCCGCCAGTTTTGGGCTCACCGGGATCACCTGATATCCCTGCGACAACAGATAAGCCATCACCCCATAGCTGGGCCGCGACGGGTTATCGCTGGCGCCCACCAGCGCGATGGTTTTCACCTGCTGCAATAACTCAACAATCTCTTGATCTTGCATCTTCAACTCCCGTTTATCACTGCGTCACTTTTCCGTTTCGAGTGTAACCGATCGGCATTCGCGCGGCTAAACGCTACGCGCAGGAAACTTCAGCGTAATCTTATGGTCTGAGGCTGTCGCGGTTCAGCCACGCACAGACGTGTCTAATTACAAATAAATATGTAAAAATGTAAATAAAATACCCGATTGAAAAATTTTGACACAACCTATGCCATGTTCAACACTTAGAGCTACGTCACTTTATAAGGAGATAATGATGAAATTTGGTCTGGTGGTTGCGGCGTTGCTCAGCATCAGCATGCCTGCCGCGGCTACGACCCTGAAACTCTCCCCGGACATCGATCTGCTAGTGGTCGACGGCAAGAAAATGACAGGTTCGTTGTTAAAAGGCGCCGACAGCCTTGAACTGGATGGCGGACAGCACCAGCTGCTGTTTAAAGTGACCAAAACCGTACGTTCCGGCCAGCATACGCAGGCCTATGCGTCCCTGCCGCTGGTTGCCACCTTCAATACGCAAAAGATCAGTCAGGTGGCGATCGAACTGCCGCGCATCGAGAACGATCGTGACACGCAACGCTTTGATAAAACGCTGAACTATCGGGTGGTGGATAAAGAGGGTAATGCCCTGCCGTTCCAGCATGATGTGCTGCATCCCGACAGTGTCACCTTCAATGCCGATTTGGAAAAGGTGATGACGGATTACAATCGCCAAAACCGCCCGGCTTCCGTCCCGCTTTTCGTCCAGCCGAACACAGGCAACACAATAGCCTCCCTGCCGGCCGGCGCACCGGTGAATGCCCCGACGGTGACGCTGAAAGGTGAAAACGTGTCGGAACAGATGCTGCAATACTGGTTCCAACAGGCGGACAAGGAAACCCAGAAGCGCTTCCTGCACTGGGCCAACAAACAACCGGTTCGCTGATCCCTCCCGGCGCCTTAGCCGCAAAGGCGCCTTTTCTTCGCATTTTCAGCTGCAAACGCTAGGCAGTGAAAAACAGTTTCAGTAATCTGTCGCACATCCCCGATTAGCGAAGGACACTGAGATGGAATTGACCACCCGCACTATCGCCGAGCGCAAGCACATTGCGCTGGTGGCGCACGATCACCGCAAACAGGCCCTGCTGGAATGGGTTGAAAGCCACAAGACCATTCTGGCGCAGCACCAGTTGTACGCCACCGGCACCACCGGCAACCTGATCCAGCGTGCCAGCGGCATTCCCGTCACCAGCATGCTGAGCGGCCCAATGGGGGGCGATCAGCAAGTCGGCGCACTGATTGCGGAAGGCAAGATAGACATGCTGATCTTCTTCTGGGATCCGCTGAACGCGGTTCCGCACGATCCGGACGTGAAGGCGCTGCTGCGGCTGGCGACCGTCTGGAATATTCCGGTAGCGACCAACCGTTCGACCGCTGATTTTTTGATTGACTCTCCGCTGTTCAAAAGCGAGGTGGCGATCGCCATCCCCGACTATCAGCGTTACCTGCAAGACCGCCTGAAATAGTCCTTTCGGCCTGGCTACCGCCAGGCCAGCTGCTTACGGTTTTTTCTGCACCGGAACGCCAAGCTCACGCAGGTGGTCGACGAACACCGAAGGACGTTCACGATCCTGCAACAGCCATACCTGATGTTTGGCGCGAGTCAACGCGACATACAGCAGACGGCGCTCTTCGGCATCCGGAAAGTCCTCCGGCTGCGGCAGTAACACCTCTTCCAACACCGACTCGCGCGCCACGGCGGGGAAGCCGTCACGCCCCTCGTGCAAACCGGCGATGATGACGTATTCCGCCTGCTGCCCCTTGCTGGCGTGGATGGTCATAAACTCCAGATCCAGCTTTGGCCAGCGGGTGGCCGCTTTCGCCAGCGCTTCCGGTTTCAGATGGTGGTAACGCGCCAGCACCAGGATGCGCTCATCCGGCTTGGCGTAGCCGCTCAGCTTGTCCAGTAGCGGCTCCAACTGCTCGTGCGGCAGGATCGTCACCGACTTTTTATTGCCCTTGCTCAGACTATTGAGCGATTTTTTCAGCTGGTGCGGGTTCTGCTGCACGAACCGGTTGGCCACCTCGCCGATGCGTTCATTGAAACGATAGGTGGTATCCAGCGCGCACTGCGCGCCTTCGCCGAAGTTCGTGGCGAAGGCCGTGGTTAACGTCAGTTCTGCGCCGCTGAAGCGATAAATCGCCTGCCAGTCATCCCCTACAGCAAACAGGCAGGTCTGCTTGTTCTGTCGGCGCAATGCCGCCAGCAAGAGCGCACGCTGCGGTGAGATATCCTGAAACTCGTCGACCAGAATATGTTTCCACGGGCTGACGAAGCGCCCCTTGTCGAGAATGTTGACCGCCTGATGGATAAGGCCGGAGAAGTCCACCGCCCCTTCCTCTTTCAAGGCGCTTTTCCAGGCTTTCAGCAGCGGCGCCATCAGCCTGATGCGTTTTGAAAACAGATCGCGGATTTCTTCATCCGCCTGCTCGATCATTTCCGCCTGGCTGCCGCCATGCATGCGCATCAGCCCCAACCAGCGTTCCAACCGGCTTGCCAGGCGATCCGCCAGGCGCTTATCCTGCCAGAAGTCGCCTTCCGGCACTTCCCATTCCAGCTCTTCGGTCAACCATTGACGCCACCCCTTGGCCTGCGCTTTCTTCTCCGCGCACTGTTGGCGCCAATGGGTGATCAGCAGCTCTTTGCGCGCTTTGGCATCGGTTTCCAACCGGCTGATGGCCGGCGCTTTGCGGCTGCCTTGTTGAATGATTTGCAGCGCCAAGGCATGGAAGGTCTTGGCCTGAATGCCGACATCACCCAAACGTTCTTTGATGCGGTCATTCATCTCGCCGGCGGCCTGACGGCCGAACGCCAACAGCAAGATTTGACCCGGCTCAGCCTCCTGACGACGCAGCAGCCAGCCGGCGCGCGCCACCAGCACCGACGTTTTGCCGCTGCCGGCGCCGGCCAACACCAGCACGGAATCCTCGCCATTGACCACTGCCCGGCTCTGGGCGTCGTTGAGCGGCGAACTCTCGACGGTCTGGAAGAAATCATGGTGTTGCTCCAGCATGCGCTCGGTCCACTGCCGGTTGCGTTGCTGGATGCTGCGCTCCCCCTGCTGCAACCATTGTAAACACAGATGATAATCAGCCCGGCAGTTATCGAATTCCTCCAGGCGCGCCACCGGCATCGGCAGCGCGGAGAAAGCCTCGCGAATTTGCTGCTGCAACTTGCCCAGCTCAGACTTTTTGAACCATTTATCTTGTTGCTCAATGCGCTTAATCTGCGCCACCTGCTGTTGCAACACGCCGGCGCTGACGTCGCTCATTTCGGCGCTCCACTGCTGCCACGCCTGCTGAAGAAAGTGATAAAAACGCTGCGTTTCCTGCCATTCGGTGCCGTGCAGCCGCACTACTTTTTCGTCCGGTAATTCAAATTCCAGCTCGCCCCAGACGATGCCACGCTTGCACCTGACCTGAATCAGTTGATTGAAGGGGATCAGGTATTCATGTTTTTCCCCGCTCACCTCAACGCCGGCGTGCAGCAACCGCACGCGGTTATAAGGGTGCTGAGCCAGGTGTTTCCCCAGCGATGTCGCTTTAAGTTCCATATCGTCGCGCCATGACTATGTTGAGATTAAATAACGGATATCTGCCAGTTTACCTGCGATAAGCAGTGGCACTCTAGCGCTAAAAAAAGGGTAGAATAGATTTTGCGTTTTTATCGTGAATACGCCCGCATCGCGGTTTGGCTATCATTAGAGCAGAATGACGTCTATGCGTACTGTACTGAATATTCTTAATTTTGTGTTGGGCGGTTTCTTCACCACGCTAGGCTGGCTTATTGCTACAGTGTTCAGCGTGCTGCTTGTCATCACACTGCCGCTTACCCGCTCCTGTTGGGAAATCACCAAGCTGTCGCTGGTGCCGTTCGGCAACGAAGCGATACACGTCGATGAACTGTATCCGGAAAAAAGCAATGCGCTGCTCTCCGCCGGCGGCTCACTGCTCAACATTATCTGGCTGGTGCTGTTCGGCTGGTGGCTGTGTCTGTCACACATCGCCGCCGGTATCGTGCAATGCGTTTCAATCATCGGCATTCCGGTCGGCATCGCCAATTTCAAAATAGCCGCCATCGCACTGTGGCCGGTGGGACGCCGCGTCGTCTCGGTAGAAATGGCTCAGCAAGCCCGTATTGAGAATGCTCGCCGTCACTATCAACAGCGTTAATTTTTTCTCCGTTTGAGGAGTTTTTCGTGCTCTCTTTTGCACCCGCAGTTCGTCGTTATACTTACAACAGCAACCTGCTGTATCACTTGCGCATCCTCATTGCGCTGATCGGCACCACCGCCGTTCCCTGGTGGCTCGGCATTCCCAAGCTGACTATCCCGTTAACGCTGGGCGTGGTGGCAGCCGCCCTGACTGATTTGGACGACCGCCTGGCCGGCAGATTACGCAATCTGCTGATCACGTTGGTATGCTTCTTTATTGCTTCCGCCTCGATTGAGCTGCTGTTTCCCTACCCTTGGTTGTTCGCGCTTGGCTTAACCACCTCGACCTGCGGTTTTATCCTGCTGGGCGCCTTGGGGCAACGTTACGCCACCATCGCCTTCGGTGCGCTGCTGATCGCGGTTTACACCATGCTCGGCACTTCCATGTACGATGCCTGGTATCAGCAACCGCTGCTGCTGGTGATCGGTGCATTGTGGTACAACCTGCTGACGCTGGCGGGCCACCTGCTGTTCCCGATCCGACCGCTGCAAGAAAACCTGGCGCGCTGTTACGATCAACTGGCCAATTATCTGGACGCCAAAGCCAACCTGTTCGATCCCGACGCCGAACGCGACGCCGATCTGCCATGGATGGACGTCGCAATGGCCAACAGCGCGTTGGTCGCGTTGCTGAACCAGACCAAAGCCTCGTTATTGACACGCCTGAAAGGCGATCGCGGCCAGCGCGGCACCCGTCGCACCTTGCACTACTATTTTGTCGCGCAGGATATCCACGAACGCGCCAGCTCTTCCCACGTTCAGTACCACGCGCTCAGCCGGCAATTCCGTCACAGCGACATTTTGTTCCGCTTCCAGCGTTTGCTGAGTATGCAGGCGCGCGCCTGCCGCCAGCTGGCGCAATCTATCCTGCTGCGGCAAAAGTACCAGCACAACCCGCGTTTTGAGCCGGCTTTCAGCCGCATTCAGGAGGCGTTGGCGCGCATCGCCGAAACCCAGGGCAATAGCGAACAGACCAAGGCGCTGGCGCATCTGCTGAAAAACCTGCATGCGATAGATGCGCAGTTGGCCAATATCGAGTCCGAGCAAACGCTGGCGAGCGGACAAGCGGAAGAGAACAGCCTGGCCGACGATCGCTTGACCGGTTGGAGCGACATCCGGCTGCGCATCAGCCGCCATTTAACGCCGCAGTCGGCCCTGTTCCGCCATGCGATCCGCATGTCGGCGGTGCTGTGCGTCGGTTACGCCTTTATCCAGTTCACCGGTATGCAGCACGGTTACTGGATCCTGCTGACCAGCCTGTTCGTCTGCCAACCGAACTACAACGCTACCCGCCGGCGCCTGGCACTGCGCATCATCGGCACTCTGGCAGGTATCCTGATCGGCCTGCCAATCCTCTATTTCGTGCCTTCCGTAGAAGGACAACTGGTGTTGATCGTCATCACCGGCGTCCTGTTCTTCGCTTTCCGCACCGTGCAATATGCCCACGCGACGATGTTCATCACGCTGCTGGTGTTGCTGTGCTTCAACCTGTTGGGTGAAGGATTCGAAGTGGCCGCCCCGCGCGTTTACGATACCTTGCTGGGCTGCGCCATCGCCTGGGCGGCCGTCAGCTTCATCTGGCCAGACTGGAAGTTCCGCCAACTGCCGGCGGTGGTGGATAAAACGCTGAATGCCAACTGCCGCTATCTGGACGCCATTTTGGTGCAATATCATCAAGGTAAGGATAACGGCCTCGCTTACCGCATCGCACGACGAGATGCCCATAACAGCGATGCGGAACTGGCTTCGGTCATCTCCAACATGTCAGCCGATCCCAAGGCCGACAAAGCGCTGCAGGAAGCCGCCTTCCGCTTGCTCTGTCTGAACCACACGCTCCTGAGCTATATCTCCGCATTGGGGGCGCACCGCGAGCGGCTGAACACCCCGGCCACGCTCGATCTGCTCAATGACGCCGTGTGTTACGTGGACGGCGCCCTGCATCAGGAAGAACGGAACAGCCAGCGCATTGCGCAGGCGTTGGAACAGCTGGCGGAGCGCATCAGCAAAGCCGTTCCGGAACCTGAAAGCAAAGAACAATTGGTCTTGCAGCAGGTGGGATTGGTGCTCGAGCTGCTGCCGGAGCTCACCGCGCTGCATGCCCAAATCAATAAGGCAGCCTAACTATTCAGGGCCCGATCGATGGGCCCTGAATAACTGGCTCATGCCCATGGCGGCGCATCGCCATCGTATGATCGAACCAACGCACTAGCTCGCTGCGTAATTCGGCCGGCAACGCCGCCTGATGATAACCGGCTATCGCCCCGCCCAGCGACAGCAGCACTCGTAGCCCCAAATTAGTCTGCTGTTTCAATAAACGGAGATAGCTGCGTTTGGCGCCATGCAGCCGTAGGTCATAAGCGTTGCGAATGCCCGCTCGCCACAGCAGACGTTCCATATTGACGTCAATATTCGGCAATGCCTTCAGTCGGCCGTGATCGCCAGCCTTAAGCCGCTGCTCCCGGCGCGCCTCCCTGACAGCCTGCCAGGCCAGCCCCACCAGCTCGTTGCGTTCCCGCCACAGCGACTCGTCAACCCAGTAATAGCGCAAGGTAATGGGCACACCGCGTTTGGAATAGACCATATTGACCATTCCGCGGGCGCGAAAGGCGGGTTCCATGCTTGCCGTAGCCCGCAAATACAGCTCCCCCTCCGCTATCACCGCAAACATGACGCCCTCAGCCAGCAGACCGTAACCGCCGAACTGCGACCGAGTCGTGATGGCCCCCAATGCCGCAAAGCAATTTTTAGCCTGCGCGATTCTTCTCGTCGACATCCTTTTCATAGCGTTCCTCCTTTTTAGGTTCTGGCCTTTAGGTTCTGGCCGTATTATTTCTCTCATCAATGAAAAAAGTAACGTGAACAACTAATTAGAAAAATACGCACTATCCGCCCGCCTGCCAATCACAAAAACCTTCGGTACAAAAAATGATCGCAATTATGCGAGCCGCTACGAAAATTTGGGTTGATCTTATCCTAAATCAGGGATACTGTATAAACATACAGTAACACGACGGGCGGGAACTTTATGCGTACTCAATCACTCTACCAACCTCATTTCGGCCATGGCTCTTATACAACGCGCAATGTTGCGAAGAACACGGATGTCGGCAAAGAGAATGGCTTGATCAGTGAACTTGTTTACAACGAGCGCCAGCCCGCAGTGGCTCAATTGCTGTTGCCCCTGCTGCAGCAACTGGGCAAGCAGTCTCGCTGGCTTCTGTGGCTCACGCCGCAGCAAAAATTAAGCAAACAGTGGCTGCAGCAATCCGGCCTGCCGGTGGATAAAGTGGTGCAATTGAGCCAGATCAGCCCGGTGAATACGGTTGAGGCAATGGAAAAAGCGCTGCAAACGGGGAATTACAGCGTGGTTCTCGGCTGGTTGCCCGAGCTAACGGAGGAGGATCGTCTAAAATTAAGACGAGCGGCAGAATTGGGTAACGCATACGGGTTTATCATGCGTCCACAACGTGACATTAGCCCGACTCACGGACAGTGTTCTACCCTAAAAATTCACTCTTCTTTGTATCATTAAGTAAATTTAGGATTTTTCCCATCATTTTCGTACCCCGTAAAGGGAACCTTTGCGGGATAAGGCAAAAAGCTAGTCCGGCCGCGGTTCGGCAAGGAAAAACGCCCTGTTGATCGCCGCTTTTTTGAGCGGAGAATGTTAGCAAATATGTACGATTCTGCGTTTTTTTTTAGAGCCTTATCACATCACACTTGTAACTTTCGCGCCACGTTGTAGACTTTACATCGCCAAGGTTGCTCTATAACGTCAGAAAAACTGGCGAGTAACAAACGAGGGCTTAAACCTTGGCGAAGGAATTTAACCAAGGGCTTAAACAGCTTTAAAGCTCATTGCCTATTTGGATGATAACGAGGCGCAAAATGAAAAAGACAGCTATCGCATTAGCAGTGGCACTGGCAGGTTTCGCTACCGTAGCGCAAGCCGCTCCAAAAGATAACACCTGGTACACCGGTGCTAAACTGGGCTGGTCCCAGTACCACGACACTGGTTTCTACGGTAACGGTTACCAGAACGGTATCGGCAATGGCCCAACCCATAAAGATCAACTGGGTGCAGGCGCGTTCCTGGGCTACCAGGCAAACCAATACCTGGGCTTCGAACTGGGCTATGACTGGCTGGGCCGCATGCCTTACAAAGGCAGCGTGAACAACGGTGCTTTCAAAGCGCAGGGCGTTCAACTGGCCGCTAAACTGAGCTACCCAATTGCTGACGATCTGGACATCTACACTCGTCTGGGTGGTATGGTATGGCGCGCAGACTCCAAAGCGAACTACGGCCGTACTGGTCAGCGTCTGAGCGACCACGACACCGGCGTTTCTCCGCTGGCTGCTGTTGGTGTTGAATACGCACTGACCAAAAACTGGGCTACTCGCCTGGACTACCAGTTCGTAAGCAACATCGGTGACGCAGGTACCGTTGGCGCGCGTCCAGACAACACCATGCTGAGCCTGGGCGTTTCTTACCGCTTCGGTCAGGATGACGTAGTTGCTCCAGTTGCTCCAGCTCCAGCTCCGGCTCCAGTTGTTGAAACCAAGCGTTTCACTCTGAAGTCTGACGTGCTGTTCAACTTCAACAAGTCTACTCTGAAAGCAGAAGGCCAGCAGGCTCTGGATCAGCTGTACACCCAACTGAGCTCCATGGATCCTAAAGACGGTTCCGTAGTGGTTCTGGGTTACACCGACGCCGTTGGTTCTGACCAGTACAACCAGAAACTGTCTGAAAAACGCGCACAGAGCGTTGTTGACTACCTGGTCTCCAAAGGCATCCCGTCAGACAAAATCTCTGCACGTGGTATGGGTGAAGCAGAGCCAGTTACTGGCAACACCTGTGGCTACAAATCTGGCCGCGCTACCAAAGCTCAGATCGCTTGCCTGGCACCAGATCGTCGCGTAGAGATCGAAGTTAAAGGTATCAAAGACGTTGTAACTCAGCCTCAGGGCTAAGTTTACTCGCCTAATAAAAAACCCCGCAATGCGGGGTTTTTTTTCGTCCTGTTTTTGTCAGAGCATTCAAGGCCAGGCCCAACGAGGCACGCTGCCCCGTTTACTTAGGTTCTTTGCCGAGAATCGCCTTCAGGTCTTCTTTCAACGACGACATCTGATTCGCATACTTCTCTTTGCGCTCAGCATCTTCGATAAGCTGCACGACGGTTTCCGACAGCGTCACGCCGCGACGACGCGCCAGGGCAGCCAAACGTTGCCAAACCAAAAACTCCAGATCGATAGATTTTTTACGCGTATGCTGGTGTTCTGCGTTAAAATGACGTTTGCGGCGGGCGCGGATCGTTTGTTTCATCCGGTTATCCAGATCCGGATTCATATGAGCGGCAATCCATGCAAGTACCTTTACCGGCTCATTTTCCAGCTTCAGCAGCTCGTTAACCGCTTCCTGAGCAGCGCTGTTTTCAATGTAGCGGGTAATGAGTTCCCCTTCCCGGTGCTTCTTCACCAGGTACTTCCATTTCCAACCGCTCTCCAGATTTTCAAGTTGCTGATATTTCATCTTGAGCTCTTCAGTGACCGCGTAACTTCAAATAAGCATAACAGCTTTACGCCGAATTTCCCCGGCAATTAAGCCGTCTTTTAGACTGTTTTTTGCACAGTCATCGCGCGATGTCAAACTCCCTGATGCCAACTGGCACTCCACATGTATCAAGCTGCCGTTATTCTTGTATAATCGCCCTTTCCCTTTTTAACGATTGCATCTAACACTTTGACCAATAACCGACTTGAATGGCAATCTTTATTGCCGGACGTAACGCCTTATCAGGCGATATTTGATACCGCCGCTCAGTTGGCACCCGTGCCCTTTTCCGCCATTCAGCCTCGGCTGGAAAATGCCCTGACGCTATTTTGTCACCCCCAATCGCCACCGCGATTCATGCTGTTGAAAGCGCAAGAAACGCGAGAATACCTGGAACTGATCGCTAACGCCGTCAAACCACTGCTGCCGCAAAACACGGCATGCCGCGGCAGCCACTATGTCATTCAGGATGGCAAGGTCAGCGTAGAGCCTGCCAGCCATGGCGATGAACCTTTCGCTGCCGGCGGTGCTTGCGTGTTCCAAGAGTGGATTGAACCGGAGCAGCTGTTTGGTTGCGTACGGATCCACAATGGCGACATCACTCTGCAGCCCGGTCTGGTGCACCAGGCCAACGGCGGTATTCTGATCCTGTCAGCCCGGGCGCTGCTGGCCCAGCCGTTGCTATGGCTGCGGTTGAAGCAAATGATCGGCCAGCGTCAGTTCCATTGGGTTTCGCCTGACGAAACCCGCCCGCTGCCGGTTGCTATTCCGCCGATGCCGCTGGATCTGCGGCTGATTGTGGTCGGCGACCGCCACGGCCTGGCCGATTTCCACGATATCGAGCCAGAACTGAGTGAACAAGCGGTCTATGGCGAATATGAAGACGATCTGCAACTGACTGAAGTTGATGATATGGCGCAGTGGTGCGGCTACGTCAATGGTGTGATCGCCGAGCGGCAGTTACCGATGTTGGCGGCCGATGCCTGGCTGCCGCTGATCGTTCAGGCGGTGCGTTATAGTGGCGATCAGGGCATCCTGCCACTCTCGCCGGTTTGGCTTGGGCAGCAGTTGTCCGAAGCTGCACTATATGCCGAAGAAGATCGCATTACGGCCAAAGCGTTTGAAGCGGCATTGAATGCCCGCGAATGGCGTGAAAGCTATCTCGCCGAGCGTATGCAGGATGAGATCGAACTGGGTCAGATCCTGATCGAGACCGAGGGTGAAGTGGTTGGGCAAATCAACGGCCTGTCAGTCCTGGATTATCCCGGCCACCCACGCAGCTTCGGCGAACCGTCGCGCATCAGTTGCGTTGTGCATCTCGGCGACGGCGAATTTACCGACGTCGAACGCAAGGCCGAGCTGGGCGGCAACCTGCACGCTAAAGGCATGATGATCATGCAAGCGTTCGTGATCGCCGAACTGGACCTGGATCAGCAGCTGCCCTTCTCCGCCTCGATCGTCTTTGAACAATCTTACGGTGAAGTGGACGGCGACAGCGCCTCGCTGGCTGAACTGTGCGCCCTGATCAGCGCCCTGTCACAGCAGCCGATCACACAACAGATCGCCGTCACCGGCTCCGTTGACCAATTCGGCAACGTACAGCCGATAGGGGGCGTTAACGAAAAGGTCGAAGGTTTCTTCGAGGTTTGTTTACGCCGCGGCCTGACGGGCAAACAGGGCGTCATACTGCCCGTGACCAACGTGCGCCACCTGTGCCTGCGTCAGGATGTCGTTGACGCAGTGCGCGAGGGGCAATTCCACCTGTGGGCGGTAGAGAGCGCGGCGGAAGCCTTGCCTTTGCTCACCGGTTGCCTCTACTCTGACGAACAACAGCCGAATTTGTTGGCGGCCATTCAGGAACGGATTGCGCAGGTGAGCCTGCAGGAACGCCGCCGTCCATGGCCGCTACGCTGGCTCAACTGGTTCAACCACGGCTGATCGGACTTGTTCAGCGTACACGTGTTAGCTAACCTGCGTCCTTCATTAAAATAAGGCTTACTGAGAACATGGTAGATAAACGCGATTCCTATACGAAAGAAGACCTCGAAGCATCCGGCCGCGGCGAGCTGTTCGGCGCCGGTGGCCCGCCGTTGCCGGCGGGTAACATGTTGATGATGGACCGCGTGGTCAAAATGACCGAAGACGGCGGGACTCACAACAAAGGTTATGTGGAAGCGGAGCTGGATATTAATCCGGACCTATGGTTCTTCGGTTGCCACTTTATCGGCGATCCGGTCATGCCGGGCTGCCTGGGCCTGGATGCGATGTGGCAGCTGGTCGGTTTCTACCTCGGTTGGCTCGGTGGCGAAGGCAAAGGCCGCGCGCTGGGCGTCGGTGAAGTCAAGTTCACCGGCCAGGTGCTGCCGACCGCGAAAAAGGTAACCTATCGTATTAACTTCAAACGCGTCATCACCCGCAAGCTGATCATGGGCGTCGCCGATGGCGAAGTGCTGGTTGACGGTGAAGTGATCTATACCGCCACCGATCTGAAAGTGGGCCTGTTCAAAGATACCACCGCGTTCTAATCACGCTGACGAGAAGGCGGCCACTGCCTTCTCTCTAACGTTCTTCGCATGCCGTCATGTTCGACGTGATGGCATTTCTTTCTCTTATCCTTTCCCGGCCTTTCAAAGACTCCCGCCCCTCTTTTTAACCGCCGTTAGCATCATCTTATTATTCAGTTCTCATCAAAGAGGGTTAGGGCCGATAGCGAAGATGCGCTGTTGGGCGATATGAAAACGTTGGGTGCTCCTTATTTCATCGCCCGACACCGAAATGTCTTCCGCCACCGCTCTCTGCCCTATGCTTACCCGAAGCGGCCAAAGCAACAGGCAGCCTGAAAGGCGGCCTCCCTCAATACCCGCATCAGTGCGATAGCGGTTTTTTTGCATCCGGTTATTCTCTTGCCCCTCAAGATCCTCTAACATGACTAGCATGGTAACTACAATTATTGTACTTAGTGAGGAAGGTATGCAAAAAACCCGCTTTAGCGACGCGCCTTGCCCCGTAGCGCGTGCATTGGATCGCGTGGGGGAATGGTGGAGCATCCTGATCCTTCGCGATGCTTTTCAGGGGCTGTCCCGGTTCGACGAATTCCAACAAAGTCTGGGGATGTCACCCACGCTACTGGCGCGTCGCCTGAAGGATTTGGTGGCCCACGGCATTCTGTATAAAGAACGTTATCAAACGCGGCCGGTGCGCTATCACTACCTGCTTACTGAGCGCGGCAACGATTTTCTCCCGGTGTTGGCGGCGCTCTCACAATGGGGCAACAATCATCTGACCGACGGGGACGTCAGCGCCCTGTTGGTCGACGGACGCAACGATCGGCCGATCCAAGTCCAGTTGGTCAATCGTGATACCCAACAGCCGGTGCCGCCGCAGTTCATTACGCTGGCGCCAGGGCCGGCGGCAAGCGACGGCATACATCAACGCGCCGAACTGATGCGGCAGCGGCGCCTCGCCGACTTACCCGAATTTACCAAGGAGCCATCATGAGCAATCGTCGTATCGTCATTACCGGCATGGGCGCCGTTTCACCGCTAGGGTGCGGTGTTGAAGCCATCTGGCAACGTTTGTTAAAAGGAGAATCCGGCATTCGAGCGTTGCCTGACGAGATCGTTGCAGATTTACCGGTCAAGGTCGGAGGACAGGTCCCAGCGTTGGCGCAAGATGCTGAAGCGGGCTTCAACCCCGACGCCTCCGTCGCCCCCAAGGACCAAAAGAAAATGGACCGCTTTATCCTGTTTGCTATGGCGGCGGCGGACGAAGCCATTCGTCAGGCCGGCTGGATAGCCGATACGGACGAAAAACAAGAGCGCACAGCCACCGTCATTGCCTCGGGTATTGGCGGTTTCCCGGCGATTGCCCAGGCGGTGCGCACAACCGACAGCCGCGGCGCCAAGCGGCTGTCGCCGTTCACCATCCCCTCATTCCTGGTCAATCTGGCGGCCGGCCACGTTTCAATCAAACACCACTTCAAAGGGCCGATTGGCGCGCCGGTCACCGCCTGTGCCGCCGGCGTGCAAGCCATTGGCGACGCAGTGCGTATGATCCGCAATGATGAAGCCGATATCGCCGTGTGCGGCGGTACCGAAGCCGCTATAGATACCGTCAGCCTGGGCGGGTTCGCCGCCGCGCGCGCCATGTCCACCGCTCCGGCCGAATTGGCGCAACAGGCCTCTCGGCCCTTCGATAGCGCCCGGGACGGATTTGTCATGGGGGAAGGCGCCGGCATGCTGGTCATTGAAACGCTGGAACACGCACTGGCGCGCGGCGCCACCCCGCTCGCGGAAATCGTCGGCTACGGCACCAGCGGCGACGCCTACCATATGACATCCGGCGCTGAAGACGGCAACGGCGCCTATCGGGCGATGAAAATCGCGTTGAAGCAGGCGAACGTCGTTCCCGAGGAGGTACAGCATTTAAATGCGCACGCGACGTCGACACCCGTAGGGGATTTGGGCGAAATCAACGCCATCAAACACCTGTTTGGCACGGCCGGGACTGTCGCCGTGACCTCAACAAAATCAGCGACGGGGCACCTGCTGGGCGCCGCCGGCGGGCTGGAAACCATCTTTACCGCCTTGGCTCTGCGCGAGCAGATAGCCCCTGCCACGCTAAATCTGGATAACCCCGACCCGGCGGCCGCAGGTTTGCATCTGGTCGCGAAACAGGCAGAATCGATGAACATGACCTACGCCTTATCAAACGGCTTCGGCTTTGGCGGCGTGAATGCGAGTATTTTGTTGAAACGCTGGCGGGATGAATAAGCGCCTGAAACAAAAACCTCCGCCAGGGGGCGGAGGTTATTCCTTTTATTTGACAGGGAGCCGCTTAAGCGGTCACAGCCCTGTCTTCCATGGCTTCTCGCCAACCTCCCAGCCATTGAGACCGGGCGTCCACTGATGATTGGTAGGGACAATGTTCCCTGGAACGCCCTAAAATACCTGCCTGATACCCTCTCGAATGCGCCCTTTCCAGACGATCGCGTTTCTGTCTCTTCATGCCTCGTTTCCCTCATTTTGGTCTGGTGGAAAGAAAACAATGGCTGCTTTTTGCGCAGCCACGAGTAATCAATAGCGCTAAAAGAAGAGAAGATCAATGCGCAAAATTCACGCCAATGTCATATTTGTGAGCTACGCCCGAGGAAAATGCTAAGTGGCTGATCTGCAGAGGAAGGAGTTAACCAATTGAAATTAAACAGAAATCCCTGCCAGCGAGAAAAAACGACTTTTCACGCCGACAGGGATTAGACGATTTTAGACCAAATTATGACTAAATGCCGCCCATCTGTGCTGCGATAGCCTGGGCTTCCTGCTGCCACCCCTGCGCCAGAGTGCGCACCAGGGCATCATAGCCGTCTTCACCCTGTTTCAGCTCCAGGCTGAAAGGCCTTTTGATCAAACGCCCCTGGCGGTTCAGCACCCACTCGCCGCGAATGATCGCTTTCCCGTCAAAGCGGCCGTGGAAGCCGCTGATGGTCACGTTCAGCACATCCTGCTCGCTGCTCATCGGCTGCGAAGAGACCACCCACCCCGGCAGCGCGCTGCTGAGGTTGGTGACCAGCGTTTGCTGCAGCTGCTGATCGAGCGGGCTGGCCCACAGGTTGTTCTGGGCTATCACATACTGCACGTCGTTGGTCTGATACACCACGCCGCTCTGCGCCAGATAATCCGCCACGCTCACGTGCTCCAGCCACAGCTGGCGCGTGGAGGCGGCGCTGCTGCCGGCCACGGCCGGCGCGCCCAGCGCCGGCAACTGATAGTAAGTCTTCTGTGGCGAACTGCTGCAGGCGCTGAGCAACAGCGCCAGGGCTACCGGGATCCATTTCATCATTTCGTGGCCTTCTTCGGCTGAGGGTCATTGCTGCCGGCGGCTTCAAACACCAGCGCGTTGCTCTTCTCATTCAGGGTGCGCAACACCGGTTGCAGCTCACGCAAGACCTGATCGAGGCGCTGCATGTCGCCCACCATCTTGTTGTAAGCCGGTGAACCAGGCTGGAACCCTTTCATGCTGCGGTTCAGCTCCAGCAGCGTTTTCTGCATGTCCTGCGGCAGCGCCTGCATCTCTTTGCTGGCGATGATGTCGTTCAACGACTTCATGGTCTGCTGCGTCGACTTCATGGTTTTCTGGCTTTCCGCCAGCGTCTTGGTCGCTTCGCTGATCATCGGATTGATCGGCATCGAATTAATCTTATCCAACGTCTGCATCAGCTTCTGCTGGATCTGCGCCAGACCGCCGCTGGTGGTCGGCATCAGCGGATAACCGAACAGCTCGCGCGGCCCTTTCCACGGTTTCTCCTGCGGATAGAAGTCGAGATCGATGTACAGCGAACCGGTCAGCAGGTTGGCGGACTTCATCGAGGCGCGCATGCCGCGGGATTCCGCATCTTTCAAGTGCCCTTCAATATCGAAGTTGCCGCCCAGCTGTTTCTGGAAGCGATCCGGCTCGATGCGGATCAGCACCGGAATGCGGTAGTCGTTATCCAGACGCTGCGCCATGCCGTCTTTATAGAACGGCACCTGCGCCACCGTCCCCAGACGGATGCCGCGGAACTCGACCGGCGCGCCCGGCTGCAGGCCGCGTACCGAATCGGAGAAGAACAGCAGGTAGTCTTTATGCACGGTATACAGCGAATCCTGCGTGCTGCGCTGGTTGTCGAACAGCCGGTACTCCGCCTTTTCTTTCGCCTGTTCGCCGCGATCCCAGCCGTCCGGCACATCGAAGCTGACGCCGCCGCTGAACAGCGTGGTCAACGAGCCCATCTCCACCCGCATGCCCTGTGCCGACATGTCAAACGCCACGCCGCTGTCTTTCCAGAAGCGCACGTTGGTGGTGACCAACTGATCGTAAGGCGCAGTGATGAACAGCTGATAGCGCATGGCGCGCTCTTTAGGATCGAAGTAGCTGGTTTCCACCGACCCGACGCGATAGCCGCGGAACAGCACCGGATCGCCGGCGTTGAGCTGGCCTGACTTCTCGCTGTCCAGCACGATGCGCAACCCTTTGGCGTCCGGGGAAGCCAGCGGCGGCGCATCGAGAAGCTGATAGTTGTCTTTGCCGTCTTTGCCTTTGTTGCCCGGCTGCAGTTCGATATAGGCGCCGGAGAGCAGCGTACCCAGCCCGGAGACGCCTTCACGGCCGATCTGCGGCTTCACCACCCAGAAGGCGGAATCCTGGCGCAGCAATTTCTCCATGCCGGAATTGAGACGCGCCTGCACCATCACCTTGCTCAGGTCATCGCTCAACGTGACGGTTTCCACCACGCCGACGTCAACGCTGCGGCTTTTGATTTTGGTTTTACCCGCTTCCAGCCCTTCCGCCGTCGTGGTCACCAGCGTCACCACCGGCCCCTGATGGCTGAAGTGGTAAAACAGGATCCAGGCGCCGATCAGCGCGGTCACGATGGGAATGATCCACACCGGCGACCAGCGTTTGATCTTCTCGACGTCCGCGACGCTATGATTATTTTCCGTCACCTTGCGGCTCCTTGTTTATTGTTTCACTTGCGCGATCCCAGGTCAGCCGGGGATCAAATGTCATGGCGGCGAACATGGTGAGGATCACCACCAGCGCGAACAGCACGGCGCCCGTCGCGGGATAAATGCTCATCAACTGCCCCATTCGCACCAACGCCGACAACACGGCGATCACAAACACGTCGATCATTGACCAACGACCAACGAATTCGACCACTTCATAAATCAGATGCATACGCTCGCTGTCGGCGCGCGGTTTCTTCCTGCCGTTCGCATCCCAGCACAGCCAACCGATCGCCAACATTTTCAGCGACGGCACCATGATACTGGCGATGAAAATCACCATCGCTACCGGATAAGAGCCGTCCCCCCACAGCAGGATCACCCCCGCCATGATGGTGGAATTCATCTTGTTACCCAGCGCCTCGGTCACCATGATGGGCATCAGGTTGGCCGGAATATACAGCATGACAGAGGTCACCAGCAGCGCCAGCGTCCACTGCAGGCTGTGGCGGCGACGCACATAGCCCTTGGTGTGGCAGCGCGGGCAGCGCACCTGATCGGCCGGCAGGATCGCCGTGCAGCACGCGCAGGAGCGCACGCCCTGGCGCATGCCGGTGCGCCCCACCGTCAGCGGGCGATTAAGCCGCGGCGCCGGTTCGATATCCTGCCACAGCCAGCGCCGATCCACGCACTGGAAAGCGCGCACCTGCAGCAGACAGAACAGGCAGTAAGGCACGAAGCTGCTGCCGATGCCGATGTCGCCGTAGGCCATCAGCTTGACGAAGCTGACCAGCACCCCGGCGAGGAAAATTTCCACCATGCACCAGGTCTTGAACTGGAACAGCACCCGGGCCATCCACTCTTTGAGACCCAGCGGCAAGCGCACCCTGGCGCACAGCAGGATGATCGCCACCATGCAAAACGCCGGGATCAGCTGCACGAACACCATAAACAAGGTGGCCATGCTGGCGTAGTCTTCCGCCACCATGACTTCCGGGATTTGGATCAGCCGGATTTCGTTGCCGAGGCCGGCGACGCGCATGTTGATAAACGGGAAAATGTTGGCCAGCACCAGCATGAACAAGGCGCTGAGCGCGTAACCGATCGGCCGCTTGCGCGGCTCGTCCCAGCGGGCGCTGAGCGTGGTTTTGCAGCGCGGGCATACCGCTTTGCTGCCATAGGCCAGCGGCGGCAGCGCCACCAGCATGTCGCACTGCGGGCACAGCATCAGGTTATCCTGCTGCGCCGCCGAGGGTGCGGAATGACTATGCTGCTGATGATTGTTGTGGGAACACACCATATTCCTCCTAAATAACGTTGCTCACCGGCACGTCGATACCGCCCGCAGCAGCGCGCGGGCGGTATCGCAACGGTCAGCCGTTTTTCATCGCTTCCAGCTCTTCCCAGCGGGCGAAGGCCTGCTCGAGCGCCTGCTCGGCGTTAGCCAACGCCGTCAGCACTTCTTGCGTTTCGCTGTGCGGCCGCGTGAAGAAGTCGGCATCGCTCATCTGCGCCTGCAGCGCTTCGATTTCCGCTTCCAGCTGTTCGAGCCGCTGCGGCAGCTGTTCCAGTTCGCGCAGCAGGTTGTAACTCAGCTTGGCCGTCGCTTTCTTCGGCTGTTCGGCCTTTTTCTCCGCCGCCGGTTTGCTCGCGCTCGGCGCCGCCTGACGAATCGGTTTCGCTGTCGCGCGCTGGTGATGCGCATCGTAGTAACCGCCGACGAAGGCGTTGATCACGCCATTGCCTTCGAAGATCCAGCACTCGGTCACCGAGTTGTCAACGAACTGACGATCGTGACTGACCAGCAACACAGTGCCCTGATAGCCGTCGATCAGCTCTTCCAGCAGCTCCAGCGTTTCGACGTCGAGATCGTTGGTTGGTTCATCGAGGATCAGCAGATTGCTCGGTTTCAGAAACAGCTTAGCCAACAGCAAGCGGTTACGCTCACCGCCCGACAGCGCCTTCACCGGCGTCATCGCGCGTTTCGGGTGGAACAGGAAGTCCTGCAGGTAGCCCAGCACGTGGCGAGGACGGCCGTTGACCATCACTTCCTGCTTGCCTTCCGCCAGGTTGTCCATCACCGTGCGCTCCGGATCGAGATCGGCGCGGTGCTGGTCGAAATAGGCCACTTCCAGCTTGGTGCCGCAGTGCACGCGACCGCTGTCGGCTTTCAGCTGACCGAGCATCAGTTTCAGCAGCGTGGTTTTGCCGCAGCCGTTCGGCCCCACCAGCGCAATCTTGTCGCCGCGCTGCACCTGGGCGGAGAAACCGCGTACCAGCACCTTTTCGCCAACCTGATAATTGACGTCTTCCAGCTCGAATACGATTTTGCCGGAGCGGGTCGCCTCTTCCACCTGCATCTTGGCGGTGCCCATCACTTCACGGCGCTCTGAACGCTCGACGCGCAGCGCCTTCAGCGCGCGCACGCGGCCCTCGTTGCGGGTGCGGCGCGCCTTGATGCCCTGACGGATCCAGACCTCTTCCTGCGCCAGCTTGCGGTCGAACTCGGCGTTTTGCAGCTCTTCCACCCGCAGCGCTTCTTCTTTGCTCTGCAGGTACAGATCGTAGTTGCCCGGCCAGGAAACCAGCTTGCCGCGATCCAGATCGACGATGCGCGTCGCCATGTTGCGGATAAACGAACGGTCGTGCGAGATGAAGACGATGCTGCCGTCGAACTCTTTCAGGAAACCTTCCAGCCAGTCGATGGTTTCAATATCCAGGTGGTTGGTCGGTTCGTCGAGCAACAACACGCGCGGCGAGCTCACCAGCGCGCGGCCCAGCGCCGCTTTGCGCAGCCAGCCGCCGGACAGCGAGGAAAGCTCGGCGTCGCCGTTCAGCCCCAGCTGCAGCAGCACTTCGCTGATGCGGCTGTCGAGCTGCCACAGCCCCTGGTGATCGAGGATCTCCATGATTTGCGCCATGCGCGCCAGGTTTTTCTCGCTCGGATCGCTTTCCACCAGGTGAGAGATCGCGTGATAGGCCTTCAGGTGTTCCGCCTGCTCCGCGACGCCTTCCGCCACGAAATCGAACACGCTGCCGCCGATATTGCGCGGCGGATCCTGTTGCAGACGCGCCACGATCAGATCCTGTTCGTAGATCACCCGGCCGTCGTCCAGCGGGATCTCTTTGCCGAGGATCTTCAGCAGCGTGGACTTACCGGCGCCGTTGCGCCCGACCAGACACACGCGTTCGTTGTCTTCGATATGAATTTCGGTGTTGTCTAAAAGCGGCGCATCGCTGAAAGAAAGCCAGGCGCCGGACATGCTGATTAACGACATAGTAATTATTTTCCTTCGCCGGCGTGAGTCACCAGCCAGCAGTTGTGGATCTGACGGTTACGGGCAAAGTCCTGCGACAGCGTCTTGGCGGTGATCTCTTTCGCCTCCAGGCCCAGTGCGCTCAGCCCTGCCATATCCATTTGGAAACCGCGCTTGTTGTTCGAGAACATGATGGTCCCGTTGCGGCGCAGCAACCGTTTCAAATCTTTCATCAGCGCCAGGTGATCGCGCTGGACGTCAAAGGTGTTCTCCATCCGTTTGGAGTTGGAGAACGTCGGCGGATCGATGAAGATCACGTCGAACTGTTCATTGGCATTGCTCAGCCACGACAGGCAGTCGGCCTGGATCAGCCGATGCTGGCGGCCGGTCAGGCCGTTGGCGCGCAGGTTCTTCTCCGCCCATTCCAGGTAGGTGCGCGACATGTCCACCGTGGTGGTGCTGCGCGCGCCGCCCAGCCCAGCATGCACGCTGGCGGTGCCGGTATAGGCGAACAGGTTGAGGAAGTCCTTGCCGTTGCTCATCTCGCCCAGCATACGGCGCGCAATGCGGTGATCGAGGAACAGGCCGGTATCGAGATAGTCGGTCAGATTGACCCACAGCTTGGCGTTATACTCTTCCACCAGCAGGAACTCGCCCTTCTGCGCCAGTTTCTCGTACTGGTTTTTACCCTTCTGTCGCTCGCGAGTTTTCAGGACCAGCTGATTCGACGGCAGCTCCAGCACCGCCAGCGTCGCGTTGATCACATCGAACAGACGCTGACGCGCTTTCTGCGCATCGACGGTTTTCGGCGGCGCATACTCCTGCACCACCACCTTGCTGCCGTAACGATCCACCGCGACGTTGTATTCTGGCAGATCGGCATCGTACAGGCGGTAGCATTCGATGCCTTGTTGCTTCGCCCACTTGTCGAGCTTCTTCAAATTCTTGCGCAGACGGTTGGCAAAATCTTCCGCCACCTGCACGCCGCCGGTAGCATTGCCGGCCGGGCTTGCCGCCAGCTGATAGTTTTTCTGCACGCACTCCAGCGGGCCGTTCTTCGCCTTGAACTGGCGCTCGGCGCGCAGCTGCAGGCAGCTCAACAGCTCCGGCGAGGCGCTGAACAGCGAAAGCTGCCAACCGCCAAAGGCGCTTTTCATCACGCGGCCCAGCATGTTGTGCAGCGCGATCAGCGCCGGTTCGCTTTCCAGACGCTCGCCGTACGGCGGGTTGCTGATCACCGTGCCGTGCGGGCCTTCCGGCAGCGGGTTGGTCAAGCGCGCGACGTCGCCGACGTTGAAGGTGATCAGCTCGGCGACGCCGGCGCGGCGGGCGTTGCCGCGCGCCATCTCAATCACCCGACGATCGATATCGGAACCGAAGAAGCGAGAGGTAGTTTCCTGCAGGCCGCGACGCGCGCGCACCTGCGCTTCGGTGGTGACTTCACGCCACAGTTCGGCGTTGTGACCATTCCAGGCGCTGAAGCCCCAGTGTTGACGGTGCAGGCCCGGCGCGCGATCGGCGGCGATCATCGCCGCTTCGATCAACAGCGTGCCGGAGCCGCACATCGGATCGAGCATCGGCGTGCCCGGCTGCCAGCCGGAACGCAACACGATGGCGGCCGCCAGGTTTTCCTTCAACGGCGCCTGGCCGGTGAGATCACGGTAGCCGCGCTGGTGCAGGCCTTCGCCGCTCAGATCGAGCGCCACGCTGGCCATATCGCGTTGCAGGAAGACGTTAACGCGAATGTCCGGCTGCTGTTTGGCAACCGTCGGGCGTTGGTCGAGCTTACGGGTGAAGCTGTCAACGATGGCGTCTTTCACCTTCAGCGCGCCATACTGGCTGTTGCGGATCTCTTCGTTCACGCCGCTGAAATGCACGGCGAAGGTTTTATCCACGCCAAAAATGCTCGGCCAGTCAATCGCCTGCACGCCGAGGTACAGATCCAGGTCGCTGTGCACGCGGAATTCGTTCAGCGGCAACAAAATGCGCGAAGCCAGGCGGCTCCACAGCAGGCTTTGGTACAGAAGACGATCGTCACCCTGAAAATGTACCCCGCCCTGCACCACTTTGCAGTCGTGAGCGCCAAGCGTTTCCAGCTCGCTTTTTAACAGTTCTTCCAATCCACGCGCCGTGCTGGCAAACAGAGAGTTCATATCGTACTTATCACCAAAAAGAAAATTGTTGCGCATTATAGCTAATCCGCACCGCTTGTCATAAAGTTGCTCCCTTCTATTTAATCATCGCACGGAGATAAGGGTGATCACGCTTTCCAGACTCTACGTCCATCCGGTTAAATCACTGCGCGGCTTGCAGCTTTCCTACGCCCAGGTCGGCAGCAGCGGTCTGGCCTTTGACCGCAACTTTATGATCACCGAACCGGACGGCACCTTTATTACCGCGCGCCAATATCCGCAGATGGTGTTGTTCACGCCGGCGCTGTTGCCGGACGGGCTGTTTCTGACCGCGCCGGACGGTGAAAGCGCCGCTATTCGCTTCAGCGACTTCGCGGCCGCGCCGCAGCCGACCGAGGTGTGGGGCAACCATTTCACCGCGCTGATCGCGCCGGATGAGATCAACCGCTGGCTGAGCGGCTATTTCCAGCGCGACGTGCAGCTGCGCTGGCTGGGGCCGGAGCTGACCCGCCGGGTCAAGAAACACCCTGAAATCCCGCTGACGTTTGCCGACGGCTACCCTTATCTGCTGATTAACCAAGCTTCATTCAACGACCTGCAGCAGCGTTGCCCCGGCAGCATCAAGCTGGAACAGTTCCGCCCCAATCTGGTGGTGAGCGGCGCTACCGCCTGGGCTGAAGACGGCTGGCAGGTGATCCGCGTCGGCGATGTGATGTTCGATCTGGTGAAACCCTGCAGCCGCTGCGTGCTCACCACCGTCAGCACCGAGCGTGGCCGCAAGCACCCGAGCGGCGAACCGCTCAGCACGCTGCAAAAATTCCGCTCCGCCGACAACGGCGACATCGATTTCGGCCAGAATATGATCGCGCGCAACAGCGGCATCATTCGCGTGGGCGATACGGTGGAAGTCTTGTCAACCAAGCCGCCGCGCCCTTATGGTGCAGGTAAAGTGGTGGAGAGCGTGCAGGCGCCGCAGGACAGCGCGCACAGCGTCACGATCGAATATGAAGGAAAGGTATTTACCGGCAACAACCAGCAGATCCTGCTCGAACAACTGGAACAGCAAGGCATTCGCGTGCCTTACTCGTGCCGCGCCGGGATTTGCGGCAGCTGCCGCATTACATTGCTGAGCGGTGAAGTCGCGCCCCTGAAGAAAAGCGCGCTGGGCGACAACGGCACCATCCTGTGCTGCAGCTGCATCCCGAAAACTGATTTGACGTTGGCGTAATCCGCCTTATACCGCCCTGTCGTAAGCCGGGGCGGCGCTTTCATCCTGCGCGCAGGGTTTCAGCCGATCGTGCATCACCTTGATGGCGTCGCCCAAGACCATGGTACGGCCGGCGACCGTCAGCTGATTTTGCGCCAGCAGGCACAGGCTGGCGTTATCCCCGGCCTCCACCACCAGCAGGCGCGCTTCCGCGCCGCTTTCCATCACTTTCACCGCCGCCAGCTCGCCGTTTTTCGGCTGCAACGGGTAGTGCTGCTGCGAGAAATGCCAGCTCTTCGGCATCAGCGGTTTCAGGAAGCGATAGGCGACCAGCGCATTCAACACCAGCTCGGCGCGCTGTTCGTGGCTCAGCTTGACCTGCTTGCACTGTTCTTCATAGGTGAAATAAAGGGCGGCGTCATCCACGCAAAAAGCGCATTCATCGAAGGCGTCCGGCGTTAACATTTTGGCCGGGAAACGTGAACGAAAGATCATACCATTAGCTAAATCCAGCATTAGCCGATCGTGTTCGGCATCAAAATACCAACGCCAATTATCGTCAGGTTTTATCTTCATTTCGTATCCTTCTCGCTGCCCATGCCAACGCCGCACTCACCCTAAAAGGCGATTTTATCACCGATGAAATAGCTTAAACATCGGATAATTCCGCGAACGATATTTAAGCTAACGAACAAAATATAGACGAGCCGGGGGCAGAAATAAACCCCCGGAATAAAATGAGAGGAAAAATATTAGATATGGGTAACGATATCTTTAATCAAACGCGGGCCGTGATAGATAAATCCGGAATAAATTTGCAGCAGGCTCGCGCCGGCCTCCATTTTTTCGCGCGCCGCCGTCAGCGAATCGATGCCGCCTACGCCGATAATCGGCAGACGTCCTTGCAGCTCGGTGGAGAGGCGACGGATCACTTCGGTGCTGCGTGATTGCAACGGACGCCCACTTAACCCGCCCGCTTGTTCGCAGTAATTCAGCCCTTGGATCAATTTTCGATCCAACGTGGTATTGGTGGCGATCACGCCATCGATATTATGCCGCACCAGGCTATCGGCAATTTGGATCAATTCTTCTTCAGAAAGATCCGGCGCGATCTTTACCGCCACCGGCACATATTTGTGATGGCGCGCATGTAATTCCTGCTGCTTATTTTTAATCGCAGCCAAAAGATCGTCTAACGCTTCGCCATACTGTAAGGATCGTAACCCCGGCGTATTCGGTGAAGAGATGTTAATCGCGATATATCCGGCATACGGATAAACTTTATCCATGCAGATCAAATAATCGTCTTTGCCCTGCTCGACCGGCGTGTCTTTATTCTTGCCGATATTGATCCCAAGAATGCCGCCGAAATGGGATTTCTTAACGTTTTCAACCAGATTGTCCACGCCATGGTTATTGAACCCCATGCGGTTAATCAGGCCTTCCGCCTCAACCACGCGGAACAAGCGCGGCTTGTCGTTGCCCGGTTGCGGACGCGGCGTCACGGTGCCGACTTCCACATGGCCGAAGCCCATCGCGCCGAACGCATCGATGCATTCGCCGTTTTTATCCAGACCGGCGGCCAACCCCAGCGGGTTTTTAAACGACAACCCCATGCAGCTGACCGGTTTGGTCGGCACGGACTGACGGACAAGAAACGCTAATGGGGTGCCGGTAATACGGCTGAGCTGACGAAAGGTCACTTCGTGCGCGCGCTCCGGATCGAGCTGGAACAACGCTTTCCTGATGAGGGGGTAGTACATGGACTCTCCTGATTTCCCGGTTGCAAACCGGGGGCGTATTATCCGGTATCCCCCGCCTAATTGGAATTGATTAAAGGCAAAAAAAGCCGTTTTTACGCAATCGTTTTCCCTTGTCACTGCCAAATCGGCGCCAATCCGCTTTTACGCATATCCAAATCAAAAAATGAGATTTAAAAAACGCGCCCGGTTGCTGGTAGGTTTAAAACACTTCCCATTAATTTTCTAATTAAACCTAACTTTTAGTTATAAGGAGTGGCAATGCGCGTTATATCACTGGCCGGTAGCCCACGCATCCCATCACGTTCCGCCGCGCTGCTCTCGCTGAGTCAGAACTGGCTGCGGCAACAAGGGGTGGAGGTGACGGCCTATACCCTGCACGACTTCGATGCCGAAGATCTGCTGTACGCCAACTTCAACAGTCCGGCGATCAAGGCGTTTGCCGACCAGCTGGCGCAGGCCGACGGCCTGCTGATTTCCACGCCGGTTTATAAAGCGTCGTTCTCCGGCGCGCTGAAAACCCTGCTGGACCTGCTGCCGGAACGCGCGCTGGACCATAAAGTGGTGCTGCCGCTGGCGACCGGCGGTTCTGTCGGTCACATGCTGGCGGTGGACTATGCGCTGAAACCGGTGCTGGCGGCGCTGAAAGCGCAAGAGGTGCTGCACGGCGTGTTCGCCGACGACAGTCAGATCCAGCTGACCGGCGAAAGTGCCACGCTCACCGACGCCGTGGCCGCCCGGTTGGAAGAAGCGCTCGCCAGTTTCTATCTGGCGCTTGGGCGCCGCAAACCGCCCGCGCTGCGCGTCGCCTCGCCGCTGACGGCGCGTCAAACCGCCTGAAATGCCTGGAAAAGGAGAGCCTGAATGAAACAACGCAACGCTTTGCGACGTTGGCTGAACGCAGCGGCCTTCACCGGCCTGCTGTCGCTGGTCTGGGCCAACGCCGCCGTCGCGCAGGATCCGGCGCAATTTCGCATCGGTTACCAGAAAGGATCGGTGAGTCTGGTGCTGGCGAAAAGCCACCGGCTGCTGGAGGAGCGCTTCCCCGCCACCCGCATCAGTTGGATTGAATTTCCCGCCGGCCCGCAGATGCTGGAAGCCTTGAACGTCGGCAGCATCGATCTGGGCAGCACCGGTGATATTCCGCCGCTCTTCGCGCAGGCCGCCGGGGCGGACCTGCTGTATGTCGGCGTTGAGCCTCCCAAACCGAAGGCGGAAGTGATCCTGGTGCCGGAAAACAGCCCGATCAAAACCGTCGCCGATCTGAAAGGCCATAAGGTCGCATTTCAGAAAGGATCCAGCTCACACAACCTGCTGCTGCGATCGCTGCAAAAGGCCGGCCTGAAATTTACGGATATCCAACCCGCCTACCTGACCCCCGCCGATGCGCGCGCCGCATTCCAGCAAGGCAACGTCGATGCCTGGGCTATCTGGGATCCTTATTATTCCGCCGCGCTGCTGCAGGGCGGCGTGCGGGTGCTCGGCGACGGCACCGATCTGAACCAGACCGGTTCCTTCTATCTGGCCGCGCGCCCCTACGCCGAAGCCAACGGCAGCTTTATCAGCCAAGTATTGACGGTGCTGACCCAGGCCGATGCGCTCACACGCAGCGACCGGGTGCAAAGCGTGACCCTGCTGGCCAACGCCATGAGGCTGCCGGAACCGGTGATCGCCAGCTATCTGGATCACCGCCCCCCGACCGCCATCACACCGCTCGATGCGCATACGATCGCCGCGCAGCAGCAAACCGCCGACCTGTTTTACGCCAACCGGCTGGTGCCGGTGAAGGTCGACATCTCGCAACGCATCTGGCGCCCAAGCGCGCAATAAATACGGGAGAGCATTGACGATGAGCCTGAACGTTTTCTGGTTTTTACCCACCCACGGCGACGGCCACTATCTTGGCAGCGCACAGGGCGCTCGCAGCGTCGATCACGGTTACTTGCAACAAATCGCCCAAGCGGCGGACCGGCTGGGATTCGGCGGCGTGCTGATCCCCACCGGTCGCTCTTGCGAAGACTCCTGGCTGGTGGCCGCCTCGCTGATCCCGGTCACCCAGCGGCTGAAATTTTTGGTCGCGCTGCGGCCGGGTATCATCTCCCCTACGCTGGCGGCGCGTCAGGCGGCGACGCTGGATCGCCTGTCCAACGGGCGCGCCCTGTTCAATCTGGTCACCGGCGGCGATCCGGAAGAGCTGGCGGCGGAGGGGTTGCATCTCAGTCATGAAGAGCGTTACGAGGCCTCGACCGAGTTCACTCATATCTGGCGCCGGGTGCTGGAAGGTGAAACCGTCGATTTCCACGGCAAGCATATTCAGGTGAAAGGCGCCAAACTGCTGTTCCCGCCGGTGCAGCAACCGCGCCCGCCGCTCTATTTCGGCGGATCCTCCGCCGCCGCGCAGGATCTGGCCGCCGAGCAGGTAGAAATGTACCTCACCTGGGGAGAGCCACCGGCACAGGTCAAAGAGAAGATCGAAGAGGTGCGCGCCAAAGCGGCGGCGAAGGGCCGGCAGGTACGCTTCGGCATCCGTCTGCACGTCATCGTGCGGGAAACCACCGAAGAAGCCTGGCGCGCCGCCGATCGGCTGATCGCTCACCTCGATGAGGAAACCATCGCCAACGCGCAGCAGGCCTTTGCGCGCTTCGACTCCGTCGGCCAACGGCGCATGGCGGCGCTGCACGGCGGCAAGAAGGATAATCTGGAGATCAGCCCGAACCTGTGGGCCGGCATCGGCCTGGTGCGCGGCGACGCCGGCACCGCGCTGGTGGGCGATGGCCCGACGGTCGCGGCGCGCATGCAGGAATACGCCGATCTGGGCATCGACACCTTTATTCTCTCCGGCTATCCGCATCTGGAAGAGGCCTACCGCGTCGGCGAACTGCTGTTTCCGCACCTCGATCTGGCGCAGGAGGAAACACCCGCGCGCCTTCAACCGGTGCGCCCGCAGGGCGAAGTAGTGGCCAACATCTATGTTCCGCAAAAAGTGTCGCAGAGCTGAGGAGCGCCCCGATGGCAAAGAACGCGCAACGCATCCTGTACCGGCTGGCCCCTTGGGCGCTGCCGCTGGCGCTGGTGATCATCTGGCAAGTCGCCGTCGAAACCGGCTGGCTGTCCAACCGCATTTTGCCGGCGCCGAGTGCGGTGCTGGCCGCCTTCTGGCGCCTGAGCCAAAGCGGCGAACTGTGGCAGCACCTGAGCATCAGCAGCCAGCGTGCGTTGTTAGGCTTCGCCATCGGCGGCAGCATCGGACTGATTCTCGGCTTTATTACCGGGCTGTCGCGCTGGGGTGAACGCCTGTTGGACAGTTCGGTGCAAATGATCCGCAACGTGCCGCACCTGGCGCTAATCCCACTGGTGATCCTGTGGTTCGGCATCGATGAATCCGCCAAGATCTTTCTGGTGGCGCTCGGCACGTTGTTCCCGATTTATCTCAATACCTATCACGGCATCAAAAACATCGATCGCGGCCTGCTGGAGATGGCGCGCAGCTACGGTCTGAGCGGTTTTCGCCTGTTCACGCAGGTGGTGCTGCCGGGCGCGTTGCCGTCGATTATGGTCGGCGTGCGTTTCGCCCTCGGGTTCATGTGGTTGACGCTGATCGTCGCCGAAACCATCTCGGCCAACTCCGGCATCGGTTATCTGGCGATGAACGCGCGTGAATTTCTGCAAACCGACGTGGTGGTGGTGGCGATCGTGCTGTACGCCCTGCTCGGCAAGCTGGCGGACGTGGGCGCACAACTGCTGGAACGCGTCTGGCTGCGCTGGCATCCGGCCTATCAACTGAAACAGGGAGAAGCGCTATGACCCTTCCCGCTCGCCTTGCGCAAGGCACGCCGGTGACGCTGGAGTCCATCGGCAAACGTTACGGCAACCGCACCGTGCTGGATAACATTCAGCTACGCATCTCTGCCGGGCAGTTCGTGGCGGTGGTCGGCCGCAGCGGCTGCGGCAAGAGCACCCTGCTGCGTCTGTTGGCCGGCCTGGAACAGGCCAGCAGCGGCGCGCTGCTCAGCGGCAATGCGCCGCTTGCCGCCGCCAAAGAGGATACCCGGCTGATGTTTCAGGATGCTCGCCTGTTGCCGTGGAAAACGGTGATCGACAACGTGGGTCTGGGGCTGCGCGGCCACTGGCGCGACGCGGCGCTGCAGGCGCTGGCCGCGGTCGGTTTGGCGGATCGCGCCCGCGACTGGCCGGCGGCGCTGTCCGGCGGACAAAAGCAGCGGGTCGCCCTGGCTCGCGCGTTGATCCACCGCCCCCGCCTGCTGCTGCTGGACGAACCGCTCGGGGCGCTGGATGCCCTGACGCGCATCGAGATGCAAGGGCTGATAGAATCGCTGTGGCAACAGCACGGTTTTACCGTACTGCTGGTGACGCACGACGTCAGCGAAGCCATCGCGCTGGCGGATCGGGTGATCCTGATTGAAGAGGGCCACATCGGACTGGATCTGAGCATCGATCTGCCGCGGCCACGCCGCAAAGGCTCGGCCAGGCTGGCGGAACTGGAAGCTGAAGTGCTGGAGCGGGTGTTATCGCCGCCGGTCACCGCGGCCAGCCCACGCCAGGCGGCGAATTGAACGAAAAAAGGGACGGCGCAGGCCGTCCCTTTGGGTATTCACGGTGAGAAGATTAGGCGTCGAGCGCCTTGCTGATCTTCTCGTACAGATCGCCGGACAGGTTTTCCAACCCTTTCAGCTGTTCCAACGCTTTGCGCATCAGCGCCTGGCGACCGGCGTCGTAACGCTTCAGGCGAATCAGCGGTTCGATCAGGCGCGCGGCGATCTGCGGGTTGCGCTGGTTGAGATCGCTGAGGATCTCCACCAGGAATTGATAACCGCTGCCATCCGCCGCATGGAACGCCGCCGGATTGCCTGAAGCGAAGCCGCCGATCAGCGAGCGGGTGCGGTTCGGGTTGCTCAGGCTGAACGAGCGGTGTTGCAGCAGCGCACGCACCTTGCTCAACACATCCGCCGACGGGCTGCTCCCCTGCAGCACGAACCATTTGTCCATCACCAGGCCATCCTGATGCCAGCGCTCGTCGAACGCCGCCAACAGCGCATCGCGACACGGCAACTGGGCCGCAACCGCAGCGGACAGCGCCGCCAGCGAGTCGGTCATGTTATCCGCCTGGCGATACTGTTCGCTCACCAGTTGGTCCGCCAGCGCCGCATCTTCGCCGAACGCCAGATAACCCAGGCACACATTGCGCAAGGCGCGCTTGGCGATGTCGGCGTGCTCCACGCGGTAGCCGTCGGTCTTGTTGGCGTGATACACCGCCAGCCACTCATCGGCCAACTCCCGCGCCAGGCAGCGAACGATCGCTTCGTGCACCGCGGCGATCGCTTCCGGATCGATGGTGGCGAACAGTTCAGCGATTTCGTTCTCCGACGGCAGCGTCAGGATCTGCGCCGCCAGCGCCGGATCCAGCGTCTCGTTCAGCAACACCGCACGGAACGCGTCGGCCATGTGCAGCGGCAGCGACAACGGCTGCTTCTGCTGGTGCCGCGCCACGTTCAGTTTGATGTAGGTCGCAAGCAGGCTCTGCGCCGCATCCCAACGCGCAAACTCATTGCGCGCGTGCTGCATCAGGAAGGTCAGTTGCTGATCGCTGTACGGATAATCCAGTTTCACCGGCGCAGAGAATTCACGCAGCAGCGACGGCACCGGCTTGTGCGCCACGCCGTCGAACACGAAGGTCTGCTCCGCTTCGGTGACGTTCAGCACGTTGTTGACCGGCAGGCCGCCCTTCTGCAGCGCGATGACGTTACCTTCGCTGTCGTACAGCTCGATATCCAGCGGGATATGCAGCGGCAACTTCTCAGGCTGATCGGCGGTCGGCGGGGTTTTCTGGCTGACATGCAGGCGATATTGCTGAGTTTCCGCATCGTACTCGTCGCGCACCGTCAACAGCGGCGTGCCGGACTGGCTATACCAACGGCGGAAGCGCGACAGATCCACGTTGGACGCGTCCTCCATCGCCTGTACGAAGTCATCGCAGGTGGCGGCGCTGCCGTCGTGGCGTTCGAAATAGAGCTGCATCCCTTTCTGGAAGTTCTCTTCCCCCAGCAGGGTGTGCATCATGCGGATCACTTCAGAACCTTTCTCATACACCGTCAGGGTGTAAAAGTTGTTCATCTCGATGACTTTATCCGGACGAATGGCATGCGCCATCGGGCTGGCGTCTTCGGCGAACTGCGCGCCGCGCATCACGCGCACGTTATCGATACGGTTGACCGAACGCGAGCCCAGATCGGAACTGAACTCTTGATCGCGGAACACCGTCAGCCCCTCTTTCAGGCTGAGCTGGAACCAGTCGCGGCAGGTGACGCGGTTGCCGGTCCAGTTGTGGAAGTATTCGTGGCCAATCACTGCTTCGATGTTCAGGTAATCTTTGTCGGTGGCGGTTTCCGCCTTCGCCAACACGTATTTGGAGTTAAAGATATTTAACCCTTTGTTCTCCATCGCGCCCATATTGAAGAAATCGACCGCCACGATCATATAAATGTCGAGATCGTATTCCAGACCGAAGCGGGTCTCGTCCCACTTCATCGAGTTTTTCAACGAGGTCATCGCCCAGTCGGCGCGATCCAGGTTACCGCGATCGACAAACAGCTCCAGCGCGACCTTACGGCCGGAACGGGTGGTGAAACTGTCGCGCAGCACGTCGAAGTCCCCCGCCACCAATGCGAACAGGTAGCAAGGTTTCGGGAACGGATCCTGCCATTGCACCCAGTGGCGACCATCGGCCAATTCACCCTGGCCAATACGGTTGCCGTTCGACAGCAGGAACGGATAGCGCGCCTTGTCGGCCACGATGCGGGTGGTAAAGCGCGCCAGCACGTCCGGGCGATCCTGGTAATAGGTAATATGATGGAAGCCTTCGGCTTCGCATTGCGTGCACAGCGCATCGCCGGACAGATACAGCCCTTCCAGCGCGGTGTTTTTCGCCGGGTGAATATCGTTGACGATGGTCAGAGTGAATTGTGCTGGCAACGCTTCGACGATCAGCTGGTTATCCTGCTGACGATAGGCGCTCCACGGTTGACCGTCGACCTGAATGCTCACCAGCGTGAGATCTTCACCATCCAGCACCAGCGGTGCGTCGGCTGCGCCCTGACGTTTGATTTTACTGACGGCGGTCACGCGCGTGGTTTCCGCGTCCAGACTGAAGTCCAAATCGATGTCGGTCGTGGTGTAATCGGGCGCGCGATAATCGTGGCGATATTTTGCCTGTGGCTGTTGTGTCATAAAAACCCTTAAACGTCTCAGTGAGTTATAGGTGCCAGGTCGCTCTTCTCCTCCGCGCCGTCGCTGGAGATTTCCCCTGCGGCGCTCGGCGAACCTGATTGTGAATAAACTGTATCACAGCTGGCTGAAAAGCCCAGATCCGCCGGGCAAGCGCGATAAAGAAATCAGAGGCAAATCATAGTTCACCCACCAGATGGCAGCGCGGGTGACCAATGGCTAAATAAAAATCAGCATTTAATGCTAAAAAACCGCCTTCGCGGCGCTCCGGCATTGTTGAGGCGGCACAGGCGGCATGATGGTATAATTGCCGAATCAGGCTCAGGGATGACTCGCACTATGAAAATCAAATACGCTATCTATTTTTTCACCCTGTGCCTGATGACCTCCTTCTCGCTGTTCATCGTCGAGGAACTGCTCGAAGCCCATACCGAGTACCGCGATAACCAGCTCAACCTGTATAAGATCGATCGCGCCAAAGAAATCTCCGAGGCCTTTCAGGCTTCGCTGCAGGCTCACCGTCTCAAACGCTTGAGCCTGATCGATCCGCAAATCACTCGCGCGCAGTGTCTGGCCGCCGATCGGGTGGCACGCGAGAAAATCGCCCGGATCCGCGAGCATCTGAACGACACGGTCGCCAGGGAGCTGGGTGTGCGGCAAAAAATCGCCGCGCTGTCGATGATCGGCCTGATGGAACAGTTGCTGGATAACGACAACCTGCAGCTTTCGCAGGTCAACAACGCCAACGCCAACCTGTTCAACATCAACAGCGCCTATTACATCTCGCAAACCAGCAAGAGCTATTACCGCTACACCTACGATACCCGAATGGTGGATACCGACTCCTTTATGTTTCTCGAGGCCATTCGCCTCAACAACCGGCTGAATATGTCGCTGACGGAGTTAAGCGATCAGATTATCGACGTCAACGTCAGCCCGCTCGATCGCAAAGACGCCTATCTGAAGTCCATTCAGTTGACCGGCGTCCTGAACGCGCTGAGCACCCGGTTGATCTTCATGAAGCTCAACTACGACGACGTGCAAACCACCAGCATCGTCAATCAGTTGCTCAGCCAGGTGTCTACCGAACGCCTCAAGCAGATTACCGATGGGCTATACACCGCCATCAATACCCAAAAGCCCTATCCCGCCGCGCTGATCTCGCGCTATGTCGACGAGTTGAGCGGGCTTTCTCAGACGCTGTATCAACGCAGTTTCGAGCTGGAAACCGTCGCTTCGCGTCACAAGATTTATGACAGCCAGACCACCATTTACGGCATGATCGCGCTCGCCGGTCTGGGGGTGCTGCTGTTCATTTTGCCGGCGCTGGTGTTCTGCACCAACATCAACCGCTGGTTGACCAAAACCCACAACAATATCGTGCGGCTGTCGCGCGGCGAGATGAATATCGATCGCAACGACGCCTTCTACAGCCGGGAACTGATCGCCATCAGCGACGCCATTCAACAGCTCAGACAATATCAGTTGGACAAGGTCTCGCTGGAAAGCGAGAAACAGCTGCTGATTAAAGAGCTTGAGGCCTCTTCCTTCCTCGATCCGCTCACCAACATTTATAACCGCCGTAAATTCTTCCTCGAATGCCAGCTATTGGGCGACGGTAGCTACCCGCAGGCCTTTTGCCTGATCGATATCGACAACTTCAAACAGCTCAACGACAGCTACGGCCACGATGTCGGTGACCGGGCGCTGGTGGAATTCGGCCATCTGTTGCAACGCGCGTTTCGCGCCAGCGACATCTTCTGCCGCTACGGTGGCGAAGAGTTCGCGGTGCTGCTGGGCAACTGTTCGTTGGACAACGCGCGGGACATCATGGAGCAATTGCGCGCCCGCACCCATCGCCTGACGCTGAATCTGGCCGACGGGCGGCAAGTGCGTTTCACCACCAGCTGCGGCATTGCGCCGGTCAACGCGTTCACTGCGCTGCAGGCGGCGATAAAACAGGCGGACGAAGCGCTCTATTTTTGCAAAAAGAACGGCAAGGATCGGGTCAGCGTGCACACCCAGGCCGGGTTTATCTGATTTGTTGTTTAAAATAATTAACATTATAATTTTTATGACTAATTAGGCTAAGTCATTCACCTTACAGGCATATCTGGCTTTTTTCCCCCGCCGCCGTCGCCAGCCCGCCATAAAGGCACGTTTAATCCTCGACCCGCTTCGGTGATTTATGGTGTGATGCAGCTTCAATAACAGGATAATCCGGGTATACTCCACCCCCACTTTTATGATTATCCGGATTTGGACACGCGCCTGACGAGGATGCTGTAACGCGCTATGACTCAATACGCTTCCCCGATTTTGACATCACTGCTTGATACCGATGCTTACAAGCTTCATATGCAGCAAGCAGTGTTCCATCGCTATCCCGCGATCAGCGTGGCGGCGGAATTCCGCTGCCGCGGCGACGAACTGCTGGGCGAATATGCCGACGAGATCCGCGCGCAGGTCGCCCTGATGAGCCAGCTGGCGCTGACCGACGCCGAATTCGCTTACCTTTCGGGTCTGCCCTTCTTCCGTCAAGATTACCTGAGCTGGCTGCGCACGTTCCGATACGATCCGCAGCAGGTGACCATCGACAACCGCGACGGCAAGCTGCAAATCCGCATCGCCGGGCCGTGGCGTGAAGTGATCATGTGGGAAGTGCCGCTGCTGGCGGTGATCAGCGAAGTGGTGCACCGCCGGCGTTCTCCGCTGGCGACGCCGGAACAGGCGGTAGCCCACCTGCAAACCAAGTTGGCGCAGTTCAAGACGCTGGCGGGCGATTTGGATCTTTCACGCTTCAAGCTGATGGACTTCGGCACCCGTCGCCGTTTCTCCCAGGGCGTACAACAGGCCATCGTCAGCACCTTGCAGGCCGAATTCCCGCACCTGTCGGGCACCAGCAATTACGATCTGGCGCATCAGCTCGGCCTGGCGCCGGTCGGCACGCAGGCGCATGAATGGTTCCAGGCGCATCAGCAGATAAGCCCGGTGCTGGCCAACAGCCAGCGCGCCGCATTGCAGGCCTGGCTGGATGAATACCCGGATCAGCTTGGCATCGCGCTCACCGACTGCATTACCATGGATGCTTTCCTGCGCGACTTCGGCCCGCAGTTCGCCGAGCGTTATCAGGGGCTGCGCCACGATTCGGGCGATCCCGTCGAGTGGGGTGAGAAAGCCATTGCCCACTATCAGAAACTGGGCATCGACCCCATGAGCAAAACGCTGGTGTTCTCGGACAACCTGGATCTGGAAAAAGCGCTGGCGCTCTATCGCCACTTCTATCAGCGCATCAATCTCAGCTTCGGTATCGGCACGCGCCTGACCTGTGATATTACGGGCGTTAAACCGTTGAATATCGTGATCAAGCTGGTCGAATGCAAAGGCAAACCGGTGGCTAAGCTCTCCGACAGCCCCGGCAAGACCATCTGCCAGGACCAGGCATTCGTGCGGGCCTTGCGCAAGGCCTTCGATCTGCCGCTGGTGAAGAAAGCCAGCTGAACCTTCTCTATATAGAGAGAAAGAAAGCCGGCCCGGTTTACGCGCCGGCTTTTTTGTTTTTATCCCGAACGCCCTCTTTTCAGTCAGCCGCGATAAATGTTGCGACAATCCGATGATTTCTGCTTGTGCTCTGCACCGCGGCAAGTAACATAGCCATTACCCCCATATTCTTGGGTTGTAAGCTATTTCTAAACCAAATTATTAAAGAGAGAAATCTATGAGCGTAGTGCCTGTAGTCGACGTACTGCAAGGTCGTGCTGCGGTTGACAGTGAAGTCACCGTACGCGGCTGGGTACGTACCCGGAGAGATTCAAAAGCTGGTATCTCCTTCCTGGCCGTCTATGACGGTTCCTGCTTTGATCCGTTACAGGCCGTCGTTAATAATTCTCTGCCGAATTATCAGGATGAAGTGCTGCATCTGACCACCGGTTGTTCGGTTGAAGTCACCGGCAAAGTCGTCGCTTCACCGGGCGAAGGCCAGAGCTTCGAACTGCAGGCTACCGCAATCAAAGTGGTCGGCTGGGTCGACGATCCGGACACTTACCCGATGGCGGCCAAGCGCCACAGCATCGAATACCTGCGCGAAGTGGCTCACCTGCGCCCGCGCACCAACCTGATCGGCGCCGTGGCGCGCGTACGTCATACTCTGGCGCAGGCGATCCACCGCTTCTTCCATGAAAATGGGTATTTCTGGGTCTCTACTCCGCTGATCACCGCCTCCGATACCGAAGGCGCCGGCGAGATGTTCCGCGTGTCCACGCTGGATCTGGAAAACCTGCCGCGCACCGACAAAGGCACCGTCGATTTCAGCGAAGACTTCTTCGGTAAGGAAGCCTTCCTCACCGTTTCCGGCCAGCTGAACGGCGAAACCTACGCTTGCGCGCTGTCGAAGGTTTACACCTTCGGCCCAACCTTCCGCGCCGAAAACTCCAACACCAGCCGCCACCTGGCGGAGTTCTGGATGATCGAACCGGAAGTGGCCTTCGCTACGCTGGACGACGTCGCCGGCCTGGCCGAAAGCATGCTGAAGTATGTGTTCCAGGCGGTGCTGGATGAACGTGCCGACGATCTGAAATTCTTCGCCGAGCGCGTGGATAAAGACGCTATCGCTCGTCTGGAGCGCTTCGTGTCTTCCGATTTCGCCCAGGTGGACTACACCGACGCCATTGAGATCCTGCTGGCTTCGGGCCAAACCTTCGAAAACCCGGTTTCCTGGGGCATCGATCTCTCTTCCGAGCATGAACGTTACCTGGCGGAGAAACACTTCCAGGCGCCGGTGGTGGTGAAAAACTACCCGAAAGACATCAAAGCGTTCTACATGCGCATGAACGAAGACGGCAAGACCGTCGCGGCCATGGACGTGCTGGCGCCGGGCATCGGCGAAATCATCGGCGGCTCGCAGCGTGAAGAACGCCTCGACGTGCTCGATCAGCGTCTGGAAGAGATGGGGCTGAATAAAGAAGACTACTGGTGGTATCGCGATCTGCGCCGGTACGGCACCGTGCCGCATTCCGGTTTCGGCCTGGGCTTTGAACGTTTAATCGCCTATGTCACCGGCGTGCAAAACGTGCGCGATGTGATTCCATTCCCGCGCACGCCGCGTAACGCAAGCTTCTAATTTATACGATCACACGTTTTTTAAACGATTTCGTTACAAAACAAAGGCCAGCATCGCTGGCCTTTCGCATTTTTTAATATTGACGCACGTCACAAAGTTCCCGAAAAATTACATTTGGTTACACATACTTTCCTTTTGCAACCTGATTGGGACATTGGTATCATTTTCGTCCTAGATTAACCCGCCTGTGAATGGAACACTGCGTTCAGACACAGGACGACACCAATCTATCAACAATAGTTCCCAAAGAATTATTGGCGGCAGTGGCAAAGGTGTCCGAATAACACCAATGAGGGTAATAATGATGAAGCGCAACATTCTTGCAGTGGTAATCCCGGCTCTGTTGGCTGCTGGTGCAGCAAACGCAGCTGAAATCTACAACAAAGACGGCAACAAGCTGGATCTGTACGGCAAAGTTGACGGTCTGCACTACTTCTCCAAAGACAAAGGTAATGACGGCGATCAGACCTATGTTCGTTTCGGCTTCAAAGGTGAAACCCAGATTACTGACCAACTGACCGGTTACGGCCAGTGGGAATACAACGTTCAGTCCAACCACGCCGAATCTCAGGGCACCGAAGGCACCAAAACCCGTCTGGGCTTCGCCGGTCTGAAATTCGCTGACTACGGCTCCTTCGACTACGGCCGTAACTACGGCGTACTGTACGACGTGGAAGGCTGGACCGATATGCTGCCAGAGTTCGGTGGTGATACTTACACCTACTCCGACAACTTCATGACCGGCCGTACCAACGGCGTTGCGACCTATCGTAACAACAACTTCTTCGGTCTGGTTGACGGTCTGAACTTCGCTCTGCAATACCAGGGCAAAAACCAGAACGACGGTCGCGACATTAAGAAACAGAACGGCGACGGCTGGGGCATCTCCTCTACTTATGACATCGGCGAAGGCATCAGCGTAGGTGCAGCATACGCATCTTCCAACCGTACCGACGCTCAAAAACGCTCCAACGAGCGTGGCGACAAGGCTGATGCATGGACCGTGGGCGCGAAATACGACGCCAACAACGTCTACCTGGCGGCGATGTATGCAGAAACTCGCAACATGACTCCGTTCGGCGGCAACAACTCGCTGAAAGATGGCACCACCTCTTGTGCTGACACTCAGAACAACAGCTGTGGTGGTTTCGCCAGCAAAACTCAGAACTTCGAAGTGACCGCACAGTACCAGTTCGACTTCGGTCTGCGTCCAGAAGTGTCTTACCTGCAGTCTAAAGGTAAGAACATGAACGTCCCAGGCGCGGGCTCTGACCAGGATCTGGTTAAATATGTTTCTGTTGGTACCACTTACTACTTCAACAAAAACATGTCCACCTACGTTGATTACAAAATCAACCTGCTGGATGACAACGCGTTCACCAAAGCAACCGGCATCGCAACTGACGATATCGTAGGCGTTGGTCTGGTATACCAGTTCTAAGTTGTCTCGCTTATCGGCGGTTCACCGTCGGCTAAGTTAAAAAACAGGGCTTCGGCCCTGTTTTTGTTTGTATCAGCCGGTAACTTTTTATCCTGCCGATTCCCCCTTCCCCATCATTTTTTCTGTCGAATCCTTCACGTTCATAAGATCGCGGTGTTTTTATCGCAAACGGTTGGCAAAGCCGATAACTGGCGCTACCCTGATGCTTCTGTCTGCTTAACTCCGAGATTTGGAAGCACCTGACATGTTTGAAAAAATCACCGCCGCACCCGCCGACCCGATCCTGGGCCTGACCGACATTTTCCGCGCCGACGCCCGCCCGAATAAAATCAATTTAGGCATTGGCGTTTATAAAGACGAAACCGGTAAAACCCCGGTGCTGACCAGCGTAAAGAAAGCTGAACAGTATCTGTTGGAAAATGAGACCACCAAAAACTATCTCGGCATTGAGGGCATCCCGGCGTTCGCCAGCTGCACGCAAGAGCTGCTGTTCGGTAAAGAGAGCCCGATCGTCGCCGATCGCCGCGCGCGCACCGCACAGACGCCAGGCGGCACCGGCGGCCTGCGCGTGGCGGCAGACTTTATCGCCAACCAGACCAGCGCCAAGCGCATCTGGATCAGCAACCCAAGCTGGCCGAACCACAAGAACGTCTTTAGCGCCGTGGGCCTGGAAGTGCTGGAATACGCCTACTATGACGCCGCCAACCACGCGTTGGATTTTGACGGCCTGCTGAACAGCCTGAAACAGGCGCAGGCCGGCGATGTCGTGCTGTTCCACGGTTGCTGCCATAACCCGACCGGTATCGATCCAACGCCGGAACAGTGGGCGCAGCTGGCTGAACTTTCCGTCGCCAACGGGTGGTTGCCGCTGTTCGACTTCGCTTATCAGGGCTTCGCCAACGGCCTGGAAGAAGATGCGCAGGGCCTGCGTATTTTCGCCGCCAAACATAAAGAACTGATCGTCGCCAGTTCCTATTCGAAAAACTTCGGTCTGTACAATGAGCGCGTCGGCGCTTGCACTATTGTAGCCGCCGATGCCGAAACCGCCGATCGCGCCTTCAGCCAGGTGAAAGCGGCCATTCGCGCCAACTACTCCAACCCGCCGTCACACGGCGCCGCCGTTGTCGCCACCATTCTGGGCAACGATGCGCTGCGCGCGATGTGGGAACAAGAGCTGACCGATATGCGCCAACGCATTCACCGCATGCGTCAGCTGTTTGTGAACACCCTGCAGGAGAAAGGCGCGCAGCAGGACTTCAGCTTCATCATCCAGCAGAATGGCATGTTCTCGTTCAGCGGCCTGACCAAAGAGCAGGTGCTGCGTCTGCGTGAAGAGTTTGGCGTTTACGCTGTGAACTCGGGCCGGGTGAACGTGGCGGGCATGACGCCGGACAATATGGCGCCGCTGTGTGAAGCCATCGTCGCCGTGCTCTAAGCGCGTCGGCGAAAGCCACCAGTTTGAAGGGGCGCGCTATGCGCCCCTTAATTATTTCTGCCGGGAAATGATCGTTACCACACCGCTGGCTCTTCGCGCAGGAACGGGTTGGTCTGGCGCTCGTGACCGAAGGTCGACATTGGGCCGTGGCCGGGAATAAAGCGCATGTCGTCGCCTAACGGCAACAGCTTGGTGCGAATAGAGGCGATCAGCGCCTGATGGTCACCACGCGGGAAGTCGCTGCGCCCCACGCCGCCGTTAAACAGCACGTCACCCACCAGCGCCAAACGCGCCTGCTCATTGATAAAGACGATGTGGCCCGGTGTGTGCCCAGGACAATGCAACACCTTGAGCGTCATCTCGCCCACCTGCATCTCATCGCCTTCCGACAACCAACGGGTCGGGGTCAGCGGCGCACACTCTTCCAGCCCGAACATCCGGCTCTGCGCCGGCAAACCATCCAGCCAAAAAGCGTCCTCTTTATCCGGGCCGTAAATCGGCACCTGATAATGTTCCGCCAGCTCCGCCGCCGCGCCGACGTGATCCAAATGGCCGTGCGTCAGCAAAATCTGCGTGATTGTCACACCCTGCTTCGCCACTTCCGCTTTGATTTTTTCCGCTTCGCCGCCGGGATCGACCAACGCCGCCTGCTGCGTGTTTTCACACCAGATCAGGCTGCAATTCTGGCTAAAAGCGGTAACGGGAATAAGATGGTATTTCATAAGGCTCCAACGACAATAACGCCGCCTCCGCAAGGAGCGGCGTTATTCACTGAGGGCACCGCGATTACCAGCTCCGAACCGGGCCGGTATCGATGTGCACGAAGTTGCTACGTGGGTAATATCCTACACCACCAGCGCGCATTTTTAACGCCGCTTTACGGATATTACTCAATTGGATACCTTCAATATGGAAATCCATCGCCTGGCCCTTGGTATGGTAGCTGTGCTTGGCCACACCACGGCTGTGCGCGCGCAATTCGTTGTTGGTATCTACGGAACGGTAACCGGAGATCAGCTGCACCGGCTTGCTGGTACCCAGCAGCCCCTGCAGGCGATAGAGGTGATCAAACAAACTGGGATCGATCGATTTAACCTTGTTGGCGCGATAATCGCGGAACAGATGATTTAGCCGAACCAACTCTTCTTTATTGTAGCCTTTGCCGTCAAAGAACTCGGCTTTAATAGATTCACCGGTATTCAGGTTATTCAACACTAAAATACGCGGTCGAGCGGTGGAAAGACTGGCAAACGCCTGCCCAGGGAGCAGCGCTATGCCCATAGCTGCGCCGCCTAGCGCCAGCCATTTACGGCGATGATGATCAATTTTGTCCATGACTCTGTTAAACCCGGCAAGAATGTCAAAATAAATGCACAAAGCAGCGCACTGTCCGAACCATAACCGCCTGCGTATGCTGAGTCAACCCGCGATACGCCTAGGTTTACAGGCCCCCAGGTAAGAGGGCCTGCGGTATAGCCAAACATTCTGACCGTTATTTATTTATAATTACTGCATTTACTGCATTAATTTTTTGGCCTGAGCCAAAATTTGTGCGCCCGATCTCACCGGATTATCATAATTGTAAATATCTGTACGGAATTGCGGTTGGCCGTCATCCGAAACCCAGGCGGTCAGATAATACAGTTTTACGGGAATACGCTGGCGAATATTCACATAAGTAGTATTCCCTTCTTTCAGCGTGGAGGAAACGCGGCTATTGTTCCAGCCGGCATCCTGCAGCAGCATATTTGCCAAATCGGAAGCCTTGTTCACCCGCACGCAGCCGGAGCTGAGCGCGCGAATGTCTTTCTGGAACAGGCTGTGGTTCGGGGTATCGTGCAGGTAGATCGCGTCCGAACTCGGCATATTGAACTTGAAACGCCCCAGCGAGTTGGTGGCACCCGGCGCCTGGCGCACGCGATACGGGAAGTTGCGCGCAGAGACCATGCTCCAGTCGATCATCGCCGGGTTGATCACCTCCGCATCGTTGCTCCAGCCCGACAGCACGGTATAGCCGTGTTTCTGGAAATAGTTACCGTCGCGCATCGCCTTCGGCACGATATCCTCACGCACCAGCGTAGTCGGTACGTTCCAAGGCGGGTTGACCACCACGTTGTTCAACGCGCTGCTCATCAGCGGTGTCTTGCGGCTCGGCCGCCCGACGATAACGCGGGAGGACAGCACTTCGTTGCCGTTCTGGTAGTAGGTCAGCGAGTAGTTGGGAATATTCACCATAATGCCGGTGCCGACATGCCCCGGTAAAATTCGCAGACGTTGGATATTCAGCGCCAGCAGCGCGGCGCGGGTTTTCGGTGACACGTTGAGCCACTCGCGAGTGCGCACGCCGATCACGCCGTCCGCCGTCAGCCCCTGCCATTTCTGGAAACGTTTGACGCCCTCCACCAGCTCGTTGGTGTAGAGGTTGTCGCTCACCACGCTGCCGACCTGCGGCGGCGTCTGTTCAGCGGTCAACTCCGTCACTGGCGCCGCCGACGGACTGACCGTCACACGCCCCTTCTCTTCGTCTACCGTCAGCCCGCCGTCATCAGGCTCATTGCTCTTCGCCGAGACGACCGCCGGCTCCGGCTCGGCCTCCGGTGCCGAAGCGGCCAACATGCCGGTGCGCGTCAGGATCTCACGCAGCGCAGGAATATCGTTGCTCATTTGTCCTGGGCGCAGGCTCGGGCCGCTGCCCACCTGCGGCCAGGGGCGGTTATCCGCCAGCATATCGCGCAGCGCCTGATGCATCTTGGCGTATTGCGGGTGCTGCGGCGCGAGCGAATTCACGTAGCTCAGCGTGCGCGCCTGACGCACCGCCAGCTGCCATTGGTTGATCACCGCAGTGGGCGGCAAGCTAAGCTTGTAGGGAATATTGCTGTACAGCCAACTGGTGCCGTTGGCGCCGATAGCGGACACGAACTGCAAATAGCCCAGCATCGCATCGGACAGCACCACATCGCGGCCTACGTCATTGAGCGCCGGATTGGTCAACATCTTCACCCATTGGGTGAACTGCGGCTGCACGCCGGACATCGCCAGCTCGGCCAGCTGCTGTTGAAACTGCTGAACGGCCTCGCGATCCTGCCACATCGGCTGCATATGATTCGCCGCATACAGCGGCGCCAGCGTGGAAAGGTAGTGCAGATCCATGCCGCGCGGCAACGCGGCCAGCAGTTCAGAACGGCTCTGCGCAACGGACATGCCTGCTGATGCCACCGGTAACGCCGTTACGGTGGCCAATGCGGAAAACGACGACACAAGACTACAGGCGATAGCGCCACTCAGCGCCAAACGTCGTAGAGAGTTTCCCTTTTTAAGCAACATCCCTTGCCCCCTGTATGCTCACAAAAAAAACGTCAAAAAACTGCATATAGCTTCAGTATACAAACAGAAAGGCCGTTTCGCCCTGCGGACGTCGAATTACTGTTTATCTGATTAAACTAACCGCTTTTCAACGGATAAAAAAGCAGGACTATCATCCACGCGCACAAAAAAATAGCCACCCTGCGGCGGCTATTTTCAGATTTTTAGGGTGTTTTTCTGCGTTACGGCGTTTCGACCGGCGCAGTGCCCAGCGCCGGCGGCTCGCTGGCGAAACCGCGCAGCCCCACCACGTGCACATGCTCGTGGTTCTGGAACACCTTACGCACCAGTTTATAGGTGGTGCCCTTCTCAGGACTGATGTTTTCCGGCGCCGCGATAATCAGCTGCATCTCCAGACGGTCACATAACTCGAACAGCGTGGCGATCGATTTGGCATCCAGACGCGCCGCTTCATCGAGGAACAGCAAGCGACATGGCGAGATGTCTTTACCGCGCAGGCGGCGGGATTCTTCTTCCCAGCTCTGCACCACCATCACCAGAATTGACATCCCGGTACCGATGGCTTCACCGGTAGACAAGGCGCCGCTTTCCGCACGCAGCCAGCCGTCGGAGCCACGGTACACTTCCACTTCCATCTCCAGGTAGTTGCGGTAGTCCAGCAACTCCTCACCGATGGTCTGCGGCGTGCGCTGCCCCATATCGATCTGCGGATTCAGACGCTGATACAGCTTGGCCAACGCTTCGGAGAAGGTCAGGCGGTTGCTGTTGAACAGATCCTGATGCTGTTCCTGCTGCTCGGAGAGCACGTCCAGCAGGGTGGCATGCGCTTCGCGCACGTTGACGTTCAGACGGACGCTCTTCACCTGGCCGAAAGCAACGGCCTGCAACCCCTGGTTCAGCATGCGAATGCGGTTCTGCTCGCGCTGAATGGTTTTGCGAATGATGTTGGCCACGCTTTTCGAACTGATCGCCAGCTTCTGCTCGCGCGCGGTCAGTTCTTCGGTCAGACGGCCCAGCTCAATCTCCATCTGCTCGATGGCCTCGACCGGATCGTCGGTACGGATGATGTCCTGGCGGATACGTTCGCGCAGGTGTTGGTACACCGCGATATAGAACTGAATCTTACGCTCTGGCCGCTTCGGATCTTCCGACAGACGCAGCACGTCGCGCAGGTGTTCGTTGTCCGCCACCGCCAGACGCAGCGCGCCGAGCGCCTTATCCGACATCGAGCGCAGCTCGTCGCCATCCATATACGCCAGTTCGCGGCGATGCAGGCGGCGTTCCACGCCGTTGTCTTTCACCAGACGCATCACCGCGCACCAGCCCGCCTTGGCGGTCACCACCTGCTCGCGCAGCTGATGGTAGTCGCGTTCCAGCTTGCGCAGTTTCTTCTGCAGGCCATCCATTTCGGCTTCGCAGAAGGTCAGCTGTTTCTCCAACTGATTACGGCGAGCGCGGTTGTTGCTCAGCGCCGCATGCAGCTCGTCGCGGCGCTGACGCGCGCGCGCTTCCGCGTTGGCGTCGGCCTGCACGCCGATATCCACCAGCTCCTGGCTCAGCTCTTTCAGCATGTCGCGCTTGGCGTCATACGAGCTTTTCAGCGAGGCCAGCACCTGGCTGTATTGGGTGAACTGGGTTTGATATTGACGCAGCTGCTCACGGGCGCGGGCGCGTTCGGCTTCCGCCTGTTCCAGACGCTGGCGCAGCTTGTCGTTGAGATCGTTGTTGGCATTCTGCATGCCGGCGGAGTCGGTATAGCTGAAGTGCGCGCGACGCTGCACCACCTCTGTCAACGCGAACGCCTGCTGTTTGGCCTGACGCTGCACGCTTTGCGCCTGCGCGTAGTCCTGCTGCAGCTGTTCATGCTGCTGCGGATCGCTCTGCAGCACCGACAGCAGCGGCTCCAGTTTGGTCAGCGACACCCCGTGCTGTTGAATGTGGCGCGCGGCGTCCTGCGCTTCTTCCAGCTCTTCACGGATCTCGTCGACGCGATCCTGCAGCGTTTCATCGTTCAGCAACGACACCAGCGGCATCAGGCGGTTGAGCGCGGAAATGCCCTCTTTGGCCTGCTCGTACTGCTGGCGCTGCTGCTGATTCTGCGCTTCGTGATTGTTCAGCGCACGCTCGATCTCGCCGCGACGGGCGTTCAGATTGCGGATCTCCGCTTCCGGGTCAGCGTCGAACGCCACCGCCAGATGGGTGCCGATAAAGCGGCTGAAGGCCTGATGCGAACGCTGGGTTTTCTGCACGTCGAACGACAGCGTGGCATAGCGCTCCGCCAGCGTTTCACGCTCGGCATGCAGCACTTCCAGACGGTTTTCGCGCGCCGCGCGGCCGAACAACGGCACTTCCGGGTAGCGGGAATAACGCCACTGGCGATCGGCGATCTTCACCACCACCGCTTTGTCCTGCTCTTCGACGGCGAATACGCTGTCATCGAACGACTGCGGATCCCCTTCGATCAGGTAAAGATCTTCCGGGCAATCTTCCAGCCCTTCCAGCATCTCGCGCACCAGCGACAGATCCGGCACCACGATGGCGTGGCGCGAAGGGCCGTACAGCGCCGAGAAGTAAGGCGCGTCGTCGATGGTGACGTCATCGTAAATTTCCGACAGCAACACGCCGCCGAAACGTTCGGCCAAGGTGACCAGGCGTTGATCTTCCGCGCCGCCCGGCTGGCTGAGACGTTCGATCTGCGCTTCCACTTCGCGCTTGCGGGCCGCCACTTCGTCGCGCTCGACGGTGGTTTCACGCTCGCGCTCCAGCAGCTGCTGCATGTATTCGGTCACCTGCTGGCTGTTTTCCAGCGGCTCTCCGCTCTGATCGCTGAGCTGGCTCAGGGCGTCCTGCGCCGCCAGCCACACCGGCGCGCGCGCCGTCAGTTCACGGATGCGCTGCTGGATCTGCTCCAGCTCCTGGCGCATCTCCATGCGGCGTTCGCCGGCTTCGCTGACGTTCTGCGACAGCGCTTCCAGGCGCTCTTCCAGCTCCTGCTGCAGCATGTCGAGATCGTCCGGCTGGTACTCCTGACCATGGCGTTTGCAAAATTCTTGCAGCAGGCGCTCGGCGTCCTGCTGCGAGCGCAGGCGCTGTTCCAGTTCGCTCAGGCGCAGTCGCAGCGGCTGAACGCGCTCGGCGAGGTGTTGCTGCGAAGGCCAGTCGCGCAGCAATTCGCGCGCACACTGCCAGGCTTCGCTGCGGCTGACCTGGCCGGCGATTTTACCCACCAGCTGATAGGCCTGCTCGAACTGGCCGTGCGCGGCGTCGGCCACGCTCAGCTTCTGCTCCAGCATCAGCAGCGCTTCGGTCGCCTCCTGCTCGCGAGCCTGGAAGGTGTCCAGCCACTGTTCAGCGTTGTCGGCGGTCAGGTCCGGCAGTTGGCACAGCGCGCGCGCGCGCTCCAACGCCTGCAGCGCCTGTTGGTACTGAATGGCGCGGGTCTGCTGCACGTCAAGCGCCTGCTGGTAGTCGGCCAGCTGGCTCTTCAGCTCGTCCACTTCCAGCTCGGCCGCTTCGGCGCGCGCTTCGTTCTCGGCCTGCTGCTCGCTCGCCTCGGCCACCACTTCGTTCTGCTCTTCCAGACGGTAGGTCAGCTCTTCCAGATCGGCTTCATAGCGTTCGATCTTCTCCTGCTGACGCATCGCCGTCTGCACCAGGTTCAGGTGGTCGCTGGCGGCCTGGTAATCGGTTTCCAGATCGGATTCGGCGCCGCTCTGCTCGCTCAGCTCACGCGCCATTTCCACATGGCGATACTGTTCGGCGGCCAGCTGCTTGCGGCTGCCCAACAGATCGCTGCGCAGCGCCAGCGCGCCGTCCAGGTGGATGCGGCGTTCGTTGGCGTGGCGCATATAGTCCGCCGCCACATAGGAGGTGGCCTCGGAGATCAAATGCTTGAACAGGTCGCGATCCGACTGGGTGACGCGGATCGCTTCCAGCGTCATGCGGTTTTCGCGCAGCGCCGCTTCCATGTCCTGGAACGCCTTGCGCACGCCGCTGTTTTCCGGCAACAGGTAGTCGCGCAGCGAGCGGGTGATGGCGCTGGAGATGCCGCCGTACAGCGACGCTTCAATCAGACGATAGAATTTGCTGCGATCGGCGGACGAACGCAGGCGTTTCGGGATCACGCCCAGATCGAACATCAGCGAGTGGTAATCGGTGATCGAGTTGAACTGCTTGAACTGCACGCCTTCCATCTCTTCCACGCGCTCTTTCAACTCTTGCAGCGACAGCACGCGCGCCTGGCGCTCACCCACGGTCTGGGTCAGCAATTCAGTCGGCTGTACCGCGGTCGGCAGGCCCTGGATGGTGAAAGGTTTGATATCGACCTTGCGATCGCGTCCCGCCACCTGCTGCAGACGCACGCCAACCACCACGCGCTGGTGGCGCGAGTTGACGACGTCGAGGGTGGAGTAACATACGCCGGCGCGCAGCTTGCCGTGCAGGCCCTTGTCGCGCGAACCGCTGGTGGCACCCGCTTCGGTGGTGTTACGGAAGTGCAGCAGCGTCAGATCGGGGATCAGTGCGGTGACGAAGGCCGCCATGGTGGTGGATTTCCCCGCCCCGTTCCCGCCGGACAGCGTGGTCACCAGCTCATCGAGATCAAAGGTGCGGGCAAAGAAGCCGTTCCAGTTAACCAGCGTCAGCGAGCGAAATTTACCGCGTTCAATCATTCCTGTTCATCCTCTGCACCGTCAGGAGCGTTATCAACCTGCTGATCCTCAGCGTCATTCTCATCGTTAAGCGACAGGCTGGTTTCAACCGGCATCGCCTCGCCGTCGCGAATCATGCGCAGCTGCGCTTCACGCGGATCGTCGCCGCTGCGCACGTCGGCGCCGAAGCGGAACACCGCCTCGGTAATGCGGAACTTGCTGCTGTCATTGCCCATGAAATAGACCATGCCGAGGCGGCGCAGGCGGTTCAGCGAGGTGCGCACCTTCTCGTGCAGCTTCTGCCGATCGAGATCCGAACCGGTAGAGCGCTGGTTGACGAACTTGAGCAGCTTGTTCTCATCCGCCAGGCTCAGCAGTTCATCGTACAGCTCCTGATGGCTGAAAATGCCTTCGTGCGCCAGGCGCTCGGGGCTGAGATACAGGTAACACAAGATCTTGCCGACCATCATATCCAGCTCGGACAGCACCGAACGCGGGATCAGCGTGGTGGAGCGCGGGCGCAAATAGAAGAAACCTTCCGGCGCCCGAATCAGCTCGACGCTGTAACGGTTGTAAAACTCTTCCAGCTCATCCTGGAAATCCATTAAAAAGGCGTGGTTGTCCAGCTCATCGATACCGATGTGACGACCCGCGCGCAGTTGGCTGTCCAGCGCCGGGAACAGCGAGTTGGACAACGCTTTGGCCAGCTTGACTGGCATTACTTGTTCAATATTTGTCGATGACATGGGCCTGGACCTTGGCTCCGTAATCATTGATTGCCTGCCATTCCGCCGGCAACCCTGAGAAATCTGCTTCAGCCACACCGAGGCGCACTGCCTGGTCGACCACTAAACGTGCCACGTCGAAATGACGCGCACGCGGATATTGCGCCAGGTAATCGCGCATCACCGCTGCAAGGTTGAGCGGCATCTGCTGTTCCTGGTACACCTTCAACGCCTCTTCAATCATCGCCGCCAGCTGTTCGCGAATCTCGCTGAACTCTTCGAACTCCAGATCCGGCGGCAGTTCCCCGGTCACTTCCTCGCTGCGCAGCGCCAGTTCTTCGTCGCGCATGTCCAGCAGACGATCGGCATTGGCATGAGTCAGCGCCCACGGGTGGTCGAAATAGGTTTGCACCGACTGGCGCAGGCGTTGGGCGAACACGCGGTTTTTATCCATATCGATAGCGGTACGGATAAATTTGTGCACGTGACGATCGTAGCCGATCCACAGGTCGATCGCCTGCTGGCCCCAGCTGATGATGCGATCCAGCTTGCTCTGCAGATCGAACACCAGCTTGTCGACGAAGCCGAGCTCCACGTTGCCGAGGGTTGCGTCCTGGATGCGCAGCAGATTGGCCTGCAGCTTGTCGCCCGCCGCATCCAGCGTATCCTGCAGTTCGCGCAGGGTGCCTGAGGTTTCCGACAGCAGCATTTCGCAGCTGGAGATCGCCGCCCGCCAGTCTTTGCTCAGCAGCGCCGCGATGTCGTTTTTCACGCTCTGCTGCTGCTCGTCCATCACGCGTTGCGTCATGTCGATGCTGTCGAAGATTTCCGCCACCGAATATTTCAACGGCGCGAACACGTTGCGGTGCCAATGGAAATCGTCGCCGCCCTCGTCGGCGGCATCGGCGGCGCGCTTCAGTTCCTGCGCCACGATCGACAGCTGCATCGACAGACGCAGCGTGGAGAATTCGCGTTGGCGAATATAGTAATCGGTAATGCCGATACCCAGCGGCGTCAGGCGGTAAATCGCGTTACCGTCCGCCAGTTCGCTGGTAAAGCGGTTCAACAGGCGCTGGCGCACCATGTCGTTGATCGCATTGTTGGCGCGCATCGCCACCGTTTCATGCGTCTGTTCAAAACCCTTGCTGACATGGCGAAATGCATCAACCAGCTCACCTTCGCTCATCTCGCCGTCCAGCCGTTCGCCATTCAGGGTGGCGATAGCGAGCAGAAATGCGAGACGCTCCGTAGGGAGCGAAATAGAGAAATCATTTTTCCGTGCCCAGGCGACCAGTTCGGGTACTGTCTGGGAAAATTCACTCATAGTTCGTCCTTCAGGTTTGGTTTATGCGCCATGACGTGAATATAGCGCCCCAAACTCACGTACGGCTCCTGCCGGCAATAGTGCTGTTCAAGCGCCAGTAACTCTTCAAATTTTTG